>Ga0189276_10007_pt1 | contig 553107 bp, 506 predicted proteins | sample N26A31minimetaG_FD_130321 | JGI IMG/M metagenome (GOLD analysis project Ga0189276, IMG submission 130321) | Marine microbial communities from the Costa Rica Dome - N26 A3-1 mini metaG | ecosystem: Environmental > Aquatic > Marine > Oceanic > Photic zone | place: Costa Rica: the Eastern Pacific... | reverse complement strand
GGGCTCGAACGCTGCCCACGCGTCCCACATCGCTGCGGATGTGTGATACAGGTTGCGCGAATGGATCGTCGGGCGAGCAAAGTCGCGTCGAATCGAATCGAGCAACAACTCGCTCCACATCCGCGCAATAGAATGCTCGATCCCCAGCTGCTCTGCGAGATCGCGACGCACCGCGGCGGATTGATGCTCAAGCGGACGCATCTTGGTCGTTGTCAACGCATCCGGGTTTGCGGGTGAACGGGAAGTCTGTGCGTCGGCAGATGTAGGCAACCCGACCAACCCCGCGAACAGGGTAACTTGACAAAGCAAACGATTCATGACGCTGCTCCACGAGGCCAAAGTGAAGGATATTGGGTGTCGATCCCGAGAAATACCCACTACCACTCTACAGATTTGGTTTCGTGACTCAAGCCCCTGCCTGGCAGATTTTGGCCACAACTCAAGAAGAGATGACCGCGATAGACCACCGCGCCGATAACCTCGCTACTATATATATCGCACGCGCGAAAGTTGTCACATGTTTACCTCCGTAACTCGGGTGAAATATTTTTTTGGAAATACTTTCGCCTTCTTGATTGTTGCTTGGATGAACCCGAATCGATAGACTGAAACTGCACATGACCCGCATCCACCTCATCCTGCTTATCGCGGCATCCCTATTCGGGATGCGGGGGATGGATTCCCTTTGGAGCTCGTCGAAGTCCCACGCGCTCGCGATGGGATCAGATCAGTGCGTGATGACAGAATGTCATGAAGAGATCCGCGAGGTATTGTGCTGCGACACCAAGAGCGTCCACAACTTCTGTAAGATGAGCAACGGCCCTTGCACCTGCGGCATCAAACCCATCGATGACCGGTCACCCAACGAGCCACTCCCGATGCCATCGCGAGATCGCGACTCGCTGCAGATGGTTCGCGGGCCGCCCGCATCCATCCAGATCATCATCACTGAACTCCCCACGCGTCTGATCTCGATCGCCCGGAAGGGCTCGATCCGCGCGGGGTTCTCGCACAATCAGACACAGGCACTCCTGGGCGTCTGGCAACGATAGAGACGCGTCCCTGAGGGACGGTACGCGCTGCGCGTACCGTTCCACGATGCTTTTCAATCGGACCAGACCTCACTAGGACATCTGCCATGAACCGGACCATCCTGTTCGCGTGCGCCTCGTCTTTGACGCTCATATGGTGCTCGAGTGACCCGCTCGCCCCGCGCCCATCGCACACGCTGACTCGCTCGTTCAACCCACCGTCGCCTTCGGCATCTGTGCCCTCACGCATCCGCGCCGCCGTCATGACCAGCGCGACAACTATCCTCGCGCTGCTGCCCGTGCTCACAAGCTCGGGGCGCGGGTCAGACATCATGATCCCCATGGCCATCCCGACCTTCGGTGGGATGGCCGTCGCATCCCTGACCTGGTTCGTCGTGCCCATCCTCTACTGCGGATGGGCCGAGCTCAGGCTTCGTTTTTCCAACACGCTCGGACGACCCGGGCAAAATCAAAGGAGTTCCACATGAAAACTTCAGTGATAATCGCTGTCATTGCGTGCGCCTACTGCGTGCCTGTATCCCTCGCGCAAGACCACCACGACTCCCACGCCAACCACGCGCAGCACGACGACAACAAACCCGTGAACACCATGTGCCCCATCGGGAAAGAGCCCATCGTCGAGGGGGTCCCCTCGGTCGTATACAAGGGCGAGACCGTCGGGTTCTGCTGCCCGGGGTGCGACAAGGAGTTTATGGGGTGGGATGAGTCAAAACGCGACGCGTTCGTTGCCCTCGCCAAAGCAGGCAACGAGCCCGGTGAACACCACGCGCAAGCCGATGCACAAACCGTCGTCCCAACCGCCGTCAAGAGCCAGCCCTACACCCTCACCACCTGCCCGGTCTCGGGTGAGGCGCTGGGATCGATGGGTGACCCGGTCGTCAAAGAGATCGACGGGCGCGAGGTACGGTTCTGCTGCAATATGTGCGTGGGTCGGTTTGAGAAGAACAAGGAACAGTACTTCGAGAAGATCGACGAGCAGATGATCGCGGATCAGCTTCCGTACTACCCGATGACGACCTGCGCAATTTCAGGCGAGCCCCTCTCAGAGGATGGCGAGGACATTGCGATCAACCTGATCCACGCCAACCGGCTCGTACGCCTCTGCTGCAGGTCCTGCGTCAAGGAGTTTAAAAAAGACCCGGGCGCGTACATCGCCGAGATTGATAGGGCCGCCGCCGATGCTCAGAGGGCGGACTACCCACTCGATAAGTGCATGATCGGGGGCAAGCTCGGGTCTATGGGTGAGCCCTCCGAGATCGTCCTTGCGGGCCGCCTGATCCGGTTCTGTTGTGCAATGTGCCAACCCAAGGTGATCGAGAATCCAGCACAGTACCTCGCACAACTCGATAAGGCGTGGAAGTCCATCCTCGACGCGCGGGGTAATCTCTCGGTCGAGAAAGAACAGATGGATATTGACCACGGTCGGGAGGGTCATGAGAATCACAGCGATGGCAGTCACGGTCACAGCGACAGCTAACACGAGGAAAAATACGCATGGACACCATAAACCGTCGACGTTTCTTGGTACCGCTGCTCCTGTTGCTGGTGTTCATTGTGGATGCCTCAGTATTGGCGGCCCAGATCTCCTCCCCGGACGGAACGGGGGGAGAGACGGGGTTGGCCAATACCCTGTGTCCGGTGACGCCGGATGAGGCGGTCGATCCAAGCTTTTTCACTGACCATGATGGCACGCGTGTGTATTTCTGCTGTCGGCGTTGCGTGCTCCGATTCAAACAGAATCCGGAGGCTCTTACTGAGTCGTTGGCGAGGGTCATGCCTGTGGCAATGCCGGAGGACAAGAGCAAGCCCGAAGCGGAGGGGCATGATCACGATCATCCTGAGGATGCTGCTGTCGCCGGGCAACCAGACGCGGACCGGCTCGGAGCGACTGATGGTGGCCACGATCACGACGGTGAGTCGCCCGAAGAGAACCACGACCACGCTACAGACCATGGCGTGTCACTCACAGCGATGCTCGGTCGACTCCACGTCGTAGTCATCCATTTCCCGATCGCGTTCCTGCTCCTCGGGGCGCTTGTCGAGGTTGTAGGACTCGCCCGCGAGCAATTGAGGAACGAGGGGGTCATTCGACTGCTCACAGCAGTAGGAGCGCTTTCGGCCGTCGCGGCAGTGCTGCTTGGTTTGCTTCATGGGTCTGCGAGCGATTACTCGGGCACGTTGTCGTGGGTGTTCTGGTGGCACCGCGCACTGGGGATCTCGGTCGCGGTTGCTGCAGGCATCGCGTGGTTCGCCGTTGAACAACGCGCGAGACGCAAGAGGATGAGCCGATTCGCTACGGCTGCGTTGCTGGTGTCTGCCGCTTTGGTTGGAGTCGCGGGTCATTTCGGCGGTTCGCTTGTCTATGGATGGGAGTATCTGCTACCATGATGCGAGAACCAGCCGAAACCGGAATGCGGGCATCCCCAGGCGACTTGGGCAGGGATCAGGCTCAGCGATTCTGCCTCGCTCGCTTCGCTGACCGAGCAGCCTTCTTGAGCCTCGGCAACATCATTTCAGCGACATCAAACACGCTCGTGTTCTTGAGGTACTCCAACTGCTTCGACTGCTGCGCGACGCATAGGCATCCGGGGGGGCACGGGCCCTCTTCGGCGCAGTGGCCGAAACCGAAAGAACATTGGCACTCGATCACCGGGTCGTCAAAGGCCACGCACAGGTCGTACAGGGAGACCTGCTCGACAGAACGGACTAATCGCACCCCGCCGCCGACACCACGCTGGGTCTTCACGAGTTTCTTCCGGGCTAGTGCATTGACGACCTTGCCAAGAGTTGGCCGCGAAATCCCGGTCAGCTCAACAAGCTCGGGAATCTGCATGCACTCGTCAGACCCATCGCGACCGATGAGCCCCATGCAAACCGCCGCCATTGCTACCTGCCGTGAAATCATCCAGACCTTTCGAGACCATTGCGGCCACTTTGTTCATCAACGTCTTCGAAGGATATGGGCAATCGGAGGCGTGAGCACGCAGGCAAGTGATAAAGCACGGTTGCCCAATACATTCAAAGAAGATAGTATATGCATCTTTAGTGTGTCAATTGGCCGCCGTGGCATTCAGAGGCCACGAGGACGGTTGGCGTGTTTACCCCTGACAAGGAGCTGAATCATGAAAAACTTTCAGACACAAATATCCTTCCTCATTCCGCTGCTGTTCGCGGCCACCATGTTCGCAACTCCGGCAATCGCACAGAACCACGGAGATGAGGAGCACACTAAACACGAAACGCAAGAAATCAGCGGAAACGATGACATCGTGAAAGAGCTCGCAGCACTCCGTGCTCAGGTCGCCCAGCTTGAAGCCTCGCTACAGCTCGATCACCGACCGGTTTCATCGACTTCGGACGGCGTGCCCGCGCACACCTCCAAGAAGCAGAACGCGATGCGTGGCATGGGCGACATGGGTGGTAAGCGTCAGATGGGCATGAACGCCATGGGAGAAATGGGGCCCTCCGATACCAACTCCATGGGAGGCATGGGTGGCATGATGGGCATGGGTCCGAAGGCAAAAGATGTCGACGGCAACACCGATGCGATGGAAGTGCGCTCTGACCTTCCGGGCTTTCCTGGCGCATCGCACATCTACCATATCGGTGCCACCGGCTTCTTCCTCGACCACAACGAGCACATCGATCTGACGCTCGAACAGCAAACTCGTCTGAACGAAAAGAAGCAGGATATCCTCCTCGCCCAGTCGGATTACGACCGCCGAATCGAGGGGCTCGAAGAAGTGCTGTGGTCACTGACGGCCGCGTCCACCCCTGACATCAATCGCGTTGAGACCGAGATCCGCGCCATCGAAGCGCTGCGTGCCGAGAAGCGTCTCGCGTTTATCAGAGCGGTGGGCGAGGCTGCCCAGATTCTGACTGTTGAGCAACGGCAAACCCTCGCTGGGACCCGCCCCGTGGACATGGCTGCCCAGAGCAAGGACGAATGACACCATTACTGAAAGGAGCATGACAATGCCCAAGCAAGCAACCCAGACCACCGTCTCACGCATCACACTCGCTGCCCCTGACGCGAGCGAAGTATTTGTCGCCGGCTCGTTCAACGAATGGAGCACGACCACACATGCAATGACGCGCGACAGGCAGGGTTGGTGGGAGATCGAGATTGACCTCCCACCGGGCCGCTACGAGTACAAGTTCGTTGTTGACGGCGCGTGGTGCTGTGAGGCCGATTGCGATCGCCCGTACAACGGCTGTGAGGGCTGCGCTCCCAACGAGTTCGGCACGATGAACCGCGTGCTCGAAGTCAACGCGGAGAGCTAATGGTCTGCACCTATCCGGCCATGCCAAGCGCACCGACGCACAGCGGGGCATCTCATGCCCTCGTTGTGCGTCGAGGCGAGCTCGGTTCGGCTGGGCACCATCTACCAGCAAAGCGACGGCCAGAAACGCGCGAACGAAGGGGCAGCATGCAGACACACCAGAAATCGCAGATTCAACGCGCAGCCTTTTGGACTGTCGGGATTACCGTTGCCCACTTTGCGATCAATACGCATTCGCCGGCGCTCCACTGGCTTCACATCCTGCTTGCAGGTCTCTTCCTCATACCCATCCTGATCTGCGCCGTGGCATTCGAGCTAAAAGGAGGGTTGCTCGCATCTGCTGTTGCGAGTGCCGTTTACCTCAGCCACTTGCTCTGGTCATGGGGTGATTCGCCGATGGCAAATCTTGATCAATACGCGTGGATTGGTGTGTACCCGGTTGTTGGTGCGATCACCGGGCGTCTCGTGCAGTCGTCGAACATGCGCAAACGACAGCGCGACGAAGTCATCGCTCGCTCTCAGCGTACCGAGATGATCAACGGCATCACGGGATTGCTCACCGCCGTAGGCGTGCGAGACGAAGCCACAATTCAACACTCTCGCCGAGTGGCGGAGCTCTCTACAGCGATTGCCGAGGAACTCGGGGTTGAAGCCAACGAGGTGTCTCAGTTACATCTCGCGGCTTTGGTGCACGACATAGGCAAGGCAGGAGTCCCTGACGCGATTCTATTCAAACACGGCTCGCTCGATGATGAGCAGATGGCCGCTATGCGCGAGCATGTCGACATTGCCGTTGGGATGCTCGGTGAGATTCCGGGCACGGAAGCGATCGCCCGTTTGGTATCCCAGCATCACGAGTCTCCGGATGGCTCGGGGTACCCCAGAGGCCTTACTGCCTCAGACATCGACCCCACCGCCGCGGTGCTTCGGGTTGCGGATGTATTCGCAGCACTCACCGAGGCGAGACCGTACCACGAGGCGATGACAGAGTCAGAGGCGCTTCAAGCCATGGAGTCTCTGCGCGGAACCAAGCTCGATGAGAAGCCGTTTGCAGCACTTCACAGAGTGCTGGCAAATACCACTTCCGCCGACGAGTCGTGTTCTGGCACTGAGCCCGCTGAGGGTACGTCATGAGCCGATCAACCACGCTAGTCCTGATGTGCTTTCTCATTGCCGTCATTGGTACTCACACATATGCGCAAGTATCACCAGAAGAGCACGCTCAGCATCATCCCGAGTCAGCGGCGGGCGACACGAATGAGGCGAGCGGTGCTGGCGGTATGCAGGGCATGGGCGACATGGATGAGATGATGAGCCGGATGGGTGTTCCGCCGCCCAAGGACATCTATCCGAGCCTCATGGACCTCCCGAACATGACGGCCGAGCAGCGCGACGCGTTTGAGCGACTCGGCCACGAGCGGATGCTCGCCGGTACAGAACTGATGAGCGAGGGCTTTGACGCGCTGCTCCGGTCGTCACCCACGCAGGACTTCGAGGCAATGCAGGACGCCGTGAACACGCTCCGAGAAGGCCTGTCACGATTCGATAGCGGACTGGCTGCGCACCGTGTCATGAACAGCGGGGTGCCCTCAGACCAGGCCGCCATGGAGTGGTTCAAACGCGAGTTGAATCTCTCTACGCCAGCGTCGGCCTCGACCACGACTGGTCCGTTTGGGTGGTCCTGGTTCCATGCGAGCGGCATGACCGTGCTGATCGGCTTCGCCCTTGTCATGATCGCGCTGTACTTCATGAAGATGCGGCGAGCCACGAACCTGCTGCAAGAACTCGCGGCACAACCTGAGGGAGCTCCATCAGCTCAGTCAGCTCCGTCGGCTTCATCCGCCGCGAACCTCGCCCCTCCTCCCGCGCCCGCAACAGCGGCGTTGCAGCCGTCGGTCCGCAATGAACGCTGGGAAGGGCGGCTCCGTCTAGCAGCGACGTTCAGAGAGACGCCTGACATTAATACCTTCCGCTTCGTCAACCCCACGGGAGGCGCTGTCCCGTTCTCGTACCTCCCCGGCCAGTTCATGACCGTGGAGATCGAAACCGAGGGACGACGCGTGAAGCGGTCTTACACGATCGCGTCGAGCCCCACGCGCCAGGAGTACGTCGAGATTTCCGTCAAGCGCGAGGAGCACGGCGTCGTAAGCCGTGCGCTGCACGACACGCTTGCCGATGGCGACGAGCTCACACTGAGTGCTCCGTCGGGAACGTTCACATTCACCGGCGAGGGTGAAGATAGCATCGTCCTCGTCAGCGGCGGAGTCGGCATCACTCCCATGATGAGTGTGATCCGATACCTCACGGACCGCGCGTGGGCGGGCCACATCTATCTCCTGCACTGCTGCCGGACCACCGACGATTTTTGCTTCCGCGATGAACTGGAGTATTTGCAGCGGAAGCACCCACGCCTCAACGTCACGGCCACGATGACGCGTGCACGGGGCAGCGCCTGGGTTGGCCCAAGCGGGCGGCTTTCGGCAGGGCTCATCCGAGAATGTGTGCCAGACATCGCTTCCAAGCTCGTTCATCTGTGCGGCCCACCGCCGATGATGGAAGCGCTCAAGGGCACGCTCGGCGAACTCGGTGTCCCTGCCGAACGCATCAAGACCGAAGCCTTCGGACCCGCCAAGAGAGCTGTTCCGGCAGCGGACACCGCTACTCAGGCGTCGTATTCGACCGTGCGTTTCACCGTGTCCGGAAAGACAGTCCCTCTTCCGCCGACATCCACAGTGCTTGAGGCGGCGGATGACGCCGGGGTCGACATCGATAACTCCTGTCGTGCGGGGACCTGCGGGAGCTGCAAAGTAAAGCTTCTCAAGGGCGAGGTCACGATGGACGTCGAGGACGCGCTTGATGACGCGGACCGACAAGCCGGCGTCATCCTCGCCTGTCAGGCTAAGAGCAAAAGCGACAAGCTTGAGGTGGAGGCCTGAGATGCATGAGCGACAGAAGATCATCGTTTCGGGGCTTATCACGCTTTTGCTGGTGCTCACCATGGGCTTCTTCGTGCACCGTGACCCACGATTCGCGGGCAGCCTCACCGGTGGCCTGCTCGGTGTTGCCGCCGCGTCGCTGATGCTTGTGCCGCTGCTGTACCTGTTCGTGAAGCGGATTCCGTGGCTCAAACGGAGAGTCACGCCGTACGTCTCGATGCGAACCTTCCTCACGGTCCACATTTACGCCGGCGTACTCGCTCCAATCCTCGGTGTGCTGCACACGGGACACAAGTTTCAGAGCCCTCTCGGTATTGCCCTTGCCCTCATGATGCTGGTCGTAGCGGTGAGCGGATACCTTGGGCGATACCTCCTCGGACAGCTTTCGACCGACATCAGGAAGATGAAAGCCGACCGCGAGCGTTTGCTGACGGCGCATCGTGCCCTGGCTCAAGAAATAGGCGACTACCCGGACGCCGCCATGACGCTCCGCCGAAATAGTTCGCTGCTCGGCCGGGCGGCATCGTTGTTTGTCGCGCGTGACGAACAGGGGTTGATGCAGCTCCCGTCAAGGGCGATTCGGATCAGCGAATCCATCTCAGACCTCGACCTCTCCATCCGCACGCACTCCGCAGCCAAGAACGCATTCGGCCGCTGGCTCGTGTGTCACATCCTCGTCGCCGTCGTGCTCTACGCGCTGCTCTTCATCCATGTCTGGTCGGCGTGGTACTTCGGCATCCGGTGGCTCCCATGAAAAAACTCGAAGTTATCTATGGCGTCGTCACACTCGGAGGACTTGGCTTCGCGTTCTCACTCCCACTGTTCGTCCATCGAGGGGGTGCAGACGCGGCTCCCGGTTGGCAAGAGTTCGTCAGTCCCGGACCGCTCACCGAGGCCCACGCCTTTCTCGGCAACGATTGCACCTCTTGCCACACGCCCCACATCGGCGTCACTGCTTCGAACTGCATTGCGTGCCACGCCAATGACGAAGAGCTTCTTTCTCAACCTGAGACTGCGTTCCATGCAAGCGTGGGCTCTTGCGTCGGCTGTCACGCCGAACACCAGTCGCCACCAGCGACCCCGACGGCCATGGACCATGACTTATTTGTTGAGATCGCACAATCCGGTGCAAGCAACGACGCGCAGGTCATCATCGAGTCAATACGGGCTCATGCTCGCGCGATGCCGACACCACACCCGCGGATCTCGTCGAGCGAACTTGCTCTTGATTGCGCGTCCTGTCACGCCAACGAGGACCCGCACCGCACACTCTTCGGAACCAGCTGCGCATCCTGCCACTCCACATTGACCTGGAACATCCCGGAGTACCGGCACCCGTCGCCGATGTCCATGAACTGTGCGCAGTGCCACAGCGCGCCGCCGAGTCACTACATGGGCCATTTCAAAATGGTATCGAAACGTGTCGCTGGTATTGAGCATGCCGAGGTGACGGATTGCTTCAAATGTCACCGGACCAACTCATGGAACGAGATCCCACGAATCGGCTGGTACAAGCACCACTGATAGATAGAGCTACGACATCGCATGATAGAACAACTCATCAACATCACTGTTCAGTTCATCGAAGCGATCGCCGCGATCATGATCGCTGCATCCATCGTGGCTGCCGTCATAGACATCGTGGTCGCAGCGATACGCCGGGGTCTCCGCGAGCGCACGACCGAGTCGCGCCTCCGTCTCGCCGAACGCCTTGTGCTCTCACTTGAGTTCCTGATCGCGGCGGACATCCTCAAGACGGTTGTCACGCCCACACTCGAGGGTATGGCCGTACTCGGTGCGGTCATCGTGATTCGCACCGTGCTTAGTCTGAGCATCGCCTACGAGCTTCGGCGCGACGGCCACAAGAAGCCGGAGAGCTGCTCATGAAGCCCTGGTCATTCACTACACGCTCCCGGAAGTGGTTTGCCAGCCTCCGAGTTCGCACGCAGCTACTGCTCGTCGTGAACACCGTCGTTGGCGTAGCCACGCTCGGCATGCTTTATCTTGACTACCGAGCCAGCATGGATGCGGCGATTCTGAGCAAGCAGGCATCGCTCGCCGACGAGGCCAGTGCGATTAGCGAGGCCATCAACGCGCTCAGCCATCACGGGAGCGAGGCCGTCCAGGCCTATCTCGACGGTGTTTGCACTGCGATGGACACGAAGACATCGCCTGGGCACACAGTGCAGGCGTGGCAGGCCACGGGCCAGTATTTCGCCTCACACACCGCGCATGTTCATTCCGAGAGTCTGTCTCGTATCCGGGGCGAATCCGCCAGCGAACCGACATTGGTCAGGGTTTCAGAGTCGGCGAGCCCAGTGGTTGCATCAGCCAGAGCTACTGCTTTGAGGCGTGCTCTAGTGCTCTTTGTCACCTCCGTAGTTGCAGCAGCCATCGTGAACGCACTCCTACTGCGACTCATCTCAGCACCGCTCGAAGCTCTGTCGCATCGCGTCCGCACCTTTGGGGAGACGCACACCACCGTCGATCTCCCTGAGCCCACCAACGCCGAGTTGGCAACGCTGACGGGGGAACTGGGCACCATGATGCTCGATCTCGTAAGGCGAGAGGAAGACCGCGCGGCGCAACTGGCACGCGCCAGGCGACTCCAGTCTCGATTGATGGCCGGTGCGTCATCAGACCCCGACATCGCCATCGAGTACCACCCGGCTGACCAGGTTGCCGGTGACTACGTGGAAGTGATCGAACTGGTGGGCGGAGACAGGTTGATATGCCTTGCCGACGTCGTCGGGCACGGGGTCCCAGCTGCCATGGGTGCCGCCGTCATCAAAGCGCTCGTTGTTTCCCTCGATGCGTCGGAGCTCAGCCCAGCCGCGGTGCTCAAAAGCCTCAACTCGGGGGTCTGCCGTGCGAGTTTGCCGGAGGATTTTGTGACCATGATTGTCGTGCGTGTGCCCGCACTCGGAGGTCCCATCACGTATGCGAGCGCGGGTCACGAAACCTGCTATGTGCTCATTGCCCAAGGGCAGCTCACCGAGCTCACTTCGACGGGCATGATCCTCGGCATCGACCCCTCCGCAGAATTCGAAGATGTCGAACTCGATCTTGACGCTGGCGATGTCCTCGTACTCATGTCCGATGGTCTGAGCGAATCTGTGGACCGCGACGGAAAGCTGCTGGGCCGACAGTCGATCGTGCGGAATCTCACCCGACTGCGTAATCGCACTCCAAAATCCGTGGCCGAGAGCGTACTTAGTTCTGCGCGTCAACACCTCGATGGCAGAGCCGCCGCGGACGACATGACGGTAGTCACTGTCGCCGTTGCAGTAGCCAAACAACCACAGGGGGTCTGCTGATGCGACATTCACTCATGCATGTGGCGGGCTGTGCCCTGCCACTACTCGCAGTGTTCCTGCTCCCGCTGTTCGGAGTCGACAACAACGTCGCGTTGTTCGTCTTCATCGTACTGATGTTCGGGTGTCATTTGCTGATGCTCCGCGGGCATAACCACGGATCGACCCCGACAGACAAAGGAGATGTGCCCTGTGAACACGATTAGTATCAAAGGATCCGGATTCGCCTTCGGGGTCGCCTGCGGCTTGCTGTACATCGCGTGTGCCACGCTCATGCTCGTTGCGCCGAAGGAGCTCGTGGTCCGGTTCTTCAACAGCGTTATGCACGGCCTCGATGTCGAGTCAGTTGTTCGTTGGGACATGCCGTGGTGGGAAGCCATCGTCGGCACCGTGGAGGTCATCCTTCTCGGTTGGCTCTTTGGTGCACTCATTGCTTCACTCTACAACCTCGCCGTTGGAAGGAGATCGTCATGACCCATAAACATCACGGCCACGCTGTGAATCAACACGGCCACAAAAATCAATCCGAGGGCGGTCATCATAATCATCATGCGCACATGGTGGCGGACTTCCGAAAGCGCTTCTGGGTCTCGCTGGTGCTGACTGCCCCTGTCGTCGCTCTTGCGCCCATGATCCAGTCACTGCTTGGATTAGAGGAGGCGCTTTCTTTCACAGGCGATTCCTATGTGCAGTTTGTGTTCGCTTCGATCGTATATTTTTTCGGCGGCTGGCCATTCCTTTCCGGTCTGCGCAACGAACTGGGTAAGCGACGCCCGGGCATGATGACGCTCATCGCGTTGGCGATCTCTGTGGCGTACTTCTATTCCACCGCGGTTGTCTTTGGGCTGGTCGGCGAAGTGTTCTTCTGGGAACTCGCAACGCTCATCGACATCATGCTTCTGGGCCACTGGATCGAGATGAAGTCCGTGATGGGGGCGTCCGCTGCGCTCGAGAAACTCGTCAAACTCATGCCTTCTGAGGCGCATCTCGTCGGCGATGACGGAAGCACTCGCGACGTCCCGGTTTCCGAAATTCACCACGGCGACCGAGTCTTGGTCAAGCCCGGCGAGAAGATCCCGACCGACGGAATGATTGTTGATGGGCGATCGACCATCAACGAGGCGATGCTCACCGGCGAGAGCAAGCCTGCCGAGAAGGGAGAGGGAGACGAAGTCATCGGGGGTGCGATTAACGGTGAATCGGCCTTCACTATGGAGGTCCGACGCACTGGGGGCGAGACCTATCTCGCTCAGGTCATCGAGATGGTCCGCGCGGCGCAAGAGTCGAAGTCCAAGACGCAGGACTTGGCCAACCGCGCGGCACTCTGGCTCACTGTGATTGCGATCACAGTAGGCTCTGCCACGCTCGTGACGTGGCTTCTCATCGGTAAGCCGTTCGACTTCTCACTTGAGCGTGCGGTAACCGTCATGATCATCGCGTGCCCTCATGCGTTGGGCTTGGCGGTCCCGCTCGTCGTTGCTGTCTCGACGTCGATCTCGGCCGGAAACGGCCTTCTCATCCGCGATCGCACTGCTTTCGAGAGAGGCAAAGACCTTGACGCCATCGTCTTCGACAAGACCGGCACGCTCACAGAAGGCAGATTCGGCGTCACCGACATCATCCCTCTTGGCGAGCGGTCCGAAGAGGAACTTCTTCGCCTCGCGGCGAGTCTTGAGAGTCAGTCAGAGCACCCCATCGCTGAAGGTGTCGTGCGTGGTGCCCGGGAACGGAAAGTCGAGTTCCCCGCACCATCAGAGTTCAGAGCCATCCCAGGCCGCGGAGCCGAGGCGGTCGTCGACGGCATTCGTCTCCGGATCGTCAGCCCGGGCTACCTCCGTGAGCATGACATGGTCGTCACCGACGAGCGAGTACGCACCGTCGCCGATCAGGGTAAGACCGTTGTTTACTTGATTATCGACGGGGCTGTCGAGGGAGCCATCGCGCTTGCAGACATCATCAGACCGGAGTCACGCGAGGCGCTCGAACGGCTCAAAGCCATGGGCATACAGGTAATGATGCTTACCGGTGACGCCGAGGCCGTAGCGAAATGGGTCTCTGAGGAACTCGGACTCGATGACTACTTCGCCGAAGTTCTTCCAGACCAGAAGGCATCCAAGATCAAGGAAGTGCAGTCGCGTGGCCTCGTGGTCGCGATGACCGGTGATGGTGTGAACGACGCGCCGGCACTCACCCAAGCCGATGTTGGCATCGCCGTCGGGGCTGGTACTGATGTCGCGATCGAGTCTGCGGACATCGTGCTTGTCCGCTCTGACCCCCGAGATGTGACCGCCATTATTGAGCTTTCGCGTGCAACCTATCGCAAGATGGTCCAGAACCTTTGGTGGGCAACGGGCTATAACGCGTTCGCCATCCCCGCAGCTGCTGGGGTGCTGTACCCGCTCGGGATCGTACTGTCTCCGGCACTGGGCGCTGTATTCATGTCTCTTTCCACCGTGATCGTGGCAATCAACGCCAAGTTCCTACGCATCGAGCGGCTTCCAACGGACACCCATCATGTGGTGACAGAACGCGACGAGTAGGAAGCGATTTACATATATCCCCTCAATAGGACATGAGCCATGAAACATTTCACGCCCACCATAACCGCAGCCATTCTGATGATCGCATTGTTCACAATCGCGGCCGGCAGTCTTGACGCCGGCGAACGCCAACCTGAAGGCCGCGTAGCGGCCATGGATCAGCTCGATGCCGCCCGAGCCAAGCTCCAAGTCGCTGAGCGCATCTGTCACATGTTCCACGATGCAGAAAGCGGTGCTCCGCGAGGTGGTATGGATCCCGAGGCCATCTACCGGTGGTCCAAGAGACGAATGCAAGCCGAGATAGAGTTGTATGAACTCGATCCCAGTCTCGGGAACCAAGAGGACGCGATTCTCCGGCACGTTGAGTGGATGAAGGCGTGGAATCAACGAGTTGTTGAGTCCGATGCCTCCTCACCATTTGGTATCGCAATCACGGAATACTTAGTTTCCGAGGCCGAGGCAATACATGTATCTACCCCGACACCTTAGATTACTCGAAGGAGTATCACAATGGACAACGCAGTCGCACTGGTGCAGGCTTACCTTAGGGTCAATGGCTACTTCACTGTCACCGAATTCCCAATCGTCGAATCAGGTCGCTCGGGCATCCACCGAACCGCGACTGACATCGACGTTTTGGCATTTCGATTTCCCGATGCCGCTCGGTTGATCCCAAGGCGCGGTAGATCCTCTACCCAGGACGTTGCAGTCGGTGAGGTTGACCCAGCACTCGCGCTCACCGATGGCGGAGCCGACATGCTCGTCGGTGAGGTCAAAGAGGGAAAGGCAACTCTCAATAGAGGAGCCACGGAACCCGCTGTACTGCGTGCAGCCTTAACGAGGTTCGGATGCTGCAGTTACGACCACGCGGAGACATTAGCCACCGAACTTGTGAGTCGAGGAGCCGCACAGACTCAATCGGGGCACCGGGTCCGTCTGGTCGCTTTCGGATCAACGCACGACCAGAGTGTTGGGCGACATTGCCATGTGATCCTTCTCTCGCAGGTTATATCCTACCTTGATGAATACCTCGATCGCCACTGGCAGACCCTGCGGCTGAGCGAGTTCAAGGAGCCCGGCTTGGCCTTCATTGGCATGCTCAAGAAAGCAAGGGTTTCGCTTTACACAAGTGCACAATGAGAAATATTTTACCACCAGCATCGTCACCAATTTCTAGTATGTATGCATTGCGGGAGAATAATCACCATGTCTGATATCGATCCACGAGTATGGGAATCATGGAGTCGACGCCGGTTTATCGGGACCGGTGGTCGGGCCGTGCTTGCCGCCTATGCATTGTCGGTCCCCGGTGTTGCGCGCGCGTCTGGCGAATTAGCGCGAGGGACGAGCTCGGAGCTCGACGCCACCTCGCCAGAGGGTATCGATCTATTTATTGAGCGGAAAACGATTGACATCGGTTGTCGTCCGTCGTCTGCGATCACGATCAATGGAGGCATCCCCGGTCCGCTGATCCGCATGCGTGAGGGCCGGGAGGCGTTGATCCGTGTGCACAACCGTCTTGACGAATCAACATCGATCCATTGGCACGGGCTTCTGGTGCCATTCACAATGGACGGCGTGCCAGGAGTCAGCTTCGAGGGGATCGATCCGGGAACGACATTCGAGTATCGGTACCCTGTGCGTCAGAATGGAACCTACTGGTATCACAGCCATTCCGGGCTCCAAGAGCAGCTCGGCCACTACGGGCAGTTGATCATCGATCCAGCCGACAAGGATCCCGTCGAGTACGACATCGAATACTCGATTGTCTTGTCAGACTGGACGCACATGGACCCGTATGTGGTGATGCACAAGCTCAAGACGATGGAGGGCTATTTCAACTTCCAACGCCCCACGCTTGCGAACCTGAATACGCAAGCCGAGGCTACGGGGCAAAGCTTTACCGAGGTTCTCAAGACGCGATTTAACTGGCAACGCATGCGGATGGACCCAACGGACATCGCCGATGTGACCGGATCGATATACACCTTCCTCATGAATGGGCGGACCCCGGATGAAAACTGGGCTGCTGTTGCGCAGCCCGGCCAGCGTGTTCGCCTGCGGATCGTCAATGCCTCTGCATTGACGTACTACGACTTCAGGGTCAACGGTTTGCCGATGACGGTGGTCCAAGCCGATGGCCAGAACATCGAGCCTGTGGAAACCGACGAGCTCCGGATCGCCGTTGCGGAAACCTACGATGTCATCGTCACGCTTCCCGACGATCGCCCGAGGACGCTCTTTGCCGAAGCGATGGACCGGAGCGGGTTCGCACGCGGCACAATCGGACCTCGTCTTGATATCGAAGCGGCGATACCAGAGTGTCGTCAGCGACCCATGCTCACAATGGCGGACATGGGGATGATGCACACCGTGATGAATGGCGACTCCTCGGACGCGGGTTCAATGGAGCACGGGTCGCACGGGGACATGAGTGACGCAGCCGATACCGCGCACACCAACGAGGGGTCTGCGAGTTCGGTCGAAGACCTACCGACATCGGGGTTGCCGGAGCGGATCGAGCATGGCCCCGATATGCACGGCCCGGGTAGCATCGTGATGGGGCGCACCAGGTATCGTCAACTGAGCGATCCGGGCTCGGGGCTTGGGGATGATGGGCGGCGCGTTCTCACCTATTCGCAACTCCGATGCCTAGAAACACCCTCCGATCGGCGTCCACCGACTCGACAGTTCGATCTTCACCTGACTGGAAATATGCATAAGTACATCTGGGGGTTCGACGGCAAGAAGTGGTCGGAAGCGGACATGATCCGCTTTCAATACGGCGAACGCCTGCGCATCAACATGATCAACGACACCATGATGAATCATCCGATTCACCTCCATGGCATGTGGATGGATCTCTATGCAGGAAACAATTACGCCAAGAATCCACGCAAGCACACCGTGAATGTCCAGCCTGCTGAGCTTCTCACGGTCGACATCACGGCCGATGCGCCGGGGCAGTGGGCGTTTCATTGCCACGTCCTCTATCACATGAAGATGGGCATGTTCCGGACGATTGCCGTTGTCCGTTCTCTGGAAGAGGAGGCTGCAAATGCAGATTCATAAGTGTGTGTTGTTGATTCTAGTCTCTTGGGGAATGGCAGTCGAGCCAGCGCTCGCGCAGCACGAGCATCCCGCAAGCGAAACCAAGACCGAGACACCGGAGACATCGCAGCAGCCGCAGCCCGAAACATCCGCTGAAGGGTCTCATCACAGTGACGGTCCCGCCTTACCAGAAGGCATGTCTCTGGACGGTGTGCTTGACTATGCCGCGGGCCCGCCCCCAGAAAGCTATCCAGATCCAGTCGCAGATGACGAGTTGAAGTTCTTCACTCTGTTTGAGCAGCTCGAATACAGGATTCCGGACGGGGGAGGCGCTGATCAGATTGGTTGGGAGGCCCAGGGATGGGTCGGCTTCGACTACAACCGCTTTGTGTGGAAGTCTGAAGGCGAACTGGCCTTTGAAGGTCAGGATCAAGGTGAATCGGAAACCGATTTGCTCTACTCGCGTCTAATCACGCCATTCTGGAGTTTGCAGGCCGGAGCCCAGTACGCCAATGAGTGGGAATCCGGAGACTACGAGGACCGATGGTCCGGCGTTCTCGCTCTCCAGGGCCTCGCTCCCGGGATGATTGAAATGGACTCATCACTCTACATCTCTGAAGATGCGGATGTTACGGCCGCAGTCGAAGCGGAATACAACCTCCGCCTCACGCAGCGATTCGTGCTTCAGCCCCGAGCAGAGCTTGGCTTCGCTTTCCAAGACATTCCGGATCGTGCGATCGGTGCTGGATTGACTGATGCGAATCTCGACCTGCGCCTGCGTTACGAGATCAAGCGCGAGTTCGCGCCGTACATCGGGGTGCGCTACGGAGTGCTGGCCGGTGAGACCGCAAGCGTTGCCGAGTCGGTCGGCACTGACACGGAAAATGTATCACTGATCTTTGGTGTGCGGCTTGCGTTCTAGCGTGATCGACAGACCGATGTAAGGACTGTGCCAATGACCACTGCAATCCTTATCAGCATCCTGCTCATTCTCTTGACCACCGGCGTTCGTCTCGCTTTTTTTATGGTGGCAGCAAAATTCACACTTGAATCCAAAGACTTTACTTGGCACCGGTTTTTTTGCCTCATGCTCGGCATCTACATCAGTCATGTATTCGACATCGTTGTCTACGCGTTGGCGTACTATTTCGCTTGGCATATGTTGGAGATCGGCACCCTCTCGGAAGATCGAACGGATGGTCTACTCGGTCATTTTTACGCTTCTGCTGTCATGTACACCACCATTGGATTCGGCGACATTCTCCCAACTGGGCATTTACGGTTTATCGCATCCACTCAGGGATTGAGTGGGTTGCTGTATCTCGCGTGGTCGGCCTCTTTCATCTTCGCAGCGATGAACCGCATGCTCAAGGACCGCAACAGCTCGTTTGAAAGGCACAGATGACTGAGAATGATCAAGGCGATGGCCGGAATGAAGGTCACAAGCACGGGGCCGACTACGAGAAGGGCAGCCTGACCCTGACCGGTTCGATCGCGATGGGCACCGGCGTCATGATCGGTGCGGGCATCTTCGCCCTCACCGGCCAGGTCGCCGAACTTGCTGGCGGCCTCTTCCCGGTCGCGTTCATCGCCGCAGCCCTCGTCGTTGCATTCAGCGCGTATTCGTATGTCAAGGTGTGCAATGAGTATCCGTCCGCCGGCGGCATCGCGATGATCCTCAAGAAGAGCTACGGGCCAGGTATCATCACCGCCGGGTGCTCGCTTCTCATGTACTTCTCGATGGTCATCAACGAAAGCCTCGTTGCCCGGACCTTCGGCACCTACACAATGCGGATCTTTGGCGAGGGATCGGACTCATGGCTCGTGCCCGCGCTCGGCGTCGGCTTGATCGTCGTTGCGTTCGTTGTCAACCTGCTTGGTAATCAGGTCATCGGCGGGCTGAGCAAGGTCACCTCGATCATTAAGATCGTGGGTATCGGCATCTTTGCCGGCATCGGCCTCTGGGTGTCGGGTCTCTCCTTCGACACGCTCACAGGCAACAGCGCGTCATCCGATGCCCAGGGTGGCATCACGGGCTTTCTCGCTGCAGTCGCGCTGTCAATCCTCGCGTACAAGGGTTTCACGACCATCACCAACAGCGGCGATGAGATCAAGGAGCCCAAGAAGAACGTCGGCCGCTCCATCATCTACAGCCTGCTCATCTGCACCGGGCTCTACCTGCTCGTGACCCTCGCTGTTGCCGGCAATCTCAGCGTTGACGAGATCATCGCCGCGCGCGACTCGTCGCTTGCCGAGGCCGCACGCCCGGCGGTTGGCCAGTGGGGCGAGTGGCTGACCATCGGCCTCGCCATCATCGCGACCATCTCCGGCATCATCGCCAGCATGTTTGCCGTCTCTCGCATGCTCGCGATGCTCACCGACATGGACCTCGTCCCGCACCGTCACTTCGGGATGCCCGGGCGGATCCAAAAGCACACGCTCGTCTACACCGCCGTCATCGCCCTTGCGCTGACGATCTTCTTCGACCTTGGCCGAATCGCTTCCCTTGGCGCGATCTTTTACATCGTGATGGATATGGCGATCCACTGGGGCGTGTTCAAGTACCTGCGCACAGAGCTCAACGCTAAGGCATGGGTGCTGCTAATAGCTCTCGTCCTCGACGCTGTCGTGCTCGGGGCGTTCCTGTATCTCAAGCTCACGACCGACCCGCTCATCGTCGGCGTGGGCCTCGGATCGATGGCTCTGATTTTTGGGCTCGAAGCAATCTTCATCGCACGAAAGTACAACGACAGTAGAGAACCTGATGACGACTGACAAACGCTTAGCCACACTGAACATCACTGGTATGCACTGCGGCGGATGCGCGAGCAAAATCAACACCGCTCTGCTCAAGCTCGACGGCATCGATTCCGTCGATGTGACGCCGCACGAGGGTAAGGCCGTCAGTTCGGGTAGCCCGCTGCCCGATGATAACATGCTGAGAGACGACGTTGCCACAGCCGGCGACTACACGCTGACATCTGTGGAAATGGCAGAACCAGCAACCGCCGCTCTCGATCCGTCGACTCATCAGCATCACGCGACGGCTCAAGAGCAACCGAAGGGAAGCCTCTACCCACTCTTCTTGATCGTGGGCTTCATCGCTGGCGTCACGCTGCTCGTCGCCGTTAGCACCGGCGACTGGTCCGCCGACCCCCTCATGCGGCAATTCATGGCCGGCTTCTTCATCGTCTTCTCGTTCTTCAAGCTCCTAGATCCGTCCGGCTTCGTCTCCGCCTACCGCGGCTACGACCTCATCGCCCGCAAGATCCCCGCCTGGGGCTGGGCGTACCCCTTCGTAGAACTGGCGCTCGGTGTTGCCTATCTGCTCACGTGGGTGCCCGTCGTGACCAACGCGGTGACACTCGTCTTGATGCTCGTGGGAGCTGCCGGCGTGCTCAAGGCGCTGCTCGACAAGCGAGCTGTCCGCTGCGCCTGCCTGGGCACGGCGCTAAACCTGCCTATGACCAAGATCACGCTCGTCGAGGATCTGACCATGGCCGCGATGGCCGCTGTCATGCTGTTGATTCTGTCGATATGACAAATCGAGAACGGTCTTTAACCATTATCCGCTCGCAAAGACAAGCACTACAATTTGGATGATTCTGCACTACAAAGGATCATTTGTAGTGCAGAACGGGTGTTGTGCAAAAAAACGGAGCCCTCATAAACACTTGCATGCGAGAAGCTTACGAAAGCGGGTGATCGGGATCGAACCGACGACATTCAGCTTGGGAACGCCCCAGGCTTTGGAACCGAAACGCGTAAACGACGATACGACCAAGGCTTGCGGATTGCAAGTGATGCGGGCTTTGCGGCAGATCGGGCCGATTTGCGGGCGGAGCGCGGTGTAGAGGGCAATTACACCGCGCTACACCGCGCTTGTTTCATCGGTTCGTCAGTCGCAGGCCGCGAGGTCTTTCTCGCGCTGCTCGAGCCGCCAGGTGCTGAACGAGTCGGGGTCGATTCGGCGGTCGTGGCCGGACTTTCCATTTGTCCGAATCTTGCCCGCCGTGATTGCCTTGGTGACGCGGGCCTTGGCTTGGGGTAGGTCGATGCCGGAGACATCCGACAGCAGCAGGCGTCCGGCGTCGGTGACGCGGAGCCACTCGGTCGGTTTGCTCTCGATCATGATCCCGCCGGGGAATGCCCGCAGCAGGTCGAACTCGAGTCCATCGGGGCCGAGGGCTGCGTGTTCGGCAAGGACTGCTGTTCTTGGCGGCTGCTTCGGTGACCAGATACCAGGGGTTGGGACTGATCCAACGGTGAGTAGCAGTGGGGATGACGATGCGTTCAGGCGTTCGGATTTGGCCAGAACGACCTGGGCATCCGCCCGCGCCAATCCGCACGCGAGAAACACTTCCGAATCACCATTGGGCGCACCAACGGTGCCGACCAAGATCACACGGCCCGGGACATCTTCGATGACCGAGCCAGAAGCCCCGATGGTTTGTGCGATGAGTGTTGCCAGCCCAAGCAGATTGAACTGCCATTGGACAAAGTCCGCGGGTTCGAGGAGAATGAGGCCACAGCCGTTCATACAGCCATGCACGCAGATCATCCGGCCGGGCTCTTTCGGGTGCTCGACGAATCCGGTGTTCTCGATCGAACACTCATGATCGCAGTCGTCGTTGATGATGGCGTCGGCCACGCCAGCATCGGCGAGAATGCCCGTCGTGACGAGCCGCTCAACCTCGGCGTCTGGCCATGACCGAACATCGCGTCCGGTGAGCACGCCGTCGGGAAGTACCTCAACCCGGCTCAACAACTCGGCCAACACATCACTCACTCGCGATACCCCACTTCTTGAGGTACCGCTTTGCGACGGCGTCCTTGCCGGTGTCCTTCAGGTTGCAGCGATCGGGGTAGGTGACCTCGAAAGTCAGCGTCTTGCCGCGTCGGCCGTCGGTGCCTCGGAATCGCATAGAGATTTTCGCCTGGGAGACTTGGAGTTTGGAGAGCGGGAACTTCGATGTGTTCACGGCCTCATCGATCAGCGCATGGATGCCAGGTGCGCCCTCGGGAGGTCGCGCGGAAAGGACGAGGCGGCGGTAGCCCTTGCCGGGTAGATCGAACCGCATCAGACGAACCTCGGTCGATTCGATGTTGTCGGCTGGGTCTGTCTTGAATGAAAAGTCTCGGCTCTTGAGTACGGCCAGGTCGTATGGTGGACGCTGATTGGGCGCGGGCAGTTTTGTGAGCCCGAGCATTGTTTTACAGAACACCTCCGCGATGGCTTCCTTTTCCTTTTTGCTGCCCTTTCCGACCATTTCGAGCATGCCATCCTCTGGCCGATAGACGAAGATGATCTCCGTTGCTGTTCGACGGGTATGCCGGCTGAACTTGTTGTTCTCGTCGTAACCGAGATCAGTCTTGGGATAATCCTCGGGGAACGCAAAGCAGCAGAACCGCTCCGGGTCGCGGCGTTCGAGCGTCTCGACATGGCACCGTTGACCCCGCCCCTGCTCCTTGAACAGCCCGCGAAGCCCCTTGCTGAGTTTGCTTCGGCCATCGGAGACATGGAGACGCTTGCCGACCTGCCAACTCGTCCATCGGCTCTCAGCGAACCGGTCCATCTCGTTGCAACTCGAAACCTTGTCGATGAGTTTTCGGTCTTCGACCAACGCGAGCATCGCACGCTCGAAATCGTTGGCCGCCTCCTCGAGCTTCCCTGCCCATGGGCGTTTCCAGAAGGCCGCCTCTTCGTAGATCAGGCGCGACCCGTTGTCGGTCGCCAGTTCGTTGATCTGGTTGAAATCGGTTTCGACTGTCTCAAGGTCGGAAGAGTCGAGTTCGTCCATCGCCGCCATGATCGGTGCGGGGTCGTTGTCATCAACCCCGTTCCAGTCGATGTCGCTGAGCAGTTTCAGTTGATCGAAGTAGCGCCTGAGGAGCGGCTTGGAGATGTTGCGGATGAGCTTCTTGGGTGAATACTGAGGCATTTGATGCGTCCTCCTGACGCGACACTCCATGCAAGGCACGGCTCCATCTGTGGACCCGGCATTTTAGACGCGGAGATGCGCTTTTTGCACACTGATCCAATCCCGCCCAGGCGGGATCAGTCACAGTGTCATTCCAGCACCCACAAATACGAGGCATTCTGCCATGCACGACCACAAATGTGTGTCACTGGATTCCCCAAACCACCTTCAAACGATCGATGGTGTGCTGCCATTTCTTGGCACGAGGTTTGGCCGCTGAGTTCTGATTCCCAAAGAAACCCTTCTCTCTCACGGCCTCAGTGATCGGTACGGTCTTGATCCACTTCACGCGGACGAAGTACTCGGCCTTGTCCGGGCTGGACGCCGCAGTGGTGTGCTTGGCTGCTTTCAGGGGCAGGCTTGTGATCAGGACATGAGTGTCGGTTCCATCATCTACCTCGAACTCGTCGATCGGGACGACGGGATCGACGATCTCCCCGACACCGACATATCCCACGCCGCCTGGGATGTTGACCCAGACTCGGCCCCCCGGCTCAAGCAATCCGAGCGACCTCGAATACCATGCGCCGCCGCCAGCAGACACGAAGCCGTACTTCCGTGCCTCCTCCCAATCGCGGTGATCGTCTGCGCCGAACGACGCGTAATACTCACCGTTCCACTGCCCCTTCTCACGCTTCTGCTCGACCTTGGCGTCGACCTCACCGGGATCGATCAGCCACGCTCGGCTGAGATACTGATTGTCGCCATCGCGGAAGAACCGAAAGAAGACCGCGTTGATCGCCATACCGTACTCGTCGGCGAGGTACGCGATGATCCGCTCCGAGCTGTCATCAAGTTCACCCGCTACGAGTACGAGCTCGTGCCCGTCGTTGAGAGCCTCCGGTAGTTCTTTCGTGTTGAACTTGTCGCAGAACGCTTCATCGAGAGAAGTGTCGATGTGCTCGGGCACATACTTCTGGAGGTACCTCTCGAAGATCCCAGCGATGTCGTCGTCCTCAAGCGTCCGCACCCAGGAGCCGTAGTCGAGCAACTGAGCGACGACTTCTCTTGGGGTGCGGTTCTTCTTCAACTCCAGCACGACGAGCTTGCCATCGGCGTCGATCGCCAATAGGTCGATGAACTTCCCGTGAGCCGTCGGAACCTGCCGGCCGATCAAGAGCAGATTGGGTTCGGCCACACCGATGTCGTTGGCGAGTACATCCTCGAGCTGCTCCTCGCTTTCCATCGGTTCGAACGCGACGGGTGAAGGGGAATCACCGAGCTTCCAGAAACCGACTTCGATGGGCATGGTGTATTCCTCCTCTTTATCAAGAGGCCCAGTCTTTGCACAAGACCTCTGCCTGTTCCAAGACAAGTTCAGTTGCCCGCTGTTCCAAATCTGGCGGGTATCTGTATTGGCGCAACAGCCGTTTAACCATGACACGGATCTTCGCTCGTGCGTTCTCCCGAACTTGCCAGTCAATCGTGACATTTCGTTTGACACGCTCAACCAGCTCCTGAGCCAGCTGTCGCAACTGCTCATCACCCATAACTTCCTGGGCACTCTCATTGTCTGCCAACGCGTCGTAGAACGCGATTTCATCATCATTGAGCCCGAGTTCTTCACCCCGGCTTTGTGCAGCACGCATCTCCTTGGCGAGTGCGATCAACTCTTCGATGACCTGGGCGGCCTCCAGAGATCGATTCTGGTACTTCCGAATTGATGCTTCGAGCATCTCAGCGAAGGAGCGGGCTTGCACGACATTCTTCCGCATCTTAGTCTTGATGTCATCGTTGATCAGACGCTTCAACAACTCCAATGCCAGGTTGCGCTGAGGGAGTTTTTTAACATCGGCGAGGAACTCATCAGAGAGAATCGAGATGTCCGGCTTGCTCAATCCCGCAGCTGCAAAAATATCAACGACCTCAGTAGGGTATACAGCCCGAGACACCAACTGCCGAATCGCGGACTCAACATCTTCCGGAGAGCGTTCTGATTCTGACGCGCTCACCTTTACTATTGCGGTTCGGATTTCCTGGAACAGCCCCACCTGATCCCGGATCGCCATCGCCTGGTCGTGCGGGACAGCGAGGGCAAATGCCTTCGAGAGCGCAGAGACAGCTTGCACGAACCGGCGTTTTCCGTCATCAAGTCCCAGCACGAACTCCATCGCTCCTGCGATGCCCGACATCCGTTTGGTGGGTTCGGACTGGAGAATCGCTGCATAGTCAAATCCGTGCAACAGATCTCGCACAATCTCGTACTTCTCCTTCATCACCGCGACGGCCTTCTCCTGGTCAATCGCGGTGTTCCCTTTGCCCCCACTCGCCGTGTATGTGTGCAAGGCTTTCTTGAGCGCGTCGGCGATGCCCAGGTAATCCACAACCAGCCCGCCTGGCTTATCACGGAATACGCGATTCACCCGAGCGATGGCCTGCATCAGGTTGTGTCCGGTCATCGGCTTGTCGATATACATCGAGTGCAGGCTGGGGCAATCGAAGCCGGTCAGCCACATATCGCGGACTATCACGATCTTGAGGGGGTCTGGTGAATCCTTGAAGCGTTTGGCGATGTCCTCGCGTTGAGCCTTCGTTCGGATGTGTGGCTGCCATGCCTGTTCATCCGATGCCGAACCGCTCATCACGACCTTGATCGCGCCCTTCGCGTCTTCCTCATCGTGCCACTGAGGCCGCAGTTTGATGATGGCATCGTACAGATCGACGCAGATTCGTCGTGACATGCAGACGATCATCGCTTTACCGTCCATCGCTTCGAGCCGTTTCTCGAAGTGATCGACGATGTCCTGTGCCACCAATCCGATCCGTTTCTCGGTACCAACCATCGCTTCGAGCGCGGCCCATTTGGTCTTGAGCTTCTGCTTGTCGCTCTCTTCCTCGCCCTCGGTGATTTCCTCGAACTCGGGGTCGAGACTGGGCTTCTCGCCCTCGTCCAGTTCCAGTTTGGCCAGGCGTGACTCGTAATAGATGGGAACGGTCGTGCCGTCCTCAACGGCCCGCAGGATGTCATACTTGTCGATGTAGTCACCAAACACTGCCGGTGTGCTCTTGTCGTCGAGTTCCAGGGGCGTCCCCGTGAACCCGATGAATGACGCATTCGGCAGAGCATCGCGCAGATACTTGGCCATGCCATACTTGATCTCGCCGGTCTTCCGGTTGACCTTCGCCTCGAAGCCATAGTGGCTCCGGTGCGCTTCGTCAGCGACAACCACAATGTTCCGACGATCGCTGAGGGCTTCTCCACCCTCAAACTTTTGCATCGTGGTGAACACCACCCCGCCGGACGCGACGCGAAGCACACTCTGAAGATGCTCCCGGCTCTCGGCCTGCGCGGGCTTCTGCCTGAGCAGATCGCTGTTCACGCTGAAGGTGCCGAAGAGCTGGTCATCCAGATCGTTCCGGTCGGTGATGACGACAAGCGTTGGGTTCTCCATCGCGGGGTGCCCGATGATCTTTCCTGCGTAGAACACCATCGACAGGCTCTTGCCTGATCCCTGCGTATGCCAGATCACACCGGCCTTCTTGTCGCCATCCGGGCGGCTTGCTCCGACAGTGGTATCTACAGCCTTATTCACCGCCCAATACTGGTGATAGGCCGCAGCCTTCTTGACGATCGACTTTCCGTCGTCCTCGAATGTGACGAAGTGCTGGATGTAGTCGATAAATCGCTGCTTCTCGAAAACGCCGCGCAGGAGCACTTCGAGCTGCACCTCGCCCGTGGATGCGATGCTCTCGCCGTCCACAGTCCGCCAGGGCATGAACCGGTCCCAACCCGCTGTGATCGTTCCCAACTTTGCCGAGAAGCCGTCCGAGATCACCACGGCCTCATTGGTCGCAAACAACGACGGAATCTCGCTCTTGTAGGTCTGAATCTGGTTGAACGCGTGGCGGAGGGTGGTCTTCTCCTCAGCCGGGTTCTTGAGCTCGATCACTGCCATCGGAAGGCCGTTGACGAACATCACCACATCCGGCCGGCGATTTCTCTTGTCTTCGATCACCGTGAACTGGTTGACCACGAGGAACTCGTTGTCGTCAACCTTGGCCGGGTCGCGTTCGATGAGCCAGACCTTGCCGTGCTTCTCTGAACCGTTGTCCCGCCAGGTGACATCGACGCCGTCGGTCAGCATGCGATGGAACGCCCGGTTGTTGACGATCAACGAGGGGCTGTCGGTACGGACAACGATCCTGACAGCCTCCTCGATCGCCTCGATGGGCACATGCGGGTTGATGCGTTCGAGAGAGCGACGGAGCCGTTCGATCAGAATGACCTGGCCGTAATCCTCGCGTTCGGGCGATTCTCCATCCGGAGCGATCTGTGGCCCGTGGATGTAGTCGTAGCCGAGGTCGCGGAGGTAATCGACCGTGGCGATCTCGAGTTGGGTTTCGTCGAGGTAGGGGCTCAAGTGCTCGCCTCCGTTTCAACTCGCTGATTTGACAGCGACGCAATAGCGGCTCGCAGCACCTGGAGACAGATTCTGGCCGTGTGCTCATCGGGTTTGAATCCAGATGCCAGTTGCTGGTATGGGTGGATGTAGTTCCGAAAGTCACGGAGTTCGTGGCTGAACTTCTTGACATCGAGTTGCAGGTAGTCCTGGTCACATGCTACATCGATGAACTGAGCGAGAGTCCACGATTGAAACGGCCGTACTTTTCCGCTTTCCGTATCCTTGGGGCTGCATTTCGATTGGTTGAACTGCTTGGGATTCGCGCAGGCCATACCGAGCAGGAGCCCTTCGAGCACGCTCCCGGCCATGAAGATGGACGCCAGCGACGAGCCGTTCTGCAAACACCGCTGCGCCTCCTCGTATCGGGATTCCAAAATCTCGATAACTTGAGCATCCAGCGGGACATTCTGGATCGATACACCTTCCAAATCTCGATCGAGAAAATCCACTTGCGGGTCTGTCTTGGGCTCGACCAGTTGCCCGCGCAGTCGGGCGACGATCTGCTCGCATCTCAACGCAGCGGTAGCCTGGGCATCATCGGGAGTCGGATTTCGGAAATGCCAGTAGGTCATCAACTCGGACAGCACTTTGCCAACCAGTTCGTCCGGCTCGATTTCCCAGAACGCCCGGAGTCGCTTAGCTTTCGAGTCTCCGTTGATGGCATACTTATCGTCGTAGATGTCGATGTTTGCATTGTCCCGGAAGAACTCTGCGATGGTGTTGTTGGTGAAGTCGAGGACATAGCCGCCGTCCATTTCCAGCAGTTCTTCGAGTTGGGCTTTCTCCACGGTCTTCAATTGAGCCATTCAAAACAACTTCCTGTGCAAAATCATGGGGTGCTGCTCGCTTCCCATGATATTTGATGATTTGCCCTGTAAACAACATCGCCGAAGTTTGAGCTGCCCACATCGTCAACTGTAACCGTGACAATAACTTCGCCGAGTTCGTCCGGCCATGATTGGTATACAGCTCTGACTTTGTATTCTTCTGGCCAACCATCACTGTTGAAGTTAAGCCAAGTATCCGAGTCTTCAGCGAATAAATCGCCATAAATTGAAAGCAAACTGGAATTGTAGTATCCGAACGCAGGGCCAGTGGCGCTTACATCAACGGATATCGAGACTGTCCAATCGGCATACTCATTGAGCTTTTTCCGTGTTCCGTATTGAACACTGGATTCAACATTGTTTACAGAAACTGAACTTGTACTGGTTGAAGATGTGCTCATGCACCCCGGTGCGTGCAATAAGATTATTGAGAAGAAAGCTATGCTAATAAAGTTATTCATTGGATGAGATCCTTTATCAATTCCTCGGCATCAGAGACTTCGATTTCGCCGCTCAGGAGTTTGGGGAGGAGGGTGTCACGCATGAGAGCGAGTGAGCGTGCTTGCTTGAGAGCGTTGATCCTGCGTTCCAGGGTTGTCCCGAGAATCTCTGATGCACGATCCATGATGAGGTTGGGTGGCACCGCGATTTTGGCGTCGCTGAGGTGATGCCGCTTGATGTGTCCCATCGTCGTTGCCTTGTCGGCTGCGATCCGTTGGAACTCTTCGAGGTGATGTTTCGTTGCCTGGTAGTAGTACCACTTCGGATGATCCGACGAGGTAACCTTGAACACATGCTGGTTCAAAACACCTCGTCCGTTGCACCAGATCGTGACCAACAGACTACCGGACCACGAAAAAAGGATGTCGCCATCATCGACAAAGTACTTTGGCTTCACATGCAGATTGGCACGATTGGAGTTAGCGGTGATCCCTTGGCGCAGCTCTCGGATCTTGATCACCGGCAGTGAGTTTTCGCCCTTGATTGGTGGGTGCTTCTGACAAGCCAATCCGTTCAGGTAATGGGCGATCTTGTCGAGTGACTTCACTTCCCACCCCTCCGGGATTTGGCCGAGTTCGGAGTCTTGGAAGGTGTCGGGGAAGAGGTCGGCAAGGTGGTCGGGGAGGCTGGGGTCGCGGCCGGTGGCTTTGGCGTGGACGGGGTCGAAGTCGATGAACCACGACTTGAACACCGCCTGGGCCATCCGCTCAAGTGTCCGGTTCATCCGCCGATTCAACTCGATCTTGTCGTCCAGCGAGCCGAGGATCGAACCGATGCGTCGCTGGGTGGGGAGGGGAGGAACGGCAACTTCGAATCCACTCAGTGAGCCGGCGGGGACTCGCTGCCTGCCGGAACTACCCGTCATCTGCCCGACGGCGAACTGGCGGAACTCATTCCACTTGGTGAGGTAGTAGGCGAAGTCATCGGTGGTGACGCGATCTTTGCCTCGAATGACAATGAACTCTGTTGAACCGAACCCGATGCTCGTCTCATCGCTCGGGCGGAAGCGAGCGATCTTCCCGTTCTCCAAGCACGGTGTAATCCTCGCCATCAGCGTATCGCCTGGCGCAAACCGGGCACCGCCGCTTTTGAACGCGCGGTGCTCGGACTCATGGACACTACGCGCACCCGGATCAACTGCGGCCATCTCAACGAATGGATAGACTTTCCCTTTCTCCATACGAATGGATGGATTCACTTCCACCGCCTCGGTAAAGGGCATGGATGTCCGGCTGCAACTCGCCTCAAATTGCTTTTCTTCGGACTTACCGGGCGATGTTCTTTCATACAGCACAACCCCGTGTTGGCGGATGTGCTTGAGGAGTTTCTTGCTCGTGATCGTGTTGTGTCGGAGGAGATCGATTTGTTGCGGGATGGGTAATCGCTCGATCTCGGCGGCGAGCTTGGCCTGATCTGAGAGCGTCAAGTTATCGCCGTAGAGCGCGATATCGACATCGGACTCGGGCGTGAAGGTCTCCATTGCCCGTGAGCCAAACAAGACGACCTTCTCGACTCGCGGGTTGGCGGCGAGTGCCTCGATGACCGCCCGGCGGTGTTTGTCTTTCAGGCCATCAACCATCATCCCTCTTGTTTCTTCTTGAGCGTATCAATTGTGCTTCGGAGCACTGGCGTGTAGTGGTCTTTGATGAGTTCGACGGCTTCCTCCGCGGTTTCCTCGTCGTAGGTGTGGCTGAGCAGATTCCGTTTGTCCAGGGCGTCGAGCCAGGTTTCGGATTCCGACTCACTGATGTAGCCGACCGCGAAGGCGCGGCGGATGACATCGCGTGGGGTTTTCTCGTCGTACCCCTCGTAGAAGAGCAAGTCTTTGAGCGTCTTCCAACCGAGCTCAAAGGAAAACTCGAAGACCTGGACGAGCCCTGCCCGCTCGAGATCGGAATAGTCCTCTTGGTCGCAGGCTGCTTCGAGTTGTGCGAAGGCCTTCTGGAAGTTTTCGAGCCGTTGCTGCCAACGGATTTCATCGGTGTTGCTCATGTCTCGGTCTCCGATGCTAGTGGGCATCCCTCAGTTTGAACTATCCGGAAACTCCGGATAGTTGCCTCTTGGTCGAACTCGCCTTCGCCGTAAATGTTTGCCAAGTGCTCGTTTACGGTTGAGAACGAGGCACGGCACTGGTTGGTCGCTGGATTGGGTCGGTTATTCGGCATATCCGAGGACCTCCAGATTCTGGCGGATGGTGTTGTCGAGGTCCTGGGCCTCGGCCATCTGCTCGTAAAGCTCGGCGGAGAGTTCGGCCATCTTCTCCTCGAAGGGGATGCCGTCGTCTTCGATCTCTTCTGCGCCGACGAAACGGCCGGGCGTGAGGACATGGCCGTGGGCTTCGATCTCTTCGAGCGTGGCTGATTTGCAGAACCCTGCGATGTCTTCGTAGTCGCCCGCGTCCTTTTCACCTCGCCAAGAGTGGTAGGTGCGTGCGATCTCGGCGATGTCGTCGGATGAGAGCTCGCGGTGTGTGCGGTCGATGAGATGCCCCTTCTTGCGAGCATCGATGAAGAGGGTTTTGCCTTGGCGTGCGTGGAAGCCGCGGGCTTTGTCGGTGCCCTTGTTGCGTGTGAGGAACCACAGGCAGACGGGGATCTGGGTGGTGTAGAAGAGCTGCCCGGGCATGGCGATCACGCAATCGACGAGATCGGCCTCGATGATGGCTTTGCGGATGTCGCCCTCGCCGGAGGTATTGCTGGTGAGCGATCCGTTGGCCAGGACGAACCCGGCCGTGCCGTGGGGCGCGAGGTGGTGGAGGAAGTGGAGAATCCAGGCGTAGTTGGCGTTGCCGCCGTCAACATGGATGAAGGAGCCGTCCTTCTGTTTGCGTTCGCCGCCGGGCGGGAGCGAGAAGTGGGCGCTCGAGCCGGACTGGTCGAAGCGACGCCATCGGACATCGTTCTTGACCTTGGAGTAGCCCCAGTCTTCGTCATTGAATGGCGGGTTTGCAAGGATGAAATCAGCCTTCAAATCCTTGTGTTTGTCGTCGAGATATGAATCTCCCCACTTGATGTCGCCGTCGATTCCTCGGATGGCCAGGTTCATCTGGCAGAGCCGCCATGTGGTGTAGTTGGATTCCTGGCCGTAGATGGCAATGTCGCGTTTGGCCTTGGTGCCGTTGCCATTGCCCGAAGCGTGCGCGGCGACGAACTTCAGGGCTTGAACGAACATGCCGCCAGAGCCACAACAGGGATCGAAGACCCGACCTTTGTAGGGTTCGAGCATCTCGACGAGCAGGCGAACGACACACGAAGGGGTGTAGAACTCGCCGCCACCCTTGCCTTCCTTCTCGGCGAACTTCCCAAGGAAGTATTCATAAACGCGCCCGAGCACATCGTGTTCGCGACTCGATTTGTCGCCGAGCCCGATCGTGGCGATGAGATCGATCACTTCTCCGAGGCGCCGTTTGTCGAGCGCGGGGCGGGCGTAGTCCTTGGGGAGCACACCCTTGAAGGCCTTGTTCTCTCGCTCAAGCGAGGTCATCGCGTCGTCAATGAGCGTTCCGATCTCGGCTCGCTTTGCGTTCTTCTGGAGATAATCCCACCGTGCTCCCGGAGGTACCCACGGGATGTTGTCGGCGAGATACTCGTCCTTGTCTTCGGGATCGGCGTGCTTGTCGGCTTCGAGCGTCGTGTGCTTTTCGAGGAAGGCGTCGGAGATGTACTTCAGGAAGATAAGCCCGAGAACAACATGCTTGTACTCGGCGGCGTCCATGTTGCCGCGGAGCTTCTCAGCCGCCTGCCAGAGGCGATCCTCGAAGCCGAGGTGTGCTGCGCTGTTGTTGGTCTTCTTGGTCTTGGCCATCACTGCTCCACTTGTTGATCGATCGCGGAAGCTCCCGGCGAACCGGTCGCGAGCCATGCATCAATCGTCGTCCGCAGGAACCGCCAGTGCCGCCCGACCTTCTGCCCGGGCACCTTGCCGTCTTGGGCGAGTTTGTAGAGCGACGACTTCGAGACCTGCAGGTAGGCTGCGAGGTCGTCGATGGTCATCACATCCGGGATGCGAGGCGGTGGCGTTCCCTGACGATCACATGACATATCGATGTCATGATAGCGGTTGCTGGCGACTTGTGGCAATTGTTCAGGCCGCAAACTCAGCCGAATGCATGGTTTTTGCGCCGAGGGCTGGGCCGCGGAGATGCGTGAGGAGGTGAACCGATGAATGTGCAACCCCGCTGGTTGAGTGTTGATCAAATCCGCAAGCAGCAGCGGATGCGTCGAGAAACGGTGGTCGCTGCGATGCTGTCGGGTGAGTTGCCGTACGAGCAGCGTGGTCGGATTCGATATGCCCGCGTAGAAGACATTCAGAGATGGGAAGCGGCGCGGCTTGTCAAGCCCCAGCCGTCGGCCACGGTCGAGATCCATCCGGAGCTGCGTGAGTTCATCTAGCGTTCGACACCGCGACCAGCTTTGGCACCGGCATGACGATCCAACTCGGGTAGAAGATCACGCCTCGCTGCTTCCCGGTGCGGTCATCGCACTGCTGAACTGAGTCATGTTCGAGCCACCGCTGGAGCTCTCGCTGGATGAGCTCTCAAAGCTCGACCCGCTGGATTTTCCGCTGTCGCTGCCCGAACCCGAACCGCTTCCTGATCCGCTGCCGGATGAACCCGAGCCGCTGCCCAGTGGGTTCTGACTGCTACCGGACGACTGCGGCACCTTCGCCAGATCGTTGTGGACCCACGCCCCATCTGCCAGGTAGGTGTTGGTGCCGGGGATGGTGATCGATGCTGTGCGGACGCGGCCGGGGATGCGTTCGATCGTGGCGATCGGCTCATCGTTCAGATCCGGCGTAGCGAGCAGGTCACCGACGCGGAGCAGCTCGGCCGAGCAGAAGCCCCAGGCATCGCCACGGCGGACGAGGAACGGGTGCTCGAAGGTGGCCTTGATGCGTCCATTGATGACGAAGAAGCCGTCGTGTTCGCCAAGCGTGATCTGCGACACCTCGGCCTGGCGGATGCGGGCATCGTCGAGCCCTTCGGTCGATTGCCAGTCGTATTGGGCGCGGAACGGCGCATCGACCTCTAGTCCGGGCACGGCAAGCGAGAGCACCACATCGCCGGGCTGGAGTGATTCGATTGGGACGCGGCGGTTGGGCGTGACATGAACGAGCGTGCCGAAGAGCAGGCAGTTGGAGCCGGACGAGCCACCAGAGGAACCTCCGCTCGAGCCTCCCGACGACCCACCGGAAGATCCATCCGACGATCCGCCGCTGGACCCGCCGCTTGAACCACCACTGGACCCGCCCGAGGACCCACCAGACGAGCCGCCTGAAGAACCCCCGGAAGACCCGCCCGACGATCCGCCGCTGGACCCTCCTGACGATCCGCCTGAAGACTGCGTGCCCGAACTCTCACTCGGCGTGCTCGACAAGAATGTGCTCTCTGTGCTCGACTCAGTCGGCGACTCGCTCGGTGACGAACTGGACATCGTGTTGCTGCTTGAACTTGGCGTCGAGGTACCTTCGGTTGAACTCGGGGTGGTGTAGCTGTCAGTGAATGTCTCGGTCGAGCTGGGCGACGACGAGCTTTCGCTGCTGCTCGACGATGTGGATTCCGTCGGCTCGGAACCGGTCGGTGTGGATAGATCACTCGATCCGCCGCCGTCCGGGGGCTGGCCGGTCGCCCAGACGGGCAGGTACAGGTAGTAGCGCGTCGGCTCGCTCATCGCTTGACCTCCGCGTTCTTCTTCTCCACGGGCGTGTACCAGCCCTGCGTGTTGATCGGTTTGGTGCACTCGGCCGACGCGGCGGCGATCGCGTCTTCATACGACATCCGATCGAACACTGACAGCGCGCTGCCCGGCGAGCAGTTGACAACGCGGAACTTGTGCTTCTCGAAGTGCGGCAACAACGCTTCGAAGCGACGGCTCAGCGCGTCATAGAGGGCGTTGTTGTGCCGGATGGCGCTGGCTTCTCGCGTTTCATCGAAGGCGTACTTGCGATCGCGGGACATTTTGAAGTCGCAACCGAGCAGATACACGGTCCGGAAGCCGAGGTGGTGCAGCAGGCGCAGGGCCGCGAGCATGACGCTGCGTTTGCCCTTGATCCCGAGCGAGTCGGCATGCTTGCCCTCGTTGCCCCACGGCACCGTGTCTCCGGTGAGGAATCGCTCGTGGTCGAAGTGGTTCCCGCGCCGGTAGAACAGCACGCTCGGCATCTGGCTGACATGAAAGGCGCTGGGTTTCATGGAGCCGTCGGGCGTCTGGATGCGCAACCGGCGGACGCGATGGCAGACGGGAACGAACTTCAGGATGCCCGGATCTTTCCAGCCCGTGTCGATGAACCGGCCCGGATCATCGACACAGGTCCAGAGCGTCGGGCGATGCACCGTCCAGGCGTTGTTGACGCCCATCGTGACGATGCCGCGTTGGTTGAGCAATGACAGGTCGAGCTGGTTGAGCGACGGGCCGGAGAGCATGAGGAATGCCGACCGACCGCGGTAGAAGTTGGCCATCGACACCGAGTCGAACTCGGCGGTGTAGAGGCGCAGGCCGGTGCGCGCAGGCGCTCGGTTTTTGAGGCCGTGCTGGAGGGCGACGATGTCGGATTGGTTCGGGCGGTTCATGCGCCCCCCTCACACTGGAATCTCCCGGTGATGTAGCGGCCGTTGGTGCGGGCGCTATTGACGACGCCGACGCGAGCGATGCGGTCGAGCCACCAACGCAGCGGGCGCACGGTTGGGTGAAGGTTCTCACCATCCACGGTGATCCGGCTGGGGCGGGTGCAGATCGAGAGGCAGAACCACGCCTTGGGACGGGCCGTACGCTTCATCTCGTCGAGGACCGGGTTCACATCCTGCGGCAGCAAGTGCTCCATCGCATCGAAACTCGTCACGACATCAGCCACGCCATCGAGCAGACCAGTCTCGTGCATGGGCTTGGGAATGTCGGCCTCAGGGAAGGCGAAGTCGATGCCCAGCCCGTCGAAGCCGAGCCGCCGCAGTTCGGCGATGAACTCGTTGCGTCCGCACCCGAAGTCGGCCACGAGCCTCGGCTTCCACCGCTGGATGATCGGAATTGCGTGGCGGCCGTGGTTGGTCGAGCCGTATGTTGAGCCTGGGCGTGACGCCAGGGCAAGGTATTTGCTTCGCTCGTGCTCGCGGTGTTGATCGAGGATTGCGTTCATCCGCCACCCCCCGCGCCCTCTGGAACAATCAGATTGAACTTCCGGTCACCATCAGCCGGGTCGGCGATCTCGATACAACTCATCGCCTCGAAGACCCACACCGGGTTGCCCTTCGTATCCCGTTCGCAGATGAGTTGCACCGTCACGCCAACGGGCACCGGGGCCAGACGCGGCTCGAGCGAACGCGCGGGCGGGCAGTCGTGTAGTACGCCGGGCAGGTCGCACACCGGGCCCATTCCAAGGAGACCCTCGAAACCCGATCCGGGCACGGAGTCATCGCAGTGGTGCGCCTCAAACCGGTTGATCGCCATGCGGGCCGGGTCCTCGCCGCCGCTCGCGGATTGGGATGAAAGCCCGTCTTGGACCGGCACATAGCGCAGGTAGGTGTCGCTGCCCGGGTCGCCATCGATCCGGGCCTCGGCCCACGGGTAGCGCCACCGGTTGGTCTCGGTGGGGATCGGCTGGGCTTCGCCAAGCACGGCCGTGATGCGTCCGAGCGACGGCCGCCCGAGTTCGATCACCGCCCACTTCTCGCCGGTTCCTTCCTCTTTCCAGAGAATCGGCGCACCGCCAAGCGGCGAGGTCGCCAGCAGTGTTTCGTCGGCCTTGAGTTCGCAGGATGTATCGCTCTCGTCGAGCACCGAAATCTTCGTGGGCGTGGTTCCAAACAGCACGCACTGCCCAAGCTCCCCCGGCTGGATCGTATGCTGGGCCACCACGAACGACATCGGCGGCGAATCCTCCGTCGCCAGTTCGCCGATCAGCGGGGTGCGTCCGTGGAAGGTTCGTTCCTGGTCATCGTCTCCGGGTTCGATGAGCGGGCCCGCGATCGCCAGCGCGTGGTAGGCGGGCAGCTCGTCGGGCGTGTCGTTGCGAACCAGCACCACGCCGCGATGGGATGGCTCCCGGTGTGGATCGCCGGTCGTGTTGCGTTCGCGGGATCGGTGGTCGATCGCTGCATCGACGAACGCGTTGTACGCTCGCGCGGGGATGACCAGCGGCTGGCCGGTTTGCACTTTGCGCATCGCGTCGCCGCTCATATCCCGAGCCCCCCGAAGTTCCCGCTGTCATAGACCCGCTCGACATAGGCCGAGACCGGGCGTTTGACGATGGTGCTCGCGCTGGTGTCCTCCGCGTCGGCGTACCGCACCCAGAGGTATTCCCATCCCTTCTTGGCGATGCCATTCATCGGGCCAACCGACAAGCCGGTGACATTCGGGCTGGCTGCGAAACGGAAGGTGATCTCCCAGTCGTCGTCGGCCCCGGTGCCGCGCCGCGATCCAGACGCACCGAGGAACAGCAGTTCACCGGCGGCGAATCCTCGGTACGAGCCGTTGTTGACCTTGCCGGTCAGGTTGAACAGTGTGCCTTTGTACGCGCTGGTCACTTGGGCAGCGGGCAGGTAGTGCGTCTCGGAGAACTGGTAGACGGGGACGGTGATATCGATGCCGTTCACTGAGTCCTGCGTCACGCCGATCGCGCCCTGGAAGTCCGGCGCGGTTGTGCCCGGGGCGGCGTAGGTACCGACCGTCGCCTTGCTCTGCGTGATGTGCTGTGTGCCGCCGCCCGTGTCGAAGTTGAACGAGCTGTCGCCCGTCTGCGGTGGGCTGCTCTGCTGGGTTAGCGCGTAGCGCACCGTTGCTTCCCAGTGCTCTGGCCCGACCGGCTCGACGGCCACCGACTGGCGGGGCAGGTCGTCGTATGTATCGGGGCTCTGGGCCTCGGCCGCGTTGCGAGCCGCGAGGTCCTCGGTCGTGCCGCGCACGGTGTAGACAAGCTCGGCCGACGGGTTGTCGCCCGAGGTCGATCGCCTGCTCTCGAACTTCTCGGTCACCGTGATGGGCACGAAACGGGTCCCCTCTCGTGGGGCTATGCGAAGGTCAGCCCGCCGCTCTTGGTGGCGTCGGCGATCTGCTTGGTGTTCTTGGCGGTTTGCTCGCTGGCCTTGGCGGTGCGCTCGGCGACCGCGTCGCCGCCCGCCAGGCTCTGGATCGCCAGCGCGTTGAATGTGCCTCGGGTGATCACACCCGATCGACCGAGCGTGCCGCCGAGCCCGGCGAGTTGACGCTGGATGCGGGCGATGAGGCTGTCGGTTGAATCAGACGATCCACCCTCGCCGCCCTCGGCTTCCGCAGCCTCGCGCTTCTTGGCTGCCTCGGCGATCGCTTCGTCGAGTTGCTTGCGGGCTTCTTCGAGTTCCTTGCGCGTCTGTTCGATCTTGGTGTTCGTGCGGTCGTCGAGTTTCTTCTGCGCCTCGTCGAACTGCCGCCCGATCTCGGCGAGCGTGGCCTCGTTCTCCTCTGCTGACCGATCGCGCTGGCGTTGTCGTTTCTGGTCTCGTTGATCGAGTGCTTGCCTGGCCTGCGATTCGATCTCGTCGAGTCGGGATTCGAGCTGGTCATCGATGCCCTGTTTGGCGGCGTTGACATCGAGCGTTGAATCGAACAGCCCCTGGATCTCCAGCATCCGCTTGGCGACAAACGATGTCGCCGTCTCCCAGACCTTCTTGAACCCGCTGGTGAAGTTCGTCCAGGTCTTCGAGAGGAAGGCGGTGGTTTCGATCCACGCAACCTCGATCGCGTGGAACCCGATCTGGGCGGCCGCCAACGCCCCGAACCACATCTGCTGGGCGGTGGAGATGAAGAATCGTTTGGCTTCGAGCCACGCCCGATTGATCGCGGCGATGCCGTGCTCCCACGCAAGTTTGAGCGAGAGCCAGAGAATCCGGGCGGCCAACGCCACATCCCCGGCGGCGAGCGCATCGGCCATCCCGCCCATGACCTTCGTCACGGTGGCTCTGAGTTTGCCAAACTGCTGGCCGAGCCAGTTGAGCGCCTCCGCCCCGGCCCCGCTCGTATGCAAGATGGCTGCGCCAATGCCGACGACCGCGGCAACAACCAACCCGATCGGTGAGAGCAGCGCGGCGAGCACCGTGCCCATGATCCCGATCGCTGCGCCAACGCCGGTGATGATCGCGGCCAGCGATCCGAACACCGCACCGAGGGCGACGATCGCAACCCCGGCCACCACCAACGCGATACCGATCCCGATCACGACGGCGGTCACCTTCAAGATCGTCACCACAAGCTGGCGGTTCTGATTGATGAGCGTGGTGATCCAACCCGCGATCTTGGTAATCGCATCAGCAGCTTTGCGGACCGGCTTCTGGATCGCCTCGCCGATCGCGATGGCGATGCCCTCGACAGCCGAAAGCAGTTTACGGAACGAGCCACCGATCCCCGCGTCCATTTCCTCGGCCGTCTTGACCGCGAGCCCGGCGGAGTTGGTGATCTGGTCTTGGAGTTCGTCGAACGCCTCGGCCGACGACGCGAGTTTCAGCGCTGCCGCCTGCCCACGCCCGAAGAGCGTCTCGAAGATCGCCAGCCGTTCGGCGGAGCCGAGCCCCTTGGTCGCCTTGGCCAGGTCGTTGATGATGTCGGCCAGCGGGCGGAGGTTGCCCTGCGCATCGACCGCCTCGACGCCGAACTTGCGAAGCTCGGCCTGCTTGGCTTTGTTGGCCAGGTTCTTGTACGCCCGGGCGATCGCGTTGCCCGCGAGCGAGCCCTTGATGCCGTTGTTGGCCAGCACCGCGATCGCGGCGGCCGTCTCCTCGATGCTCGCGCCCGCCTCGGCAGCAATCGGGGCGACCGGTTTCAATGCCTCGAACATGTCTTCGAGCGTCTGGGCGCTGCCGTTGGCGGTCGCGGTCAGGACATCGGTGACACGGGCCATCTGATCGACGGGCAACACGAACCCACGCAGGGCCGCTCCGGCGATCTCGGTGGCGCGGGGCAGCTCGGTGCTCGTCGCGCGGGCGAGTGCGAGCACGGCTTCGGTGCTTGACAGGATCGCCTCAGGCTTGAAGCCTGCTCGACCAAGTTCCGTCATTGCCTCGGCGACCTGCCCGGCGGTGAACGAGGTCGTCCGACCGAGGCGTTTGGCTTCTTCACGCAGGGACTGGAACTGGGCCTCGGTCGCTCCAGTCACAGCCCGCACCTGACGCATCCGGTCATCGAACCCAGCGAACACCCGTGTCGAGATCGCAAAGCCCGCCGCGATCCCGGTGCCGATGCCCGTCAATCGAGCGCCGATCCGCTGCACCGACGAACCGAACGCCTTGAGCCGTTTCTGGGCGCGGTTGAGCCCGCGCACCAGACGGTTATCGTTGGCGTAGAGCTCGATGTAAGCCGCCCCTGCCCGGATGCCGCGTGCGGATGCCATGAATCAGCCTCCCGACTCGAATTCGTCCGGGGCCACGAACCTCGGCGGCACGACATACCACCCCTCCGGGTAGGCCACGCGCCGATCGCCCAGCACCCACTCACCGTTGATCAGTGTGTACGCCTTACCCGTCGTGCCCGGGCCGATCCGGATCGGGCTGTCGTCGGGCACGAGCACGGTCCTCCCAGTCGCGCACCCGCTGACCGATGCGAGCAAGGGGATCAGGATGGCGATCAGCAGCGCGGGGTTTCTTCGATTGCCCATGGCGTTTCTCCAGCCAGGTGAGCAGCGCCATCACGAGCGCCACGATGATCCGTTCCAGCGGGGTCACTTTGCCCCGACCTGCTCGCTGCTCTTGTTGTTGTCACGCGCGAACAGCAGCCCAAGCCCTGCAGAGAGAGCCGCGATGGCCGCGCCCCAATCAGCGACGGTCGCCGGGTCGGCGTCGAACTCGTTGGCGATCGCCAGTGCGATGGCCGCAATGATTGCAGCGATGCCGGCGACGGTGGTCTTCCATGATTTCATGCTTCGTTCTCCTTACGGGGTTTGCCGTCGATGAACACTTCCTTGAGGATGCTCACATCGACCTTCTGTTTCGGTTTGTGCGTCACAGCGAACGGGTCGAAGTCGGTCGGCCGGAACGCACGGTGTTTCTTCGCATCGCGGTTGGCGTTGGCGATGAGTGCCATGAGCGAGCTCGTGCGTGCCCACTCGTCGCGCTGCCGCGCCTCGGCCATCGCGGCCAGATCTCGCAATGTCAGGGCGGCGGGATCGACGCCGACGACACCGGCGAGGTGCCAGATGGCCCGCCAGCACTCGCGAGCGCTTCCTCGGCGATCCGATCCAGTTCGCCGCTCTCGATCCGCTGCTCGACGAGGTCTCTCGCCTTGTCCATCACCTTGCGGGTCGTTTCGAGGACGCGCTGGAGGTTCGCCCGGTCCCTCGGGCTCGGGGAAAAAGACACGAGTTCCTCGAGCAGGACCGTCGTGGCGTGCTCGATCGCGTCGCCCGCCATCGCCCGTCCGAACTCCTCGTCGCTCACACCCTGCGTATCGGCCTCGGGCTTACACACCGCGTAGACGATGTCGCACAGCAGCACCGGGTCGGTGATCAACCGGTCAATCAGCTTGCCGCCGACGACTTCGAGCAGGTCCACATCCATCAGTCCACGCACGCGCTTGATCGCGTCCACGGTGATGCTCACCGTCCAGGTCCGCCCCGCGTTGTCTTGGAATGTCTTCATGTTGACTCCGTTCAGATCCAGTTGGGCGCGGTGCCGTCGTAGGTGACCTTGGCCGTCACCGACACGGTCAGCGCCTCTTCGAGCTGCTCGCTTCGGCTGAAGTTGGTGATCGAGAAGTCGGCTTCGAGCCCCGAGCCCGCGTCGCCGTCGAGCACCTGGAGCCCGATGACCTCGTTGTCGAAGAATGCGTCCTTGATGGCCGTGAACCCCGCGTCGGCGGTATCCCACACCATCTCGAACTCGACGCTCGCTTCCTTGAGCGTACCGACGGTCGCCCGCCAGCCCGCGTTGGCGCGAGTCGTGATGTCGGCTTCGCCGGTTTCGAGGCTGAGCGTCACATCCTTGACATTGGCGAGCTCCGTCCACGAGCCCGCGCCGCCGACACCTCCTGTTTTGAAGTTGAGCACGGCGTCCATGCCGAGTTTGATGGCCATGATGATCTCCTATCTGACCGATCCGGCCCAGTGCCTGGGCAGGCGGCTTTGTGTCTTGGTCAGCGCCGGTCCCATGAACGGCCGCTTGGGGTATCGCTGCTTGCGGTAGCGCCCGCCGAACTCGTGCGCCCGGGCGGACTGGCCGACGAAGCGGTGGTCGGGGCCGATGAGGACGCGCTGGCGGTTGCTTTCGACGGCAAACCGGATCGCACTGCGGAGTTGCCCACGCCTCGTCTTGGGCGGCCGCCCCGGTTCGGCGGGGTTGGCGCTCTTGCGGATGCTCCGTTTGGCCGTGAGCCGGACCGATGCTCCCGCGTGCCCGAGGTTCTCGATGTTCGCCCGGCGGACCTTGCGGAGCACCTTCGGGATGTCCGAGCGGGTTCTGATCTGGAATCTGATCGCGGCACTGGAACTTGTGGGAGTCATCGCAGCACCCGGAATATCAGTGTGATGATGCTTGTAAACAGCCGTTTCTCGGTCAGGTGCTCGGGCGCGAAGACCGGCTCGGTCGCCACCTTGAGCACCGGCACGCTGCCGACGCCATCCACCTGCACACGCCCGAGCCGGAAGTGGTCCGCAATCTTCTCGGCCAGTGTCATCAGGGCGTCCGCTTCGGCGTCGCTGGCCACTTTCTGCTGCACGCCGACATCAATTGCGTAGTCGTGCTGGTTCTGGTTGCGACTTGACGCGAGCACCTCGACGCCCTTGGGCACGACCGACACATGTAGGTCGGCCATCTCGGGCAGATCGAACACGGGCTGGTAGTGCCGCTCGGCGGAGAGTTCCTGCCCGAACGAACCATCATTCAGAGCCTCAACAACCGCGTCGGCGATGGCGATCAACACGCTCAAGGCTCACCTCCCGCCGGGTCGATCGGACGACCGTTGAGCCGCCCCTCGATGTATGACACACGCCGCTCGATCGAGACAAGGTCGCTTCGCAGGCTGCGGATCTCGGTGGTCAACTCGCCGAGCCGATCGCCGACGGTTTCGAGCCGGGTCGTCACGACACCCCACTGGACGGTCAATGCCAGCACCGCGATCGCGGCCGTGATGCCGACACCCGCCCAGCGGGCTTTCGTGCCGTTCGTGTTGGTGCTCGTTGCGGTCATGCGTTCTCCGTGTTGATGTGCTTCGTGTGGATGCGGAGCGCCTTGCGGTATGGATCGGAGTAGCGGAACACGGGCTCGTCACCGGGTGAGAGGACCTCGTAGATGAAGGTGGCCTCGCCGTCGGTCTCTCGGATCTGGTCGCCGCGTTTGGGCAGCGTCGATTGGCCGTCGAGCACAAGGTCGGCGGTTCGGATCAGATAATCCCGGCTCTCGGTCTTGTGGAGGATGCCGTACTCGTCCGCCTGCTCGAACACGGTCCGCCCGATCGTGGCCTGCACCTCGACCGACTCGCCCCCGCGCACATACACCACGGCCCGCGTCATGTGCGCGTGGCGCTGGTCGTCCAGCCAGGATGCGCCTTGTTCGAGCAAGTCGGCCATCGCTCACCCTCACTGGCTCATGCGAACGCGCACGACGGCGTCGCCGTCGCCCGCCGCTGCGATGGATCGTCCGATGCGTTTGTTCGCGCCACCGGCCGGGTCCGTATCCGCCAGTTGGTTGGCCTCATCCCAATACACCTCGACGCCAGCGTCGAATACCTTCTCGCCCCCGACTTCCTTCGGGAAGTCGAACACGCCGGACACCGCCAACGCACCGAGCACTCCCGCCGGGATATCGAGCTTGGCGACGCCGACGAGTTCGCCCTGGACGACGACCTCGCCCGCCCCGACATCAGCCGCGGGCGTGTGGTCGATCGAGTTGCCTTCATGGATGTATGTTGCTGTCATGGTTTCTGTCTCCGGGTCAACGGGTTGCTTGCCCCCGTTGCCGATTGGGTTGCCTGGGAACTGAGTCATTCACGCTCTACCTCGCCGATCAGGCCTCGCCCTTGCTCTTGACGGCCGCGCGGTGATCCTGCATCGCCACGCCGAAGTCGAAGTAGCCGCGCCACTGCATGCCGAGTGTGTTGAAGTCCGTGTCGCCGGTTTCGATCGTCGGTGTGCGCTTACCACGCAGGTACGCGATCTCGATGGCCGCGACATCCGCCGGGTTGGCCAGCAGGTACCACGCCTTGGCGCTGCCGCCGGTGATGCCCTGTGCGTTGAGGTACGGCGACGCAACGGGCTGCCACTTGCCCGCGTGCGGGTTGACGGCCGGTTTGGGCTTGTTGGTGTCCGTCGTCTCGTTGACGCGCGTCTCGGTCATCAAGACCTGGGCGGCGACCTTGAGCGACGAAGGCACCAGCAGCACGGCCGGGCTGAGGAGGATCGGCTTGCCGTCCGTATCCGTCTGGTCGAGGAACGCCTGCTCGGCCTTGGTCAACGCGTCGATTGACAGCGCGGTGTCCGCACCTGCGAGGAAGTTCTTGTTGGCCGCGTCGAAGAAACTCGACGGGTTCGAGAGTAGCAACTCAAACACCGCCTCTTCACGCTTGAGTGCCGACATCCGCCCGATCAAACGCGGGATCTGGAGGAACGCGCCCAGGTCGTCGTTGATCATCATCTGCCGCGTCAGCGAGATCATCCGCCCGTAGGTTTCGACCTTGTTCTTGAAGGACTGCTCGCTGAGCCCGGCGTGCTTGAGCTCGCCGTCCGGGCCGACCTTCTCGAACACACCGTTGCCGGTGAGCCGGTAGCGGGTGGCTTCCTTGAAGTCGTTCACATCCGTCTCTGCGCTGAACTTGGCCACCACGCTCTCGACGGCGGTGTAGGCCGCGAGCATCGTCTTGTTGGCGACATTGGACAGGATGCCCGAGAGCGAGATCGTGCTGAACCCGCCGCCACCGGCCGCCTGGATCAACCGCCCGTTGGCCGCGAACGCGGCTCGGATCGTCTCGTTGTCGATGCGACCCGGGCGGACATGATCGCCCGAGGCGTGGATCGTTTCGTAAATCAAGGTGTGCAGCCCGGCCCCTTGCAGATCGTGGGCCATCGCCGCGTTCATCGTCTTCTCGTCATACCACTGCCCGACCTGTTTCTCGGGCAGGCCCGCCGACAGGCACAACGCCGCCTCGATGGCCCGCCCGCTCTGGGCCGGGTCCGCGTCTCGGCGAACGCCGCCATGATTCAGCGAGGGACGCTGGGCGCGGAGCACTTCGAGCTCGGTTCGGGCTGTGTCCCAACCCTCGGCGATCGCGTTGGCTTCGATCTCGTCGTGCTTGCCCGCGCAAATGCGCCGGACCGACGCGATGCGGGTGGTCTCGGCGGCCGACTCGGCGCGGATGCGGGCGATGACATCCGTGTCTTCGCCCGCACCTTCACTGCTGTCGGCGTCCTTGCCGGTCGGCGTTGCCTGCTCGCTTTCGAACATCGCCTGCAGGTTGGTCGTCTGTGTTTCGGTCAGTGTGTCGGGGTCAAAGCCCTTTGCTTCGAGCCATTCGTTGAATGTCATGTCGTCCTCCTTGACGATCTGTGCTGGTTTGGTCCGCGACGCGGCCACGCTCGCGCTGGTGTTGTCGTCCGCGCCCAACGCGACGAAACTCACCTCGCCGAGCGTGGATTGGCGTGCGATATGAACCGGCCCGGTGAACTCGCGGCCGTTGGCTTGTGCCTGCTTGCCCTTGGGCACGAACTCCATCCGGCCGGACGCCGCACCGAGCGATGCCTGCCAGGGGAACCCGTTTCGGCTGCTCTCGACGATCTCTTGTGCGACCGGACCCGCACCCGAGATCACGCCCGAGACGAGCAGTTGGTTGCCCTCGATGCGGATCGATTCGGTGTGCCCGACGATCAGCGACCGGTTGTGGTCTTTGAGAATCGGGCGGCTCTTGATCACCCCGCCCGCGATCTCCATCCCGGCCAGATCGACCACGACCGGGTGTGCCCATCCGGTAAGGTTCATCGGGCCGCCCGTGTAGGCGACCATCGAGAACCGCCGCAGGCTCGGAGCGGATTCGTCGCCATTGGCGGACGCCTCGGCCCAACCGGCGACAGGCGCGGCCAGATTCAGCAGGTGCTCAGTCGGCATCGTCGTTCTCCTTGCCGGTGCGGGTCAGCAACGCCTCGCGTTGTTCGTGGAGTCCCAACTCCTGCATGAGCGACACTTCCTTGGCCCGCTGGCGCAGCTCGGTTTCCCAGTCGCGCCCCTGGCGGGCGTATTCGTTGGCGAGTGTGGTCGTGTGCGAGGACAACCGCGTCGCCTGCGCGTTGGCTTCTTTGGCCGGGTCCACATGCTCGGTCCCGTCCCAGAACCACTGGTGCGACACGCCGATGCCCGATGCGATCTGCGTCCGCAATGGCAAAGGCATCAGGTCCGACACGAGCACCGCTTCGTCGAGCCACGCCGTCAGAACCCGATCGAGCACCGAGCACGCGATGTGGTCTTGCTCGACGCGGATGTTCTTGAAATACACCTGGTGATCGAGCCGACCCGAGGCGTAGTTGTGCCGCGACGAATCGCCCGACGCGATACTCACCGGCATGTTCAGACACCGTGCGATCTCGCTGAGCACCTCGCGCTTGAACTCGGCGTAGGTCGTCGCGGGCTGCTCGGCCTGCATCTGCGACATCTTCCAGCCGCCCGGCATGGTGAGCAGCGAGCGGGCCTCGAGCTCGATCGCGTCCATCGGCTCGACCGATTCCGCCTCACCGTTGACGGGCGTGTCGGTGTAGAGAATCCCCGCGAAGTCAGCGGCCGTCTCTGCGGCACCAAGCACCGCCAGAGTGAACCGCCGCAGCTGCGCAAAGAGCGGCAACGCGGGTGTGATGTCGGGGATGCCCCGACTCTGGCCCGCGCGATCGGTCCGGAAGTAATGGACCACCGATTCGGCCGGAACACGGTCGTACTCAATCCCGAGGAATCCCGTGCGTGCATCGCCCGGGTGCCCCTTGAGCATGTGGTATTCGACCGGGTTGCCGAATGCATCGAACACGATCCCATCGACCGCGCCGTCGTCGAGGATCGACAGGTCGGGCGTGGTGACTTGGTCGGCCTCGATGAGCCGCAGGTCGAGCTTGATCGGCGAGCGGAGTTTCGGGTTACTGGTAAGGACGACGAACAGCTCGCCGTCGGTGGCGCGGGCCATCCGCATGGTGCGGAGTTTCTCGGGCAGCCCGATCTCCTTGCTCCACGCCGCGAAGGCCTGTTCGAGCCGGGCGTTGCCGATCTCGTCATCGGTGAGCATCTGCAGCCGCGGGCCGGTGCCGATGACATCGTTGGCGAGTGTGAGCACGATCCCTTTGGCGTAGGCGTTGTTGGCGGTTTCGTAGCGGGCACGGTTGCGGAGGATGCGCCGGACCTCGGGCGAGGCTGCCGCGTCGGCGCTCAAGCCATCGGCGTGCATCCAATGCCGCCGGTTGGTGTCGTTGGTCGCCGCCGAGTCAAAACCCGCGCGGATCATCCGGCGGATCACCCCGCCCTTGGTCTGGGCGAGCGGCTTGGGAGCCTCGGCCTTGGTGCGGAACAACCAACGCATCAGTCACCCCCCGCGCCGGGAGGCACCAACCGTGTGAACCGCACTGCCTTGGCCGGGTTCGAGGCAGCCTGCTTGCTCGACAGGTACCGATCGGCTTCGATCTGGTCCTTGAGCGAATGCTGCTCAACGCTGCCAGCGTCACCCTGCGCACGCTTCGGCCCGGCGGCGTTGTCCTTGATGTTCTGTTCGAGATCGCTGGTCATGTTCGGTCCAAGTGCTTGCGCCGCTCAACACGCGGCCTACACCATGAACCTACGGCAACACGCCAAGCGATTTGTGAACAATGGCACCGTTTCGCCGGACTTCGTTCGATCTATCGAATCCGATTTCACTTTCTCATGTTCGCATCGCAACACTTGCAAGGGGCCGCACGACATGCAATCTTGCCCGCTCGCATTACGCGGCCTGTTCGCGCGTCGAGAAACGCCGACCACAGTTGCGGCACTCGCGCCGACGAAGCAACACGCCGCCCGCAAGACGCTTGAGGTACACGACCCGATGGTGGGGGCAGCCGCACTTACGGCACACGATGCCGATGTGCTCGCCGTCTTGACGATCGACTTGTTGTTTCACGCGGGGCATCAGCGTTGCCCCCCTCGCAACTCTGAGAGTTTGATCCGCTTCCGCACTGGGTCCGGAGCGGCGGTTCCGTACAACACCGCACCCTGCATTGAGGCCGCGACCGCAGCACCGACCGCGCAATCCAGCCAGTGGTTGTCGAGTCCGGGCTGGCGGAGTTTCCATTCGTCAACCGTCCGCCCACGCCCTTCGGTCTTGACGCGATACTCGGCAGTCAGGTGCTCGCTGATGAGGCGGTGGGCCTCTAGCTTCCGCCCGAACAACGCCAGGCATCCCGGATCGCCCATCGGCACGGCCAACCGGGCGTGAATGAACGATTTCCAGAAGTTCGTGTCGAACACCACATGCCGCACGGCCCGTTTGCCCGCGACATTGGGAATCCGCCAGTTGTGTCCGACGCGATCACCGCGTTTGCGTTTGTAGTCGCTGAACGGGATGCTCGACGCACCGACATACCGCCCGTGGCTGGGCAGCAGCACACTCGCGTGCGGTGACTGGCGACAGAACTGGTAGACCACATCCGTCGAGGTCCCCCAGTTAGCGTCGATCAGGCACCGGTCGATCCGAACCATCGCACCGTCATCGCGCCGCCATTCACGAACGAGCATCGATCCGCACAACCGCTCAAGCCCCGCGTAGATCGCGCCCTCCTGGCCCGCCCGAGGGGATGCTCCCGTCAGCGTCCGGCGCACATCGCGCAGCGTGAAGTACGACTGCTTCTGGTCGGGCTCGGTGCCGTAATCGATGATGTGCCCGGTGAAATCGTCCGCCCACGCCGCGACGAGCCAGTACAACGCCTTGCCCTGGACATCGATGAACATGGTCAGGTGCGAACACCCGATCGGGATCTCGCCCCTCTTCATGCCGTTGGTCTTGGCCGCGATCTGCTCGGTGCTCAACAACTCATCATCGGGCTCGTTCTCGGGCAGCGGCTCGTTCTGATACTCCGCCCAGAACGCGGCCTCGTTCTGGAGTTTGAGATTCATCGCGTGCTGCACCGCTGACAGTTCGTCGTGGTTGAACCGCTCGGGCCAGGCGACGATCGCCCCTGCGTCCATCTCGTCTCGGTTCTGGCGGTAGAACTCGGTCGCGGCCTTGAGCCCTTCGTCAGCCCGCAACCCCTCGGCCCTCTTCTCGGCGTACTCCGCCCACAACGCCTCGTTCGTCGGGAACGAGTACACCATCCTCGTCCGCTCGCCTTGCCATTGCGGATGCACTTCGCGATCGAGCAGCCTGTCGGCCATGTCGTCTGGTCGAACAACGGTGATTGTCATCAACCCCGCGATCTTCTTGCCCGGCCCTCCAAGACCCAGAATCGCACCCGCGAGAATCCGCTCGCGCGTTGCGCACTGCGACGGCGAACGCGCCGACTCGTCTGTCTGCGGATCGTCGATCAACACAAGCGAGGGGCGGACACTCTGCCCGTCGGGTCGTTTGTGCTTCATTCCCCGGATGCGTCCGGTGATCCCGGCCACACGGATGATCGCGCCCGACGCTTTGCTTTCCGGCATCGTCGGCAGCACAATCTCGCGGGCCGTCCACCCGATGTGTGTCTGGTTGCCAGCGAACAACTGCCCGCCCGCTCGTTGGTGGATGCCTTCGAGCTGCTGGATCGGGAACACGACCTCGGGGAAGTCGGCCAGCAGCAGCTCGTTGTTCTCCAGTTCCGCCTTGATCGAATCGAGCATGTTGGCCGCATGTTCTTCGTCGGCTCCGATCAACGCGACAAACTCACGCGCCCCGATCAGGATCGCCCACAGGCAAGCAATCTCGCACAGCGTCGTCTTGCCCGACCCACGCGGCATCGCCATCGCAAACAGCCCGCCCTCAAGCACCGCCTGCTCGATCTTGGCGATGACCTTGAGGTGGTCGTCAGACCACGCCATCGTGAAGGTCTGCTCGAAGTATGTCTCGCAGAAGAACCGGAAGTCCGTCTCGGCCCGCGCCTTGCGGTCTGGATCGACCACGGATGGCAGCTCGCCGATGTCCCGCCCCGAGAGCGACTGAGCCTTGCTCCGCGCCAGAGCCCGCTCACGCTGCGCGTCGTACCCAACCAGTCCCTCCGGTTCGGGCTTGGGTTTATGGCGCTGCTCGACAAGCCACGCCGTGTATCGCAGCAGATCAACCCGCTGCGGATCGCTACCAGCCGCGATGCGCAGCCCCGCCCGCGTGCGGTGACGGCGCAGCTGCCGCTCGCCGATCACCTCGCCCAGCGGCGTCGAGTTGAGCAACTGACACAACTCGCTCGGCCTGAGTTGACGCGGGTCAATCGCCAACGGCCCCTCCTCCCGCCGCCATCTCGCGCACCAGCCACGCGGCGTAGTGGACGAGGTTGATCGTCCCGTCGGCGTTCGTCGGCGCGCCGCTTTCGATGTCCGCACGAATCTGCGACGCATCGACACGCATGCCGCCCGCCTTGGTGAGCAGCCTGGCCGCGTCTTGGATCGTCATCGCGGCGGGATTCAACCGGGGCGTTCTCTCGGAACTAGGCGCGTGTTCGGGAGTCATGCCGGACCTCCCAGCGGCACTTGCCCACATGTTGCCCCGAGTCTGCCACATTCTCGAAAACATCTGCAAATAAAGGCACAAACGCCTTCCCTTTCGGCCAGTTTCATGGCTTCATGTGCTGCACGCGGGGCGGATGCTCGCCACGCCAAACCACGGAAAAGAACGCGACCATGTTCATCAAGCAGATCACCATCGAAGGCGTCGACGGCGATGTCGAGATCCGCCACACCGACACCGGGGCGGTTGTCATCGCCAACGAGATCGCCCAGAACATCGATCGCGGCGCGAGCCGCGACGACCTCTACTCGATCGCCTGGAACGCCGCCAAGGTCATCTGCGGCGAGACCAAGGACGGTAAACCAAACGCCACCAACTCGATGATCCACGATGTGCTCAACGAGATCGAGCGCGTCGCGGGCTTTTGACCAACCCATCAACCACCACAGCCCCCGCACAGTGCGGGGCGCGAAGCACCCAGATCCAGAAGGAGGATCGCCATGACAACGAAGACCACCAAGAAAACCACCACCAAGAAGACCGCCCGCAAGGCGACGCCGAAGAAGAATGCGACGGCCAGGAAGGCCACACGGGCCAACACGGCCGCGACTCCCGCCAAGGCCAAGCCCAAGTCGGCCACCAAGGCCAAGCCCGCCAAGAACGCGACACCGCCCAAACAGACGGCCACCCCCAACAAGCCCAAGCGCGCAAGCGGGCTCGACCTGGCCGCCCAGGTGCTCGCCAAAGCGGGCGAGCCGCTCAGCGCCAAGGCGATCGCCGAGCGTGCCATCGCCGCGGGCTGGAAGACCAGCGGCAAGACACCGCACGCGACGCTCTACGCCGCGATCATCCGCGAGATCGCCAAGAAGGGCAAGGACGCCCGCTTCATCAAGACCGAACGCGGGCGCTTCGCGGCCAAGAAGGGAGCGTGAGCATGGACGCCAACGACAACCATGTCGATCCGATGTTCGCGTGTCCGAACTGCGGCGAGCGAGACGCAGACCGCCTCGTGTGGATCGATGACGACCGCGTCGAGTGCCAGGCCTGCGGCACCGTGTACGACCCCGCCACATCGGAGGGGAGCAACGATGCCCAGCCGTGAGTTCGAACGACTCGAGGCCGTTCTTGGCGCGGCCGAACAACTCCTCGCCGCCCGCGAGAACCAAATGCTCACCGCGGACGAGTGGGACGCGCTCGGGCACGCCGTCGCGGCCTGCCGCGAGCCCGACCCGGCCGAACGGGACGAGTCGTTCCGCGTCGATTCCGATGGGTGCCTGGTCCGGGCGGTCGCCCCGCGCCGCGGGAAGCCGTACGAGCACCGATGCTCCCGCGACGGGTTCGAGGCCGTCGCCGACACGACCGAGCAGTTCGGCGAGCGGGGTGAGGCCTTCGTGCTCGAAGACCTCCGACGCGCCGCAGACATCCCGTGGACGCAGGCCGCTGTCGCCTTCGCGCTGCTCAAGGAGCGGAGCATCGTCATTCCCGCGGGCGCGCGGGCGCACACCGTTGCCGCCACGGGGGCGTTCCTCGACGCCATGACCGAGTACCACGCGCTGCGTGAGAAGATGACCGGGTAGCCACATCATCCACCGGCTCCCTTGCCAGCCTCGACGGCCGTCGGGGCTGTTTCTCCGGCGTCAGCATTCGATGCAATCCGCTCCGCCTTCTTCCCCGTGAACTCCTCCCAGCGCTGCACGATCACATCGCAGTACGCCGGGTCGATCTCCATCAGGTACGCCATTCGCCTGGTCTGCTCGGCCGCGATCAGCGTCGAGCCCGATCCGCCGAACAGGTCGAGCACCAGCTCGCCCGGGCGCGATGAGTACTGGATCGCGCGGACGGCCAGCTCCACGGGCTTCTCGGTCAGATGAACCATGCTCTGCGGGTTGACCTTCTTGACATGCCATAGGTCGGTCGCGTTGTTCGGGCCGAAGAACTTGTGCCCGGCCCCCTCGCGCCAGCCGTAGAAGCAGATCTCGAACGCGCCCATGTAGTCCTTGCGGGTCAGCACCGGGTGCTGCTTATCCCACACCACGCCCTGACTGAAGTACAGACCGTTGGCCGCGAGCGGCCCCGGGTAGTTGCCGAGGTTCGCGTACCCGCCCCAGATGTAGAACGATCCGCCGGGCTTGAGCACACGGGCGATGTTGGCGAACCACGCGTCCAGCATCTCGTCGAACGCTTCGTCGGTGACGAAGTCGTTCTCGAGCGGGCGGTCCTTGGCCCGCATCTTCTTCTGAGTCGGCTTGGCCTTCTCCGGGTGGCGGGCCAGGTCGAACTTCTGGTGGTGCTTCTTGTCTGGGACGCTGAACGACGAGTTGCCCGCCGCGATCGCGTTATTGGATCGCGGTTCGACTTTGACATTGTACGGAGGGTCCGTATTGACCATGTCGATCACAGCGCCGTCGAGTAACCGGTCCAGATCCGCATCGCTCGACGAGTCCCCACACAGCAACCGGTGCTCGCCCAGCACCCACAGGTCGCCGGGCTGCGTGACCGGATCGTCCGGCGGCTCGGGCACCGCGTCCGGGTCGGTCAGACCGGGCGCGACGCCTTCCTCGCCCGCCATGAGCCTGGCCAACTCGTCAGTATCGAACCCGAGCATCGACCAGTCGATCTCGCCCCCCAACGCCTGCTGCAGCTCGGCGATCTCGATCGGCAGCAGCTCCATGTCCCACGACGCCAACTCGCCCGTCTTGTTGTCGGCAATGCGGTACGCCCGCACCTGCTCCGGCGTCAGGTCGGTGGCAACATGCACCGGTACGCGCTTGAGTTCGAGCACCCGGGCGGCCTTGTACCGGGTGTGCCCGCAGACAATCACGCCCGCTTCATCCACCACGATCGGCTGGCGGAACCCGAACCGCCGCAGCGACTCGGCCACGGCCTCGACGGCGGCATCGTTCTGGCGCGGGTTGTTCTCGTAGGGCGTGATCTCATCGATGTTCTTCTGGACGACTTTCATGGCGTGTGCCTCCGTGCGTTGGGTGATGGAACCGAGGCCGACCTTGACCCCGGCGTGACTGGTCTGCCGCCCCGTCGGCGTGCCTCGTTGGCCCGTGTGACGGAAGAGCGGAGAATCCGAAGGGTGGTGCCAGCACGGTTCGATCTGCCACACGGCAAACCCTCGTGGCCGTGTGGCGCGACTCCCCAAACCGGACCGGACAGCCGAAAGAAAGTCTGTCTCCCTTGGCTGCTGTTCCCGCGGGCATCACCTGAACCGGATCGCCCGGGAGTACCTAATCCGTCGCTCGTCGCTCGACCACTCGCTTGACCGCGCGCGCGAGCGAGACCGCGGCGTCGCTCCAGCGCACGCCCGCGGGGGGGTATGGGGGGGGGCGCGCGCGAGAGCGAAAAGGGGGTTTCGCTCGACCACACCCTTCGCTCGACCGGTAGAGCGAAGTGGTAAAGCGACTGCGCGCGCGAGCGAAAACGATGGCTTGAGTGTGCCCGACTCACGGCTGCCCCTCCTCAATGTGGGGCTTTGGACCGGTCGCGTACATCGCCTTGTGGGCCCGCCCGACCGACAACCGATGGATGAGCCCTCGGTCTTGGGCGATCTCCAGCAGGTCGCTCGCACGCCGTCGTGAGAGCCCGGGTTCGGAAGCCGCACGCTCGCGGAGCTCGGCGAGGCTGATGGGCTCATCCGAGATGAACGCACCGACGAACCGCTCCACATCCCACGCTGGTGCGTTGGGTTTCTCGGGCTTCTTGCGTTCCTTGGCTTTCTTGGCCCGCTCGTTCTTGAGTGACGCCGGGTCGAGCGTGTCATCCACGCTCCACACCGGAAATTCCCACCGCAGGCAGGTCGGCTCGATGGGCGGCCACGACCGCACGGCCGCGTCCAGCACGACCACGCCATCCTCTTCGTGAGGCCTGAGCACGAGGTGCGTGTCGGTCGCCCGGCTCTGCGCACCTGCCCCGGCCCCGACATCGGTGACGCTTTTGGACGACTGGCTGCCCTTGGTGCTGTGGTGGATGAGCACGAAGCAGCACCCGAGCCGGTCGGCGAACGAATCGATCAGGTTGTAGATGTTGGCCATCGTGCCGTTGTCGTTCTCGTCGCCGCCCATGGGCATGAAGCGATAGAACGCGTCGAGGATGACGACCTTGAACCGGCCCGGTTCGAGCGCCTCGAAGTAGGGCGCGAGTTTGTTGATGTCCTGGAGCCGACCACGGAGATTGTCTACGAAGATCCGTTTGCTGATCTCACGCATGGCAACACCGCGAGTACCCGCGACCTTGGGCAGGCGGTGGGCGGAGGTTTCGCGGTGGAGCTCGTTGTCGATGATCAGCACCGGCCCGGCAACGGTTTCGTAGCGCCCGAGCCACGGGCGACCGGTCGCGACGGCGATCGCCAGGTCGAGCGTCAGCCAGCTCTTGCCCGTCTTGGGGCTGGCGATGACATTCATCGTCTCGCCCTCACGCAGCAAGCCGTGGATCACGGGCGGGCGGAGCAACGGGAACGCGGCGACCAGATCACCAACAGGCATCGGCGATGGCTGGAACGCCTCGGTGCTCGGCGCGGGCGGGTTGGCAATGAAGCCCGAGAGATCGACGCCGTGGGTGTCGGTGTCGAGGGCGCTGCCATAGCCCTCGGCCGCAAGCGCTGACGCGGCCCGCGTGAAATCGCCTTCGTGTTCAAGTAGCGCATACACCGCGAACGGCGCGTACCCCTTGTGCGGCTCGAAGGGCGGAGCGTTGGTGCTGAACACATAGAACACGCCACCCTTGAGTGTCGCGCTCGTACCCGCTGTTTTACCCGGGCGACGCCAGTGCTCGTTGTCGCCGGTCTTGGCGAGCGTCCAGCCGTGGTGCTGGAGCACTTCGCGTGGGTCGCCGCGTTCGTTGAAGTCGTCGCCGGGACGGGAGCGACAACCATCCGGAGTTCCCGGATAGTTCGATTCGGAGGATTCCGATCCGACGATGGGCTTTGGCTGCGCATCCAACGCCCACGCACACCCGAGCAGCACATCCCGCTCGTCGCTCGTGATCGTCGGAGGGGTTGTCAGATCGCCCTGGACCAGCTCGTAACCATCCGACGGTGCGCACAAGAACAACCCACCCTCACCCCTTGTCTCGATCATCGTGACCGCGACCTGCCACGCCCCGTTGCCGACCTGCCTCGGCGTGTACTCCTTGGCTCCGATGACCAGCGGCTCGGGGCCATCGCTCTCGATCACCCGGCTCGCCAGTTTCGTGTTCCCCGACACAGGTTCGTCGCACCGGTACACCACATGGAATCCGCCCGACGGCGTGCTCTCGATGACAAGCCGATCCACGCGGCCGGGCATCTGCTCATTGACCGCCTGCTTCCAAGGCTCGAACGCTTCGCCGCCGAGATCGAAGTCGATCATTTCGAGGTTGCCCGAGACTCGCCCGCAGACGAGGCAGACCGCACCCGTGTCATCGTCGAACCACGATCCGAGTTCGTTGCTGTTCGGCAGCCGCGACTGGTACGACTTCCACGCGGGCAGCGCGACACGCTTCTCATCCCCACGCCGGATCGCGGGCAGGGCACACAACCCGGCGGCCACGAACGCCTCCGCGTGCGAGCGCAGTGTGCCATTGATGTGACCAGGCTCATGCCCCATCAAAACGGCACCTCGTCCGGATCAAAGCCATAGCCGTCGTAGGCAAGAGCGGGTTCGGGTCGGTGGGGCAGGTCGGGCAAGTTGTCCGGATCTTCGAGCCGAGGCGGTTTGTCGCCGAGTTCGTGCTCAACGATCCGTTCCCATTGATCGCCCGGCTTCTGTTCGACCGTCAACCCGAGCGTCGGCGCGAGCGCACCCGCCTCCGCCCACTCGACCGCCTCGGCGATGGTGTCGGGGACCGGATCGCGCGACCGCCGCGACCACCACTGCTCGGCCTTCCTTCGCGCGTAGCCCTCGTGCTCGAAACAGACCCACTCGCGCACCCAGCGGTTGAACCCGACGCGGTACTCCACCCGCATCGTCGGCCTGGCGAGCGGGTCGCCTTGCTTGTGATGCGTGTGGTATGAAACCTCGACCACACGCTCATCCCGCCGGGTTGGTCCTTCGTCGCCGGAGACTACGGCCGCGTCGGACGCGACCGCCTCGTGCTTGGCCTCCTGGCGCGGCGGGAACGCGTGCCCACAGTCCGGACACACGGCGTAAGCCGCGTGGATGAGCGCATCACACTCGTGACACTGCTTGGCCGGCGCTTCGCCCGTCCCGGTATTGGGGTCTGCCATGCGGATCGCATCGACCGGCCCGTGCCGAAGCACATTGCCGCCGAAATCGAGCACGAGGCAATCGTCCTTGCCGAGATGCAGCCGGAATCCTCTGCCGACCATCTGGTAGTACAACCCGGGCGAGAGCGTCGGGCGCAGCAGTGCAACGCAGTCAACATTGGGCGCATCGAACCCGGTCGTGAGCACATTGACATTGGCCAGGTACTTCAACTCGCCCGATTTGAACCGGGCGATGGTTTTGTCGCGTTCGGACGCGGGCGTGCCGCCGCAGACGAATCCGCACTCGACGCCGTGTGAGTGCTTGAGGATCGACTGCACATGCAACCCATGCGCCACGCCCGACGCGAAGATCAACACCGAATCGCGATCGATGGACGCCGACACGATCTCCGCGCAAGCCGACTCGACGAGCCCGTCGGTGTTCATCAGGTCCTCGACCTCGCCTGCGACGAACTCGCCGCCGCGCACATGCAGGTTGCTCGTGTCGGCGACCGATTTGCCCGCCCGGCTTCGCAATGGGCACAGATACCCCTGCACGATCAGCTCGCGCACGCTCGCCTCGAAACAGATCTCGTTGAGGATCGTGTCGGTGCTGCAGATCGTCCCCGTCTTCATCCGGTACGGCGTGGCCGTCAGCCCGATCACCCGCTGGTGGTCGCACAGTTCGCGTGCGTCGGTGAGGAATCGGCGGTACATCCCCTCGCCGTCGGGCGGGATCAGGTGCGCCTCGTCCACGATCACCAGGTCCATCGGCCCCAGGTCGTGCGCCCGCTGGTAGATCGACTGGATGCCCGCGATCGTCACGGCGTACCCGAGATCACGCCGACCCAGCCCGGCCGAATACACCCCGATGGGCAGGTCGGGCGCGACGGCTTGGAGTTTGCCCGCCGCCTGTTCGAGCAGCTCCTTGACATGGGCCAGCACGATCACCCGTCCGCCCCAATCCTGTACGGCCGCCCGGCAGATCTCGGCGATGACATGCGTCTTGCCGCTGCCCGTCGGCAGGACGACGGCCGGGTTCGTGTCCGACTCGGCGATGTGTTTCCACACCGCATCGACCGCGTCGCGTTGGTAGGGGCGGAGCTTCACGCGCAAGCCCTCGGAAGTTCGTCGTCATGCAGCGTGTGAAGGAATGCGCTCACGCACCCGCCTTGCACGACTTCGCCGCGTTCGATCGTCAGCGAATCGATCTGGCTGTCATCGCGGTAAACGCCGGCGTGTTCGAGCGCGTCGAGCAATGCCTTGAGCAGGTTGTCGAGATCACGCTTCCGACGATCCGGTGGGAATGCCGTAAACGACGCGCTGATGCGACCAGCCAGAGGGTGATCCTTAAAGCCGTAGATGGTCAGGTGTGCATTGACTGCACGCCGGTACTCCCGGCCTTTCTTACTGATGAGCGTCCGGTTCCCGACCCGCCGCCAGTAGTGATTCACTGACGGCGGGTAGGGGAGCTCGGTCACAAAGCAATGACATTTGTTGTGGCTCAACGCTTCCATGGCGGCGTGCTCCCGTTCGATGCGGAAGACGCCGGCGCGACCTGCTGGCGTGCTTCATACCCCTTGACCTCGTTGGTCATCTCGCCAGTGTCACCGCGTTTCTTGCAGCCGACCTTGATCGTCAGCGGCAGGTTGTGCAGTTCGAGCGAGTCCTTCGGTGCGAGCACGCCGACGGCCCGGCAGATCGCCGACAGCTCGGCGCGTGCAATCTTGACAGCCATGTCGCTGGGGTTGTCGAGGTTCAGCCGAGCCCAGAGCAGCCGCCCCTTGTACTCGCCCTCGAGCACCTGGAAGGTGAGCTGCAGGTACTGGCCAGTGCCCGCTTTGGTCGGCTTCATCTCCGACTCGGTGATCGCGGCCACATACTTGCCGGCCGGGATGGGATCGAATCCGACGGCCGGATCGACTTCGTTTGCGTTGAAACCGTTCAGATGTGCCATATTCAGGCTCCTTGTGTTTGAGGTTCAGAGGTTGATTCGTTTGATTTGGCAGATGCATCGACGCCAGGCTGCATCGGGTTCTCGCCGCGCAGGAAGGCGTCGAAGACGCGGTAATCCAGCGGGATCTCATCGGGCAGCCCGAGACGGTTCTTGGCCACATGCGCCGGGCGCTCGGTCGTGCGGATGATCCGCTCGCCGCTGCCGATCCCCTGCGTGCGTTTGCGGTTGAATCCCTCGTCCGTGTGTTTCGTGTGCACGCGGTAGGTCGCAAAGAGCACCTCGTCGCACCATTCCTGGATCAACGCCGACGCGTGTTTGTTGAGCCGGGGGACATACCGGTCGTAAGACTCGGTCTCGGGGTTGTCGAACTTCTCGATCCGGGCGTGGGCGATGAGAATCACCTGCATCCCGCGGTCGCTGCGCAGGGCGTCGAGCCCGTCGAGGATTTCACGCCACTGCGTGAGCGCGAAGGTGTAGCCCTTGGCGTATCCGATGTCCTCGATCGATTCGACGCCGCGCTTGGCGCAGACCTTTTCGAAGATCAACCGCTCAAGCCAGTCGAGCGAGTCGATGACGACGGTGTCGTACCCGTGCTCGGCGCTGTAGAGCTCGGACAACGCGCCCAGCACATCGCCGTAGCGTGTGGCGATCGGCAGTTTGTCGCAGTCGATCTCGCCGAGCCCGTCTTCGGTCTGGATGAACACGGGCCGCTCGGCCATCGATCCGAAGGTCGATTTGCCGATGCCGTGCGTGCCGTAGAGCATGACGCGCCTGGGTTTGGTTTGCTTACCGTGCTGGATCTGGCTGAGCAGGTTCATTGATCTGGGTCTCCTTGGGTTTGGGTGTGAACAGGTGGTGTGTGGGGGGTGATTTGCAGACGGGCGGCTTCACAGCCAGTCAAACTGACGGAGCGACTCGTACCCCGTCGGCCAGAGATCGCGTCGCTGGCAATCGCTCAGCTCCGCCATCGCTTGCTCGTTTTCACGCTGTGCCTTGTCGAGCGCCTTGGGGCTGATCACCCACACGCCGCACCGGTATGGCTCGCGCTTCTCGACCGCGATGATGTGAACCGGAAGCACGCGTTCGGTCGCCTCAGCAACCAGCGCCCGGTAGAACGCAAGCTGATGGACATAGCCGTACGCGCGGATGCTCAGCTCGAACGAATCGAGATCGTCCGTGGTCTTGAGATCAACGATCCCGCGCCCCGCGATCGGATTGATCCAGTCGAGCCGCACCTGGCACGAGTGCCCGGCGTAATGCCGCCGCACCACGCCCTCGGCTGCACCATCAGCGAGCAACTCGCGGGCGAAGATGTGCCCCAGGATCGAAGCGTTCATCTGCTCGATCACCGCCGCCTGGTCGTCGCTGAGCACCGGCTTGCCGATCCGATCGGCCCACTCGGCGAACGCCTTCGTCGTCGGCCCGAACGGCTTCTCCGTCTTCGGGTTGATCGGCCCGCCAACCGCGAACTCGGCCTCGTACCGCTCGCGTCCTTCGAGGATCAACACATGCGCCGCCCGCCCGACGAGGAACGCCGTGCTCTCGCGCCGAGCGATCAAACCCTGCCGCTTGCGGTGATACAGCAACGGACACCGCCTGAACTCATCGAGCCAATGCGAGGACAGGTGGCGATCGGCCTTGGCGTGATACACCTCCGCGGGCTCGCGGATCAGGAAATGCAGATCGAGTTGTTCATCGTGTTCAACAGTTGGCGCGGTCATGGCTTGCTCCTCGGGATGAATGTCGCGGGTGAAATCGCCCTGCCCGAGACGAACCAGCGGCGAGCGGTCGTCAATCGAGCGGACAGCGGGTTTGCGGAAGAAGCGTCGGAAGAACATCACAGCCCCTCCGCTTCGAGTTCTTGCATCGCCCGCTCATGACGCCGCTGCGCATCGCTACATGCGTTCGTACCGCGTCGGGGCTGGCGTGTGTTTCGCTTGGTGGACAGCGGCTTGGCCCGCTGACGGGTTGCCAGTTCCTTGGTGCGATCGAAATGGGCAGCGTCCGCTTCGGCCAGTGCTTGCCCGAAGTCGTTGAGCCATTGACGGGTGGTGAAGATCCGACTCCCGAACCGTGTGTGCTTGAGACGCACACGCTCACCGGACGCGGCCTTGACACCCTCACGGCACCAACGCCACACGCAGTTGGGCGTGGGGCGGCCGGGGGCCAGCTTGGCCGCCTGCGTCAGCGTGATATGCTCGTCGAGCGATGGACCTTCCGTGGCCGTCAGGTTTGCAGATCGTGTTGAGTTGTGCTCGTCCATGTGGAACTCCTCGCCCGTCTGATCCGGCTTTGTGCCGGTTGCGATGGGAGAAGAATCCACTGGTTTTTTGCGAGGTTACAAGGTTACAGGTGTAACCTGAACGCCCACCAACGAGAACAGCCCTCCCGGTTTGGAAGGGCCGTTCAAAGTGTGAAGATTTTTGTCGATTCCGGAGCGATGGTTACAACAAACCGGGTTTTTCGGCTTCTTGCCAGCCATGACCGGGCAGCCAGCGGGCTGTGAAACCGTCGGCGGCACTCGCGGCGTTCAGCGGTGGTTCTACGAATTCGCAAACAAGCCTGAGCACTTCGCCCAGGTCGTTCGGTGCGTCCGGCAACCTCGTGCGGTTGAGGAATGCGCCCCACTGGGTTTGCTTGAGCTCGTCCTCGGCGAACCGCTCCGAGAGCCCGACGGGCTGTTCCGTTGGTATCTGCGTATCACGCCGCACGAAGGTCGCCGCAATGGCTTGGGCCAGAATCCGGCCGTCGAAGTCAAAGCGCCGGCTAATCGTGATCAGGTCGTAGTAGTCCTTCATTCGGCTGTTGGCGATGCCAATCGAGCAGATCGCTTCGAGCTTCTCCGCGACTGCGGTTTCGGGCGGATAGGCCCTGATTCGAGGCGCGGTATGGTCGAGCAGAGGCGGGAACTTCCGCTCGATCGCTTCCGGCGTGATGGCATCGCCGAATCCGACATCGACCTGGACCACCACGCGGGCCGTACCGAGTGTGGCAGGCACGCGAACACGGACCCCTCCGTACTCCTCTACTCCGCGAATCTCCTCCGCCGTCACGGCCCCGTCGTCGAACACGAGTCCGTCGGACTCGTCGCTCACTTCGCGGACGATCGCCGCGAATGTTTCAGCGATGCCTTCGGGTTCGGGGGCACCGTACCCGAGCAGGTCAACATCCTGAGTTGGCCTGTGCAAGGAGCCGGTCCACGCGCGAAACAACATCGCCCCCTTAAGCACGAAGCGGTCGGATTGGCTGGAACAGCTGATACGGTAGAGCAGCCGCTCGACGGCGTACTGCGCCAGCAGCGCATTCACATCCTCCCCGCGCTCGCGTGCGAGATTGCGCAGCCTCTGGAATACCGAGGCGGGGACATTCTTAACGGGTTTCCCGGCTATTGCAGCGCCTCCATGTACGGCCGCATGACCTTGGCCACGCGATCGATCTCCGCATAGCGGCTGATCTCGTCAAGCGTCGCGGCCCGCTGCTTCCAGCAATCGCGGAGTGCTTCGATCGCCACATCGACACCGATCTTGTTTCGATGCCTGAAGCAGTCGGCCACGGTTTTCGCCGGGCTCGTCACCCGGGTCTTGATCCCGTCAATCTGCATCTCGGTCACCCCGGCCGTGAGCGCGTCCCCGCTGGCGCGAACGATCCTCAGCGGCGGGTAGTCGAGTTTGGGCCGCCATGCGTCACGATCGATCATGATCCAGACCTCAAACGGATTCTGCGTGGTCAGCCCGTGGACCCGCAGCGCCGAGAGCAGGCACACAATGGCGCTCGGGGCCTTCTTGGCCGCCTCAGAGATGGAGGCCAGCTCCGATGGCTCGTAGTCGGGGAGCGCATAGAGCCCGCGCCCAAGCTTGGCGAGCAGCCCGTCGTCCACCATCCGACGCAGATACACACGCGGGATGCCGGCGCGGTCCAGATCCTTGGGCCGCACGAGCCCCTGCTGCTCTGCGAGTCCGAGAATCGCTTCTTTGTGGCCCTTGACGCTCATGGAATGTTCCTAATCCTCCGCTATTGCAAACTATAGCGGAGGTTTCGGAACAAAGCAATCGCCTGGTTTATCGCCATCCTGAAAATGCTTGAAAAGGGCATGTGTTGTCTCCACAGGTCTTGGTCGGGTCGATCACCCCACACGCCGGATTACTTCCTCCACCTTCGTCATATCCCGCTCGGCATAGACAGCGTCCGTTACGACGGCCGACGAGTGCCCAAGCACCAACTGGGCCGCTTCGAGCCCGAACTCGCGGCGGATACGGGTCGCTGCGTTGTGGCGGAGTTGATGCGGATGCCAGCGGTGGGCCTTGCGCCATTCGGCAAGCTCGCTCTGCTGCTTCGGTGTGAGCCGCTGCTTCCACGCCGCGATCGTTTCGTTGTCTCTGCGTCCGAGCGGCGGGGGAGGGGGAAACGCCTTGTCGCACGCTCGTCGGATTGCGAGGTAGTAACTCGGGCTCGTGTATCGGTCGCCAGCGGTGCGTTTGGGTTCAAGTTCTCGGTTCGTTCCGATTCGGTTCCCGCACGACATCGGCGTCACACGGGCCTGACTCAAAGCCGCCCGGCGTTCCGCCTCAGCTTCGGCCGGACTGAACAGGTACACCTCGGGGTCGCGATCGTCGAGGAAGGGCTTGAGCAGATCCTGGGCGGTCGGCCCGAGCATGATCGCGCGTTCGACGCCCCGGAACTGATTCTTGTGCTCTCGCGGGCGATAGACCCAGACGCTCTGGCCGTCGTCGTCTCCGCTTTGCCGCTCGATGTCGATGGGCCGCATCCCGAGCAACTCGCCCGGCCTCGCCCCGGTCAGCAACTGCAAATCCACGACCGCCTCGATCTGCCTGTTCAGGTATGGCCGAACCGCGTCAATGCGATCTGTCGGCACCGGCAACACCTTCTTGCCCTCGCGGGCCTTCGTCCGCCCGCGTTTGAGCGACTCGACCGTGTCGAGCGTTTGGTGCACCGATGCAGGGATCAGTTCCTGCGAGGCTGCCCAGCGGAACATCCGCCTGATCCGCTGGACATGCTGGTTGATGTACTTGCGTGACCACGCCGGGCGGGGCGGGTCGGCGGCTGGATCACCCGCGATCATCGCCTCGCGCAAAGCACGCAGTTTCCGGGGCCCGAACTCTTCAGCCGGCTCGCTGCCGTGGTATTGGCGGAGCATGCGGAGCGCGACACGCAGCGTGCCCGATTCGTTGGGCTGGTAATACCGCCGGGCCCACTTCCAGTACTCGGCGATGACCATCGCCACGGTCGGGCGATCGTCGTTGGCGGCCGGGTCGGCTCGGCGGGAGTGCACGATCCCCGCGTCTTCGGGCTCGGGGTGCCTGCGGCCGCCCGCTTCCCATGCGGCGATCAGCCGGTGATACCGCTCCCGGCTCTCGGGTGAGTTGTACTCGCCGAGCCAGTAGTCGCGCCGTCGCTTGGACGCGCGATCGGTGAGTGTGACGATGGCCTGGTCGTAGCCGGACCGCTTTCGATACGAGGGTGTTTTGGGCATTGACGCCTCCCGAACGCTGGAGCGCGGTGTAGCACCGCGCTGGTTTTGGCGTTTCGGGCTGCGCCGTCGTCCGACGGGTTTCCGCAAGTGGCGGACTCAGCCAGAGTTGTGATAATAGCGGGTGATCGGGATCGAACCGACGACATTCAGCTTGGGAAGCTGACGTTCTACCACTGAACTACACCCGCGTTCAGTTGTCAGAATAATCTGACCTCATGATTTTATCCGGATGAAACTCAAAGACCAGAGGGGTGAGTGGTGAATCTGAACGCATTACTCGATGGCAGATTCAGGGATGACTCGTTCGAATGCACTCTGTGGGATCCAGCACATGCTGCCGTCGATGAGTTGAACTCGCCCCCAACCGTCGCGGGTTTCGATTAGGTGTGCCTCAACGCCACTCTGAAGGGGATCAGAATACACCGCATCGTATATCGAGTCATCCGGCCCGCTCATGGCAACGATTTCATCATGCACAACCACTACGGCAGCACGGGCGTGCTCGTGAGACCATTCGTAGCCCAGCGCGGTGAACGGGAATAACGAAGAAACGAGTAACGCAATACCGACGGTACGCGCGCGACGAGACTGAGCTGAGAATAGACCAATCGTGAAAACGCCCCATGCAAAGACAAACAGGGTAATACCTGCGGCCCAGATCCATGTTCGCGGGACGATACCGCGCCAGCTGATAAGTGCAGCACGGATGCGGTTGGGGATGTTCGGCTCTACGGATATGTGCACCTGATCACGGACATAGTCGATCGAATCCTGGACTCGGATATCTCTTGGGTCGATGAGTTCAGCCCGGCGATAAGCGAGCATCGCATGCCCCATATCCCCGGTCAGGGTGTACGCGTTGCCGAGAGCGTGGTAGGCCGCAGCTGAGTGGTAACCATACTCTCTGATCGCATACTCTATCTGGGTTGCTGCGAGTTCAATGGCTTTCTGGGCATCAGGATCGTTTTGTTCAAGTAGCTTGATTCCATGATCGAGGGATTCGATGGCCTGATGCAAATCAGGCCGCGCGGAATCTGAAGCAGAAGCGAGGGATACCGAGACAGAGAGCATGAGCGACAGGCAGATTACGATTTGCTTGATCATGTGGAGCTCCGTACGCGAGTATTGGCGAGAAGCTGGCTGTGGAGTCTTTTGAGCAGATCGGAATGAACCGCCTCTTTGCGAACCGTTGATCCATGCGGCTGCTCTTCTTGCATGAATGCGTCTTCGAGTTCCATGAGTAGATCGTTGGAGATTTGGAGCTGGTGCACATCCGACGCCACGAACGCTTCGGGTGCGATATTCAACACATCTGATGTGTATGTGCGTAACGAGCTGATGCCTTCTCGCTTGCGAGCTTGTCTGAATGCACAACTCAGTCTCACTCGTTCTTTATCGCGGCCGCGCCGGTATGCGAGCACACCAAGCATGGCAAAGTACAGAGAGGGTGGGGCAACGAATGTGGCGACCCAAACCGGTTGTTTCAAAGCCTGAGCCACATTGAATCCCTCTCTCTGGGTCATCTCCTCAATCGGTGTGTGTGCCCATAGACCTGGGGCAGCAGGGGACAGCTCGACACGCTCAACGGACGGGCGAGTGGGTTCGGTGCCCGCGAAGACCTGATTGCCGCTAACGACCGCATCGGCAAGGGTAACTTCTTTCACATCTTCTACTCGCAGCGCTATCGGGTCTGTTGAGAAGACTCGATACAGGCCTTGGTCAGGATCGAATGAAGCAAGCTGTATCGGTGGGATTTCCTTCACCGAGTCACTAAGGGCACGGATCGTGGTTTGGTAGATCCGGGTGCCATCGCGTCGAGGGGTGATCTCACGCCAACCATCAGAATCAGTCTTGAACTGCTCAGCAAATCCAGGATGGGTTGCCAGATCGGGTGCGTCGCGAACACCCGTCATGGGCTCTTGGCCCTGTATGCGTAGAGTGAGCTCGATGGGGTCGCCTACTCGAACGCTAGAGTTTGAGGCGCGTGCCTCGAGTTGAAACTCGCCGATCGCGCCGTCATAGATTGCTGGCTTGCCGTGTTCTGGGACAGGCACCACATCGATCTTGAGCGAGTTGGATTCAATGTATGCACGATAACGATCGCCAAAGCTCGGTTGACGAGTGAAGAGCGATCGGAATGGACCGATCTCAAGTGTTCCGAGCTCTGTAGGAGTAATGCTCAACCTGAAAGTGAAACTGGATTTTTCACTCCCGTTGTGGATGCCCCTTGAGACATATCCGGTGATCATTTGCCCATTGAGCGGAAACTCGAGTTTGGACTGTGCATTGCCTGAGGTGGGGCCTGGTCGTATCACCAGGGACTCCGGTATCTTTGATGAACCAAAGTTAAACTGAGATGTGTTGTCTCCCAGCCACCAGACGCATTCAAGCTCAATGGTCTCGTTCTGGTATAGGCGTGTCCGATCGATGGAGATAATCAGCTCATCGTCAAGCGATTCGGAGGGAAGCACTGAACGAAAGCTCGTCTCATTACCTATATGTTTCTCACCCCGGTCTTGAATGGTGGGAGCCGGTATCGTGAACTCCCCGTCGGTGTTCGCGGTAATCGTGAACTGGTAAAGATACCGTCGCTGGCGGACTTGTTTGCGTTGGCCGTTTTCAAAGACTACAGAGCTTGTCGTCTGGGTTGTACGCCCATGAGAAACCATTGAGATTCCCTGCGGGAGATCCAGTTGGCCAATCTGGGGATCCGTAGCGCCTAGGACTTCGATGACATACGCGAGTTCATCGCCAACAAAGACACGCTCGCGAGATAATGATGCTTGAACGAAGACATTATCCTGAGCAAGAGCCAGGCTCGGTTTCATGAACAGAGTCAGAAGCATCGCGAATATGAAGTGGAATGAGTCTTTGCGTTTCATTACCAATCCCTTTCGACTGGCACCACTCGGGGCGTTCGTCTCGCTTTTCGTCGTTCTCGTTCACGACGCTCTTTGTCGAGTAGTTGCTGCGCGATCTCACTGATTTCCTGTGGCGGTTCCTCAGCATCCTCCCCCTGTGATTGCTGAGGTTCCTGCTCCTCTCCATCACCTTCTTGTTGAGGTTCTGGCTCGCCGCCGTTCTTGCCCTCTGTTCCATTCTCGGACATTTCACGGAGTTTGTTCGCAGCACGCTCAAGCGCTTCCGCGGCTTCTTCCTGTGCTTTCGCGGCCTCTTCCATGTTTCCTTGCTCGAGTGACTCCTGGGCGCGTTCCTGTGCATCGCGTGCGCTTTGCAGCTGCTCTTCGACCTCTTGCATTGCTTCGCTGTCGTCTTGCTGCTCGCTCAGCCCTTCTTGTTCGCTTTGTGTCTGATTGCAAAGCTCGTCCTGATCCTCCGTCTGCTGACTTTGTTCTTCGGGGGTCTTGGACGACTGTTCTGTGTTCTCATTCGCCTCTTGCTGCTGTTGTTCAGCGAGTTCTTCGAGTCTCTCTGCCGTTTCCTGCTGTTGCTGCTGGCGTTGCTGAGCTTGTTTCTGCTGTTGCTCGATCAACTCCTCAAGCGAGTTGATTTGATCCCTGATGCGCTGGACTTCCTGTCGTACCCGTTCCAGGTTTTCGATCGCGGGTCGATAGGAGCGGTCCACATCGTGTGCGGCTCGGAATGCGCTCGCAGACACGATCAACTGCTCAAGCTGATCAACGAGCTGGTCTTTCATCGCACGAAGATCGGTGGGATTCAGTGCCGTATCCTGTGTCTCATGGTCCGCCCGGGCCATGAGGTACCATGCATGTCCAATCGAATCGCGGGCTCGTACACGCAGTTCGCTGCTAGTGCCCTCGGTATCCGCCTGACGCAGCCATTCCACTGCATCGGCGAGTGAGCCAGGATCCGTTGGTTGGCGTCTGATGTATGCGATACCCATGTTGTATGAAGCGATAGATCGGAGCTGATGATCTTCGCACCTGGCCACTACTTCTGAAAGGATTGAATGACGATCCTCAAAGGGGGTCGCGTGATCCATTGCCTGCTGAATCCGTACCCGAGCGATTGATGCGGGCATGGGCTCAACTTCATTACCTGCCAATGTCTCAGCATCAGTTTCATCTGATCCGAAGGAAGCGGAGATGGGCATGAGGGTGAATATGGCCATGATCATGATGGTCTGAGGTGTCATACTGCCCTCCTAGTTCTGGTGGGTAGAACGAGCTGATCGATGAGGATGAAAATCAATCCAGCCGCGAGGAAGAACGGGTACTGCTCTGTGTATCGCATTGTGCTCGCAGTATCCATCGTTCGTTGGTCTGCGGTGCTGATCAACTCGTTGTAGATCTGTGCGAGATCGATCGTTCCCGTTCCGACTTCGAGATAGACGCCTCCAGGTGAAACACTGGCGATATCTCGGAGTGTTTCAGATTCTAATCGCGAGCGTACTTGATCGGATCGAGGATTGTTCCGGTCAGCATTGATGACGGCGCCTTTGTCAGATCCAATCCCGATCGTGATAATGCGGACACCGCGTTCGCTCGCCTGTCTCGCGGCGGCGACAGGGAGGCTCTCCTGATCCTCGCCGTCTGAAATGATAATCAGATCACGATATCCGCTCGCGAACTCATCACTCGATTCGGGAAAGACGAGTTCCATCGTGCGCCTGATCGCATCACCGATGTTCGTGCCGCCCATTAGGACGCTTTGAGGTGAGAGTTCGTCGAGCGCAAGCCGGAAGAACATTCGATCCGTGGTCAACGGGCATACAACGGAAGATGAACCCGCATACGCGACAAGTCCGACACGGTCGCCTCTGAGTTCTGAAGTCAGGTCATTGATCCAAAGCTTTGATCGCTCGAGTCGATTCGGCGCGACATCGTTCGCGAGCATGGAGCGAGAGACATCGAGCAAAAATACGATGTCTCGTCCCTTGGATTCAACCTCGATTTCTTCGGGGTTCGACTGTGGTCGTGCGATCGAAATGGTGATCAGGCCGAGCCCCATGGTCAGTGCGATTACGCGTGCCCATGTATTCCATGACCTGCGCTGGCCCAGATTCGAATCAATAATATTCGTGTCCCCCAGGCGTCGCTCGATCCGGAAGGAGCGGTAGAGTGAGGCAATCATGATCGCTCCGAGGACCGGCAGGCCCCACAGCACTAGCAGCCACTGCGGGTTCGCGAAGCGCCACTCACCCCGTAGCCAGGATGAAAACAGTTCGTTCATGTCGACCCTCCCCGAATGACAAACTCGCGTGTGCAGATGCCTGCGCCAAGCAGGGCGAGCCCGGTCATGGCATACGGAAGATACAACTCACGGAATGTGGTCGACTGAGAGATTTCAATGGTAGATCGCTCCAGCTCATCAATTTCTGCGTAGACCTTCTCAAGATCACTGATCTGCTCTACCGGCCAGTAACGACCACCAGTGTGCTCCGCAACCTGAGTCATGAAACGATCATTGATATTCGAGTTCTGGCGTGGAAACAGTGATCCTCGTCTGCTGTTACCGCGGATTCCTACGATGTAAATCTTCATGCCCCATTGATTTGCGAGCACGGCTGCTTGATCCGGAGAATACTGCCCCGCCTGATTTTCCCCATCGGTGAGCAGAATGATGGCCTTGCTCTTCAGCGCGAACTCAGGATTCTGAGAGTCTATCCGCATCGCGTCTTCGTACGCTTTGAGGCGCCCCGCAGCGAGCATCAATGCGTCGCCGATCGCGGTGCTCCGTTCTCGCTCGCTTCTCGGGATCTGAATCGAACGGATCGATTCGACGAGCGCGTCGTGGGATTGGGTGAGCGGCATCAGCGTGTCGGCATAACTACCGAACACCACGAGACCGAGCAGGTCGCCAGCTCGCCCTTTCAGGAGTTGTCCGTCACCTTCAACGAAGCGCTCGACAATTTTCTTGACAGCCTCGAGCCGGTTGGTACGCTCACCCTCAAACACGACCGTATCGTCCATGGATCCGGATCGATCTACCACGAGTTCGATCGCGATGGTGTCGCGTGTTGCCTTGGTGTCGCCGACGATCTCCTGCGGGCGTGCGAGCGCGACACACAAGCTGATGATACCCAGGCCGATCAGCATGCCCGGGATCCAGATCAGTGCTGAGCGAAAGGAATGCCCGCTCGCGGCGAGTCGGGAAGGCACGCTCACCATGAGTCCCCGTCGTCGGCGCCATGCGATCACGCGGACAATCCAGATCAGCGGAACAATCGAGGAAAACGCGAGCGCCATTGGGTACGCGAACTGCCAGTTCATGCGGCCCCCCCTCGCGAAACGGATGCGACATCATCACCGAGTAACTCGAGCGCGTGCTCGGCCATCTTCTGTGGAGTCACTCGCACGCCCGGTTCTGTGCTCTTGCTGTATCGCGCTTGATCGCAGACACGGATCATCTGATCGAACTCTGTTGTCGACTGCAACCGTGGATCCAAGCGATCGAAGATGCGGCCGAGCCGCTCGAAGCCTTCGTGCGTAGATATTGTTGGATCAGACTGGATATCGCGGAGTAACTCGAACACTGAACGGGGTGTGGGGGCGTTGGTATTTCGTCGAAGCATGACGATCACAAAGCCAAGGGAGACAACAACAATGGCGATTCCCGCGATCACGAACGATGCTCGACCATCGTGATCCGCGGACATCGGCTGGGTGAGATCTGGGATAGCGTTCAGTTCTCCGGAGTCATTCTCGGTAAGAACGCCGAGCACCTGAACCTCTATCGGTTTGGTAGAAACGAGTGTTGGCTCAGCATCTGGTGAACGGTGCACGCGAACAACGGAAGCGGGAACTGTATAGGTTCCAGGCAGAAAAGGCTCGATCAGGGTGCGCCGGTGAATCGAATAAACCCCATCGCGGAGTTCTGGGGGGGATGTCGTTTCCTCGATAACTGTCCACTGGGTGTCGACCCAGTCGCGAGGTTCGAACACGGGCTGTTTCGAGACCGTCCATGTCGCGATGTCGTCTACCCATATCCTGTCAGCAAGAATGATTTCGTCTGTATGGATCCGTGTTTCGATGCTCACCCCTGACTCGTCATCACGAGCAAACTGTGCGACGCTGGTGTCGGTGGGGGTGGTAGGGTCCGCGCACCCATAGAGGGGTGTCAAGGTGATTATCAGCATGCATGTGAGAGCACGGATCATCGCTTACGCATCTCCCGTTGCTGAAAGTACCGGTATAGCGGGTCTACGAAACTCTCTGCGGTCGAAATCTCTACTCGGTCTACACGAGCTCGCCGCATGGTGTCCTCAATGAGGGATTGTTCCTTGTGGGCCTGATTGCGGTATCGATCGCGCACGCGTCGTGAGCCTGTATCGACACTGAACCGCTGCCCCGAAACCGGATCGTGCATGCGTACGAGCCCAGCCTTGGGCAGTTCGAACTCAAGCGGATCCGTGAGTTGAATCGCGACGAGCTCGTGCTTTCGGGCGAGCATCCGCATGGGCTTGGCCCAATCCGGCTCGTCTCGGTTGTTCAGTCCTGAGAGGAAATCGGAAAGAACAAAGATGACGGCCTTGCGCCGATGTGCTCGTCCGAGTTCGCTCAGGGCATCCTTCAATACGAACGGAGACATCCCGGGGGTCGAGTCGATCAACTCACGCATGATGCGACGGGCGTGCTTCTTGCCTTTCGAGGGGCGGAGATGAAACGACTCCTTCTCTAAGTGCTCCGAGCCGAACACCTGCAGCCCGACACGATCGTTGTTCCGCCCTGCTGCGAGTGTCAAAACCGCGCCGAGTTCGCACGCGAGTTGGTGCTTGGAGCGTTTCACACTCCCGAACGCAGTTGAGATCGAGCAATCCACGCACAGGATTACGGTCAGCTGTCGTTCTTCCGTGAAGCGTTTGATGTGCGGGTGTCCTGTGCGTGCGGTGACATTCCAATCGATCGTGCGAACCTCGTCGCCAGGCATGTACTCGCGGACTTCTGCAAACTCAATGCCCTGACCTTTGAACGCGGATTGGTATTGGCCGCCGAATAGATCATCTACGCGACGACGCGCCCGGATCTCCAGGCGTTTTACTTCCCGCATGAGTTCTTCGGTCAGCACGCGTGTAGGTCCTCCAAGGTAGGTAGATTCAAGGGACAGGGATTCGGGCGAACAGCTCACGGACGATATCCTCACTCGATATCCCCTCCGCCTCGGCCTCATAGCTCACGAGCACGCGATGGCGGAGAACATCCAGCCCGATTGTTTTGATATCCGAGGGGGTAACGAATGCGCGGCCATCGAGGAACGCGTTCGCACGAGCGGCCCGGGCCAACGCGAGTGATGCACGCGGGGATGCACCAAACTCAATGAGCTTGGGTAGATCCATCGTCCAGTTCGCACGAACCGATCCGGGATCCCGCGTGGCGTGTACGAGCGAAACGATGTAGTCCTTTATCTTTTCATCAATGTAGATGTGATTGACAGTCTCGCGTGCCTTCGTGATGTGCTCGAGTGATACGACTGGGGCGATGCCCTTATGTTCGGAAGTTGACATCATGCGATCGACGATGATGCGTTCCTCATCGCGGGTAGGGTACCCGACATGAAGCTTGAGCATGAAGCGGTCGACTTGAGCTTCGGGGAGGGGATAGGTGCCTTCCTGTTCGATCGGGTTCTGCGTCGCGAGGACGAGGAACGGGTCGCCGACGGTATAGAAGGTATCGCCAATCGTTGCCTGCCGTTCCTGCATTGCTTCCAGCAACGCGGACTGAACCTTCGCGGGCGCTCGGTTGATCTCATCTGCAAGCACAATATTGGCAAATATCGGGCCCTTTCGTGGCGCGAAGGTCCCGTCCTTTGGGTTGTAGATCAGGGTCCCGATCACATCTGCGGGGAGCAGATCAGGGGTGAACTGGATCCGAGAGAACTCAGCGTGGCAACCCTGTGCGAGCGTGGTCACGGTGAGTGTCTTTGCGAGCCCAGGGACGCCCTCGAGCAGGACATGCCCTCCGGTCAGCATCCCGATGACGAGCGAGCGGACCATGTGCTCTTGCCCAACCACGACGGACCCGACCGCGTGCACGAGTTCCTGAATGGGCTGGGCGGCGCGCGCGACCTGATCATCGCTCAGAGAGATGTTCAGTGTTTCACTGCTCATGCGAATCTTCCTTGATGGTTATACGAACCGGTTTCGTCTGGGTTCTAGATGCTTTTCGTCGGCCATCCTGTCACAGATTATTCATTTGTAGCAGCGGAAGGTTGCCCTGAAAAGAACACACGGGCCGCGATGGGCCCGTGTGCATTGGATCAGATGTGCGGTCAATCGCTCAGCCCTGAGCCGGGGGCTGCTGCCCCCCGCCGGGATTGATGTCGATCTCGCCAAAACGCTCTTCGTACTGACGGATCGCTGACCCGAGCGAGAGCGCAAGGCGCTTGGCACCAGCCCAGTTCATAATGACGCGTGACCCGACATTGAAGACCACCATGGGAGCCTGATTCGGGACCTGCATGGGGATGTTCATCCCGAAGTCCATGATCAGTTCATCCTGGGTGTTGCTCGTGCGGATGGTGTTCGCGTAGGTGCTCGTCATCTTCGATTCGTCGATGCGGAGCTGGACCTGCTGCTGTTGGGGTTGTTCGTCCATGTCTGGATCCCTTATATGTGTATCAGTTCGTCTCTCGTGTGAATGCCGAGGGGGGGACTCGAACCCCCACTCTGTCTCCAGAAGCGGATTTTGAATCCGCCGCGTCTACCAATTCCGCCACCCCGGCAAGAGATATGGGGCGTAATGATAGGCGTGGGGGGCGTGTCTTCAACACAAACATCGTCCTGAGAACCCGGAATCAAGCGATGGTTCCATTTAGGTCGATGCCTACACTTCTCTTCCTCCCGGGCGTCCGGGAGGGTCGATCCGGGACTCAGGCGCACGATGGCGGATCGACAGCAGTCCAGTGCGTGGCATGAACAGAAAGAACATCATGTCAGACACCAATACCATTACCGTAGAAGAAGCGGGGCCCTGCCGGAAACGCATCAGCGTTGAGATCCCGGCGGATACCGTTGATAACCAGATGGAAGTCGCGTTCGGCGCGGTAGCCGAGCAGGTCTCGATCCCGGGCTTCCGCAAGGGACACGCGCCTCGTCGTCTCGTCGAGAAGCGATACGCCTCGTATGTCACCGATGAGACCCGCTCGCGACTCGTTTCGCAGGCCTACGAGCAGGCGGTCCGTGATAACGATCTCAAGGTCCTCGGACAGCCCCCGGCAGAGGTCTTTGAGTCCATCGAGGTCGAGTCGGGCAAGCCCGTTAACTTCGAGGTCGAGGTCGAGGTCATGCCAGAGTTCGAACTCCCCGAACTCAAAGGCATCAAGGTTCTCAAGCCAGACGCAACGCTCCCCGATGGGGTCGTCGATGAGGAGATCAAGAAGATCTCGATCAACGAGGGCTCGCTCGACGAGCGCGAGGACTCGGACCGCGGCGATTATGTCACGGGTAACGCCGTAATGACGGACTCTGACGGGACTGAGCACTACAACATCGAAGGCGCGGTCGTTCAGATCCCTGAAGAAGGCGATGAGGGCATGATCCTCGGCGTCATTGTTCCGGATTTCTTCAAGCAGATCGGGACCCCCAAGGTCGGTGATAAAATCACGATTAAGCTCAAGGGTCCTAAGAACCACGAGGTTGAAGCACTGCGTGGCAAAGACCTTACGGTTGAGTACGAAACCACCAAGGTCTACCGCATCGTTCCCGCGCTCATCACCGATCTGGTTGCGAAGTACGGGTTCAACGATGAGGAGCAGCTCAAGGAAATGGTCACGAACCAGCTCCAGCAGCGTGCCGAGGTTCAGCAGCAATCCGTCATGCGCCAGCAGATCATCAAGCATCTCTCCGACGCAGTCGAGTTTGATCTGCCCGAGGGCCTGACCTCACAGCAGGCGGCTCGGAATCTCCAACGCCGACGGATGGATCTCATGTACCGCGGCGTCGATCCATCAGAAATCGAGCAGAAGATGGCTGAGCTTCGCGGCGCTTCCACCGAGAGCGCGCGGAATGAGCTGAAACAGTTCTTCATCCTGAATAAAGCGGCCGAAGAACTCGATGTCCAGATCCAGAATGAAGAGATCAATGCCCGGATCGTTCAGATGGCGATGCAGCAAAACAAGCGTCCCGAGCAGGTCGTTGAAGAGCTCCAGAAGAGCGGTCAGGCACAGACCCTGATGCAGCAGGTACGCGAGCACAAGACAATTGACCAGATCCTCTCTGACGCCGAGGTTGAAGAAGTCTCCGCAGATGAGTTCAACAAGAAGATGGGCAACGAAGCGGAATAATCCGCGACGCGTCTTTGAATCACAAAGCCCCGCCGAGTGCGGGGCTTTTTTATGTGAATGTACTGTGATTTAGAGATCAGGCGAGATTGGCGTTTTCATCATCTTCATCGCTCAGATCGAATGCGTACGAAGGCTCCCCTGCATTAAAGGGGTGGTTGATGGTGCCGCATTCGCAGACGATCCCATGAGTGCCGGCGGGGAGTTGGGCGATGTCTTTGCCGCACCCCGCGCAGGTCATGTGCTCTAATCGAGATGTCATGGAGTTGACCATCGTAAGCGCGATGGTGACGGCCACACCAATCGCAGGAAGGACGGGCACTGCAAAGACCCCGACTACAGTGACAACAAGCAGCGCGAGCCCCGCAAGAAGAGCAAACACACGCAAACGAAGTTTCTGCATCCAGAGCATGGGTATGGCCTCCTGCCGATCGCTCGTGAACCCGGCACACATCAAACGGAACGCGGTTCCTCCGCTTGCTCAATAGTACACTCATACTGGCCGGGTTGGAACCGATTACTGAGATTGAAATAGACAAAGCTGGATCAGAGTGGGCGGTACAGGTCGATCACTTCGCGAAGGTAATCGGGGTTCTTGAGATGGTTCACCTGGAGTTCGATGCCGTCCTGCCCAGAGGACGAGATGCCGATGCGTCCAACTTTCATTACCCGTTGGAGGAAAGTCTGGTTGATCTGAATATTGCGGATGTTGTCGTGTACGACCTCGGATGAAGATTTGGAAAAGAACCCTCTGTGCATGATCGTGCGTTTGGTGGTGATCTCGAGAGAGGCGCTGAGACGATCGATCCACCACCAGGTCAGAATCCCGATAGACCCGATCAGCAGAGGACCGAAGAGTGCGTACCACCAGACGGACTTATCTGTTATTGGAACCCAGATGAGTCCGATGAGACTTAATAATCCGGCGAGCGCTACGAATGAAAACCGGATGACGCGTGAGCGGAACCAGCAGCGCCGTACTTTGATCACACGAGTCTCGGGACCGAAGTCGGGTGGGAACCCAGCCTTGGCCGCACGGTCGATCGTCTTTGAGTCTACATTCGGGTCGGGATCTTCGATGGTGATGCCTGAGCCCTCTGGGATGGGTACGCGGTTGATGTCGCCACAGTTCAGACACTCGTGCTTGGTGCCCGCGAACTCATCGTCTAGTTGGATCTCCATATCGCAGCGATCGCAAGTGAAGCTAATCATGATCGAAATCCCTTCCCCGTATTGTACGGGATCGGCCCAATGAGCTTTCAGGCATGATTTGTGGATTTCCACCCCCGTCTGGCAGCAGGGGGGGGCTGAGAGAGCCCAGTTTCAATGATTTCGGGCATGAAAATCAGGAATATGAAATCCCCGCATGCTCGATCCATCCGGGGTCATGCTCACCCCGAGGGCAATGGTGGGTCCAGTGGACGAGCCCGCCTTTATCATTGAACTCGTATTCGCCCCGAAACTCGATCCGGTCTCCAATCCGTATCGGGATTCTTTTGGCAATGTCGATGTTATGGAGAATAAGGATCGTTTGGCCGGTTTTCAGTCGGACGACGAATCGTTGATGACGAGATCCGTGGGTGTCGTCAGAGTAAATGCGGATGATTTCGCCATGATCCGTGATCATGGTCGAATCATCTTCAACCGCATAGTTTCGACCGGTTGAAAACGACATCAGAACTCGAAGGGGGTGCCGGGCGTGTATCCCACTAGGTCGTACAGCTCCTGACGCGTCTGCATGTTCCCAAGCTGCCCCTCAAGAGTGCCCGTTTCCTTCAGTTCCACCAGTGCCTTCGAGATGGCGCCCATCGCGATACGGAGCGTGCTCACCGGGTAGATCACGATGTTGTACCCGATCGCGCCGTACTGCTCAAGTGTGAGCATCGGGGTTTTGCCGAACTCGGTCATGTTCGCGAGCATGAATGGGCGCTTGTCACCCAGCTCGTCCATCGCCTTGGCAAAGTCCGCGAACTCCTGCTCGCTTGTGAGCCCCTCTGGGAAAATCATCGTCGCGCCCGCTTCGACATATGCCTTCGCACGATCGATCGCAGCCTCAAATCCTTCGACGCCCTTGGCATCAGTTCGAGCACAGATGATGAACCGCCCATCGGAGCAATCCTGCGATGCCTTCGCGGCCCATTCGATCTTCGACACGGCCTGATCGAGCGAGATCAGGGCTTTGCCGTCGAGATGCCCGCAACGCTTGGGGAAGACCTGATCCTCCAAGTGCAGCCCCGCGGCGCCCGCGTGGTTGTACTCGATGACGGTGCGTCGGACCATCTCCTCCTCGCCGAATCCCGTATCCGCATCCGCGATGATCGGCAGCCCCGACGCGTGGGCGACGGAGCGAATCTCGCGAGCGAAGTGATCGAGCGTGAGGAGCCCCACATCGGGAACACCGTTGGCTACCGTTGTCGCGCCACCGGAGAAGTACCCGGCTTGGAACCCCGCTTCTGCGACCGCACGCCCCACCAACGCATTAAAAGCGCCCGGGGCTGCAACAACAGACTGGTTCATGAGATCTCGGAGGGTCGTGCCCGGGTGTTCTCTGCTCATCATGGTTTATCATATGCACACGCCCAGCGCAGTCCTCAGCGGCATCAAGTACAATCACGCTTATGCTGAAGACACCTACGATCGTCCTTACGAATATCGCGATCTGCATGGCTCTCACGGGGACCGTGTCGAACGCCTATGCACAGCCCGCTGGCGAGTCTGGAACTGTTGATAATCAGCCCAAGACTTGGGACGAGATCAGCGAGGAGAAGACGCAGGCGGGGCGGATTACTTTCTCGGGACAGCCGACCGAGGATGAGCTCCGCGCCTTCGCAGCCGCCGGTGGGAGGGTTGTCATCAACAACCGAACCGAGCGTGAGATGGATCGGCTCTCGTTCGATGAGCGGGCGCTCGTCGAATCGCTCGGCATGACCTATGTGCACACACCATCGAGCTCCGCGATCTTTGACGGGACCCAGTCGAGCGAGCTTGCGGTCACACTCAACGCCACGACAGGACCGATCCTCATGCACTGCGGGTCAGGTTCACGCTCTGCCACGATCTACGGCATGTACCTCATCAAGGACCAAGGGATGAACAAGAACGACGCCATCGATGCCGCACGCGAACTCGGGATGAGTTCTTCGGGGGGGCGAGTCATTGAACGCGAACTCATGGATATGCCCGATCGCGTCATGGGTGAGGTAGACCCAGCGAATCTGCGCATGTATGTCGATACCCTGGCTGGGTTCGGGACACGCCACACGCTCTCAGAGACTGACTCCGACACACGCGGGATCGGCGCGGCACGCCGGTGGGTGAAGGCCCAGTTCGAGGCGAACATCGAGGGGCACGGGAAGACCGGCGATGCCACCCCGCGCGTCTACTTCGACGCACACACCGTGGAGCCCGACGGGCGGCGTATCCCGAGGACCGTCGAGGTCATCAATGTCATCTGCGAGATCCCTGGCTCTGACCCCGCCTCGCGTGATCGGCAGTACTATGTGCTCGGGCACCTCGACTCGCGTGCGAGCGGAGCCCTTGACGCCGAGTCCGACGCGCCGGGGGCAAACGATGACGCGTCGGGTGTTGCGTTGATGATCGAACTCGCTCGGGTGCTCGCTATGGAGCCGCTTGACGCAACCGTGATCCTCATGGCCACTTCAGGCGAAGAGCAGGGGCTCTTCGGAGCACGGCTCCATGCCCAGGATGCCCTCGATTCGGGCAAGAACATCGTTGCCGTCCTCAACAACGACACTGTCGGCGACCCGACTGGGGTTCTTGAAGGCCAGGATGGAACCAAGGAGATCCGTGTATTCTCCGAGGGACTGCCCGCAACCATGATCACGATGGACGAATCCGAGATCGGCAACGCGGTCCGCTGGAAGCGTCTCTATGGCACCGAGTCTGACTCTACCTCGCGTCAGCTCGCGCGATACATCGCGGATGTTGCCGACTTGCACAAGACCACCGTCCAACCCCGCCTGATCCATCGACCCGACCGGTTCCTGCGAGGTGGAGACCACACCCCGTTCAACGAGCTGGGGTTCGCAGCAATCCGGTTCTGCGAAACCTACGAGAACTACGATCACCAGCATCAGGATGTGCGGGTGGAGGATGGCAAGCAGTACGGTGATCTCCCTGAGTATGTCGATGAGAACTACCTCGCGGATGTCACGCGTCTGAACGCCCTGACGCTTGTGCATTTGACCAACGCGCCATCTGCACCGGAGAATACCAGAGTTATCCTGGCAGAGCTCACCAACGACACGACGCTCCGTTGGGACCCATCTCCTGAGCCCGATGTGGCGGGATACGAGATCGTCTGGCGTGAGACAACGGCTGCGGAGTGGGAACAGTTCAAGGATGTGGGCAACATCACCGAGGGAACCGTCCCGCTCTCGAAAGACAACTACTTCTTCGGCGTTCGGGCGTACGACCATGATGGGTTCCGCTCGCTCATTTCTTACCCGCGTGCAGCACGAGAGTAACTCGCTCAATGTGCGCACATTTGAGGATATCGTCGTCTGTGTTCCTGGTATCACCTGATAGGCGGCGCCCTTCTCCGGTGCGAGGAAACGAACCTCTGAAGGCGGTCATGGACCGGGGCTAGGATTGATTGTGCTCCCTTCACTCCCGCCATATGAAGCATTGCACCCGCTCGTGGTCCATATCCCGATCGGGGTGCTGTTTGTCGCTTGGATGCCGATGATGATCGGATTGCTCGATTCCAAGCGTCGACACACCTGGTGGGCGTGCGGTGGGGGGCTTATCGCTGTTGGGACGATCGCATGTGTTCTGGCAGCGATGACCGGCGAGTCCGCAGCGGGTATCGTCGGCTCCCCTACACAAGTGATCTCGGATGCGATCGAGTACCACGAGGAACGCGCGGAGCGTGCCCGCAACCTTTTCATCGCGACGACTTTGGTCTATCTCGCTGTGTGGTTTGCGTATGCGAAGATCAAGAACTCCCGCAAAGGCATGGTGCTGATCTTTGGAAGCGCGTTGGTGGTCATCACATATGCCGCTGCGATGATCGAACTGGTGAACACTGGCCACTCGGGTGGCGTGCTCGTGCACAGACACGGCGTGTTCGCGCCGATCGTGGAATGAAAATCGGTTTGTGAAACAGAGTGCTGTGCGCACAAACCGGTCGATACGATCCTGCCACACGCACATTCTCAGCCTTGTACGCATTCTTTTTTCACAAGAAATCCCGCTTCTGAGGCAGCATCAGCCTTCTGGATTCCTGTCTGATGCGCTCTCCGCACTGGAGTTGGTGTATCCAATGAAAATATTTGTGCGAACAAATGCATTGTTCTTGCGTCATTGATGTCCACGAATCATCAGAAAGGAGGACGACATGACACGCTTCCAGAACAACTCAACGGGTTACGAAATCGATCGCCTCGACGAATCACAGGCGATCGTCGTAAAGCACATCGAAGATCACTCCAGCGGGCTGCCTCTTTTCCTTGGGCTGGCATCATATCTCGCCCTACTCCCGGCACTCTTCGGCGCGATGATGATTGCCTCATACCTCTGATCTCAGTACACCGAGCTCTTCATACAGACTTCGTTTGTCAATCTCCAACACCCGCGCCGTTGCAGGCGTGGGTGTTTCTTCGTACGCACTGTTTACCTACGATCTCGCATGAACGCCTCCAATCCCATTGTTTCCATCATCACCGGTGCTGGCTCCGGCATTGGCAGAGCCATCGCAGTTCGCTTAGCCAAGCGTGGTCCGGTCGCGCTCGCTGGGCGACGCCCCGAGCCCCTCCGAGAGACCGGCTCAGAATTGGGGACCGAGGGACAGGACTGGCTCGTTGTGCCTACAGATATAGCCAGGGGAGAGGACCGAACTCGACTGATCGATGAAACGCTGCGGGCATTCGGGAGGGTCGATGCACTTGTGAACAACGCCGCGATCGGAACCTGTGCCGACCTCGGAACGCTCAGCGAGCCTGAGATCGAGCAGCTCATCGACATCAACCTGACGGCCCCGATCCTGCTGACCCGCCTGGCGATCCAGCATTTGCAGAAGACCAACGGTTGCGTCGTCTCGATTGGTTCGCGGGCTGCGATCGACCCGTTCCCGGGGCTTGGAATTTACGGTTGCACCAAAGCAGGGCTTGAGGCGATGGCCCGCGCGATCCGCAACGAGTACCCCCAGATTCGGGCATACACGGTCCATCCCGGCGCAGTCGAGACGGAGATGCTGCGATCAATTGTGAGTGCAGATGATCTGCCGGGCGATCAGGTGCTGGGGCCGGACGACATCGCGGTGGCGGTGGAATTGTTCGTTCTGGGTGAGCGTCCGGAGCCGAGCGGGGCATCGATCGTGGTGGCGAAGGACTGAAGCACGACATTGTGGGGTGCCCGTACTCGACGCGAAACGGTGTAGTGCGGTGAAGTGATTTCTCATTCGATGCCTGAGTTTGCTGTGGATCTTCCGCACTGCGCGTCTACGACGCGAGTACGGGCACCCCACAACTCCCTCACTCCCCCGGGATGTACGAGATCGCGCCTTCCATCGGTGAACTAGCCGTGGCGTAGAGCTTCTTGTCGATGCGGCCGGCGAGGTAGGACTGGCGTCCGCACTCGATTGCCTTGCGCATGGCGTGGGCCATCATCACTGGGTGTTTGGCGTGGGCGATGGCGGTGTTGAGCAGGACGCCGTCGGCGCCGAGTTCCATGGCGTACGCGACATCGCTGGCGCTGCCGACGCCCGCATCGACGATGACGGGGTAGTTCGGGTCGTTCTCTTTGAGCAGCTCCAGGCACAGCACGATGTTGTTGCTGTTAAGCACGCCCTGGCCCGAGCCGATGGGCGAGCCGGCGGGCATGACGGCTGCTGCCCCCGCGTCCTTGATCCGCTTGGCGCTGATGGGGTCGTCGCTGGTGTAGCAGAGGACATCGAAGCCGTCCTTCACGAGTTCCTCGACGGCCTGGAGGGTACCGACGGGATCGGGGAGGAGGGTCTTCTTGTCACCGAGCACCTCGAGCTTGACCCAGTTGGCGCCGGGGTTGCCCAGCTGTTCGAGCAGTTCACGCCCCAGGCACGCCACCCGCACCGCGTCCTCGGCGTTGAAACACCCGGCCGTGTTGGGCAGGATGGTGTACCGATCCAGATCGATGTACTCGAGCAGCGACTTGCCCTCGGCGTTGAACAGCCGCTCGCGGCGCACGGCCACCGTGATCGCCTCGGCCCCGGACGCGTCGAGGGCGTCACGCATGATTTCCATGCTGGCATACTTGCCCGTCCCCACGCACAGGCGGGAGTTGAAGGTGCGGCTGGCAATGGTGATCGGGTCGAGGCTGGGTTCGGTGGAAAGTGTCGTGGTCATGGGGGATTCTAGCGCTCAGAAATCCGAATCTGGTCCTCAGGTGGAGACTAGAGTAATGCTATGAGCAAGTGGAACAACACTGTAGATTGCGGTCCGAAAGAGTGGAGATGCCCATTCTGCAACAAGGAAGTTGCAGGCCGGATTGGGTGGTATCGAGAATTTAGAAATATCCGTGGTGACAAAGTGCGGGACAACATACGCATCTGCCCAAACTGCGATAGGCCAGTGATCTTGTTGTACAGTGGCAGAACACACCCTGCCCCATCATTTGGCAATCCAATACCTAATCTATCTGAACAGATCAATTCTGCCTACGAAGAGGCTCGCACTTGTGTAGGCTGCAGTGCTTTTACCGCATGTGCACTTGTTTGCCGAAAACTACTCATGCTTATTGCGGTAGACAAAGGCGCAAAAGAGAACTTGAAGTTTGTCCAATATGTTGACTTTCTATCCGAGAATCACCATGTCCCAGCCGGCAGTGGCGATTGGGTCAAACACATTAAGGACAGGGGCAACGAAGCGACACATGAACTACCCAACACTTCGAAAGCCGATGCAATCCAGATCTTCGAGTTCACCAGCATGCTTCTAACACTAAACTATGACTACCCTGCCCGCATGAAGCCTGAGGCTGATGCATGAACTTGATTCCACTCGATTGATCTGCGGCATCGTGCTCACACCGACGCTTCCGCCGTGCTCTCCACATGCAACTCCTTGAGCTGCTCCGCGTCCACCACATTCGGCGCCTCGCTCATCAGGTCCACGCCGGTGAGCGACTTGGGGAAGGCGATCACATCGCGGATGTTCTCGGTGCCCACCAGGTGCATGACCAGGCGATCGAGGCCGAAGGCGATGCCGCCGTGGGGTGGGGCGCCGTAGGAGAGGGCGTCGAGGAGGAACGAGAACTTGAGCTTGGCCTCTTCGGCACTCAGCCCGAGCAGCTCGAACACCTTGCTCTGCACGCCCTGATCGTGGATACGGATCGAGCCGCCACCGATCTCCGAGCCGTTGCAGATCATGTCGTACCCATCAGACAGGATGGACTCGACCGTGTCGATGTCCTTAATGTCCGCGTCCATGAGGCGCTGGGCCTCTTCCTTGGTCGGGGCGGTGAAGGGGTGGTGCAGGGCGTAGTACCGCTCTGTCTCCTCATCGTACTCGAACATCGGGAAGTCGTAAACCCAGAGGAAGTTCCACTTGTCCTCGGGGATGTAGCCGTGCTCGCGGGCGATCTTCAGGCGAAGTTCGCCCAGCGCCTTGGTGACGATGGAGTAGGTGTCCGCGCCAAAGACCACGGCGTCGCCATCCTCAAGCCCGAGTCGCTCGACCAGCTCGTCCTTGATGTCGCCGAGGAACTTGGCGATGCCGGTGGAGAACTCCCCGCCCGTGTACTTCACGGTGGGCACGCCGCCCGCGCCGAACTGCTGGGCGAAGGGGTTGAACTTGTCGGTGACCTTCCGGCTGAACTTCTCAGCGCCGCCGGGCACGCGTATGGCCTTGACGATGCCCTTGGGCTTGGCGAGGGCGTCGGTGAAGACGCCGAAGCCGGTCTTAGGGGCGAGGTCGGAGATGTCGACGAGCTCGAGATCGAAGCGTGTGTCCGGACGGTCGATGCCGTAGCGGTCCATGGCCTCGCGGTAGGTCATGCGGGGGAAGTCGGGGAGATCCACGCCGAGCATTTCCTTCCAAACCTTCTTGGCGAAGCCCTCCATGATGTCGAGCACCTCGTCGCGATCGACGAAGCTCATCTCGAGGTCAATCTGGGTGAACTCGGCCTGGCGGTCGGCCCGCGGGTCCTCGTCGCGGAAGCACTTGACGATCTGGAGGTAGCGGTCGCAGCCGCCGACCATGAGGATCTGCTTGAAGAGCTGCGGCGACTGGGGCAGGGCGTACCACATGCCCGCTTGGTTACGCGAGGGCACGAGAAAGTCCCGCGCCCCCTCGGGCGTCGAGCGGCACAGCACGGGCGTCTCGACCTCGATGAAGTCGTGCTCGTCGAAGTAATCCCGTGTGAGCTTGGCCACGCGGTGACGCGTCCGCAGGATGTTCTGCATCGTCGGGCGACGCAGGTCGATGTAGCGATACCGCAGGCGGACCTCCTCGTTGGGCAGGTCCTTCTCGGTGCTGGGGATGAACGGGAGCTTCTTGGTTTTGCTCAAACGCTCCATGGATGTGACGAGGACCTCGATGGACCCGGTGGGGATCTTGTCGTTCTTGGATGCTCGCTCGCGGACGGTGCCAACGAGCTTGATGCAGTCCTCATTGCGGAGCTTGGAGGCCTGCTCGATGAGCTCGGCGTTGTCGCCTTCGGTCTCGAAGACGGCCTGGGTGAGCCCTGACCTGTCCCGCACATCGACGAAGACAAGCCCGGTGCCGTGGCCCCGGTAGGCATTGACCCACCCGCAGAGGGTGACGGTCTGGCCGATGTGCGATTCGTTGAGTTCGTTGCAGGTGTGCGTACGCATGGGGCTCTTTCCGTTCGGGTGCGTGAAATGAGAATGGATGATACGCGTCGCCGCACGGAAAAAGCACCCTTTACGGGTGCTCTGTGGTGGTATTGACATGTCCAGATGATCGATCAGGCCGCCTGCGTATCACCATGGACGCCGGATCGTATCGCGAACTCAGCCAAGACATCGAACCAGCATGTCCACGCGTCCTCTTGTCCGTCTGTCCAGGTGTAGCCAGCGGTCTCTGCCATTGCTGTTTGGATTGAAGCGAGGAGCACCGGGAGGTTCGTTTCGTCGATCCCAACACTTTGTGCGATCGAGGCGTATCGCTCCATGACACTCCGGGCACCATCCTGGTTGCTGACGGTCCCGATGATTTCCTCGATTCCAACCGCGATTACCCGCTCGTTGCTTGGAAACTTGAGCCGAAGAGTTGGATTTGCAAACTCCAGCAGGCGGCAGAACTCACTGGTAATGTCATCTATTCGTGGTCTGAGCACACTCAAGCTCGACATAAGCCGGTTCGATTCGATCTGGTCAGGCAGAATGACGCTCATGGGAATGGCTCCTTGGGGACCGGTTTGTACTGAATGAAACCGGTATCGGAGCCCGAATGATCGGACTTGAGTCCGAGCAGCATAATCCCTACACACAGCACAAAGAACGATCCCAATAGAGGATTGGATCGCACGATTCGCCCTGAATCACGAGCAGTTGGCGTATGTGGCTGATTTCAGGAGTTCCAAGCTCAAGGCTCAGTGGGGCGCTACTTGAGCAGCGTCTTTTGAGCCCCGTTGAGGTCCTTTGCGATCGGGATGAGCTTGTCAAGCTTGGTGAGCTTGATCACCTGCATCGCGTCATCGGACAGGTTGAGCATGACCAGGCGCCCGCCGCGTTTGGCGAGCTCGGTGTTCATGGTGACCATCGCCCCGAGTGCGGCGGACGAGATGAACTCGACCTGCTCGAAATCGGCCGCGATCAGGTTGCGATCACTCGCGTCCAGGTACGCCTTCATCTCCGCAATGAGCAAGGCAGATTCATGCTCGTGAAGCTTGTGCGAGGTCACGCGGACGATCGCGCCTTGGTCAGCGAACTCAGTACAGGTGATGAGGGTGGATGTGTCAGCCATGCGTCCATCATACCCGAAACAGTGCTGTTGTGAACCCATGAAAAAACCGGGCACGAGGCCCGGTTGATGATCGAAACACAGTAACCAGATTACAGGTTCCCGCGCCGTTCCTGCTCGAGTTCAAGCGATTCGAACAGGGCCTTGAAGTTGCCTTTGCCGAAGCTCTGCGAGCCGCGGCGGCAGATGATCTCGATGAAGAAGGTTGGGCGGTCCTGCAGGGGCTTGGTGAAGAGCTGGAGCAGGTACCCCTCGTCGTCGGCGTCCACAAGGACACCCAGGTCCTTCACGCGCTTGTGGTCTTCCTTGACGACTTCGTGTCCGTGCTCCTTAAGCATGGTGTTGACACGATCCCAGACCTTCTCGTAGTAGGTGTCGGGCATATCGAGGAAGTCCACGCCGCGTCGACGGAGCTCGGCGACGGTCGCGAGCTCGTCGTCTGTACGGAACGCAAGGTGCTGCACACCCGGGGTCATGTTGTGCCACTCGAGGTATTCGAGGATCTGCGACTTCTTCACACCATCCGCGGGCTCGTTGATAGGCATCTTGATGAGATTGTTGCCCGAGGCCATCACCTTGGACATCAGTGCGGAGTATTCCGTGGAGATGTCCGTATCATCGAAGTGCTTGAACATCTTGAAGCCCAAGACATCCTCGTACCACTGGACCCACTCGTTCATCTTGCCCTCTTCGACATTGCCGACGAGGTGATCCGTAAACATGAGCCCGCACGGGTGCTTCTCGTTGTAATCGTTGAGCGGCGAGTGATGCTTCTTGAAGGTTGGCATGAACAGCCCGCCCTCACGCAGGTTCTCATGCGCATACTCCCCGGTTCGCGAGACAAAGGTGTGGATCATGCGACCGTAGGCTTTGATCGATGCAACGGTGACGCTGCCTTTGTCGTCTTCGAGCGTGCGGGGTGCCTGGGCCGATTCGCCGCCGTTGGCGATGGCCTGGTTGTAGGCGGCTTCGGCGTCCTGCACCGTGAGCGCGACTTCCTTGATACCGTCGCCGTAGAGCTTGATCTCTTCCGCGGCGGGGTGGGTGTCGTTGAGCGGAGTGGTGAGCAGGAGGCGAATATTGCCCTGCGTGAGGAGATAGTCAGCCTCTGTTCGCGACCCGGTGGTCAGGTCGGCGATCTGATCGATCCGGAAACCGAAGGTGTGGGCATAGAAGTAGGCTGCCTGTTTGGCGTTGCCCACATAGAAGCGCACATGATCGACATCGATCAGCTGCAAAGGATCGGCGGAAAGCGCGGGGCTCGTCGTCGAAGCGGTCGTCATATCGAATGTCCTTGATTCAGTTCTTGGGCGGCCTGTTGCCGATCTCTTCGCCCAAGCTGAAGGCGTCACTCGGCGGGAGCCCAGGTCCCGGTGAACTTATTTTAGCACCATTTTGGGAGGCTGCCAAGAACAAGTTTTCATCGAGAACCCGTGATTCAAGTGAAACCAATCCGATTTTCATCCTGGCTTCATCTGCGTGGCCCAAACTGTCTTCATGAGAAAATGGGGACGATTTCAACTTCAAGCAGCATTGCTAATGCTCATCGCATGCGTTCAGCAGCAGGCAATGGCTCAGTCCAAAGCGAATCTAGAGACGCCTCAGGCCTGTGTTGAACACTTCATAGATTATGCCCGGGCAGAAGATTACGGGCGTGCAGCACAGGCATTGAATATGCGGCTCTTGCCGAACCTTTCGCCGACTATGGCGGCGGAGCAACTTCACTTTGTCCTCACGCAGGAACTCTGGATCGATTGGTCGCGCCTTCCTGACCAGGCGGAGGGGATTGGCGATACATCTCCGGTCGTGGGGGCGAATGACTCGGCGGGAAAAGAACGAAAAAGTATTTCTCTGGGAGAGATCGACCTCAATGGGCGATCAGTCCCGATCCGAGTAGAACGGGTTCAGAGCAGCACGGGTGAACACATCTGGCAGTTCGCGGCACAGAGTGTGGAAAACATTCCGATGCTGTATAAGGAGCATGGGCCGGGTTGGATCGACGACCACACTCCTGACTGGGCCAGTGAACGGGTGATGGGGGGCGTGGCGATCTGGAAAATCGTCGTGATCTGTATCACGCTTGTCGTGGCGCCACTGGCGGGATACTGGGTCTCGCGGCTTCTGAAGTGGATTGTTAAGCGTGCGGACGCGGTAACACTGAAGATGCTCGAGAAGCTTGACTGGCCGATCAGCGTCCTCGTAGCGGCATTCGTGCTGTGGCTTGTTGCGGAGTTCGGGATCTCACTCCCAGGGGCGATCGCGACAATTGCTGACCCAATCGTTCTGGTTTTGCTTATCGCGGCCCTGACTTTCCTTGTGATGCGGGTCCTGAATGTGGTGATCGACACTTTCGCCCGGGATGCGATTCGAAAGTTTCATGAGGAGGGCTCTGAATCCGAACGCCGAGTGCTCACTCAGTTGACAGTAGCCCGTTATACAATTCTTCTCGTGACCGCGTTTGTCGGTGTCGGCGTTGTGCTTTTGCAACTCGACATGGCTCGTACGCTTGGGATCACCCTGATGTCGTCGGCTGGGGTTGCCGCGGTCATATTCGGGATAGCAGGTCACGCGGTGCTTGGAAACCTAATTGCCGGGCTTCAGATCGCGCTTACGCAACCCTTCAAACTCGGGGACACGGTCTACATCGAAGAGAACTGGGGGACGATCGAGCAGGTGAGTTATACCTATGTCGTCGTAAATGCCTGGGATCATCGACGGCTTGTGTTTCCGATTAAGTACTTTATCGACAACTGGTTCGAGAACTGGTCGCTCAACAAGACCTATCTCGTGAAGCCGATTTACCTCCATCTGGATGCGCGGACTCCAGTAGATGTCATACGGGAGAAGTTCATCGAACTCGCGAATGAGCATGAGAAGTTCGATGCTGACGGAGCGGAAGAGCCCGAGGTGCTCGTCACAGATACCGACGGTGATGACATCGTCCTGCGTTGCACATCGGGTGGGGCGACCGTCCATGATGCATGGATTATGTCGTGTGATCTTCGCGAGCAGATTGTGGCGTTCGTCCGTGATTTGGATGGAGGTGCTTACCTCGCCCGCACCCGGATCGAGCTTGAGCGGGAGAACAGATAGAATGATGGCATGAACATCATCGAGAAGATCCGAGATACAGAAATCAAGCTCCGCGAAGCGACAGACCCTGTACGGCAGATGGAGCATTGGGCATTGCTCGAGCGACTGCTCGGTCGCATGCCGGTCGACAAAGCAGAACTCAAGAGGATTACAGCGGAACGGGATCAGAGCGCTCTTGATGAGATGATCCAGAGGCTTGAGAATCCTGAGGCCTTCGAAGAATCAGAATCTCTCCCGGATTTCAACCAAACACAGCTGAATGAGGCCCTTCGTGCGTTTCGGCACCGGCTTAAATATCTGAAGCTGGATCAGGAATCACAGATTTCTCAGCGAGAAGTGACGAGCGGGAAGAAGGCCGATATCGGTTCAATCCAACCGCCCGGTCCGTCCGAGTTCGACCCCAAAATCTGGAAGGTACTGGTGAAGAACGGGAAACTGGTAGATGAAGGGCACGGTTTCTATCGCGAGCCGTATTCAGGGTGATGCTGCGTTGATTTACGGCCCAAGTTCATCGAATCTTGTCGCCCATCGTCGCGAAAGTGCTTGTGCGGCGCAATAATGAGGGCATGACTACGATCGAACCGATGCAGTACACACACCCGCCCCGAGGAGCATCCATGAGCCCCCACGCACAACCTGTGTCCTGGATCGATGCGGAGCCTATGCGTCCGCCACACGCCAAAATAGTTGCCACACTCGGCCCCGCGAGTGATTCGGACGAGACGCTCGAGAAGCTTATTGAAGCCGGGGTGTCTATTTTCCGCCTGAACTTCTCGCACGGATCGCTCGAAGAGATGGACGAGCGTCTCATGAGAGTCCGCCGTGCGATTGAAGTGTCCGGCAGATGCGTCGGAATCCTTGGTGACCTGCAGGGGCCCAAAATGCGTGTCGGGGTGGTTCCTGACATCGAACCAGATGGTGGAATGATCGTCAATGCCGGCGACGATATCGTGTTCAAGAGAGGGCAGGGCGAAGCGGAGCTGATCAATGGCATCCCAACATTTGGGGCCTCGTTTGATGAGCTTTATGACGATGTGCTTCCTGGGCAGCGTGTTCTGATCAATGATGGGCACATCCGCATGCTCGCCGTCGATCAGGTCCCGGGCGAGTCGCTCCGTTGTCGAGTGACCATCGGCGGTCGAATCACGAGCAAGAAGGGGATCAATCTCCCCGAGTCAGAGCTCAATATGCCCGCTATCACAGAGAAGGATTGGGCGTGTGCGAAATGGGCCGCTGAAAACAATCTTGACTATGTCGCTCTTTCATTTGTCCGAACCCCGCATGAGATCCGTGAGCTCAAAACCAAACTTGAGGAGTGGCGTCCCAAGGAAGTTGTTGAGCAGTACGATGAAATTGACCATTCAATCCCCGTTGTAGCGAAGATTGAAAAGCCACAAGCTGTTGCGAATCTGGATGAGATTATCGAGGCGACTGACGCGGTCATGGTTGCTCGTGGCGACCTCGGTGTAGAGATGGATGTCGCGAAGGTTCCAATTATCCAGAAGTACATCCTCTCGCGGTGCAACATGCTTGGGAAACCGGTCATCGTTGCGACCCAGATGCTTGAAACCATGATCGACTCCGTCACTCCGACGCGTGCGGAAGCGTCTGATGTTGCGAACGCTGTTCTCGATGGGTGTGACGCGGTGATGTTGTCTGGTGAAACCGCGGTGGGCAAACACCCCCGTGTTGTGGTTGAAACGATGCAGCGGATCATCCGTGTCACCGAATCACGCATGGATGAGATGACGCTGAACCAATCCACACCGACGCTCAAGGAATACCCGTTTCGCTCTGCGGCTCTGGCCAAGGGCGTTTGGTATATGGCTGATGAGCTTGGGGCGAAGGCAGTGGCTGTCTGGTCTGAGGCGGGCGGGATGGCTCGATACCTTTCTCAGAACAACTTCCGAGTGCCGATCTACGCATTCACATCTTCCAAGTTGGCATCGCGACGAATGTCCCTGTACGGCGGTGTTCACCCGATTTATACCGAGCCGCCAGAAACCGGGCGTCTTCGTGATTGGACCGACATGGTTGAGAATCTCATCCGCAACGAGGGCATTACTGAAGACGGAGATACGGTGCTGCTTGTTGCGGGCAAGCCTCTCGGGGCGCTGCTAGCACAGAGCACCGTCTCAATTCTCCGCATGGGTGATCCCTCTTCAGGATTCCGTGTCTCGGATACTCGGTAAGGTTCTCGTCACGGCCAGTTCAGTCGCAGCGATCCCGACGGGATTGCGATGATACATCACTGCGAACATGTCAATACAAAACGCCCCGCCGACCAGCGTGGGGCGTTTTCGTGTCCGATATGATTCAATGAAAAACGGGGGCTGAGTGCTCAGAGCGATGCGTCGTACGCGGCCGCATCCATGCATTCATCCAGCGTTCCTCGGTCTGAAATCTTGATTTTGACGAGCCAGCCGTCACCGTAGGGGTCATTGTTCACGAGTTCTGGGTTGTCTGAGAGTGCGTCATTGACTTCAACGATCTCGCCTGATGCGGCGGTGTAGATATCGCTTGTGGTCTTGACGGATTCAACTTCGCCGACGGAATCGCCTGCGTTCACCTCGGTGCCTGATTCCTGCATTTCAACGAAAGTGACATCCGTCAGTTGATCGACGGCATATGTCGTGAGCCCGATCGTGACGACCTCGCCATCAACCTTGTGCCATTCGTGCGATTCAGAGTAGACGCGATCGGTGGGGGTGCTCATGGGTCTCAGTTCCTCGATGTTGAGTGTGGGAAAGCCCGATTGTAGACGCGAGTCTTGAATCGGCAAGGGCTGGAGCAACACGGGTTTCTAAACAAAAAACACGCCATTCACGCCCATGGATCGGGTTTTCCGATATGATTTGTAATAGCTTGAAGCACCCCGGAGGATCCGGGGCTTTCGGCCGTCTGTACACGCAGTCGTTTTCACACTCGCTTGACAGCCGACACGGAGGTTGCGCTGATCATGACCCAGGCCATATCTACTACCGCCGAGATGACACCACCCCAGGTGGTCTCCGATGCTCCAGTGGTGCTTCCACGGGCAGCTGGTTTGCGACTGGCATCGCTCACCCTTTCGGGGTTCAAGAGTTTCGCGGATAAAACGACATTCTCATTCTCTGATCCGATCACCGGGATCGTTGGCCCGAACGGGTGCGGCAAATCCAATGTGGTCGATGCGATCAAATGGGTCTTGGGCGAGCGGTCGTCTAAGTCTCTGCGTGGCAAGGAGATGATCGATGTCATCTTTGCGGGATCGGCGGTCCGAAAGCCGGCCGGCATGGCTTCTGTGTGCCTTACCTTCGAGAACCCAAAGCTTACCGAGGAGCTTCTAGAGCAGCTCGCTGATGCGGTCGGTCGTGCGGAGGCGCTGGCATCCGAGGAGACGCAATCTGATGAAACTGCTACAGACAGTCAAGAGCATCACCCCATTCACGATGAGCATGTTTCTGATGAAGAAGCAGACCGTGCCGCCGAAGAGGGCGAGTCAGAGGCCGCTGCGATCCTGACAGCGCGTCACCGAATTGGTCGTCCGCTACCTATCGACGCTGATGAGGTATCCGTTGAACGACAACTCTTCCGCGACGGTAAATCGAAATACATTATCAATGGTCGGACTGCTCGGCTCAAGGATATTCGCGATCTCTTCCTCGATACTGGCATCGGTGCTGATGCGTACTCGATCATCGAGCAGGGCAAGGTTGATCGCATGCTTCTCGCCTCTCCTATGGAACGGCGGGTGATCTTTGAAGAAGCGGCCGGAATCGCGAAGTATCGCTTGCGCCGTGTTGAAGCACAGCGAAAACTTGAAAAGACAGAAACGAATCTTGTTCGTACGCGAGAGCAGCTCGATTCTACTGAACGCAGGCTCCGACTCGTCAAGGGGCAAGCAAGCAAGGCACGCCGATTCCAAGAGCTGGACACGGAGTACCGTGCGCTGCGCATGTCTCTCGCCTTTGAGCAATACGACGATATCCGTCGTCGGCTTGAAGGCCTCACCTCTCAGCTGGCTTCTCTTGAGGATGAGAAACGCGTAACCGAAAAAGCATTACGCGATGCCGAAGACGAGCACAATGAGGTGAGTCAAGATCATCACGCACGCACACGCGCGTTACGCGAAGTTGAGGAGCAACTCACGAAGGCGAGGCATCAGCTGGAAACCGCGCAGCAGCGGGGGGCGATGACTGTAAAGGCGATCGATGAAGCCGCACGGGGTGTTGAGCTTGAAACAACCCGGCTCGAAGAATCAACATCGCGACTGAGCGAGTTGGACAAGGCGATCGAACGCCATGCGGAAGGTGTTGAGACACTGGAGTCGCAGCTTGAGACCGCTCAGGCCTCGCTGACCCAGGCAAACGAAACCAAGCACGCCGCGGCCCGTGACGCGGCTACTCATCGTCAGCAGCTTGATGAGACCCGGGCTGCATGTGCCTCGATCGAGCGGGAGCATGCAACTCTCACGACGCGTGTCCAGTCTGATGAGCGACGCATTGAATCGATCACGGAGCAGGCGAATGTGCTGCGAGAACGACAGGCGTCGCTCGTATCAACCAAGGAGGAGCGAGCTTCGCATATCAGTCAGACGCAGTCTGAGATTGAGAAGCTCGAATCTGAAATATCGACGCTTGCTGCCGAACTCGATTCGATCACCAATGACGAGCAACGCATCGGAGATACTCGTTCGCAACTCGCAGAGCTGGTGGATCAGTTGGACGAGCAGCGGGTCCGCCTGGAGACCCGAACGAGTACGCTTGAGGAGATGGTGAAGTCCCGCGTTGGCTTGGACGATGCGGTTCGCGCTGTGCTCGAACGCAAGGAGCAGGGGCAGGGTTTCTCAGGAGTGCTCGGTCCTCTGGCGGAACTTATTGAGGTCTCAACCGAACATGCCAGCCCGATTGAATCTGCGCTGGAAGACGCTCTCCAGTCAGTTGTCGTTGAATCTCTGGCGGCTATGCCGACGACTTCAGAGTTGGATGATCTCCCCGGGCGAGTGACCTTCCTCCCGCTTTCAGGGATGGGGGATTCGCTGCCCAGCGATCTTGCATTGAATCAGTTGGCTTCCGTTCTCGGGCCTCGTGTCACTCGTCTTCGTCCGCTTGTCAGCGCACGAACCAACAATCCACTTGTTGAATCGATGCTGGATCGTGTGCTCGCAAATACACTACTTGTTGCAGATCTTGACACGGCGATGTTGCTCGCTGCAGGACCGCTCCGTGGCATTCCCGCGAGATTTGTGACTCATGCCGGGACGGTGATCGAGCCCGATGGGCGAGTGTGTGCAGGGCCCGTAAATGATAATCCCGCAGCGGGGCTGCTCGCTCGGCGTGCCGAACTTGATGAGTTGAGCGTTCAGCTCAGAACACATACGAGTGAGTATGAATCCAAGCGGGCCGAGTTGGCCAGGGTTGACGAGAACGCATCTCGCCTCGCTGAGAAAAGATCCGCGCTCCACTCTTCGGTTGCGAATGCGAAGCAGGCCCTGGTACAGTCCCAGCACACTCTTGATAAACATCAGAGCGAGCTCGATCGTCTGACTCGAGAGATTGAACGGATTCAGAACGAGCAACGCACAAACGGGCGTCGTTTGGAGGAGATAGCCTCGGAGCGACAATCGCTCGTTGAGCGAGCTGAAAAGCTCGAAGCGCTTCTCAAAGAGCAGCGGTCGAACGCTGAAGATTCAAAGTCGCAGCTGCAAGAATGCGAACGGGTTCTGGAGGAAGCAAACGAGACTGTTGCTGCTGCACGAGTCCAGTCTTCAACCGTACATGAACAGCTCCGTTCAGAGCAGCGTCAGCTTGAGCAACTCCGCACGCAGCGAGATGAATCAGAGCGTCAGTGCGCATTGGCACAGCGACACATTGAACGATCGAAAGCGATCCTCGATGAACACCAGCGGGTTGCCGAGGAATCGATCGAGCAGGAGCGTGACGCGACCACGCGTATCGAGGCTCTTGAGACGCAGACTCAGGAGTCGGTAGCTTTAGTTCGCGAGACCGATCAGCGTCTTCGGGTCATCAATGAACGATTGGCCGCGGTTCGTGATAGTGCAGAAGCATTCCAGAGAGATTGGCACGCGATTGAGCTTGCGAAACGCGAGACGGAAGTCAAACGAGAAACGATCGAAGAACGAACGATCGAAGATCTGAATATTGATCTGGTGATCGAGTACCCGGAATACCGCTACATCATGGAGCCGGGTGATATCGAGCGGATCGATATAGAGACGACTACTGCCCGCGTGAATGTTCTTCGAGACGAGATCAAAAAACTTGGCAATGTCAATATCGCGGCCATTGACGAAGAGCAGAACCTTGCGGAGCGCAACGACGAACTTATCGCTCAAGTGAAAGATATTGACGAGGCACGCATTAAGCTCGCGACGCTGATCGAGAAGCTGAATGTCGCGTCTCGAACACGCTTTGGCGAGGTATTCGAATCGATCCAGCAGGAGTTCGGCGGCCGCAACGGTATGTTCCGCCGCTTGTTCGGTGGGGGGCGTGCAGAGGTCCGGCTCATGGGGCTCATCAAAGAAGTCGATGGGCAGAAGGTCCAGACGGATGAGATCGATCTGCTCGAATCGGGCATCGAGGTGATCGCGAAGCCCCCGGGCAAGGAACCTCGTTCGATCAATCAACTCTCAGGGGGCGAAAAGACCATGACCGCGGTCGCGATGCTACTTGCGATTTTCCGGTCCAAGCCGTCGTGTTTCTGTGTGCTGGACGAAGTTGATGCGGCTCTTGACGAGGCGAATGTTGGGCGCTTCTGCTCAACACTCGACATCTTTGCTCAACAATCACGATTCATTGTGATCACGCATAACAAGCGGACCATGCAGGCCACGGATAAGCTGTTCGGCGTCACGATGCAAGAACGCGGTGTTTCCAAGCGTGTAGAGGTCCGTTTCGATCAGGTCGGCGAAGACGGCGAAATATCGAAAGATGCCATTCAGAATGAGCCGGCTGAGTCGGTTGTTCATGATGAGCAGCCGCTTGACAACGACGATTCGAAGCCAACCGGCGCCCTCCGTGCGGCACTCGCCTCCATGAGAGAAGAACCTGTCGCCGAGACGAGCTCCCACTTGGAATAGTATGCGCATCTGCTATACTCATCGCATGATGAGAGAGAGCATATTGGCCATCGTATTCGCTTTCCTTACTTTGTTTGTTCCAGCTGCGCTGGCAGATGTTGTGACACTCAAAGACGGCACGGTGTATGAAGGCACCGTGACAAGCGAGAACGCGGCACAGGTTGTCATCGAGATTGTCATCTCGAATATCAAAACAACGAAGACATTTCCTCGATACAAAGTTCGTTCTGTTGAATACAAGCCTCTCCCGGACGATGCGTCCGATGAACGAGACACGGTTCCCGATGATGAGTCTCAAGACACATCTTCGCCACTTCCATCCGAAGAAGAATCAGTAGGTGAAGACAATGACGATGATTCGGTAGATCGGAATCCGCTGACTGCACGCGAGCGACTCGCGGCGAGAAAACGCCGCGTCCTGTACATGGAAATACCAATCAATGGTGCAATTGGTGAGCTATCGAACGCGTATGGGTTGCGAAACGCGCTCAAGCAAGCCGAGCGCAAGGGTGTTCAGCACATTGTGTTCACAATCGATTCGCCCGGCGGATTTGTGTATGACGCGGTTGAGGCCCTGGAAGTGCTCAAAGAGTACGACGAGGAGTTTGAGTATCATGCGGTTATTGATGACGAGGCAATCAGTGCCGCGAGTATTTATGCCGCAGCCTCAGATCATATCTGGGTTCGATCTGACTCTCGCTTGGGTGGGGCTGTCGCCTATTCAGACAACACATCGACCGGAGCCGCTGAGGTCGATGCCAAGATGAACTCAATCTGGGCAGCTGAGATCGCATCTCGCGCTGTGGAAAAAGGACACCCTCCAGAAGTGTTTCGTGCTATGGTTGAGCCAGCCGCAGAAGTATGGGTAGATGATGAGGGCAAAGCCTACCCTTCGAGGCCAAGCACGCCGGGGGCGATGCAACTCGATAACTCTTCAACAGTGCTCACCATCCGAGCAGATCAGATGATCGAGATCGGAATGGCAAAGCTCTTGGAGGGCGAGCTCGATGCACTCGGCGAGCTCATGGATATTCAATCGTGGTACGAGGTGAAACGGATCGGAACCCGAGCGATGGAAACCGCGGGGGAAGAGCGGGTCAAGCTTGGTGAGAAGTATACTGAAGCTTTGGAAGTATTTCGTCAAACATTTGAATCCTACGAACAGGATCATCCTGAGTCATTCAGTGATTACTATTTTGTACGAACCCAGAGAGGGGAGCATCTCCCCGATGGGCCAACCATGATCCGTTGGCGTGAGCGAGTCGATAAGACTGTCCGGCATTGCGACATCATGCTTGAAGCACTCACGCGGATGGCAGAAGTGAATAAGCGTGCTGCAATAATTGGTGCTCTCCATCTCGAAATCATTGAAGATGATCTTGGAGATAAGGCGTACACCAGTATTCAGCGTCAGCGTGATTGGCTGACCTCAAACCGGAACCGCGGCCCGGAATACAACTAGCCTGCGCATCGGCCGCGGCGAGATCTGTTTCAGTCCATTGGTTCGATGAGTGTTATCTCGATTCGACGAGGGCTTTGAGTTTCTCCAACCCATCGAGCCAGCCCTCTTCGAACTCGGCTGGTGCCGAATCATCGAACTCTCCGAACATTCGATGGTCAACACTCACTCTTGTTCCGCTGTCTGTGCCCTCGAACGAGATCGTCATATTCATCAGCACCGCCTGTGGCATCGTGCAGTCTCCACTCAGCCGGACCTTCTTCCCCGGCTTGAGCATGGTGACTTCTCCGATCGTATTGAAACCTCCGTCTGGAAGTTCGATATAGAACTTGCCGCCGATTCTGCAATCGAATCGGGTTGGGGTTTGTGATTTCGATTCCTCGTTCTCAAAGAACCAGTTTTCTGGTTCATTGATGAACAGCTCATACACACTCTGGGGTGTCGAATCGATATGGACTTCGCATGTTGCGACTGCAATCCGTGCCGGTGACTCGATTGTTTTCGTGCTCATTTGTTCGGCTCCTCTGTTCGATCAGACTCTGCAACATGTTTTAGATTGTTGAGAGCGCTGGCCCATTGGTTTTCGTATTTGCTCACCCATCGTTCGTAAACCTGTCGGATAGGGACTGCATTGAGGTAGTTCCAGCGCGTCCGCCCCTCTTTGCGATGCACGAGCAGATGTGCTTCCTCAAGTACCTTGAGGTGTTTCATCACGCCAAAGCGTGTCATATCAGGGAACTCCGCTGCCAGTTCACTCGTGGTTCTTCGACCATTCCTGAGTTCGTCCAGGATCGCCCGGCGAGTCGGGTCGGCGAGTGCTTTCCAAACAAGATCATGTGATTCCCAAGATGTCTTTTTTGACTCGCCGTCCATGGCATCCTGTTTCATATAGGTGACTATATGGTCACATTCAGGTGAGTGCAAGTCGAATCACGGAAGATGCTCCATTTGGGACGAAAATCGGCATCTATGATCATTGGATGCCTATCTCCACGACCAAGCCCTTTGAAGTTGTCTCGAGCTATCAGCCTGCGGGAGATCAGCCCGGAGCGATTGATGCCCTAACTTCCGCGATTGAATCGGGCCAAAAACACACCTGTCTCCTCGGTGCCACGGGAACGGGAAAAACCTTCTCGATGGCCCACACGATCGCGAGAGTGAACAAGCCAACTCTTGTACTTTCGCACAACAAAACCCTTGCTGCTCAGCTCTTTGAGGAACTCAAGGCTTTCTTTCCGAATAACTCGGTGAACTACTTTGTGTCATACTACGACTACTACCAGCCCGAGGCGTACATACCTGGGCGTGACATCTACATCGAGAAAGATTCCTCGCGGAATGACGATCTCGATCAGCTTCGTCTCGCGGCCACATCGAATCTGATCCAGCGTCGAGATTGCATCGTGGTTGCATCCGTGTCTTGCATCTTTGGTCTCGGATCGCCAAGCGCCTATTCGGAGAAGGTATACACCCTCACCCGGGGGATGCAGCTGCCGCGTCGTGATCTCTTTCTTTCACTCAATGCGATGCAGTACGAACGCGCAGAGATCGATTTCATGAGAGGCACCTATCGCGCACGCGGCGACGCCATCGAGGTTTGGCCTGCCTACGAAAAGTTTGCGATTCGCATCGAGCTCTTCGGCGATGAAGTTGAGCGTATCGAACTGATTAATCCCACTTCCGGCGAACTGCTCGCCGATGAATCTCAGTACTTCCTGTTCCCCGCGGTCCATTATGTCATGCCGGAGGACCGCATGAGCGAGGTGCTCAAATCGATCCGTGAAGAGATGGATGATCGGGTGATGCATCTGCGTCATGAGGGCAAGTTGCTCGAAGCCCAGCGACTACTCGCACGGACGAAGTACGATCTTGAGATGATCGAGGAGGTTGGGTATTGCCAGGGTGTCGAAAACTATTCGAGGTACATGGACGGACGATTGCCGGGAGAACGCCCCTTCACATTGCTCGACTACTTTGATTACGCGCCCGGTAGGGGTGGGAAGGCTCAGGCGGTCATCGATCCTGACGCAGAAGCGATTGATTCTCGCGATCATGAGTATGATGCCGCTCGATTCGGCATTCATCGAACCAATCTCAAGGATTGGATGATTATGATCGACGAGTCCCATGTGACCATTCCGCAGATTCGTGCGATGTTCAATGGCGACAAAGCACGCAAAGAGGTTCTTGTAGATCACGGGTTCCGCTTGCCTTCATGCCTGGACAACCGACCGCTTCGATTTGAAGAGTTTGAGGCTCTCGTGCCTCAGGTCGTTTATGTTTCCGCAACGCCCGGCCCATACGAACTTGAGAAAACGCAGGGCGAAGTGATTGAGCAGGTGATTCGTCCAACCGGGCTCGTTGATCCGCAGGTTGATGTACGCCCCGCAAACGGTCAGGTGCCGGACTTACTTGATCGATGCAAGGAGGTTGTTGAGAATGGCGATCGCGTCCTTGTTACAGCGTTGACGAAGCGGCTCTGCGAAGATCTGACGACCTATATGAGCGACAATGGGATGCGTGTCCGATACCTTCACTCTGATATCGACACCCTCGAGCGTATCGAGATCCTCACGGATTTGCGGCGAGGCGAGTTCGATATTCTCATCGGCGTGAACCTGCTCCGAGAAGGACTCGACCTGCCTGAAGTGGCGCTGGTGTGCATCTTGGATGCGGACAAAGAGGGGTTCCTGCGCAGCGCGACATCACTCATCCAGCAGATCGGGCGAGCTGCGCGAAACGCGAAATCACGGGTTATCCTCTATGCTGACAAGATGACCAAGGCGATGAGTGAAGCGATGGATGAAACCCAGCGTCGCCGAGAGAAGCAACTCGCGTACAACGCCGAGCACGACATCATCCCGATCACGGTCCACAAAGAAATCCGAGGCGGTATCGAAAACATCCTCAAGGCACGCAAGACCGCGAAAGCTGCGACATATGACGAGGCAGACGATCCTGCGATTGATGCCCACATGCTCATGAAAGCGCTGGAAACGGACATGATGGAAGCGGCAGAGGCAATGGACTTCGAATCTGCGGCTTTGCTCCGAGACCAGATGAAGCATGTCCAGGAACTCATCGAGGAACATCAAACAGATGAAATCCTGGATGGAGAAACTTCTCTTTTTCTCCGCCGTTCAGAGATCGCTCGCGCGATCAGTGGCAAAGCAGGCAAACCCGGGGCGCCGAATACGCGTCGGGGAAAACCTCGCCGGCAAAAGGGTAAATAAATCAATCAGCGAGGCGAGATTAGCAGATTACGGATCTGCGAACGACCTAACCGCATTGCGCTCGGGGCGGCCGCGATCAGTGAGAGTACAATCGCGCAAGCCCATGCCAATGCAATCGCATCGATTGGGAGCGCTGATTCGAGATCGATCCCGATAACGCGACGGTTCATTTCTCGTCCGCCCCAAGCGGCTTGAATTCCGAGTCCTGTCCCGAGCACACATGCGCTGAGGGCAATGATGAGGGCTTGAGCCGTGATCAATCGGACCAGTTGCCCCTTGGATGCCCCAACCGCGCGAAGGACACCCATTTCATACCGACGAGCATTGATCTCCGCGATGATGAGATTCGCCACGCCGAAGCAAGCAACGAGCATCGCACCAATCGCGACGGTTGAGAAAACCACGAGGGTGGATGCAAAGACCGCCTCGATCTGTCGCCGGATGATTCGTCCGGATCCGACATTCAGCACGCCGGCTCCGAGGAGTGCTTCTCGGATTTCTGCTACCGATTGTTCATCACCAATCTGTGCAACCATCTCGTCATTCAGGTCGATTTGGATCAACTGGGAGACTCGCATTCCAAACTTCTCGATCATGTCATCACGCGAACCAAAGACCGAACCGATCGCTTGGTTGACAAAGTTGTCTCCGAGATCGAAGTACTGGCTGACAAGCTCGAGGCCTGGAGAGGTCACTACGCCGACGATCTCGAAATCGTGCTGTGTGCCATCTGTATCTGTACACGAGAATGTGTCCCCGACACCAAGGCCTCTGGCGACAAGGAACTCGCGTGCAACGAGGACCGCGCCACCTTCCTGAAGTCTGCGGACCGCGGTTTCCTGTTCTCCTTGTACAAACTCAAGACGGGCCATGCGGAGGAATGGCTCCGGTTCAAATGCGATGAAGTTTGTTTTGTATGATGACAGTCCCTCGACCCCGAACGCATCAGTACGAACCGCTCGCATTGAGATGGCACATGTCTGATCCACGAGCGGCATCTCGTTGAGTATTTGCTGTGCTTCTTCGCTCAGCGGCAGCCCGTATGCGAACGCGTCGGGAAACTCAATTTTCCCGAGCCAATCACGCATCGCGGCAGACCCATTCGTCCAAATTCCTATCATCAGCGCCAGCCCGGTCATGAGCGCGCCCGCGGTGAAACCGTGCCGATAAGGCGTTGCCCTTACGGTGCGCCCAAGCAGCTGCGGCGGGAGTCTAAAGACGATTGAGATCGGCTTCGAGCATAATCGGGCGATGATGACCACAACGGGGACTGATACCAGAAAATACCCGAGGAACATGAGTGGCAGTCCCACTCCGGTATACAGATAAAAGAACCATCCTTGATCTGCAAAGAACAGAACGATCGCGATCATTGTGCAGATACCAAGCAAACCGGCGATGCTGACCATCCCAATGCCGGTTGCGGACATCGGGGTTGCCCGCACGCTCATTGCACGCAACGGAGAGAGCGACGCCGCGCGCCATGCTGGCCAGAGCGCCCCGAGCAAGCCCGCGAGGATTGCTCCAAACACTGTGAGGCTGAGCATAATCGGGGGAATGACCAATCCCTCAGCCATCTGTTGATCAAATATCTGGGTCAGCCCATACGCCACGCCGATCCCGCAGGGTATCCCAATGATCACACCGATCCCTGCAACAGTCGTGCCGACGAAGAGCTGTGCAATGGCTAACTGACTTCTCGGCGCTCCGATCGCGCGGAGGACCGCGAGGGTTCGCTGTTGTTCTGCAACCCCCGTCGTTAACCCAGTTGTGATAATGAATGCCGCAGATATCAACGCGATCACGGAGATCAACACGAACCCGAGTTGAGACGCCTGCATGTTTTGTTCAACGCCCGAGGTGATCCTCCCAGTCGTTTGGAGGAGCGCATCCGGGAACAGTTCATCTTTGTATCTCTCGACGAATAACTCTGGGTCGACTTCTTCAGAGAGTTTGAGCTCAATATCTGAGAGCCGACCCTTTTTCCGAGCAAGGGCGTCGAGTGTGGAAACTGTCGTATACGCGATAGGCTTCCCGCCAAGCGGGGCTGGTTTCGCGAGGCCGACGATCGTAAGCGTGCGGGATTTGCCAAACAAACGCGGGACAATGAGTGTGTCACCGATTCGAGGCCCAACTCCCCTATTGAGTCGGTTCATCTCTTCGTCATTGATAGCTACATCGCCCAATGAAACTACAGGGAACTCGAGATACAACCCGGGGGCTGAAAACAAATCCGGTCCTTCACCGGATTTCATCTGCTTCGCGTACGCCCATGACAGTCTTTGAGCCACGCGCATATCGATCACGATCTCGTCAACTGCTCGCGGGTATCGTCCCTCTATCAGTGTGACCGGGCGGGCATCAAACTCGATAGCCGGATTGATCCCGTTTACGAACACATTCGCCGCGTATCGCTGTTCAACGACTGTGATACCGCTATCAACGAGTTGATGTTCGGGCTGTTGCACGACCAGCGAGAGCGTCGATTGCAACCGTGGCACGGCTTGTTCAACTCCGTGCCAGTTGGCTACGGTGCCAAGCAGGGCAGCTTCAAAGGTCTCACCGCTTGTCGGGAGGAGCCGTACTTCTGCCGTGCCGATCTGGGTGTCGATCTGTGCCTTGAATGCCGCGTTGAGGGATGCCATGACGCACGCGATACTCGTGACGAGCACCACGGAAAGCGCGACGGCGCTGGAGAGCAACGCAACGCGGCTACGACGCGCTGAGCAGATGCTGCGTGCGAGTCGCAATGGTGCCCGCATCCATCCCCCCTTCGTCGTGCGCTTTCGGATTCTCTATCGTTCCCACGATCATCCCGTCATTCATCACGAAAATCTTCTCGCAATAACTCGCGGCTTCTGGTTCGTGGGTGACCATGATCACGGTCACCTGTTCATCACGCGCGATCCGCTGAAGCATTGACCAGACTCGTTCACTCGCATTGGTATCCAGATTCCCCGTCGGTTCGTCCGCAAACACGACAGCAGGTCGATAAAGAAGTGCCCGTGCGATCGCGACTCGTTGTTGTTCACCGCCGGATAATGCCTCTGGGCGATGCTCAGCACGATCGCCGAGCCCCAGCTGCTCCAGGAGCTCGTGAGAACGATCCGTGAGTTTCTTTGAGAGCCGGCCAGAGAGGAGCCCGGGGAGTTGGACATTTTCGACCGCGGACATCGTGGGGATAAGATTGAAAGCCTGAAAGATAACACCGATCTCTTCTCTACGAAACCGGGTTGCTTCGCGCTCGCTCATCCGGTGTACATGATGGCCCGAGACTAGGATCTCCCCGTCATCGGGACGGTCCATCGCGGAGAGCATGTGCAGGAGGGTGGACTTGCCCGAGCCCGATCGACCCATGATCGAGTAGAATCCCGCTTGGTCGATGGATAAGTCCACACCCCGGAGTGCCTTCACGGTCCGATCTCCGAGTGTAAATGACTTGGTAACTTGTGCGCAATGAATCATGAGTTCAGCTTCGCCTCACAAAAGGGTAGGCGTGATGTCTCATGGTTCGGAAATCCGCTTCGTCTTTTCAGGATAGATGCGTTCTGATCAGCAACTCCACCTGATTCCCCCACGCGGACCAGTTGAGTGTGTGCTCATACCGATCACGTGCGGCCCGCTGCATAGCCGTGTACGCCTGTTCATTGCTCCAGAGACGCTTGATCCTATCCGCATAGGCCTTCGGGGGAGCGTCAACATCAAGGAGTTCACCGGTAACCCCAGATTCGACGGCCTCAGGAACTCCGCCCGTGGCGCATGAAATCACTGGCATGCCCCACGCAGCGGCTTCAGCAAACACCATACCGAAGCACTCGGCCTTTGTAGGAAGAATGAAAAAGTGGGACTCTGCCCACAGTGAACTGTATAGCTTTGCTTCCTTTGGGTGCCCTTTGCTCAGGAATCCATAGCGATTGACTCTTGGGTGCTTGATCGGACAGTTCCCAATCACTGAGAGTTGAGCTTCGATGCCTTGCTCAACGAGTGCTTCAACAACGCCAACCGCGATATCGCCACGTTTTCGCTTCCAATCTCCACCAACGAGCAGCAGCTTGCATGTCCCCTGGGGACGCACCTGTGTTGCAATTTCGTGTGTGGGTGGTCGATTCAGGTTCGCACCGTATGGCACGACATGAAGCGTGCTTGGATCTGCGTGATAGTCATGGAGCGCGGAATCGGCGGCCCATTGTGAGGGGTAGATGTTGATCGCCGCCGTTTCAATACTCCGTCGGGCACAATACTCGCCAAGTGAATAGATCCGATCTGGTAGGTTCTCGAACTCAGGGTAATACCCGTAGATTGCAGCAAAGGTCGTGTCCGAGTGGTGGATGATCGGGAGATCGGTTATTAAGAATGGAACATAATCATCAACACCTGCTACGAAGATCGCGTCAGGCTTGATCGATTCGATCTGCTTTGAGATTCTTCTCGCTCTCCACCGGAGTTCTGGTTTATTCATCCCAACTCGAAATCGGCGGCCAGTGAATTGGCTTAGCTTCGATGCCAACTTTACTCTCGGTAGTCTTCCTATAACTGCGGGCGGATAAATACCATGGACTTCGCGGAATCGTCGTTTCAGCTCATGCATCATGTGATACGGGACACCGGACCAACCACGGATGTCATTTGGATCGACTCGTGAAAGAAATGCCAACCGCTTAATACTCATAAAAATCTGTGTCCCCAGTTGCTCAGATCTGCGACCAATCACCCCATCATGAATATCTGCAGACTCACCACCACAGTCTAACCGATGGTATCATCGAGTGATGAGTCATCTGCCAAACAACTCACATGCTCAGCCCGATAACAAGGGCAGCGCGTACCCCAGCCCAGCAAGACAACTCGCTCGACGATGGCAGAACAGGCGATCTTCTCCGGGTGTCAAGGGATTGGTGGGCGCACTTATCAGGCGACTCCATTGCTGGTACACAGAAGTCCAAGTCGATCAGCGCCGCCCAGATATACGCTTTGTCTTCATGCTGAGTGCCATGCGATCTGGCTCGAGTATGCTCTCTCAAGTCCTGTGTTCACACCCATCCATCGTTGGCTTCGGCGAAACACACATCCGATACTCACGGGATGAGGATTTTATCGAGCTCATCCGCAGAAATATGTGGGCCGACCACAGGTGGAGAGTCCGCCAAGTCAGGTATTTCGAAAAGATACTGCACGCCGAGTTGATCCCGGATATCGAGTTGCTCTCGGATATGCCTATCGATTGGATCGTTCTCCGTCGATCTGGTGAGCCTTGTGTCCAGAGTATGATGCGTACGTTCGGGATGTCTGCCGAGCACGCAAGTGCCTACTTTCAGCGACAATGGTTTGTGATCGACCAATGGGTGGATTGTTTGCTCGACAAACCCGAAAACACTGTCATTGAGTTGAGCTACGAGTCTCTTTTAGATCAAACCGATTCAACTCTCGCTACCGTATCAACCCAACTCGGATTGACCCCGGAGCTGGGTTCTCAGTTCAGTGTCCAGAAGGGCACTGAGCGTGACGGGGCAGGTGACCCAAGCGGGAATCTGAGCAAAGGTCGTATCGAACGAATCAAGCACGATCAGGTTGAGCTTTCAGGAGAGATAAAAGCGCAGCTCGCTGAACGCGATTTATTAAATGAAAAAATCGCCCTTAAAATCAGGGCGAATCACGAGTAAGCTATATAAAAAATCGGGCCGCTGATCACCCCCAATACTGATAGGCGTGTCTGAGCTTGATTCCTCTCCTGTTGCGCATTGGATCTGGTACGGTGCGAAGTGATCGTGGGGGATAGTGAGTTGCATCGTGCCCCGTATATGCCTTGGTCGCGAGCATCGGGCGTAAAGTACTACACATTGCCACTATCTCGCCCGTCTACTTTCCCGAACGAGAGCGTCATTTGAAACCGTGGTACGGCTTGCTCAACTCCGTGCAAGTTGGCTACGATGTCCAGCAGGGGCAGCCTCATATGTCTCACCGCTTGTCGGGAGTAGCCGCACCTCTGCCGTACTGATATGGGAATCGATCTGTGCCTTGTTAACGCCGCATTGAGTAGATGCTGCGTACGAGTCACAATGGCACCCGCTTTCGCCTTAGCTTTCGGATTCTGACGCGTTCCGATTCACTGATCACCAAGTCAATGCGGCGCAAGAAACAGCCGCCCATGCTCTCACGAATCGTGTGGGCGGCTGTAGGGTGATTATTGAAGGCGAGTGTAAATGTTACCCGCGTCGGTTCAGGCGACGGTATACGCCCAGCCCTGCAAGCAGGCCGATCCCACCGAGGGCAGCGGGGGGGAGGGGAACAATTTGTGCTGTAAACAGCAGGTCATTGATGCCCCCGGCGCTTGGGTCAGCTCCCATGACCCATCCGCGTCCGACCCATTCATCCATTGACCCCATGACACGGTGCCCGTCCGCAAGGAAACGGAACGCGTCAGCCCCGTCTGATTTTCCGAACAGCTCAAAGAAATCTCCGTTGCCGAGCGGGGAATCGAGCGTGGTGTTCATCCCGGTTAGACCTCCAAGCAGGATCCCGTCACTCTGGTTATTGTCTTCCCAACCGTCACTACTCGCATCGACGATGTAGGTGAGGTCAAGAGCAAACTCGCCATAATCGATTCCTGCATCAGCACTGTTGCCGCTGACTGTACCCACGATATTGAGCTCAACAGAGCCATCTGAGGATTCCGTGACGACGAGTTGAACGGTGGAGTTGCCGTCCGCGTCCTCAAAGCTGAATGTGATGGGAGTGCTTGTGTTGTCAAAGCTATCAAGCCGGAGCCCGTAGGCTTGCGGGCTCGCCATACCTCCTGGGTGATCGAAGAGATGAAATGTAGTTGTCGTTTCGCTACCTGCACTGCTCGAGTGACCAAGCAGAACATCGTGGGAAACTGTGCCCGCATGGGTTACTGAACAGAGTAGTGCGCTTGAAGAAAGAGCGATGAAAAGTGGTGTGTGTCGCATGTTGCCTCTCCGTGATGATTGTTGTAGATGGTGTGATTTGGGTCCGAATCAAGGAACCCACATAGGAACATATCACCAATTATCTGGTCAAGAATTCGGGCGGTACATGACTCTGAAACACCAGTGAATCGTCAATGAAAGAGTTTTTATGCCCAGATTCAGTATCTCTGAAATGCAAGGAGTTAGAGAGCTACTTGGTCTGTGAGTTTAAAAATCGAGCGTGCAAAGTTTAATTATTTTTCATGGCGCAAACATGAAAAACACCTCTCGAAAGAGGTGTTCGCGGTTGAGGTCTTCATGAAGCTCGCGGTTCAGTCCCAGGTATTGATCGAGGTATTTGGGTCGGTTTCTTCGCCCTCTGCACCTCGTACCTGATCTGGTGCAAAGTGATCCTGTCGCCAAGATTCAGGGTATTGCGGGTCGTCGAGCTGCATACACGCTTTGGTTGGGAACATCGGGCGGAATGTGTCGCACATCACCGCCATTTCATCTGTCCACTTCTTGCCCAGCGAAGCTTCGACAGTTCCAGGATGAGGTCCGTGAGGAATTCCTTGCGGGTGCACGCTGATCGATCCTTGCGAGATCCCCCGGCGGGCTTTGTAGTTCCCCTCCACATAGTACATGATCTCGTCAGAGTCGATGTTGCTGTGGTTGTATGGCACAGGGACCGCGTCGGGGTGGAAATCCAGCGCTCTGGGGCAGAACGAACAGATCACGAAGTTGTGCCCCTCAAATGTCTGATGTATGGGTGGGGGCAGGTGAAGTTGGCCAGTGATTGGCGCGAAATCGTGGATGTTAAAGCAGTACGGGTAGTAACAGCCGTCCCAACCAACGACCTCGAGTGGGTGGTAGGGATAGATGTACGAGTGAACCGAGTTCAGGGCCTTGATCCGGACTTCGAACTCGCCCTTCTCATCGTGCGCGAGTGGGTGATCTTCGTCCTCGAAGGGGACTCTCAGGTCTCGCTCGCAGTACGGGGCGTGTTCAAGGAACTGTGAAGTCTTCTTCGAAACATACCGTGGGGGGGGGAGGATGTGGCTTGCGTTGCAGGTCTCAAAGCAAACAAACTTACCGAGTGGCATCTCGTCCTTTGTGAACCCGCCGTACTCGTCGTTGTCACTGCCATTGTCAGGGCGTTCGTCGAAGACAATCTGGTAGATCGTGCCCTTCGGCAGGATGATGTAGTCTTTCTTTCCGAACTTGAGGGTGCCAAACATCGAATAGACCGTGCCCGACCCGAAGTGCACGAATATGCACTCATCGCCCTGCCCATTCTTGAAATGGTACTCCATCTGCTTCTCGGGCTGACAGATACTCATTTCGACATCGCTATTACCGAAGATGACGGTTCTGCCTTGAACCGCATCTCCGCCCTTCTTCATATTCTGCGATTTGACATGACGCATACGCATCACATCCTGCTCCACATATTCGACCTTGGTCGAGTAAAGCTTCTTCCATCCGGTCACTTGGGTCGGTGGGTGAATGTGATAGAGAATGCTGCTCGGGCCGACAAATCCTTCGGTACCGAAGAGCTCCTCGGAGTAGAGCGCACCGTCAGGACGGCGGAACTGAACATGACGCTTCTTGGGCAGATTGCCCATCTTCATGTAATACGGCATCGAGCCGGTCCTCATTCTTCCCATGCCCGGGCCGAATCACTCGTGAACAGGCTGGGAGGCGGTTCAATCAACATCCCAAACGCATGAAGAACGCGGGGATTCATTCTAGCAGTTCATGCCCGATTGATCGTCGATTTCCTGCTATGCTCTCAGGAAGTGAGTAGTGACCAACTTGTTCGTGCTCTGCACGGATTCTGGAGGATACGCCTCTGGCTTGCCGATTTGAAGCTATCGAGGGCAACTGCCCATAGACGAGGTTGATCCCATCCAGGTTGATGTGAATAATCTAGACCAAGAACAGCGGTGTCATGCAATCTCGCATGCAGCCACTTTTTCTTTGTGAACATGTGCCATCTATGAGCAACACCAAACGCGCAGACTACTTCGGCCCATTCAAGATTATCCGCTCCCTCGGCAAGACCCGCGGGGTCGAGCGTTTCGTTGTGCTCTGCAATAAGACAGACACCAATCGTCTACTCTACCGCTTTCCGATTCAGCCGAACCACACCTACCGCAGGGCGCAGTTTGATCAAATGGTCGAACTGAGCATGCTCGATCACCCGCACCTTCTGAAAATTGAATCTGCCAGTTACGATGATCGTGGGCGTCTTTGCACGGTCAGTCCGTACACGGGGAACCATGAGGGGTTGGTCACGCTAACCGATCTGATCTCGCAGCATGGTGGGCGTTTCACGGTTCACGAAGCAGCTCGGGCGCTGGGGCACCTCTTGTCCGCAAGCGCTTACGCGCATTCAAAGGGCGTCGTGCATGGGCCAATCAAACCAGAGCACATTCTCGTTGATCGGTGTGGCTCAACACAGATTGAGCTCTATGCGTTGCAGTCCGTCGATCGCACATCGAATGAGTCCGAGCAGCGATCGGGCATCCTCGATGAGACCCGATCAATTGTTGAGCTCGGTTACACGCTCCTGACTGGGCTTGAGGTCAACGCGGATCGCATCGCACCAACACGGATGCTCAAGCGACTCGACCGGAACTGGGATGCTTGGTTTGAAATCGGGCTCGACCCTATCGATGGGTTTGATTCTGCAGAACACGCGCTCAATGCACTGCCCACGAATCCGGACTGCGATAGCTGGTTGAAGTCCAGTGGGTCACGGATCCCGCAGGTTCACATCGGATCAGTGATCCGTCGCTTTCGCGCTCCCTCGCCGAGATCTTCACGGAACCTCAAGTAATCTCACCGGCCTCAGTCACTGACCGCCCCGGATTATTCGTCCAAATCCGTCGTGGTACTGTTCGGCTCTACATGCGCGGTGAGTGCGTGGCGCTGTTCATCGTCGAGTTGCTCACCGGTCCGAGACAGCAACTCGCTCGCGATACGAGACCGAAGCTGAGCGTCACTCGCAAGTTCGATCGCGCTGAGCCACTGATTGACATCCAATGACAGAGCAGCGGCTTCATCGAATCGTGATAACAGAAGGAGTGCCTGCAGCCGGATCAGATCGAGTTTGCTCTGGTCAGCTGGGTCGACCGGGGCGTTTTCGAGTGAGAGAAGAGCTTCAATAACCCTATTCGGGCGGCCCGCTCGGAGCTGCAGGTCCGCGAGTGTGAGAACCGATTTGGCGGTGCGTGCAGTGTGTGGTGTCTCATTTCGAATCAGGGTTGAAAGGACTTCGATCGTGAGTTCGGGCTCAAGGCGTGCGAGTCGGACTGCTTCGCCCAACTGGTCACGATCGATCTGGTTCCCCATGCGGAGAATCATGTCTCGTCGGACAACTTGATCAGACTGAGGAAGTTCACTGAGCCTCCTCAGTCCATCCGGGGTGGCGCGATGCTGAATGAGCGATTCGGCTGCGGGTTGATAGAACACTTCGTTTTGTAAAGCAGCTTGCTCAAGTATCTCCACGGCTCTGGGTGTTTCGACCAGTGCGGCAGCTGCCCAACGCACAACCCCAGGGTCTTCGCTAAGCATGAAATCCACAAGACGGCGTTGGTCATCTGCTGTCCCCAGCAAAGCCAAAAGCTTCATCCCGTCCTCACGGAGTTGACGAGGCTGCGCAAGACGCAGGGAACTGAGTAGTGCGAGATGGTCCCGTTCACTGTCCCAGATACCCTCTCGCTCGAGCGATAGCGCGGCGCTGAAACTTGCGAACAGCGGACCATCGTGACGCTGAGTCCATTCAAGGACACTTTTCGCTGCGTCTGAGTTCGGCCATCTGGCGATGCCGAGCAGCATCGGTTCTGCTGCCGTCGCGTGCACCTCAGATTTGAGTGCTTCTGTCAACACCAACATTGCGTCGGGGGGAGCCAGGCGTGTGATCAATCTTGCCGAGCGAGCGCGAATCTCCGAGGAACTGCTCGTGATCAGTGCCCGCCCCGCCTGACCTACATCATCGGAGAGAACAGCTGACGCGGATATCTCTCGGTCGGCAAGCTCAAAGCCCAGAATCTGATGACTCAGTCGCTCATCTTGCAACAGTTCGACAATGAGATCTGAGCGGCGATCAGCGGGCAGTTCTATATGAAGTCGACGATAGAGTGCTCTGACTTCGTCGCTTAAAGCGGTCACTTTGGACCGGAGCGTTTCAAGCTCCATGTCCTCCTGTGTCGCTGTCAGAATCTCATCTGAATCTGGTTCAGACTCCCCAGCCGTTTCGGGTTGAGGGGAGGCAGATTCGGTGGTCGGAGCGAGGATTTGAGTCGCCTCACGATTCTCCGGCACAACAAGCTCCGCTTCCTGCTCCGAAGAGTAATCAGGCGTGGGCGTGGGCTGAGTGCTGCTCGCGCAAGAGCTTACGATCCCCAAGCCGAGCAATGGGAGTCCGATCACAGCCGGGGCGTGTGAAAAAAGGACTCGAATCTGAGGCGGTGACATGCTCATTTGAGGGTCGGTTTATCGGTTCTCGCGTTGTTATCGGCATATTGCCGATGAAGTCCGCAGAAGAGTCTAGACCCAAACATTGAAGCGTCCGTGTCATCCGGTTACGATTATCATCGCTCGGACGCACCGAGGCGGGTCGAGGGAGCACTATGAACGACTGGGTTGATGCAGAGCACCATGTCGAAAAAGCCCATGAGCATTACGATGCCGGGCGATGGGATGATGCAGAAAACGAACTGCGTCAGGCGCTATCACTCAATCCATATCAGCCCGAGTGGTATTTTAATCTCGGGCTCACTCTCGAAGCTGCTGGCCGGAACGCGAAGGCTGCGGAGGCGTTTGCCAACTGTTTTCGTCTCCATAATGAGAATAGTCAGCCAGACGCCAACTCCGCACTACTCGTAGGTGTGAACCTCGTTCGTGCGATGCAACCAGAACAGGCATTGCCGTGGTTCGATAAAGCTGCTCAGGTCGAGCCGATGAATGTCGTGATTTCAGTCCATCGGATTGAGGCACTGACGGATCTCGGGCGCCATGATGAGGCTGAGGAAATATTCTACCTCGCACAGCAGATCGAGCCGGAGCACGCTGATCTGTATGCAGCAATGGCAGATTCTCTGCTGGCTTCAAACCAAACCGAGCGTGCCGTTTGGTGCCTTCGGGAGGCAGCCCGTCTTGATCCTGAACTGCCCCGTGTCCAAGCCAGACTCGCAAAGGCATATGCTGCATCCGGACGCATGGAACGCGCTCGCCAGCTCTACCTGCGAGATTTGCGTATGGATCCGGGTGATATTGACACGCTTCTCGATATGGGTGAACTCTTGCTCGATATGCACCGCCATACCGAGGCGGGGGAGAAGTTCCGTCGCGTGCTCGAGCTCGAGGCAGATCAACCCGATGCCCATTTCCTTTTAGGCGAACTCGCTGAGATAGAAGGGCGCATCCCCGATGCCTTGGTGCATTACGATGTCGTTCTCCGCTTGGATAAAACTTATTCGCGGGTCCGGCTTCGTTTGGCGAGGGTGCTATTCGCGAGAGGCCGTGATGAAGATCTTCCCCGTATACGAGATCTTCTGAAGCAGGAACATCGCACCTTCCGCGCGGATATCGATGTCGATTCGAGCGTCCATCTCAGTTCAACTATCATCGCAGAGCGATGCGAGGATCTTGAAGAGCTCGGCCGGCTCATGCTCGATGCAGAGATGGAAACGGAAGCGGTCAAGGTCTATACCGCGATGATCGAGCTGCAGCCGACAAGCCATCGCGCTCACCATGGTCTCAGTGTTGCGCTTTTACAATCGGGCAACTACGAGCTCGGAATCGTGGCGGCCAAGAAGGCGCTCGACTCGCAACCTCGCTTTGTCCCCGCGATGCACAACCTCGCGCTCGCGTACCTGCGGCAACAGCAATGGATCAGGGCGAGGTATTGGGTACGACAAGCATCACGCGTTGAGCCCGACGATCCGTCATTGCGTCGTTTGCGCGTGAAACTGCGTGCCCATGCTGTTCTCGGGACCGTGCTGATGGTGGCAAAGAAGATGGGCGCCGTATTCGCGCCGATCCGGTGGTTCCTCGCCCGCCCAAGCCGAGGCTGAACTGCTCGAGGCACATCTCAGAGTCGATCGCCCAGCAGCCGAGCGACTTCCTCAACATCCTTGTCGCCTCGTCCAGAGAGATTGATAATCAAGTGAGTATCCTTCGGCATATCCGAAGCGATTTGTACGGCTTTCGCAACGGCATGCGAGGATTCGAGCGCGGGAATGATGCCCTCATCGCGGGCACACCACAGGAACCCCTCGAGTGCTTGCTCGTCATCAACTGAGGTGTAGTGGACGCGTCCGATGTCCTTCCAGTATCCATGCTCGGGGCCGACTCCTGGATAATCGAGTCCTGCAGAGCATGAGTGGACCGGGCTCGTCTGGCCAGCCTGGTCTTGCAGCACATAACTCATAGATCCGTGAAGCACACCGAGTTTGCCATGGGTCAACGGGGCGGCGTGTGAACCAAGCTCCATACCGCGTCCGCCAGCTTCAACTCCAACGAGTCGAACGCTCTCCTCATCAACGAATGGATAGAACATGCCCGCGGCATTCGAGCCTCCGCCAACGCACGCGACAACCACATCTGGCATCGCCCCAATGTGACGGAGTGACTGTGCCTTGGTCTCACGACCGATGACCGATTGGAAATCTCGAACGATCATCGGGAACGGATGGGGCCCGACTACGGATCCGAGGATGTAATGGGTTGTTTCAACAGAACCCATCCAATCACGCATGGCTTCGTTGGTTGCGTCTTTGAGAGTCCTTGAGCCATCCTCCACAGGAATGACACGAGCCCCGAGCATCTTCATGCGTGTCACATTCAGATTCTGGCGTCGTATATCCTCCGCCCCCATATACACATCGCATTCAAGCCCGAAATACGCGGCGGCTGTCGCGGTCGCAACGCCGTGCTGTCCGGCGCCGGTTTCTGCGATCACCCGTTTCTTCCCCATTTTCTTCGTGAGGAGGGCCTGGCCAATTGTGTTGTTAATCTTGTGTGCACCAGTATGTGCCAGATCTTCACGCTTGAGCCAGATCGTTGCCCCCAGATCATTGTTCTGGTTCATGCCACGAGCACGCTTGCTTAGTCCGTACGCCTGCTGAAGCGGGGTTGGACGGCCAATGTAGACACGATTGAGCTCGCCCAAACGATCCCAAAACTGCTTGTCATCCTGAACCCGGAAATAGACCTGCTCAAGCTGGTGCAATGCTTCGATGAGAGTTTCGGGGACATAGACGCCACCGCATTGACCATACCACCCGCGTTCATTGGGAACATGGCTGATCGGTGTGGGAGGGTTTTTACCGGGATCGACTTGTGACATGGTTTAGGCACCTCGCGGGAAACGCAGCATGAGAGTGTATGCGTCTACATGATTGAGGGGGGCTTTGTGGCGACAAGCTCGCGTTCGCCACGACGCGCTGCCCGGATGCCTGAGATCACATCTACCCGGAGGAATAGGAGTAGCCCTGCCGAGAAAAAACTGATCAGCAGGCCCATCGCCCAGATATCTCCAACCCAGGCTTTGATCTGACCAAAGGCAAGCACGCCGATCGCGCCGGAGAGCTTGTATGTCATGCCCCAAAGGCCAAAGAACTCAGCAGTCCGGTGGCGGGGGGCAAACATCCCGACGATGGTCCTGCTTGCCGTGCCGATGCCGCCGAGTCCGATCCCGATCCCATTGCCTATAGCCCAGAACATCCATTGTGGAGGAGATTGAGCGTAGGAGAGTTTCACGAGGAACAGCCCAGCCGCACTCGCTATCCAGACAGCGAGGAAGGTGATGATCGTCGCTCGCACCCCGATACGGTCTTGGAACCTTGAAACAAAGATCGCTGTGATCCCGGCTGTCAGTGTGAGTTGGAGTGTAAACCAGATCAGGTTCGTATCACTGATACCAAAGTCTCGTGCGATAATCGCCGCGAATGCGATCATGGTCTGGATGCCAAACCCGTAGATCAGGAATGAGCCAAGAAATCGGACGAGTTGTTTGTAGTCGGATGCGTGCTCAATTGTGCGCCGGAGGCGAGCAATCGGCGAAACGGGAGCACTCCCTTCGACTTGCTGGTTGTCGGGTTCATCGAGATAGATGGCGGCCGGAATAATGCCGAGACCAAACCATGCCGCCGCAATGATGAAGAATGGGGTCCAATCCGTTGTCGCGGACCAACCCAGAGCTTTCATCAGGAAACCGATGAATACAAGGATCATCAGCCCCCCGGCATACCCCATCGTCCATCCGATCGCTGAGACACGCCCCATGGTGCGCGTAGTGGAAAGTGATGGAAGAAAACTGGCGAGCAGGTTTTCCCCCAGCTGATACAGAATATTTGCGGGGACGAACAGCAGCAGGGCATACCAACCCCATCCTTGCTGTACGAGGGCCAGGCTGGCTGTAAGAAAAATGCAAAGCACGCCTGTACTTAGCAGAAGTTTTTTTCGCGCGCGATGACCGTCTGCGTATGCGCCAACGAACGGAGAAAGCAGCACAACGATGAACAACGCGATCGAGATTCCGGCGGCCCACAACGCATCGCCTCGTTGTTTGTCACCGACCGCGACTTCCTTGAAGTAGATCGGGAACAGAACCGTAATGATGAGCAGCGTGAAGGACTGGTTTGCCAGATCGAACATGCCCCACGCCCAGACCTCGCGCGGATTGGGTAGTGAACGGAATGGTGGGGGCCAGCGCATAAGTCAGTCTACACCCATCACCCGTTTGACGAACTCCAGCTGAATGTTCTTCGCGTCGTTTGCATACTTCCCGAACCCGGCATGCTCTTGAGGGGCGCCGGTTTCACTGAAGGTTTTCAGGATGATCATCTCCGGATCAGCCCCTTGATCCTGATAATGTTTTCGGAGGCGGTCCAGAAAAAGTCGCTGCCCGGCTACAGGGACCATCTCGTCGCCCTCATTGTGCAACGCGAGCAAAGGAACTGGGCGAAAGTGATCTAAGTGCTGGATCGGATCGACCTTGGCTACCTGATTCGGATCATGATCGACAGGCCAAGGGCGCCCCTGCATGCCCGGCGGCGGCGAATACAGATCTCTGAGATTTCCCGTGGTCCCCTCGACACAGGCACCGATGAACGGATGCGAAGAGCACAACCGACTCAGAGTGACCATGCCGCCGGCGGACATTCCCCCGATCATCAATCGCGACATGTCGAATCGCTGCGTCTCACGAATGGACTCCACGACGCTATCGATCTCGGCCTTCGCCTGAGCGATAAGTTCGAGAGTCATTTCCGGCCCTTGATATGCCTCGACATATCTTGCACCGTGCCCCGGGAGATCAAGAGCGATCGCGCCGATGCCTGCTCGCACCCAGCGTTGATACCGTCCAGGGTCGAGTTCCTTGTACACACTCCGCCCGTGCAACCAGATCACCCCGGGAACTCTCGCGCCGCTATCCCAGTCCGGGTGCACGATCAGCGCAGGAACCCCGTCACCGAGTTGCATGTCTCGGGATTTCTCTTGCAATGAGCGGGGGAGTTGGCGAAATCTAGGGTCCATTCAGAGCTCCACCGTCGAGCCGGGTTCGATCGACGCCGGAAGCTCTTTTCCCTTCAGGTCATCGCTGCATGTCGCGGTCAAAGCACAGATCTCGATTGTCGCATTCACGCTCCCATCATTATTCATCGGAACTGAAACACCGTGAGCTGAGAGCCACCGTGCGGCCCGCAGCGACTGGAGCTGCTTCGACGAGACAATCGAATCTGTTCCTGATGCGTTTTTGACCGGCGCAAACTCTTCTACACGATCAGTCTCAATCACAATCGATTGCGATGCGATCGGGATCCCATCGAACACAAACTTCTCGAGTTTCACAGCATTATTTGTTTCGGGACTGACTACCCGCCCAACGGCGAGGTCGAAATGGGGAACCCGCTTCAGTGCTCTGTGGTAGGGGAGCCTCGCGTCCGGGTCACTCAGAACTCGCTCGATGAAAGCAACGCTGATCACATGGATTGCGATCGAACCAGCATTGAATGCGAGACGACCATCCGTATCTGTCTGCTTCGCGAGTTTCTCGTCGAGATCGGAATACTCGATAATTTCAGTACGCCCATCGACGGAACAGAACACACCTACCTTTTCATCCCAGCTGGCTTTCGCAACCATCTTGGAACTGAACTCGCCCGAACTATCCGGGGCGTAGACATGCAGCCCGATGAAAACAGGGTCAATGACGCGTGCATGGGGGTTGTCGACCTGAAAATACGAAACATGCTCAACGCCTCGTCGCTTCATGTCGTCGAGCGCCCCTGATACGGACAATGCTTTGAAGCAACCGCCGTGCCCATCAGGATTCGTTGCCAAATGCATGGGATCACGCATGAGAACTTGTCCATTCTCTGCGTCCAGACTCGGCATGACACCCTGATTGAAGAACATGATCTGGTCGCCAGAGAGCCCAAAGTACGCGTTCGATTCGAAGAACGCGACAGTTGCTTCATGATTCAGAGGCGAGGTCATGATGTACCACGGAACGGTGCAGCCATATTTCAACTCATTTGCTCGTATCGATTCCGCAAAGAGTTGGAAGAGCGGTTTCTCATTCACGCAAGATGTTGGGTAGCACCCTTTGGGGCCGTCATATCCAAGGCGAGATCCCTGTCCTCCAGCAACGGTGAAACAGGCGACTTTGCCTTCGCGGATCAGTTGCTCCCCTTTGATCTGATACTCGACTCGGTCCCACGGACCGCGAGGGCCACTGCCGTCGATGAAGTAGCACGGGGCGGGGCTGATCGTACCAGGAGTCGCCTCGGGTTCAGGGTTCGTGATGTACCGCTCTATCAGATCCTTGAGTTCATCCAGATCAACCGTTGAGATCTGGGCGAGAAGCGATTCCTGGGCGCTTTGAGGCGATATTCCCCGGAGGTACGAACTCAGGTGCGATTGCCCCGCCTGGTCGAGCTTTGAGCACACTTCGTTGATCGTTGATTCGACTCCGGGCATTATCTCTGTCCTCTCCGCGTCGGTGGTGGATTTGGTGACATCATCCTACATCGTCCAACATGCCTCGGCACTACACTCATGCATGCTCAACCCATTTACTGCTGATCTCAAAGAACCGCTGGTTGCACCTTCGATCCTCGCCGCAGACTTTGCGAACCTGGGGAAGGATTGTACAGATGCAATGAATGCAGGCGCGGACCTGCTCCATGTGGATATCATGGACGGGCATTTCGTTCCGAACCTCTCAATGGGACCTGCAATCTGTGGAGCTTGCCGTTCCGCATGCCCGGACACCTACCTCGATGTCCATCTCATGGTGAAAGACCCACAGTTTTTCTTCAAACCGTTCGCCAACAATGGCGCGAATGCGATCAGCTTCCATATGGAAGTGATGCAATCAGAGCAGCATGCGCGCGAGTTGGCTCAAGAGGTCCGTGAACTGGGATGCAACCCGGGCATCGCAATCAACCCTCCTAGCGATGTGCAGATGATTCTGCCAGTGATTGATGCGTTTGATCTCATCCTTGTGATGAGTGTCAACCCCGGATTCGGTGGGCAGGCTTTCATTCCTGAAGTCCTCGATAAATGCAGAACACTTGCTCCGCTGCTCCGCGATGATCAGCGACTCGAAATCGATGGGGGGATCAATCCATCGACGGCGATCGAGGCGATCGATGCAGGGGTGGATCTCTTGGTGGCTGGGTCTTCGGTCTTCGGAAAATCTCGTGAAACCTGGGGGGCGGTCATCGAATCGCTGCGAAGTCCGAAAACCACCGCCTAATCTGGGTGGGTGCAATCAGATTCCGAACAAACTGGTCGTATATGCAGATGAAAGGGCATTCATGCCCAGAACTTGCTACACTTTTGTCTCCTTGGCCAAGCGGCCGATGACAGAAGATCAGGGTCAAGCTTGTGTGAGCAACACCCGTTCTTCAGGAGTCAGTTTGCATGAGTAAGCCAGTTGGCTACACGATCACTTTGGTTCGTACCGGTGGCACCTCGTGGGACGAAGAGTTTCGTCTGATCGGGCAAACCGATCTACCCATGACCGAGCAGGGAAACGACGAGGTTGCCCGCGCGATTCATGACAGCGAGTTTGCCCACCCTTTCCACCTCATTCTTGTTTCTGACGAAGAGGCTTCGATGCGTACCGCACGAATGCTGCCTCAGAGTACGGATACAAAGATCAAGACCAACACAGATCTGAGCAACATTGATCTCGGTCTGTGGGAGGGGGTTCTCTCGTCTGATCTTCAGGAGCGCAGTCCGAGTACCTTCGCTCAATGGAAAGAGCACCCGGAACGAGTTTCGCCTCCCGAAGGGGAATCGCTTGCGGACGCGCAGGATCGGCTGCTGAACGCGATCGAGAAATCGCTTTGCAAGTGCAAGGGAGCGCATCCCAACATCGCTATCGTACTCCGACCGCTCGCGTGGGCACTCGTCCGATGCTGGTTATCAGGTGATCGTGTTGGTTCACTCTGGTCTCAGCTCGAGCACCCGAACTCGCTCGAGCACTTTGAAATCACGAAATCCGCCTTGACGGAACGCAAACAAAGTTCACGGGCCAGCGCCTAAACTGGTCCCAGCGAACACGCATACTGCACGCATAGCGCGTGATTCCATACGAAGGGAGACGCATGTCTCAGACCGCCACTCGCAACTGGAATGAGCTTAAGCAAGATGGACGAAGATCCGTTCCTGAAGGGCTCTGGCTCCGATGCCCATCTTGTGCACAGATGATCTATCGCCGACAGATGGAATCAAATCTCCATGTCTGTCCGGAGTGTGATCATCACTACCGCATATCAGCACGGACCCGGATCGAGCAGCTCGCCGACCCTGATACATTTGTTCCCATGTTCACCGAGTTGCGAGCCAAGGATCCGCTGAACTTCACAGACCTCAAGTCCTACCCCGAGCGGATCAAACGCGAGCAGATCAAGACCGGCGAGACCGAAGGGTGCCAAGCGGGCAAGTGTTTCATTAAGGGACGCCCGACAATGATCGCCTGTCTCGATCTCACTTTTATGATGGGATCGATGGGGTCCGTTGCCGGCGAAAAAATCACTCGCGCGATTGAAGAGGCGACGAGAGAAAACCTTCCAATCATCATCGTCTCGTGCTCGGGTGGCGCTCGAATGCAAGAGGCCGCCCTAAGCCTGATGCAGATGGCCAAAACCTCCGCTGCCCTTGCACGCCACGACGATGCGGGCGGGCTGTTCATCTCGGTACTGACTGATCCAACCACAGGTGGGGTGACCGCATCCTTCGCGATGCTCGGCGATTTCAATATCGCCGAACCCAAGGCACTCATCGGATTTGCCGGCCCACGAGTGATCAAGCAAACCATCCGTCAAGACCTTCCCGAAGGTTTTCAGCGCTCCGAGTTTCTTCGAGAACGCGGGATGATCGATCGAGTTGTGCATCGCCACGAGCTTCGCTCCGAACTCGCACGCCTGATCGATTACGCGGGCAAGTAATCCCGGGCCATCCATACTTCGAGGGGCTGTTCAGATATCGATGTCGCAGGAACGCCCGCATCAATCTGTGAGAACGAGAGCGTTGATACACGGAGTGCTTTATGCCTTCTGTATGATGCTCGCGTTTCCTCCGATCTCCTTCTGGTGGATGGCTTTTCTTGCTCCCATTCCTCTCTTTGCCTTAGCCAGAGACCCGAGGGGCCGACCGTCGAGAGCCGCGTTCTGGTGTGCGATCGGCTCGGCGCCGTGCTGGCTCTGGTTGCACTGGTGGGTCAAAGATGTATCCACCCTCGGGCTCATTCCCCTTGTCATCGTTCTCAGTCTTTGGACAATGGTGTTCGTATGGCTCGCCGCGAGAGTTGTTGAGCGGTTCGGACGCGAGGTCCTCCTGCTTCCACTCGTTTGGGTCGGGGTGGAGTTCTTTCGTGGCAGCGTCTTCGCGACGGGGTACCCATGGTACCTGCTCGCCCATCCGATGATCGAATCACCCGCATCCGTGCTCGCCATGCCCGCCTCGATCGCCGGGGTGTACTTTGTCTCCTACTTGACCGCGACCTACGCCCTCCTGCTTGTACTCGCTTTACGAGATCGGAATCATCAACGACGCAAGCGAGCTGGTTTCGCGGCAGCAGGCATATTTGCGGCCTGGGTGCTCATGGGGCTGCTGCTCATCCCACCGAAGGATCTCGGCACCCCAAGGTTTAGGTTCGCAACAATCCAGCCGAATGTCCCGCAGGATAATCGGGCTGATTGGACCGTCCGTCAGCGATATAGGGACTGGCTGACTCTCCGCGAACTTACGATCGCCGCATATCGGGATGAGACGAATCCGCTCCCACTCGACGCGATCATCTGGCCCGAGGGATTCGTGCCCGGCTGGACGCTCGATCCGGTCTCCCTCGAGACCGAGCGACGCGAAAATCTCGCTTGGAATATGACGCCCAGAGATCAGAATGATGTGCCCGATTTGGAAGTTCCGGCTCGGATCCGTGCAACAGACATCGTCGATCAAATTCTTGTGATGCAGGAGGCGATCGCTGTTCCGCTGATCGTCGGCTCCGTTGCCTACGACAATCTCAGGATTGTTGATGAGGGTGAAGGGATCGAATACAAACGCGATGCGATGTACAACAGTGCGTTTGTGATCAAAGACGGGCGTGTGGCTGACCACTGGTACGACAAGCTCCACCTCACCCCCTTCGGGGAGGTCATGCCATTGATATCACGCTCTCAGGCGGTCGAGCAGGCACTGCTATCCCTCGGTGCCCAGGGGATGGAGTTCGCGCTCGATCCGGGCCTTGCTCCCCGTAACCTGAGCGTTCCGATGCATGATGTGGATGGTGAAACGGTATCGATCGCCACACCGATCTGTTTCGAAGCGACAGTTTCGAGCGTCTGCCGATCTCTCGTAGCCCGTGGGCGTGAGCGACACGCCGGAGTGATGATCAATATCACGAATGATGGGTGGTTTGGGTCATCGCAAGGGGGGCGAGAAGCTCATCTGCAAAACGCGCGTTGGCGGTGCATTGAACTCGCGACCCCCATGATCAGGAGCGCAAACACGGGAATTTCCGCCGTTATCGATCATCGCGGCCAAGTCATCGAACAGTCCGTCAAGCCCATCGGAGTGGATCCGAAGGAGGGCTATATCATCGGGCAGGTCGACTTGGGCATTGGTCTGACCCCGTTCGCCTATATCGGTGACCTGTTCGGGTGGATGTGTTTGCTTGCTAGCGTTGCTTGGGGAGCATGCGCGATCTTTGGATCAGGCCAGAGCGTACAGCCGATGAGCAACTCGGATCACTGATACCATCGAAGTGAATCCATGCCACGAAGGGGTATTTCATTGAGATATCAATCATTTATCGTTATGACTTGTACTGCCTTGATTCCCGCTGCACTCACAGGGTGTGGGGCGGAGATTCGCCCAGACGGCCCCAAGCAAGTCATCTTCACTGACGAAGATGGCACCCAACGGGTCGTGCATGTCGCAGATTCTTCGGAACTCCGCGATGCCGCGATCAATCAACTGATTGAGATGACATCAAGTCTGAATCCCCAGATTCGTGCGAATGCGATCGAGGCGTTGAGCCCGGTGACAAATCGGGTCGAACCCATTGTCGCGTTGTCGCTCAATGACCCTAATCCTGGCGTTCGATCCGTCGCTGCCATGGTCGCTGGAAAGCGAAATCTTGCCTCGCTCGCTCCTTCCATCCGTGGCCTACTTTCGGATGAGTCCCCCTTCGTACGGGCCTCGGCCATGTTCGCGCTTTCCAGATTCGGTGAGGACACAGACATCACGGAACTCTCGCGAATGCTCCTGGAAGACTCCAATCCCCGCGTACGCGCCCAGGCAGCCTTTGTCCTCGGCGAACTCGGAGAGCCATCTGCGATCCAACTTCTCAAACAGGGACTCATGACCCCTGTGCCCAATGCCTCACCGATCGAACGCCGAATTTTCCGTCTCCAGATTGCCGAAGCGATGTACAAGCTGGGGAGCACCGAAAGCATCGACACCATCCGTGCAGCCCTCTATCCATCCCGTGTAGACGAACTCGAAGCGACAGCTCTCGCTGTACAGATAATTGGGCAGGTCCGTGATGAGAGCTCCATCGACCAGCTCATCTTTCTCTCAGATCCCGAATCGGATACCCCCATGCCCGCCGAAGTACGCCTCGGGGTAGCGCAGAGTCTGGCACAAATGGGGCACCGTGAAGGGGCATTCGTCGCGATGGAATATATTGACTCGGATGTCGATGCGGTGCGTGCACAGGCGGCGTCCGTACTCGGCCAAACAGATGCTCAAACAAATCTCGGGCATCTGGAGATGTTCATGATGAATGATCCTTCGGGGCTCGTTCGGGTCGCCGCTGCGGGTGGAATTGTGGATTACACACAGCGGCAGTTTGCCCAGAGTCACTGAATTCGTGCTTTCATCCCTCTCGTTCTGGACAGTTTGGATCCGAGCGAGCCCGCATCGCGTATGGTTTGTCCTCCCCGGGTCTCGGGGGTTGTTGAATGCAGGCCAATTGAGTGTGAATTGATCGATCGTGTCATCCACACCTGAGCGGACATCCCTGCTACACTTGAAACCCCATTTCCTGCTGTCCAAGGCCAGCAGGGGTGATCAAGAAGTCACACAGGACCAAACCAGCTTGGAATCGAGGAGCTGATCGTGCACATTCTGACCAAGGTTTTCGTACTCATCGCCGCCGTGCTGAGCATCATGATGGCTTCCCTTGCCATTGCGTACTCAGTTAATGTGGATCGCGTGACCGCGGATTATCGCGACATGCAGGCCGCCAAGATTTCAGCTGAAAACGAGCTGGCGGCACAGCGAGCAACTCACGGGCAAGCTCAGGCGGCTCTTCAGGAAGACCTCGCCGCTGCACGCGATGAACTCGCGAGCCGCAATGCGGACACCCGCCGACTTGAGGCCGCGACATCAGATCTTCGCATCAAGCTCCGTCAAGCAGAAGCTGCTCGAGAGTCGATCTCGGCGAAAATCGCCCAGCTCGGCGTGACGACGGAAACGCAGGCACGCATCATCGACGAGTACAAGAACGAGAACGACCGACTCCGCGACGGCGAACTCGCTTTCCGTGATGAAAAGATTGACCTTGAAAAAGCCATTTCTGATCTGGAGAGCCAGGTCATCGTGTATGAGCAGGTCAAGCGTTCACTCCAAGAGCAGATCGCTGAGTTCCAGCGAGAATCTTCAGGGACTTCGGTTGCGTCGAGCAATAACCGCAACAGTGGCACAGTCACCGAGATGACACAGCTCGTTCGCGGAAGTATTGACGAGGTCATGAATGATCCAAACACCGGATACACCCGTGTTCGCATCAACTTGGGAAGCAACGATCGGGTTCGTGCAAACACACGCCTCTACATCATTCGAGATAACACCATGTACCTCGGTGACATGATCATCGAATCCGTGGATCTCAACCACGCAGTCGGCCGTATCGCGTTCGTTAAGGACAACCAGTCCATCCGCGAGGGCGATCAGGTTCTCTCCCGTCTCGGCAGCTAAACCCACCTCCTAGGAAAGGAGCACTCCAATGAGTCAGTTTGGAATGCAAATGCCCGGTGGGCGTCAGCAGCGCAACGCAGGGCCAGATGTATACACCGCCCTGATCTTCCTCGGCGTCGTAGCCATGGGGGTCGCAGTTGGCATGCTCTGGGTCGCAGGCAGCAAGGTCGCACCCGATGGCATGCCGTTCAATATCCAAGACCCTGATCGAATCCAACTCAACTCGGATAGCTGATCTGTGTGCCCGATAGTTCGAGGAAACCCGGTTTTCTGTACGAACAATGCGATTTGCTTCTGCACTTCGCTTGACTAAAACGAGACTTGGAATACCATCGTCTCTCTCGGAACCGCTCGAAAGAGCTTACCGAGTTGCTACCAGGGGCGGTAGCTCAATTGGTTAGAGCCCCGGCCTGTCACGCCGGAGGTTGCGGGTTCGAGTCCCGTCCGCCTCGTTTAAACCTCAGCATTTGCTGAGGTTTTTTCATGCGATGATCGATCGTGCACAATGCAGCCCGCTCAAGATCGCTGCATCAGCATCTTTCCAAGTCCCATCTGGCCCACCAAAATGATCACCAGCATAACTGATGTGGTCTTTCTGACAGGTGATGCAGGATTGTGCAATGTGCTGACGAGCCCGTGCGAGCCCCCAGCGATGAACCGCAGAAGCCTGGATCGCATTTGGGGCAACCCAACCATCAAGGGCATCATGAATCTGGCGAATCATGAGATCCTTGATCTCTTCAGGATCCGTATCGTAATGGTTGGTTGACTCATCTGGTCGCATGCGCACGATGATCTGATCAGTTTCCCCATTCTCGTACCACTCAAGCGATTCAATGAGCGGGTGATCATCCTGGAAGCGAGGGAGTGCTTCTCGGTCAGCGTGGTCCACGACAAGCATCAGCACCCACTGGGCGTCATAGTGGATCTCTTCCAGTTCTTGAGGGATACGCAAGGAGCTCGCCTTCAGAACCCGCATCGCTTGCTGTGGTGGGCATGCGAAGACGATGTGTGATGAAACCTGACTGACGAGATCCGACTCTTTGTAGCGTTTCGCGAGGATACGCCAGTGATTTCCGTCCCGAACGAGTCGTTCGACATGTGTAGATCGCTCAAGGCGGATGCCCTCAGCGAGGCGTGCCGGTACTGAACGCATGTGTGGAAGAACGAGTTCATCCGAACTTGTTAATGCATCGAAACCCGAACGGGCAAGCCAGTCTCGTGTTTCCTGTTCGAAGCAGTCGAGCTTGGGAGCGCCATGATTGAAGAGGTGCAAGTCCTCTTTGTGGGCAATCTGCTTTGTTGCAACCCGACCGCCGGGGTGTCGCCCCCGATCGAAAACGACTGATTCAATACCCGCATCCTGGAGAAACCTGGCGCAGGCGAGGCCGCTTAGGCCTGCTCCGATGATGGTGACGGGATGACTTGGGTATAGATCAGACATACTCGTCTCCATATTGCTTCGCGTTCTCTCGACCATTCGATTCAGTCAATGAGAGAAACATTGGGGCCCCAATGTCTGTGTATGCGTGCGAACAATCTGCTAAAATACACGCGAGTATGGATACTCGCAACTGGAGCGCACGGACAGGATTATGCTGACACTTGCCGCATCAAATGGACACGCCGTCGGGATTGCCCTCGCGCTGATTTTTGTACTCGGTGTCGGTGCCCAATGGTTGGCATGGAAGATCCGAGTCCCCTCGATCCTTCTCCTTCTTCTGATCGGGATACTCGCGGGGCCAGTCGCAAGATCTGTCCTCAAGGACACGGCCTTCCTGAATCTGGCTTTAGACCCCAATGAACTCTTCGGATCCGATGTGCTCCTCGCAGCAGTTGGTATCGCGGTCAGTCTGATCTTGTACGAGGGGGGGCTCACACTCAACTTCAAAGAGCTCCGCAGCACCTGGAAGCCTGTGACCTTGCTCGTTTCCGTGGGTGCAATAGTCACCTGGATCGTTGCGGGGCTGAGTGCCTATTACATCTTCGATCTGGATCGTTCAATCGCGATCTTGCTCGGGGCGATCCTCATCGTGACCGGCCCGACCGTCGTCGGGCCGCTGCTGAACCACATCCGTCCGAGCGGGGACTCAGGATTGGTCCTGAAGTGGGAGGGGATCGTAATAGACCCCATCGGTGTCCTCGCCGCGGTGCTGGTGTTCGAGGTTATCGCCGCTCAATCGTCTCAGGAACTCGCCGCTCAGGCAGCCGATTCGAGCCAGGTGCAGTTCGTCTTGGTCGCGATCGCCAAGACGATCGTTGCCGGGTTTGGGTTCGGATTGCTCGCTGCATTTCTTCTTCGAACGGTGATGAACCGGTTCCTGGTTCCGGATTATCTCCAGAACCCCGTTTCGCTGATGCTCGTCGTCGGGGCATTTACCGCGTCAAACGAGATCATGCCCGAATCGGGGCTCCTCGCGACCACCGTCATGGGGATCGCATTAGGCAACCAGAAAAAGGTTGATGTTCATCACATCCTTGAGTTCAAGGAAAACCTACGCGTGCTCCTGATTGGGGCACTCTTCATCGTGCTCTCCGCCCGTCTTGAGATCGACCAGCTCCAGCAACTTGATTGGTTCAATGTGTTGCTATATCTTGCGGTGCTGATCCTGATCGCACGCCCCGCGGCCGTATTCATCGCCACAATCGGTGCGGGATTGAGTTTGAACGAGCGCATGTTTATCGCTTGGCTCGCGCCCAGAGGAATTGTTGCGGCAGCTGCGGCATCACTTTTCTCTCTGGGGTTAGGAACTCCGGATGCCGATCGGGTTGTGCCCTTGACCTTCTCGGTCATCATCGGCACCGTCGCTTTCTACGGACTCACCGCGCCATGGGCGGCCAAGATGCTCAAGATTGCGGATCAAAACCCGCAGGGCATTCTCTTTGTCGGTGCTCCGAAATGGGCCCGTGCAATCGCACTCACCATGCATAAGCGTGGTTTCAAGGTCCTGATGATTGACACGAACCGTGCGAATGTTCGCCTTGCGCGGATGGAGGGGTTGAGTGCGATCCAGGACAACATCCTGACGCTACCAGATATCACGGATCTTGATTTGCGGGGAATCGGACGAGTGTTCGCTTGCACGCCCAACGATGAGGTGAACACCCTCTCACTTCAGCGGTTCATGGGGTACTTTGAGACTTCAAAGCTTTACCAGATCCACCCAGTGAAAACGAAGAAGACCCCAGACGAAGGGCAGCATGCCGAACGCCGTTGGCGCACGCTGTTCCGCGCTGACGCAGATTACCAAGGCCTGGAGAACTCTTTGGAGCACGGCGGTGTGATCAAGGCAACCACCATTTCCGATGAGTTCACATACTCCAGTTACCAGACACTCTACGGCTCTTCGATCATCCCTCTCTTCACAGTCAAACCGAGTGGCTCGATCGTTGTTTGGACAACCGATAAGCCGGCAGATCCCACGAGCGGGGACACAATCATCGCAATTGTGAATCCGGACGAGCTCTTTGTCGGTGGGCCGTTCCTTCTCGATAATGAAGACGACGAAGCTTCAACCGCAACTCAGGACATCTCGTCATAGTCTGGGCCGGAATCAGAATGGCCAAGACCAAAGTTCTGCTTGAGCCAGTTTCGAACAATCGGAATCGAGACTTTGGGGCTTTCTCCGCCGTTGTTTTCGATCAGGATGAGGGTTTGGTCATCGTCCGCGCGTTGGATGCCATCGATCCTCATCGATTCATGAACGCGATGATGGAATGATTCGGTGCTCGTCGCGGGTTCTGTTTTCTCAAGGATCGCCGCGAAGCCCTCGACACCAATCTGCACCCCATCAGAATCCATCGCCTCGATGTAGGCATCGGTGTAGGCGCAGACTTGATCCCCAGGATTGAGCTTGAATGCGATCTGCTCGTATGCCGTGGAGGCGATGACGCCGAGAGGAAGATTGGTTAAGCCGACCCGTACTTCCTTACACGGCTGTGTGATGGCTTCCGGAGAGCGGGATTCCAGAGGGACCCATGCAACTGTACCACGACGACGGATCAATGGTGGGGGGTGACCCGCGTTGACAAGGATCAGGTGCCTGCTGGGGGCAAAGTATGTCATGAGCAACGCAGTCGCGAATCGTCCTTCTGTGGACATTTCGTCGAACGCTCCGTTGAGAGTCTGTGCAAACTTTGATTGGTCCACCGTGTTAATCGATTTATGCATCGCTCGTCGAAGCTTCGTTGCGAGACCGCTGACACTTGATCCGTGTCCGGAGACATCAGCGAGCAGGATTCTTGAAATCCAGCCGCTGGAGCACGAGGAAATCAGATAGATATCGCCGCCCTTTTCGCCCTCTTGTGGGTTTGAGCTGACGCTCAGATTCAAACCCGGCACGGATGTTGTGTGCTCCACATTGCTCGACCCACCCCATACCTCAAGGCAACGGAGTTCCTGATGTGAGACGAGATCGTTCTGTGTGCCCAAAGTGGAACTCATGACTGGGATGATCATTCAGAAGCGTCGTTTTATTCCACTCGCGTTTGGCTCACTCGCCCAGTGCATCTTCCCGAGCAGTGTTTTCCAATAGCTGACCCGCGGGTCATGAACGAAACCGATCTGTTCTTTCGCCGCAGTCACACGCAGGACATCCCCATCACGGAGTCGATGGTCTTCCTGACCATCGATGATCAGTGTCGTTCCTGAGTTTTCGATCGAGTTGGCGTTGCACACCCGAATAGCGACTTCGGAGCAGCTGGGCACAACGATCGGACGGAAGCTCAATGAGTGTGCAGCGATCGGTGTAACGGTCATCGCATTCACTCCAGGCGCCACGATCGGACCGCCTGCGGAAACATTGTAAGCCGTAGACCCCAGCGGAGTAGAAACAATGATCCCGTCTCCAGAGACCCGCGGCCCGACCTGCTCATCGACAGAGATATCGAGCGTGATCATGCGGAACGGAGGCCCAGCGCTCACCACAAACTCATTGAGTGCGAACGATGCAAAGACCGGGGTGCCATCGGTATTTCTCACGACTCCATGCAAAGGCGTAACCGGCTTGATGAAGAGCTCTGCTTCGCTCAGCAGCCCTTTCGCATCAAGCTTGAATCGATCGAGTTCATAGCCAGCCATGAATCCAACCTTGCCCGTATTGACCCCCAGCAACGGCGTTCGCAATGCAAGGCATTTGTGTGCAGCCGCCAGGATCGTGCCGTCTCCGCCTAGGGCGATAACGAGATCGACATTGTCGGCGTCAGGTAGACCGTTCGTTTCGTTTGTTTGAAGTTCAGCGATGAGCTCGCCATGCTGTAGAATTAATGATCGGATTTCTTCCAGTGCCTCGGCGGCTTTGGGCTTGTTCCGATTCGTGATCAGGGCGACTCGGCGTCTCATGGTTGTTCCTAGTGAAGACGCTTTACCCTTGGGCGGGTGTACTGTCCGTGATTGGTTTGGGCTCGTGATGCGATTCCATGGCCTTGGCAACGAACATCGCGTGTTCTTTCGGAGCATACGCGTGACAGATCATTCGTGCGATCCCATCTGCGTCGAGTCCGACTTGTTTCAACTGTTCTGCACGCGAGTCCTGGATGATCCAATGGTCCGGGATGCCGTGGCGAACAACTCGGGAAGCATCAAAGCCGAGATCCTGGGCGGCCTCGAGGACTGCGCTGCCGAACCCGCCGATGATCGAATGATCCTCGAGTGTCAAAATCGGGATCGATCGCTCAAGCAGTTCACGCAGGAGCGTCGAATCGACTGGTTTAGCGAATCGAGCGTCATATAACGCCACTTTGTATTCATTCTGGAGCATATCGATCGCGTCTGAAGCCGCAACCGCGGGTGTCCCGAAGGCAAGGATCGCTACATCCGGTGTATTTGTATCTAGATCCGCGAACTCTGGCGTCAAGAGACGAGCCTTACCGAGTTCGAATGGCGGGGCCTCCCCGAATCGCTCATCGATATTGTCGCGGGGATATCGAACGCTGCTCAGCCCGCCTTCCCAAGTCCGCATGAACTCGAGCGAAGCACGCAATGAGGCCTCGTCGATCGCTGCGGTGAGTACCGCGTCTGGGAGTGTTCTGAGGATGGCGATATCGCAAAATCCATGATGGACTGCGCCATCACCGCCTACAAGCCCCGCACGATCGAGACAGAGTCGCACGGGAAGCCCCTGAAGAGCAGATTCCTGGAAAGCCTGATCGAATGCTCTCTGGAGGAATGTCGAATAGACGGCGAAGAAAGGCTTGAGCCCGCACTTTGCCATGCCTGCCATCATGTCCATGGCGTGTGATTCACAGATACCTGTGTCGAAGCTTCGATCCGAGAATGATTCGATCGCCCGAATGACGCCCGTTCCATCCGCCATCGCGGCTGTTGCAGTCACGACACGCTCATCTCGTTCCATGAGATCAACGAGGGCGTCTCCAAAGGCCGCGGTAAACGAACGCCCGCTGGCTTTCATCTCAACACGACATCCCAACTGCTCGTCTCTCTCGACACGGAACGCCTTGGGGGAATGAAACTTCGTTGCGTCCTGTTCGGCGATATCAAGGCCTTTGCCCTTTGTCGTTTTGACATGGAGCACCATCGGGCGATCGATGTCCTGCGCCTCGGTCAGGAACTCGATGAGTGTGGGTAGATCGTGCCCGTCAATTGGACCAACGGTGAGCAAGCCAAACTGCTCAAACCATGATTCCTCGGCGATTGCGGCCTTCGTCATCTCACCCATGCGGTGGTACGCCTCTTTGAGGTAGTCACCACCGGGCACATGCCTGAGAAGTTCCTTCGCACCTTTTTTGAAATCAGAGTAGGTATGCGAAACCCGCACCCGGTCAAAGTATTGTGCCATCGCACCTTGGGGCTTAGAGATACTCATCCCGTTATCGTTAAGCACAACGAGCATCTGGCGTTTGAGCGTCCCCGCGTTGTTGAGCCCTTCCATCGCAACACCATTGACGATTGACGCATCACCGATAAGTGAGACGACTCGCTTCCCATCCGGACGAACACCGGGCAGGTATGAGGTCTTCATGAGTTCGTCACCGCGTGCCATACCGACGGCTGTGGAAATTGCCGTCCCCGCGTGCCCAACCCGGAAGAGGTCGTACTCACTCTCGCTGGGTTCTGGGAACCCAGAGATGCCCGCGCTCGTGCGGAGCATCTCGAACTTATCGAGTCGGCCGGTGAGAATTTTGTGAGGGTAGCACTGGTGACCGACATCAAAGAGTAAACGGTCATGGGCAAAGTCGAATACACGGTGCATCGCAATCGTGAGTTCAACAACACCCAGATTCGGTGCCAGGTGTCCGCCGCTACGCGATACCTTGTCGATGATGACCGCACGGATCTCCCCCGCGAGATCCTCGAGTTGAGCGATGGACATCGTTCGTAGATCGCGGGGAGTTTTGATCTGAGAGAGCAAGCTCATGGAGTCCTTTCGATCACACCAAAACAAGGCGGAATAGACCATCTCAAGTATAGTGATGCACGGGATTCCATGCCACCTGCCAAGCTACCCAACTCTGCTTGAACGAGTTCGTAAGAACCCCGTGGCTCGGATACAAAATGTGGCCGACTCCGATAATCACTGCCCTTTCAGTCAAGATTCTCGATGCGTGAGCATGTCGCCCATATCCCGCAATGGGGCGACATCGCCGATCCGGAGTGATTCGAGTTCCAGAAGGGCATCGGCGGCGACCTCTCCCAGATATGCTGCATGCTCCCGGGATCGTTCCACACCGATTGTGCTTGGGTAGGTTATTTTTCCGGCTGCTTCGTCTTTGCCCAAGGCCTTGCCCACCGCGTCCGAGGACCCCTCAACATCCAGCAGGTCATCGATGATCTGGAACTGCAACCCGATCGCTTCGCTATACCGCGTAAGCAGCTCAACTGCCTCATCGGGGGCACCAACAGAAACGGCCCCCATCCTGCAGCTTGCTCGGAGCAGTGCTCCGGTCTTGTTCCGGTGAATAAGCTCAACGGCCTCCACATCAGTCAAACCGACTTGGTCTCCCCCCAGAGTGTCGTAGATCTGCCCTTCGATCATTGCTCTGGTTCCGCGTGCAAGCTCCGTCCCAAGCTTGAGCGCGATCAAGGGGACTGGGTGCTCCTGAGTCGATTCGTACGCCAGCGAAAGCAGCGCATCGCCCGCGAGAACGGCCATAGCTTCACCTGCGTGTCGATGCAGCGTTGGGCGTCCGCGCCTGATGTCGTCGTTGTCCAAGGCGGGCAGATCGTCATGAATCAGACTGAACGCATGGATCATCTCCACGGCAGCCCCCGCGTGGAGCGTGTTCTCACCCGTATGCCCACACGCGATTGCACTGTACCAGGCAAGCGCAGGACGGACTCGCTTCCCCCCACCAAGCAGGCTGTAGCGGATCGCCTCGTCAAGATTCTGGGGCAGGTGCCTTTGCTCGAGAAATGCGTTGAGATGGGTATCAACACGCTCGATCACCTGAGCGAGTGTTGGTTGAGGGATCCGATGGGTGTTGGCGTGATTCACGCTCGATCTTAGCGATTCCCATTCCTGTGTGCTAGCATCTTTGCGATGCTTGAGCACGCGATCCAGTTTTTCCAAGCCGGCGGATGGGTCATGTACCCCTTGCTTGCGATGAGTGTCATTTCATTGACATTGATCTTTGAACGCACAGTTTTCTGGGTGCTTGGTCCTCAACGCGTCGGGCACCGTCGACTCGGGTTCTATCTGGAAAGACTGAATCATGAATCGCGGGATTCGATGCTCAAGCTGTCGGGTTCGGATTCCACGCTGGAGGGGCGACTGGTATCTCGAGCTTTGGGTTCTCAATCAACATCAGAGCCAGCATTGATTGGGCACATCGAGGCTCTTCGACCGGCAATCGAACGGTTTGCGCCCACGCTCGGAGCCATAATTGCTGCGGCGCCACTGCTTGGAATTCTGGGAACCGTGACGGGCATCATCCAGAGCTTTGATCTGTTGGGTGAGGCCTCGAGCGTCTCTGATCCGACGATCGTGGCGGGGGGCATCGCTGAGGCGCTGTATACAACCGCCTTTGGGCTTTGTATCGCTTTGGTGACGCTATTTCCTCATGTCTATTTCAAGTCCCGTGCCGATCGGGCTCTTGGTCACCTCGAAGTGCTTGCCGGGGCGATTATGGATCACAATGCACGGGGCTGAGGACGCTCAGACTGTTTGCTTGCTCACAAGCTCAAAGATTTCTTCCGGCGTCGTCGCGTTGTAGATTTCTTCGCGAAAGTTCACATCACTGATCAAACGGCTGATGTGCGCCAGGGCCTCAATGTGGTCCTTCGTCTTGTCTGGAGGCGAAGCAAGCAGGACGACAAGCTGTACAGGCTGGGTGTCGATCGCTTCAAAGTCGATGGGTTCAGATGGCTTTCCGATGGCGAGTGATTGACGCTTGAGACTCGCACACTTGCCGTGCGGGATCGCAAGCCCATGTCCGATGCCGGTGGTCCTGGTTTGTTCGCGCGTCCACACCGCATCCTTGAGCGATTGGACTTCAGAGACCTGCCCGGCCTCTCCCATGCGATCAATCAGTTCGTTGATCACACCCTGCTTCTCTGTCGAAGCGAGCGGTGCGATGATGCAGGCGGGGTCGAGAATGTCCATCAGGTTCATGATCCGTACCTCACGAAGGCGTGTGTTGGGCATGAAGTGTAAGCGGCGAACGATCAAGAGTGGGAGGCACGACAAAAACTCCGAAAAGTCAAGGTGCTCGATGAAGTACGGCCGCGTAAGACGCGTCACGGTAGTCCGCCATATTCCCGCCAGGGCTCCCGCCCATCTCGATTCGTTGGGTGTGCCCGATCGTCAGCCCATGCTCATCGGCCGCCCATTGGGTATTTTCCTCGTTTTCCTCTGCTTCCACGCTGCAGGTTGCGTAGACAAGCGTTCCACCCTCGTCAAGCATCTCGAATGCGTGTGAGACGATCGATCGCTGGGTGGCGACTAATCGCTTGACCTGGGCGTCCATAGGGCGGTATCTCGCTTCGAGACGCCGCGCAAGCACCCCGGTATTCGAGCACGGGACATCAGTCAGGATGAGATCGGCCCAGCGAGCATAGCGATGGTTCAAATCGCTGACATGCTCGACACGCACACCCTCATCCTCTCGGAAACTTGCCCGTAGAGTCTTAATCCGCTGAGGATCGATCTCGCAGGCAATGATTTCACATTCGGGAAACATCGAACGCAGTTGTCGCGTTTTTGTCCCCTGCCCAGCACATAGATCGATGACCCTTTTCGGGGTTATATCCAGACTCAACTCGCCTAGCGTGGCGCTGCTCGCCGGATCCTGTACCCATATACCGGGGTCCTGTTCCAGCAGCTCAAGGAGTTGTGCTCGCCCCGATGTGTATACCCGATGGTCTGGGGATTCATGCTGCACCAGATCGGGCGAGTCGATCGGTTGTGTAGCATGCTTCACATAGAGAATTGTTGGTGCCTTGATGAGCGTGTGCAGGCTCGCGGGAGTTGGGTCTTCGTAAAGACTTTCCCATCGAGCAAGCAGCGCATTCGGAAGTGAACACGCGATTCCCAATCTGCGCCTTCCGTTTTCCGGGAGTTCGAGCCCCTTGAGCTGAAGCATGCCGCCATCACTCAGGGGCACCGAATCGATGTGGTGGTCCCAACTGGAGTCGATCCGTTCGCCCCGGGTCTGGGCGACTTTCCTGAGCACCGCGTTGACCATGCCGCCTGCGCCCGGACGAATATGACGCTTCGCCCAGGCCACAGACTCATCGAGCACTGCGTGAGCGGGAACTCGATCGAGAAATAGCAACTGGGCTGCCCCACCCAGTAAGACCGCTCGCATTCGGGGCTCGATCTCGTGAGACTGGTGACCGCTAAGAGTCTCCAGAACAAACTCCAGTGTTCGCCAGCGTCGCACAGATTGTTCGACGATCATGATCGCGAGACCCGCATCGCGAGGTTCTAGAGTACCTGTATTAATGTCCTTGGGGATCAAATCCGGGTAGCGGGTTGCGTACGCGCTCAGGTGCCGATAGGCGGCATCGCGTGCATCCATGATCGGGGACTCTGATCGTTGTGGTCCGCCGCGTCCTGTCCGTGTCCCTTGCTTTGGCATCGCTCAAGCGTAGGACGCGATGGTGACTTGCGCCCGGGGTCGGACGCGTCCATTCGCATATCATCCCTCTGAACCCATGAGCAATACCGCACCTCAACTCGATTCGGACGCTCCTGCACCGGGCACGCGACGGTTCTCCACGCACCGGATTCTTTCCGGGATGAAGATCCGCAAGAAGCTCATTGTCCTCCATACCGCATTTTCACTCGGGCTTGGCACGATCCTGATGATCGCGATTTATCCCGCGATGTCCAAAATCATTCGGGGTGCAGAGATCGATCAGAGCATGCGGATTCTCGAGATTGTCCTCGGTTCGACAGAAACGCCCTTGCCGGATCAGGGCTCATCATGGTTGGTACTCCGATCGGGTGATGCGGTGATGGGGGTGCCCGATGAAATCGTGCTCGATGCACGCAATAGCCCGGGTGTAGGCATCCATGTCCCACCAAACGATTTCGCCTCAGGTGTGCTTTGTTATCTCCCAGGGCAAGACGAGTTTATCGCTGTGCGATCTCGTTCAGAACTCGCCCGTGAAGCGATCCAGCTCGTCTATGTACTTGTCTTCGTGACGCTGCTCGTCGGTTATGGGCTTGTCGCGGCAGCGCTGGAACTCTTTGTGCTTCCTCAGCATGTATATCGCCCGATCAGCTCGATGCTCCAAGCGGATCAAGCGGTCACCCAAGGCGAGCGAGAGTACGAGCTGATCCCAGATACCGAGATCCCAGCAGACGAGCTGGGAGAGATTATGTGTTCACGCAATGAGACAATCAGGTCGTTGCGTACACATGAGCGTGAGCTTGCGAAAGCACTGGATCGTCTCGAAAACACGGCTGCAGATCTACACAAGAAAAATCACCTGCTGGAAACAGCGAGAAAAAACCTCGAAGGTGCCGATCGATTGGCATCCCTCGGGATGATGAGCGCCGGAATCGCCCATGAACTCAATACCCCATTAGCTGTCGTGAAGGGGTTGGTAGAAAAACTCAATCGTCAATCAGAACTTACCGCGCAGGAGATCGCGTTGCTTGTGCGAGTCGTCCGCCGATTAGAGACTCTTTCGGAAGGGCTGCTCGACTTTGCGCGAGTTCGTCCGCCTATGAACGAATGCGCCAATCTTGTCGAGCTCGTCTCAGAGGCACAGATGCTGGTGCTCATCGATCGCAAAGACGCTGCCCGTGATCTGTCTATTGAGATCATGTCTGAACCCAAAACAATCGAGATCAACTGTGATCCAGATCGGTTAGTGCAGGTCTTTGTCAATCTGATCCGAAATGCGATTGATGCGCTCAATGAATCGCAGACGATCGACCCCCGAGTTGAGATTCATTTCGAGCGTGAGAACCGTGATGGAACCGAATGGATTGCTGTACGAATCATCGATAACGGCCCTGGGATTGATGCGGAGCTGATCGATCGTCTGTTCGAACCATTCGTCTCAACGCGTCTGGATGCGCATGGGACGGGGCTTGGTCTCGCGGTCGCCAATGGGATTGTTCGCGAACACAGCGGCATTCTGACCGCGACGAATCGATCGGGAGATGCACAACGAGGGGCTGTATTTGAGGTGCTCCTACCCTGCAACCGAACCCAAGATTCAGATTCTGAGTGATTCTGCTTGCGATTTGTCCGGCAACACAGTAAAATGAGGACAAGTATATCTTCATTAGTGCCCCGCGCTCCTGACAGGTTGAGGAACACTGCATGAGTTCAAATACACTGAATGGCCAAGCTGTTTCACCGCTGTCGATTATCTCGCTTGATGATGATCCCGATTTTCGCGAGTACATCGCGGGGACCCTCAGCGGCGAGGGGCACGCCGTGATGACTGTCGCAACGCCAGAGGAACTGTACAAGAAGGCGTCTGAATCCCAGCCGGATGTCATCATGCTCGATATCAAGATGGGGAAACACTCTGGCGAGGAGGTCCTTGCGGAAATTCGGAATCGCTGGCCCAAGCAGTGTGTCATCGTTGTCACAGGCTATCCATCGCTGGATTCCATGCGAGACACCTTCAAGCAGGATGTCTTCGACTATATCGCCAAGCCCTTCAGTGTTGAGGATATGCGGCGCGTGCTATCCCAGGCCTCCCAGCAACTCGGACTTGGACAGAAGCCGATGGATCGCCTTCGTGGCGTCCTAGGAAGACAGATCCGACTTGCACGCACTGAGCGGGGCTGGACCCTGCGTGAACTCTCCGAGCTGAGCTCTGTATCAGTATCTCAGCTCAGCTCGATCGAACGGGGTACCCATCTGCCCAGCGTTGAATCCCTTGTCGCGATTTCCCTCGCACTGGAGTCAAAGCCAAGCGATTGGTTCGCTGCCGCGGGTTTCTAACCCCGGCGTTGAGATCAACGGAGCAATGCACCTGCCTACTGTTTGCGCGTGGATTCCAAAGTCGACCAACCCTCGGTTCTCTTCACGGCCTTTGAGCCCTCAGGCGATGACCATGCCGCTGCGGTTATCTCGCGCCTGCGATCGATCTATCCCAAACTCAAAATTTACGCCTGGGGCGGACGCAAGATGCAAGCCGCGGGTGCCGAGGTAGTGGAGATCACCGGCGATGATGCGGTCATGGGACTCCCCGGACTTGCGAAAATACGAGAGCACCAACGCCTCAATGCGAATATCGAAGAGTGGCTCAGAGACAACCAGATATCTGTCCATATCCCTGTCGACTCGCCAGCGGCAAACTTCCCGGTCTGCAAGCTCACCAAAGCAGCCGGAGCGCGGGTTGTGCATCTTGTGGCCCCACAGCTATGGGCATGGGCACCGTGGCGTATCCGGAAGCTTCGCAAACTCACCGATCATGTGATGTGTGTGCTCCCATTCGAACAGGAGTGGTTCAGGTCGCGTGGTGTCGAAGCGACATTCATCGGCCACCCGCTCTTTGACGAGAAGGTTGATTATGCTGTGCTCGACGAGCAGATCCAAAGCTGGACCCGCGGCGACCAGAATGTTGCGCTCATGCCGGGATCTCGCCCGAGTGAGATGAAGAAAAACTTTCCGCTTATCCTTGGGGCGTACATCAAGCTTAACAATGAGCACGCCCACATGCGGGGCATCGTTGCCGCCACGCGCAAGGAAATTGAACCCACACTCCGTCAGATCGCGAAGGATGCAGGACTCGAATGGCCGGATTCACTTGAGATCCGATTCGGGAGCACAGACGCCGTCGTGCGGTGGTGTGACATGTGCATGGTGGTGTCTGGCACGGTGACCCTTCAGATCGCACGCCAGCACAAGCCCATGGTCATCGTGTACAAGCTCGGGCGGATCGCGTGGACCCTGATCGCGCGTTGGCTGATCCAGCCCGATTTCATCACCTTGCCCAATCTCATCGCGGGAAGAGAGATCTGCCCAGAACTTGTGCCGCATTTCGGAGGCAGCGAACCGATTGCAGATCGCGTCGTGGGTTTACTCGAGGATCAGGATGCGTTCACCACCCAGGTGCGTGAGCTCGAAGCGATCGGCAAAGTGTACGATGAGCAGCACGCGGCTGAGAATGCGGCTCGTATCATTGCTCGATACGCCGGGCTCGAGCCGTTTTGATCGAATCGCTCACATTCGGACGGGAATCATTCCCAGCGTACACCATGCATTTCCTGCTCGGTCTTGGATGGGAAACTGTTCGATTTCAGGTAAACCAACTGGCAAGTCCCGATCGATCATCGCGCGAACACTCATCGCAATGTCATGCGGGCCTGCCTGAGCGTGCTCATTAAACACCACCATCAGCACCGCCCCATGACAAATGAGTGGATCTGAAGCGAGTTTGATCACATCCTCACTCGGGCCATTGATCATCTCAAGTTCGTATTTCGAGTTGGGGGTGGGTATTCCATCCACATATCGGATCTGGGGTACGCATTTCATCTCGATCCACATCGCCTCCCTCGGGTCGCATTCAGATTCTTTGGGTTCCGCAAGCGACGCGAAGGATTCGAAGAGCGTGCCAGAAGCTCGTAGCAGTTCCTTGTGGGCATCTACTGGGTCAAACAATGATTTTTTCTGATCCGGCAGGAGTACAAAGTCCACCCGCTCGCGTGCGTTTTTGCCTGGCAGCTCGAGCTTTGGACTCGGCAGACAAGATTCTCTGAGCACAGTGGTCTCGGAGTCTGCAAGCCCTTTGATTGCAATGGGATGCAGGTCGATTTCTCGCATCGCATCCAGCCCCGAATGGGCGTGGTCCTCAACGAGGAGTTGTTCATGCTCACGCAGATTGGCCGCGATTTTTGAGTTGAGATCTGTTAGTGACCACATCGACACAACGCTAGCACACGATTGTGCAGTTTGCATTCAGCGTCAGAGTGTGCGATGATCCCCGTCGTTTTCTCTGGAAAATCGCAACACAGTCAGCGGGGACCGTATGTCACTGAATGACACCATCAACGCAATCAATGGCGTTCTCTTTTCAAACTTCACCGTTTATGCGCTGCTCCTCACCGGGCTCGTATTCACTATTTGGTCAAAGTTTGGCCAGTTCCGTGCTTTGACTCACGGCGTGAGTGTCGTGCGCGGCAAGTACGACGATCATGACGATCCTGGAGCAATCAATCACTTCCAAGCGCTCTCAGCAGCGTTGTCTGCGACCGTCGGGCTAGGAAACATCGCGGGTGTGGCCGTGGCCGTCGCATTGGGCGGGCCGGGGGCAATCTTCTGGATGTGGATCATTGGACTTTTGGGCATGTCGCTCAAGATGACCGAGGTCACTCAATCCATGCTCTACCGCAATACAGATGACCCTGACAACCCGCATGGCGGCCCGATGTTCGTCGTGAAGAAAGGCTTTGCTGAGTGGGGTCTCGCGCCAATTGGAACGATCATCGGTGGTATCTTTGTCATCACCGTGATCATCTCGGCGATTACAGGCGGGAACATGTTCCAGGCATGGAATGTCGCGGATATCACCTTCACATATTTCCAGGTGCCCCAAGTCTTTACTGGGATAGTGCTTACTGTCGCGGTCGGGCTTGTGATCATCGGGGGGATCAAGCGAATCGGCGCTGTTGCCGGACGAATTGTTCCAATCATGTGTGCGTTGTATGTCATCGCCGCACTCGTGGTTTTGCTCGCAAATATCGCAGATGTTCCCGCGATGCTTGGACTCATCGTCAAGAGCGGTGTTCCAGAGTTCATGGGTGGCGAAAGCGCGGATGCCACAGGCGCATTCCTGGGTGGCACATTTGGCTATGCCGCTATGTGGGGTGTAAAGAGAGCTCTGTTCTCGTCTGAGGCAGGGCAGGGTTCATCACCCATCGCTCACTCGGCGGCAAAGACAGATGAACCCGTCCGTGAGGGTGTTGTGGCGGGGCTCGAGCCGTTCATCGACACCATCGTTGTTTGTACCCTTACGGCGCTCGTGATCCTATCTACCGGAGCGTATAACCGTGCGCCTGAGGCAGAGTTCCTCGATTCAAGCCAGATCCAGTTTGTTCAAGCGACTGATTCGGAAACGGGCGAGGTACGAGAAAACGCCTGGACGATCGAGACACCGCCTCTGCCACAGATGAGCTCCGAGGCGCGTCGCATCCGCCAAGCACCTGAGAATGCTTCGGGTTGGCGTGAAGGCGAGACGATTTTCTTTGTCGTCGCCGCTGATGAAGATCTCAATACGGGTCGTGATCTGCGCAAGATTACAGGTACGGTGAATCGAAACGATGACGATCTTTGGGTTGTCTCGTGGAACTCACTGGATTCTGTGATGACTCCTCATTTCCGTGAGCACGATGATGGCTCATTCGATCTCGGGATCTACGGCGACTACGCGGGGGCATCCATGACCGCCTACGCGTTCGACCGGCAGTTCCCCGGGCTCGGGAAATGGCTTGTATTGATTGCCGCTTGGTTGTTTGCCCTCTCGACGATGATCTCGTGGTCTTACTATGGGGAGCAGGGGATCTACTACTTCTTCGGCACTCACGGTGAGGAATCTGCCAAGCCCGCGGTCCTGATCTACAAGGTGATCTATTCGCTCTTGATCCTTCTGACGACCATCCTCGCGATGCCGCTCTTCGGGCCGGATAAGAAGGCATTCATCGCGACTGATCATGAGCTTGATATGTGGACGACGCTCGGTTTAGGCGTCATGCTTGTGGCGAACATCCCCATCATGTGGCTCTTTGGAGCCAAGGCGATGGGCGCCTACCACGAGTACTTCCGCCGAATGAAGGCCGGTGGCGATCCGCCACACGATGCACCGCCGATCACAGATGTGGTCGAAGGCAAGGATGTTGAGTAATCAACCCAAAGCCACCCCACCGGGGTGGCTTTTTTATGCGACGAGCTGCATGAGTCCCGCGATCGCAAAGGCCCAGGCGAACAAGGCTCCGAAGACGATCCACCTGGATCTCGTGGAGAGGGCTGCGATTCCGTCCTCAATGCTGTTATTCGGCACGCATTCAAGTTCTTGATGTGCGACGGAATCCAGCCCGCCCCGTTCTAGTGCCCGTTCAACAATGCCGATAACCAACTGGGATTGCATCGGGTTCAAGCCCGATCGGGCGCCTTGTTCGATCATTTTGTGAGGTTCCATAGAGGCATCGGATTCAAGAATGAGACGGACACGCATGGCGAATACCCATTTGGGGTCGTGCAAGTTGGTGCCAGATTCGGATTGTGAGGACGCGGTGCAAATTTGACGCATTCCGTGTTGCGAATGCTGAACACTTTGGAAAGGGATCGGGCTGGAGAGGTCGGAAGACGAGATTGTGTACGGATCTGTGCTCATGGGCGAACTGGTGCATATGGTGTGCCGACATGAAGTCTTACGGATGAACCCCAGCGGGCTTGCATGCCGCCTGTTCCAATGGTGACTTTGATACCGATTGTGAGGATTGAGTGAGCGATCCCAACGAAAACCAGCCCCTGCCGAGGATCGAAACATCGCTCAGCGCTGACGAGGTCCGATCGCGTCTGCACACGCTGAGTAAACGAGGCAAGCTCCCCGGGTTCGAGAAAGAGGCGAAGGATGCGATCTGCTCAGTCGCCGCCCATGGCGCACCGTTTGATTCGGAGCTGCGAATCCATCATGATTCAGGGACGCTCTCGTTCCAGTGTCGATTACTCCCGACAATGCCCCGCATTTTCGTGTTACTTCTGGTCGTTGCTATATGGCCGGGGCTGCCTCTCACGGACTCGTTCCTGAGCTCGTTTGATTGGTATAACGGGATCATGAGCTCGATCGGGATTCAGACCTGGCATTGGTACCTCCCACTCACGATTCTTCCGGCGCCGTTCGCATACCGAGGCGCCGTCAAGAAATCGCGCGCGAGCGCTCACGAATCTGCTATGGAGCAGATCGACAAAATCCGGTCCGTACTCTGATCATTCGGATTTGCGAAGCCATTCGGTTTCGAGTTCATCGAGCTCAGCCTGGATTTCATCGCGCTTCTCGCTCAGCGCGTTCGCCTTCTCGAAGTCTGTCCAGATTTCGGTCCCGCCCAGATCTGCGTCAAGCGTTCGGATCTCGATACCCAAGTCGTTCATCCGCTGTTCGATCTTATCGAGCGGCATCCATGAGAATCGGCTCTTGGGAGCGTCCTGAATTTTCTTTTGCGGGGCGATTGGCTTCGGAGTCGCCACCATCTGAGGCTGTTTTCGGGGTTCATTCTTCGCGGTGGTTCGTTCGGTCTGCGTGATTTTCCACTCGGTGTATGTCCCCGGAAAAACCTCTGCGCCACCATCGCCGTCCAGTACGAGAATGTGATCACATACCGCATCGATCAGAGCGCGATCGTGCGAGATCAGAATGATCGTCCCGTCGAAGTCACCGGATGTTTTTTCGCCCGTCATCGGATTCTCATGCGTCCGGGCGAGGGTGTCTTCAAGTCTTTCACAGGCTTGAATGTCGAGATGATTCGTCGGCTCATCGAGGATGAGCACATTCTTCGCGCTCGCAAGCAAACCCGCCAGGACGGCACGAGCTTGCTCACCACCGGACATCACGCCGAGTGGCTTCTCCTGTTCTCGCCCGGAAAAGAGGAACGCGCCCGCGAGGTTGCGTGCGTCTTGCTCGCTCATCATCACCCGCTCATCTGTCGCTTTGCGGACTGTGTCTTGAATATGTCGGTACACGGTCTTGTCCGGATCGAGGTCATCTCGGTTCTGGGAGAAGTACCCGACCGCGAGCTTCGCGCCGAGTTTGATCGTTCCCTGATCCGGCTCCATCTCGCCCAATAAACAGCGCACGAGCGTAGTTTTTCCGGCACCGTTTGGTCCGATGATTCCCCAGCGTTGGCCACGCTCGACATGGATGCCAAGATCATGAAAGAGCACCTTGTCATCGTAGCGTTTACTGAGTTCGCGAGCCGCGATGACGATATCGCCAGTTCGATCTGCTTTGGGGAGATTGAGTTTGATGTCACTCAGTTCCACCGGGCGTTCGAGCGCTTCCTCTTTCGCACGCTCGAGCTTTGACTCTCGCCCCTTCGCCTGCTTCGCGCGTTGGCCGGCTTTATACTGACGAATGTAAGCTTCTTCACGCTTGAACATCGTTTGCTGCTTTTCCCAAGCACGAAGCATCGTGACTCTGCGTTCTACGCGTTGTTTGCGGAACGCTTGGTAGTTCCCGGGATACTCAATGATCCGTCCGTCTTCGACTTCGATGATGCGGGAGACAACCCGGTCGAGCAGGTACCGATCATGTGAGATCAGAATCACCGCGCCAGGGTACTCCTCGCTTAGGAAGTTCTCCAGCCATTCACGCCCTTGGACATCGAGGTGATTCGTCGGCTCATCGAGGAGCAGGACCCCTGGGTTCTCCAGGAGTAAGCGTCCGAGCGCAACGCGTGCTTTTTGACCACCCGAGAGGTCTTTTACCTTGATCTCGAAGTGCTCGTCCGTGAAGCCCAGCCCATGAAGGATCTGGTCAACCTTGTGATCATTGTGATATCCTCCTGCCGCCTCAATCGACTTCTCGATCCGCTCTTGCTCGCGCAGGAGTTTCTCAAGCTGCTCGCCCTTGGCATCGCCCATCGAGTGGAAAATATCGTCCAGCTGGAGCTGGAGTTCATCCACGATTTCGAATGCCCGTGCGGCTGCTTCCTTGAGCGTGTCATCAGCTTCGAGTGTGGGATTCTGTTGGAGATACCCGACCCGGACACCCTGCGAAGCACTGACATCGCCCGCATCTGGCTTGACGAGGCCGCCGAGGATTTTGAGTAGCGTGCTTTTTCCCGTTCCGTTTCGTCCAACCACGCCGATCTTTTCGCCGGGCTCAAGCGTTAGCGAGATACCTTTGAGTATGTCGCGCTCGCCAAATGACAGGGTCAGGTTTGTTCCGGTGAGAATAGGCATGGGTTCCGAGTGTACGCGGGGACTTGCAGCGCGTCATGACACGCCGCACACGCTCCCGAAGAACCGCCGATGATGATCGAGGATCTCGCGGACCATCTCTTCGTCAGGACGATCGTCGTCACGGTCGGGCTGGAAGCATCCTCCAAGGATTAACGCATCTTCCCGCGGGAACATGTACTTGTAACCGTCGTGAACGCAATATCCGAGATCCTGTGGCTGCATATGGACGAGCACGCCGCGGGCCGGATAGACAGCATCATCCCCGAATAGGGATCTGGAACCCAGCGCAGTACAGTTGATGATCAATCGATCATCAAGCGATTCGAGTTCTTTGTGTGATGTGAAGCGATGTTGTTTGATCGTGACCCCGAGCGACTTGAGATCATCGATCAAGGTTCGCAGGAACCTCGGGGTATGGATGTAGAGCGTGCTGAACCGGCGTTCCGCGATCGCGTCGCAAGGAAAAGGAAAAGAATCGATCAGCTCGGGTTCCTCAATCAAACCCGGCGTGAACAACCCCTCTTCAGTCTGGGTTCCTTTGGGCTCAAAGACCTCAAGCGTCTCGATGCCGTACTTTTTCGGATCGAGAGATTTGAGTTCGGCGAAGGCCGCGTGGAGGATCTGGTCCCGTCTCTGGATTTCCTCAGGTCTGGAGCCAAACTCAATGCCGACAGGAAGCCAGATCGCGCCCGCAATCACACTGGTGGTTTCCTTGCCAACCTTGTCGGCGTACACCGTGACTGGGTGCCCCTGTGATGCGAGTGCTCTCGCGGTAACCAATCCGACTACACCCGCCCCAAGGATCGTGACCGGTTCCGAGTTGTCGGTTTCTTGTGAGATGAGATCCATAACGATCGGCGTCGTTCCGAACGCGATCGTGACGCCGCATCCGCCGTGCCCGTAATGGTGGACAACCCGCTTGGAACCGATGGTTTCCGTTTCGATCCGCAGCCCCCCATGGCGGCATGGACGGAGGCCGCAGACAGCCCCGAGGACCTTGTCATCGGTAAGCTGTGGGGCGGGTCTGGTCATCGTGGTCGTCATCTCGCTCGCTCCAATGCAAACACTAGCCCAGATGGAGTGATTTCGCCCGAGACCGCCTTGAAATCGACGGGCTTTCACGGGAATGAGAATATCTTGACCCTATAGTTCGTTGTGAGTATCTCCCCTCCAAATCAGAACGGTGACTCGAGTTCAGAGCCGCGTCCGAATCAGCCGATTACGCTGAAAACCCTGAACAGGATGAAGCGGCAAGGCGAGAAGTTTGCATGTCTCGCCGCATACGACGCCACAACGGCACGCTGGCTTGAGCGTGCGGGGGTGCATGTTCTGCTCGCGGGAGACTCCGCTGCTCAGGTCGTCCTTGGTCACGAACGCACGATCGATATGCCGATCGACTTCGGGATCCAGATCACTGCCGCAATTAAGCGGGGGGCTCCGAATACGCTCATCATGGGCGATATGCCTTTTATGAGCTACCACACTTCGCTCGAGAGCGCGATGAATAACGCCGCCCGGTTTATGACCGAGGGCTTAGCGGATGTCATCAAACTCGAAGCCGACGAAACATTCGCGCCACTCGTCGATCGCCTGACTCGTTCTGGCGTTCCCATCTGTGCTCATGTTGGTTGCCGGCCACAAACCAGTTCCGTTACGGGTGGTCCAGTCGCCGCAGGCCGCACCGCCAGCGATCTTGAGCAAGTTGTACAGGATGCAATCGCTCTCGAACAAGCCGGTTCGGTGCTTCTGCTCATAGAAGCCGTCCCCGAAGAAGTCACCAAGGCCGTCATGGACGCGACGAGCGTCCCCGTGATTGGAATCGGTGCTGGGAACGGCGCGGACGGGCAAATCCTTGTCGTCAATGATCTACTGGGCCTGACCGATCACCCGCCCCGATTCGCAGAGCCCGTCGAAACACTGGGAGAGCGAATAAAAGCGTCTGGCGAGAAATGGGTTCAACGCGTACGCGATGGGCAGATCGGTGGTCAGCGATACTCGATGCGTCCCGGTGAGCGAGAAAAGCTCGGGAACAACGAATCAGCGCCGACGAAATCGACGATGGAATGAACAGGTCGCCCTCTGGGCCAGAGGAACAGCTACATTGCGAAAAATCGTCTCCGCAATCCCGGCCCTTCTTGTACTTCTCATTGCCATAATCGCGATCATTGCCGCTCCGCGCCTCGTTCAACGATTCCGATACGCTCAGCTTGCAGCCGAGATCGAACTCGCTCGCGAAACACTCGATCAGAATGATGTCCTCCGCGCCATCGATCGCGCAACCTCTTCGATCTCCCAGATCGTTGAACCCAGCGTCGTACATATCGAAACAAGCTTCGACATCACCAACCAATCGGCGGGCTCTCTCTCAAGCGGTGCCGGGTGGGTTTACGACGAACAGGGGCACATCGTAACCAACGCGCATGTTGTCCAGAGCGCGAAGCGAGTGAGCGTCGAGTTCTCCGACGGGCGTGTAGAACGAGGCATCGTGGTTGGGCTCGACGCATACACAGACATTGCGGTGATCCGCTTGGATGCGAGTGCTACGGTTTTCCCCGCACAAAGGTCACTACGGCGTCTGCCTCAAGTGGGTGAGCGTATATACGCGTTCGGGTCACCCTTCGGGTTTAAGTTTTCGATGTCAGAGGGGATTGTCTCCGGACTCGGACGCGAAGCCGTCGGGTCGAATGTCATCGGCGGCTATACCAACTACATTCAGACTGACGCCGCCGTCAACCCCGGGAACTCCGGGGGGCCGATTGTTAACACTGATGCGCAGATCATTGGAATGAATGTCGCGATCGCAACCGCCCGCTCGATTGGAGAGTCGCCAGAGGAATCCGGATCGGATAGCGCCGGGATATCCTTTGCGATCCCATTGGGCACGATCGAGCCCATCGTCTCGCAGATCATCGAGCATGGCGAGGTTCGGCGTGGATACCTCGGAATCCGATACTTCGGCCGTGAATCCATCCGCGTGGAGGTCGCCGCGGATGACCATCAGGTCTTCACAGGTATCCGCGTGAACGAAGTCGAGGAAGGCGGGCCAAGCGCTCTCGGAGGGATGGTCGAAGGTGATGTCATCATCTCTATCGAGAAATCGCCAATTATTAACTCCGAATCGCTCTCCTCGCTCATCAGCTCGTCACGGCCCGGGGAGAGCATCTCCGTCAGAGTCTGGCGAAATGGCGAACTCGTCGATCTCGAAATTACCCTCGGTGCGATGAAGGATGAGGTACTCGCGGAACGAATCCGCGAGCCGATTCAGGTCCAAATGGGCATGCTTCTAGAGGCCTACGACAACGATCGCGTCCGCGTTCGCCGGGTTTGGGCCGGACTCCCCGGCGCTGAAGCTGGGTTTGAGAACGGCGACATCATCGAACGCATCAATGATCAGGCATACAACGGGTACTTCGGGTTCTTTGTACGACTCGCCGACGAGGGTTTGCTCACCGGAGAATGGATCGAGTTCCTCGTCCGCAGCGAGAATGATGAGACACGGCGCATCCGCATGCGACTCGTGTGGTGATCACTTCTATTTGAGTGCTTTTACAGCTTCGAGAACTTCCTCCGCATGGTCCGGGACCTTCACTTTGTCCCATCGTTGCGCAACCTTTCCGTTCTCGTCAATGAGATAGGTTGTCCGTTCGATCCCCATGTACTTTTTCCCGTACATCGATTTTTCAACCCAGACGCCGTATTTCGCAGCAATCTGTGGATCGGGCTTGCCCTCTTCGTTTACCCGATCGTCGGCCAGCAACGGGTACTTGAGCCCTTCTTTCTCTGCAAACTTGAGTTTGCTCTTGGGTGGTAGTATTGAGATCCCAAGTACCTGGGCTCCAGCGCGTTTGAACTTCGCCCCCAGATCCTGAAAATCGCACGCCTCGCGGGTGCATCCGCTCGTCATGTCTTTGGGGTAGAAAAAGAGAACAACCGGGGTGCCTTTGTACTGACTCAGCTTATGTGTATTCTCGTGCTGGTCTTTCAGGGTGAATGCGGGTGCCTTCTTGCCGATTTCGATAGGTGTCATGGTTGGGTCTCTCTGCACGGGCCGTGCGATGCGATACACTCCTGCGATGGATCAATCCTACACCTTTAACAACAAACAAGCCCTCGTCATGGGCCTCGGGCGATTCGGAGGCGGGCTCGGCGTCACGCGCTACCTGCTCCGTCAGGGGGCACGGGTCGTTCTGAATGATCAAGCCTCGGAAGAGGAACTGAGCACATCGCTGGCCGACCTGGGCAATCAAACAGGTCTCTCACTTGCTCTTGGGCATCACAGTCCGCGCTTGCTTGAGGATATAGATCTTCTCGTCGTCAATCCGGCTGTGCCTCGACCATGGGAGAATGTGTTTATCGAGGCCGCGATTGATAAGGGCATCCGAGTAACCACAGAAATCGAAATTGCCTACCGTCAACTCAACCCGGACCAGATCATCGCAATCACCGGTTCTGCAGGCAAAAGCACCACCTGTGCGATGACACATCATGCATTGGCTTCGAACGGCCTCCATTCAATCCTCGGCGGGAACATTGGTGGCTCACTCCTGGATCGACTCGGGGAAATATCGAACGACACAACGATCGTGCTAGAGCTTTCAAGCGCGATGCTGTATTGGTTGTGGGGTCGAGAGCTGAAGAATCCACCATCGCACCCCGCAGTGTCATGTGTCACGAGTTTCAATGCCAACCATCTGGATTGGCACGGCGGTCTCGAGCATTACCATGCGTCCAAAAAACATATCCTTTGCAAGGAAAAACGAGCCGTGCTTCCAGAGTCACTGGCTTCTTGGGCATATCCAAATACACGCATCGTGACCAAAGATCACATCATACACGGCTGCGAAATCCCTGGATCACACAACGCTATGAACGCGGCGCTCGCACACGCATGTATCCGAGAGTTGCATCCTCAACTTGAAGAATCAGAGATCGTCAATGCGATTCGCTCGTTCAGCGGATTGCCTCATCGATTGAATCGATGCTTTGAGCATAACGGCGTAGTGTACTTCGATGATTCAAAGTCCACGACTCCACAAGCGACACTGCTTGCCGTAGATGCCCTTCAAACATTGGCTCCACGCAATCGTGTTCATCTCATTGTCGGAGGCTACGACAAGGGGGCAGATCTCACCTCGCTCGCAAAGCTCGCAACTGAACTGGCGGGACTGTACTGCATCGGGACTACCGCGGAATCCATTGTTTCGAATGCGCATAGGAACGCGTACCTTTCTCAGAATCTTGAAACGGCGATGCAGCAGATTCACTCTCGGGCCGAGCGTGGCGATCTTGTGGTCCTCTCGCCGGGCTGTGCGTCGTGGGATCAGTTCGACAACTACGAAGTACGCGGGACTCGATTTATTCAACTCGCAAAGAACCTTGCTGGGGTAACCGCATGATGCTCACAACAGTTGCGTTACTCACCATCCTGATCTTGCCGCCTGACGATGAACCCGAGGAGCTGCATGAACTCCTCCCGGGCATTCGTGTCACAGAAGGGGTTGTCGAGTTTGATGGAACCATTTCGATTGATGCACATCACCCTGATACACCCGATGTCTATCTGGAGATGTTCATTACGGCGCCCGATTCCCGAGAGCACGAGTCGCTCGTAGTGTCAAATATCAAGGCATCGAATCTGCACGCCGGGTTACTCGCCGCTGGCTTTGACTCCGGGGCACCAATCACTCGAAATGACCTGGACGAGGTTGTACCTGCACACGGTGACCCGTTGTTCATTACTGTCGCGATTCAGGATGATGCGCCAGAGTTCGTCCCGATCACAGATTGGGTCACGCATGTGGATGCTGAATCTGAGTTGATTGAAAATGAAAAGTGGGGTGGGTTCGTATTCGCGGGTTCGAAGTTTACGAAGCGAGGTTACGAAGCCGACGGCACAGGCACGCTCGTCTCGCTGACATCATTCGGAGACGAGGTCATTGCCCCAGTATGGACCATCTCCCATCTCGCAGAGATCGATGAGCCGGCTTGGATTGTGAATCGTGATCGAGTTCCGGAACGCAACACAAAGGTTGTGGTGCGGATCCAGCGCGAAGAATCACATGAGCCAGACGGGGTCGACATCGATCGCAACCCGTGAATCGCTCTTGAGTAATCCCATTGCACGCACACGCTGCATTGCGTCTTGCATGGGCTTGGGGCTCCGGCACATCATCTCGATCTCAAATCGGTAGAAGTTGGCGATCCGCGTGATCGTACAAGGCATAGGCCCATTGATATGCACCCGCTCGTCGCCTTGGTCTCGCAGTAAATCGACAATTTCCTTAGCCCGCTCCTCCGCGCGGGCGTGCTGCTCATCACGAACAACGATTCGCACCATCCGCACATACGGCGGAAGCCCTGTCTGGTACCGCGAGCCGAGTTCATCTCCGGCGAACCCGACAAAGTCATGACGCGAGGCACGCGTGATGCTTGGCGCATGCGGGTTAAGCGTCTGGACGATGACCTGCCCAGGTATCTTGCCACGCCCAGCTCGCCCAGCAACCTGCGACACGAGTTGGTAAGTGCGTTCCTCAGCTCGGAAGTCGGGGAGATGCATCGCGGTGTCCGCACTGAGTACTCCGACGAGTGATACATTCGGGAAATCGAGCCCCTTGGCGATCATCTGTGTTCCGAGCAAGAGTTTCAGTTCCCCAGAACGGAACCGATCAAGGACTCCGAAGTAATCGCTCGCCTTATTCATTGTGTCCGCATCAACGCGCTCGTAGTTCTCGCCAGCGACTAGCCCAAGTGATTCACTGAACCTGAACGAGATCTCATCCTCCACGCGTTGCGTCCCGACACCAAGTTCGATCAATGGTTTCCCTGATATCGGGCAAGCCTTGGGGATCAGTTGTTCACTCAGGCAGTGGTGGCATCGTACAAACCGCTTGCCACCCATCTGGCGAACGCTCCCCTTATGGACCACCATCGTTGTATCGCACTGGTCACATTCGAGTTTCCAGCCTGATGCACGATCCGTGCTGACCACGACGGACGCGAACCCACGGCGATTGAGCAAAAGAATCGCCTGCTGCCCTTGGCCAATCGTGTCACTCAGCCGATTGGCGAGAGTTCTTCCGATTGCGAAGTCCATATTGGTGCCGAACGATTTGGGGGCTTTCATCCGCTCGTCCGCGAGAGCCATGTTCACGATCTTCACTTTGGGCAGCGCCCCCGAACCGACCCGCTCGGGCATCGACCACAGTGTGTAGCGTCCGCCCTTGGCGTTGTGCCAACTCTCCAGCGAGGGGGTCGCGGATCCTAGAACAACAGGGCACTGCTCGATATGTCCGCGTTTGACAGCGACATCGCGTGCGTTGTATCGCGGGAGCTGGTCCTGCTTGTAAGAGCTGTCATGTTCTTCATCGACGATGATGATCCCCAGGTCGGTCAGCGGCGCAAAGATAGCCGAGCGTGCCCCGATCACGACGCTCGCATCTCCAGACGCCGCGAGGGACCACTGCTGGTTTCGAGCGGATTTCGTCAACCCGGAATGCAGAACCGCGACTCCAGCGTCGCGGAAAGTCTGCACGAAGCGGCCGCCGGTCTGTGGCGTCAATGCGATCTCGGGAACAAGAATGAGCGCCCGTTCTCCGCGTTCGAGCACACGGCGAACCAGATGAATGTAGACCTCTGTTTTGCCTGATCCGGTTATGCCGTGGACCAGGTTTGTTGAGAACTTGCCGAGTAACGAGCAAACCCCATCAACAACCTTTTGCTGAGTCGAAGTGAGTGTGTGTGTGCCAGAGTCCCCCGCGTCGAGCACATCGAATAGCTTGGGTGCTCGAATCGACTCAATCTGTGTCTCACGAAGGATGCCCGCTCGCACCAAGCGGTTGATCGATGCAACACTCTTCTCATCGATCCTGGACGCCAGCAGCTTGGGTTCGATCGGGAAGGTGCCGCTTGGCATTCCACAGATTGCGTCCCACGCGTGCCGCGCACCTTTGCTCAGACCCCGTATCAGTTCTTCGCTCGGCTCCTCCCCAAGCTCAACCGCAGATTTCCGTTTGCGCCCCGTATCTGCCTTGACAGCAGCGGGAACCACACTCGCCAGTACCATGCCCAGCGGGCACATGTAGTACTCACTCATCCACCTCGCGAGTTCTACCAGCGATTCAGGAAGCGTGGCTGCTGCGTACTGGAGCACGCCCTTCACCTTTGCCGGATCGTAACCATCGAGGAGTTCCTCACCCCCGACCTCGATGACATACCCGGCAGTGGGGGTGTTTCCCCGCCCGACTGGGACCGTGACATGCTGCCCCACTCGGACGCCCTCTTCCGCGCCGTATGTCAGCCCGTCCATCCGATCGATCCCACGCTCGATCGCGACGCGTGCGTATTTGGGATAGACCACGCTTGGCGTGTGCGATTCAGTCGATTCATCCGGAGAAAACAGATCCATGGCGTTCATATACTGTAATCCAGCATGAGCAACCAAACCCAATCGAACGAGCAGAATCGAAACGCCCGCCTCGCTTTAGCGAGCGGGCATCTTTATAACGGGGCCGCCTTTGGCGCCACCGGGAAGGGCATCATCTCCACCGGAGAGCTGGTCTTCAATACCGCAATGTGCGGCTATCAGGAGTCACTCACGGACCCATCCTATATGGGACAGATCCTGATCCAGACCCAGCCGCTCATCGGAAATACCGGCGTGAACTCCGACGACACCGAGTCTGAACGGGTTCAGGTAGCAGGGTTTGTGATCCACGAGTTCACCGAGCACGCGTCCAACTATCGCTTGAATCAGGACCTCGACGCGTATCTCCGCGACGCGGATGTGCTCGGTATCGCTGGCGTCGATACCCGTGCACTCACGCGATCGCTTCGCACCGGAGGCGTTGTACAGGCGGTGCTGACAGACCGAGACGACCTCTCCGACGCTGAACTCATCGAGATGGCCCAAAGGATCGAGGGCATGGCAGGGCAGAATCTCGCCGATAAAGCGACCCGCGAGAACACGCTCGACTGGAAAACCACGCTCGGAGAGTGGGAGATGGGCAACGAACAAACTTCCACAGCAGATCATCGCCCCGGCGTCGTCCTGCTCGATTTCGGGCTCAAGTCCAATATTGCGCGACATCTCGCCCAGCGGGGACTGCGTGTGAACGCGCTGCCCGCGAAGACCCCCGCCGAGGAGATCAAGGCACTGCTTCAGAGCGGCGAGGCCCACGGCGTGTTTCTCTCAAACGGACCTGGAGATCCAGAAGCGGTTGAGGCGGCGGTCCTCACCTTGCGTGAACTGCTGGATGACCCGGAACTCCGAGATGTGCCTATGTTCGGCATCTGCCTCGGGCATCAGCTCCTGAGCCTCGCGATAAACGCAAAGACATTTAAACTCCCCTTCGGCCATCGTGGTGCGAACCACCCTGTTCATGCCCTCGAATCAGGTCGTGTGATGATCACGAGCCAGAATCATGGTTTCGTAGTCGATCCGGAATCCTTGAAACAAGCGGGGGGGGAAGTGACCCATGTTCACTTGAACGATGGGACCGTTGCGGGGTTCTGTATCCCAGGTCGTCCCGTCCGATCAGTCCAGTTTCACCCAGAAGCTTCTCCGGGACCCCATGATGCGAGCGGTTTCTTTGACGAGTTCGTGGCCCGATTAGAACAGTGCTCACATGCATGATAAGTGGATTCGCGGGCTATCGGACCTTGGGAAAGCCCCTGGCGCGGATGAAATACCTCCTGCCGAGGGAAGAAAACTCGTCATTTTCCGTAGATCGCCCCTTGCGAGAGTTGATGAATGGAGTATATTCGTACTTGATCCGTGAGCATACGGATAAAGCCGTGCGTACACGGCAACCTTTGGGTTCGATGGAACCCATGGGGACCGCAGGCGAAGATTGATGCAGCGTCATGAATCATCGCCAGTCAGGGGAGAGAGAACCTCGACGCGGTTGACAAAGTCTTGAAGACTGCTCAGGCATGTGCCCAGAGAGTCCGTTTTCGTTCGTTCAAAGATGCCTGTCCATCTACTCTGAAGGTCGGTCATCTGTGTCGAGTTGTGGTTTCACTGTTTCAAACACAAAAAGAGGAGCTTTTCCATGAATGTGAAGAGTGCACTGACTATCGCCATGGCTGCTGGTATCGCTAGCACCGCGGCAGCATCAAACACCCCGACCACCCTTGGTCCAACCCAGGCACAGGTCAACAAGGCCGGCCACATCTACTACAACGTCGCTTCGGGCGAGCGTATCGTGACCATCTTCGCTGATGGCCAGACCGCACCCGCAGACACCGGCGAAGGCGGACCCATCTGGGCTTCGCTCGTCGAGAACACCTGTGAAGCATTCGGGTACACCACCTCGTACTTCTTCGGTGTGGATGACGCTTCGGGCACCACCTCGCTCGCAACCAATGTCACCTTCATGGACTACGGCGATATCGAGAAGGACACCGTCGTTGACTGTATCCAGATCAACTGGGTCGTCGCTCACCCCGACGTTGACCTCGACTCCGACGGCACCGTTGACGGTGTTGAAGAACTCGCAGGCAACTGGATGGTTTGGGACGCTGACAACGGTCGTGCGATCAACAACTCCACCCGTATCCCTGTCCTCGACTTCACCTTCTTCAACCTTCCCGGGAACACCCCCGAGAACCAGGGCGCTGGCGCTCTGACCGGTTGGACCGCTGATGTCGACCTCGTCGCTTTCGGCACCGCTACCGACCTCTCCTTCGAGCTCGGTGACTCCGACGGCGACTGCCAGGGTGCAGCATTCTGTAACAACGATGTCGACACCAACTCCGACGGCATCGGCGACGGCGTTTCGATCTCGAACGCTGACCGTGACTTCGACGGCCTCATGGACTCCGACCTCGACGGCGATGGCCTGTTCGACTGGTCCTGGACCGTCCGCTTCCTCCAGCCCGGCATGGGCAACGACTTCGACAGCGACTCCGACACCGGTTCGCTGCCTGGCTCGGCTTCCGACACCATCGGTATCGGCTTCGCTTCGCCTGAAGGTTCCGCAGTCGACAACGGCGACGGCACCTTCACATGGAACATCGACACCACCGCTGACGCGGCTGGTACCGGTGCTGAAGATCGTTTCGCTCTCTACAACCCGCCAACCTCCGGTGGCGAAATCACCTACAACGGTGGTTACTGGTTCGGTGGCTTCGCATGTACCGGCGGCCTCATCTCCGAGGGTGGCCTTGGCTACACCCCGCCTGCGATGTTCCAGTTCGTCCTCTACGGACCATCTGGCACCACCACTACTGTATGTGACGCTGACCTCAACGGCGATGGCATCCTGAACTTCTTCGACGTCTCCGCATTCCTCACCGACTTCAATGCCGGTGGCGACTACAACGGCGACGGCAACACGAACTTCTTCGATGTTTCCGCATTCCTCACCGACTACAACGCGGGCTGCCCGTAATGTAGTTCTGAGTTGACCGACTCACCCGAGTCGTTCATACAAAACCCAAAGAACCCATGACTCCGGTCGTGGGTTCTTCTTTTTTGCACATGTCATCGTTGGAAACAGACGCTGCCTGCCGAGTTACTCGAGCTCAACACCGTGTTGGGCCAGCGCCTCTCGCACAGGGCCCAGATGCGCCTCGTAGTGCTCAAATCGACGCATCGCGCTCGTATACATCTTCTGCCGCACCTGATCGCTCGACGCCGTGTTGACCGAGCGTTTATGCTCGTGGAAACGCATGCACGCTTCATCAAACTCAAGATCGAGGAACGCCAAGAGGCGCTCTGTTTCATTGCGTTGATCTTCAACGACCTGCTCATACTGAACCTCAATGATCGGCAATGAACAGATCCCCTTGAAGTGCTCGATGTACTTGAGATGGAGCGCATAGAAGTGTGCAAACCATTCCGGGCGATCGGTATACGCGTGCGCATTTCTCCCCTCAAAGTCCAGCAGGTAGCTGCTGATGAATGTATCGAGCGGGTGCCGCTTGCAGATGATCACCCGGGCGTGAGGGAAGAGCTGCTCGATGAACCCCAGATGCTGAAAGTTGAGAAGCAGCTTGTCGCAGATCCGGTCTGGCTTAGCCCCGGAGGGCGCCTGTTTCTCCATGTCGCGGAGGATTCGGCGAGCGGTCCGATCGAGTGTCGCCGGCTTGAGTTCGCTTGCCATGCCTGAAATGCTTTGAGACTCGTCGATCGGGGTCACAAGCTCACGCACCGCATTAAATATGTTGATGAGCTCGCCAGCGCCGTATGCATTGGGGTGGGCACCGATGATCTGTTCGATCAGCGTGGTGCCCGAACGCGGCATCCCCATGATGAACACCGGCTTATCCGAGTTGATTCGAGATCGAGCGAGCTCGGGCATGGTTTCCGCCGACCATGCCTCAAACCGCTTCTCTTGCAGCCATTCGCGTGCCTTGGAATCGTATTCTTTCTCGTTGAGCTCGGCTCCACGCGTCGCCGCGCTGTACGCATCGTCGTAGCGTCCGAGCGTGTCATACAGGCGGGCGAGCACATACCAGTGAGCGCCGAGGACCAGCTTGTCCGGATGATCCTCGTTCGCCAGCGGCTCGAGCACCTCGATCGCACGCTCAGTCTGTCCTAACGACCCGAGCAGATTCGCGTAGATACGGATCGTCCGATGATCCCGGCAGCCCTCCTCGTACAACGCATCAAGAATCCCCATCGCTTCATCGGAATGGCCTGAGAGACGCAGCGCCCACGCTTTCGAAGTCTTGTACCCAGCATCGGCGGGATCGATCTCGATTGCCCGATCGAACGATTTTCTCGCACCCTCGATGTCGTCCAATCGATGTAGGATCTCGCCGAGCTTCGCGTGGAACGCTCCGATGGTGTCTTTTATCGAAATTGCTTTCCGGATCGCTCGCCGCGCCTCTTCGAATCGTCCAAGGTTCGCGAGTGATGTCGCGAGTGAATAGTGGGCATACGGCCAAGTCGTCTGCTTGTTGACGAGCGCCTTTGAGCCCTCTAACGCGAGCTCGCGTTGCCCCGCCTGTTGGAGTTTCTCGATGCGTCTGAACTCATCGAATGCTTTCTGTTGCTGCGGTGTCTTGCCTGTACGCATACGGAGAGTCTATGCGATTTGTGATGAGGTTTGGGACGATTCAGATCGGCGAGAACTCATCTTGTTTCGATGACGGAGTCTTTGAGATCGTCTCGTTGAGTTCTTCGAGTGTTGGGAAATAGATGCCGTCCCGCTCGGGATCGGTGGACTTGAGAATGATCTCCCGCTCACCGTCCCACTGGATCAGATCGATTGATCCATCCGCCCGCTCCACGAGCGCGTTGCAGTTCGCCCGATCTGTCCAGCACCCGCTGTTGAGGTACGCCGGCCCATCGTCTAGCAAGCTGATCTCCGGGTTGTGAATGTGTCCACAGATGATCCCGTCGTACCCGTGCTCACGCGCGTAGTGGAGGGCGCTCTCCTCAAATCGCCCGATGATCATCGTGGCTTTTTTAACCTTGAGCTTGATGAACTTGGATAATGACCAGTACCGCAACCCCATGCGCCGGCGGATCCGGTTCACGATCCGATTCACCCAGATCGTGAACTCATACCCGCGATCCCCGAGTTTCGCGATCCACGGAGCTGTGCGGGTGACCAGATCGAACTGGTGCCCGTGGAGGACGAGATACCGCTTGCCATTCACGGTTTCGTGCACGACCCGTTCGTTCAGATTGAGATTCCCAAAGTCGCGAGCACCCTGCTGCTCAGCCAAGAAGTGCATCAGGAACTCGTCGTGGTTTCCGATCGTGTAATGCACCCGGGTCTTCTTCTTCGCAATTTTCAGGATCCGCTGGACGACATCGATGTGCTCCTGGGTGTTCTTCGCCTTGAGCAGTCCCGCCTGTTTCCAACGCCAGATATCAATGACATCTCCATTGAGATATAAGTCATCGAACTCGTTCTTCTTGAGGAAACTGTAGATCAGTTCCGTCTCCGCCTTCTTGCTCCCGAGATGAAGGTCAGAGATCCAGCATGCCCTGTAACGCATCGTGTACCTGCCTGTTTTCAGTGGGTCCAAGGATCATCCGTGACTTGGGAATCACACCTGGACCCGAGGGTACACACCGCAACCCGTGCTGTGGGAGGGGCTTGGCACTCCTCGCGCAGACTTCACAAACCCACAGGATCGTGTTCAGGGCACAGAGTGGCACTTACTCCTTGATTCCCTGCACCCGATCCGGATCGGTGTACTTGATCAGGGTGTCAGCGAGATCGACCCCGTTGATATTCGCGAGGGTTGCCAGCCACGCGAGCACATCCGCGAACTCTTCCTCGAGATTCTCCCGTTCATCCTCTGATGCGGGTCGGTTCGGGCGATTGCAGTTCGCGAGTGCTGTCGCGAGTTCACCGAACTCTTCCGTGAGGTACAGAAAGGTCCCGGCCGTCCCCCGAGCGTTGTCGGAGGCGAAGTACCGATCGTAGATCAGTTTCTGGAATCCCCGTACGGTCATGTTTGCGGCAACCGCCTCGGGGGTTTGGTTTTGTTCGGGGTTGTTCGTCTGCCTATCGTTCGTGCTCATGGGGGCGATCCTAGCCCACCCATGCGCTTCGGATCGAGTTCGGGTCGTGCATGGGTTTCTGCTTCTGAGGGCTTGCTTCGCGGATTCTCGGTGCTACACTTCCTGCCCGACCAAAGACGGTCGGATACCCATGCTGCGCCGAAGGGCACCCCTAGGTCAACGAACTGGATAGAACGAATGCCGACGATCAACCAGCTTATCCGCAACCCGCGCAAGACCCCGAAGGTCAAGTCCAAAGTCCGTGACATGGACAGCTGCCCTCAGCGTCGTGGTGTGTGTCTCACTGTGAAGACCACAACCCCAAAGAAGCCGAACTCCGCACTCCGGAAGATCGCGCGTGTCCGACTCTCCAACGGCAAGGAAGTCACCGCGTACATCGGCGGCGAAGGCCACAACCTCCAGGAGCACTCCATCGTGCTCGTCCGCGGCGGTCGTGTCCGTGACCTCCCCGGTGTTCGCTACCATGTCGTTCGCGGTGCGATGGACTCGCTCGGCGTCGACGATCGTAAGCAGGGCCGCTCGAAGTACGGCGCGAAGAAGAGCAAGGGCTAATCGAATCAAGTCTCTATTGAACGCATCACGCGTGTGATGCGTTTTTTTATCTCAGGCAAGTAATCCCGGATCACAAGGCACGCCGGGGTGAACAGCGCCCACGAGGGCAGATGAGCCAAGAAGGAACCAGACCACATGGCAGGCCGCATTACCGCATCGCAGACTCAGCTCCGTCCGGACCCCAAGTTCAACGACAAGGTCCTCTCCAAGTTCATCAACTGCATCATGCTCGACGGTCGCAAGACCTCGGCCCAGCGCGTTGTCTACGACGCACTCGATGTGATTCAGGAGCGCTTGAAGGGCAACGCTGAAGCAGAAGCCGAGGGCATCACCGAGTCCATCGAGATATTCCAGCGAGCAATCGAAAATGTGAAACCCTATGTCGAGGTCCGCTCCAAGCGAATCGGTGGTGCAAACTACCAGGTCCCGATGCAGGTCAAGCAGAACCGTCAGCAGTCGCTCGCGTTCCGCTGGATCATCACCGCTGTCCGCTCCGAAAAAGGGCGTCCGACACACCTCAAGCTCGCCGACGAGCTCTGGGCAGCCGCACGCGGCGAGGGTAAGGCCATGACCACCCGCGACCAGACCCACCGCATGGCGGAAGCAAACAAGGCATTCGCGCACTTCGCACGATAATCGCCTCAGCAATCGACCGATATCAGACCCGGCAGCCCATTTGGCTGCCGGGTTTTTCTATTCCTGACGAACATTGACCGGTCACTCTTGGTACGACGCCCATGCCGAAGGTTTCCTCAAGAACAAGGCGACTCATCGCACTCTGGTGCGTCGCAGTCACTCTGGGGTCTATCACATCGATCGCAACCTGGACATTGCACCTCTCTGGCCCGATCCAGAGTGTTTCCAACTTCTTCTACATCTTTGCACTCCCCGGATGGGTTCCACTTTATCTCGTTGGGCTCTCCGGTGTCCGTGACAACCCGATCACGATCGTGCTCGCCAACGCCATGGCTTGGGCATGCTGGTGTATTGCTCTTGCATCGGTCTTGGCTCTCTGTGATCGTCTGCACCGCAGGCGTTCAATGCCAGTTGAACAGGAAGTCGATGACTCACGACGCGCATTCTTAACCCAAGGCGTGCTTGGCATTGGGATGGTCGGTGCCGTTGCCTCACCGGGGTATGCGACACTTGTTGAGCCCTGGGAGATCAAAGTTCGACGATACACAGTCCCGATCGCAGGCTTATCCAACGAGTTCGAAGGGCTCCGCATCGTCCAGTTCTCCGACCCGCACCTCGGGCCGCGAATCCCAGAATCTTTCATGAAGCATGCGGTGCAATGTGTTGTGGATCTCCGTCCGGATCTGCTTGTTCTGACGGGTGATTACATCCACGACGGTACGAACCAGATCGAAACAGCCGCACAACTCTGTAAACCCATGATTGACGCTTCCCGGATCGGTGCGGTGGGGGTGCTGGGGAATCACGATTGGTGGGGCGACGGCAAACGAATGTCCGATGCGCTCAGAGATCAGGGCGTGCACATGATCGACAACGATCGCGTCTGGCTGAATCCGGTCACACATCAAATCGTGAATGAGCATGCACCTCAAGCACTCGCAATGGTTGGGCTTGGTGATCTCACGGAAGACGCCACGGATATCCCCCGAGCTTTTCGTGATCTACGGCCAGACACACCGCGTCTACTGCTCGCACATCAGCCCGATACCGCGGAGATCGGTCCACTCAAGAGCCAGGCCGCTCCTCGTGTTGATCTCATGTTCTCAGGGCACATTCACGGTGGGCAGGTGCGCATTCCATTTCTGGGTACCCCAATGGTCCCAAGCAAGTACGGATCGAAGTATGCTGGAGGACTAGTTCAGGGGCCGCGTTTTCCTGTGTGTGTTTCACGCGGGATCGGTATGTCTTTGTTGCCAGTGCGATTCGGTGTGCCGCCGGAGATTGTCGAAGTGACGCTCATGCGTGGGGGATGACGCAATGGTTCTTGCAGTCCCACTCGTCTTTGAGCACACCCCACCCGAGCCGGTCGCATACTCCTACCCCATCAACGACATAATCGCGCCGTTGATGGACTTCCTGTCGGATGGAGAGTTTCTCGATGAGCTGCTTCGAGTGTGTGTTTTCCAGGGCGCAATAGATCCGAACACGCTGAAGCCCGAGCCCGCCGTGCGATTGCTCTTCAAGTGCCCACGAGATCGTGCGAGCACAGGCCTCGCGTGCATACCCGTTCCCGATCGCATCGCGTCTGATCCAGTACCCCGTCTCACACGAAGCACTGTCAGGCCGGACATCATGCACACCAGATCCACCGAGGAACCGCCCGGTGTCCTTGCAGAAGATCCCCGTGCCGACATTCGTGAATGTCATCGGTTGAGCAACCGCGAGCATTTGCTCGCAGACATACTTCGTTGTTGACTCGACCGTGTGATGGTTGTCCTGGCACCAGGTCATCCAAGGAAGCAGATGCCCCTCGCGAGATTCGTTGATCGCCTCGAAGAGCGGTTCGACATCATCGAGCGTGTAGTTGCGAATCACCAGGCGTTCTGATTCGAGCTCGCACCGGATTGGGCCTGAATGACTCCATTCGAGCCCCGTTGCAGGGTATCTGTTCTCTGATGCACACCGTGTCATTTTCATCCCCCTCGCAACTATGATCACTCGTGACGAATACCCCAGAGAATCCTCGATATTCCCGTCAGCGTCGTCTGCCGTTCTGGGATTCTACCGCGCAATCGAAGCTCGAAAATGCCCATGCGATGATCGTCGGTGTTGGAGCCCTCGGATGCCCCTGTGCGGACCTTCTTGCACGCGCCGGTGTGGCAAAGCTTACCCTCATCGATCGCGATCTCGTAGATATCACGAACCTGCATCGCCAGACCCTCTACACGGATACTGACGCCCGCACGAGCCGTCCCAAAGCAATCGCAGCCGCCGATCGGCTCCGTTCGGTCAACCCGGACATTGATATTCACCCAGTCGTTGCAGACCTGAACGCGAACGATGCCGAGCAGCTCCTCGAGCTTGAACGATTCGGAACGCCCAACATCCTGATCGACGGTGCGGACAACTTCGAGACCCGCTTCATACTCAACGATCTGAGTGTCAAACACTCGATCCCTTATGTCTATGCTGGGGCGGTTGGGACGAAGGGGATGGCGACCGTGTTCCTGCCCCCGGATTCGCCGTGCCTGCGTTGCATCTTCCCAGAACCGCCACCTCCGGGATCGCAACCGACCTGCGAAACAGTGGGGGTCTTCTCGCCTGTTTCCTCGATCATCGCTTCATATCAGGCCAGCGAGGCCCTCAAGGTCCTCATGGGCCACGAGAAGCGAGCGATGCGAACTCTGCTGGAGTTTGACCTGTGGGAGGGCCAACGCCGCAGAATCGATCTGAGCGGCTCAAAGGACCCAGAGTGCCCCTGTTGTGCCCATCGCCGATTTGAGTTCCTCGAACGAGATGACGAGGACACGATCTCGATCTGCGGCAAAGACGCGATCCAAGTCAATCCCCGTATCCGTCAGCGCCTCGATCTGCAACAGATTCTTGAAAACCTGCGGGTCCACGGAGATTTTTCCAATATTGGTGTCCTTGTGAAGGGCACACTCAGAGATGAACCATACGGCTTGAGCGTGTTCCATGATGGGCGAGCGATCATCGAAGGTGTTTCTGACCCCGCGCTTGCACGCTCGATTTACGATCGCTATATTGGATCTTGACCATTCAGTTGGAAATGGCCGCTCGAAAGGATCCCGCATGACCGATACAGCCACGAAATGCCAGTCCGCTCGTTTGCTTCTCACAATGTCGCAAAGAACATCCGGTCTTGCGGATGCACTCGCCCAAGGCATCGATGCAGACAAGGCCGGCTCAATGCCTACGGTCGACGAGAAGGTCATCCACTGCAATCACCCGAAGTTCGTATTCGGACATCTCGCCATCTATCCCCAGAAGATCATGCGTGCACTTGGTGTCGAACCTGGGGAGGCATCTGTGCCTGATGTCTATTCTGAACTCTTTGAGGCCGGGGTTGATTGCCAGCATGATCCCGACAACACGATTTACCCTGCATATGACGAAATCCTTGAGCACTTCAAGAGATCACACAAAGCCGTGCAGGAACACATCGCAACCCTCGACGATCAGGCGCTTGCCAGTGCGATTGAAGGAGAAGGGAACGAGCGTGCTGCCGAGTTTTTCGGGACATGCGACGCGATGGGGCTCTTCATGCTCCACGACCATTTCATGTTCCACCTCGGACAACTCTCAACCTGGCGCCGCTGTTTCGGGCTTGGAAGCGCGATGGGCTAATCTGTTCTTCGCGAACTACTTTGCAGGTACGAACGGGTTTGTGACCATTTCATGTCCAACCGTTGTCGTAGGCCCGTGTCCAGGATAAACGCGTGTATCAGGATCGAGGCTGTATAGCTTCGTCCTGATTGAATCGGCCAGCGTTTCGAAGCTGGAGCCCGGAAAATCCGTTCGTCCTATTGAACCATTGAACAATGAATCGCCGACGATCGCGTTCTTTGAACCGGTATGAATCAATGAAATCCCACCCGGCGAATGCCCAGGGGTTTCTTTAATCTCAAAGATCACCGTCCCAATCCCAACGGTATCGCCCTCAGTCAGGAACTCGTTGGGCATCGGTGCGGTGACATTCAACCCCAAGGCCGCAGATAGGTTGAGCATCGGATCATTCATCCAATCCTCCTCCGCTCGATGCATCGAAATCGGCACAGGTCCCAGCCGTGAGTGCAGTTCGTGCAGCCCTGCGATGTGGTCGGCGTGCGCATGCGTCAAAACCACCCGTTCCGCCTGAAGTTCCTGTTCCTCAACGAAGCTGAGGAGCTCGTCGGGTTCGTACCCGCAATCCACGATGAGACAATGCTTTCCGGGGGTGGGCTCGCCATCAGTCACAACCATGCAGTTTGTCTGGAAACCACCCAGCGCAAAGACTTGAATCACGGGGGTACCCGGCGTTTCTGTATGCGTATTACTCATGGTCTATGGTAAACTCAACAAGACCGGGAACCAAACCCGAGAAAGAAATCAGGAGTTCGCAACCGATGCCACTGATCCGAAATATCCATGATACTGAAATGAGCTCTGTGCAGATGGACGGGGTCAAGGGCGCATCCATGTCTGTGATGATTGGGCGTGATGACAACGCGCCTCACTTCGCGATGCGTTCGTTCGCCGTCGAACCCGGCGGCTACACCCCCAAGCATCAGCACGACTATGAACACGAGGTGTATGTGGTCTCAGGTCAGGCGTCAGTCCTGCTCGATGGAAGTCAGCACGATCTGAAGTCGGGCGACACCGTTCTCGTGCCGGCGAACGAGCTGCACCAGTTCAGTGTCCCGGAAACCGCCACAGAACCCTTCCGATTCCTGTGTTTTGTCCCCGTAGAACAAAACTGCGGCGGACCCGTTCCCGGGAGCTAAACCAGGGCATGTTTCACCGGTAAACGCGAGTAAGGAGATACGCGATGGACGAGCAAGGAAGACTCTCCCCTGGATGGATCGTCACGATCTATGGTGGTGCCGCAGTCGTCGCTGTAGGTGCAATGATGCACGGTGTGGCCAACTCGAAAGAGATTTGGATCCTCGCCGGCATCGTTATGCTGCTGCTCACGCTGATCTCCCTCCCGGTCTGTTTGGCCGCTCAGAGTTCGGGCGATCAGGAAAAGGATCAGTCGATCGAACTCGATCGAATCCGGACCCAGATCCGTTCATTGAGTGATACGATGAACTCACTCAATGAGACCATAATCCTGTCTGATGATGCAAGGCGCGTCATCAATCGACGCAAGGAGCGCGACCTTCTCTGCAAGGCGATTGAAGAAGATATTCAGCTTCAGGAGTGGGACGCCGGGCTTGTTCTCGTTCGTGAACTCGCGGAACGCTTTGGTTATCGTGTCGAAGCAGAGCAGTTCCGAACTCGCATCGAAAGCGCACGGGCACAGACACACTCAAAGGCAGTCCATGAGGCCATCCATGGTCTTGAGGAACTCATCGCTTCACATAAATGGGATCAAGCCCTCACCGAAGCCGCCCGTATTTCCCGTGTCTTTCATGAACTGCCACAAGTGGAAGGGCTCCGTCACCGGGTGGTGAGTGCTCGTGATCGGCATAAAGAAGCAATCGAACGACGGTTCCTGGAAGCGGCACAGAATGACAACATTGAGGAGGCAATGGATCTGCTTCACGAGATGGATCACCTTCTCGATGAACACGAAGCCGAGCAGTTCCGAGAGGTCGCACGCGGGGTCATTGGCAAAGCCCGTGATAACCTCGGGGTGCAGTTCAAACTCGCAGTGAAGGATCGCGCCTGGAATGAGGCCCAGTCTGTGGGTGAACGCATTATTGATGAGTTCCCCAACTCAAGAATGGCCAATGAGGTTCGTGAGATGATCGATCAGATCAGGGAAAGAGCGAACACGATGAGCAGGTAATCATCCAGCTTTCGTTTCAGCATCCGGTCTGTCTGGATCCTGATCCGCGGTTTCCTTTGTTGGGTCTGGAAGTCGCCATGCATGGTACATAAGCATCACGATACCCACGATCAGAAACGCATCGGCGACATTTGACACATATGGCCAGATCTCGGTATTCCCCCCTGGCCAAGACAGACCAAATGGCAATCGCACGCCGGGCAGAGGATGAATAAAGTCTCGGACACACGCAAACAGCAATCGGTCGTACAGATTTCCGAGTCCCCCCGAGATAATCAGACCGAATCCCGCGTGAGCTACCCAATCCTTGGCTCGAGTCCATTTTACAAAGAGGGTCAATGCAACGACGCAGGCAATGACCGTGAAGATGATGAAAAACCATCGCTTCCCCGCGCCGATGCCAAAGACTGCTCCGGGATTCAAGACAAGTGTGAGCTCAAGCACATGCGGAACTACGGTTACAGGTTCATGCGGAGGAATGAGCACTCCCAAGTCGGGTACCTGTAAAACCTGTTCTCGTTCCACTTGAACCGGGTAACCAACCACACGCTCAAATGCCAGAGCTTTCGTCCAGAGATCCAGAATCAACCCAACGAGTGTCGTCAGGATCAGAATCAGCCACGCCCGCTTACTCGCAGACGCGGGTCTCAGCGAGGTGTCAGAGCTGCGATGTGTCAACGATGCCCACCCCGTCGATCGAGCTCGCGAGCGGCTTCGATCGTGTATCGGGTCCATGGGATTTCATCGAGTCGAGCTTTCTTGATCGGTTCGAAAGTCAGCTCACACAGACCGTATGTGCGGTCCTTGATTCGTTGAAGCGCTGCATCGATCTCATTGATTCGCTCACGATCAGAAGCAGCCAAGTTCAGATTGAGTGACTGCTCATAACTCTCTGAGCCGGCTTCATCGATGTGTTGTGCGGTATGGCTCGAGCGGCCAGAATCGCTCCGCAGAGCTTCCTGTTCCAGATTCTGTATATCGCCGAGTAACTCGGCGCGTTTCTGGAGCAAGATCAAGCGATATTTCTCGAGCTGCGTCTTTGTCAGAGGGGTCTTCGTCCGACGAGAGGTCACATTGTCCAATACAGACGCGTGCTGTTTGTTGTCCTTGCCAGAAGGAATGAGCGGCTTGATCGAGGGGCCATTGGGACCAAGAAGAAGCGGGCGAACAGGCATCTTGAGAACTGGTTTCTTTGCTTTGCTCGAGCGTTTTTTCTTCGTCGTTTTACCAGCTCCGCCTGTCTGAGGCTTTTTCTCAGTTTCCGGCTTGGCTTTGGAATCAGGAGTTGGGGAGGGTTTTTTGCTCGTAGTTTTCTTCGAAGTGCTCTTCTTGGAAGAGCTCTTTGAGGCGGCTTTTTTCGAAGATGTTTTCTTCGTGGATTTTTTCGAAGTGGACTTCTTGGCGACCTTCTTCTTGGTGACCTTCTTTTTTACGGTCTTCTTGGCAACCTTTTTCTTGGTCACCTTCTTGGAAGCCGTCGTTTTCCGCTTTGCCGGGGCTTTCTTTGAGGATTTCTTTTTCGTCGTCTTCTTTGCAGAAGTACGCGGCGATTTCTTCGAAGTGCTCTTGCGAGCAGCCTTCTTCTTCACGGTCTTCTTTTTCGTGACTTTTTTCTTCGCCAAGCGACATCCCTCACGGTGTTCCGGAAGCAGAGTCCGAACCCCGCTATTCGGGCACAAGAATAGGCGCATAGCCGCCCGCAGTCAAAGCCCGCCGAAAAACACCCAAACAGGCGGTCTTCAACTAGCGTTTACATGCCCTGTGGCGTCAAACGGGGGCGGTTTCGGCTTGTTCATCGAACTCGCCGAGCTTCCGGAATCGCTCATAACGACCGTTCACGAGTTCCTCGGGGCTCAGTTTCTCAAGCTCGTCGAGCTGCTTGACAATCCAATCCTGCAAGAGTTCTGAAGCGCGGGTCGGATCGCGGTGGGCACCACCGAGTGGCTCCTCGATCACATCGTCAACAATCTGGAGTTTCATGTTGTCGCGAGCAGTGAGGTGAAGCGCTTCCGCTGCGACGGTATTCGTGGTTTCATTCGCTTCTTTCCAGAGGATCGCCGCACAACCCTCAGGCGAGATCACGGAGTACCACGAGTAGGCCAGCATGCCAACGCGATCCCCGACCGCGATGCCCAGAGCACCGCCTGAACCGCCTTCACCGATAACGATGCTGACGATTGGAACCCTGATCCTGGCCATTTCCATCAGATTCTTTGCGATCGCTTCGGCCTGACCTCGTTCCTCTGCGCCGAGACCCGGATAGGCGCCCGGCGTGTCAACCAGTGTGACGATCGGTAATCCGAACTTCTCGGCTTTCTTCATCTTCTCGAGTGCCTTGCGATAGCCCTCGGGGTGCGCACATCCGAAATGACACGCAAGCTTCTCCTGCGTTGTCTTACCCTTTTGGTGGCCAACGATCAGGCATTTACGCCCGCCGATGCGTCCAAAGCCGGTGACGAGTGCTGGATCATCACCGAAGCGACGATCGCCCGCGAGTTCGCAGAAATCACGAGTCATGTGATTGATGTAATCGCGGGTCTGCGGGCGATCGGGATGACGCGCGACACGGACGGTGTTCCATGGAGAGAGATTCTTGTAGATCTTCTTGAGTGTTTGCTCTCGCTCCTCGACCAGTTTCGCGACATCCGCAGATACCTCATTCGTAGCCCCTGCCGTCTCTGCAACTCCACCGAGCGCGGGGATCTCAGCGCCCGCAGCGCCCTGTGCTTCCTTGATCCGCTTCTCGAGTTCAATGATGGGCTTCTCAAACGCGAGTTGATAGAAACTGGACATAGACACCTCATTCCAATCAGGAATCGATTCTGCAACCTCGAATTGTACCATCTCCAGAGCGAAAAGGGTACAGTCACACATGAAGACACTTGAATCACCGGTACTCTCGATCGGCGCAGGAAATATGGCTTATGCCATTCTCAATGGTGCTCAGAACGCCAGTGTGTTGCCTCATGACCGACTTGCGGTTTTGGATCCGAACTCGGATCGGAGGGCATTGTTCGCGAACGCGTTTGAGTCACCCCGAGGCGCTGTTGAATGGATCAATGCCCTCGATGGGGACCGCCCGCTCATACTGCTCGCGGTCAAGCCCCAGATGCTCCGAGACGCGGTGCAGCCGCTGATAGATGCGATGAACGCGTATGACTGCCCCTCCTGCACATGGGTCTCGATTCTTGCAGGCTCACGCATTGACACGATTCAATCTCTTGTTCGCGAAGATGATCGCGTGATCCGAGTCATGCCCAATACGCCAGCCCAAATTGGCTTAGGAATGACGGCCATTGCCAGCGACAACGATCCCGAGGCTTCCGATCTCCAAAGTGTCCGCACCTTGTTTGAGGCCGTGGGGGAGGTGATTGAGATTCCCGAATCCATGATCGATGCGTTCACGGCTGTAGCGGGATCCGGGCCGGCCTACCTGTTCTACCTCGCCGAGGGGATGATGCGTGCTGCTGAGTCCATTGGATTCACTGCGGATCAGGCGAGCACGATCGTCCGTCAGACAATCCTTGGCTCATCACAGCTCCTTACGAACTCGCCAGAATCGCCGAGCGACTTACGCGCGAAAGTCACGAGCAAGAATGGCACGACTTACGCCGCCACAACCACGCTCGATGACACGGGTGTCATGAACGCCATTGTCGCCGCCCTCACTGCTGCTAGAGACCGAGGACGCGAACTCGCAAGCGAGTGATTGATCAGAAGTCTCGCCGATTGAACCGCCAGAGACAGAAGAGTACAAGTACACCTTCAAACAAGAACGAGGTCCCAAGCACCCAGAGCAGCGATCGCCCACGCATCTCTTCCTGCATGCGTTTTTCCGTCTCCGCTTGATCGATCACAAAGGTGTTCGGATCTTCCGGCTCTTCAACCTGATTACGCTCACGCTCTGGGTACAGCGATGGATCGACAAGATGTTTACTCAACAGATCCTTGGTTTCAACAGTCTTCGGCAGCACTGTCTTGACTGTAAAGATCAGGTTGTGCCAGAAGGTCAACTGACGGAGATCCTCGCGATCATCCTCCAGCCCCTCAACGATCTGCGGCAGGAACTGATTCCGAGTTTCAATCTCTTCCATCGAGGGCTCGTACCCATCGCCAGATCCGGGTTCTTCTCGATTGCGTTCTGATCGGATGAGCCGAGTAGTGTTTTCCGTGATCTCAACGATCCGCGCTTCACGCTGCTCGACGAGGATCTCGCTGTTCACTTTGAACATCAGCAACGACGCGTCCGCAATATTCATCAGAAAAATCACGGCCCAGAGCAGGCAGGTTATCAAAAGTGCCGGCATCGCTGCCCGAGTAATCATCCCGATCGTCGCCGAAACCGAGAATAGGAAGCTGAACAACGCGAGTACGATCGGGATTGCGAGGAACAGGTTCGGTTCCCAAACCCCGCCCCGGATACCAATGGCTAGGAACGAGCCGATCGAGAACGCCCCAACCTGCAACGCGACGAACATCAACCCTGTGCAGTATTTCGTCAGGAAGAGTCGCGTACGGGATATCGGCTTCGATAGCGTCGTTTCGATCGTGCCACTCGCGATCAGATCAGGGATTACACCAGCCGTTGAAACCAACGCCAAAATCGTAATGACCCAGGTCAACCAAAATCGAATCCCAATACCAGAGAACAGGATCTCAAGATAGAAAAACTCCCGGCTCACAATGCTCGGACGAAACGGGAGAAAACTGACATTCATCCAGAGAAAACTCACACCGTCTTCGTCGTACCCGATCGATGCAAAGAGCACCACGAGCAAGGCTGACAACACGATCGAAATCCAGAACAGCTTTTTCGCATTGAGTTCCCGGTACGCATCAATAAACAGCGCCTTCGTCTGCATCAGAATCATGACCGTGCCCCCTTCCGCTGGGCACCAGGCCGAGCCCCATCAGGATGCTCCTGCACCGCCTTCACGAAGAGTTCTTCCAAAGACGGGCGTCGGAACCCGAACTGACGGATGACCACGCCGTTCGCTCGTAACGCATCAATCACAGGCTGCGCGACATCCGCATCGCTCGTCGCAAACACGAGTTCATTCGGATCATTCGTGTGTACTGATTCAACCCCACCCATCCGAGCGACGACCGTGTTTCGTACTTCTTCGCTGATCGGCTCCATCGCCCGAACCGCGAACCCGCTCTGCCCGTCCGTGAGTTCCTCGATCGTCCCCTGCTGACGCACAAGCCCGTGCACCATGATCGCCACCCGGTCGCACACCATCTCAAGCTCACTGAGCAGGTGCGAGTTCAGGAACACCGTCCGCCCCTCATCCTTCAACCGGATCAGCACCTCACGGATGTCCTTTCGCCCGATCGGGTCCACCCCGTCCGTTGGCTCATCCAGAATCACCAGTTTGGGATCATTCATTAACGCTTGAGCGAGCCCTACCCGCTGACGCATCCCCTTGGAATAGCTTCCGAGCTTTGCGTTTGCCCAATCCCTCATCCCAACAACCTCAAGCAGCTCATCCGCTTTTCGATTCCGCTGGGCCCGCTGAACACCCGACATCGCACCAAAGTGGCGGAGCAGCTGCCTGCTCGTGAGGTATTTCGGGAAGTTGTGATGTTCTGGGAGATACCCGACCTGACTGAGAACGCTCTTGTCGCCGACCTTGGATCCCAGGAGCGTTCCTTGGCACTTCGTCGCCCTGATCACAGTCAGGAGCACCTTCACGAGCGTGGATTTGCCCGCACCATTCGGGCCAAGCAGGCCAAAGATCTCGCCCGACCCGACTCGCAGATCGACCCCACGCAGCGCGTGGACCCGTCTGCGGTACATCTTCTCCACGCCCTGCACATCTATGACGGCTTCCATCCATCGTCCTCCTGGGTTCTGCCCAGTGTACTACTTCTTGCGTGCGACGATGTGGAACACATGCCAGTGTTTCGCCACACCAGAACAGTCTTGGCCTTTCCGTTCTTCCTCTTTCAGCATCTCGATCTCAAATGGAGCAAGAAACGCCTCAACTTGATCGCGCGTAAAGTGCGACCGATCCGGGATCGATGCCCACGAATCTCGATCCCCGAACAACTGCCCCGAGAATCGCCCGTCAATCTCGATCGCATCCACGATCCGAGCCCACATCGTCTCAAACGCTACTGGCTCACAGAAAGGAAGGGAGAAACTCGCGTTGAGCAGATCGCATTTGGGCAACTCAACCCGTTCCAGTGAAGCGAGTTGCATCGTCAAACGCTCCATCGCATCATGGTCATCCCGATGCATGAGACGCGTCAATCCGTCCGGGTGACCATCGATCGCGTGGACCTTCCACCCTTGCCGAAGCAACTCCGCCGTATCACGCCCCTCGCCGCAACCGAGATCCACCGCGAAACGCGTCCGATCGCTCGGTTCTCGCGAAAACAAGTCCAACGCGTGCAACAAGGTATCCCGAGGCGGCCGACCCTGCGTCACCTCAAAGTACCCCGCCCAATCGCGTGTCGTCGCATACACAAACGCGGGCGTCGTATCCCGCGTCACATCATCCGTTTTCTGTTCGTTCTTTGACATATCCTTCATCATGTTTCGCGACCTGCACCAGTTTGTCGACCAACTTGAACACTTGTATGAGTTGATCAGGATCAAGGAATCTGTCGATCCTGTCCTTGAGATCGCGTCCAGAACCGATCGCGAGAGCAAATCACAAGCGCCGAAGCCCGGTTCAGCTTCATCCCGATTGAATGATCCTGAGTTTGATGAACTCGGCGGCTCTGCGCTGCTCTTTGAGAATCCGATCGACGCCAGCTTTCCGGTTTTGATCAATACCTACGGCTCATATCGTCGCATGGAACTCGCCCTCGGCGATCGCCCCCTGGACGACATCGCCCAAACCATCGGCGAACTCGTCAAGCCTGAACCGCCTCGTTCCCTCTCCGAAGCCATCGCCAAAGCGAAGCAGTTTGCCCCACTCCTCAAGATCGGGCCCAAGCGACTCAAATCATCCGGGATCTGCCAGCAGGTTATCAAGACCGGCGATCAGATCGATCTCACCACGCTCCCCATCCTCAAGTGCTGGCCCCTCGACGGCGATTTCGAATCCGTGGGGTACCCCGCCGGGCTTAACGACCATATACCCGATCTCGGACACCCCGACATCGACGACGACACCTGGAACGAGCGATTCCGGGGACGCTTCATCACCCTTGCGGGCATTCATACCATCCACGCCGACGATCGCGACGACCCCAAGCCCAAGTCGCACAACATCGGGATGTACCGGATCCAACTGCTGGGCAAGAACCGCCTTGCCATGCACTGGCACATGCACCACGACGGTGCATCCCATTGGCGCTCATGGAAAAAGCTCGGGCAACCCATGCCTGTCGCCATCGCGCTCGGCGGCCCATCCGTCATGCCCTACGCCGCGACCTGCCCGCTCCCGCCCGGGATCTCCGAACTCCTCATGGCCGGGTTTCTCCAGGGCAAAGGCATCCGACTCTGTCGCGCCAAAACCGTCCCGCTCTGGGTCCCTGCAGATTCGGAGATGATCATCGAAGGATTTGTGCGCACCGACGCGGGCTACCCAGGCTGGGACCCGCGTGAAGCCGACGCAGGCCCACTCGGCGAAGGCGCCGTCTTCGAAGGCCCGTTTGGCGATCATACCGGGTTCTACTCCATGCCCGATCGGTACCCCATTGTCGAGGTCTCCGCGTTCACCCACCGCGAGAACGCGATCTACCCGACCACGATCGTCGGACTCCCCCCGCAGGAAGACTACTTCCTCGGCAAGGCCACCGAACGCATCATGCGTCCGCTTCTCAAAACCATCCTCCCCGATATCGAGGACTACGACCTCCCAATGTACGGCGCCTTCCACAATGTCGCCAACATCCAGATTCACAAGCACTACCCGCTCCACGCCCGCAAGGTCATGCACGGCATCTGGGGCGCCGGACAGATGGCCTGGACCAAGAACCTCTTCATCGTCGATCACGATGTCGATGTCCACGACCTCTCCGCCGTCATGACCGCGCTCTACCAGAACTGCAAACCGTCACGCGACATCGAAAAGGTCCATGGCGCCCTCGACATCCTCGACCACGCCGCCCCCCGGCTTGGGTCGGGGATGAAACTCGGTTTCGACGCAACCCGCAAGATCCCCGGCGAAGACCTCGACGCCAAACCCATCAAACCTCGTGAAGGCCTCCCCACGAACGATCAACGCCAAGCAGACATCAACCTTGCGCAAAGGATCGAAGGCGTCCTCGAAGCATCCGCCCCCGAATCAATCCCAGGTTGGCTCTTGATCAGAGCAGATCGTGATGTCGACGAACCCGATCATGGCGGGCTCGGACAACGCATTCTCGCCGAAATTTTCTCGTCCAAGACCTTATCACGCTTCATCGCAGTCCTCGGGCGCGAAGTCAACATCAACGACCATCACCGTGCATTGTTCCACTGGGTCGCCAACTGCGATGCATCACGCGACGCAATCTGGGATCAATCGCACGACTGCGATCGAGTTGGATTCGACGCGACCCCGAAGACACCGGGAGATGCACGCAATGACCAGCCCGTTCGTGCATGGCCCCCGGTTTTACCCGGGTGCTAATCATCCTGCTCCAGACGCTTGCGAAGCACAGGGAGCAACTCATGACCTGCGTCCATCGCAGCCAATCTATCGAGTGTTTCCTCAGCTTTCAGACGATCACCGGTTTCCATCAAACAGAACGCGACCCGCACAAGGATCTCGGGTGTGGTTTCGGTATTCAGATCGAGCCATTCAAACTGCTCTAAAGCGAGCTCAGGCTCTCTCTGTTGAATCCAGTAATAGGCTAAGCCTGATCGCCCATCAGGGTCATCAGGATTCTCATCAACAAATCGGAGCAACCGCTCACGCGCCAAAGTCGGTTTCCCGGCCTCCTTGTAGGCAAACACAAGATTGCTGAGATACATGTACACATCGGGCGCAAGATCCTGAGCACGCTCCATGTTCGGCAATGCGGATTCGGCGCCCTCAAGCTCCATGAGTGACAGCCCAAGCATCTGATGCACATCCGGATTGAATGGGTCGAGCTGATCAGCGAGGCGCAGAGACTCAATCGCCTCTTGGAATTTGCCTCGTTTGTATTCGATCAATCCAAGCGAATAATGACTCTCACTCCAAGCATCTTCTGCAGCGATAGACTCCCGCATCGTTTCCGCAGCGCCCTGCAAGTCATTGCCCATCATGTCTTGCAACACACCAAGCTCATACAAGCCGAGCCATTGATCAGGGTTCAGCTCAAGACAATCAAGAAGACTCGCGTAGGCGTCGTCGTACTGCTCTCGGTTCCGGAGAGTCTGGGCGTGATAGGCAAAGGCAAATGAACGATGCTCAGCAGGCGCGCTTGAGGGTTTGAAATCGCTCATCTTGATTGGTTCGTGGCGTTCAACCTGCAGCACACGCTTGAACCTGATCCCGAGATCGTGATCGCTGCCACCCCATCCATTGAGAAACGCAAGCGGGTATCCCTCATGATCGACAACAATGGATCCATCCAATACGATGTCCGGCTCACTCTGAAATACGATGGCCTCGCCGTAACCGGACCACTCGTGCAATCCAACAACCTGGGTTTCAAGTTCTGTATACCCAACCATTTCTTCGATTCGCAGAGGAAGGGTCAGGACAATCCGGAGCGGAGCATCCGTTCCGGTAGGCAGTTCCCGTACTGGTATGGTTCCGGGATCGGTAAGTGGTGATTCGATGTGAACGAGTGCTATGTCTAGTGCGGCGTCATACCCAATGACTTCTGCAATATCTCGCGGCGCACAGCACTCCCAGAACACGCGGGCGGATTCGGCATCAAAGAGCTTGGACGCGCTCATCGCAACGGTCTGCTCATCGATAAGCACAGCGCCAGTGCGAACCATGCGTCCGTTCCGATAGATGATATCAACCGTTCCAAGAAACCTGCTCGCCCACATTCGATCAGAACTGCGTGCAGATTGATCGTGAAGTGCTTCAGATGGCTCGCGAGTTTGCGCATCATCACCCGACGAGTTCCCATCTGAACCATTACATCCGAACAGATGGGTGCTCAGAAGCACTACGCAGGCAAGCTTGGCTCCCTTTCCCATGAGAGTCATCCCCCCATGGCAGGATCACCCGCGATCTCGCTCAGGTACGCATCGATTTGCTCAACAACATCATCGATAAATGGCTTCGCGTTCCTCGAGGTCGAACCTACCTTCACATCGTTGAGCATGATCGAAAAACCGACACGCTGTTTCGTACGCGGATGCTCGAGCACACCCGCGAGAGCGTATGTGCCCGTAAGGTATCCGCTCTTCGCGTGCAGTGAGTTGCGTAGCGAATCGATAGTGAATCGTTTTCGGAGCGTGCCTTCGCCGGGGATTGCAAGCGATTGAGAAAAGGTGTCCCAGTGATCTGAACGAGCGGCCGATCGCAACCAACCGACAAATGTGTTCGCCGTGACCCGGTTTTCACGCGACATGCCTGATCCATCAGAGATTACTGTAGTCTCAGCCGCATCCGCTCCCAGAGCGTCGGATAGAGCCATCCGCAGCACGGCGCCACCATTCTCCCACGAACCGGGATCGGATGTCACCTCATGGCCAACGCGTTTGAGCAGGGCCTCAGCATACAGGTTGTGGGAGTTTGTATTGATCCGCTTGAGCACATCCGCGATCGGTGTCGTGATCACAGCGACCACACGCGATTCGACGAACTCATCTCCAACATCCCAGAGACGCACGGCGGAATACCCATCTCGGCCTTCGGTTCCGACAGGGATACCCCGTTCTGCCAGCGCTTGAGCAAACACTCTTCCCGCGAACAGCGGGGGGGTATCGACCGCTACGGGTATTTCCGATTGAGCGCTGACATTACCATGCACGGTAAAGGAGTTGGCCTTGGTCGGGCGTGAGACCCAAGCCGTATCACGAGACTTCCGATTTGATTTCGCCTTCACCCGCATCTGGACCCAGTACGCATCCGGGATCATCTCGACAATCGGGGTCCCGCCGGTTGAAGGCTTGGTGTATACATTGATCACATTCGTGTGAAAGTTCAACCCACCGACCTGGGCACAGTACCAGCGGTTAAGCTGATCCTCAGGCCATGCCGGGTGTGTGTACTCGCGATCGAACACACGATCATCGATGACCACTTCAGACAACGAGGTAATCCCGCCCGCCTTGAGCGACATGGCGATCTGATCGAGCAAAGTGCCGAGTTCTACGCCCGGGGTCTCATCAATAAAGATCGCCGGATCTCCCAGCGCCGGGTCGCCATCGCCTCGGATGATCAGGATCGGTGGCGAGACACTCTCGTCAACGATCAACTCCGTGCGAAAAGTGAAATCCTCACCGAGCACTTTTAGAGCCATGCCCGTTGTCAAGAGTTTCATCGTTGATGCGGGTATGAGTGCTGAGTCCGCCCCGTGACTGGCGAGTTCTTCGCCAGTATCCAGATCAATGACACTCAGGCCGATTTTCGCATTCCCAAGATTCGCGTGGCGAATCAGACGCTCTGTGTCTTCATCTAATGGCCCCGCCCGGACAATGCCGAGACAGGACGAGAGCACAAATGCTGAAGCGAGGATCGAAAGCCCCCGACCCGAAACCGCCTGAGAATAAAACGCACCGATCATCTGTCGCATCGAGTCCTCCAGAGCTTTGCAGTACCTATCGGCACTTGCTGCGCTCTCGCTTCAACCCTCGCGATTAATCGGAGAGCACGCCGAGCAAGTCGCACACACTTTCCGCATCGGCTGGTGTTTGCAGCGAACATTCGACCCAGATGATGTTGCGCACACATGTACCATCACGGACCTCGGCGCGGACACTTTTCGATAGTGCAGCATCACGGATGAGCCCGATGCCGGAGCGCCTGAAACTAACTGCTACACGCTCTCGCTCGGGCTCAGGAATCAGAAAGACGCCACACAGAGGCGCATCCAGTTCCGATTGCCCCTCGTACCCCTCTGCCCAGCCCCAGGAGGACTGATAGTGCTTCAAATCGGGCTTCCAAGAGAGTTGCTCGCTGATCCACTGCCGAACCTGCTCCACCGCTTTTCGCGGCTCTGAGCCGATTTCTGCGAGTAACTCATCGAAGCCCACTGACGAAAACTGCTGATTCCAGGTGCCCAACTCATCATCCTCCGACATCTACTCTTGGATCTCTCCCGCCAAAGTACTGGTCTTGATCGATCCGCGTCCCAAAGATTAGGCACACACCCCGCGCCGAGTGCTCCAGAGCACCCAGTGCCCTGAAACCCGCCAAGGGAGCCCCATGAACGACCCGCAAACAGTCCAGCACGAGTCCGATGACGCCGTGAGCACCCACGAGGGGATCCTTATCGTTGACGACAACGAACAGAATCTCGAACTGCTCCACGCCTACCTTGATGAGATGGGTGGGCCGATCAGACTTGCTCGAGACGGACTCGAAGCACTCGAGTCCATCGAGAAGGATGCTCCAGACATCATACTACTCGACATCATGATGCCTCGCATGAGCGGATACCAGGTCTGCGAGAAGCTCAAGAAGAACCCCGACACACGCGACATCCCGATCATTATGGTCACTGCTCTCAACGAGGTGGGGGATGTTGAGCGGGCTGTCGATGCCGGCGCAGATGATTTCCTCACTAAACCGGTGAACAAGCTCGAGCTCATTACGCGTGTAAAATCGCTACTCCGTGTCCGACAACTCAAACGAGAGCTCGACGCCGCGGTCGATCAGGTCCGCACTATGCGAGATACCTCAGGCGATCAGTGACCCAATCAAGGGCAGCCAGCGCTGTAAAGCCCGAGGAAAGCGGACACATCAAAGAAGTCGAAAGTTCCATCCCCCGTGATATCCGCACTCGGATCTTGAGCGGAGAAAGCACCAAGGAACGCGCTCACATCAAAGAAATCTAGTGTGTCGTCATCGTTGTAATCCGGTGGGGCGGGGCATTGATCCGCCGCCGCTTCTGGCAAAATGAAATCGATCACAACGGGACGATGGTCTGACGCAAGCGAAGACGCCGACAGCGGATTCACTGGATACGAGTTCACGGGGTACGGTAAACGGCCCGTGTTCATATTGCTCCCACTCGAACGGAAGATGAACTGACGGCGTACCTGTGCAATGGAGTCCTGCCAACAGATATAGTCCAGCCGGCTCGAACTTCCTTGAGTGCTCGTGTCCCCGGAAACCGGTTGCGAGGCATTCGAGAATGATGCATCGGTTCGATCACGGTCGGTCCCGTCCGTGCCACCGAAGTTTTCCGCCCTCGTCATGATGGAGTTCGGGCTCGTAGAACTTGGGTTCTGGTTTAGGTCTCCACCCCAAATCACCGGCGTGTTCTCATCGAGCACATCCCCTACATTGGGAACCGCTACGCGACCGTTGGGATCGCTCATCCCTGTCCCGGCGCCGTTGTAGTAGTAATCGATGAAGTATGCCGTGTTGAACGCAGCTGTTTCGCGCTGTTCATAATCACTGCTGTCGCCGCCGGCCTTGAGGTGGGCGTTCCCGACAACAACATCGCCCGCATACATCTCATCCGGCAGGTCGATCTCCGCAAACATAAACCCGCGAATCCCGCCATTACCACCGGATTGGTACTCATCCGGGAGCACGACGAAGTTGCTCAGTTCTGCGCCGCCACCGTTGATGTCCTCGAACGGATATCGAGACATGATCATGTTCCGATTGAACCCGTCCGAGTTGGTTGATGCAAAGACATAAGGCAGATCGTAACTGGGAACAAACAGCTTCGTATATGAGCCGACGCTGCCGCCTTCAAAGGGATCACTGCCGCCATTGATGAACAAATCGGCAACGGTTTCCAGTTCGGACACCGAATCGACGCCTGAGCCTGTGTTGTTCCCAGAGTTGTCGCCGCATTCCTGAAGGATCAGCACATCCGGCTGCAGGGCCGCGACAATACGGACAAGCGCATTCCAATCACTGAAGCTATCGTCCTTGTCATTGGAAGAACAGATCCCGTCCTGCACATTCCAGGTCATGACACGCAGATCACGCGGATCTTCCTTGCCCCAGTCTCCATTGAACGGATCCCATTGCGCATGAGCAGATCCACATAGTGCGGCGAGTAGCAATCCAATCGTGGCCGAGCGTGATTTCATCGATCTTCTCCTATTTCCAAGCTCATTGTATCACACGACTTACGGCAGGAAGGGTGTTTCTTCCGTTTTCCGGTACCGAGCATGGAGTTATGGGGTCAAAGAAACAGCCGCGCCTTCTCAGGCGCGGCTGTCGGATTCATACGAGAATCGATATCGATTACGGGCAACCCGCGTTGTACGCGGAGAGGAACGCCGAGACATCGAAGAAGTTGAAGAGACCGTCACCCGTGAAGTCCGCGATTGGATCCATCGAGTTGTACGCCGAAAGGAATGCCGAAACATCGAAGAAGTTCAGCATGCCATCGCCGTTCAGGTCTGCAGGGCATGGTGCCGGGCCATCCTGGTAGTACCCGATGTACAACGCAACGCTGTACGATTCGTCCGCAGGGGCGTCCGGGTTGAAGTTGCCGCTGGTCGGATCGTTGAAGATCCCGTCGCCGTCGATGTCGTAAGTGATCGAAGTGTTCACGATCACACCACCGTTGGCGATCTCATCGCCTGGCTCAGTGCCCGAGATGTCCGATCCGTTCCAAGCCATCGAAGAAACATTGTTCGACCAGAGCGAACCTGGGTTTGCGCCGCCGGCACCATTCGCGGTACCGAGGAAGTCGACCGAGTACTCAAGGCCCGAGTTTGCACCGGTCACACGAGTGCCGTTCTCGAGAACAAGTTCAAGACGGTACGAGAAGGTGTCTGGATCAAGAACAGCGCGGAGGAGTGCGCCGTCAAAGTCCGAGCCACCATCCATAAAACGATCGTAGAGCTCGACCGCACCGATGAACCACACATTGCCAGCAGCATCGAACGCCGGAGCAGAGAGAGACGGGCCGAGCGGCGAACCGCCGGTGACCGCGTCGAGGTTCACGAGCTGGCCGATCTCCATACCGGATGCATCGTAGATGGGCTTGCCAGCGTCCTGGGTGAACAGGTTAAACTGATCGATGTAACCCGCAAAGGTGTAATCAGTTGCGCCGGTGTCCGAGTTGTAACGACCAACGATGATCTGGTTCGAGAAGTCGTCGCCGAAGCCGTTCTCAGAAATCGTTGCGGCAAAGAGGGCATTGCCGTTGATGTCCTGGCCGACCGCGACATTGCCGACACCACCACGGAACGGGACCGAACCGAAGTAGTTCACAAACTCAGCAAAGCTCGTGTAGGCGAGGCTGAACCCGTCGTCGTTGTCGGTCACGCTTGCGGGGACATCGAACGCACGGTTGCCAGCGACGGCACCGCTTGAGTCAACACCCCAGATGTTCATGGTTCTTGTCGCGTCGGCAGCGTCCTTCGCGTAGATGCCGAATGTCGCAACGCCACCGAATCCGAAGGGATCGCCGACCATGCCACCCATGTTCCCGCGGTGATCGCCAAGCTGTCCGCCGCTGGTATCAAAGTGACCAGTTGTCGCTGTGGTTGATCCAAGCGATCCACCGTAGACATACTCGCTGTTGAAGTTTGGGCCTGCGTAGAGACCGTTTCCACCAGCAACCGAAGCGGGGATGTTGTTGGGCACGGAGTGCGTATCGCCACCCTGGATAATGAAGTCAGTCGCGTCAATCGTTCCGCCGAGCGAAACATAGTTCTGGAGACCACAGTCGCGATCCGAGAGGCGTGTACGAAGGATGTTGGTGCCGCTCAACTGATCCGGACCTGTAGAGCCGAAGTTGTCTGCACGGAAATACATGTTGCCGTTTGCGTCGACCGAAGGCCCGCCGAACTGCGACGAGTCGCCAACGAGACCCGAAGCACTGTTCACCGCACCCATGCGACGATCAACATACAGTCGGTTGGAGTCAGCAGGATCGAAGTTGACGATCGCACCCATCAGGCCGTTGTAGCTGTTTCCGGAAACCGAAGTGCCGAACTCGGACCACCCAACAGCGAACTGGGACGCGTTCCCGCTCGTGCTGACCATCATGCCAGGAGTGTTGTTTTCATCAATACCGGCACCCGCGGTATCCCAAGCCATGTAGCTGACCTGGGAGAAGGGGACATCACTGATGACATCAGGGCTGATGGTGGCCATGGAGCCAAGGTTGTTAAAAAACGCTGGATCAATCTGTGTGCTTTTGAGCAGCGGAGCCACACCGAACATGTGACCGCCGGAAGTGCTCAGCGGGGCAAGATCAACTACATACGCCGCACAGTGGTCCGTCCAGGGATCAAGTGCATCGCCGGGAAGCCCACCGAGGTTGCTGCTGACGCTGTCCTGTGCGATCGCACTGCCGCACATGCCTGCCGTTGCGATCAGTGCCGCGATTCCAATCTGATGACGCATGGTCTCAGTCTCCTTTAGTGGGGCGCGATACCCCTGCACCGGCTCGACGGGATACTCCCCCGTTCGACACCGCTGCGATCTCTCGTATGAAAAGCCCCGGTGTCTCCTCACCAGTGCTTCGTGGAAACACTCCATCCTAGCACGAAACGCCCTTTGAACGGGTAAATTGGGCGGGATTCGAGCATCAATGTTCTGTGAAGAACAGACCGATAAGCTCAAAAACGACCGGAATGGGCCACGGCTGTGCGTTATCCACACTCAAAGTCGAGATTCCACCGCTGCCGCGACCCGAGCGTTCGACTTCACCAAAGCAAGATTGGCTTCGAGTGTCCGCCCCTCAGACACTTCATGCAGCCCACCCAGAACCGCCGGCGATACATCTCGCCCAGAGACCCCCTCATCAATCGCCCGCTGTTCAGCTCTTTGTAGCCATCCCTCCCAATCGGGCTTCGAGATCTCATCGTCAACCGGAATCGGGTTCGCGATCACGATCCCTCTCCCGGTCCGAGGCAACTCAGATCGCACGAAACCCGCCAAATCATCGAGATCATCAATCCTGATATCTACACCGCATCCGCCATCACGCATGTAAAAAGCCGGGAAGGTATCAGTTCCAAACCCAATAACTGTGATCCCGAGCGATTCCAAGGCCTCCCGCGTCGCAACCACATCCAAAATCGACTTCACACCACTCGTGACAACCGCAACCGGATAGCGAGTAAACGCAACAAGATCTGCTGATATGTCCAGGCGCTCCCCATACCCTCGATGGACCCCGCCGATTCCACCAGTAGCAAACACGCGCAAACCCGCATGAGCCGCGATCTCCATCGTTGAGCTGACCGTCGTCGCGGCCGAATACCCCGCATGGAACGCGTGCCCGAGATTGGCGGTGTTGACCTTCGGGACATCCCCTCCCTCGATCATCGACTGTAACTCAGCTCGATTCATCCCGACAGTAGGCCGCCCTTCAACCACCCCAATCAAAGCGGGGGTTGAATCTTCTGCACGGACAATTGCATCGAGTTCCTCCGCAAGCCGGAGACTCGCATTGTGAGGCACGCCATGGACCAACAGCGTTGTCTCCAACGCCACTGCTCGGGAATCGACTCGTTTTTCAACCTGCAACTCCGCCACCCTTCCTCAAGACGCTCTGTTGGGTCAGCACAATCCGATCCAAGCACGCAGGAAACACAGTATCTCCAACTACGATGATGACAAGGCACCATTCCTCAGTCCGAGTATGAAAAAACGCCCCGTATAGACGGAGCGTTCTGAGTCGTTGGTCAATCGTGTAAGATCAGACGCGGTCCTTCAGGCCCTTGAGCGGGCGGACCTTCACGACATTGCGTGCAGGCTTCGCCTTGAACACGGTTTCTTCGCCGGTGAATGGGTTGATGCCCTTGCGTGCCTTGGTTGCAGGCTTACGCTGGACTGTTACCTTCATCATGCCGGGGACATTGAACGCGCCGCAGGCACCCTTCTTGAGGTCCTTCTCGATCATTTCGCCCATGACCTCAAAGACCTGAGCGGCTTCCTTCTTCGAGATGCCAACATGCTCGCTGATGATGGTCAGGACTTCAGACTTGGTGCGGGGCTTTTCCTTTGCCGCAACAATACGGGTAGGTTTCTTTGCTGCTGCAGGCGCTGCTTTCTTAGCAGGCGCCTTGCGTGCGGTCGTCTTGCGGGCCGCGGGCTTACGCGCTGCGGTTTTCTTTGCGGGACGACGAGTGCTCTTCTTGGTGGTTCGCTTTGCCATTTCTGGTACTCCGTTCTTGCATACCGGTATGCTGCGTGCTCTCCAAACACGCTCGATTTTACCGGACTAGTTTCGGCACTCTAAAAGCATTTTGGCCTGCAATTCTCGAAGAATTCCGCATTTTTCTTCGCCGAAACGATCCGGATGGATGAAATCGCTCGCTCATTTACCCCTGATATACCAGTTCGAAACCGCCGCAATCGGGGCTACGCTTGTGGCATGACCGCCACCCAACCCATCGTCGGCTTCACGCGCAACCCCGTCGGAAAACCCGATATACCAGGCGCTTGCATCAAAGTGCTCGGGTCGGAAAAGCCTGCAAAACAAGACCTCATCCGCTTTGTGCCAGGCTTATCCGCCCTCGTTTCGATGTACACGGATCCCATTGACGAAGAGATTCTTGATGCGGCTGGGGACCAGTTGAAAATTGTCTGCAACTTCGCCGTCGGATTCGACAATATCAACATCGACGCCTGCAAAAGCAGGGGGGTTGTCGTCTGCAACACCCCCGACGCCGTTACCGAAGGCACCGCCAATATCGCCTGGCTCCTCATCCTCGCCGCCGCCAGAAGACTGATCGAGGCCGACCGATACGCCCGTTCGCCAGAGTACCCTCAGAATGGGCAGCTCGGAATGGACGAGTTCCTCGGCATGGACCTCTGCAACAAGCTCCTCCTCATTGTCGGTGCCGGACGAATTGGATACGCGACCGCACTCCGTGCCAAGGCCTTCGGCATGCGGATCGCGTATATCGCCCGATCCCGGCACCTCGATTTCGAGATGGCCCCGCTCGGTGCCCAGCATATGAGCCTAGAAGATGGACTCGCCGCCGCAGATGTCATTTCTGTCCACACGCCATTGACCGATCAGACCCGCCACCTCATCAACGCCGACAACCTCAAGAGCGTCAAGAAGGACGCCATTATCGTGAACACCGCCCGAGGCCCCGTCATCGACGAACAAGCCCTCGTGGACGCCCTCGACGAGGAGCGACTCTGGGGCGCAGGGCTCGATGTCTATGAAAAAGAACCCGAGGTTCACCCCGGGCTCATCCATAATCCTCGTGTTGTGCTTACACCCCATATTGGAAGCGCCGAGATCGCCTGGCGCCGCGCGATGACGCAGATGGTCTGCGCTAATGTGAGTGCGGTTCTCAAAGGTCAAGAACCCCCAAATCGGATCGCTTGAAGCCACTCAGTTCCGTCGCGTTTTGCCACCAAACTGCAGTTCCATGTACTTCGCGACATAATCCACAAGCGAGTCTGCCTCGGGAATATCCGGGTTGCTCGTCATCCCATTGGGCTCGAACCGCATCCCCTTGAACCGTTTCACCGCCTCATCCACGGGCAGCCCATACTGCAATGCGATCGAAAACGCCCTGCAGAACGCCTGACACATCCCCGAGATCGCCGACCCCTCTTTCGCGATTTTGATGAAGATCTCTCCGGGGGTCCCATCCGGGTACAAACCGATCGTGAGATACCCCTCATGCCGATCGATCGTGAACTTATGCGTGAGAGATTCTCGGGTGGGAGTCAATGACTGTCGGGTCGCGAGCATGTTCTCGTCCTTGTTCATGGATGCACTGAAGCCTTGTCACCCCTCGATCTCAACCCAAAAGAGGTGAAACGGGCAAACAAGATATCGGACCAATGCCCGCGTACACCTTTACATTCTCTACCCAGATGCAGACAATACACTGTGATCGAGGATTCAATGTTGCCAACAGGAACATGATCCGCCGATAGAGAACACGGATAGATGCACCAGACGACCCATGACATCTCGATCAACCAGTCCCGCCGATCCGGGATCGTGATCGCAACTATTGGTCTGCAACTGCTGCTCTGTTCGATTGCCTCCGCTGCGAACGCAGCAGGCGATTCCCTTGATCGATCCGCCCGTCGCCTGCCCGCCCAGATGGCTCAGGCACTCCGCGAGATCGTCGATCGATCTTCTCCGTCCACTCCCGCGGCATTCCGCGAAGAGTCGCCCGGTTTCAACCTGGGCGATACCCCGACCAACATCGATCCTGCAATAAGCAGCCCAACGGCTTGCGAGCAGCTCGAATCATGGTCCCGGCGCACGCTCAACTTGCCTCCGCCCGCGAATAGCTGAGCACGCTGCGTCCCGCGCGATCATCGCGCCCATATCTCCCCATAGAACATACCACCCGAGCCGCCACAGCAATCGTGTCGCTCTCGCGTCCCATTCCCAGAAAGAACGCCAACCATGGCAAGCGCAGAAATTCCCGTCGTCGGCCCGCTCCTCTCCAAGGTATTCGGATCCCGCAATGAACGCATCGTCAAACGCTACACCACCCGCGTAGACGCGATCGGTGCCCTCGAAACCGAGACCCGCAAGCTCACCGATACCCAGCTCCGCGCCAAGCTCGACGAGTTCCGCACCCGCTATGACGACGGTGTGAAGCCCGACGACCTGCTCGTCGAAGTTTTCGCCGTCGCGCGCGAAGTCATGGATCGGGCAGTGGGGATCCGCAACATCTTCAACCCCGAATCAGGGTTCGATCCCTCTGTCCTCTCCGAACGAGGCCAACAACTCTTCGCCGAAACCAAGGCCAAGATCGACACTCTCGAGCCGGCCGAGCCAGAGGGGCAGTACCTCGGCCACACCGAACCGATCCCCGGCTACATGCAGGCCGAACTCCCGAACGAGCTCTATGAAGCCGTCCGCGAGGCCTACCCCGAATCCAAACCCCCATTCCGTGCCCGTCCCTTCGATGTGCAGCTCATCGGTGGCATGGTCCTTGGCCAGGGCAAAATCGCCGAAATGAAGACCGGTGAAGGCAAGACCATCGTCGCCCCCCTCGCGACTTACATGGCCACCGTCCAGCGTCAGCAGGTCCATGTCGTCACCGTCAACGACTACCTCGTCCAGCGTGACCGCGACTGGACCTTCCCCTTCTTCTGCTGGCTTGGCCTCACCGCCGGCGCCATCCACCCCATGCACATGCAGCCGGAAGAAGTGAAGCGGAAGATGTACCGCTGCGATGTCGTCTACGGCACAACATCCGAGTTCGGGTTCGACTACCTCCGCGACAACATGAAGCGAAATGTCGAGCAACAGGTCCAGCGCAAACGCCAGTTTGCGATCGTCGACGAAGTTGACTCGACCCTCATCGACGAAGCCCGAACCCCCCTCATCATCTCCGGCCAAGCCCACGACGAGCAACCCCGCTACCAACTCGCGGACCAGCTCGCCCGACAGCTCGTGGATATGCAGCGCCCCTGGCAGGAATACGAAGACCAGGTCACGCATTGCAAGGAAACCATCAAGGGCCTCGAAGGTGACATCCGCCAGACCCGCGACAAATCCCAAGTCCCCGAGCTCCAGAAGAAGCTCAAAGACGCCCAAGCGGCGCTCCCCGAGATCGAATCCAAACGCGATCAGCACCCGCAATATTACGAGCTCGAACCGGAGCGCAAGAGCGCACACCTCACGCACGACGGCATCGCGGAAGCCCAGAAACTCGCCGGCGTCGGTTCGTTCTATGTCGACGAGAACATGGACATCCCGCACCTGCTCGAGCAGGCCCTCCGCGCTCACGCCGTGTACACCCGTGACAAAGACTACATCGTTATGGATGTCCCCGATCGCATGACCGGCCGAGCAGACCCCACGATTGTCATTGTCGACACCAACACCGGTCGCCCCATGATCGGGCGCCAGTGGTCCGACGGGCTCCATCAGGCGGTTGAGTGTAAAGAAGCTGTCCCCATCAAGCCCGAGACGCAGACCGTCGCGTCCGTCACCGTCCAGAACTTCTTCAAGATGTACAAGTCCCTCTCCGGCATGACCGGTACCGCGGACACTGAAGCCCAGGAGTTCCACGACATCTACTCACTCGATGTGGTCTCGATCCCCACGAATAAACCCATCGCCCGCGCAGATCATGATGACCTCATGTTCCTCCGCGCCAAGGACAAGTGGGAGTGCATCGTCGACGAGATCAAGGAGTTCCATGACGCCGGGCGACCCATCCTTGTGGGCACCACCTCGGTCGAGAAGTCCGAGATGATCTCTCAGATGCTCACCCGAAAGCACAACATTGAGCACTCTGTTCTCAATGCAAAGCAGCACGAACGAGAAGCGAATGTCGTCGAAGATGCCGGGCAACTCGGAGCTGTCATGATCGCCACCAACATGGCGGGTCGAGGCACCGACATCAAGCTCGGTAGGTTCACCCGCGAGCAATACATCGAGCATCTCCTCAAGCGAGGCCTCGCTTCCCGGGGGCTCAAGCCCGACATGACCGAAGAAGAACTCCGCGAAAATGTCTACAGAAAGATTGCGCCGCAGGTTCTCAAATCCGAGGGCATCAACAAACGCGAAGCCGAGTCGATGCCATTTGATGAACTCGAGCACGCCCTGCTGCGTTTCTGGACAAACGAGTACACCTGGCTGAGCCCCAAGGCGATCGACTCGACCAGCGCCGAAGACCTCCGCACCGAACTCGACAAGAACGGGCGATGCCTCATGCACCGCCTCCGCTGGTTCGACAATATCGAAGACCTCGGCGGCCTCCATGTCATCGGCACCGAACGCCACGAGTCCCGCCGAATCGACAACCAGCTCCGAGGCCGCTCGGGCCGTCAGGGCGACAACGGTTCATCACGATTCTTCGTATCACTCGAAGATGACCTGATGAAGATGTTTGCCGGCGAAACCACCATGAAACTCCTCTCCCGACTTGGGATGAAGGAGGGCGACGCCATCGAGCACCCGTGGCTCTCCAAGAATGTTGAACGCGCGCAGAAGAAAGTCGAAGAACGCAACTTCCAGATCCGCAAGAACATCCTCGAATACGACGAGGTCATGGAGCACCAGCGCCAACGCTTCTACGGCCTCCGTCAGCGCGTACTCGAAGGCCAGCAAGTCAAAGACCTTATCTTCGAATACATCGAAGATGTTGTCGACGACGCAATCGCCGAGTACCTCGACCCAGAGTTCTCGGCAATCTGCGCCGCCGAATACGCACGCGAGCAACTCGACTGCTCCATCCTCTCTGATCGTTTGAAGGGGAAAGACGCGGATCAGATGGAAATGACCATCCGCAAGCTCGCGAAAGAGGATGTCGCGGCAAACATTGTCGTCACCCTCGGCGAATACATACCGGACGATTCATCCGAGTTCCTTATGGAGTTCGACTCCGCCGGGCTCCACAACTGGGCGAAGAACCGTTTCGGGGTCGAGCTTGATACGGGAGACCTCCGCGAAGCAGGCCCCGGCGTGCGCCGCGAAGTGCAGGACCGGCTCGAGCAGGCCGCATTCGAGAAAATTGATAACGCTGAACTCTCCGAGATCCCGCTGTTCGCCGACCGGAACTATGGCGCTGAGCGTCTCGCGAAATGGGTCAAGACCAAGTTCACCTTTGATATCGCTGTCGAAGACATCATCAAGCATCACAAGGATGATCAACTCGAAGTTCGCGACCTGATCATCGAGAAAGCACGCGATCTCTACTCGACCCGAGAGGCGGAGTTCCCAGTCGAGTACATCATGCAGAACACCATGCAGCGTGCGATGCAGGACCCCAGCGCGGCATTCGAAGCACTCTCGAAGTGGGCACGCAACCGTGCCGGTGTCGAACTCAACCCCGAGTCAATCAAGTCCACACCCCCCGCGAAAATGCGTACCCAGCTCATCGAGGCGATGCGTAAGCGTGTAGACAACGACGATCTCACAGATCGTGTCAATACCGCTCTGGCGACAGAATCCGATGATGAGCTCGACGAATACCTCAAGTCGCAGTTCGATGAGGGCATCACAGAACGGATGCGTTACCTTGAGGAGGACGACCGAGAGGACGCGATCCGCGCCCGTGTTGAAACACTCGCTCGCCCCGAGCTGGTTCAGTTTGAACAGATGGTCCTCATCGATACCCTCGACCAGGCATGGAAGGATCACCTCTATGAGATGGACCAGCTGCGAGACTCGATCGGATTCCGAGCGATCGCGCAAACCGATCCCAAGATCGAGTACAAGCGCGAAGGCCAGCGGATGTTCAAGTCGATGATGAAGGAGCTCCGCGAACGCGTAACCGATATCATCTTCAAGGCCCGCATCGCTCCGCCTCAGCGTCAATCGCCAATGCAACGCCCACCGATGCAGCGTCCACCCCAACAGGCACAGCAGCAGCAGCGGCCTCAACGACCCGCTGGGGCAGCTCAGAGCAATATCATGGGCTCTTCAATCATGGGGCCTGGGCTCTCATTTGGGCCTGCTCAGCGACCGCAGCAACCCAAGCCGGCACCGGAGAAACCTCAAAACCCGTCTCAGGATGCCGAAAATCAGGATTCCTGAATATGTCTGAATACCAGCAGCGGGGATCCAAACCCGTCCGCTTTTCGTATACTTGACCATCGGGACGACATACGCCGACCCAAAGGATCATCATGAGCACACGCCGCACCAACTCTATGCGACACGCATTCACACTCCTCGAGCTCCTGATCGTTGTCGCGATCATCGCAGGGCTTGCCGCGATCACCACCCTCGTCGGCTCCGCCGTCCTCGATTCGGGCAAGCGACGCGCAACCCTCGGCGTTCTCCAAACGCTCGATGAAGCCTTGGCCGCATACACCGACCAGAAGGGCGACAACCCGCCAGCGTTGGTCCTGTTGCAGACCGAACGAATGGGCTCAATGCCCGATGGTATTTCCGAAGGCGACATCGTGTACTATCCCGCCATTGATGGGCGAGGCAGGGAGAATACCTCTGACGAACTCTATTCGGTCAACTCCATCGCACTCTTCGTGGAATCCGTTCGGACTGTCCCGCAGACGCAGGACATCATCAACTCCATCAATCCAAGATTCATTCAGAACTACTCGCCCGATGATGCCTATTTCCCCCAACTCCGAACGGTCTTTGATGCGTGGGGAAACCCGATCCGTTATGTCCATCCCAAGTTTGATGGAATACACGAAAGAGAAGGGCGTGCCTTGGGAGATGCGGGCGAGCCTGTCAATATTGTGAATCCCAATAAACCCTATTTCGTGGCTGGCGCACTCCCGCTCGACGCAGCGAATGTGATCCGCATGAAGTTTGTTCGCCGGAACAGACTCGTCGATGCAGACTTCGGTGATGCGGGGCTCTCAGGCAGCGAAGGCGGCATGAATATGGGCGGAATTTCCGACTTTGACCTCGTACCGGATTCCGACGGCGGCATCACCTCCGGCAACCGGCCGTACTTCTACTCCGCCGGCCCAGACGGCAACCCAGCAACCCTCGATGACAATGTCTACATCAACCCGGTTCAACACGCAGATCCAGGTGTCAACTGAATACACCCGAGCCGGTCGCCCTCGACAAGCTGAGAATCATCGCATAAGATCACGCCCGGCTTCAAGCCGGTCACCACGGGGTGTAGCGCAGCTTGGTAGCGCGTTTCGTTCGGGACGAAAAGGTCGGAGGTTCAAATCCTCTCACCCCGATTGAGTGAACTGGACAGCCTCGGCAACTGCCGAGGCTGTTTGTATTTAGATGCGTGCCGAACTGCATACTCGCCTTGTCTGCTGAGACTTGGTTATCCGTTCAGAGTCTGATGGGAGGCGGGGCGAAGGATTTCGTACCTTTTTGCGCACTCTCCATCGTACATGACTTCGCCGCTTCTGGTCATCCCGCACTTCTCAAGGACGCTGATCGATGCGTTGTTATCCGGCAGTACCAAACCCAAGATGCGTTCGAGGTTGAGCGTTTCGAAGCCGAATGCGATGCACGCAGAACATGTTTCAGTTGCGATTCCCTGCCCCCAGTAGTCGGGGAAAAAACGGAATCCCACATCAACTTCGTTCAACTCCGGAAGATATTTCAGGCCGCAGAAACCGATGATCGTGTCAGTCTCTTTGAGCACACACGCCCATCGCCCGTAACCCACAGTATCGAAATCCGGGTAGGCTGCAAGAGCCTGTCTCGACTCCTCCAGAGACTCCAGTAGCGGTTCTCCGGTATAACGCATGATCTCGGGGTGACTGTTGAGGCGAAAAAACGCTTCAGCATCATCTGGCGTGAAAGCCCGATGCTTGACTCGCTCGGTTTCTGGTCCAGATCGAAACGATTGCATGCACGATGATAACGACTCACATCAATCGTCATGCTCAGATTGTGTGCAAGTTCAAAGTGTTTCTATATCCTTTCATGCACGCTGCTTGTGCCATATCCGCTCTTGCTGCGATGGTTGTAAAGAGCAAGCAGGCTCATCCGCCAGTTGAAGCCTGATCTGAACACACATTGTGGAGCACCATCCGTGGGGGGAACTGACTATTTCCGACACGGTGATAGGGGGCGAGCTGGTTTTCTACAAATAACTGAAATACACATTTCAAATACGCGTTTGAACTAGGGAGACTCAGCATGGCCAGACGAAGCGATGGAAACCAGACGAAGCAGCGATTGCTCGAAGCAGCGAGCGAGGAATTCGCTGAGCATGGCTATCAGGAGGCTCGGGTCTCTGATATATGTAAGGCCGCCGATGCGGCCAGCGGGGCCGTGAACTACTACTTCGGATCCAAAGAGAAGCTCTACCTCGAAGTCTGGGAATGGGCATGGCGAGAGATCGACCGCAAGAAACCCATGGGCGGGGTGGATCCAAGTGCACCCCCGGAGGATCGCCTGCGATCACTGATCAGGAATCTACTGCATCGGATCCTCGTCCTCGGCACCCAGAGCCAGGCAGGCCGCTTGCTTCTCCAGGAAATGCGCGATCCGGTCGAAGCGGTACGCCCACTCCGAAAACGACTGATCCGCCCGACGATCGAAGAGTTTCGACGCTCAATCGAGGAGATCGCAGGCCAGAAACTGGACCAGCGTGAGGCAGAACACTGCCACATGAGCGTGATGCACCAGTGTCTCGCGATTGGATTCCGGGGAGGCCACAAACCACCCATGCTCTCTGGCGGACGCCGGTTCACACACGATGAAATCGAGTACCTCGTTGACCACATCACCGCGTTCTCGATCGGTGGCATCAAAGCGATTGCCGCAACGAAGGAAGGTGCATGACATGAACATACGGAATGCATTGCACATGAATGCCCTGATTCTCGTCAGTCCCTTGCTGTTTGGTTGCCAGACGAGCATGCACTCCGTGCCCAATGTTGTGGATTTACCGACGAGCTTCACGCAATCGGGAGACTCGGTGCTCCCGGAGCAATGGTGGATTGCCTTTGAAGACCCCGGGCTCAGCGCAGCGATCGAGATGGCCCTGCAGGACAACTTCGATCTCCGTTCTGCATGGGATCGCCTCGCACAGGCACAGGCGATCGCGCGCAGCGAGGGAGCAGACCTGACACCCAGCGTTGACGCGACCGGGGGGATCGGGCGTTCGTACACAAAGAACAGCACAACAGATTCATACGACGGCAGCTACTCGCTCGGACTGAGCATGAGCTACGAGCTCGATGTGTGGGGCCGGGTGCGCTCGGTCCGCGACGCGGCGGTGCTGGAAGCCCAAGCATCCGAGCAGGACCTCCACGCCGCGGCGATCACCCTCTCGGCGAGTGTGGCCTCGGTCTGGTATCAGCTTGGTGAACAACTCGAACAGATCCGGCTCATCCAACAACAGGATGATTCCAACCGCAAGGTCCTGGAACTCCTCACGCTGCAGTTCAATCAGGGGCAGATCCTGGTCGCCGATGTGCTTCGTCAGCAACAGCTGGTTGAGCAGACCGCGGGTGAACTGACGCTCGCAGAGCGGGATGCCACCATCACTCGCCATCAGCTTGCCGTGCTGCTCGGGCGTTCGCCCAAAGATGATCTTGGGTTGCCCGATCCAGAACTCGCATCGCTGGGCCCGCTACCCGCAACCGGGTTGCCGAGCGAACTGTTGCAACGCCGCCCGGACCTGCTCAGCGCGGAGAAGGCGATCATGGCCGCCGATCGCGATCTCGCCACCGCGATCGCGGATCAGTACCCCCGCGTCAGTCTCTCGGCGAGCATCGAGACAGGCGGCACACAGATCCGTGACATCTTCGATGACTGGATGGCCAATCTCGCAGCGAACCTGACCCAGCCGTTGATCGACGGCGGTCGCCGCGAGGCAGAAGTCGACCGGAACGAGGCCGTTGTATCCGAGGCGATGAACGAGTACGGCACAGCAATCCTCACCGCCGTCCAGGAAGTCGAAGACTCACTGGCTGAGGAGTCGCATCAGCAGCGTTACCACAGCTCATTGCAGCAGCAACTTGAGACGGCCGGCCAGGTCTACGAGCGTACAAGAGACAGCTATCTCAACGGCCAACTGAACTACATCAGCGTGCTCGACGCGCTCATCTCTCTGCAGAGTCTGCAGCGAGAGGAACTGAGCTCAAGACGATCACTGCTGGAAGCACGAATCGAGCTGTGCCGAGCACTGGCAGGTTCATGGGAACTGCCACAACCGAAGCCGTTCGCAATGGAAACAACACCCGAGGACGATGCCCGTCCTCAGTTTGAGTGAGAGTGAAGATGAATCAGAATCAATCAACCTCGGGCGGGCGTCTCGGACGCATTCTCCGATGGGGTATCAAGGGCCTCATTCCCGTGATCGTGCTGATCGCAGCGATCGCCGGAGCGCGCTGGATGCTCAGCACCACGCCTGAAACCCAACGCCGCCCGCAAGAACGCCTGGCCACGCTCGTCGATGCGGAAACATTCAGCATGTCGACGCAGTCAGTTGTCCTGGATACGGCGATGGGCGAGGTGCAACCATCCCGAACGCTCGAACTGAAACCTCAGGTAACTGGACGGGTCGAATGGCTCTCACCCGAGCTCCAGCCCGGCGCAGTTTTTCGAGAAAACGCGGACTTGTTACGCATCGAGCCCGTTAACTATGAGCTGGCGGTTTCGGAGCAGCAAGCAGCGATCGCAGTTGCCGAAGCGGAACTTCATGTCGCGCAAGCGAGCGTAGTCACGGCCGAGAACGATCTGGCAATCGAGATGGGCAACCAGCGTGTGGCCCAACGCGAATCCGAACTGCTGGGCGAACCGATCGACGATACCAGTCGAGACCTGATCCTCCGTGTGCCGCAGCTCAAAGCAGCCGAAGCCGCCGTCCAATCGGCCGAGGCCGCGTTGGAATCAGCCCAGGCATCATACAAAGCCGCCCAATCCGGGCTCGCCCAAGCTGAACTGGACCTCAAACGCACGACGATCCAATCGTCATACAACACGGTCGTAGCAGAAAAGATGATCGACATCGGCGATGTCGTGAGCAGTACGACCGCGGTACTAACCCTGTACGGAACCGATGAGTTCTGGATTGAGCTGTCCATCCCGTCATCCCAGACCCAATGGGTCGAGCCAGGCGTCTCGCGCGTGAAGCTCACCAGCCCTGCGGCGTGGGGTGAAGGCCAGTCCCGTGACGGCCTGGTCATTCGGATTCTCCCGCATGTCGATAGTGGAGGGCGTATGGCGCGGGTGCTGGTCAGCGTCAAGGACCCGCTCGCGATGGTCCCAGAGCATGCGGGCGACCCGATCTTGCTCGTGAACGACTACATGAGCGCGAACATCATCGGGCGAACCGTCGAGGATGTCATCGCGTTGCCCCGTTCGCTGGTGCGTGAGGGGGACACCGTCTGGGTCATGAACGAACAGAACGAACTCGATATCCGCCCAATCAAGGCCGTATACCGAGGTCGAAGCCATGTCCTGATCTCAGACGGGCTGCAAAGCGGCGAACGGGTTGTCACCACAGACATCGCGGCACCGGTACAGGGAATGCCCCTGCGTGAGAGCGATACCGAGGGAGGTGCGTCATGAGCGATACACGCCAGGGCTTCATCGCCTGGATGGTCAACAACCGCGTGACCCCCAACCTGCTGATGCTGGTGCTCTTGTTCGGCGGGTTCTTCATGGCCTCACAGATCAAGCAGGAGGTTTTTCCCGAGTTTTCCGAGGACACGGTCACGATCAGCGTCCCCTATTCGGGCGCATCACCCGAGGAAGTTGAGAACGGGATCATCCTTGCCGTAGAGGAAGCTATCCGCGGCCTTGAGGGTGTCAAGGAGATCCGAGCGACCGCGTCCGAGGGCTCGGGGACAGTGATTGCCGAGCTCCTCGAAGATACCGACCAGCAGAAGACCTATCAGGACATCAAGCAGGAGATCGACCGCATCACCACATTCCCCGATGATGCAGAGGAACCCGAGGTGACACTGAATGTAGAGCGCCGCGAAGTGCTCACCCTGCAGATCTACGGTGATGTCGATGAGTGGGCCCTCCGTGAAACGGTTGAGCAGGTCCGAGACCAACTCCTTCAGAACCCATCGATCACCCAGATCGAACTGCGAGGTTCGCGGGACTTTGAGGTGATCATCGAGGTCGCACAGGAATCGCTCCGCGCGTACGGTCTGACAATTCAGGATGTCGCAGACAAGATCCGAAGCTCAGCGATCGAAATCCCCGGCGGCAAGATCGAAACAACGAGCGGCGAGATCATGCTCCGCGTGGACGAACGCCGTGACTGGGCCACCGAGTTCCGCCGCATCCCCGTTGTCACGAGTGACGATGGTGGCCTGGTGTACCTCGAGGATATAGCCACGGTGACCGACGGCTTCGAAGATTCCGACAACGCCGCAACATACAACGGGCTTCGCGCAATCGGTATCGGCGTGTATCGTGTCGGTGATCAGACTCCGATTGGGGTTTCGAACGCGGTCAAAGAGGCCATGATCGAAATCGAGCAGGACATGGCTCCCGGCATCGACTGGGTCATCCAGCGCGATCAGTCCGAGGTCTACATGCAACGCCTGGATCTGCTGACCCGAAACGCGGTCATTGGCCTGGCGCTGGTCATGCTGATCCTGGGGCTGTTCCTGGAGATCAAGCTGGCGTTCTGGGTCACGATGGGTATCCCAATCTCATTCCTTGGCGGGTTGCTTTTCATGCCAGCTCTTGGTGTGACCATCAACATGATCTCCATGTTCGCGTTCATCATCGCTCTGGGCATTGTCGTCGATGACGCGATCGTCGCCGGCGAGAATATCTACGAATACCGCCAGCGCGGAATGGATTTTCGAACCGCGGCGATCAAGGGTGCTCAGGATGTCGCCATCCCCATCACATTCGCCATCCTGACCAATGTGGTCGCATTCATGCCCCTCTACTTCGTCCCCGGCTTCATGGGCAAGATCTGGCGGGTCATCCCGCTCGTGGTCTGTACCGTCTTTCTGGTGTCGTTGGCTGAAGCACTGTTCATCCTTCCTTCGCACCTCTCACACATGAGCGACGATGATCGCAAGCCCATGCTGCGTTGGATCCATGCGCGGCAGCAGGCATTCAGCCGACTCGTCTCACGGTTCATTGAGGGCGTCTTTGGCCCTGCCCTGCGCAGCATGATGGCATACCGCTACCTCGTCATGGCTATCGGCTTTTCTGTCGTGATCGCCGCCGGTGCGTATGTCGCATCGGGACGCATCGGTTTCATCCTGATGCCAAAGACTGAGTCAGACTCAGCCGTGGTCACCGCGACCCTGCCCTACGGCAGCCCCATGACAAGCATGCAACGCGTCCAGGACATCCTGGTCGACGCGGGCAGAGTGGTCGTTGACGATGCCGGTGGTGAACAGATGGCCGACGGGGTGTTCGCCAACATCTCGAACAACTCAGTCGAAGTCCAGTTCTACCTCACCGACCCAGATATTCGTCCCCTTTCAACAGGCGAGTTCGTCAAGCGCTGGCGTGATGCCGTCGGCGATATCGCCGGACTGGAATCGCTGAAGTTCGAATCCGACCGGGGTGGGCCGGGCTCTGGCGATGCCCTCACTATTGAACTCAGCCACCGCGACATCGACACGCTCGATCGTGCCAGCGAAGCCCTCGCGGCACGCCTGGGCGAGTTCAGCGTGGTCAAGGACATCGATGATGGCTACACGCCTGGCAAGCGGCAGTACAGTTTCACCATCAATGACACGGGCGAGAGTCTCGGGCTGACCGCGATGAATATCGCTTCCCAGGTCCGCAACTCGTTCCAAGGCAACGAGTCCTACCGCCAGCAACGCGGACGCAACGAGGTCACCATCCGAGTGCGTCGCCCCGAGAGCGAGCGGGTCAGTCTCTACGATGTCGAGAACCTCGTCATCCAGACCCCCGCAGGCGACGATGTCCCGCTCTTCGATGTCGCGACCGCGACGCCCGGGCGAGCATACACCTCTATCAGCCGGCGAGACGCACGCCGAACCGTGACGGTGTCGGCAGATGTAGATCCAGTCGGTGAAACGAGCCGAGTGCAATCCGTGCTTTCCTCAGATGTATTACCAGAATTGGCTCGCGACTACCCCGGGCTGACCTACGCCTACGAGGGAAAGCAGGCGGACTTCGCCGAATCCCTCAGCGCACTGCTCAAGGGGCTAATCCTCGCCTTGCTCACCATCTACATCCTCCTCGCAGTTCCATTCAAAAGCTACATCCAGCCCATGGTGGTGATGCTGGCCATCCCATTCGGGATTGTCGGAGCCCTCCTCGGTCATGTGCTCATGGGATACAACATCTCGATCATGAGCATCATGGGCGTTGTGGCGCTTGGTGGCGTGGTGGTCAACGACTCGCTCGTCCTCATCGAGTACACCAACCGCCTCCGGTCCGAGCAGGGGATGAATCCCTTCGACGCCGTATGCAACGCCGCGATCCGTCGTTTCCGCCCAATCTTGCTCACCACCCTGACCACATTCTGCGGCCTGGCTCCGATGATCTACGAGACATCACGGCAGGCACGCTTCCTGATTCCCATGGCCCTCTCGCTCGGGTTCGGGATCCTGTTCGCTACGGCGATTACGCTGATCATCGTCCCCGCGCTCTACCTGATGATCGATGACCTGCATGTCCTCTTCGGAAAAGCCCGACGCATCGGCCTTCCCATCGAACCATCTGGAGCCGGTGAACATGCGTAATGGCGAGGTTCTGGCACAGCGAGACTCTTCGCCTCGGACACGCCGAATTGCCAAAGAAGAGCAAGCATCCATGACACGAAAGGAGGAAGACCCGTCATAATGGAATCAGTACCGAAGTGAGGATCTCCATGACCTACCCGCCAGCATCGCGCACCGAACCTGATATGGCTCAGGCACTCCAGCTCATGCGTGAACACCCTTTCGCACACTTCATTACCGCCCACGACGGGCTCCATTCCACCCGTATCCCCTTCGTTACTGATACACAGAACCAACGCCCAGCCCAACTCAGGGGTCATGTCAACGCGCTCAACCCCCAAGCCCACGGACTCGATGCCGCACCAGTGCTGGTCGCATTCTCAGGTCCCTCAACCTATGTCTCCCCTAACTGGCGCGTCGACAAAACAAGAGGTGGCACATACGACTATCAGGAAGTCATCGTCCGCGGCACCGCCCGCGTTGTCGAGGGCATCGAACACTTCAAAGCCATGATCGACGACCTCTCTCGCCTCATCGAACCCCAATACGCAGAAGTGGGGGGCGGCCCGGTCTGGCAGATCTCAGACGCGACGCCAGGTTACACCGAAAGACTGGTCCCGCACATCACGCAGTTTGTCATTGATATTGAACACTGCGAGATGATCTCAAAGCTTCATCAACAGTTCCCCGAGGAAGATCGCCGATCAGTCGCAGAGCATCTCATGAAATGCAATCGTGATGAGTCCCGTGCGATAGCAAAGAAGATCCGCCAGACTCTCTGACGGATCTTCCCAGATGCATGAAGTGTTATTCGGTACGGTTCGTTAGGTCCGGGAAAGCTCGAACCGGTCGAGCATCATCACCTTGTTCCACGCCTCGATAAAGTCTTTGACCATCCGCTCGTGACCATCATTCGCGCCGTATACCTCAGCGATCGCACGGAGCTGCGAGTTCGACCCGAAGATCAGATCACAACGAGTTGCGGTGTACTTCGTCTCACCGGTATCACGGACATTGATGTTGAACATGGTCTCCTGATCATCCGTTGGGACCCACGCGTAATCCATATCAGTGAGGACACGGAAGAAATCGTTGGTCAGCTTCCCGGGTGTTTCCGTAAAGACGCCGTGCTTCGAGTGATCGTAGTTCTGTTCGAGCACACGCAAGCCACCAACCAGAACGGTCCATTCGGGTGCAGAGAGTTTCAGCAGGTTTGCTCGATCGAGGAAGACCCGCTCCGGCGAAACTCTGAACTCAATGTCGTCACGCTTGAAGTTGCGGAAACCATCTGCCACCGGCTGGAGCCACTCAAAGCTCTCGATATCCGTCTGCTCTTGGGTGCAGTCCGTTCGTCCGGGGGTGAACGGAACCTCGGCATCAATGCCGCCGTCCTTCGCAGCTTTTTCAACAGCCGCACACCCACCGAGAACAAACAGGTCCGCGAGTGAAACCCGCTTGTTTCCACTCTGTGAGTTGTTGAACTCGCTCTGGATACCTTTGAGTGTATCGAGCACCTTGGAGAGCTCATCAGGACGGTTCACGGCCCAGTTGCGCTGCGGGTCGAGCGCGACGCGTGCACCGTTGGCACCGCCACGCTTATCTGAGTCGCGGTAGGTGGACGCGGATGACCACGCCGCTGACACCAGTTCGGAGACCGAGAGTCCCTTGCCGAGAATCGCCTGCTTGAGGTTCGCGATATCGGTGTCGTTGACGAGATCGTGATCCATTGCGGGGATTGGATCCTGCCAGATCAGCTCCTCGCTCGGGACTTCCGGGCCAAGGTATCGAGATTTGGGTCCCATGTCACGGTGTGTCAGCTTGTACCAAGCACGAGCGAAGCAGTCGCTGAAGTAATCAAAGTCTTCGACGAACCGCTCGCAGATCTTGCGGTATTCAGGATCTACCTTGAGCGCGATATCGGTCGCGAGCATCATGAGCTCGTTCTCCTGACCCTCGACATGCGCATCTGGCGTTTTGGGCGCATCGCCCTGCTTGGGCTTGTACTGCAATCCACCCGCGGGACTCTTGGTGAGTTCCCAGTCATATTTCAGCAGGTTCTCAAGGAATGAGTTGTCCCATGCGATCGGGTTCGGAGTCCATGCACCTTCGATGCCACTGGTCATCGCGTACTTGGCGAACCCAGTTCCTTCCTCGTTCTGCCAGCCCATCCCCTGTGCGCTGATCGGTGCGCCCTCAGGGGCCGGACCGATCTTGTCCGCTGGGACCGCGCCGTGGCTCTTCCCGAATGCGTGCCCGCCCGCGATCAACGCGACCGTCTCCTCATCATTCATCGCCATACGGGCAAAGGTTTCGCGGATATCGCCAACAGATGAGAAGGGGCAACCGTCGCGACGCGGACCTTCCGGGTGAACATAGATCAGCCCTTGGAAGCTCGCCGCCAGCGGGGCCTCGAGGTCGTAGTTCTCGTCGCCGGGCTCGCCGGTCCATCGCTTGGTCCGTGTGACCATGTCTCCCGGATGGTCACCGGGCTGCGCATCACGGTCGTCGCGGGCGTGGGAGAACTCTTCCACGCTCTTGCCGTCCCAGAACTCCTCGCCAAAGTACAAGCCGCGATCCGGTTCCCATGTATCGATCCGTCCGCCTCCGAACCCGAAAGTCTTGAAGCCCATATCTTCGAGCGCAACATTTCCGGTCAGGATCATCAGATCGGCCCAGGAAATTGCCGCTCCATACTTCTTCTTGACGGGCCAGAGCAGTCGGCGTGATTTATCGATATTCCCGTTGTCATCCCATGAGTTCGTGGGGGCGAATCGTTGCAAACCCGTGCTCGCACCACCCCGACCATCTGCGATGCGGTATGTGCCCGCGGCGTGCCACGCCATGCGAACCATCTGGGGCCCATAGTGCCCGTAGTCTGCGGGCCACCAGCTCTGTGAGTCGGTAAGGACTTTCCGGATGTCCGCTTTCACCTCGTCCAGATCGAGTTTCTCGAACGCCTTGGCGTAATCCTCGTCCCCGAGCGGGTTCGCCATCGGCGGGTTCTGATGAAGGAGCTCGACCTGGAGTCGCTGCGGCCACCAGTCGCTGATATCAGGACCGGAGCCAAAGGCTCCCCCCACACTATTGCCCATAAATGGGCACTTGGACTGCTTCCCGGATTGATTGTTCGTCTGCGTTGGAGACATGGAAACTCCCTGTTTTATGGCTTTGAAGGGGGTATTGGATGACTACTTTAGAATGACTCTAGGCTACAAAGATCGACTTGCACACCCACATCATGAGAGAACACGGCGTCGAATCGTGTTGTCTCAATACGCTGCCTGTATTTGAGTGTCAGCATCCCCTCAGTTGGGGCTGAGCGTGTCTACGAGATTTGGCTCAGTCATTCACGGCCTGGGACAGCTTTTGACTATCGATTTTCACCATGCTCATCATCGCTTTCATTGCCTTCGCCGCCCGCTGCTCATCTTCACCGGAGATCAGCTCGATCAGCGATCGCGGATCGATTTGCCATGAGACACCAAAGTGATCTGTGATCCAGCCACATGCCACCGGCGTTCCCCCGGCTTTCTCAAATCTGGCCCAATACTCGTCTACCTGCTCCTGGGTATCGCAGATGACTACAATCGAGATCCCTTGGCTGAAACCGAACTGCGGGCCGCCGTTGAGTGCCACGAAATCGCGCCCATTGAGCGTGAACTCGACTGTCATCACACTCCCGGCCTCAAACGGTGACTCGGGGCCGAGGTCCGGGTAGCGTGCGATGCGCGTAATTTCAGAACCCGGAAAAACTGAGGTATAGAACTTGGCCGCTTCTTCTGCCTGGTGATTGAATGTCAGAAATGTCTTGATCTGGGTCATGCCTTGCCCTCGCTGACTGGGTACCGTGTGAGTATGCCGAAAAACGCAAAGCATCATACGGATCTGGATGCATCGAAGCTGATCGATGAACGCATCGAGGAGCTCGACGACTGGAGAGGCGAAACACTCAGGAAAGTGCGAAACGCCATCCACCAAGCGATACCTGATGTTCTCGAAGAATGGAAGTGGAGAGGCGTCCCCGTTTGGTCGCATAACGGCATTCTTTGCACCGGCGAAACCTATAAAGAACGGGTAAAGCTGACTTTCGCGAAGGGGGCCTCCCTCGAAGACCCGCAAGGGCTCTTCAATGCGAGTCTCGAAGGCAATACGCGTCGGGCGATCGACATCCACGAGGGCGAAAAGATTAATGCCACCCACCTCAAGGCACTTGTACGCGAAGCCGCGGAAATCAACTCTCAATAACGCTCTTGGAGTCTGCATCGAAGACTGGTGTATTTCTCCTCAAAGCGTGTGTATATACGCTCGAGTTCAGGGCGATGCTCCTCAGGGCGGTATTGGCTGACTTCTTTTTATGTTCAATAGATCCATGCAGACACCACTCGCTCGTCACATGCTGAATCGCGCCCATCACAGGGGGACCAAGCCCATTTTCTATGGCTGGGTCATGCTCGCGATCACCACGCTGACAACCATGGCCACTTCGCCCGGGCAGTCCTTTGTTGTTGGGACATTTTCCGACGCCATCCGTGCAGATCTTGATATCTCTCTATCGAAGTTCAGCGCTGCATACATGATCGCGACCTTCTGTGCCTCGCTTCCTCTCACCCTCGTTGGGCGTCTGAGCGATAAGTACGGCACTCGCTTCGTGATGGTATTTGTCGCGATTGCCTTCGGGCTTGCCTGCCTGACCATTGGTCCCGCAGCTTCCCTCACCAAGTCCATCAGTGCTGATAACCCCATCCGCCCTTGGACCATTCTCATTATTCTCACGATTGGTTTTTTCTTCCTCCGTTTCCTCGGCCAGGGCGCACTCGGACTCGTTTCCTCCCACGCACTCGCCATGTGGTTCGAGCGCAAACTCGGATTTGCCGAAGCAATCCGCCACTTGGGGATGCCTCTCGCTGTTGCCTTGCTCCCATCGGGCGTTCTCGCGCTCATCGCGGTTTCCAACTGGAGCACTGCCTACGCCATCCTCGGTATCGCCGTCTGGATCATTGTTCTTCCACTCATCGCGATCGCGTATGTGAATACTCCTGAAGACATCAAACAATGCCTCGATGGTGATTCGCATCCGCACCCACATCACGATCAGTCTGACCAGATCGACATCGAACTGGATGCCCCAGCTATTGGCGATGCCGGGCTCCCATCCCAATCCCCACCATCCACAGGCCCTCAGTTCACCCTGCAACAAGCGCTTCGCACCCGTGCCTATTGGATCGTTACTGCGTCCATGGCGCTCTCCGCCGCGGTGGGAACCTCATTTGTATTCCACACCCAGCCCATGGTCGCTGATCTAGGGCTCTCGAAGCCTGCAGCCGCCGCTGCGGTCGGAACCTTCGGTGTCGTTTCTCTGATTGTCACAGTCCCCTTCGGGTACCTGATCGACAGGGTCCGTCCCCGACTCCTGCTTGCTGCCGCCGGTCTTCTGCTGGGAGTAGCATCGATCCTTTTCGCCATCGCATCAAGCACCCCTTCCCCCCTCATCACACTCCACTCGTCCTACTTCACCCTCGGCCTGAGTCAATCGCTCCTCTTTCTCCTCGCCAGCCCGATATTTGCCCGCTTCTACGGACGCACTCACCACGGCTCCATCCGTGGGTCGCTTACAACCTTCATGGTCATCGGCACCAGCGCCGGCCCATTCATCTTTTCATTCTGGCGTGATCTCTCTGGCAGTTTCAACCAGGTCTATCTCGCAGCCGGTATCATCGCGATTATCCTCGCGGTCTGGGCATCCCGGCTTCAGCCGCCATCACTCCCCGATTCTGACCGTGCTTGACTAAACCGTGTATTGCTCTTCGCCGGGCTCAAGCAACTCTCCGCAACGCTTGCAGAACTTGGCGTCTCGATCATGCCCTTCCGCCATGCAATGCGGGCAAGCACGCGTGGTGACTCGTTTCCGAGAATCAGAGATCTCCGCCGACAGAATCCCTGTTGGCACGATGATCAGCGAGTATCCCACCAAGACGAGCAGCATCGTCGTCATCTTCCCGACGATCGTCACCGGGACCACATCTCCATATCCGACCGTTGTCATGGTGATGACTGCCCAGTACATCGCACCGGGAATAGATCCGAATGCTTCATGTCCTGTCTCCCCCTCGACAACATGCATCACTGTGCTCGCGATCAGCACCACGATCAAGACGGTCGTCATGAACACCGCGATCTTGTGACGGCTAATGTAAATCGCTTCGCGCAGCGCCGATGCCTCACTCAGATACCGCGCAAGCTTGAACACCCGGAAGATGCGTAACAAACGCAGCGTTCGAACCACCATCAATCGTTCCCCGCCGGGGATCAGCAACCCGAGAAACGCGGGCAGGATCGAAAGCAGATCGATGATCCCAAAGAACGATGTCGCGTACTTCCAGGGACGCCGCACGATCATCAAGCGAAGCACATACTCCGCCGTAAATAGCAGCGTAAAGAACCACTCGATGCCATAGAGCACGGTTCGATACGGCTTCTCCTCCGCAATCCGCATGGTGCTCATCACAACAACCGCAACCGACAACATGATCGCGATGATCAACCCGACATCAAAGGCCTTGCCCCCGCGCGTATCCGCCTCGAAGATGATCTCGTGCATCCGATCGCGCCAACCCAGCGACTCTTTTCGACTGCCCTCACTCATTGCGTACCCCGCATGTTGTGTCAAACATGACCAACGCCATTCGCGTCCGCCACCTCCTTTCTATCGACCATTTTGCTTCCTCCCGCCATCCCCATCCAAAGGCCTTGGTTTCGTCCGCACGCCGCGCTCGATCACCTCCGGCACACGCCCGAATGCGATCTTCTCATCCATCTCATGGCTGCAATCGTGCAGCGCCCCAAAGAACGCCGCCGTCGGACCCCAACGCGTGTTGATTGTGTCCAATGCCGCCGACAACCGATTCCCGACCTCCGGCTCACCAAACAGGCACCCCGTCGCCTGCGACTCGTGCACCAGTTTCGTCACATCCGCACCAACCATCCACGGCACAGACCACAACGCCGGACGCGAACGCCAACCCTCCCGGAACCGCCGCAAAAGCGTCGGCGTGTCGTTTACCAATCCAAGCGGCACCTCCCGACTGAACCCCTGCCCGTCCTTGCACCGCACCGAGAAACACAACCGATCCGCCAACATCCCCTCCCGACGCAGGCGCGTCCCCAACCGATAGATCAACCGCGCCAACATCTGACGCGCCCCATCCTCCGTCCGCAATCTGGGCTCAAGCACATTCTGATGTCCCATCGATCGCTTCCGCGTCGCCCGCTCGGGTTCATCCACCCCATGAAACCCCGCCCACCAATCGCCGCCGACCACCGAGCCCCACGCCGCCACCGCATCCCGCCGACTCAACGCCCACAACTGCTCAACCGTCCGCACGCTGTGCTGGTTTAAACGAGAGACCACCCCCTTGTTGATCCCCGTCAGGTCCGTCAGCTTCAGGTGTGACAAGCGGTGGGGGAGATCGCGCACCGTCAATGCCGTCAACCCATTGGGCTTCTCGAGCTCACACGCGATCTTCGCCAACAGCCGTGTGGGGGCAATCCCGATCGAGCACGGCAGCGCAGCACTGAAATCCCCAAGCATCTGCGCCTTGATCCGCCGTCCAATCTCCGCCGCCCGCTCAACAACACACTCATCACCCATCAACCGCATCGCCCACTCGTCCACCGAGTATGCCTTGTGAATCGGCAGATGCCGATCAATGCTCCGCGCGACCTCATGATGCAGACGCACATATACCTCGGGGCGTGCTTTCACGAGCTTGATCTGTGGGCATAGCCGCTTCGCCTCCGGAACAATCGTCCCCGTCTTCACCCCGAACCGCTTCGCCTCGACACTCGCCGCAATTACACAGGTCGACTCCGTCACCATCGGGATCACGCCCACCGGATACCCCCGCAGCTCCGGGCGCAGGTGCTGCTCCGCCGACGCAAAGTAGCTGTTCATATCCAGAAACATCCAGTTCACCTCACGCACCGGAGCACCCCTTTCCCTTATTCACCCTGCTCAAACAAGCCCAACTGCCCGCTCAGATCAGGGCGTCGAAAATGAGCCGATGACAACGGGCGTACATCCCGGTTCATCCCGTACCGACGCGTGAACACATCGAAGTTCTGCGACAGCTGCTCCGCGATCGCCCCATTCCCACGCCCCCGCATGTCGTTCGCCCGATATAGCTTCCCGCCCCGGGACTGACGGATCAACGACTCCACCTTCTTCGCACGCTCCGGGTGCACATGCCGCGACAGCCAATCAAGGAACAAATCCTTCACCTGATACGGCAGGCGCAACAACACCCACGCCGCACGACGCGCACCCGCCCGCGACGCTTCCTTTAGAATCCGCGGCATCTCCATATCTGTCAGTCCCGGGATGATCGGTGCCACATTCACCGTCACTGGCACGCCCGCGTCCGTGAGTTCACGGATTGTCCGCAGACGCCCCGCCGGCGTCGTCGCACGGGGCTCAAGCACCGCCGCCAGATCCGGGTCAAGCGTCACCAGCGTCACCGTCACCCGTCCCGCGTTCACCTTGGCGAGCTTCGACCACAGGTCCACATCACGCAGCACCATCGCGCCCTTCGTCATCGTCGTGACCGGTTGGTTATGTTCCGCCATGACCTCGAGGCACTTGCGAGCGATCCCCATCTTGTGTTCGATCGGCTGATAGATATCTGTGATTGCCGACATCACGATCGGTTCGCCCTTCCAGCGCTTCGATGCCATCTCTCGCAGCAGCAGATCCGGGGCTTCGGGCTTCGCCATCAGCTTGGTCTCAAAGTCCAGCCCACAGCTGAATCCCAGATACTCATGGAACGGACGCGCAAAGCAGTAGATACACCCGTGCTCACACCCCCGATATGGGTTCACTGTCCAATCGAACGGCACATCCGATGTCCGGCTTACCTGGTTGATGATCGTCTTCGTCTTGTCTGTAAACACCTGCCGCTGCACACGCACCGGTTCCCCCTCCGTCCCTTCCTCAACCCGCTCAACCCACTGTCGATCAAGCTCCTCTCCGAGCACATGCAGGCGCACCGACTCGAACCGATTCCCGGGATTGATCCCCGCTCCGCGCCGATGAACTTCCCCCTCGAGCAGCCCATCCCGATAGCCATAGTCCTCGTCTCGCATACCAAACACAATAAGAACACGCTGCATTGAATCAAGCAAAATACGATCAAAACACAAACAAATTGACGATTCAGGGATTGCCACCATCCGCGTCTATGATCCGCCCATGCCCACGATCACCGACATCGAATCAACCCTCGAGTCACTCCACGACCGTTACCGCCCACTCAATACCGGTGCCGTCGCCACCTATATCCCTGAACTCACCAAAGCCGACCCAGATCTCTTCTGCATCGCCGTTCGCTTCGTCGACGGCTCAGGATTCACCATCGGCGACACCGACGCACGCTTCACCCTCCAATCCTGTTCCAAACCGCTCATTCTCGCACAGGCACTCTCCACCGTCGGGCGTGACATGGTCATGCGTCTCACCGGCGTCGAGCCCACCGGCAACTCCTTCTCATCCATGGTGGGGCTCGATCAGATCGGTAAACCGCTCAACCCCATGGTCAACGCCGGCGCCATCGTCACCGCTTCCCTGCTCCCGGGAGACAGTGCCGAGGACCGTTACAAGCGCATGCGAGCCAATCTGAGCGCCTACCTGGGCAGCGAAGCAGAACTCGACACCGCCGTCTACGAATCCGAACTCCGTACGAGTGATCGCAACCGCGCTCTCGCCTACCTCCTCAAGTCCAAGGGCACAATCGAGGGCGATGTCAGACAGCACCTCGATCTCTACATCCGCCAGTGCGCTATCAGCGTCAACACCCAGCAGCTCGCCAACGCCGCCGCCACCCTTGCCAACAATGGGATCAACCCAGTGAGTAACGAGCGAGCCGTCTCCGTCGAATACATCAAGGACATTCTCGTTGTCATGCTCATGAACGGCATGTACAACTACGCGGGGCGATGGGCCTATGAGGTCGGAATCCCCGCAAAGTCCGGCGTCTCGGGCTCCATCTTCGGTGTCGTCCCCGGTGTCATGGGCATCGCCGTCTACTCACCCCGCCTCGACGAGTACGGCAACTCCACGAGAGGGCTCGCCGTCTTCAGCGATCTCTCCAAGCGTTACAACATGCACATCTTCGATCAGCGAGACCCCAAATGAGTCCCGCATGTGGATTCGATCCATCGCAACTCGACCAAATGCGGGGCTGGGTCTACGATTTCTAAATTCTGCCCACCCGGGACCACACGATCGGAAAGGACGCTCTCGATGCCGAACTCGACCAAGCTCCCACCCGCAGAAGCGCTTGAGCTTCTCAAAGCCGGTAACGCCCGATTTGCATCAAACGCGCGCAAAGTCGACCCACACGCGTACGACTATGCCGTCGACGAAAAACCCATCGCCATCATCCTGGGTTGCTGCGATCATCGAGTTCCGCCGGATATCCTTTTCGATCAGGGATTGGGGAACCTCTTTACCATCCGCGTTGCAGGCAACATCGTCACCCCGACGCAACTCGGTTCGATCGAGTTCGGTGCACTGACCTTCGGGCCGCGCCTGATCGTGGTCATGGGACACCAGCGCTGCGGCGCCATCATGGCCACACTCAAAGATCAGATAGACAACCAGCCGCCCGGATCGGACTCTCTCAAAGCCATCGTCGACAAGATCGCCCCGACATGCTGCGCCTGCATCGAATCACACGACAAGAACGACGAGTTCGAGAAGCTCACCTACGAAGTGACGATGCACAACATCAACAACTCAATTCGACAGCTCAAGAGCGAGTCCGCAATCCTGAAAGATCTCGCCGACAATGACGGCCTGCAGATCATCGGCGCGTACTACAACATGGACGAAGGAAAGGTCGAGTTCCTTGAGGACTGATCAGTCCACTCCATGAATCAAGGGCAGCCGTTGCTGTACGCGTTGAGGAATGCGCTCACATCGAAGAAGTTGAGCACGCCATCATCCGTGAAATCGACGCTCAGATCACCGCTGGAATAGGCACTCAGGAACGCGCTGACATCAAAGAAGTCCAGCACACCATCGCCGTTGAGATCGGGGGTACATGACGCACCCGCGACCTCACCGGTGAGTGTCAGGGTCAGGTCTTCAACGACGACATCCCCAGGGAACATCGATCGGCTGTTGTAGACCCGCAGGGTATATGTTGCGGCATAAACCCCTTCTGCCAAATCGTCGAGCATGACATCGAAGGTGCCCATGCCCGCGCTGCTCAGGTCCGTGATCACGCCGAGTGTTGTCGTCAGGGCCGTCGTGTCACCCGTCGATGAGAGCACCTCGATGTCGATCGGCGCCGCGAAGGCGCCGCCGGGGGCGATGTTGAAAACTTCAACCGTCTGCATCGAGTCGCCGCCGCCTGCTGCGATCGTGCCGAGATCAACACTGATCATGTCTTGATCAGAGCCGGCCATAAACGACGCGTCACCCGGGTTGAACACGCTCATCTCGATAGAGACCATATCGTCGCCATCGTTCGCGCCGTTCCCGGTCCCGCCCGCCGTGGTCACATCAAGGTTGTCCACGATCACGGATCCAAACACAACACCGGCAGTGCTCGTGAACGAAGGATCAAAGCTGATCATCATCGGCTCCGATGCGCCATTACTCCCGATCGGGAATGCCTGATAGCAACCATCGAGGCTGGTTGTGATCCCGGCACTCGGCGTGACGCGGTAGAACACACCGTCGTCGCCGCTCTTGCGAAGATCAAGACTGATCGAACTCAGTGACTCGCCCACAAGCAGGTTTCCAAGATCAACATCGATCGTCGATTCTCCGTCCGCCGGCTCTAGATCACCAAAGTACAGGGTCGAGTCATTCATCTGATCGACATAGACCGACCACACAAACTCGGGGTGGTCGATATACGCGTTCCGGTTATTCGTGCGCAGTGGATTGAGCGTGACGCTGAAGACGGCGTGGTTCCGACGCCGCTCAAACTCATCGGGGATGTCGAGGTAATGCCAAGCAATCAGCGATTCAAGATCGCCCATCTGGTTGCCGCTCGGTGTGCCATTGACCAGTGACATGCCTGACCCCGCGTAGCGGGTATCGCTGTAGAAAAGGGATCGGGCAATGTCACCCTTATCCATGTCGCCAGGGAAGTAGAAGCTGCCCAACGAACGATAACTCCCGGTGGTGTTGGCACCGCCACCGAATGGCTTGTTGCCTCTGGAGCTGTTGATGCTGGGGTTGCAGGGCTTGAGCGCGTGGGGGTCACCCAGATTACCTGTGCTTGAGTTGCTGGCACTCCCCGGCTGACGGCTCTGTGGCCAGACATGCTCGCGGTTCCAGGTGCTTCCGCTGTCCCAGTTGCTACTCACGCTGGCACGGTTATAGCACAGCAGGATATTGCTTGGGTTGTTTGGGTCCGTATCGATGTACCTCGACATATCGCGGAAGTTGCCATAGTTGCGCTGGATATGCCCCGCGGACATCGCCGCCGTGAGTTGACTCTTCAAAGCCGAACCGGTGCTGTTTACGCCGCTGTAGTAACTCGAAGGCGCCTCGTACGGATCCCCCATGCCCAAGGCTATCGAACACGCGAATCCAGCAACCAGCACAACACATTCATTACGGCGCAAATCGAGCTCCCTTCAGAAGATACAGAAACAAGGCACGATGATAGCACGAACATCGATCAGATCACTCGTTCACCACCCTTGAAACCAACCATATGGCCCAGAAACAGGGAGGTTTGACCAAACCTGAGCATTATGGGAACATCCATGCCCCAGGAGAATGCAAGATGCCCAAGAAGACCACAAAGAAATCGACCACGAAGACCGCATCAAAGAAGACGAAGAAAAAGACGAAGAAGAAGACCCCATCCAAGCGGTACGACGCGAACAACAAAACCCAGAAAACAGATGCGAAGGTCCAGGCCTATCTCGATTCGCTCCCGGAGGAACGACGCACGGACTGCGTCAAGATCGCAGAGATCATGCGGACAATCACGAAGGACTCGACAGGCGCAATGTGGGGGGCATCGATCGTCGGCTTCGGGTCAACACATCTGGTCTACGAAACCGGGCGGGAGATGGACTGGTTCCAAGCCGGGTTCTCATCTCGCAAGCAGGCGATTTCGATCTACCTGATGGGCAACTTCGAGTCCCGTGAGGAGCTGATGGAGAAGCTCGGCCCGCACAAATGCGGAAAGGGCTGCCTGTACATCAAGCGTCTGGATGATGTGCACCTGCCTACATTCAAGAAACTGATCCGAGAATCGTGCAAGGCGATGAAGAAAGCGAGTACGGATTAAGTTTCACACCAGGCAAGCAACCCAGAAAGTGGGGACGGGATGTGTACGGATTGCGATTATGCACAAGTCAATATGCCATTGTGGATCAGGAGTGGTGCGATCGATAGAGGGTACTGATGCGCGGCTCTGAGGGCTGATGAGCAAGGAAGGCTTAGCCGAGCGTAGTCAGCACCTCCATTCCGGCGATTCGTCATCTCTGAACTGAAATTCATGCATTGTTCATTGCGCATTCAGCAGCGTCGTGGAGTGTGAGGTATAGCGCCTGTGAAGGGCACGGACGCTCATATGACATCGCAAAAAGGAGCAAGACAATGCAAGCTACTGCAAGTGCAAAGCGAGTGCGCGAACACACCTCCGACTCAATCAATAATCGTATCGTCGAAGAAACGCGGGAACGAATCGAGTATTACTCCGCTCATCCTGAGAAGATAGACGAACGCCTCGAAGAGCTGGATCGAGAATGGGATACGGAGCGCCTCCTGGAAACAAACGCCGGCACCCTGATGGTCGCGGGTACGCTTCTTGGGGCTTTCGTTAGTAAGCGATGGTTGCTGCTATCCGCCACGGTTGGTGGTTTTCTTGTGCAACACGGGGTACAGGGCTGGTGCCCGCCGTTGCCCGTTCTGCGCCGCATGGGCGTACGCACCCCTCGCGAGATCGAGGCGGAGCGGTACGCGCTGATGTCAATCCGCGGCGACTTCGAGAAGCTCGAAGGCGATCCCGCGGAACGCGCCGAAGCGGCAGCCGATGCCACTGGGCGGCTGGAGCCAGTGGATCATACATTGGAATACCGGAGCTCCAGAGCGTAAACAGAGCCGAGCTCAAATCGCAGAACAACCGCTCCTTGCAAATCGCGGAAGTATTCCCAGCCCAAGCGACGCTAGGGGCATGTGAGCAGTGATACATCGTGCCAAAGACTTTCGCCCTTGGCACGATCCCTCTCAATTATTCGTCCGGTCAACGGCGAGGGAGTAGTTCAACGCCTGCGGAGAGGAAGCAGAAATATCGTCGCAAGCCCAAGCAATGCGGTTGATGCTGGGGTTGGGACGATGTTGATAGAGATCTCCTCAAAGCGTCCTTCGAACGATGAGATCTCGAATGATGTGATCGGTTCGCCCAAGTCATCGATGCTGAGTGTGACTGTTTCGGTTTGGCTCACAAGCGAGTTGGCGATCAGTACGGTATTGGAGTCACCGAGGAGCTCAAGGGCTGTACAGCCAACGCCGCAGGAATCCGTCCATGTGACGCGAACTGATTGGATGAACTCGCCTGGTGCGAGTGAGTTCACAGTGACAGTCGCCAAGTCTGCGTAGAGCCAGAGAACACCATCGATGTGGTCTGAGGTGTCGCTGACGCCGGTGAAATCCGAGTCGGTGCCGAAATCGAATGTCAGCTCGGGGTTGAAGTCTGCGTCGTCGAAGTCTTCGGTAATGACTCGTGCGAGCGAGCTGTGTGCGAATGCGGCGAGAATAACAGCGGAAGCGAAGGTAGTAGCACGCATGATTTCCCCTCATGAGCGTGGTGTATGTGCCCTGCCCCTCAGCAGGTGCTCGCGAAAGAGATACACCAGATATGTGGAGATGCCATAAGCATGCATGTTCTTTTCGGACTTAGAGGTGTTTTTTGAGTTCGTTGACGCCTGATGTGGGGGGCATTCGCGATGCGCTGGGAAGTTCTGCCTAAGCGACGCGTACGCCAGGTCCCCTCGTGCCTCAGGGACAGCCGGCCTGGTAGAGCTGTATATACAAGCTGACATCGAAGAAGTTGAGCAGGCCATCATTGTTGAGATCGGCGGCACACGGCTCGATGCTCGGGTCGTCGACATAGCGGAGGCGGTACTCGATCGCGCCGTCACGATTGATGGCCGAGCCCATCGTCCCGAACTCGTTGATTTCGTATGTCTGGTTATCGAGCGAGAGGTCAACGCGTGCGCCGGCGATTGCGGCCGTGGGATCGATCAGGTAGTCGGTGAGGTTGTCCGGTAGAGTCGCGATCGACGGCTGAAGTGCGGGCTTGGTGCCGGCGATGGTGAAGACGAAGTCCATGTTCAGACTCGGGTCCGCAAGGCGGAGCACCATCTGCGGTGGGGCGGCGTTGGAGATCTCGACCTGGGCGGTGTCGATGTCATCGAAGTCATACACGGCGATGCCCGGGCCCGATTCGATCGAGCCGGCGAACTGAGCGGATGGGCGTGTGTGTATCGAGATGTCGGCATCGACCAGTAAAAAAGTATCTGGTGAGAACTCACTCGAGCCGGCATCGAAGACCGCGCGGGCGTTGATGACCGTCACATTGAAGATGTCCTCTTTCGAGGCATGCATCTCAATTTCGATGAAGGGCTGAGCTGCCGCGGGTGCGGTGAGGAGGATGGTGAGGGCGGCGATAGCGATATGTCTGAAGTTCATGGTTTGGTTCTCCCCTATTGAGTGAGAATCAAAGTACCAGACTTCGCGAGAGATGCGGGGTGAAATCCCCATCATCCAACGCAGCAACAAGCAACAACGATGATTATCGGGCAATCGCCATCACGGCAGTCATGCGGTCAACACGCGTCCCATTGCTTCAGTGATCGAGAGCGCCCGGCGAGGTATTCGTGAAGATTTCGTTTACTCACTCGAAATGGATGTATCGATCTCGATGAATCGAGGCCGGGCACTAGAGTTTGTAAAGCGTGCTGATCTGGAGATGAGTTTGCACGCAAAAGGAGAGATTCAACAATGAGCAAAGTAATCGTTATGGCAGCGTTGGCTGCTGCAGCAGGCGTGGCCCAGGCAGGCGATCTGTACCTTCAGACCTTCGATGCACAGGGTGTTGGGTACAGCACCTCGGTCACGGAGTTCAGCGATGGGAACGGCGACTTCTTCACCCAGACCGACGGGACCAGCAATATTGGGTCGTTTGTCAACTACAGCGGTGCGGATGGTTCGTTCTTCGCGGGCATGGACCTCGACGGCGAAGGCGCGGGGCTCCCCCTTGAGCTGACGACCAGCACCTTCAGCATCGACGGTGCGAGCAACCTTCAGTTCGCGATCGACCTCGCAGAAGACGACGACGGGAGCAACCAGGACTGGGACGATTCGGACTATGTCACGGTCGAGTACTCCATCGACGGCGGGTTGTGGACGACCATCTTCGATATCGAAAGCGGCGTCACTGGGTTCAACAACGAGCCCATGGTCAACGGCGTTGCGGTTACCGATGCGTTCAGCACATTCAACGCTGACCTCTCGGGGCTTTCGGGCTCGACCATGGCGATCCGTCTGGTCTGGAACCTGAATGCGGGTGACGAAGATCTCGCGATCGACAACATCCGTCTCACGGGTGATATCGCGGTCGTCCCGCTTCCCACGGCAGCACTCGCCGGCATCGGGATGCTCGGGCTGATGGCCGGCGCTCGTATGCGTCGCAAGTAAGCCTGAATGATTCGATTTCAATGAACGCCCCGTCGTTTTCGGCGGGGTGTTCTTTGTTTTGGTTTGGGTGGCACGCCCACTGGTCGCTTCGCGTACGCCTCCCTTGTTGGGGGGGAGGGAGAATACGGGAAAGACGGTTCTGTAGTCGTGCTTGGCGAATCGGTTTGTTGTCTGCATGGTGGCAATTGTCGCAGACTTGGGGTGCGGCTCAAGCGGGGAGTGGTGGAGCGCCGCGATTTTGCGCACAGATGCGGGAAGTGTGGGGGAGATTAGCGCACAAAGTGTGTGATGCGGGGTGAGGTAAATGGGGAATAGGAAGTTTGTAGAACCTGCTTTGCCCTTTGGTTGGAGTAGAGCACCCATGCTGGGGTGAGTTGGCGGTTGTTATGTGGATCTTGTATGATCCTTTGAGAAAGGACTTCTCAAAGGGGTATTCATATGAACGGGATTGTGCTGATTGTTATTTCGCTTGTTGGGTTTGCGGTTGTGTTGGTTGGGTTGGGGTTGATCGCGATCAAGATGGGAGTGCCGTTGTCGGCGTTGGTGGGGGAGGATGGGGATAAGTCTGGTGAGAAAGGGCGCGTGGATGTGTCGGTTTATGAGCAATGCGACGCATTTTTGAGTGAGGCGGAGCTGAACTTCTATCGATTGTTGGTGAAGGTGTTGGCGCATCCGAGTGATCCGCAGGGGTCGCCGCAGGCGGTGGTGATGTCGAAGGTCAGTGTTTCGGATCTGGTCAAAGTCCGCAAGGGGCTCGATCGGTCGGAGCGGAGCAGCGCGTTCAACCGGATCAAGGCGAAGCATGTGGACTTCGTGTTGTGTGAGCCGGTAACGATGCGGGTGATGTGTGTGATTGAGTTGGATGACAAGTCGCACCGCAGCGAGAAGGTCCAGCGTCGCGATGCGTTGATGGACTCGATCTATGCGGCGGCGGGGCTGCCGATTCTGCATGTGGATTGTCGGCGGGGGTATTCGATGCAGGAGGTTGGGGGGATGATTCGGGAGGCGGTGGGGGGGAGTGTGTGAATCAGGCCGTTGCACTTCGTCCTCCTTCGCTCTTCGAGTCGAAGGAGGGCACAGGTTCACAGAAGGAGGGCACCCGGCAGAGAGGCGTTTGGGTTTGGGGCCTGCTTTGCCCTTCGGGTCAAAGCAGGGCACCCGGCGCCGGATGTCGACATGCTACCCGAATGGGCTCTGGATTGTCTCGCTGTACCGATGGTCAAGCGATTTGTCTGTTCTATCGCTGCTTAGCGAACCATCCTCGCGGTAGAAGCACCGGATTAAAGCAGAAACCCGTCTCTTCTGCTTCTGGCACATGTTCTCCGGCAATACACAATACCGCATCATGTTGTCGATCGGGCAGTTGTGTACTTTGTCGAACCCGACGGTATTCGTCACTAGAAGCACGCCTAGAACCTGTTCCGGATAAGGAAGTCGAGCGATTGCGTCGTTGACTAAAGGGCGAAGCTTATCATAATAAATCAGGTTCACAAGGTTATAGAGATCGGAGTAGTCGGACACGAGAATGGCATGGTCTTTCTCGAAAACGATGCGGGAAAGATCGGCGCATATAATACCTGGGTACTTTGTCTGATTTATCTGCTTCGCGGCTTCACTGAATCGTGTCGCCACCTTCTGAGGAGAGTTTATTCGCTTTGCCGCAAGACCAACGCGCCAGCCGCGATGGTTGACAACGATGTCCGGTTCCTCATCTTGCGGGCAGATTCCTGAGGCTTGGGCTCTGCTTGCGAGGTAGAGCTCAAAGTGAAGAGAGCGATGTCGTATGCGCCTGTCTTTATAGGGAGAAACATGCCCCCCCCATAAGATCTGATATCCTAGGACGCCAGATCTTTGACTTCGATAGATTGCGTAAGATCGAAGCGAGCTCGCGAATCTCGGAGATGGCGACACCGGACTCGCATAGCAGTGAGTCGTCTGGTCGTTTGCGAAGAGCCAACTGGCTCATTAAGGAATCGATACACTCAATATGCTTATTGAATCGGTTCTCAGGGTGTATGTTAAAACCTAAACTCCTAGCACGCTCTAGCGTCTCCCTCGCATATTCAAGAGGTGCAAAATAATTTGCATTGTAGCCAGGTTTCAATGGAGTGCGCTTCACCCTAACCAATCCTTTGCCTTCAGTCTCGCCGGCACATACTCCTCAGTCACATACGAAATATCCTTCGTAATCAACGATTCCACTTCCATCTTAAACCCGTTGGAGAGCATCTTCTTAATCTCCCGCTGCCACTGCTTGTCCTTCTCGAACCACGGGTAGGCGGCGATCTGCTTCGCCCGGGCGGTGTCCCGTTCGTTGAGCGAGATCTTCACATCGTCGGAGAGGTCGCAGCGTTCGTAGTCGATCGCGCGGATACCCATGAACTTGGCGTCGGGGATGGCGAGGCGTGAGGATTCGAAGGCCAGCGAGATGGAGCCCTGCTTGATGACGGAGTAGATGTAGTGCCCCCAGGGGTCGCAGTCGAGGAGGCAGTAGACGGGGAGCTTGAGTTCCTTGTTGAGGCGGTGGAGCATGCGGCGGACGCCGCGGGGGGGCTGGCCGGAGCCCTCGGTAAGGATGCAGTTGTGCTTCTCCCAGAAGCGGTCCTCGTTGAAGCGTTGCCAGACGGTGTCTTTTTCGACATGAAGGATGAACTTGGCGTCGACATTCTTGAACTGGATGACATCGGGCTCGCAGATGGAGGGGATGGCGTAGCCGCCGGAGCCCATTTTTCGGCAGTTGATCTCGTCGCCGTTGTCGATGACGGTGATGTTGCCGACCATGGTGCCGCGCTTTTTGGCGAAGATGTGGAGCTCTTCGCGGAGCGATCCGAGGGAGACCTCGAGGTCTTCGAGGATGCCGTCGGATTCGGTCTGGTCGTCGAAGGTTTTCTCCTTGGTGCCTTCGATAGTGTGGAGGGATTTGTAGAACATCCCACGAAGCGAGAGCGTCTTGTCGGCGTCGAGCAACTCGTCCACGGATTTGGAGTGGAGGAGGGTCTGCATGAACTTGCGAGCCTGGCCGAGGTTGAAGAGCTGCCGTGTGCCGACGGAGTCGCCCATCTCGAGGATGCCCTTCTTTGCGTTCCAGTTGGTGTTGGACGCGGCGCGGACAGGGACATCCATCTCGGGCTCGGAACCGGCGTAGACGGAATCGACGATGTTCTGGGCGAGGCCAGAGAGCTTCTTGGAGGTATTGGCATCACGCTCGGCGCGGGAGTGGGACTTGGTGCGCGCGGAGGTGGTGGTTTTCTTGGTCGTCTTCTTCTTGGAGACCTTCTTGGAGGTCTTTGAAGTGGGCGTGGTTTTTTTGGTCGCTGGTTTCTTGACGACCTTCTTCTTCACGACTTTCTTGGTGGTTTTCTTTTTGGCCATAACGAGCTCATATATATGCTTGTGTTGTCGGGGGAAGAATCAAGTGTAAGATGTGGCATGAATCAGCGTACATCAGGTTTTGCGATTACGAGTCTGGTCCTTGGGATTCTGGGGATCATGTGTTTGCCGATCTTGGGGGTGCTTGGGCTGATTTTCGGGATACTTGGCTTGCGAGAGATCGCAAGAGCTGAGCCGAGCGTGGGCGGCAGGGGCCTTGCGATCAGTGGGATCGTGCTGGGATCGATCGGGACGCTGCTCACCATGTTGCTTGTGGTGGGGATTTTCCTTGCGGCGATCGAGAGCGCGACACAACAAGCGACACAACTCACGGCTCGCGACGCGACCGCGCCGGTGCCTGAGTACCCGGATGTCATCGGCGGGGGCTTTTCGGGCAGTGGCTTCCACTTCCGCTGGGAGGACCGCCAGTTCTTCTGTGCCAGTCTCCACCAGTTCGACGATGCCGTGCCGAGCGAGATGATCGTCTTCCCGTCTGATCCCGGAGCGGACATATTCGAAGTCTCGATCTATGACCGAGTGTACCAGCTTCACGATGTGCAGATCATGACTTTCGATGAGCGGGCGATGGAGGGCATCGATCCTCTTATCTACGACGGTGAAGCGGACATCCGCTATGGCGAGCTGGTGTACATCATGACTCGGGACGGCCCGCTGACCGCACATGTCATTGATGCCGGTACAGACGAGCCGCATATGCGTTACGCCAGGCTCAGCGAGGATTTCTCGCTCTCGGGCACCAGTGGCAGCGCTGTTGTGAGCGGAGTCACCGGGCGTGTTGTCGGGGTCATGCTGGTTAGCGCAGAGACCTACGACAATGAAACGCTCGCGGGTTTCGAGCTTCTCGAGCTGCCTCGCAGCGTGTTGTCCGCCCCATAATAGATTTACCCGATCGGTCGCCATCATTAACCCCCGAACAGTCCGGAGGCGGACTTTGTGGTCTTCTTCTTTGTCGTGCGCTTCTTCTTCGAAGCCTTCTTGGTGACGCGTTTTTTCTTCGTGACGGGTTTGGTCTCAGAGATGATTGCATCACCGTTGGCGGCGTCTTGCTCCGTTGTGGAGTCGAGAATAATGACATCGTCGGCTTTGGCGAGGCGGCCGTGGTCGTCCTTGACGAAGTTCCCCTCGTCGTCGAGCTGGGCGTCGGCGATCTCGGTGCGGGCTTTGGCTTGCTCGAGGAGTTTGTCGTAAAACTCCTGGGTGTCGGTGCCGGTGAGGTGGTTACACGCGCGAGCGATCTCGCCGATGTAACGCTCGAAGACATCACGCTTCTGTGCATCGCGCTTCATGCGTTGGCGGCGGCGGATGTATTGCCCGAGTTTGCGGCCGCACTCTTGGAGGGCGAGCTGCATCTCCTTGCGGATTTCGTCGTAGTCGGCGATGGCTTCTTTGGATTCGCTGGTAAATGGCACCCAGACCGACGCCATGTGAATCATCACCACCAGCGGCCCAACCGGGGCACCGCCTCGTGGCTGCTGCATGCCGTAGTTCTTCCACGATGTGTCGACGACGGATTTGAACGCCGAGCACGCGGACTGCTGGTAGAGCAACGGGACGCGGTTGGCGTACCGAATCACGCGGGCCTGCTGATCGCCCGGGAGATCGCCTCCGAATGCGATTGCGGCTTCGATCTGGAAGGGGTTCCCTCGATACACCGCCGGCTTGCGCGTCGACGCGGTGTAGAACTCGGCTTTTACACCCTTGAGCAGCCCCGCAAGCATCGTCTTCACACCGATGGGGCTCAAGCAGTCGGTGGGGGGGGCGCGGAGCTTGGAGTTCTGCAGGGCCTTGTAAATCTTCTCGGCGTCGTTGGAGTCAAGGGAGTTGACCCAGGTTGAACCGGAGAAGGACTTGGACTTGGTTGATGCTTCCTTCGTGACGGCCGCGACAATGCTCGGCGGCACACGGCAAAACTCGTTCTTGAAGAACCCGGTCAGCTGCTTCTCGTTGGTCTGCTTGAGCTTGGAGAGAAAGGTGCCCAGCTCGACGCCGTACGGGTGCGGTTTGATCTCCTGCGTTTCAGGCGGAAGCTCGTCGATGGTCCGTGGGTAGACGATCCGGTCGGAGAACTCCTGAGTACGAACGACACCCTGGTCGTCTGCTTTGACTTCGGGGTCGGATTCGGCGAGGTCTGGATTCTCGTTCGCCTTGTCCGGCGGGATGAAAGTGATGGAGCAGTGGGGGTTGGAGATCGCCGTCTGTTCGAGATAGGTCTCGACGGAGCCCTTGCCGCGGAAGAACTTGGCCTCCATCTCGATGGCGACACGCGTGCCAGTCCCCTCGGGGAAGTCGTCGGTCTCAATATCGATGGTGACCTCCGGTTTGTTCTTGGAGGTATCCATGGCCAGCTCGAGGTGATGGGCTGGCTTGTTCTTGTTGGGTCGGGTCGTGATGACCATGGGCTTGCCGGTGGTCATCAACCCGTACATGCCAGCAGCGGAGATACCGATGCCCTGCTGCCCGCGTGACATTTTAAGCCGGTGGAACTTGGACCCGTAGAGCAGTCTCCCGAAGATGTTCTCGACCTGCTTGCGGACGATCCCAGGCCCGTTGTCGGTGATCGTCACTTTGTAGCGTCCGGGCTTGGCAACGGACGGCGGGGGGGTGATTTCTTCGATTCTGACTTCAATATCGGGGAGAATGCCGGCCTCTTCGCATGCGTCGAGGGCGTTGTCAACGGCTTCCTTGACAGTGGTCAGAAGGGCCTTGCGCGGGTTATCAAAGCCGAGCAAGTGTCGGTTTTTGGCAAAGAACTCGGAAACGGAGATATCGCGTTGCTTCGCGGCCATGGTTTCGGCGTTGGCACGCGATCGTGAAGACTTGGCTTTGGCCATGCAGACCACCCTCCTTGGCGGTGATAAAAACAGCCCTTTGAGGGCAGAATCCAGATTCCTGCATGAGGATAGCACAAAGGGGGTGATTTCGTTGAGTCAGCCAGGAGGGAATTTCCATGTGGATTCTCCGATTTCGCCCTGTTCTTCACGGAAATCACACGGAGTGTTTGCTGACTTATCCGGATCTGGCGCTATGTTTTTGACGCTCGCAATGGATCGCGAGTCCCCTCCCAGCTGAGCAGGGAGGTGAGAGAGACACACAAGAGAGAACCCGAGAGAAGGAGAATAGAGATGAAGAACATCGTTTCGATGAGCATCGTTGCAGCACTCGCAGGTGCGGCACACGCGGATGTGGTCGCATCCACCAGCTTCGAGAACGCCTTTGTTGGCGATCAGTATGTCGACACAGGTGATGCGTCGATGGACCATGATCTCGTCAACAACGCCGGCCAGTCGGCCGTCGATTTCACCGCCGATGGCACGGAAATGGGTTTCGACGCCTACTACCGCAACACCCGCAATGATGTCGGGCTCACCGATGGTGATTTCGTTGGCGCAACCAACTTCGCCGGCACCGTCGGCAGCTTCACCGACGGCTCGCAGGGCTACGAACTCCAGGACGCGGACGGCCTGATGGGCGTTCAGTTCGACACCATCACCCCCGTCAGCTTCACCGACCTGACCCTCGACCTGTTCGTGCAGGAAACCGGTTGGGAATCCGACGACTCGATCCGCGTCTTCGCAATCGTTGACGGCGGTGTTGAACTTGACATCCTCAACACCATCGGTTCGGATATTGACGATCTCGCGATCGAAGGCAGCTGGCTCAACCTCACGCTCGACCTGAGCGCGTACAACGAGGCAACCCTCGTTGTTGAGCTCGAGTCCAACTCCGGCAGCGAGTCGATCTACCTCGACAACATCGTTTTCAACGGTACCATCCCAACACCCGGCAGCGTTGCGCTGCTCGCGATGGGCGGTCTCGTTGGCACGCGTCGTCGTCGTGCATGATCGAACGCACGGGCATTGCTCGTGATACAAGCTGATACCTGACCCACCGCGCACGCCCTTGTTGGGCGTGCGTTTTTATTTAGGCAAGCAGCAGGGGGGGGTTAGACCTTTGCTTTGAGCCATCCGCCTTGGAAGAAGCGGATGGAAAAGAGGACGCCGCGAAGGAACATCTCTGAGCAGAGAGCGATCCACAACGCCGGGAGTCCGGGTTCGATGCCGAACCATTGCTCGAACAGTTTGGGATTGACGATGATGCCACCGCCGAAAATCTCGGGGATCGGGATATCGACGCCAGACACAAGGTAGGCAAGCGGGAGACGCATGCCGTAGGTCGCGAACCATGTCATGCCCATCACCCATTTGACATCGCCCGCACCACGCATGGCGGATCGGAAGACGATGCCAATAGCGAACGGGATCTGCACAATGCCGCATGTGATGAGCAGGGGGGGAACGAGTTCCATGTGAGCCGCTTGCTCTGACATGGCATCGGTGATCTCGCGGGCAAAGACGATGAACACAACGCCCAGCCCCCCCATGATAACCGAGGCGATTACCGTGCATCGGAACACGGCTTTTTTTGCCAGATCTGGGCGGTTCATGCCCAGGTACTGCCCGGCGAGTGTGGCGGCGGCGACCCCCATGCCGAACCCGGGCATGAAACTGAATGCTTCGATGCGGATACCGATGATGTGGGCGCCGAGGAGCCCGTCGGAAGCCATTTGGCGCGCGAGCAATCCGACAAACGAGATGATAAAGAAGTTGCCCAGCCACATCCCGAAGGTCTCAAGGAAGTTGGGTACGGCGAGGCGGACGAACCGGTAGATGGTGATGAGGTGCGGCTTGAGATTACGACGCTTGAGACGGATGGACCATTTGCCCGAGATCGCAAGCGAAAGGATGAGGGCCGCACCAAAGATATCACCGACAACGGTTCCCAGTGCGATCCCCGTAACACCCCAGTCCAGCCCGAGTGGGCTTGTAAGCCCAAACACAGTGACGCCGGAGACGCCCCAACTGACGACGATATTAATGATGTTGCGAACGATCATCGCGACGAGTGGGGAGATGGAATCGCCCGCGCCGCGTGAGCATGCGATGAGCCCAAAGAGCAGGGAGGCGAAGGGGGTTCCGAGCGCGATAATGCGCATGTACTGGATGAAGTACCCCCCTGCCGAATCGGACATATTGAGGAGTGCAACGATCCCCGGGCACGCAAACCAGACGATCGCACCGATACCCGAGCCGCAGAGGAGTGACAGCGTCGTCGCCTGCCCGAGCATCACATTGGCAACGCCCATGCGCCCCTTGCCAACGGATCGCGAGATCAACGCCGTCGCACCCACGCCGATCGCCATGATCACGAGTCCGATGAACCACATGATGTAGCTCGCCCCCCCGATCGCATCGGTGGCGGCCACCCCATCATCAAGCGAGGCACTCAGCTTGGTATCCACCAACCCAACCAGAGAGTTCAGAAACGACTCGAGCACCACGGGCCAGGCAAGCACAAAGATCGCCGACCACATCGTCAACCCCTTGAGCCGCCCGGACTTGAACCGCCCATCATCCGCACAGACCGGCTTGGGACCAGTCTCAGCAAGCCCGCCCGTCGTCGTCACCGTCATCGGCTGCCCAACAAGCTCCTCGAGGTCATCCTCGTGGTATTGACGAGCGACATCGTCGTGCTCGGGCACGCAGTTCGGGTCTTGGTCTGATCTGCGGTCGGTCATAAGGCCCGCTCACTCCGGTAGTACGCCGGTCTGCGGCCGGGCGAGTGGGAGTGTACGCATTTGGTGAGGTGGGAGTGGGTTTGGGAGGAGATTGAGGTGATGAACTCGGTGCGGTTGGGAAGGGTGCAATCGCCGGGAATCGCGAGCAAACAAACAGTATCACAATTAAGAGCCTCCATGATTCATCATCAACTCTTTGGGGTACTTGAACACGATTGCCGAATCATTCATGCCGCACAAACCACTTCCTGCATAGAGAGTATAATCAGACAATGCAAAATGAGATTCAGACATCTGTTACTAGCCGCCAACATGAAACACAAGGCCAGCCGCTAATCGACACATCGGATGTCGCTCTGGTGCTAATAACCACCGCCTGCACTTACGCAATCACTGTCTTGCGAACCATCAAGGAACAGAAAAGCATCAAACGAAATGAGCTCAGAGAACAGTACAAAGCAGCCCACAAGCAAAGCAGGCGTGCGATTCAAGCACTTGCCAAGTTGGCATCGACACTCGAAGTCGTCATAGAACGAGCAACCGAAACTCTTCCGATTGTCATGCCAAAAGATCAGATCGACAACTATTACGTTGAGCTATCCACCTACTTTGAATGCCTGAGTGAGATACATCTTTACACACTTGACGGAACTGTAAGAGATACAGTGGACCAGTACATCAGCGATCTAGCAAAGCCAATCAAACGCGAAACAGTAGACGACCTTAAGCACATTCGAGAACTCGTCATACAGTACGACAAGCAGCTTGATCTCATTAAAAAACAAAGCTCCGGAATCGCGGATTTAGCAGCAAAGCTGTGAATCAAAATCGACGCTAGCCGCGAATGGGCAATGCGAGACTTCCCGCTGCCCACGAAAAACTCCCTCGAAAGTCATTAGGCGGAATGCTGCAGGACAAGTCCAATTTAACAGAAGATACATTATAGGACCTTGTGCCTCTATTTCGGCTTTACGAGGCTCGAGGCAGGCGGGGTGCGTGGGCGAAGACAGATTGATCGCTCAGGGTGAATCTGAGGGTGTGTCCCGGATTGAGAACCGAGGGGACGGCGTTCGGTTTCTCACCATCGATCTGGACACAGGAGCTTTGGATCGCTTGCAGTGTAATTGATTTGCCAACGGCGCAGCGGGACGCCCTGAGCTTGGCAAAGAGGGCGAGGTAACGGAGACCGGAGGTGATTGAGGTTCGCCCAGCGATGTGGGCGATATCGAGGGTGCTGTCGTCCCAGCACGCGTCGCGGCAAGGGTTGAAGTGACCGCCGTAGTTCGGCATGTTGGCGATGACGAGGATGCCGGGTTTGGAGAGCTGCGGCTGGGGCTGGCCGTCGATAACAACCTCGGCGTGAGCGAATCGGGGGGTAAGGATCTCTTTGATAACGGGCTTGATGTACGCCCGGTAGCCACCGAGTTTGCGGGATTCCTCAAGCCGGTGGATGACGGATGCGTCCATGCCCAGCGAGGTCATGATCAGGAACGGGTGGTCGTTGCAGAGCGGGACATCGATCCGCCTGGGCTCAGAATCAATCTCGAGCTGCTCCAGGACCCCCGCTGGTTTGCGGGACATCTTGAGGGCGTGGCAGATGAGGTTGGCGGTCCCAGTGCCGCAGTGCTGGAAGGGGACTTTGGTTTGCGTGAGCAGGGGGAGCAGGTGGTGCACGGTGCCATCGCCCCCAACGATGACGAGGCGATCGGTATCGCTGAGGTCCTCCGCAACCGGGATTCCCCCCCTGCTGATGTCGTACATGGTGATTGCATGGCCACGACTCGATGCGAGTTCATGAATCGCATCGGCAAGGCGCTGGGCTTTGCCGCGGCCTGATCTGGGGTTGTAGACAATGGAGACACGCATGATTCGTGAAGTACATCGGTTGAGCGTAGCGGATACGGTCAAAACAGGGCGTATTGTCGTGCTATGATCGTATCTTATGGCTACTGCAGTACGATCACATGCCGATGTCGATGCAGCGTATACCGCTGCCCAGAAGGTGGTGGAGACACATCACCGGATCGCCGCGTTTCTTCACGAAGGGTTGACACTCGCGCAGATCGACCGGTTCGTGTTTCAGACACTCGAGGAACTCGGATGCAAGTCGTGTTTCTTCAAGTATCGCGCAGGCGGACTCCCCCCCTTTCCTTCCCAGGCGTGCCTGAGCGTGAACGACTGCGTCGTTCATGGGACGGCGGCATACCGCCTCGAGCCGCTCAAGGCCGGCGATGTGCTCAAGATCGATATCGGGGTTCGGTATCGAGGCTGGATGGGCGACGCGGCGTGGACCTATGTGTTCGGTGAGATGTCGCCGGAGATCAAGAAGCTGACGGACTCGGGTAAGGAGTCCTTAGCAAAAGGTATCGAGGAGCTACGCCCCGGCAATACCTGGCTCGAGTGGGCAAAGACCGTCCAGCGCGTTGTCGAAGACGAGTATGGGTTCCACCTGATCCGTGGTCTTGGCGGTCACGGGTACGGCAAGAAGCTGCACACATCGCCCTGGATCTCAAATGTCGTTCCGAGTCATCCAAACGAATGGCCGGACGCGAACAAACCGATCGAACCGGGCGCACTGGTCGCGGTTGAGCCCATGATCGGTATCGGAACCGGCGAGATTACACAGGGTCAGCGACAATGGCCCATCTTCACCGCGGACGGCACAAACTCGGTTCATTACGAGCATGATGTGCTCGTGACCTCAGACGGGCCGAGGATTCTGACGGATGGGCTGCAGGATGTGCAGGATGTGATCACGCGATAACCCCCTACCGAGTGGATGATCATGAATCGGATCAACGAAGCATTTGCGAAAGCGAAGGAAACAGGGCAGGGGGCTCTGCTTCCGTTTGTGTGCGCGGGCTCGCCGGAGCCGGACGCGTTGGAAAAGCTGCTCCCAGCAATGGAAAACGCGGGTGCAAGCGTTGTTGAGATCGGGTTCCCCTACAGCGATCCCATCGCGGACGGACCAACAATCGCGGCGGCGATGCATGTCGCACTCGAGCAGGGGATCACCCCCGCAATGATCTTCGATCAGGTCCGCAAGGTCCGCGATCAGGTCTCGATGGGACTCGTCGCGATGGTCAGCGTGTCGATCGTGGTCGCGATGGGTGGCCCGGAATCCTTCGTGAAACACGCAGTCGAGGCAGGCTTCGACGGGTTTATCTTCCCGGATCTCGCGTTCGAGGAATCCGAACCCTACCGCGAAGCGTGCAAGGCGCACGGCGCTTCGATGATCATGCTCATATCCCCCACTTCGCCCACAGAGCGGGCGATCGAAATCGCTAACGCGTCGACAGGTTTCGCGTACCTGCTTGCACGATCGGGTGTTACGGGGGCACGCGATGATCTCCCCGACATCTCGGAGCGTGTGCGTTCGATCCGCGAAAAGTCCAAGACGCCGATCGCGTGCGGGTTTGGGATCTCCAATGCCGATCAAGTCGCCGCGGTCATCAAGCACGCGGACGGCGCAATCGTGGGCAGCGCCCTCGTCAAGGCCATCATCGAGGCACAGAGTTCTGGGAAGGACTATGCGGTCGAAGCCGAGCACTTTGTCCACGAACTGGCGATGGGCCTGATCTCGATGGACCACATTTGACACGCGATCGCATACAATCCAAGCATCGGCCCCGTAGCTCAGCGGTTAGAGCGCGCGACTCATAATCGCTTGGTCCCCGGTTCGAATCCGGGCGGGGCTATTTTTAGTTTTGTTGCTCTCGCCCTTGGTGCCCCGTAGAGATAGGCGATCATGATCCTCGAACGAAGCACCAAGCTGCGGCTCTTCACCGTGTTCTTGTTCTACTTCACGCAGGGCGTCCCGATCGGGCTGTTCTTTATCGCGATCCCCGCTTGGCTCGCGTCCAACGGGGCCACGACGGCTGATCGCGCTGCCGTCGTCAGCGCGTCGATCCTGCCTTGGACGATGAAGTTCTTCCTTGGCTTCGTCATGGATCGTTATACCTATCTGCCGATGGGGCGGAGAAGGATTTGGATCATCGGTGCGCAGTCCACGATTGTATTGTTCCTCGTGCTCGCGGCGGTGCTTTCGCCAGGATCTGAGGACATCTGGATGCTGTCCATGCTCGGGTTCATTGTCAACTCGGGCACGGCGTTTCAGGATGTTTCGATTGATAGCCTCGCGGTTGACATCATGCCAGAGGACGAGCGTGCGAGGGCAACGGGAGTCATGTTCGGCGGGCAGGTGCTGGGGATCTCGTCGACGACATTTGTCGCTGGTCGGCTCATCGAGCGGTTTGGCACGGAGGCAGGGTACCTCGGTGCAGCCGCGGTGGTTGGCAGTGCCCTCTTGTACTTGATCTTCATCCGCGAGAGAGAAGGTGAACGGCGCGTACCGTGGGGCAAGGGCGAGGCGCATCCACGCAATGTCGCGCTGCAAGTCGAAGCATGGAAGCCGCTCTTAGTTAACAGCGCAAAGGCCATGATCGCCCCGCTCAGTCTGTTGGCGCTCATCGTGTTCCTCGTGAGGTCCATGCCGTCTGGCGTTGCTGAGGCCTATCACCCGGGTCTTGCCACGAGCATCGGGGGATGGTCGCAGACGGAATACACCGACATGATGTCGAAGGCACAGTTCGCTGTGGGCCTCTTTGCGCTGACGGTTGGCGGGTGGTTGGTGGCGAAAATCGGTACCCAAAGATCCGCGCTGAGTATGTGTATCCTGATCAGTCTTTTCGCGATCGGGTTCGGGCTCGCTCGCCCGTTCTGGAGTAACGCAGCGCTGTTAACGGGCTACTTCTGGCAGTTGGAGTTTTTCGCCACGATGATTTCTGTGGCGTTCATACCTATCGCGATGCGGCTGTGCGATCCGCGCGTCGCCGCCACGCAGTTCACGCTGTACATGGCGGCCTCGAATGTTGGGCGTCCGATGGGCAACTCGGTCGCGGCGGCTGCGGATGGAGCGGGGAGTCCTCAGGTCATGTACTTTGTCGTGGGCGGCGTCTTCGTTGTGTTGGCGTTCATCATGAAACTCGCCCGCTTCCCAACCTCTGCCCCGGTGATCGAGGATTTGATCGAAGCAAAACAGCCCGTCCAGCCGGCGGAGCCGGCTCCGCCGATCAACTAGGTCTGTGGCTCGAATCTGGGTAGGGTCGTTTTTACGCGCCTACCGGATGGTGTTCGTTGGCTGCGTGTCTCACGGCCTTCGCGACCTTGTCCGCGATCGACTTGTCCAGCGGGTCCGGGATGACTCGCTCGGGGGTTGGGTCCCCCACCGCGTCCGCGAGGGCGTGGGCCGCGGCGAGCTTCATCCGCGAGCTGATCCGCGTCGCACGGGCATCGATCGCACCCCGGAAGATCCCCGGGAACGCGAGCACATTATTCACCTGGTTGGGGAAGTCCGAACGCCCAGTACCGATGACCTTCGCGCCCCCCTTGCTCGCCTCGTCCGGAGTGATCTCGGGCGTTGGGTTGGACATCGCGAAGATAATCGCGTCGTCGTTCATCGTGCGTATATCGTCCGCATCCAGCAGATTGCCAACGCTCACACCCACAAAGACATCAGCACCCCTGATCGCGTCCTTCACCGAACCCGAAATCCCCGGACGGTTCGTAAACTTCAATAGCTGCTTCTTCTCGTCGTTCAGGTCCGTGCGGTCGGGAGAGATGATGCCCTTGGAGTCGCACATAATGACCTCCTTGACACTCACACACACATCCGCCTCATGATCGACGCATCGCAAGAGCTCCGCGATTGCCGTTCCCGCAGCTCCGGCCCCATTAATCACCACGCGTGCATCAGCGAATGATTTGCCAACAACCTTCATCGCGTTGATCATCGCCGCAAGGAGCACGATCGCGGTGCCGTGCTGATCGTCATGCATCACGGGAATCCCAATATCCTGCAGCGCATCCTCAACCGCAAAGCACCTCGGCGCGGCAATGTCCTCAAGGTTGATGCCGGCATACGAAGGCGCGATCGCTTTGGCAATTTGAATGAGTTGCCGAGTCCCCTCTTCACCCTCCGGGACATCGACACACAGAGGAACCGCGTCGATGTTCGCAAAGGATTTGAAAAGACAGGCCTTGCCCTCCATCACGGGCATGGCGGCGGCTGGCCCAATATTGCCCAGCCCGAGCACAGCAGTGCCGTCGGTCAGCACACAGACGCTGTTACCCCGCATGGTGAGGTTGTAACTCTCTGCGGGGTTGTCACGGATCATCTCGCACGGGCGGGCCACGCCGGGCGTATACGCCCGGGAGAGATCGTCCCGAGTGAGCAGCGGCACCTTGCACTCAATGGACACCTTGCCCTTGTTCGTGCGGTGCAAATCAACGGATTCAGTGCTGTAATTACTCATAAAGTTACCTCGTCGCAAATCGCGTAGGGTTAACTTCTATTCTAGGCATCCACAAAGCCCCATCACAGATCGAGATCCGCAACAACCATCGCATGGTCGGAAACCTCCAGCCCGCTTTGCCGGTCAATATGACAGTCCCGGAGTGCCTTGTGAGCGGCTTTGTTTAGGAGCAGGTAATCGATACGCCACCCGCGATCCTTGGCACGCGCCTGCCCACGATTCGACCACCACGAATACGGGCCATCAATGTCGCCATACTTATCGCGGACAATATCGCGCCAGCCCATGTCGATCATGTTGCCCATCCACTCACGCTCGTGCGGGAGGAACCCGGAGGTGTTCATGTTGGACTTGGCGTAGAAGATGTCGCGCTCGGTGTGGGCGATGTTGAAGTCGCCGCCGAGGATTGTCGGGATGCGGGACTTGAGGAGGGGGTTAGCCCAGTCTCTGAAGGCGGGGAGCCATTGGTCTTTGATGGCTTGGCGTTCTTCGCTCGATGATCCGGAGGGGAGGTAGACGGAGACGACGCGGAGTTTTCCGGCTCGGGCGACGACGACGCGTCCCTCGTGGTCGTTGTCATCGATGCCTCGCGATTCTTCCTTGAGATTGTCACCGCATGCCCAAACCGCGGTGCCGGAGTACCCCTTTTTCTCCGCTGGATGCCAGATCGTGGACCAGCCCTCGGGGCATCGCATGTTTTCGGGGATCTGCTCGGGGAGGGCGCGGACTTCCTGGAGGAGGAGCACATCGGGTTTGATGCGTTGGACATGATCCTCAAAGCCCTTGCGGAGAGCGGCTCGGATCCCGTTGACATTCCATGTTGCGATTCGCATCGGGAATGGTAGCGGCGGATCACCTATCGTCCTCCATGAGCAATGCACACGCAACCGTGATGGCGGGGATCCCCCAGACGAACCTCGCACTGTTCCACAAAATCCGCTTCAATGTCGGCGATCCGTGCGCCTACATCGAAACCGACGACGGGATGCGGGTGCTGATCATCCGCGACATCGAGATGGAACGAGCGAACAAGCACGCCCGTGCCGATAAGGTGTTCTGCCCGGCAGACTTCGAACCAGAAGAGGGGCTCGATGGAGACCGGGAAACAGCCACTGCGCAGGCCCTCGCAGAATGCCTCGCACGCGGCGAAATCGCCAGCGTGACCGCGGATCGATCGCTTCCGCTGATCTATGCGTACATGATCCAGAGCTACGGAATTGAGCTCGAGTGCGATATCGATCTCGGAGTGGCGGAACGACGCAGCAAAGATGATCAGGAACTGTCCCATCTCCGTGCCGCACAGGCGACCACAGAAGAAGTGATGCGGGAGATCTGCGAGATGATCTTTGCATCCGAAGCAGATTCGTCAGGGACACTGATCCACGATGGCGAAGCGCTGACGAGCGAGCGGGTCATCTCCATGATCGATGTCGCGTTTCTCAAGCGCGGCGCGACCACGCCGCATGGATCGATTGTTGCGTGCGGCCCGATCGGTGCCGATTGCCATCATCGCGGCACGGGGGAGCTCAAGACAGGGCAGCCGATTATTCTGGATATGTTCCCGCACATCCGCGTGACGGGCTATAACGGTGACTGCACACGCACAATCGTCCACGGCGACATCCCCGAGGCGGTGATGAAAATGCACGCGGCGGTGCTTGAAGCGAAGCAAGCCGCGGAACAGGTGTGCAAAGCGGGAGCAACGGGCGAGGATGTCCACCTCGCAGCGATCAAGGTGATTCAGGAGCACGGGTACGGCGCGGGATTACCCGCGGACGATGCACCGGACTCGTTCTGCTCGATGGTGCACGGCACAGGACACGGAATCGGTCTGGAAGTCCATGAACCCCCACTGCTCGATATGAAGGGCCCGGAGCTGGTTGTTGGAGATGTCCTGACAATCGAACCCGGATTGTACTGCAAGGCAATCGGAGGTCTTCGTATCGAAGACATGGTTGCGGTGACCGAAGACGGGTGCGAGAACTTCAACACACTCCCAATGGATTTGCAGTGGAACTAAAAAATCGCCGCGATGGTTCGCGGCGATCGTTCAAAACTTCAATACCTGTTGGTTACTTGGCTTTACCCTGATTGGCAACCGCGGCCATCGCTTTTTCGACGGCTTCCGGGTCTCCCAGATACTGCTTCGAGATGGGCTTAAGATGCTCGTCGAGTGTGTAGACAAGGGGCATCCCCGTCGGGATATTCAAACCCACAATGTCGTCGTCAGAGATGTCATCGAGGTGCTTGATGAGTGCTCGCAGCGAGTTGCCGTGAGCGGCGATGAGGATGCGCTTCCCCGCTTTAACTTGAGGGGCGATCTCCTCTTCAAAGTACGGAACGACGCGCTCAACCGTGTCTTTGAGGCACTCAGTCGTGGGCACATCGCTCGGATCAAGGCCCGCGTAGCGACGGTCGTGGCCGGGCCAGCGCTCGTCGGCTTCTTCCAATGCAGGCGGAGGAGTGTCGTAGGAACGACGCCAGATGAGTACCTGCTCCTCTCCATGTTCCGCCGCGGTCTCCGCCTTATTGAGACCCTGCAGTGCACCATAGTGGCGCTCATTGAGTTTCCAGGCACGAGTCACGGGGATCCACATCAGATCCATTTCCTCCATGACATACCAGAGCGTCCGAATCGCCCGTTTCAGCACGGATGTATACGCGACATCGAACTCGAACCCCTCTTTGAGGAGTAAGCGGCCTGCCGCTGCCGCCTCTTCATGCCCCTTCTCGGAGAGAGGAACATCTTTCCAACCTGTAAAACGGTTCTCTTTGTTCCAGGTGCTTTCGCCGTGGCGGATGAGGACGAGTGTGTACACTTGTGGCTCCCTATGGGTTACGAAACTGGTTTTCGTGAGCGAGATTCTACCCGTGAGAACGGTTGAGTTGTGATACAGGACGGATTTCACCCGTCGCTGCGTCGAAACACGGGACGCACAACGAAGCACCCAGTTCTGCGGCGTCACGAACATCATCTCCGAAACCCATATCGATCAGACGCTTCGCATGAAAACTCGATGCGATCGCCTCAGAAAGTCCGCCGCGGTCATCGATTGCTCCACGCGCGGCATGGAGCAGGAGCCGAGCACTATCATCAAGATGATGTGAAGTCTGCAGATCCTCTGCAAGAAGACCAGCGCAGATGCAATCTTCAAGCGACACGCGTCGGTCAGTCCCAGAGCAAACGAGTACGATATCACGGTCCTGAAACCTCACTTCATCGCGTAGGGCTTCAAGATTGGTGAGCGATCCGGTGTAGACCGTATATGCGTCGGCACACATCTGAAGCGCACGGGTGCCATTGGTCGTCGTCAGGACCAGATCCATACCCCGGATCGTGCTCTGGGCGTATTCTGACGGGGAGTTGCCCAGGTGAAACCCATCGGGCTTGACCCCCGACCGTTCACCACAAAGCAATGTATTCGGTCGATTATGGGCGACGATGCGGGCAGCATCGACCGACGCAACAGGCACAACACATGATGCCCCCTGGTCCAGTGCGTGGGCGATGGTCGTCGTCGCCCGCAGAACATCGATCACGACAGTGATGCGGTCACTGAGTAGGGCAGTGTCGAGATGGTCGGGAAGCGAAACAGCACTGATTGTGGGCATGATCGCAGTGTAGCCGATCAGTCCACGCGTATGGCGAGCCTGTGGTGACTTGGGGCAAACCACCGCATGTAGATATGCTCAGGATCGACTGCAGAGGGGCTTATCCGATTGATGAGAGACCGCTTCGCGTGCTCAATCTCATGCGGAGTAAGCTCGAGCAGATCAATCGCGTCCATGACGGACTGCAGTCTCCGGAGACTGACAACCACTCCGAGATCCTGTTCCTCAATGGTGGCCAGGAGATCTGAAACGCTCTCGAACTGCTCATACTTGTCATGCATGTCCATGAATACAAGGGATTGCCCAATCGCTTGGGTGTTGTCACGCGTACCGTCATTATCCGCGTCAATACCCAATGCCGTGACATATGCCCGCGTCAATCGTTCAACACTGAAGCGGGTCAGACGATCAAGAGTGAGCCCAAAGTCTGCAGCCGAGCCCGCTTCGCGTGCGGTCGCATCCACGAGACGCTCGACGCCCGTGGTATGGCTCTCACGGATCGATTCAAGCTGTTGATCAGCCGGCGTGAATCCGAGCTCTGATAGGATCTGCCTCCCGGCATTGAGCGGGTCATCCGTGCGGAGATTCACGGCGGGGTCCTCGTCGAACGCCTCCGCGAGATTCGCTCGGGTGTCTGGATCCGTATTCTGAGGGATGATCGTCAGATCGTACGGATAGAGGAATCCTGAGGAGGCAGGGATCATCGATGCGAAGAGGTCGAGGGATACCCCACCCTCAAAGACTTCAATATCAAGCCCGGGCGCGTCGCCGGTCCCCGAGTTATTGAGCAAAGTAACGGACCCGCCCGAACCGATGCGTGCAGGCCCCTCGCCGCCCAGAGCACCGATGATTGTGATATCGCCCGAGGCAATGATTTCGAGCCCCTCGTCGATGAGCGCGTTGGTTTCTCGATCGTCTTCATTGCCGAACCAGACAACTTCTCCGGGTGCGCGGGCATGAAACACAACCTCGCCGCCTGATCGCCCGAGTGAAGCAATGCGAAGATCACCGAGAACATTCAGATCCCCCACCCCGATGGATGTGAACCCGTCGCCCTCCGCATGGAGACTCAACGATCCGAGTGAAGTCATCTTCTGCCCCTGCCCCATCGTGATCGATTCAGTTGCAAGGATCTCGAACAGATACCCGAGATCAGTGGATGGGTCGATCAGGTCAAGCCCCGCAGTGGCACCGGTTGCAAAGACAAAGGCACTGGAGCGGGATGGATCTGTCAGGTCGCCGCCGAAGGCGATATTTCTGAAGGCACGGGTGGATGACCCGTTTGTGCCAATCCCCGCACGGAACTGGTAGGGAGCACGAGCTTCGCCCTGTCCCACCCACGCCTGCCCATCGTAAATAAACGACACATCAGATCGCCCATGGATCGATGAATAAACGACATCCGCAAAGAGGGCCGACCCCATGCCAACATCGAAAGTGGTCGATGTGCCCGAGATCGACACGGGGGTAAAGAGATTGAGTTGATCGTTGATGGACACATCGCCAAAGAATCGTGTGGTTGACGCGTGCACTTCGAGTGAACCAAGCCGGGAGACAGATCCCACATGATCCGTAAAACGGACAAAGCCGCCATTCGAATCGACATACAGGTCGTGTTCCGCCCCGTCTTCAGAATCAACCAGCCCTTTGAACGCGATGACCGAACCATCGGTTGTGACAGCAACATCATCGGTAAGAACGAGATTGCCGGTGATGACAATCCCCGGACCATACGCGTGCAGGTCTGCACCGAGCTCGATGTGCGAATCCCCCTGCGCCAGGAGCGAAAGCTCACCCGCAGTGATATCCGAATCAATCGCCATATGACCCGCAGAAACTGCAACGGTGGTGTTCTTGCCGTCGATCGTGCCGGTATTCCACGCGGCCAGTGAGTAGACATCCCCCGAAGCCAGCGAGGGGGAGCCATTCGTGTCAAGCGTCGGGGTGTTCTCAAGATCGGTCGGGCGCTCAAGACGAACAAATGTGTGCCCGAGCAACTCACCAATCAGAACCTGCTCACCGGCCGCGAGCACAACAGTGCCGTTCGAAGCCGAAATGGTGCCGTGGTTCGCAACTCGCCCACCAACGAGCGCAATCAGATCGCCCTGGAGGTGCCCGCGGTTCTCAACAATCCCGCGCGCGTCGGTGAATCGGTAGGTGCCGGCCATGAAATCCGCGTTCGAGATATTCCCAGCCGCCGCGTACAGCGCCCCCACATTGACCACCGCGTTCTGTCCAAAGATGACACCGGACGGATTTACGATGAAGACCTGCCCGTTGCCGATGAGGTTCCCCATAATCTCAGTAGGAACGCCAGAAGTAATCCGGTTCAGGACCCGGGAGGCCTCGGAGGGCATGATGAACTCGACGGTCTCACCCTGGGCGATGTTGAAGTTGAGCCAATCGATGATGGTAATCTCACCCGTGAGCACCCGGGTCCAATCACCGTCATACTCGATTGTTGCCTCGCCCTCTACGACTTCTCCGCCATCAGGAGACGCCAAAGCGATCGATGAGCCCAACATGGCAACGCAGACTAGCGGCGCGAGGAAGTTCGTATCTCTGGTATTCATAATGCAGTCCTTGCGATTCAGAAGGCGAACTGTGCCAGGAAATGAAGACGGGAATCCCCAACATCCACGGTCCGTGAAGTGCCAACGCCCAAGGGCGTAAAGGCCATGCCATAATCCAGACGGAGCGTCAGGTTGGATCGGATCTGTGCCTCAACACCCACCCCGGCACCCACGAGCGTCTCGGCACGCTCAAAGAACGGCGCATCGTTCGGACTCACACGGGCAACATCCAGGAAGCCCTTGAGAATCAGGTCCCAGTCAGCACTGCCGAAGGGCTGGGTGCGTGATGAACGAAACCCCTGACCAAACAGGGTGGTCGTTTCAGTGCTGATCGGCGTCGAGCGTCCGAGGTGATATCGGTACTCAAGAGTGCCAATGATCGCGTCGTCACCGACAGCCGATGACTCCGGGTAACCGCGCACCGAGTACGCACCACCCACGACGGATTCGAAGTTGGGGGCCAATCGAGAGTTGAATGTCCATTGCCCACGCAGGCTCAGTGCGAGCTCATGCGCGAGCTGCATCTCATCACGCCCCTTCTCTCCCCGGAATCCCTCAGGATCAATGTACGGATCAAGATAGAAGGAGTGGTTGAGCTGCCCCTTGAGGATCGTGAAGTTCTCATCCGCTCCGAATCGCCCCAGTCGGGCAACATCGAGCTCATCCGTGCCAACGACCGAACCCCAGTTCACCTCAAGCATCAGGTCGGCGTACGCATTATGGAGCGGTGTATTCTTCTGGTATCGAACGCCGATGGTCGGAAGGAGAAACTCCTCTGTTCCCTCGAGCAGAAGGATCTGATTCTCGACATTGATGTGCTCATAGCGCACACCCGCGATGAGATCGATGAACTTCGGGCCGTCCTGCCAGACATTGCGTCTGAACTCCGCACCAAGGGCGTAGGACTCGCCCTTGAAGTTCTCGAACCCGAGCCCGACATCGCGTGCGGTATACTCACTCCAGTTGCCGAAAAGCTTGAGACGGTTGTTGTAACCGGCATCAAACTCATAGGACGCGAGAAAGGCGTTGGTTTCATCGAACCAGGATGTGATGTAGTCCAGACGCAGCACATCATCGCGACCGGTCAGTTGCCGGTGCATGAACCCAAACCGCTCACGCCACTCATCAGTGCTCTCGGTGCCCGTATTGCTCACCGCGACAAACGCGGTCCAGGGCTTGGGTTCGGTGATGACATAATCCACGACAACATCGCCCGGCACATCAGAAGGCGCAATCGCGACATCAGCTTTCCGCCCAGGGTGACGGTTGAGCTGGTAGACCGTTTCATCCACGCGTTCGCGTGTGAGCAGATCGCCCGGTTTCAGCGATATCCGATCGCGGAGGCGCTGATGCTCTGGACGGTTTACATTCGATTCTTCCGGCGCCGTCTCAAGATCCTTGACATCCGGGACGAGCCGATCACCCCGTGCAACAGTGCGAACATCCCCGACCGCCGCCCGCCAGATGAAAATCGTGAGTTCGTTCTCCCCGTCATCACGGAGATCTTCCTGAGTCGTCCGATACGCGATCTCACGCGCGTCTGGGGTGACGAGGTGCCCGATCATCCCGTATCGAGATTCGAGCGCATCACGCACGGCGTTATTAATCGATGCGAGCGCAGAACCATACACAACCACGGGATCTTCCCCCGCGATGTTCCTGATATCGACCACGACCAAGGGGACACCCTCCCGAGGAGCGACATAGCCCTCTGCCAGTTGCCCAAGAAGGACCGAAATTGAACCCAGTTCTTCAAGTTCTGGGAGGTCCTCGTGCGAGAGCGGATACGCAAACCGTATCTCAGAAACCGGATACGCAACGCCGTCGGATGGCACAGGTGCAGCACTCTGAGATGCCCCATCAACCTGAGCCGCGGGGATGTCCTGAGCGAGGCCCGGCGCCACGGCGCACGCGAGGAGAATGCAAACAGATGTGAGTCGAGAACGCAAGAGTGAACTTCCCATCTTTGGTTATTCGGCCCCGTACGAAGTTTATCACAAGATTCCGCTTTCACCAGCCCAAGGTCCGATATCCATGACGGGTTTCGGATTTGCAAGGCAAGTACCCATCGCATCTTGCGCGATCGCTCCTATATGGGCAAACTTGATCATCAATCCGCTCGATTTGAGACCCATGAACACGATCATCTCCTCGGTCTGCGTTTCAGCAATCGGTTTCGGCCTCTGCGCTCTGGGTGGCTGCACGAGCCATCAGCTTGAGCAGGTCACGCTCGACACGGGCGGGGTGATTGAAGTCCAATCCGCGTCACCGACCAAACCAGCGCCCGAGGCAGAATCCTCGATGTGGCAAGCCGTACTCGCCGAGTTGGATCTGCAGTTCGATCAGCCCACACAGCGTGAGTCCACCACGGGTTCCAACGCCCTGCCTCAACTCATCGCAGGCGACTGGTTGGCCATGGAATGCGCCATCTCTGGCGGGTATTGGGATTGGGGACATGAAAGAGGCACCCCGGTGTTCGCCGAGGTGCCTGAGTCGTGGTCAGTTCCCGAGTAAAACCGTCTGGGTCTTATGGACGGTTGCGTGATCGGGTCACCATATCTGTATACGCGGTAAGATCTTGTGAGTTCACGACTCCGTCGCGATTCACATCAGCGTGGCTGCTCCCCTGCTCGTACGCAGAGAGGAATGCCGAATAATCCGCAGTACCCATCGATCTGTTCCCATCCGAGTCATACTGGGATATGAACTGATCAATCTCGCGACGCTGCTGGATCACCTCGTAGGCTTCCTGCGATTCTTCAATACTCAACACCCCGTCACCGTCACGGTCGAACTCGTCGGTGGCATCCTGCATCTGGTTGCGGAAGTTGCCCCGCTGATCCTCGCGCTGGACTTGGCGTTCTTCTCGGGAAAGCTCACCATCGCCGTCAGCATCATAACGAGCGAGGTCTTCCGCCCGGCGCTCCTCGCGTTGCTCCTGCTGGTATGCATCCATCGCGGCCTGCTCTTCTTCATCAAGCACACCGTTACCGTCAGCATCAAACTCACGCATGAGTTCCTGCCCACGCTCAGAGTTCTCGAATCGAGCCATACGAGCGGCATTCCGCTCTTCTCTTGAGAGTCGCCCATCACCATCAAGATCAAACTGTGCCATCATCTCATCACGGAGCGTCCGCATCATCTCGCGACGCTCTTCTTCCGACAAGATGCCATCACCGTCGAGATCGAACTCCGAGGCACGGTCAAGGATCGCGCCAAAGCCGCCCCTGCCATTCTGCTGGTTGTTCCCACTCTGCCCTTGCGTGTCGATCTCACCACGCTCCGGCCGCTCCGACGAGAGCTGGGATTCGAAGTATGAGTCCTGAACCTTGTTGGTATTCGAAGCCAGAAGCTCGGGTGTGGTTTCCTGCTCTTGTCCGCCTGAACGGAGCATGAGCACGCCTCCAAGCGCGGAAGCACCGATCGCGATCGTCGTTATGGCAATGACCTTGTTGTTCATCTAAGAACCCTCCAGGAGTGTGCGAGTTCAAAGGGCAACGCGTGGAGCCATGAAATATGACAGGCATCGACGAATTAGTTGCAAAAAAAACGCGACCCGATAGGAAAGTATCGGGCCGTTCGTCAAAAAGATGCAAAATGGCGAAGGGGAGACTCGAACTCCCGACCTGAGGGTTATGAATCCTCCGCTCTAGCCAGCTGAGCTACCTCGCCGAAAGGGGCGTCAATCATAGCACTTCTTTGTCGTGAATCGAGCAGATTACGAAGAAATGCGGGCTGAGCATTCAACTCAGGGGTCGGTCCGGGGAGTCTCGACCTGGGCCTTCATCTCTGAAGGATTCGTGTGTCCCTGTGATGAGCCGGACGATTGTTCATGGGGCTTCGAGGACTCAAACCGTGCGGAATCAGACTTTTTCGAGTCATCAGTCGCATTGTCGACCTCATTCTTGATGTCGTCGGTCACATCCTTGAGCCCCTTCTTGAACTCAACGATCCCCTGCCCAAGCGAGCGACCCATCTCCGGGAGACGGCGTCCAAACAGCAGCAGCATGACGACGCCGACGATAAGGATCTCGGGCCAGCCGATATTGCCGAGGAATCCGAGGGTGTAACTCGTGGTTTGCATGAGTGGATTCAATGGTTCTTCCTCCTGAGAGTCAACGGACTAAAGGACGCCATATTCCCATCGGGTGTCTTTGGATGAAGGCATCACCGGTTCTCGTACCGTTCTTCAGCCACTTCAATCACATTGTGCAGCAGAACGGCGACCGTCATCGGGCCCACGCCGCCCGGAACAGGGCTGATATGGCCCGCAATCTGCGAAACGGGCTCAAAATCGACATCACCGACGGTTCGGGTGTTCCCCGCTTCATCCATGATCCGATTGACCCCGACATCCACAACCACGGCCCCTTCGCGGACCATGTCCTTTTTGATCAGATGAGGGACTCCCGCTGCAGGGATGAGGATATCTGCGGATCGGCAGAGCTCTTTGAGCCCATCGGTGTACTTATTACAGCTGATGACGGTGGCTTCCCGCTGCATCAGCAGCACCGCGATCGGGCGCCCTACAACGGCGGATGCCCCCACGACTACACATCGCTTCCCCTTCAAATCGTCCACGACGGTGTCGATCAGACGCATCGTCGCCAGAGCGGTGCAAGGGGCACGCATGGAGTGCCCATACACAACATTCCCGATATTGGCGGGATTGACACCCTCGACATCCTTCACCGGGTCAATCAGTTCCTTGATGTGGTACGCATCAACATCCGCGGGCATGGGCATATGGACCATAATCGCGTGGACTTCCTCGTCATCGTTGAGCGACCGAACCTTCGCCTCAATCTCTCTCTGTCCCGACCCGGACGGGAGCGTATGAAGCGTGTAATCAATCCCGATCGCATCACAGGTGCGGGCCTGATTCTGGGCGTAGACGCGGGCTCCGTTATCCCCGGATTCGACGAGCAACGCGTCGAGTCTTGGGGCGAATCCCTTCCCCCGCAATATGGCAGCGCGTTGGGCGACCTGCTCACGGAACTGAGTAGCGAGTGCCTTGCCGTCGATGATCTGTGCGCTCATGCGATGGATGATAGCGCAAGGCGCGCCCGATGAGACAATCTCGATTAGGATTGCACCATGAGCGACGAGAAACGCATCAACGAACTCCGGGACCTGCTGACGAGGGCCAACCGAGCGTACTACAAAGACGCGGACCCCATCATGTCGGATCGGGAGTTCGATGCACTCCTCAAGGAGCTGGCCCAGCTCGAGGAGGAAAACCCAACCCTCGCAGACCCAAACTCCCCCACCGTCCGAGTCGGCGGCGAGCCAATCGCGGGCTTCGAAACAAAGAAGCACGCGATCCCCATGCTCTCTATCGACAACACATACAACGAGCAGGAGGTCCGGGATTGGGTGAAACGAACCCAGAAAGCGATGGGCTCTGATGCTGACTCCCCGCTCTTTTCAGACAAAAACGAACTCTTTGTGTGCGAACCCAAGATCGACGGCGTCGCGCTGAGCATCCGCTATGAATCCGGTGTGTTTGTCCAAGCCCTCACCCGAGGCGACGGCACCGAAGGCGACGATGTCTCACACGCGATCAGAACCATCCGATCGCTCCCGCTCACCCTCGAGCCCGAAAAGGGGATCACAATCCCCGATGTCCTTGAGATACGAGGCGAGGTATTCATCCCGCTCTCGGAGTTCGAGCGGATCAATGCAACCCGGGAAGAAAATGGCGACGAGCCGTTCATGAATCCCCGCAACGCCTGCGCCGGAACGATCAAGCAGCTCAACCCCAAAGTCGCAGCGGAGCGCAACCTCGGGTTCCTTGCGCACGGCATCGGAGAAGTCAGCGACCCAAACTTTGCGACAACTTTTACGGGCTTCATCGAGCAGATCACAGCGCTCGGACTGCCCACCACGGATCAGCGGGCGACAGCAGATGATGCAGATGCCATCCTGAAAGAGATCGAACGGCTCGATCAAGCACGCCATGCTCTGGATTACGCAACCGACGGGGTGGTGATCCGTGTGAACAACCTGGCCCAACAGGAAACGCTTGGAAACACATCCAAGTCGCCGCGATGGGTCATCGCCTACAAGTTCCCCGCAGAGCGAAAAACAACGATCCTCCTCGATGTCGCGCATCAGGTGGGTAAAACAGGCAAAATCACACCAAGAGCAACCCTCGAGCCCGTACTTCTCGCCGGGACCACCGTCACCCATGCCACACTCCACAACTACGGCATGGTCCGCCAACGCGATCTGCACATCGGAGACACCGTGCAGGTCGAGAAGGCCGGCGAGATCATCCCGCAGGTCATCGGCGTGGTCGAAGGAAAACGCCCGAAGAACGCCAAGGCGGTCATGCCACCGCAAGTGTGCCCAGAGTGCGAATCCCCGCTGGAAATCGAGCCCCATCAGGCGATCGAGGAGCCAACAACGGAAACAATCCGGCGCTGTGTCAACCCCGAGTGCCCTGCGCAGATCCGCGAGAAGCTCGTCTGGTTCGTCGGGCGTCGACAGATGGACATCGACTCACTCGGCGAGCAGACTGTCGATCAGATCCGAGCATCCGAGATCCCACTCAACCATTTCGCCGACATCTATCGGCTACACGAGCACCGCGACGCATTGCTCGAGCTCGAACGCATGGGCGAGAAGAAGGTCGAGAACATGCTCTCAAGTATCGAAGCATCCAAGTCCCGCGGACTTGCCAGATTGCTGGGCGCGATGGGGATCCGCCATGTCGGAACATCAACCGCGAAGGCACTCGCAAAAGTATTCCAGGACTATGACGCACTACTCAGGGCATCGCTGCACGAACTCATGCCCATGGCGGTCAATCGAATGAGCGGGAAGAAGCGGCAGGAGCTCTTTGCGCTCGATGACAAAATCGAGAATGAATACGAAACCGGCCTGGGAGAGGATACCGCGGAGGTCTTTTACAACTATCTGCACTCCGAGCCCGCGCGAGAAACCTTCGAGCAGTTCCGCGAGCTCGGCCTCGACCTGACATCACACGACTATGTACAAGCGGGTGAGCAGACCGAGTCCGTATTCACAGGGAAAACCATCGTCCTCACCGGAACCCTCGAGCACTTCACCCGCCCGGAGTTAAGCGAAAAACTTGAAGGATTGGGCGCGAAGGTATCCGGATCCGTCTCCAAAAGAACCGATCTGGTGATTGCAGGCGCATCGGCAGGCTCGAAGCTTGCCAAAGCGGAATCCCTCGGCGTAGAAGTATGGAACGAGGCAAAGCTGCTCGAAGCATTGCACCCGTAAGGAAGTATCACGATTGAAGAATCTGGAACTCAAAGCCGAACTCCAAGACCCGAATCTGGCACGCCTGATCTGTCAGAAGATCGGCGCATCCAAAATCGGCACCATCCGGCAGACCGACACCTACTACAGCGTGACAAGAGGCCGACTCAAGAAAAGGGAATCCATCGCCGTTGAACGCGGTGTTGGCTCACCAGAACCCATCGAGTACATCTACTACGAACGCCCGGACCGGGTCAATGCCAAAGTCTCCGACTACCACCTCTTTACGCACGAACAAGTCCTGGAACGCTTCGGCGAGGCAGAACTTCCCGTATGGCTGACCGTAGAAAAGAATCGCGAGCTCTACCTCTACGAATCACACCGAATCCATATCGACGATGTGCTCGAACTCGGCTGGCATTTCGAGTTTGAAATCCTGATCAATGATCAGACGAACATGGACGACGCGCAGAACCTCGCCGAGCGTCTCAAGAAAACTTTCTTGCCCGCCTTGGGCGAACCAATCTCAGGCTCCTACTCAGACCTGCTCGCCACGGCCAAGGGGATAGAAGAATCCCAGCCCTAGAGCACTTTCCGGGGAGGCATGATCACATTCGCAAGCAACAGCCCCACGACGAGCGCCACACCCACAACCAGGACCGTGAAGCTCGATTGGACAGCGTCGATGGTCTCGTCGGTCATGAACATCTGTAGACTGCGAAGCCCAAGCGAACCAGGCACCAGGATGATCAGCCCAGGGAGCATCATCATCATCGCGGGGCGATCAAATAATCGCGCATACAAGTTGCTCGCTACGCCAACGCACATCGCCGCACAGAGCACCCCAACCTCTGGCCCGAAGTGCATCGATCCGTACCGAGCAGAATAGAACGCGATGAGCCCCGCCACGATCATCACCCATGCATGCCGAAGGTGGGCCTGAAACAGCACCGCCATGCATACGGACGCGACGAGAATTGTCACCAAATCGACATACCAGGGCAGATCCGCAGGGATGATCATCTCAGGCGTACCCAGAGCCCGATCAACGATCGTCTGCCCAAGAACAACCCCGAAGCCGATGACAAGCAGAACCATGACCGCACCCGCAAGACGAGCAGTCCCGGACACGACATGCTTCATCGCGAGCTCAACCATCGCCATCGTCAGCGTCAACCCCGGAAGCAGGATGATCACACCCGCGATAATCGGGACGGTCGTCACATAACCGCCGAACGGGATCGCCATCGTCCCGGCGATCAGCGCTGCGCACAGACCGGACAGAAACTCCATCAATCGACTGAACTCACGCCGCCGCCCGGTAAACTGCACGAGCAGCCCAATCACGAGCCCAACAACTCCAGAGGCAACCATCTCCTTGATCGCACCACCAAGAAAGTTGCCGGCACAGAACCCGATGATCCCAAAGCAGATCACGATCATCCACACCGGGTACCGAGGGGCCATATTGACGATGCGCTTGATCTCTTCAATCGCTTCTCTCGTAGACAGAATCCCCTCGAGAACATTGTTGAAGACGCGATCGAGCGCCATCATCTTGGTCATGTCCGCTTCGCCGGGATGCACACGCGCCAGATAGGTGTGCAGGTCGCCCGCATCATCCTCGAGCGAAACAAACACGGAAGTCGGTGTCGTGAAGGTCTGCGCGTTGTACCCGAACGCATCGGCGCAATAAGCAATCACCTCTTCGATGCGATTCGCGGAGGTGCCATAGGTTCCCAGAGCTCGCGCGAGCTCGATGAGAAAACGGGCTCTGGGCTCATCTGGGCGCGGCTGCTTGAACTGGGCGGCCGCATTCATGCTTTACATTGCCCCACCGTCGAAAACGATGCGATCTCGCTCACGATGTGGATCAGGCTCAGGCACCGCCGACAGCAGCGACTGCGTATACCGGTGCTGCGGGTTCTCAATGATATCCTCGCGCGAACCCTCCTCAACGATCCGCCCCTTATACATCACCGCGATCCGCCTGCACACATGCTGAATCACCGCCATGTCATGGGAGATGAAGAGGTAGCTCAACTGGAACTCTTCCTGAAGATCCATAAGCAGATTGATCACCTGCGCCTGAATCGACACATCCAGCGCGGAGGTCGGTTCGTCACACACGATAAACTTCGGCTCAAGCGCAAGCGCACGGGCAATACCAATACGCTGACGCTGACCACCAGAAAACTCGTGCGGATACCGGTCCGCGGCTGCCCGAGGCATGCCGCATTTCTCGAGCAGGGTCTCGACGCGCTCACGCAACTCGTCCTTGTCGCTCACCATCCCGTGAATAATCAGCGGCTCACCAACAATCGAAGCAATCCGCATTCGAGGATTCAGTGAGCCCGCAGGATCCTGGAACACGATCTGCATATCTCGGCGCAGCTTCTGAAGCTCAGACCCCGTCGCGTTGAAGACATCGTGCCCGTTAAACAGAACCCGCCCACCAGTTGCAGGGATCAGCCGCAGCAGAGTCCGCCCAACGGTGGTCTTCCCACACCCGGACTCGCCGACCAGCCCAAGCGTTTCACCGGGCTTGATATGGAACGAGACACCATCGACGGCCTTGAAATGGTCCGTGACGCGCTGCAGGAGCCCCGAACGAATCGGGAAATAGGTCTTTAACCCATCAACAACGAGCAATGGCTTATCGCTCGCCCCGGATGGTTCGTGTGTGCTCTGGGGTTCAATCACGGCGGTGGTCTCACTCATGGATGCATCTTAGCCGATACAGACCCAACGCTTGTGGTGAAGTGTGACACGAAATCGTTGATTTTCGCACAAGAACCCAGTTGACGCGGCCGAGGATATGGGTATGCTTCTCTCTCGGAGTTCGCTCCGAGATCCTTTGGCATAGCGATCCGTCGCAATGCTGATGGGCATATAGCTCAGTTGGTAGAGCACGGCATTGAAAATGCCGGTGTCCGTGGTTCAAGTCCGCGTATGCCCATTGAATCAGTTTGCACAGAACTGCACGAAGTTGAAGGGACTGGCATAAATGCCGGTCCCTTATTCGTTTGCGCGATGGTCTGCGAATCAGTGCAGCTTGGTGCGGCTTCATGCTGAGACGCATTGTGAGACACAAGTGAGACGCTTTTTGAGACGCGCTCGATCGGAGTCGATGCGGCTCGGGTGTAATCCTCATCACGGACTTGCTGATAGTGGGCTTCCGCGATCGCCTGCGAATGACCCATCCATTCGGTACAGAGCTTTGCGGGGTACTGGTTCATCAGTTCCGTTGCCCGGCTTGCCCGCATCGCATTGAAGAGCTTGGGCCAATCGTTCATCCCGGCGCGTTCGATGATCCGGCGCAGGTGCGTGCGGAGATTCGCCGTGCTATCCCGATAGTGATGCACCACAAACTCGGCACCCTCCGGGGCCTGCTCGAATGCGTCCATGAGGATCGCTCGCAGTTCAGGGAACAGGGGAACGAATCGAGCCCCCTTCCCCGCGTGTCGTTCGGTCTTGGGGGATTGAACTCGCATTCGATCGCGTGCCCAGTCCACATCAGCCCAGCGGACCCGTAGAACCTCTGAGGGGCACCGTAGACCGCCATAGCGGGCCAGCGCGATGATGCACCGCCAATCGGCATCCGGGGCCGCCTCGATCAGCTGGCGGGCTTCCTCCGGCGTGATGAACCGCTTGGGGGTTTGCCCCGTCTGGGGCGCTGCTCTGACTTCCGCGAATGGGTTCTGCTCGATCATCCCCCACTGCACCGCCTTGCGGAAAAACATCCGAGCGCCACGAACATCGCGCCCGATCTTCGCTTCCGCATATCCCCGATTTGCTAGCCACGCGCGCCAGCGGTCGCCGTCTCTGGGCGTGATCGAATCGAGCGCCCGATCCGGGGTGAAGTGATCCAGCAGCAAGCGTTTGGTTTGAGCGTAGCGGATGCGCGTCGATTCCTTGACGCTCATCATCTGGAAGTATTCATCGAGCATGGACCCGAGCGTATGGACCTCTCGGGCCTCTCTCGGGTCTGCGAGTCCTTGCTTGGCCAGCTTCGCATAGAGCGTGTCTGAGAGTCCATTGAGCCATGCAGCCGTTTGCACATCAATCGCCGTGTTCGTGGTGCGATACCCGATCAGGCGCTCCAGCTGGGCCATGAATGATTCAGCCGCCTTCACCGGCATCTTGCCGAGCCGGATCGTCTGCCGCTTCCCGCTCGCGTTCGTCCACTGGATTCGCTTCGTTCCGTTCTTGTCTCTGCTCAATGATGCCATTGGATTCACCTTCCTTGGTAAATTGTACAGCATGGGGTGTACCCCGCGCCTGCGTTTTCTTTCCATCAACTCCGAGTTGTGCCTTAATCTGGTCCAGCCGATCCGCACGGGACTGTGCAGGGGCATCTGCCCGATTCACCCACGGGCGGAGTTGCTTCGGGAGTGTTCGTTTATGGCGAACAGGGGTTCTCAATCCCTGATCCTGATCGTCGGCCGCGCCAGCGGCACACTCTTTGTTGGGTTCTTTTGTTGGGGATATTGGGAGAGTTGGATCGTGCGCGGGTTCCCGTACCGTTGGCGGTTCTGAACCGGACACTTGTGCAGTTGATTCCGCACCCTTAACCGTGTGGGAAACCGTACCCTTGTCGCCAACTCTGCCGCGATGCTGCGCTTGCTCGATCAGCACCTCGGGGCGAAACTCCCACACATTCACATACCCTTTGCCGCTCTCCGAGCGCCCGCCTCCACCCCGCAACTTGACGATTGCACCCGTAGATTCAAGTGATCGGATACGCGCAATCGTCGCACTACGCCCAAGCCCAAGGGAATCGGCGAGCCGGGAAATGCCGATGATGATCTTGAGATTATCTCGAAACATCCCGTCCACCATCATCAGCAGCGTTCCCCGTTGGGTTGGGGTCAGAGATGATGCGGCAACAAGTTGCCTGAGGCGCACATCGGTGATCATCGGTTCGGGAGGTGGTTCGGGCTTGGGGTTTCGGTTACGCATCTGTCGAATCCCCCCGTTTGCTGACGGCAACCCACACTGCCGCATCACACCCTGAAACCGTCTTTCGTCGCTCTCCCGTATCTCGGATCAGCCCCGCTATTGCAAGCTTCCTGCGCCTTGGGGTGTAGCTCTGGACATTGTCCCCTGAGAACACCTGCTCATCCTCATCAGTGAGCCCCCATGCACCGGCATTTCGGTTCGCCGCGTATACAAGTGAGCATTGAATCGGTGTGCGGGACGCGATACTGATAGCAGCCACATCCGAAGTGCCAATGGGCTCAGTCTTTCGATATGAGGGAAGTAAGCATCGCCGGGATCGGATAGACTTTGTGCGCTTACTACTCTCAGCATCACCCGCGTCTGCAAACGCGGGTATGCATTTTTTGATGTGATGAAATTTTCTCATGGTTGCCCCTCAGCCTGGGTGCGACGCTCAATGAACGCCTTGATCCCATCGAGAGGGATTAGTACGACTCGCTTGAGCTTGAATGATGGGATCACGCCCGTAGCGAGCAAGTCGTGCAGAGTTCGTTCAGAGATCCCGAGCATCTCCGCCGCTTCTCGCTTTCTAAGAGTAAGCCGGAATGAGACAGGTTCCGTAGATTCAGAAGTAACCGGATTCGGATTCATTGGCCACCCCCATCATTCGAGAGCGATGCCATCTGAGTGAGTGCTTGGCTCGCTTGCTCAAAATGAACTAGCCATCGTCTCCCCGCTCTGATTGCGGGAATGCGCCCGGCCTTTGCCTCGGACTGGAGCCATGTGATCGGGACACCCAGATCGGACGCTGCACGCCGGATCGGGACGAATGTGGATTGGATATCTTGCTTCATGCAGCGAGCATCTGATGGAACCCCCAACGAGTAAACCCAGATATAGCTCGCGTTGCGCAGATTCACGGTGCGTTGCGCAGATTCACGCTCCATTCACACGGTTAGGCTCGAAAATCCCCGGGCCACCACCTCTTCGCATCAGTGAACGAGTACTCATTGACTCCATCAATCTTTCTTTTTCGCACTCGCTTTGATTTTCGGCCGGGCAAAACTGCTTGCCGAATGCGAGCGTGCAACTCGGCAGGAAATGAGGATATTGGCCTAAAATCAGCCCCTTGATCGTCTGCTTCGAGCTTAGATTCAATCAGGTTTTTCTCATCCACACTGCCATCCAAATACAACTCCAGCGATTCGATAAGCTTCAGGATTGGCCTACACGCATCTTGCACGGCTTCGCTGGGGTATTTCGACTCCCAGTCTTCAGTGCAACCCAACGGACCGCGCCGGAACAGGTGGTCCCCTCGATGCTCGCCACGGTTTCCCATAAGCGGCGCAGAGAAGATGCGAGATAGTTGGGCAAGGCCGTCGAGAGCCGAGCCAATCCGTTCTTGCAGGTAAGGCAGTTGCACGATGAACCCAGCGTCCCGGGCTCTTTGGAGCGCTGGTTCCCAGCTCTCCCACCATCCCCGGTTGTATTCAAGCAGCCTGCTCTTCTTGCCGCTTAGGTCTTTCCCTCGCTCATACCGGCACACATCGGCCCAATCATGTGCATTGCCGCTGAATGCCCCAACATGGCGGCACACATCGCGCATCGCTCGCCAGAGCTCGTCGTACTTGTTCGTACCCGTCTCAACGCATGGCATGCCGTCGCCGTTCGGGATATACATCCACGGCTCCCACACTTTCCCCGTTTGCGCACTCCACTTGGCCCGCTCCAGCAGATCAAGCACCTCGGCAGGCGGGCTATCCACGCTGTTATCCTCACTGGGCTCCCACGGGATGCATGACCGTCCCAGATAGTCGGGATTCTTCCCGTGCATATCCCCGCATGCCCAAGGCAGCGCCGCCAGGGGGCACATCTCAGGGCTCACGCACCCATCGTCCATCGGGTCCATCGCCAACAGCAGAGTCAGGACTACCAAGCGGGCCGCGTGTTTGCGGTCATCATTCAACATGGGCTCCTCAAAGAGCATGTCGGTCATGCCCGGCCGCGAGTCGCCACCTATAGCTGCGAATTTAGCCAAGTGAAGACGGATAAAAAGCAGTTGCCGAGGTTGGACAGTTTCTGGTGTGCTCTCGAAAGAGCGAGCATACTCATCAGAGAATATCTCACCTAATCGCTGCCCAGCGATAGTGAATGCCTCTCTGTCCTGCTGGATGAGTTTATGACAGGCCCGGATTAATCCCTCCCGCCGTGCGGGGGACGCTTTCCCGATCATTGGAACACCTTCCTTGGGCCGAGCGACGCGGCAGGGTCGGAAGGTGAGTGGCCCCGCCGCGTTCGTTCGATCGTCGGTTGCATGCCGACAAGCCCGTGTTTGGAAGTCATCTTACCACCCCAACAAAGTGGGTACAAGCCGAGATGAGACCACTACGCGCCCGCGCACGAGGCAACATTGATGCCAATCCAGTTTCGCCGTAGCCGTAGCCCGGTGGTTTGATCGTTTCGCTCTTTGGGGCCGAGCCTGTCCCTGCAATGGCTCACAAACTCGGCTATCGTGCGTGTCATCCATATTATGCACACCGTCCATGTGTTCCTTCTCCTCATAGGTGTTTGCCCTCATGCCCACGCTCGATTGGATTGGAAAAAGTGCCGTTGTCAACCATCACCAGAAGGTGCCTTATCGTCTACTCCAGTGTGACAAGACCCGTTCGGTAGGTGATCCCGACGCAGGCAATCTGCTGGTTCAGGGCGACAACCTCGAAGCGCTCAAGGCCCTGCTGCCCTACTACGGCGGGCAGGTCAAGTGCATCTACATCGATCCTCCCTACAACACGGGCAATGAGGGGTGGGTATACAACGACAATGTGAATAGCCCGGAAATCAGGCGCTGGCTGGGCGAGACGGTGGGCAAGGAAGCTGACGATTTATCTCGCCACGACAAGTGGCTGTGCATGATGTACCCACGCCTGGCGCTTCTCAAGTCATTTTTGAGCAGAGATGGCGTGCTCATAGTTTCGATTGATGACAACGAAGCAGCAAGACTTCGTCTTATTTTAGACGAAATCATGGGGGCTCAAAACTTCATGGGCCAGTTGGTTTGGAAAGCTCGCCAGCATTTAGACAGTCGGTCAGTGACAGGGATTTCGACAGATCACGAGTATGTGTTTATTTACTCTCGTGAGCAAGCTGCCGCGAGACTCAAAGGAAAATCGCGAGATGAATCTAAGTATAAAAACCCTGATAAAGACCCGCGCGGCCTCTGGATGAGTCGCAGCATTCTTGGGTTGGCAAATGCCAATGACCGGCCAAACCTGCATTATGATTTGGTTGATCCCAAAACAGGTTTGAAATATCCATGTCCTGCAAACACTGGTTGGCGATACAGCACCGACACTATGGCAATCAAGATTGAAGAGGATCGAATCATCTTCCCAAAAAAGAAATCAGGCAGGCCTAGAGAGAAGGTTTTTCTAAAAGAGCTAAAGACAGATCGGACAGGTTTTCCCAGCATTATAGATGGTGTTTACACAGCTAATGGATCTCACGCACTAAGAGCATTGTTTGGCGAACAGCTTTTCGCATTCCCCAAAGCGCCTGAGCTAATCCAGATGCTCATCGAGCAAGTTACCGATGAGCATTCGATCATACTTGATTCATTTGCAGGATCTGGTACTACCGGACAAGCGGTTATGGCTCTTAATCAACAGGATAACGGCGATCGAAGGTTTATCTTGATAGAAGTAGACGAACAGATTGGATCAAAAATAACTTGTGAGCGACTCCGTAGGGTTTCCGCTGGCCACACGCAACTTGTCGATGGCAAGGAAAAAATCACGCAACCTCACGGTTCAGGTTTCCGCTATTGCACTCTAGGCAAGGCTCTGTTTGATGAGGACGGCTCGATTGCAGATGGAGTGCCATTCACTGATCTGGCGGCACATGTTTTCTTTAGCGAGACCGGCTCGCCCATCCCCAAACGCGCTCGCAAAGACAATCCGCTGCTAGGCTCTTTCGACGGGAGAGCAATCTACCTGCTCTTCAATGGCGTCCTGGGTGACAAACGCCCCGCTAGCGGCAACATATTGACTGGGGCGGTACTTGAATCACTGCCGCCTCACCCTGATGGTGGGGGAACGCGGGTAATTTATGGGGAGGGCTGCCGACTCGGGACCGCGAGATTGAAGCGGGAAGGGATCATCTTCAAACAAGTTCCCTATGAAGTGAAGGTGAGCTGATTCATGCTGGAACTCAAGAACTATCAGGAAGAGTGCCTCAATGCCCTGCGCCGCTATCTCCGGAGCGTGAGCCAGCACGGGCGTGCGGACAAACCGTTCAGCGAAATCACCGGAAGGGATTATCTTAGTTCCACGCTGCCCGAGTCACTCCAGAGCGTCCCCTATGTGTGTTTGCGTGTGCCTACAGGTGGGGGCAAGACCCTTATCGCAGCCCACTCGGTGCCCGTGGTGAGCGGCGCGCTGATGCGAGCTGAGCATTCAACAGTGCTCTGGCTTGCGCCTAGCCGAACGATCGTCGATCAGACCCTCAAGGCGTTGCGTGATCGCAAGCACCCGTATCGTCAGGCGCTCAATGACGCGCTGAGCGGGAAGGTGGAAGTGCTCTCAATCACTGAGGCCATGAGCGTGACACGCGCCACGCTTGACAGCGCCACGACGATCATCGTCTCGACCATCCAAGCTCTGCGAGTCTCGGAGACCGACGGGCGCAAGGTCTATGAACAGAACGGGGCGCTTCAGCACCATTTCAGCGGACTCGATGAGCGACTGAGTAAGGACTTAGAGCTGTACGAGGGCGATGGACCAATCCCCTCGCTGGCCAATGTGCTGCGTATGCGCCGTCCTGTGGTGATAGTCGATGAAGCCCACAACTCCCGCACCGAGCTTTCGTTCGAGACCCTCGATCGGCTCAGTCCCGCGTGCATCGTGGAGTTCACTGCGACCCCGGATCAGAAGAACAACCCAAGCAATGTGTTATGCCATGTCTCGGCGCTCCAACTCAAAGCCGAACACATGGTCAAGCTGCCCATTCGCTTAGTGAATCGCCCACAGTGGAGGGAAGCTGTACAAGCGGCGATCGCCGAACAGAACCGGCTTGAAGAGCTAGCAAAGTCTGAGGAACAAGAAACGGGTGAATACATCCGGCCGATCGTGCTCTTTCAAGCGGAAGCCAGGCGGGGCACCGATCCGGTGACCGTAGAAGTCTTGCTTGAGGCCCTCGCAACTGAGTTCAAGATTCCGCGCGAACAAATCGCGGTGCGTACCGGCCAGATCGATGAGCTTGATGACAATGTGCTCTCTCGTGATTCCAAACACCGATTCATCATTACTGTGCAAGCGCTGCGTGAGGGCTGGGATTGCCCGTTCGCTTATGTGCTGTGCAGCGTAGCAAATATGTCCAGCTCAACCGCTGTTGAACAGATTCTGGGCCGGATACTTCGCTTGCCCAAAGCCAAACTGAAACAGAACGATGAGCTGAATCGAGCATACGCGATTGCCACATCGAGCAAGTTTCATGATGCAGCCGAGGCACTGACTGAGATTCTAGAGAAGAGCGGGTTCGAGCGATATGAAGCAAAGGCCCTGATCGAGCGAGGCGCTTCGTCATCGGGCATGCTACCGCTATTCGAGCAATCAGATGAGACGGAGTTTACAGAGACCTTCACCCTCGCGCCCGAACCAGGTGCGATCCCCGAAGCTATCAGGCCGCGTCTTCGGGTGGAGCGATCTATGGCCGAAGGTGAACCGGTCAAAATCACCTACAGTGGTCCGCCTCTGAGTCGAGAAGATACAGTAGCATTGCGATCAGTCTTTGCCTCTGAGCAAGATCAGGATGCCGTCGAAAGATTGGCACGCCGGAGTCGTGGCGAGAGCGCCGCTCCGGCGAATCTGGGTAAACCGTTTGAGATTCCTAGAATGGCCTTGAGGGTTGATGGGCAGCTCGAAGTCTTCGAAGATCAGTTCCGAGATACCCCGTGGAAACTTTCGGATCAAGATCCCTCGCTGCTTCCAACAGAGTTTGTGCTGAATGCCTCATCATCCGAAGTTGGGGAGATTTATCTTGATGATGATAAGGGTAAGTTTCGTATCCGAGAACTGCATGAACAACTCACCCTGCTAGACTCGGGAGGGCCGAAGTCTGAATCAGAACTCGCAGTTTGGCTTGATCGTCAAATCCCTCATCAAGATATTCCAATCAGCGATTCAACCCTGTTCTTGCGCAAGATGATCGATTCGATCAAAACTAGTCGAGGCTGCTCGCTCACAGATCTAGTGTCATCGCGTTTTCGCTTGCGCGATGCCGCAGAAACCAAGATCGCTTCTCTTCGCTTAAGCAAACACAACGAGTATTTCCAACATCTGCTCGGGTGTACTGCGAATCATGTGGTGGAAACAGACCCGTCGATTGTGTTCTCATTCCCGCTCAATGCATATCCCGCAAAGTCGCTTTACGAGGGGCCGCTGGATTTTTCCAATCACTACTACGATGTGATCGGCGATATGAATGGGGAAGAGGCGCATTGTGCTCGGGTTATCGATAGTCTGGAACAAACGCTGTACTGGGTTCGCAATATCGAGCGTAACCCTAGCTGCTCGTTCTGCTTGCCTACTTCAACGGACAACTTTTATCCCGACTTCGTGGTCATGCTTCGCGATAATCGCATTCTTTGTGTTGAATACAAGGGCGCTGACCGAATCTCGAATGATGACACCAAGGAAAAACGGCAAGTTGGAGAACTCTGGGCCGAGCGTAGTGGTGGGAAGTGCTTATTCGTACTAACCGGAAAGCAAGGCATGGAAGAAACGATACGGGATGCCGTGGCAAGTTCCTGATCGCCAATGGGTACACGGCAAGTTCGCGGGCGAGCTATGTCCGCAACGGCGATCCAGCCGGTCGATGGGCAGCCGATGAAGTTGCCAGGCGGATTTGGACTTCGCGACGGAACGCTACGCGCGAAGCAAGGCTTGTGCCAAACTCGATCTGCGTCAATGCCAATCTTCCGGCGGCTGCGCCCGGATGAGCCGAACCACGATCCCCGCCTCTATAGGCCTGCCCGTTTCCTCATCGAGCGCCCGCCCGCATCCCTCACAAATCAGGGCCTCTTCAGGATCGGGCACGATCTGCATATGGACTCCCGGATAGACGATCGCTGACTCGGGTGCTCCGCACACATCGCAGGGCGGGCCATGCTTCGCCCTCGGTGCCAATTCTTGCTCTAGACAGGCCAGACGACTCTGGAGACTCATGAGTGCCCCCGTTTGTTCAGATGCTCAGCAACCGCCTCTAACGCCTCGATGCGCTCCAGCAGGTCGCTCTGAGCCGCCTTGCCAATTGTCCGGTCCAGAATCTCTCTCGCCGCCGCCAGATCGCCCTCACGGGCTTTGCGGACCAACTGGGCGATGATCGCCTCTATGTCCCCCGCATTGACGGCTGCAAGGATCGCCGCCCTGAGCTTGGACACCTGCCCCGCGTGCGGGTTTCCGGGGCCGCCGGGGTTGCCCTTCTGAAATCTGCCATGTGAATCTCGATTGCTCATTACTCAACCACATCAAACGGGCACCCTTGCCCCGGAAAACCGAATGGGTGTCCCACTGAGTCAAAGAACAGAATCTGCTCTGCTGGGATTCCTCTTAGCTTGGCGATCGTTGCATTCATCTGTGCCTGTAAATCGTGCGCTTCTCTTCCGTGTGTATACACCGAGACAGCAATGCGTCTCTCGGTATGTTTTATAATGGCGTTAAGAATGTGCCTATCTGTTTCTTCATCTAGAGAATGACCAAATATCACCAGGTCGTTTGAGTCTGAAACTAGTTGCGAATAGCAGTGCGATAGGTATGGCGATGCATCGATCCTAGCCTTCTTCGCTTGCCATGTACCTTCTGACACAAAATGAACAGATCTTCCATCTCGCAGTTGATTCATGATTGGAGTACGATCTGCATTCCGTTTTCTGCAAACTCCATCTTGATCTAGATACAAATGGATGGCACCGTGTAGGTAATGCAGTACGGTTGAATCACCGTCCCATTGCCTGTAGGGGTCAAAAGTCAGTTGCTCGCCGATGAACATGTCTACAACAGCCCTGTTGCGTTGGCACCGATGATGGAGCATTGCCCAATACAGCAGCAGGTCATAGTTCGACGAATAGATGTGATGGTAAGACGGTATCTCTGTAGAAAGTGCTTCGTGTGGATTGTAAATCGCACCACGAATATGCACATCTGCAAGCGACTGAATCAATGCTTGACGGATAGTCTGATACAAATCTGTTATTCTAAGACAGTCTTCATCTAGGGCTTGATTCACAAGCATTGCAGTGTGCAGCCTGCCAAGTACATACTCAAAGTCAGTGCTACCAAATGCGCGAAAAACGCCTCTAGCGACTTCGTCCAACTCAGCACTTTGGAACAGGCTTGGATACCCAAAGGTATCAGTTACTGCGATACTGGCACCATTGCCAAGTAGGAGTGAAGGGGCCTCGCTCTTGCTATCGCAAGCATCAAACAGAACTGCTCTTACCTCTTCCCACTGCCTTATCTCGATCATTCCCGCCATCTCTAGCCCTTTGACGCATGTTGATCAGGGTTTCGCAACCAATCCAATGCGTAGCCTACTAGGCAATGATCAGCTATGGGCTCCTTTTTACTACTCAAATGAGACGGATTCTGAGACGCCTGCTCCGAAAAACCGCATTCCATGCCCGCAAAGCGGGACTGTTCAAGTCCGCGTATGCCCATTATTTCACGACACAAAGAAACAGCCGCGATCGTTTGATCGCGGCTGTTGTCTTTTAGAGACATGTGACAGCTTTATGGGCAGCCGGCGTTGAACGCCGTGAGGAATGCTGAGACATCAAAGAAGTCCCAGCTGCCGTCATTGTTCAAGTCAGCCATCGGGTCCATATCATTGAAATCCTGCAGGAATGCAGAGACATCAAAGAAGTTTGCGACACCATCGCCGTTGTAGTCACACGGCTCGAAAATGATGTTGCCCGGTCCGTAAAGCACAAACTGGAACATCGCAGGCGGGGTGTACCCAAGCCCACCCTCGGAGATCAGACCACCCGTGCAAGCGAAGCCACCAAACCAGTAGCCACCGTTGTACACGAAGTCTCCGCCCGAAGTTGGCTCATACAACACAAACCGGTCCTCGGCACCGATACCCGCACCTTGTGCGGTCTCATCGATGTCCCAAGTCCAGGTCCCGTCGCCGTTGTCGATCGCCATACCCTCGGGCACACCGAATCCAACACCGATCGTATCGGAAGACGAGCCAGGCAGCGAACCGGTGTCGGAGTCGCTGTCGAAATCGTTGCCTTGACCCGGCTGAATGAAGTTCACGGACCAGGACCAATCAAAGTAGCCATCCCCGTCAATGTCTGAGTCTGGAAGACCATCAAAGTTGAAGTCAACGCCACTCCAGCCGACACCATCGGGCTCGCCATCAGAATCGATATCGAAGTCCTGACAGAACGCAGCAGTCTGGCAATCGCCATCAGTGTTCCCGATCTCGAATGAGAGATCCGTGGAAGTACCAAACGCGACAAGATCAACATCAGCCGTCCACCCGGTCAGCGCACCCGCGCCCTGGTTCTCGGGGGTATTGCCGGGCAGATTGAAGAACATGAAATCAACAATCGGAAGCCGGCTCGACTGATCGATCGCTCGACCATTGTCCGCTTCCCAGACAATCCAGTTGCCTGCGAGTTCCTCAACACCATCGACGATGCCGTCGCTATCCAGATCAACATCCGGATGCGCCACGGTCCAGTTAATCTGGATGCAATCCACAACCGTGTCATGCGCGATATCGCCATAGTCCAGCAGACGCACATTGGTCGCGAGCGAAGTCGTGCCTGATGCGTCATCAACACCAAAGAAATACTGAGTTGTGTAACCGAACGCCTCACAAGGATTCGCTACACCAGACGCCCAGACAGGCACACTCGTGCCCGTATCTGCCGGCGCAGTCTGCCCATCACTGAATAGGGTCACCACCCGTTCACCCGTAGCAATGTTGTAATAGATGTGCCCCGCGTTATTCACGGTGACGCGAGACGCATCCAACGCAACAGGGTTATTCGCCTGCGCGAGGGTCGCGGCACTGCCGGAAAGAACGAGAACAGCGAGAGCTGTTTGCTTACCTGTACGATTCATGAGAAATCTCCTATATGTTCATATGAACAACCTGGCCATTGACATAACAGGTGGCCAATCCTGCACGGGTAACACTTTCATTCACACGAGACTGTCACAGGCAGCCCCCTTTAAACTCCTGAACGAACGCAGACACATCGAAATAGTCGGTCTGCCCATCCCCGTTGTAGTCCCCACCGTTCTGCCAGTCCTGCAGAAACAGAGAGACATCAAAGAAGTCTAAATCACCGTCGGAGTTCAAATCAGCAAAGTTGTCACACGGGCTCCCTGCTCCGTACAACACAAACTGGAACATCGCAGGCGGGGTATACCCCAACCCACCCTCAGAAATCAGACCACCCGAACATGAGAAACCACCAAACCAGTAACTACCCAACAAGGTGATCGAACCATCCGAGTTCGGCGGACTCCAAAGCACAAAGCGGTCCTCCTCACCCGTACCAGCAGCCACGGCGGAATGGTCAATCTCCCAAGTCCAAGTGCCATCGCTGTTCTCAACGGCCTCACCCTCAGGGAACCCAAAGTTGATCCCAATCGTGTCGGAACTCGACATTGGCACCGAGCCAGTATCACTATCGCTATCGAAGTCGTTCCCCGATCCCGGATGATGGAAACGAACCGTCCACGACCAATCAAACAGCCCGTCACCATCGAGGTCCGAATCAGGCAGCCCATCAAAGTCACGATCCGCATTCGCGACCGAGACGCCATCCCCGATCCCATCAGAATCGGTATCAATATCATTATTACAGAACGCGGCAGTCTGACAGTCGCCATCAGAATCACCCAGCTCGAACGAGAGATCCGTGCCGGAGAAACCAGCAACGAGATCGACATCCATCGTGTAGCTGGAAAGCACACCTGCCGAAACATTCTCCGGCGTATTCCCGGGCAGATTCGTGATCAGGAAGTTGATTACCGGCAATCTCGAGCACCAGCCACCACGACCACCATTGGACGGCTCCCACAGCGTCCACTCGCCCGCCAGCTCTTCAACGCCATCCCCGGCACCATCCGAGTCCATATCAGTATCCGGATGCGCCACAACCCAGTTCACCTGGATGCAATCCACAACCGTATCAATCGGGATGTCGCCATAGTCCATCACCGTGACAGCAGTAGACAGCGATGTACTCCCCGTCGGATCATCAAACGCAAAGTAATACTCAGTCGTATACCCCTCCGACGCGCACGGATTCTGGACAAGCGTCGACCAAATCGCCTGAGTCTGACCGTTATCCGCAGGCGCTGTCTGAGAATCTCCCAACAGCGACACAACTCGCTCACCGGATACCGCGTTGTAATAGATGTGCGCAACACGGTCCACAGTTCCATATGTCGGCTCAAGCGCAACGGGAGAACCATCGCTCGCAGACATCGCGAAACCAGCGCACAAAGGAAGCACAGATATTGAACTGAAAATCATCGACCGCATTGAAATACCCCTGTCTCGTTACTGAAAAACCCGCAAACGCGGCATGTGAAACACATGTGATCCGAACGATCATAAAGCATGTCCGAACAAACGCTTTCGCAGTTGCATGAATCACCTAAATTTATCGAAATGCGACTCAATCGCAATGACATGCCCAATACGCTCAAACCCGAAATCTCCGTTTCCATCGACACTTCTCCGCATAGAATAACACGCAGACACTCGAACACCCTTGGAGATCTCTTGATGAGCACCGAGACCACCAACACAGCACAGTCCCAGCTGAATAACACCCAAATTACCGGCCCCGGAATCGATCCCACCACTGGAAAGGTCGATCCGCACGCCGTCACCATCTCCGGGCTCGTCCTCAACCCCCTCTACAGCCCCGACGACCTCCCAGAGTCCCTCCAGAACTATGACCGCGACATCGCCAACCCCGGCGACTTCCCATACACCCGAGGCCTCTTCCCGCAGGGATACCGCACACGCCTCTGGACCATGCGCCAGTTCGCCGGCTTCGGCTCCGCCGACGACACCAACGAACGCTTCAAATACATCCTCAACCAGACCAAGACCAAAACCGCCGCCAACACCGGCCTCTCCACCGCCTTCGACCTCCCAACCCTCATGGGACGAGACTCCGACGATGTCCTCTCCCTCGGCGAGGTCGGAAAGTGCGGCGTCGCAATCGACACCATCGAGGACATGCACCGCCTCTACGCCGACATCCCCATCGACAAGGTCACCGTCTCCCAGACCATCAACGCACCCGCCGCCGTCATATGGGCCATGTACCTCGCAATGGCCAAGCAGCGCAACATCCCCTGGGACACCCTCGGCGGCACCCTCCAGAACGACATCCTCAAAGAGTTCCACGCACAGAACGAGTTCATCTACCCGCCCGAGGCCTCAACCAAGCTCGTCGTCGACACAATCGAGTTCCAATCACAGCATGTCCCCCGCTGGAACTCCGTCTCCATCTCCGGCTACCACATCCGCGAAGCCGGCTCCTCCGCAACCCAGGAACTCGCCTTCACCCTCCGCGACGGCATGGAATATGTCGAAGCCTGCCTCATCCGCGGCCTCGACATTGATCAGTTCGCCCCGCGCCTCTCCTTCTTCTTCAACGCCCACAACGAGTTCTTCGAAGAGATCGCCAAGCTCCGCGCCGCACGCCGAATCTGGGCCCGCATGATGCGCGACCGCTACGGCGCCAAGAACGAACGCTCATGGTTCATGAAGACCCATGTCCAGACCGCCGGCTGCTCCCTCACAGAACAACAGCCCTACAACAACATCGTCCGCGTCGCCTACCAGGCCATGGCCGGCGTCCTCGGCGGCTGCCAATCACTCCACACCGACTCCATGGACGAAACCCTCGGCCTCCCAACCGAAGAAGCCGTCACCATCGCCCTGCGGACCCAGCAGATCCTCGCACACGAAACCGGCGTCACCCGCACCGTCGACCCCCTCGGCGGCTCCTACTTCATGGAAGCCCTCACCGACAAGGTCGAGGCCGAAGCACTCGCCTACATCGAGGAAATCGACAACATGGGCCGCGGCCCATGGCAGCCCGAGCACGCCTCCAACTCCACCATCGACGACGGCGGCTGCGTCCAGGGCATCCACAAGGGCTACTTCCGCCGCAAGATCGCCGAGGCCTCCTACCGCTTCTCCGAAGAATGCGAAGCAGGCGACCGCACCATCGTCGGCGTCAACGAATACATCGACCCCAACGAAGACCGCCAGATCGACATCCTCACTATCTCCGAAGAAGTCGAAACCGTCCAGAACCAACGCCTCCAAGAGTTCAAAGACCGCCGCGACGCTGCCGGCGTCGAGCAAGCCCTCGACACCATCCGCGAAGCCGCCCGCAACGGCGACAATGTCATGCCCAGTCTCATCGACGGCGCCCTCGCCAACTGCACGCTCGGCGAAATGGTCCAGGCGATGGCGGACATCTACGGGCGATACACTGGCGGGCCAGAGTGGTAACTACTGAGTTTCTAGGTGGGCATTAATGACTATGTCGGCTTGTTCAACTAGGTCATCGATAAACTCTATCGCCCAATAGACCTTGCCCGGCTCAAGATTTATGTCTTTGCCGAAATTCTTCTTTGCAACAGATATATCAGCTTGGTGGGCAATCAAATTTCTCCTGTCAACTATCCACTGCAGGTCTGTCCTCAGCTTATCCGGATCATATCCTAAGGCTGGTGCAATCGTTTTCCAAAACGACTTGATGCCTAGCAGAGATAGTGCGTCTGCGATCTTTGCCGGGCTTTGCATCGATTGGTAGCTCAACTTAGTATCTATAGCTGTGCTTAAAGCACTCCACTTTCTCGACCTATCCATGCCTCGCGAAAAATCACGGACGGCGATTGGGAGGGCCTGCAACTTGCCCGGAGCCTTATCGCCAAGCTTTGCCAATCTTACGGCGTAGCATTTTATTTTCCTGTGATAATATGCATCCATTGCTGAGACCGAAAGCATCAGCGATGACCGCAGAATGTCTTTGAGTGCATCGGTTTCAAAATCCGCGTAGGTCAAATCGGCTTCTGTTTTAATTATTACCATTGCCTCGTTGCCATCTACCCTCGCATTCGCCGTGCCTGCCGACCAGCCCATAAACTTATCAAGGCTACGAGCCCAATCCTCACGCATTGCGCGCCGTCGCTGGTTTACTAGACCGTGATAAAGCCTGGCAAGCCGATGGGCCCTGATAGAGCCTGTTTTATATATATCAATTGCATTGTCATCAATTCTCACGGAATCCTCCATCGATTATGTGTTAATTTGTCCTCGCCAGAAAATTCTATAGACTTTCCATATATATGTGTAATCAGACTGATCTTCAGGGTGTAGCAATCGTGAAAAATGCCCCTTCTCACTGTCGCACAAATTTTTTATTTCCTGCCTGTACTCTGCTTTGTAGCGATCAGGGTTGATTTGGCCATCCCAATAGTACAGCGCCGCACTTTCGTGAGCATTTAAATATGACTCAATCGCCGCCTTGAATGCTTGCGAGGAAATCTCGCTTACTTCGCCAGCCGCCTTTTCATCAGCTATGCGAAATGAGATGTCTCGAATAGCGATTTGGCGATCGTCAATCGCTGATCTGAGTATTCGTTCTAGTGAGGACATGGCGGTTTCGCGTGAACTTTCGGCATTTCGCGCACTCTTGATCGCTTGCCACCAAGAAACAGCACATGCCATAAGTGCTGCGGCGGCACTTACGATACTGACAAGTACAGGCACCCATGATGGCTCTGGCTGAGTTGCCAAAGGTCAGTCCTCCAGAATAGTTGAGACTATTTCGATTAACTCTGAAAAATCATCATTCCGTGCAGCGAGAACTGCTTGTTCAAAGAGAGAACTGTCTCTGACTCCTAGCTCATCAGCTGTAAACTGAAATAACAGTGATTTTTCAGAGCGAGTCAGTTGTCGGCCATCTACCCGCAGATCACCGAGTTGCTCAAAGATCTCTAGTAGTATTAGATGCGTGTTTGAACCACGGCGGGATAAGTTTGAACGGAGCCCCCCAGGCATTTTGCTGTCTTCTCGCAGCGCATTGACAAAATCCTTAGCAAACTGCTCGCCATAGTCATGAAATGTTGCCATTTTTTATCCTTGCATTTCCCAAAGCATTGTTGTGCGAGTATATCAGATGAACAGTGATGATGGGTGGCCGGGTGCCCTCCTCTTGGGATTGGGTGCCCTGCTTACGGCGCAGCCTGAAGCAGGCCCTCGCTCAACCACGAACAGATCACCCAGACCGCCCCGCTTGTGCCATCCTTCGTCTCAAAGAGCGAATGAGGACAAAGTGCCCCCCCACCCACACAATCCCGTGTACCCTGAACACAACCACCACCCAGGGAGCACCACCATGCAACGCCGACTCATCATCACCTCCGCCCTCTCCATCGCCGCAATCGCACCCCTCACATCCATGACCGCCTGCGAATCCTCCCAGATTCGTGACCTCCTCAACTCGCCCACGGCCATGGATCTCCTCTCCCCGATCCTCAAAGACGCCGCCAACAACTACATCGCCAACCTCACCGACCTCGCCGCCATGCTCGCCGACATCAACAGTCTCCAAGGCGTCATCGCATTCATCGATCAGATCCAGCCAACCCTCGACCAGCTCAAAACCGCCTACCAAACCCTCGAAAACACGACCCCCGAAGAACGCAAATGGCTCTGGGACGCCTTCGGCCCCAAACTCACCGACGCCAACACCGCATTCCTCAACCAATCCCAATCCCTCACCAACAACTCCACCTGGTCCCGCCTCCTCAAACCCGCGCTGGAACAGATTGAGTTGTTCAAGCAGCCGTCGTGAAAGCCCAACGCACAAAAACACCCTGCCCCAACCAGGGAGCAGGGTGTGAAGAGAGTTTTTCCACGGCACACAATGCCGCAAAGTGTTTCAGGCAATGAGGCCGAGATTCAGCTCAACGACGACGACGCGTCGCGCAGAGCCCACCGAGCCCGAGCATCGCGAGGGTGCCGGGCGTTGGCACATTCGAGTTGAGCGCGAACGCGTAGTTGAAGTCAGGGTCGCCTTCTGCAAGCCCCGCATCACCGATGCTCGCACCGGCATTGCCAAGGAACCAACGCCCAGCAGCAGTCGAGCCGCCACCAGCGAGATCCTCATCATCAATGCTCATACGCACGAGCCCCGCGCTCGCGATGTCGATGGATTCATTCAAGTCGATCGTCCAGATGAAGTTGCCCTCCTCGGCAAGCTGAACACCAAAACCATCGATGAAATCGCCACTGCTGTTGAAGAAGTCAAAGAACACAACGCCGTTGGCCTGATTGACACCACCAACAAACTGGAACTGGCTCAGCGCGATATCGCCGGCACTGATCGAGGTGTAATCCGCAACGCCCGCCTCCTCAAGCTCGCCATCAGAATCCACGCCGGTATCGGGGAACGAGACATACCCATCAGGGCCCGCTTCGAGATCCGAGTAGAGCGAAACAGGATCTGCAACACCCCGAAACGAGCTCGAACTTGAATACGCGTTATACACATTGTAGTTGGTACGATCGACCTGACTCAACGAAACGGGCGCAGCGAGAGCACAACCCGCTCCGAGCATGAGCGCAGCGATAGCAATGGTCTGAGTTTTCATCTTTCTTCTCCTCCTGGTGATTCAGGCTTTGGGACAACACACCGAAAAACCCAACCACGAGACGAGCCGAACGGCTCACATGTGTCTACGCATCAAACCCACACCAGTTGCAACAAAGCCGTAGCTTTTACCTTGAACGCAGAATATCGGACAGCCGGGTGCCCTCCCCTTGGATTGGGTGCCCTGCTTTGACCCGAAGGGCAAAGCAGGTCTCCTGAACTTCCAAGAGCAGTGCTTTGCCCTACCGCGCCAATGTACGACACAATCTACCACGACTTCTGAATCTCCACAACGCCGCGAACGGATGTCACCCCTGCTCTGAACTTACTCCGCGAGCATGATCATGCTAACGACATGCCAGGCGAGGAAGAAGAAAATTCCGACTACCAGGAATATGTGTTGCAACTTCGCGAATCTTGCGAAACTGCGTGATGTCTTGTTTAAATACGCAACCGCCTGAGACTTGAACAGGACGCGTTCTTCCATGGGGAACCCCGCGTACTCATCAGTCCCCTGCTCAATCTTCAGCAGAGAGATGTTGTTGTATAGGAACTTATCTATCCACATCTGCCTAAGGATGCCGCAGCCAATACTGAGCCCCCACATGGTTACCGCTACAAGCCATAAGATCATGCGTTGTGACCAAGCTTCATTGGCAGTTACCTGGATTGCGAACGCGATTGATGCTCCGGCTGCGCCGATCAGGAAGTAATCGAGCTTCTGCTGATGCAGCCGATGGTTCCGGATCTCCATAGGAATACTCGCACGATCGAAGTCATCTTTAGAGTTGTCAGACATGCTTTGTTCCTTTCAGCTCATAAGCCGGGTGCCATGCAGGAAACAAAGCCTCCTGCATGCCCCTCACCACTCCAACCCCCGCTCCACCAACCACTCCTGCGCCGGCGAATACCCCCACCGAGCCGACCGCCGCATCCACTCCGCAGCCTCCGCCTCATCAACCTCTACGCCCTCCCCATTCGCGTACATCCAACCGATATTGTGCATCGCGAACATGTCGTCCTTCGCCGCGGCCTGCTTGTACCAGCGCATCGCCTCCGCGAAGTCCTGCTCTACGCCGTCACCGCTCGCGTACGCTACGCCCAGGTTCAGCATCCCCTGCGCACTCCCCAGCTCCGCCGCCCGCCGATACCACCGAGCCGCGGCCGCCCCATCACGCTCCACCAGCTCCCCGAAGTGATACAGATTCCCCAGGTTGATCGCCGACTCCGGGTTCCTCTCCCCCGCCGCCCGCTCATACCACCAGATCGCCCGCTCAACTTCCGCCTCAACCCCTTCCCCCATCTCATACAACACCCCGACATCGTGCATCGCCCCCACATCCCCAAACTCCGCCCGAGCCAGCGATTGCTCAAAGTACACCTCCGCCGCCCGCGCCTTCTCACCCGCCGGCGACCGCCCACACCCCAGAGCCATCAAGAGCACCACCCACACCCCAACGATCATCATCTTCCAGCACATACAACCACCATACCACGTCCGCGCCGCGCCTTATGCAGGGTGCCATGCAGGTGGCGAAGCCTCCTGCATGTCCTTCGCCCACTCACCCCTCCCCAAAGCACCACCCCTTAAACGCCTCCAGCCCCTCAACCTCCCCCTCCAAATCCCGGTGCTCAATCTCCACAATCACCCCGTCCTTCACCCGCACCCACTGCTCACACGCATGCCGATGCACCCGCCCCCGATGCGTGATCTCATCCCAGAACGAGATCACCGCCCGCCCATCATCCGCCGCCCGAACATCCGAGCCGTACGCGATCGAATCAAACCGTCGGCTCGCCTCATCCCCATTCCCCCGATAGCTCGCAACGACCGCCTCAGCCCCCTCGACCCGTACCCCGCGCAGCAAATACACACACCCGTCGCCGAGCAGCGACCGAGCAGTCCCATAGTCCTCCCAATCGAGCGCCACGGCGAACCGTTCAACAACCTGCAAATCACGCGCCTGAATCGCCGTCATCCTTCTTCTTCACCCCGGGCTTCACCACAACGAAGATCGTAAACAATGCCGCACCAATCGCAACGCCAGCCCCAATCAATGCAATAGCAGTGTTCGACATCCAAAGCTCCTCTCAGCTAAAACAGACGGCGGGTGCCCCGATCGAGCCCCGGCTCCTTCGGAATCAACTACTCATAACCAGCTCACGACGCCGCCCGCTCCTTCTCACCAGCCGCAAACCAACCACAGATAAACACACAATCCCGCAACCAGCATCTTCAAGCTCATACCACCACCATACCACACCTCAAACCACCCGAAAAGCCGCATACCCCGTACCCCGTCGGCACACAATCTCACCCGCATCTCACCCTTTGTGCGCAACATCCTGTCACTGCAAAGTTCCCGCTTGCATCTCCACAACAACGCCGTACAATTCCCAACACCCCCGTAGACAACCCAGCGCCCCCAATCACCTTCCACCAGGAAAGGGGCGCAGCATGTCCACCATCACCAAACCCAAAACCACCTTACCACCAGACGCAGCGGCTCATATCTCCTCCCCCGTCCTGACGGGGGAGGTGTCCGCGCCAGCGGACGGAGGGGGTCTTATCTCCTCCCCCGCGCTTGCAGAGGATATCTCCACACCACCAGACGCAGCGGCTCTTCTCTCCTCCCCCACGCTTGCGGGGGAAGTGTCCGCGCAGTCCGCCTCTGGCGGAGAGGGGGCTCCCCAACCGCCTTCCACCCCCACACCACCACCCAACCCTCACCCTGATGCCCGATCCCTGTTGGCTGATGGCTTCTCGATCCTCCTCGACGACCTCCTCGATCCCCACCTCACCCCCTCAAGAATCTGCCAACTCCACAACCTCACCCTCGCCCAGCTCCGCGCCATCACCGACTCAGACGAGTTCAAGCAAGCCCGCGCAGACACCGCCGCCATCAACAACTCTCGACGCGAATCCATCCACGACCAACTCCACACCCAGGCCCTCGCCGCCGCGAGCGATCTCCTCAACGAAGCCGCCGAACTCGCCGAGCAGAACCGCACCTGCACCACCGATCCGCGCCCACAATACGCCACTAACCCCGAAGCGCACCGCAGAGCCCTCAGCGCCGCCACCCGCCACCACGCAACAAACGCCCGCCTCCTCGAAACTCGAAGAAAGACAATCAACACCATCCTCAAAGAATGCAAAGCACCGCGCGATCCCCTCACGAAACCCGCCGCCAAGAAACCGGCGAAGAACAAAAAACAGCAACGCCAGCCGCACAACACGACCGGCGTCACCAATTCTGTCGACCTCAACGCAGAGGACCAATCCCCCGCATCAGGCCATCACGGGCATCCCGCGTTAAACGCATTCAGGAACGCGCTGACATCAAAGAAGTCCAAGACGCCGTCACCCGTAAAGTCCGCAACGGGGTCCTGCGCGTTGTACGCATTCAGGAACGCGGACACATCGAAGAAATCGAGGACGCCATCGCCGCTCAGATCAGCGGGACACGAGTTGTCCAAACACGAAACACCCAGGACACGCACATCATCGATGCCCGCCTCCACGATCGAACCATCGCCGAGATCGCTCGCAACAAACTTGACGCGAATAGTCGAGGTCAGATCGACAAAGTCAGACACATTAAAGCTCGTCTCGATCCACCCGCCGGATGTCCCGGCACCACTCGGCCCGACCGTCTCGACAACCTCGTAGTTCTGACCATCGTCATCTGAAACGAGCACCGTAAAGACATCCGCGTTCGGCGAAGCGCCGGTGCTGTTGGAGTACCACCTCGCGTACGAAATTGTCGCGGATTCGGTCGAGCTGAGATCAATCTGCTGACTCACCAGCGATGTCGTACCGCCATCGACATCATTGTCGCCGAGCCCACCGCCCGGGCTCCCCTGCCCAGTAACCCACGCCATGGTGCCGCTGGCGGAGTAATCATTCTCCGGCTGCGCCGCCGTTCCATTCGGATTCACCCGGACCCAAACACCGGTCGTGGCATTATCACCAGGCGCACCAGCTGAGAAACCGACAGGCGTCTCGAAGTCATACAGATCATCAAAGTCCACCAAATCCGCGGCAAGCACGCTGTACGAGCTCACAGCACCAGAAGGCGCCGTCACTGTGGTACCGGACTGAAGATCAAACGAGATAAAGTATTCCACATTCGTCGGGCAATCGCCTGGCGCCGGGAAGGTTGCAGAGAAACTCGTCGCCGAGTTCATCGCAAGCGGGAACTGCTGGAACCCTGACCCCGTGTCGACATGGAAGGTCCCACTGCCCGGCACAACCGGATCCACATCCGAGGGAACAATCTCCACGCTCAGCGTCTCTCCCCCATCCGAGGAAACGAGATCGGGCAACCCACTCGGAAAGAGGATCTCAAGACCGGTGACAAAGTCACCACCAACCGATTCGATGTCATCGCGGTAAATCGCCGTGCCGGTCCACCATGAGATATCGCCGTACACACTCGTGCTCGTCGTACCACCCGAGAGCACACCCGCAATCACCCACTCCCCACCGAACTGAACCATGACCGGACCACCGCTATCCCCCGGCGCCGTGGTCGCTTCGAACACCAGCGGATCCGAGCTGCTGCTCGGGATCGTGTTCGCGCCACCAGTACCGTTGTCGAAATCGGTCGAGATGATATTGGTCCCGCTAGAGCTCGCCGGGCTGCCGTATGCATCGATGATGTTCTCGCCACCCCAACGGAAACCATCGGACGAGAACCCGTGACCCGAGCTGCCCAGGCCGTTGTACCCGTAGCCAAGCGTCGCGGCGATCATGCCCTCCAGATCATTCGTCTCGTCGATCAGCCGCACAGGCTCGGCGATATTGGCCGGAACCGATGAGTTCAGCACATGGATGGACACATCGCCGCCGTCCAGGAGCGACCCGCTGCCGGCGGGCAGTATCGAAGACTGAACCGTGACGGTGAAGGTCGGGCTGTTCGAGTTGTCGCCGAAAAAGACAGTCGTGCCGGCGCCGATACCACAGTGCCGAGCGCTGAGGACAACATTGGGAGCGATCAGCGTGCCGGTGCACCCACCCACCCGGATGACAGCATCAAACGGTGCGGCGTAATCTCTTGAGCCTTGGGCACCGATCGAGTTGTTGATGACGATTCGAGGGAAGACCCCGTCGTCGGTCTCGGGGGAACCCGGGGCGTAGGTCTTGGTGTCGATCTGCCGCATGGACAGCACTTCGCCGGTCTGTGCATCGATGACCATCTCGAAGTGCGTCGGGCTGGCAGGCATGTCGAAATCGGGAAGCGATGAGGTGACCTCCCATGCCAAGACGGCTTCATTGCCGATCCGGAACAGCACCTGCTTGGCAACAGAGTCGATCGCGCTGGGCACGATCGTCTCGGCCAGGACAACGGCTCCGCCCTGCGTGATGTTTACTGGGCCGCGGCGCAGCGTCAGTTCTTCCGAGGATTCGTCATAGATTCTTGAGACCGTTCCATCGGCATTCTCGATCACGATGATCTTTGCGCCGTGGAGCGGGAGATCACCTATGAACTTCTGAAAAACCAACGCGTCCGACGGGATGCCTTTCGGCGATTCAGTCAGCTCGATGCGGGAATCTTCCTGTTGCAGGTACGCGGTTGACTCATTGCTTGCCAGGTGCGCTCGAACGCTCGCCTCGTCCGCGAAGGACAAGCCGCTCATCCACAGGCCGAAGGTGAGCGCAACCCCAGTCGTTTTCGTAAACTTCATCTCTCAAGATCTCCAAATGGTCTGCGCGATCAGGAAAGTTTTCTGATCAGCGGACGGGGACGAGAACCGCCCTCGCCAAACTACGGCGGATACATAAGCCACGGCGATTTTAACAGAAAACCGGGCAAACCACCCCCGGAAAGCCGCCTCAAGGCGACGATATCTGGAGAATTTCAGCCCCAGTCATCAGGGTGCAGGCCGCATCTGTTGAGAGCGACTCGATCATGATCCCGAGCTGATTGATCGATGGTTCCGTGGTCACACGGATGATTGATACATCAAATACTCGGCGGCTTCGCTCTGCCAGTGGCGAGCCCCTCAGTCAACTGACTTCCTCTCAACTGTGAGTTCCACCCGTTCCGGATGTCCGAACCATGAGTATCGTTTCGCCCCATCGCGCCCGGCGTATTCCTGTTCAAGCAGATTTGTTACATCCCCCATTGAACCGTCTGCTGGTACCCATTTGTTCATCACATCCGGGAAGTCCACCGAGCAGTTCGCACACTTCTTGTCATCCAGAAAACGGATCGGACACCAGAACGATTCCACATTGCGCAGCATCTCCGACCCGAGCGACCACACCCCGGTCATCCAGTCGCAGTACAGACACCAGATCAGGTCATGCCCTACCAGACCATCGAACTTGTGTCGGGATACATTCACCCACTCCCCCATGGGATACCGCGGGAACCGCACGAGCACAATCAACGGCGGGTACACAATCCATTCCCCGATCCGCACCACCCAGAACACGGGGACCGCGAGTGAGGTCACCCATAACGCAGCGTGATTGCGTGGGCGTCCGACCAGGCGGTTGAGCACCGTCACAATCCGAGGGCCCTTTACTGCGTCTCGATGCGCCAGCTCGTGCCCCCAGCACCACAGCACCAACCCCACCACTTGGCCGGCGATCCCCCCGAGCAGACCGATCCAACCGAACACGATCGCCCCAATCAGCCACGGCGCAACCGTGAACCATGTGACCAGCACATCCAGTCCCGGTGCCCGCGAAAACCAACGCATCACCGCCCGACCGGGCGATCCCAGCTTGGCGATGATGTGCAGAGCAATGGCGCCTCCCAGCACCGCGACCAAGGATCCGCCCGCCATCCAGAAAAAACTGTGCATCGTAGAAACTCCCTGTGATTGAGTTGAGTACACGGTACGCCAAATTGCATCTCGCCGTGGGCGATTCCATGAACCTTCCGCAACGATGTTTTTGCGAGTAGAGCATCACGGAATTAAATCCAGATTCACTTTCGATTCATACCCATCCCACACCCCAAATCGATACTTGTGTATCCAACGGTGAAAACCATGATTTGTGAACCAGTATTTGAAAGGAGAAACGAAATGAACCGCGACCAACTCGAAGGTAATTGGACTCAGGTGAAGGGCAAGGCGCAAGAGAAATGGGGGAAGCTCACCGATGATGATATCGATGTCATCAACGGGCGTGCCGAACAGCTCGAGGGCAAGATCCAGGAACGATACGGGAAATCCAAGGAAGAAGCCCGCGATGAAGTCAACCAGTTCTGCAACTCCTGCAACTGCTGACACACCGGGCACCTGAATTTTGGAATGTGCACTCAGGATCACGCTGTTCTTTTGTGAGCGATGGAGCGTATCGGCATACGCTCCTGCATGGCGAACGAAGGAACAGTTGTGATCCTGTGTGCGATGCAAGGTGAGGCCGACGCGATTATTGAGCGTTTGGGGATGACTCCTCAGTCAACTCCGTGGCCGACGACCTTGCCGCCCCGAATGTGGGCGGGAGATGTGGGCGGTGAGCGTGTTTTGCTGATCACGAATGGTCATGACCCCAGGACCGGTGCCGACCTGATTGGAACCACCCCCGCGACGCTGGCGACGAGCCTGATCGTGGAGAAACTGAGCCCGCGTGTCATCGTCGTTGCGGGTGCGGCAGGCGGCTGCTCCCAGAGCACCCATGTCGGGCAGGTCCTGATGATCGAGAAAGCGTACCACCATGATCGGCGGATCCCGCTTGAGGAGTTCGCGGAGTACGCCCACGGACCGGAAGAACTGATGGCGAGCACGCATCTGGCTGAGGCGTTTGGGGTGGAGTTGGCGAATATCTCTACCGGGAATGCGCTGGACACGCTCGATTGGGAACTCGATTTCTTCCGTGATCAGTGTGTAACGGTGAAGGATATGGAGACCGCCTCGATCGTCTGGACCGCGAACCTGTCCGGTGTGCCGGTCGTGGCGATCCGGTCGATTACTGACCACTACGATCATCCCTCGCCGGAATCACAGTTCATGGCCAACTTTGAACTCGCATTGCGCAATCTGGCGGATTCGATCGGCAACGGGCTTCCAAAGGCGGTTTCTGGTCGTTTGATCTGAGCGTATCTGGTATGCTCGGCACATGATGAAGCGCACCATTCTACTTGTCTTCGCGATCGCAACCACGCTCGCTCAAGCGCAGAGTGTTCAGGATCTGGCCGACCGATATGACCGGGCGTATGCGAGCGAGCGATATGAGCTTGCGCTGAAGACCGCGGAACAGATACTTGATTTGTATCCTGAATCCGCCTGGTGGCAGTTCAACACTGGCACGGTGCTGGCGCGTTTGGGCCGAACCGATGACTCGATCGAGCATCTCAGACGATGCGCCGATCTGGGATTCAGCGGTCTCCGGTCCTTTGAACAGAACGCGGACCTTGACCCGCTGCGGTCGGACGAGCGTTTCGAGGAGATACTTGATCAGGTTCGCACGAGTGCCACCGAACGCATGAACGCTTTTCAGGATAAAGCGAAGAGGCACGATCCGCTTCTGTACATTCCGGACCGAGGCAGCGGCGATCGGCTGTTGCCGATCATCATCGCGCTTCACGGGACGGGGATGGATGGGCGTCCGATGCATGACGCGCTGCTTGAGACCGCGAAAGATCAGGGCATGATTCTTGTGAGCCCTGATGCGCTGCGGGCGTCTGGGAATGGGTTCAGCTGGACCTATCGCGATGAATCGGAGTGGTTTGTCGAGCATCTGATTGATCGCATGGTTGAAGAGCACGGGGGCAATCCGGATGCGGTGTACCTGATCGGTTTCTCGCAGGGAGCGAACATCGCGCTCAACATGGGGAGAACTCACCCGTCGCTGTTCCGGGGGATCATCCCGATCTGCGGTCATTATGAGTCTCAGGTCGCGACGCTTGACGGCGTTCCGTCACCGTTTTATCTGATGACGGGTGCGCGTGATAACTGGCGAGGGACATATGCCGCTGCCAAGCGTGATTTCAGGGACGCTGGTGGTGAAGCGGAGATCAGGATGCTTCCGGGTCTTGGTCATCAACTGCCACAGGGGCGGACTGCGCTGCGTGAGTTCAAGAAGGCGTTCCTGTGGTTTGAGCGGGTGCAAGCGGACGCTGAGCAGGCCCCATAATTTCGCCTTGCCCGTGTTTGGTTCATCTGATTGGGTGTGCACGGCTGCGTATGGCTGCTTTCTCCTTCCAAATGATGAGCATGGGACGATTTCTGGGGCGGATGTGCCGATATATCTGCGTGATGTTCTCGAAGAAGAGCAAAAAAAACCTGAATCCGGGTGCCAGCTCAAATACCCGTGCTCTGCGGGCTTTGCTCGCGGAGGCGATCAGCCGGAATGCGACGGTTGGTATCGTTCGGCTCGGGTATTCGGGTCAGGACCCGCTCGCTCAAGGTCGTTTGATCGCTTGGGAAGACGAGAACATTGTTATTGAACAGCTCCAGGTGATTGGTCGCGATGTGCAGTTGTCGAAGGACACGCGTGTCGAGGCGTTCATTAAGTACAAAGACACCACGCTCGTGTTCGAGGCCAAGATTGTCGCGAAGGCAGAGGTGTCGAAACTGAACGATCAGCAGATTGTGGAATCGCTGCGGATATCTGAGCCGCAGCTGTTGCGGAAGGGTGACCGTCGTTCTGCGTTCCGATCGTCAGTGACGGCGAGCGGCGATGAGATCCCGGTCAAGATGTGGTTCCTCGACCGTGTTGAAGAAGGCCCGATCGATCACGCGCCGAATCGTATGTATGCGCAGGTGTACTACACGGATCTGATTTCAGCCCGGCGGAGCGAGTACATCATCGAGCGTGATGAGGATGGTCAGGAGTTGCGTGATATCGATTGGGGCGAGGTTATTCAGGAAGCGAAGCTGGATCAGCCGCACGCGATCGGGCGTCTCGTTGACCTGACGGCCAATGGTCTTGGCATCCTGATGTACGGCGTGATGAAGATGCAGCTCGATCGCTTTGAGCGGATCGCCGTGCAGTTTGAACTGGATGGCGATTCGATTGATCTTGTGATCGAGGTTCGTCACGGCATGGATCTGCGCGGCTCGACCTGCAAGCTTGGATCGCTGATTGTTCATCCGAGCATCAGCAATATGCATGCTCCGCAGCGTCGCTTGCTCGAGACTGTCGCCATGCGAGTGCAGCGTGAGCAGCTCAAGCATCGACGCTCTGCCTGATCAGCCGCGGGTTGCGAACCAGAATATCAATGACCAGAAGAGCGCGTGGAGTGCTGCGATCGCGTAGAGCGTCCACATGTATGAGCGTTTGCTCGTTTTGTGGTGAATCATTCGCGTGGTGAGTATTGCGCCGGGCCATCCTCCGACGAGTTCCATGGAATGGAGTGAGCGTTCTGGAACGCGACGCTTGCCTCTGATTGCGCGTCGTTTGTCCGCCGCATGCATTGCTGCGCTTACGAGACTCATGACAACATAATGCGCGAGGAGAAGCTTGATCAGCATGGCTGTGCGGATCCGAGAAGTCGATCGGTGTCGATCGGTTCCTGCATGACACACGCGTGCCCCCAGAGAGTCAGATTGAGCATGGGCCATGTCATGTGCCAATACTTGGCGGGGGTGGCAGCGACGAGCCCGATCGCTTGCTGGGAGAAGAACTGGCGTGCGAATGGTGATTCGAACAGCACATCCTTGAACGGCGTGAGCCACTGCTGGAAGGGGAGCGGGAAGCTCGCCTTTGGTCGGTTCACGATTGCGTCCGGGAGTTCGGCTCGGAACGCATCGCGGAGTGCGATCTTCGATTGCACTTCTTGCCCTGCCTGGGTGAATTTTTGCGACATGGGGAGCGATCGTGCTGCGATCACCATTTCTGTATCCGCGAATGGCGTCCGCCCCTCCACTCCCGCGAGCATTGTGGCCGTGTCGAGTCGTTGGAGCAGGTTGGGCAGGTTCATGCGGCGTTGGAACTCGAGGTGGGCCTGGAGCGGTGAATCTGTTGCCGCGCGTTCGTGGACTGCCTGGAATGACTCCTGGTAGTAGGCGCGGAGTTGGTGGTCGTTGTCCGCTTCAGCGAGACGGACGGGGTTGAGTACGCTCGGTTTGAGTTCTTCGGAGATCCATGCGTTGATTCGCAGGTGGAAGAGCCCGCCGTCGGGGTCGGCTCGTGGATCTGTAAGCTGGGATACATGCTGGACGCATTGCTGCATGACGGGGACATAGCCGGCGAAGAGTTCGTCGGCGCCTTCGCCGGTGAGCGTGACGATGTGCCCCTGGGCCCTGAGGGCCTTTGCGACTGCGTGAATAGCGATTTCGTTCGGGGTGCTGACGGGGTAGCCGAGCGAGCTGATCATCTTTGGGAGCTGATGCACGAAGTCGTCCTGCGTGACTTCGATCTCGTGGTGCGTCGTGCCGAGGTGCTCTGCCATCTGTCGAGCGTAGGCGAAGTCGTCGTCGAACCCGTCCGAGCGTGCGCCCGCGCAGTATGTGTGGAGATCGCCGAGTGAACGCATGGCGATGGATGTGGTGATTGCTGAGTCGAGCCCGCCTGAGAGGAGTGCGCACATCGGTACATCTGATCTGAGGTGACGGTGAACGCTTTCTTCGATGGTCTGGCGGATGCCTTGGGTTGGCTCGGTGTGGGCTTTATCCCACCAGTTGATGCGCTTGGAACCGGTCGCGTTGTTGAGATCCATCGTGATCCAGTCTCCGGGCTGGAGCGTGCGGACCGCGGCGTACATGGTGCGATCGCCGAGGGTTGTTCTGATTGAGGAGAGGTAGGCGCTGAATGTCACGGGGTCCGGGGTGCGGGGCACCTCTGGGTGTTCCAGGAGTGATGCGATCTCTGAAGCAACGAGCATCTGCTGGCGGTGTTCGTTTCCGATGATCGTGTAGTAGAGCGGCTTGATGCCGAGCGGGTCGCGTGCGATGGTGATTTGTTCTTGGTGCGTGTCGTAGAAGAGGAAGGCGAACATGCCTCGCAGTTTCTGGATCGCTTCATCTCCCCATGTGATCAGCGCGTGGAGGAGTGTTTCTGTGTCGCAGTTTGTCCGGAAGACCACGCCCATGGAGGCGAGTTCGGCGCGGATGTCGTGATCGTTGTAGAGTTCGCCGTTGTATGCGAGGATGTAGCGTCCGTCCGGCGAGGACATCGGCTGGCTGGCTGCTGGGGTGGGGTCGATGATGCTCAGGCGTCGGTGCCCGATGCTTGCGCGTTTGTTCTCCCACAGGCCGCTGTCGTCAGGGCCCCGATGGGCGATGCGATCCCGCATGCGTTCGACGGTGTGTCGAGCGATGGGGCTGAGGTGCTGTCCGAGATTGATGATTGATGCAATGCCACACATGCCCGATCTATCGACAGATCAGGTTGAATCTGGTGAGAAGTCATCCCGCATCTGGTTTGCAGGTCTTGCAGGGTTCGTGCGTGGTATGGATCTTCTGGCGGGTGGTTGGGGTGGCGGTATCCGTGAGGTGCGGGCACTCTTGGCGATGGTATTTCCGGCCGTGCTTGGTGACGAATACGCGATCGGCGGGGTGGGTCGTTTGTGGGGTTTCGGGGCGGGGCTGTGGCTCATCTTGGAGCGTCGGCTCATTGGGATCGCTGGTTGGGCTTGCTGTGCCCCAGATCCCCCGCTGTAGTGTTTCGGCTCGGTTGGTGTAGTGCGAGAAGACATCCTTGTGGAGGGACATCCACGAAGAACTGTGGCGGGTGTATCCCTGGCGGACCAGTTCGAGGTTGACCAGGGTTTGGTCCGGTTGACGGTAGAGGTATCCCACGAGCTTGTTCGATGCGTTCCGTTTCCCGAGTGGGTCGTGATGGATGGCGACCTGTTCGTTGAGGACGAGCCGGGAGAGGGCGTCGATTGCGATACGGGCGTTGACTGATTCTGCGCGGGTGAGCACCGACACGCCGAGGAGATCGTACCGCTCGTGCTTGTCGCCGATTCGTATCAGTACGGTGTTCTCATCGAGGACCCGCGTGACTTCGCCGTGGATGAGGAGGGCGGGGTCTGGGGCGTGTGGGATCGGCGGTTTGTCGTTGTCGTCGGGAAGGGGTGCGATGGCGAGCAATGCGCAGAATGAGACAATCGCCATGGTGAACATCGCGATTGGTCTTTGCGTTTGATTTCTGAAACACCGCATTGCTCAGACCCAGACATTGACGATCAGGTGAGGCTCTTTGAGCTTTGCGGTCCATGTGCCGATGCCGGTGGTTACGAACTTGACCTCGTACTGCGGGTGCGCATCGAGCCATTCGTTGATCTGCTGGTCGAGGAAGTCGAGCGAATCGCCGGTGAGTTTGCAGTGAAAGCTCTTGACATGGATCGCGCCGGTCCCGGTGACATTCGGCGTACGGTTCCAGTTGTCCTCGTGTTTGCCGCCCCCGAGCTTCTGTTGGAATGTCCGTATCTTCGAGCTCGAAGCGGGTGCTGACTGGTCGGATGGCGCGACCTCTTCGGCTGCGATATCCAGCGGGAGCGTGTCGTCCAGAGACAGCGATTCTTCCTCTGGATCCTGCTTCTGCTTGTCGTCATCGGGCGGCGTTGGCACTGGGCCTGAATACCCAGGTGGAAGTGGATGTCTGAGCGGTCCCCTCATCGATGGGCTCCTTTTGCATGTCACACACCCTGAGCGTACCAGAAACGCACAAATCCGTCTAGTCGATCGAGCGGAATGCCCATTTCCCACCTTCAAGGCGAGCGACATAGTCCTTGGGACCTTCCCCCCAGTTGATGCTGGCTCGTATTGAATCCCCTTCTTCTTCCCATGCCTGTACGGTGCCCTCAGCGACTCGTGTGACTCTGCCCCGTTTGGCGGAGAGTTCGCCTTGGTATTCAAGATAGATTGCCCGGTGATCCGGGGCATTTTCCGCGATGAATGCCGATGCATTGTCGGGGCGATGCATGACGCGAAAAGTGCGCAATCGATGCTCGATTTCGAGATCGGGTTGATCGATCAACCAGTCGTAGTGATCTGGGGAATGCTCTGTTGTGTGCAGCAGGACCACGGTTCGTCTCATGGGGCATGGTATGACGCATGCATCGAACCTACGATGTCTTGAACCTGCGACAACAGGATAATGGAGGTCTGCAGCATGAACCGTTTCGGCGCGACAGTACTGGTGCTCATCATGGGCGTAACGATGGGACTCGGGGCGTGCACGCCCGCGAATAAGGTAAAAAGAACGCTCGCGCTCAATGACCTGCATATCCGAGCGGCGGTGGCCGAAGACAAGGGGGATTGGGACCAGGCGTACGAGCTGTGGAGCGAATATGTTGATCGGCGTCCTCAGAGCCCACTCGCGGAGTACCGTTTGGGGCTCGTCGAGATGCGTCTGGGGCTTTATGGGGATGCCGTGAGCCACCTGCGGATCGCGCACGATCTGGAACCCGGCAATATCGAGTATTTGGAAGCGCTCGCGGATGCTCTTGTGGCATCGGGAGATACGGATCAGTTGATGACGCTGCTGCGTCAGACCGCTGATGAGGGGCCTGATGGTTCTGGGTATCTTCGCACGGCCCGTTATGCTCAGGAAGCCGGGCTGATGGATGAGGCTCGCGAGGCGTTGTCTTTGGCAATTGTGAATGCTCGTGGGAAATCGGCGAAGCCGTATATCGCGATGGCTGACTTTGCCCGGGTGATCGACAATACGGATCTTGAGATCCGCAGTTTGCGACAGGCGCTGTGGTTTGATCGTACAAATGAAGAGATCGAAGCCCGTTTGGAGGGTTTAGGGCTGATTCCTGGGCCGTCACTCGCGATCCGTCCTGAGTTTTGAATCTCGCATTTTGACATTGTCGGGATCGCATTCTATGCTATATCCGTATTTCCGGATAATAGGATATGAAGACGAATCCCAAGGACACCATCTCGAGCCAGAACACCGTTGAGCTTCTCTCTCAGCTGGGAGATGCCGTGCGTTTACGGATGCTTCGGGTGCTCGAGCAGCATGAGCTCTCTGTGGGCGAGCTTGTGAAGGTTCTTCAGATTCCGCAGTCATCTGGTTCTCGCCACCTTCGTGTTTTGAGCGATGGTGGCTGGGTCTTTAAGCGCTCGGTGGGTCCTGCGTCGTATTACCGGGTTGTGATCGATGATCTTCCTGCGGAGCATCGCACGCTGTGGGTGACGATTCGGAATCAGCTGGGCAATGACTCGACTCTGGCGGAGGATGATCGACGATTGTCTTCTGTGCTTGCGGAACGCATGAGTGATTCGGAGGCCTACTTCGGTCGGGTCGCTGGTGCGTGGGACGATATTCGCGGCCAGCTGTTCGGGAATGGTTTTACGGAGCACGCGTTGCTTGGCTTCGTGAATCCCGAATGGGTTATTGCGGATCTGGGATGCGGGACGGGGAATGCGACTGAACTGCTCTCGCCGTGGGTGAGAGAAGTTGTTGCGATCGATCGATCACCTGAGATGCTTGCCGCGGCTCGCTCACGACTGCTTGAGCACGGTGGATCTGAAGATCGCGTCCGGTTCGTGGAGGGGGATCTCTCTCAGCTTCCGCTCGCGGATGGGAGTGTTGATGCCGCGGCGTGCGTGCTTGTGCTGCACCACATCGCTGATCCGCTGGAGGCATTGAAGGAAGCCCGTCGTGTCCTGCGTACTGACAACGGCGGCGGGCTGTTGCTTGCCGTGGATATGTGCAAGCACGAACGCATGGAATACAAGCACGAGATGGGGCACCTGCATCTGGGCTTTGATGATGCACAGCGGGAACAGCTTTTTCGCGAGGCGGGATTCTCATCGGTTCGAACACACAAGCTCCGCCCTGAGGTGGAAGCATCGGGACCATCGCTCTTTGCTGCGGTGGCACATATCTGACTTACTTGCTGCAGGAAGTACTGCACCCACGGGCAATGGCCCGGAATGAAAGGGATTGACAATGACAGCAGTCGCAACAGCCGACGGACTAACAATCGACGAAGCAAACGGCATCCAGTTCAAGGTGCGGGATCTCTCGCTCGCTGAACTTGGGCGGAAGGAACTTCGCCTGGCAGAGCACGAGATGCCTGGGCTGATGGCTCTCCGCGAGCAGTACGGATCGAAGAAGCCGCTGAAGGGTTACAAGATCATGGGTTCGCTGCACATGACGGTTCAGACCGCGGTGCTTATCGAGACTCTTACGGAGCTCGGTGCGGATGTTCGCTGGTGTTCGTGCAACATCTTCTCGACGCAGGACTCTGCGGCGGCGGCGGTTGTCGTTGGTCGTCCGGAAACCGGCGGCACACCCGAATCCCCCAAGGGTATTCCCGTCTTTGCTTGGAAGGGCGAGACGCTTGCGGAGTACTGGTGGTGCACCAAGCAGGCACTGACATGGCCTGACGGGTCCGGGCCGGACCAGATTGTTGATGACGGCGGTGATGCAACGCTGCTGCTGATCAAGGGTCTCCAGTTCGAGAACGATGGCAATGTCCCCTCGTTCGATGCGGAAAACGATCCGGAAGAGTGGGGTCACATCCTCAACACCATCAACACCACGATCGCGAACAACCCGGGTTGGTTCCAGAAGGTCACCCCGGCGGTACGCGGCATCTCGGAAGAGACCACCACCGGTGTGCACCGCCTGTATCAGATGGCGGAGCAGGGCATCCTCCCGTTCCCGGCGATCAATGTGAATGACTCGGTGACCAAGAGCAAGTTTGACAATGTGTACGGTTGCCGTCACTCTCTGATCGACGGCCTGAATCGTGCGAGCGATGTCATGCTCTCGGGTAAGGTCGCGGTCGTCTGTGGGTATGGCGATGTTGGCAAGGGTTGTGTGCAGTCGCTGCGTGGTCAGGGCTGCCGCGTGATCGTGACCGAGATCGACCCGATCTGTGCGCTTCAGGCGGCGATGGAAGGCATCGAGGTCAAGACACTTGAGGATGTCATCGAGACCGCGGATATCTTCATCACCACCACGGGCAACAAGGACATCATCACGCTCGACGACATGAAGCGGATGAAGAACAAGGCGATCGTCGGTAACATTGGTCACTTCGACAACGAGATCCAGATGGAGAAGCTCCAGCGTGATCCGGATGTCGAGCGTATCAACATCAAGCCGCAGTTCGACGAGTTTGAGTTCAAGAGCCAGAACAAGAGCATCCTCGTTCTTGCTGAGGGTCGCCTGCTGAACCTCGGTTGTGCGACGGGTCACCCGAGCTTCGTGATGAGCGCGAGCTTCACCAACCAGGTGATCGCGCAGATCGAGCTTGCTGAGAATCTGGACAACTACGAGAACAAGGTGTATGTGCTTCCCAAGCACCTCGACGAGCAGGTTGCTCGCCTGCACCTCGATCAGTTGGGCGTCAAGCTCACCAAGCTCACTCCTGAGCAGTCCGAGTATCTCGGAATTCCGGTCGATGGGCCGTACAAGCCTGAGCAGTACCGGTACTAATGGTTGATCACTGAACCACTCCAAGGCGGCGTATCGACGGGTGCGCCGCCTTCTTTATGTCGATCGCGATCGAAACATGGCGTTGGTTGACGACCCGGGAAGGTCTTGATGCGATCGCGTGCGCACCGGCCGATCGGTCCCCCGCTGCGATCTCCCGGCTTCGGAAGAAGTACGACGCGGAACAGGTGCACGGGATGCTCGAAGCCGCTGATGCGCGGAAGCGGGCAGCCGCGAAGCTTGATCCCGCGTGGTGCGAGCGGTTGGTCGCGGATCGACAGGGCGTGGAGATGGCGAGTTCAGCCCGATCGAGCGTGCACAAATCTGCCCGATTCGCACGAGTCCTTGGAGCAGGCGCACGCGTGGCGGATCTGTGCTGTGGCATCGGTGCTGACGCGTGGGCGTTGAGTGGGGCGAAGCTGACTGTCACGGGGGTCGATTTCGACGAGTGCAGAGCGGTGATGTTCGCGCACAATCTGCCTGAGTGCACTGTGGTTGTGGGTGACGCGCTGGATGGCTGCCCCAGCGATAGCGATGGGTTTCATCTCGATCCTGCGAGACGGACTGATGCGAGGCGGACCCGGTCGATTGAGGATTTTCAACCCGGTCCAGAGGTGTGGGGGCGGGTGATCGAGCGTGTTGGGAGCGGCGCGATCAAGCTTCATCCCGGGGTTGATGCGTACGAGTTGCCCGAGGGTGAAGTCGAGATCATCAGTGAATCGGGCACGCTGACGCAGGCGGTGCTCTGGGTCGGACGGCTGGCGGGGGCACACCCTCGGAGCGCGAGCGTGCTCACCGATTCGGGGGTGTTTACGATCTGCGGCGAGCCCGAGCGGCCGGATGATTCCGCCGAGATCGGCGAATATCTTGGCACACTCGATCCGTGTCTTGAACGCGCGGATCTGGTCTCGACACTCCTGCAGGGTGCTCGTCTCTCGCTTGTCCATCCTGGTACGGGATTGGTAACGAGTACGAGTGCGGAGCATCACCCGATGATCCGTTGGTACAGGACGCTGGAGGTTCTCCCGTGGAATCAGAAGCGGGTGAAGTCGGCCCTGCGTTCGCACGATGCGGGCGTCATCGAGGTACGCACACGCGGCGGCGTGGTGAACCCGGATGCGTTGCAGCGTGCCCTGAGGGGCAAGGGTTCGCGATCGGATCTGAGTGTGCTTGTGTATCGGTTGGGCGATCGGGTGGTCGCGGTGATCGCGGAGCAGGCACATACGAAAAAACCCGCCGGCACGGCGATGCCGACGGGTTCGGATGGGGGGCATGGTGATGCTTAATGGATCAGCACCCCGCGCGGTAGAGCGTCAGGAACCGCGAGATATCGAAGTAGTCGAACCGGCCATCGCCTGTGGTGTCTCCGGGTATGAGTTGATTGTTGAACAGGTCGATGAAGTTGGAGACATCGTTGAAATCGAGATCCCCGTCCGCGTCGTAATCCGCTGGGCACGAGATGATGCCCGACTCTGGGATCATCGCCTGTATCTCGATGCCAGTGTCGAAGGTGCGGGTGATGGTGCCGTCGGTTGGGTCCATCTCGTGGATGACGCCGTCGGTTCCTCCGAGGTAGAGCATGCCATCGAGTGCGACGGTGGCGTTGACATCGGAATCCACCGAATAGGTTCCTGCGTAGTTCACGCCGCCTTCGAACTTATCGAAGAGGTAGACGGTGCCCTGCTCTGCGCCGAAGAACGCGATCCCGGAGAGGTACATCGTGTCGGTGTCGAAGGCCATCGACTGCACGAAGGAACCGCATGCGGCGAAGAACTGGAAGGTGTCCTGCCCGATGTGTGCACGCATGGCGAGTGTGGAGTGCCCGCCGACAAAGAGCCCGCCCGCGTCGAGTCCGATCGTGGTGATGTCTGTATTTGTGATGAGCGCGGAGTTCTCAACATCTCCAGTCGTGGGGTTGACATAATCCAAGCGACCGCTGGAATCGGCGACGATGAGGTGCTCGCCGAGCCATGCCATTGCGTTTGCGTCGGAGTCGATCGCGAAAGCGCCGTTGACGAGATTTGTAGCGATGTCGTAGGTGTAGAAGACGCCGTTGGTATCTCCGAGGTAGAGGGTGCCGTCGTGTACAGCCATCGAGTTGACTGGTCCCGAGCAGACGCCTCGGAAGGAAACGATGCCGGTGTCTGTATCGAGGGCGTGGACGACGCCCTGGGACCCTGCGAAGAGGATGGTGTCGGCGCTGGCGCCCTGTGCAAGGCAGGCGGCGGCGAGGATGGCGATGGTTCGTGGGGTGTTCATGCTGATGCTCCTGTATGGGAAGATGCGTTTGTGAGCACGACCTGTGTCGTTGGGTCTATCTTCGAGGGCAAACAGGAAAAACGGCCCCCACTCTTTGGTGGGGATCCGGGAGCACACCGAGTGGTGGGTTCAGAGGTTGGGTTTGGCTCTGCCGATGAACAGGGCGAGCAGTTCGCCGCGCGAGGACACATCGAAATGGCGGTAGATCGCGAGCACATGATCGTGAATCGTGGCACGAGCGACATTGCAGCGGAAGGCGATTTGCTTCTCGGAATCGCCCATGAGCAGGCGTTCGAGCACCTCGCGTCGGCGTTTGGTGAGTTGGCTTATGCGTGGCTCCTCGGCTGCGGCGAGGAAAGTGCCGATCTCTTTGTTGATGATCATGTGCAGCATGGCGACGAGCGCGCGTTCACGGCTGGTGAAGTCTCGCGATCCGACGCCCTTGTGGAGCCAGAGTGTGGTGCATCGGTCGGGGATGCCGGTTGGGCAGATCGAAATGATGTAATCATCGATCCCGCATTCTCGATGGATTTCGTTGAATGTGTGCGATCGGTACCAGGATTCGCGTCCCCAGATCTGATCGCGGGAGAGCACGAGGGTCTCGCCGGAGAACTTGGACAGGTATGGGTATTCGGGAGTGCGTTCGACGGGTATCGACTGCGCGTATTCTCGCCAGCGGACTTCCGCGTCGTGCGAGATCCAACCGTCGCGATGGGTCCCGAGGTATCGGGTGTCGTGGGTGTTCGTGTTTCCGAAATGCTCGATCTCGGAGCTGATGATGACCTGGGCATCGACGATGGTACGGAGTTCGCCGAGAAGCTGCTGACGCCAAGCATCAACATCGGCTCCCAGATCGCGACAACGCCCTGCGATCTGGTGGCACTCGTGGATATCTCTGGCGGACAGCTCTGTGAACATGGCGATGACAGTGTACCACGGTCTGGTCCGATCGAGAAACCAGAAGGGGCGTGTGAAGTGTTATCGGCTGAGTTTCGGGGGGTCTCGATCTCGGTTCGTGCCCGTGAACAGGGCGTTGGAGGCGTCGGGGTCATCCCCCGCGACACTCCCGTCGGGGTTCACAACATAGCCGAGGTCTTCGAGAGATCTGGCTTCGATATGCCCGTCGCAGAACGCGACATTCGTTTTATCGCGATGTCGGGTGTGGGGAGCGGAGCGGTGTTCCATGCTCCGATTCCGGCGATCGGCGAAGTCGTTGTTGCCCGTGAGGCGAGGCGGATCGAGGGCGTACCCGTGTCCGCCTTCGGCGCGGAGTTCGGGGTCTCGGGTGCCGTCGTTCCGGTTCTGGGTGTGCTGGGAGATGGGCTTGCCCGCGGCGGTGCCCAGCGAGTCCGCGAACATCACGGTGCTCGAGGCGTTGAGACTCGATGCACGCACGGGAAAGTTGATGAACCCGTCGTTTTCGTCGTCGTTGAGGAATCGCGTGTTCCCGAGGAACTGGTGGTTGTACCCGTAGGCGTAGTTTCTGGTGTTGTTCCATTCGGGGACGACGGGGCAGAGGAACACCTCGTTCCCGTCGACTGCGGTGGTGTGTTCGTCCTCGATATCTGCGCTGGGCTGGGTGAATGCATCGAAACCGGCCGCGGCTCCGATGACGGCGAACCACCTCGGTCGGTAATGATCCCCGTTGCCGAGTTGGTAGACATTTCGTTGCTCATCGGTATAGCGCCCGGGTTGAGCGGGGACGGAGACATCCCGGTTGGTGTCGGCATAGATCTGCCACCCCGTGGCGACCTGTCGCATGCGTGTGGAGCAGAGCAGGGTCTTGGCGGTATCGCGGGCGCTAGCGAGCGCGGGGAGCAAAATCCCGATCAGCAGCGCAATGATCGCGATCACGACAAGCAGCTCGATCAGGGTGAAGCCGTATCGGTTGGGACTCTCTGCATCAGAACGGTGCATCGTGAAGTCCTTTCGGCTGAATCGGTCGACCCGTTCCATGATCCACTGGATCTGACGCCTGATTCACGAATCGGTACACTGATATTCGGACCTGCGAGCAGGGACGCCCGCAGCATCGCCCCCAAGGAGGCGGCATGAGCCATTTCCGCGAGATATTTCGATCTACTACCTTCTCGTTCGAGTTCTTCCCGCCCAAGAGCGAGCAGGGTGCCCAGTCGCTCTTTGATCACATTGTGAAGCTCGGTGCGCTTGGCCCTTCGTTTGTGAGCGTGACCTACGGCGCGGGCGGTTCGACGCGGACGCTGACGCGGGATCTGGTGCATCGGGTTGTGGAGGAAACCGGAACGCGGACCGTGCCCCACCTCACCTGTGTAAAACACAGCGAGGACGAGATCCGGAGCATCGTTGAGGGATACGCGCAGCGCGGGATTCAGAGCATTCTGGCACTCCGGGGTGACCCGCCCAAGGACGAGGCGCACAACTTCTCAGATGACCGGTTCTCGAACGCGTCCGAACTGGTGAAGTTCATCCGTCAGATCGGGGATGAGCAGCGTCAGGCGAACGGGTTTGGCGGGTTCGCGATTGGGGTTGCCGGATTCCCCGAGGGGCACCCGGGGACACCGAATCGTCTCACGGAGATGGACTATCTCAAGGCGAAGATCGATGCTGGCGCGGATTACATCATCACGCAGATGTTCTTCGATAACCGGGATCTGTATGACTTTCGTGATCGGTGTGAGATGGCGGGGATCCGGGTGCCGATCATCGCGGGTGTCATGCCGATCCAGTCCATCGCGGGGATGAAACGGATGTCAGAGCTGGCACTGGGCATGCGATTCCCTGCCCCGCTGCTGCGTATGGTGCGGCGTACGGACGGGTCTGACGAGGCGATCCGGAAGGTCGGGGTGCATTGGGCGACGGAGCAATCGCGTGATCTGCTCGATCATCGGGTGGACGGGATTCATTTCTACACGCTCAACAAATCGAACGCGACGCTTGAGATCTACAAGACACTCGGTGTCCAGCACTCGAACCAGCTCGCGAACGGCCCGACGCTGGATTTCTGATCACTTGCGTGCAGCATCCACGAGCTGATCGATGATCCGCTGCCCGAGCGGTTCGTTGTCCGTTCGCTCCGGGTGCCACTGGACGCCCAAGTAGAATCTGCGGCTTGGATCATCGATCGCTTCGATCACGCCGTCGTGCGCGGTCGCGAGCGTACGCATCGATCCGGGATCCTGCATCGCCTGTCTGTGCTTGGAATAGGTCATCCCGGACGCGAGGATCGACTCGTCGATGGATTGGATTTCGTGGCTATGCTCCCAATGATCGGCGTGTGATTGATGCGTCTCGGGGAGATGCTGATTGAGGGTGCCGCCGGCGACGAGGCCCATCATCTGCATACCGAGGCAGATCCCGAGCACGGGGATATCGTGGTGACTCTGGAGTTCGCTGAGCAGTCCGGTCTCGAACTGCTGTCGATCATCGAGCACACGGACGGATTCGGGATGGGTTGGGTGTCCGAATGGTTCGGTGACGGGGTCGTCTCCCCCTGTGAGGATGAATGCGTCGAATCGTTCGATGAGATCGGGGATGTGCATCGGCGCGGGGGGGATGATGACGGGGATCCCTCCGGCGGCGAGGACCGCATGGGCATAGGTCATTGTTGAGAACGCGGTGGGGCTCTCATTGCGGATCATCAAATCCGCTGTGATTGCGATGAATGGGTTGGATCTGGGCATGAGATGATTGTCGGGCGATTCCGGGCGGATTGTGCATGAACGGACGATAAGATAGGCATATGTCGTTAAGAACATTGCTGATCTGGTGCATCATTGCGGGATTCCTCGGAGGGGGCGCGCTGCTGCTGCGTCAACAGCATGCGGAGTCGGCTCGATCTCAGCCGGTGGAGTGGGCCGGGCTGCAGTTTGACCCCGCCTCGATTGTCAGTCTTGAGTTGGGGACTTCGGATCTTCGTGTCGTGATCGAGCGATCGGAGACACTGATCGATGAATGGACGGGCACCTGGTCATCAGATGCAGGGACACAATCATGGGGCGTGTCTCCGACGCGTGTGCGGGGTGCACTGAGGACTCTTGCCACAACCCGTGTGCGATTGAGTGAGAATCGGCTTGTTGATTCCGAAGGTGGCATCCGTCTTTCGTCCCGTGATGGTTCGGTTATCTCTGTTTCATTCGGCACAGATCGTGCTGGCGGAAGAAGCCCGATCCGTCTTGAACAGCGCGATGAATCGGGCGCGATCGAGCGTGTTCTCGATGGCTGGGTCGAATCACGGATTCTCGATGCGTTTACATTCGGCAATGCGCTTGATTGGCGTGACCCGAAGCTCATGAACATCGCCCTGTCGAGTGTCCAGAACATCCGGGTGAGTGCGGGTGAGCATATGATGCAGGCGGAACTCATCGGCACGCGGTGGATGATCACAGAACCGTTCTCGCTCCACGCCGATCGTGACCGGGTAGAATCGCTCATCCGCACGATGACCATGATGGAAGCTTCGGACTTCATCGATACGCCAATCGATGAAGCAACGACTGGCCTTGGTGCCCCGATCGCGAAGATCGATATCGAGACAGAAGACCACGCGTACTCGATCTCTCTCGGTCAGCAGGCAGACCTGAGCGCCGAGCAGCTCTACGCAAAGTTCTCTCGGGATGGCTTGGACACCGTTATCACGGTGCCGGTTGCATCGCTTTCCAAGCTCACGGCTTACCCGGATGCGTACATCGCATCGATCGCCCAGCCCAATGCCCAGACATCCGTCAGTGCACTGCGGGTGCTAGGGCGGGACGATGTTGTCCGGTTTGAATCGGTGCGGGATCAGGGAGAATGGCAGGTCGCGGGATCTCGGGTTGATACGATCACGAAAGATGCGATCGGACGACTGATTACGCTTCTCTCAAGCACAGAAGCAACCGCGGCACGCGTGATCGGTCCTGAGACGGCGTTTCCGCGTGTAATTGCGGGGGTCGCGCTCGTCGATCGTCAGGGCGAGATTCTTGGATCGTACGATATCGCGTTGGAGCAGACCGATGAGGGCATCAGCCTGCTGGTCGCCCAACCGTTGGATGAGGGGCGACGCGTCGTATGGGCGTATGTCGGCGAGAATGCGCAAGCGACCGCGACATGGCTGACGCTGAGTGCGGGACGCCCGGTTTCATCGAACTAAGTTCGGGTTTCAAACACTTGCCACGGGGGCATTCTTCGCGATATCTGTGCGGAGCTGCATGCCGTGGAAATGTATTTTGTCGGCCGCTTCGTACGCCCGCTGGCGTGCCTGATCCATGGTGTCGCCGAGTGCGGTGACGGCGAGGACTCGCCCGCCGTTGGTGACGACATTCCCGTCTTCGTCGAGCTTGGTTCCCGCGTGGTACACGCTGACGCCGTCGATTGATTCCGCGTCGTCGATCCCCGTGATCGGGAACCCGGTTTCTGGCGACTCGGGGTAGCCCTTCGATGCCAGTATGACGGTCACGCAGGGTTGAGGCGAGTATTGAACTTCGATCTGATCGAGTGTTCCAGCGGATGTTGCCCAGAGCAGCTCGAGCGCATCGGAATCCAATCTGGTCATCAACGGCTGGCATTCCGGGTCGCCGAATCGGACATTGAACTCGAGCACCTTTGGTCCGGCTGGTGTGAGCATCAATCCTGCGTAGAGCACGCCTCGGAACTCGATCTCGTCGCGACGCAACGCGTCGGCAATCGGGACGAGGACCTCTGACTCGATCTGATGCATGACCGGCTCTGAGATCGTATCTGCGGGGCAGAACGCTCCCATGCCGCCGGTGTTTGGGCCCTCGTCATTGTCGCCTAAGCGTTTATGATCCTGGCATGGTGGGAGCACAAGGATGTTGTGCCCGTCGAGCAGTGCGAGGACTGAGACTTCTGTCCCGTTGAGTGCTTCCTCGACCAGGATGGACTTGCTCGCGTCGCCGAATGCCTTGTTGACGAGCATGTCCTTGGCCGCGGCGATTCCCTCTTCGTTTGTTTTGGGGACGATCACGCCTTTGCCCTTGGCGAGGCCTGTGGCCTTGATGACATAGAGCTCGTCGCGGGTGCGGAGGAACTCCTGTGCCTGCTCGAACTTCTGGAAGACCTTCCCTTCTGCGGTCGGGACGGATGCAGCCTTCATCATCTGCTTTGCGTATGCCTTGTCGGCTTCGAGTTGCGCACCTTTGGCCCCGGGCCCAAAGATCATGCGATCGGAGCCGTCGGATTTCTTTCGCAACGCGTCTGCCCATCCCTCAGCGAGAGGGTCCTCGGGACCGATGACGACGAGCTCGATCCTGGCCTTGTCGCAGAACTGCGCGAGACGGTACAACTCGTTCTTTGAGACTGGCACATCGACCGGCTTCGCGAGCTTGGCGATCCCGGGGTTGCCCATGTGCGTCGCGTACAGCGTACCGAGCTTTGGGGATTTGTTCATCGCAGCGGCAAGGGCGTGTTCGCGGCCACCGCCACCGATGAGGAGGACATTGACTTTGTCTGGCATCTGCATGCTGAGATCATAGCTCGGGCGCATGAAAAAAGAGCCGGGCATTGCCCGGCTCTGGGGGTGTTTGGTGAGGTTCACCCTTTACGGGCAACCGACCGAGAAGAGGTTCACGAACTCGGAGACATCGAAGAAGTTGAACACGCCGTCACCCGTGAGATCCGCGGCTGGATCGTTGGCATTGAAGGCGTTGATGAAATCTGAGACATCGAAGAAGTCGAGCGTACCGTCGCCGTTGAAGTCGGCGGCACAGTTGCTGGGGGCTGGGTATGAAGAGAGATCAGATTCGAGGAAGTCGGGGCTGGTGCCGTCGCCTTCCGAGATCCCGACGACCGCATCGCTCGAATCGATTCGTTCCCACGAGATCACGATGGTGCCGTCGAAATGGAGCTCGATTTGGAAGGTGTTCTGGTTGCTTCCTGAGTACTCCGTGACTCGATCGTACGAGATGACCATTCGGTCGGCGAGTTGCTGACGGTAGACAGTCCCGGAAGAGGACGGGTTCAGATCGTCGAAGAGCCCGGAGATTCGTGGCTGGCTGAAGTGATCGTCCAGGGATTCGGTGTAATCCGTGTCCGAGCCCCCGAGCGTGATGTACCCGTTGGAACCGACATAGAGGTTGGTGTACGCCTGGCCGTAGAGGGTAATCGTGTTCCCACCGGAGATCGATACAAGCTCGGAGTCATCGTCTGAGAGCGATACCGGTGAGCCGTCTGTTGGTTCGAATGGGAGCACGCCGCCCGCGAGTGGCTCGATGTGTGCCTGGTATCCATCGACCGTGTTTGTCGGGGTCAGGGTGAGCGAGAGCCCTTCCAGGTCGAGCCCCGAGGTGAACTCTTCGGTGAAGAAATCTGGGATGTCCGGGGTGGTGAACGAGTACCCCGCTCCACCGTTGTTATCCATCGAGCTGTTTCCTGCCTGATCGGTGCTCATGACCGAGGCGTAGTAGGTTGTTTCGTCCTGCAGCCCGCTGATGGAGATGGAATGGGAGTCAGAAAGTGCGTTTGAGGAAACCATCTCGGTCATGCTCGCCGGGGATGTTCCGTAACGAACGGTGATTGATGCTGGCTCATCGAGCGTTACATCGATGGTGGCGCTGCGGGGTTCGATATCGCTGAATCCGACCGATGAAACGAGCGGCGGGGTGCAGTCGATCGTGGCCGATGCGGTCACGAGGACATTGAAGTTTCCGTTGCCGTCATCTGCGTCGATATAGCTCGCGGTGATAGTGGCACCCTCTGCAACGAGCAGGTCTGACCCCGCGCTGTCGGCGTAGGTAAACCCGCCGATGAAGGTCGCGGATTCCGGTGCAGTTTCCGTGAGAGTCAGCATGATCGGCAACCCGGGGGTGGCGGAAGATTCGAGCATGACATCGACCGAGTCGACGATCGTATCGGAGGTGTTGAGATCACAATCGACGATTTGAACCGTGCTTGAGCCGGAGCAGGGGTAGATCGAGTTCCCAAGGCCGACGATCCCCGCGGATGAACAGTTGATCAGGGTCGATGAAGAGACAAGGCCGAAGGTTTGAGTCGGGCCCTGTGCAACATTGAAGCCCACCACTTCGACGGTGTATGCACCGGGTGCTGGGTTCAGGATCGCGACCTGTTCGATATTGTTGCGATCGTCGCGGACCGACTGGATTGCATTGGAAGAGGGGCTGGCGGGGTTGAGTGTCCAAGGCATGTGCACCGTGCCCGATGAATCGATGACGCGGAGGTCGAGATCGTTCACGAGCGCGTTGTTGACATTGGGTGCGCCGGGTGCGTCGTCCCATGCCGCGGTGACTTTGAGCTCGGTGTCACCTGGGTTCACGATGATGATGGCGCGGAAGGTGCCGCCTTGTGTGACTTCTGACTCGACGATGTTCTCGGCGATGATGGTATCCGCGGCGTTTGTTGCACGGATGGAGCCGTAACCGTACTCGAAGTCTGGACCGGGGCGACCGCGATCCACCGCGCTGTTCGCGAGGAGGGCCTTGAGGGTGGCGTTCATTGGATCGTTGCGGTCGGGGAAGGTCATCCGGTACTGCTCGAGAAGGAGCGATGAGATCCCTGCGGTGGTCGGTGCGGCCATGGAAGTGCCACAGAATGTTGTGTAGCCGTTGGACGAGCTGGTAGATGTGACTCCGAAGTCGCCGCTTGTCTGGCACCCTGGTGCGGAGATATCCGGCTTCAATCGGCCGTCATCTGTTGGCCCCCATGATGAGAACGAGGAGATGTTGTCTGTGTTGGAATCGACCGAGCCGACGGTGATGTGGTTCTTTGCGGAGCCGGGAGGCGCGACGGAATAGAAATCGCCGAATCCCTCGATGTCGCACCGTGAGCCCTGGCGTTCGTTGCCCGCGGCCCAGACGATGCGGAACGGTGATCCCATGGAACCGCGTGCAATTGCATCGATGAGTGCGGCGGTTGTGCCGTAGTCTCCCTGCCAATCGCAGTTGTACCCATTTGACTCAACATTTGAGCCGATGGAGTTGTTGGATATATCGACGCCGTAGAGGTTGAATGCCTCGAGGTAGTCGGCTTCGACATCACCGGGATCGGTGTAGAGGAATCCCGGCTGGAGCCCGCCTACGACTTCGAATCCGTAGCTGACAATCTCAACAGACGGGGCCATTCCCCGATGATTGCTGTTTCCGGTTCCGTCCCCACCGACGGTCCCGGCGACATGTGTCGCGTGTCCTGAAATTGAATCGGTATCAGATGCACCAATTGTGAGGCGTGATCCGTAGTCCTGGTGTGCGAATGCCTGACCTGCGTCGTAGACGAGGACGGTAACACCGTCGCCGCTGAGGTTGTACGGGCCTGCGTTGACCGTGTTGACTTCGGTGAGCGCTCGGTTTTCTGCGTTGTTCTCGCTGAGCGCGGGGATCGGGGGTTCAACCCACATAACCTTATCCTGCTCGGCGAGAGTCTTGACCTGGGAGGCCTTGATCAGGATTGAAGCGGAGTTGATTGACTTCACTTCACGCACGACGCGTGCGTCGAACTGATCTGTGATTTCACGCAGCGCTTGGGCACGATCCACATCTGCGTGGAACATCGTGATCACAACGACATCGGGATCGGCGCCGATCTGATCGAGTTCTTCCTTGCTCACCATGCCGGACTCGGCGAGTTTGGTGCCGAGCGGTGATTTCGTGATGGCTTCGTGATCGATCATCCAAGAGCGGTAGATTCCACCTTCGAGATCGCGATGGAGTTTCTGTTGACGAGTGATTGAGGAGATCGAGGAAATCGAGGCGCGTGAGAGGGCGTTGTGATCCGCCCCGAGGCTCAGGGTTGCGAAGTAGCTCGTCCCGCCGAGGGCGGTGGTGATCTCGAGCCCGAGCTCTTTGAGGTGTGCACGATCGCTTTCTTCGATTGGGTAAGCGAAGTGCACGAGGACACGCGATTGATCTTGGCGCGAGGCGAGCTGATCGATCCGCTGTGCGATCTCGGGCTGACTCATGATGGCGACGGCCGTCGTCTGCCCGTTGCTCCACTTGAGTGTTTGTGTTGCTGGATTCTGGGCGTTCTGGGCGTGCACCGATGCGGCGAGGCCTGCGACGGTGCATAGGACAGCGAATCGGCGTGCGGTTCGCGACGCGTTGGGAACACAATGCATATGGATGACTCCGGGGTGTGCGTGGGTGGTACAAAAAGCACCCCTCCGAATGGCGGGGTGCTTCCATGTTCTTGGATTGTCATCTCCCTGTCAAGGGGGATAGGCGGGCATTTCGCCCTTTCAATCGATGTTTCAGGCGATCTGGCTGCACTTTGCGATTGCGACTTGGATCGCTTGATCACGATCGATGAGTTCTGCCTTCCCCTCGTCGGCTCGGGCTTTGAACTCAACCTGATTCGCTTCGATGGTCTTCGGGGAGATGATGAAGCGGAGCGGGATCCCGATCAGGTCCGCGTCCTTGAACTTGGGGCCAGGGCGATCGTCACGGTCATCGATGAGGACATCGAACCCCTGTGCCTTGAGCTCGTCTGCGAGTTTGTGTGCTTCATCCATCACGCCGTCCTCTTTGGGCTTGATCACGATGATTTGAGCGTGATACGGCGCGATCGCGAGCGGCCAGATGATTCCGTTGTCATCGTGGGCGGACTCGATGCACGCGGAGAGCGTCCGCGAGACCCCGATGCCGTAGCACCCCATGATGACATCCTGCTTCTTCTGGTCTTTGTTGAGGACACTGAGACCCATCGCGGATGAGTATTTGGTGCCGAGTTTGAAGATGTGCCCCACTTCGATGCCGCGTCTCGCTTCGAGGTTCGTGCCCTCTGCGCGTGGCGACGGGTCGCCTGCCTGGGCGTTCCGGATATCGGCAACCTTGATCTTGTCATGGGCGATGGCATCGGCCATGTCGCGTGACCAGTTAAAGCCCGTGACATGGTGGTCGGGCTCGTCGGCACCGGTTGCCCATGAAGGCGCGGCGAGCGCATCTGGGTCGACAACGAGCGTGAGCTTCGTGGAGTCGATCATGCGTGGCGAGACATAGCCGATGGCGAAGCCGGCTTCTTTCGCTTCTTTCTCCGGGGCCATCTCGATCCCGGTGCCGACCGCGTCGCGGACTTTGCCCTCGTTGACATCATGGTCACCTCGGACAACCGCGATGACCCACTTGTTCTCGGTGCCGGTGCGTCGGAAAACGATGGACTTGAGCATCCCGGCTGCGTTGGTGCCGAGATGCTCGGCGACGAGGTCGATGCCCGGCATGCCTGGGGTGTGGTGTTTTTGGAGTTCAGCGGCTGGGGCCACATCGAAGGACCAAGGGCGTTCGCCGATCTCGGCTTTCTCGACATTGGCTGTATAGCCGGATTCTGGGCAGTAGAGGATGGTGTCCTCGCCGTTGGCGCAGTTGACCATGAACTCGTGAGATGCGGAGCCCCCGATTGGACCGGCCTCTGCTTCAACTGGGGAGAAATCGAGCCCACAGCGTGTGAAGATGTTCGTGTATGCCTGGTACATCTTGTCGTATGTATGGCTCAGTCCTGCTTCGCCTTCGAGTTCGAGGTGGAAGGAGTATGCGTCCTTCATGATGAACTCGCGGCAGCGGAGGAGGCCGGCGCGGGGGCGTGCTTCGTCACGGAACTTGGATTGGATCTGGTAGAGGTTGAGGGGGAACTGCTTGTAGCTTGTCACGGCACCGCACATGAGATCGGTGATGACCTCCTCGTGGGTGGGGCCGAGGGCCGAGCGTCGTCCGTGCCGGTCTTCGAGTGTGAAGAGGAGGTTGCCGTAGTCGACATCTCGCTTGGTGTCTTTGTAGAGCTCGATGGGCATCAGTGCGGGCATCAGGAACTCTGATGCGCCGGCGGCGTCCATTTCTTCACGCACGATTGCCGAGATCTTCTTGATCGATCGCCACGCGAGGGGAAGGTAGTTATAGATGCCGGCGCCGACCTGACGGATGTACCCAGCGCGAACCATGAAGATATGTGACGGCGTTTCCGCGTCTGATGGAGCTTCACGGGTTGTTGGGATGAGGGTTTGCGACCATGTGTGGACGCACCCGTTGCTTGGGTTCAGTGCAGCGTGACGGTCGGTTTGGGCGTTCATTGTGCTCATATCGAGCAGAGTGTACGCACGCATCAACTTGGAACCCATTCCCCACGAAGATGGGGTTTGAATCAAATTGTGGTACGGACGCCCGGTTTGGGCTCGAGCATGGCCGATTGCCTTGGATCGATGGTCTTCCAGGCTTCGGAGCGCTGCTGTGCCATGGCGATGTCACCGGCTCCTGTCCACCAGCATGTATCGATCGGGATGGCGATATCCTGCGCCAAGTCCGCGATCTGATCATCGCTGAGATCCACGAAGGGGGTCTCGATCAGAAGCTCCGGCGCGGTATCGGGATTGGCGTCTATCGACACCAAACGAGAAATGAGCATCGCCCGATCGATGGCCTCACCGATGGCCGCGATCCGGTCCGGGTGAGATTCGGGGATTCTGATGGGCCAAACGACGCGTTTGAGGCCGAGCTGCATCGCGAGGTAGGCCGCATCAAGGAGCATCCGTGATTGCTGGATGCTCGTTGTAATCTGGGCAGACTCATTGGAATCCGGTGGGTAGAAGGCGTGATCCGGGAGCACATGCAGTGCATAGATCTCGGCTTGGCTTCGAGCCGCGGATTCGAGAACGGGGAGGACAAGATCGAGTTCGTCGGAGTTTTTTGCCCACCATGCCGGCGCGAGTATGCTCGGGTCGATGCTGTTGATCGACTGTTGTTCACTGGCCATGGCCGTGGCGATCAACGATTCGATATCCGCATCGGTCAAGATCAGGCACTGTTCTGGGGTGAATCGGGGAACGATCATAATCGGGATTGTATCGGATCTGACTGATGTGTGCTCGGTCAGTGATTTGGGGTTGGTGCTCGGAAATCACTGAGTTCTATCGAACTGAAATATTCGATTGTTCTGGCGAGTCCCTGCTCGAGTTGGACCGAAGGTTCCCAATCGAGGAGCGACTTGGCACGGGAGATATTTGGCTGGCGCTGCATCGGATCGTCCTCTGGCAACGGCTTGAATACCAGCTTTGATGACGAGTTCGTGAGTTTGATCGTCATTTCGGCAAGCTGTTTGATGGTGAACTCGTTGGGGTTACCGATATTCACCGGGAGATGGGCGTCGTCGCCCTCGTAGCGCATCAGCCGGATGATGCCCTCTACGAGATCGTCCCGGAAGCAGAACGATCGGGTCTGTGAGCCATCCCCGAAAATGGTGATGTCGTTGCCCTTGAGTGCCTGGATGATAAAGTTCGACACGACGCGGCCGTCGAAGGGGTGCATGCGCGGGCCGTAGGTGTTGAAGATGCGGACCATGCGAACATCGAGGTCGTGTCGGCGGTGGTAATCTGAGAAGAGCGTTTCCGCGGCTCGTTTCCCTTCGTCATAGCATGCACGCGGCCCGATGGGATTCACATTCCCACGGTACGACTCGGGCTGGGGGTGTACGGTCGGGTCGCCATATACCTCAGATGTCGAGGCCTGAAGCACGCGAGCGTTGCATCGCTTGGCCATGCCGAGGACATTGATCGCGCCCATCACGGATGTTTTCATGGTCTTGATTGGGTTGTATTGATAATGCCCCGGAGCGGCTGGGCAGGCGAGGTTGTAGATTTCGTCGACTTCTAGCCAGATCGGATGGGTCACATCATGGCGGATGAGTTCGAAGTTGTTGTATTGGAGAAGGTGTTGGACATTGGATTTTTGCGATGTGAAAAAGTTGTCCAGGCAGATGATATCGTGACCATCCTGGATGAGTCTTTCACAGAGGTGGGAGCCGAGGAATCCGGCACCGCCCGTCACGAGTACACGCTTAATGCTCATAAATACTGCTCTCTCTACTCACTGACGAGTTGAACCTGCGAACCGCTTCTTTCATCGGCAATACGGCGTGCATACTCCACCATCGCGTCCTTCGGGCTCCAGCGTGGTTCCCAGTTGAGCCCTGCCTTGGTCTGTGACATATCGGCGCAGGTGTAGTGCTGGTATGTCGGAACCATTTCCTCAGGCATATCGAAGTACTCGGCTTCGACATCGGTTCCCAGCGCCGTGTTGATCGCGTGGACGATGTCGTTGAAGGAGGTCGTCTGTCCCGAACCGAGGTTGTATACGCCGGGTGTTGCTTCGGGCTGGGCTGCTGCGATGGTGCAGGATACAACATCTTCCACGAAAACCTGGTCCCGTTCGTGCTCACCCATTTTGAAGAGGCGTGGACGCTTGCCATCCAGAACCTGGTTCGTGAGGTGGTAGACCATGGAGGCCATCTTGCCCTTGCGTGCCTCACCGGGGCCGAACACATTGAAGTAGCGAAGCCCGACAACATGCGGGAGCGGTTCGTCTGATGCACGGCGTTCATTGAAAAAGCGGAACACCTCTACATCCATCAGCCACTTTGAAAACCCGTATACATTGTTTGGATTTCCCGCGGAATCGATGGAGAATGGCACACGATCGTTGGCCTGAGGGGGAGATCCGTATGTCGCGGCGCTGGACGCATATACGAGCGGGACATTGCACTCCACGCACGCCTCAAGTATGTCTGTGAATGGCTCGGTGTTTCCACGGAACATTTTCTGCTCATCGAACTCGAGGGTGTCTGTGATCGCGGCCAGATGGAACACGGCCTTGGGTTCGAGTCCTACGAGCGCGGGTTGCCAGTTCAGTTCGGCGATGGAGTCGCTGAGGACCGACCCCTTAAATGGGGGAAGCCCTCTGCGTTCCAACGCATCGACAATGTTCGCATACGAACCTGTCCGGAAGTCGTCCACGACATAGATCATCGCGCCTGGTTCGCGCTCCAAGAGGGTCGCGACGAGATTGGCCCCGATGAATCCGGCGCCGCCTGTAACGATGTAGACTGGTTGAGAGTCGCTCATGGGGGATTGTAGCTCCGATCTCAGGCGATCGGATCAATCCTCTGGCAGGGGCGGCAGACGCAGGAGCTGCCCGATCGATATATCGTCCATCGAGCGGAGCACATCCCGATTTGAGTCGTAGATGAAGCGTGCGTGGCGGGTTGAGCCATAGATATTGAGTGATATCTTGGACAGCGAGTCCCCCGGTCGCACGACATACTCGATCACTGCGCTTGGGTTGGGTGTATGCGATTCGATCACTCCGGGCTCTGTATCTCGCCCTTCTACGATTCCTTGAATGTTGTCAGGATCCTTTGGGATTCGAATTGCCATGCCCTCACGGAGCTGCTGCGGGTCAACGAATGGGTTCGCCCTTGCGATCACATCCCATTTATCTGGAGATCCGAAGTAGCGGCGAGAGATTGTCTGCATGGTCTCGCTTTTGGCCACGATGTGTTCGAAGAACTCGGGTTGTTTGAGGATGGGCCCTTTGGGCTCAGTCGGGGGTGGTTCCGCCTGCTCTCTTTGGGTGGTCAGTTGCCCGACCAGGCTCCCCTGCTCGGTATTGGGATCCTGATTCTCCTCGGTCGTATCCCCTGATCGTGTGATTGCGGGTGGATCAACCTGCTCGGGCTGTTCAAAGGTAATCACGGGCGAGTTCTGGTCGCTTGAGGGCTGCCACATCCAATAGACACCGATCCAGACCACCACCAAGAGGCAGAGCCCGATGAATATTCTGGATGTGCGTTCGTCCATCATGGATTCACCTGAGATCAATTATAACTGCCCCGAATGGTATCGGGGCAGTTGGAGGTGATGCATCAGAATCCGACCGATTAGATCGTTTCGTTGTCGAGGGCGTTCTGCTCATCCTCAAGTCGGCGTCGCTCAGAGATATCTCGTTTGCGGCTCCAGACAAGCGGCGATGCAACAGCGATTGACGAGTAGGTACCCACAAGTACACCCACGAGTAACGCGTAACTGAACGCGTGGACACCGGGGCCGCCATCGATGTAGAGAAGTAGGATGGCGAGGAGTGTCGTGCCCGAAGTCACGAGGGTACGGGAAATCGTCTCGTTGATTGAGCGGTTGATCACCGCCTTGGATGCGTATGGGAGCTTGCCGCGATTCTCACGGATACGGTCCATGATGACGATCGTGTCGTTGAGCGAGTACCCGATCAGCGTGAGGAGAGCCGCGATGAGGTTGAGGTCGATCTTGAACGGCTCGATCATGAGGGTGTTCGCGATCGAGGAGAACGACTCATGCTCGTAGATAATCTCTGCAAAGGCGATGAGCCCGACGACGACGAGGACATCGTGCGTGAGCGCCACGATCGCTGCGGCAGAGTAGCGTACCGAACCGAATCGGACCCAGATGTAGATCAGAATCAGCATGAGCGAGAGGACCACCGCGGCGACTGCCGTCGCACGGAAGTTCTCGGCGATTGCTGGTGAGAACGATTGCACACTGAGCTGATCCGAGGAGTTGGCGAGCGATGCGATCACGAGATCCCACTCTCGCTGTTGCACCTCGTTGCGCCAGACATCCTGGTTTGAGAAGTAATCGAGCGTGGGGTCGAGAACCAGAATAACGGCGGTAGTTGCTGCCTCTGGTGTGCCCTCGAGTGCGATGATGTCGAGCTTGCGTCCGACGATGTCTGAGAAATCGTCCTTCTGCCGTGTGATCGCGATTCGTTCGCGGATCTCTGACACCGACTGCGGCGGCGATAGATTCTCTAGGAGGATTGCAACGCCACCGTTGAACTCGGACACATTGTTTAAGAACTCAGTGCGCTTGATGTTGTCACCCAATCGTTGATCGATGATCGGGTATGTGGGCGCAGCGCTGGCTTCGAGCAGGTCAGCCCCTTCAAACTGGAGCGCAGGCGGCACATCGATCATGTCGCGGAAAGCATTCACGATCGCGTCCGCAACATCGTTCTTGTTTGTCGCAGTAGTCTTGATGTTGAAAGTGTCTGCCGTCAGCCCGTCATCCTCAGGATTGATCGGAAGGACTTCAGCATTTCTGAGGGGCTCGATCTCGGGGTCGTTCTCCCCGAGCTGGTGCACGATCTCCTCGACTTCGGGGCGGGACATAGTGTATCCCTCGCCCGGAGTTTCGGGGTTGTCCTTGAAGGCGAGGGTGATCTGCGTACCGCCACGGAACTCCGTGTCGAGCATTTTCTCACCCTGGACCACGATCATGGTGATTCCGAGCCCGACGAAGAAGATTGATACAAAGACGGATACCCAGCGGATGCCGATCCAGTTGAGATTCGGGTTCAGTGCTCGCTCGAGCGGCTTCACCAGCATCGGGAGCATCGCGATCTTGCGGAACTTCAGCTTGTCCACGAGTGCGACGAGGATGATGTGTGAGAAGAACAATGCTGAGATCATCGTGCAGACCACACCGATACCCAGTGTGATCGCGAAGCCTCGGATTTCCTGTGTCCCGACATTTGCAAGGACAAGACAGACGATGAGGTTGGTCACATTGCCGTCGACGATCGAGCTTAGCGCTTTCTCGTACCCGAGACGCACGGCTTGTCGTAGATCCAGGCCGCCGTTGAGTTCTTCGCGGATACGCTCGAAGATGAGGACATTCGCGTCGACCGCCATACCGAAGGTCAGGATGATTCCTGCGATGCCGGGCAGGGTCAGCGAGGCACGCGAGAGCGCGAGCGCCCCAAGGATCAGTACGGCGTTCGCGGCGAGACAGAGCACCGCGACGACCCCGTATCCGAGGTAGTAGAAGAGCATGAATGCCGAGACGATGACGAGTGCCCATTTACCCGCATCGATACCTGCGTCTAGGTTGTCTTGCCCGAGTTCAGGAGCGATGACATTTTCGCTGAGGGGTTCCGGGGATAGCTTCGCCTGGAGTGAACCCGCACCGAGAACGCGGATGATGTAGTTGATCTCATCCATCGAGAAGTCGCCCTCGATGATGCCTCGGTTCGTGATTCGTGCGTTGAGGTTTGGAGCGGTGTAGACCTGGTCGTCGAGGAGAACTGCCATGCGGTAGCCGACATTGGCACCGGTGAGATCCCCCATGCGTGCGGCACCCGCAGGGTCCATTTCGAAGCCGATTGCGGGGCGGCCGAGCGAGTCTGCGGTCTGGTATGCACGCGAGACCTTCCATCGCGCGTCGTCCTGCGTGATCCTGAGGTCTCGTGTATCCCACGCGAGCATGTAGTAATCGCCGTTGTACTCTTCAACGACATAGCCACTCTGGCCGAAGGTGAGGAAGTAGCTGGAGGGGTTTTCGAGGAGTCTGTTGTATGAATCAATCGAGTCGTACCAGGAATCGACCTTATTGATCTTGAACCAGCGAGCATCGCGAGCGTTTGCCTGCTTCGGGCCTTTTTCGCGGAGCTGATCACGGAGTCGTTGCTCGTCCGGGTGGGAGAGTCCGCCGCCACGCCCCTGCGGATCAACGGTGATGCGGAAGCTCAGGACGCCGGATGCCTGCACGAGGCGTTTGAGGTCACTGGTATCGTCGAGCGAATCGCGATTTGCGGTGTATTCGTCGAAAGCAGCAATGACGCGTTCGAGCTGATCGTTGATCTCTGGATACTGCTCTCGGATGTTGTCGAGTGCTCGTTTTCTTTCTGAATCAACGGGGATGTACTTGTCGCCGTCCCGGATGCTTTTTTGCTCGTCCGAGCGTTCGAGGGCACGCTTGATTTCATCGGGTGAGATCGCGCTGGCGAGTGCCTGGTCTCGAGCGACCTCGTATTCGATTTCCGCATCGGCCGCACGCTCCGCCAGGTTGTCGAGTACAGCTTCAGGGGTGTCTGGATTCACAGAATACAGGCGGAGCTCTGCCCGCAGGCGTTGTGCTTCATCGAATGCGACGGCTGCGCGTTCGAGTGTCGTTTTGACCGATTCGCTGACTGATCCGAGGTCATTCACGCGTGCGGCGCGCTCTTCAGCGGGGAGACGCATGATGCGTTCGAACTCTGCATCGTCGATGGATGTAACGCTGAGCTTGGAGAGCTCGGTCTCGAACTGCTGCTTGAGAAGCTTAACCTTCTCAGATGGGAGCGGCATTGTGATTTCGATCCGATCCTGGCCCTGTCGGACAATTGAGATCTCGAACAGGCCGTTTGGGTCGATACGCTTTTTAAGAACATCGATGACCTGGGGGATGACCTCATTTGCGGACTCCGTTGAGCCCAGCTCAACAGAATAAACGAGCGAGGCGCCGCCTCGAAGGTCTTTGCCCAGCCCGATTTTCTCGCTCGGCGGATATGACGCCCAGAACGAAAGGACGAGCAATGCGATCGCGATGATGATGTTGCGGCCGAAGTGTCGCATGCGGTTGAACCTCTATGGGTCAGTTTTCAGAACCTGATCTGTGTACATCTACCGAGCGTCTCGATCAGGCGCCAGTACTTTGTGTTTCTTCCTCGGTGGACTCCACAGATTTCGCGTGTTTCTCAACCGTTGCAATTGAGCCCTTCGCGAGCCAGAGTCGTGTGTGGGATGCTCGATCTGTTTCGATGAGGACCTCGTCGCCCTTCATCTCGACGATCGTGCCGATGATCCCGCCGGCGGTGCGGATCTTGTCCTTTTTGCCGAGCGAGGCCATCATCTCCTTGCGACGCTTTTTGTCTTTGCGTCCCGAGAACATCGTGATGAGCAGCATCCCGCCGAAGAGAACGAGGATCATGAACATCATGTCCATGCCGCCGCTGGGGCGTGCGGTTTGGCCGGCACCAGCCCCACCATCTACCGTGGAAGCGGGCTGCTGAGTGGTCGCGGAGGATGGGCCTCCAATTAGACCACCGCCCTGAGGGGCGTCCTGAATCAATGCGGGCATCATCCATGCCGTGGGCATGAAGGTATCGTGCGTCATGCTGTCCCTTTCAACACCCGGACGGACTCCAAGCCGCCGGGTGAGGATGATAGGTCGGGAATATGGGTTGTGTGACGAGAATTTGGGTTGGTTTCAACAAGCGAAACCCAAACATCTAGTCGTTCTGTGATTGCACTTCGAGTGCACGATCCACTATGGGGGCCAAACTCGGACGGTTTCGTTTGAACGATTCCCAATCATTCGAGTTGATTGCCTCACGAAGATCATCCATAAGGCGCTGGAAGAACCGGAGATTATGGAGCGTGACGAGGATCGGGCCGAGCATCTCACCCGCGACGAAGAGATGACGGATATATGCCCTGGAAAACGGGCGAGCGTCATATGTCGCCCATCCGTGGGAGGCGGGGTCACATGCCGGGCAATCGCATCCGAGCTCAATTGGTGACTCATCTTTCGCGAACTTCGCGTTTCGAAGGCGGAGTTGGCCGTCTGTGGTGGGATCGGCAGTGAAGGCGTTCGCATTCCGACCGTTGCGAGTTGGAAGAACGCAATCGAACATATCGACCCCAGCCAGGACGGCTGCGGTGATATCACGATCGTAACCAACCCCCATGAGATATCGGGGTTTGTGCTCGGGCATCCTTGGTGCTGTGTGCCGCACCACTCTGGCGATGTCTTCGCTTGTCTCTCCGACTGCGACCCCGCCGATCGCGTAGCCGGGGAGATCGATGTTGCAGATGCGTTCCAAGCACCAGTCGCGTCTCTCGAAATCCGTGCCGCCTTGGATGATCCCGAATAGCGCTTGGGAGTCTGGATTCGAGTGCGCTTGTTTGCAGCGTTCGAGCCATCGGACGGTTCGTTCGTTCGCGATCTCGAGGCGGGTGCTGTGGTCGTACCCCTTCTTCTTCATCGAATCACGCAGCGCTGCCTGCTTGATCCGGACCTGATTCGTTGGTCCTGCGTCTGGGTCGACGGATGGGGGGCAGTCATCGAATGCCATGATGATGTCCGGACCAAGCTCGTTCTGAACCCGAATCGCGATCTCGGGGGTCAAGCGAATCGTGGAGCCGTCGAGGATTGACTTAAACGAAACCCCATCCTCGTCGATGGCGTTGAGATCTGCCATTGAGTAGGCCTGATACCCGCCTGAATCGGTCAGGATCGGGCCGTCCCAGTTCATGAACTTGTGAACCCCGCCCAGTTCCTGGATCAGCTTCGATCCGGGACGGAGCATGAGGTGGTAGGTGTTGTTCAGGAGGATTTCGGCGCCTGTTGATCGGACATGGTGCGGAAAAATGCCTTTGACTGTCCCTCTGGTACCGACAGGCATAAACGCGGGGGTATCGAACCCGCCGTGCGGCGTCTCGACGCGTCCGGTTCGGGCGTTTCCGGTAGTCTTATGAATGGTAAACGAGATCGGCTCAGGCATTCAACAAGCGTAGGGGCAACGCGATCATGCGTCCCTGCTTGCTTCACGGAGCTTTTTCTTGTCCTTCTCGCTGAGGGATGCGAATCCCTTTTTATTGACTTTGTCGAGGATGGCATCGATCTCGTCGGGGTGCGGCCCGTTCGTGTTTTTGTAGTTTCGGAGGACGGACTTCTTGTTTGACTTGTCCTTCGGCTCGCGCGAGTCGCCGAACACATCGAAGAAATCGCTGAGGAGATGGGATTTCCGGATGAAGAAATATCCGGCAATCGCGCCGCCGACATGAGCTGCCTCACCGCCCGCGTTTCTGGTCCCGATCAGCAAGCTGAAGAAAGCGATCGCGACATAGCCGTACGCGAAAGTTTTCATTTTCATGGGGATCGGGGGGAACAGGAGCATGATCTCGTTGTTTGGAGCGATCTTGGCGCAAGCAACGATGACACCGAACACACCTGCCGAAGCCCCAACGAGTGGCATATCCGGCGGTATGTTCAGGAATCCGATGAAGTTCAGGATGATGAAGAGCAGCCCGCCGAAGAGCCCGCATACGAGATAGAACGCGAGGTACTTCTTGCCCCCGAGGTACTGCTCGACCATCGGGCCGAAGATCCAGAGTCCGAGCATATTGAAGCCGATGTGCATCAACGAAGTCGGATCATGGAGGAACTGGAAGGTGATGAGTCGCCAGACTTCGAGCCGGCCATAGGCCTGATTCAGGGTCAGAATCCCCGCGTTCCATACATATGGCTGTAGGAGGAACATGAGGATGTACACGATGATGTTGATCACGATGAGCCATGTCGTGATCGACCAATCGGGAGAACGGGCGAATAGCCGTTTGTTGCCTCTGGATGGGGGGGCCCCCATGCCTCGTCCTGCGCTGACATAATCGCGATCGTAGATACCCATGCACTCTCCCGAAGATTGTTCGATTATTGGGATTGTCGGCTGGTTTCTGTCGCTCGCTTCAGAGTTCTCCGCTCCTTGCGAGAGAGAGCACCGATCCCTTGATTGGAGATTTTCGCGAGGATGCGATCTATCTCATCCTGGCTGACACTATCGCGTACGGCTTGTGGCTCTTCATTGTTCTCGGACGCAGCAAAACCGCCGCTGAGCCCTGGGATCATATCCGCCGTTGCGAGGAACTGGAGTCTTCGGCGGTGCATCGAGCAAATCAATCCACAGACGACACATAGCGCAAACAAGGGTGTCCCATCCTGCATGACGAGCGCAAAGATCCCGATCACGGTCGCAGAGATCAGCCCCACATGCACGCAGAGCCACTGGGCGCGATGATCCGGGTTGGACTTTGAAAGAAACGATTCCACTATCCGGGCCCCGTCGAGTGGATACATCGGTATCAGATTGATGACGAGTAGCACAAGATTTGCCGCGTGGATAGCACCGAGGGCGACGAGCCACCAGGCGGTCGATCCATCGGGGAAAGTAATGACCGCGCCTGTGCCTCGGAGTGTGAGCGGGTTAATGAGCAACGATTGCCAATCCTGCGTGATCAAGAACAGGGGCAGCGCGAGCACTGGGAGCATGATCAAGTTCAGCAGGAACGGTGAGATCGCGATTTGTAATCGAGTGAACCAGTGCTCGGGGACTTCGGGAGGAATGAGCCCCCCCATCGGCCAAAGCATGATTTCGATCGGATTTCCGCCTGATCGTTTCGCGACGATCGAGTGAACGATTTCTCGCAAGAAGACGAAAAACACCACTGCGCCAAGGCGCGGGAGGACAAAGACCAATCCGTCGCGGTTTCCCGGGAGCGTGAAGATCAGCTCAACGAGCAGATAGACCACAAAGAGCAGATGGATCTTGATTGGGGTTGTGCCGAGAGCCCCGAGTCTGAAACCCCATGCGAGCGGGTTCTCTCCATCGCCGAATATCCGGGCGAGAGCATGCTTGATCCCGGCCAGACGGTCGTGGCGATCAAACTCGCTGGATTGCCAATCGCGTTCACCCATCTGGTGCCGATCTCCTTGCCTCAGATAATGCCTTTGGCCTGCGCTGTGCGAACCGCCAGCATCGTCTTTCCATCGGTGATTTGATTCCCGTTCACCATTTCGATCACGGCTTCGGGCTCAAGGAGTTCTACCGACAAGGACTCGTAGGGTTCGAGTTGTTGTCCAACATGCGTGAGATCGCGTGCAACAAAGACATACATGAACTCATCCGTGAGCCCGGGCGTGGTAAGGAACTGACACAGTGGCTCGAGCGTTGCGGCCCGATATCCTGTTTCCTCGAGCAGTTCTCGACCAGCCGCAACCTGCGGATCCTCCCCCTTATCAATCCCGCCGGCGGGAAGTTCGAGAAGGAAACTGTCGATCGTAACCCGCTCATTGCGGACCATGACGATCCGGGCCCCATCCTCCGTTTCAAGGATCGGGAGGATCGTAGCGGCGCCGTTATGACGCACCATGGGCTTGGTGCGGGTCACACCGTCTTTGTAGTTCACCGTCAGCTCGACGAAGTCGTAGCTGTGTCCCTCGTGGATGAGGGACTCTTTCTCGATCTTCATCTGCCGCTCAGACATCTCATCGCCACCATGTGGTGGAGCCGTAGACCGCGCTATCGCCGAGTTCTTCCGCGATGCGGATGAGCTGGTTGTATTTGGCGTTCCGGTCTGATCGGCACGGGGCGCCGGTCTTGATCTGCCCGCAGTTGGTCGCCACGGCAATGTCGGCGATGGTCGAGTCTTCCGTCTCTCCCGAGCGGTGAGAGAGCACGCACGAGAATCGGTTGCTCATCGCGTAGTTGACGGCGTCAAAGGTCTCCGAGAGGGTCCCGATCTGGTTGACCTTGACGAGGACCGCGTTGGCGGCGTTCTGTGCGACGCCCTTCTCGACGAACTTCTTGTTTGTGACGAAGAGATCATCGCCGACGATCTGGACCTTGTCGCCGAGCTTGGCTGTGAGCTTGGACCAGCCGTCCCAGTCGTTCTCAGCGAGTCCGTCTTCGATGGACCGGATGGGGTACTTCTCGCACCAGTCGGCCCACATAGCGATCATGTCGTCTGTGGATACGATCTCCTCGGTGGAACTGAAGAACTTGTAGCCCTCCTTGCCATCTTTCTCGGCTTCATTCCAGAGCTCGGAGGTTGCCGGGTCTAGTGCAACGAAGATTTCCTCGCCCCACTTGTACCCCGCCTTGTCTACGGCTTCCTCGATGACTTTGAGCGCGTCCTCGTTGTCTTTAAGGTTTGGAGCAAACCCGCCCTCATCGCCGACGGCCGTCGACATTTTGTTCTTCTTGAGCACCGACTTGAGAGTGTGGTAGATCTCAACACCTGCACGCATCGCCTGCCCGAAGTCATCGAAACCCCAGGGCTGGATCATGAACTCCTGGAAGTCCACTGTGTTGTCGGCGTGCTTGCCGCCGTTGAGGATGTTGAGCATCGGTACTGGGAGGGTCTTTGCTGACGAGCCGCCGAGGTAACGGTACAGCGGGAGCCCGGATGCCTCTGCTGCGGCGCGGGCGACGGCCATGGAAACGCCGAGGGTTGCGTTGGCGCCGAGATTTGATTTGTTCGATGTGCCGTCGAGCTCGATCATTGCGGCGTCGATGCCTTCCTGATCGCGTGCGTCCATGCCTTCGATGGCGCGGGCGATCTGGTCATTGACATTTTCCACAGCCTTCGCGACGCCCTTGCCCATCCAGACATCTCCACCGTCGCGGAGTTCTACGGCTTCGGATTCGCCTGTGGAGGCCCCTGAGGGGACTGCGGCGCGACCAACGACACCGGATTCGAGGACGACATCGACTTCGACCGTCGGGTTTCCTCGGGAGTCGATGATCTGACGGGCGTGGATGAGGTCAATGTCGAAGGGCATATGGGTACTCCGTTGGGGATGTGCTTTCGTAAGGTTGAGAAACGATAGCCCGACAAGCGTGCATGTCGAGACTCGATCGGGTAAGGTGGCGATAATCCTCACCGCAACACCCCAAGCGATCCGAGGCCCCGGCATGCCGATCTCATCAGAACAGTTCCAAGAGAAAATCGTGTCCATCCGCACCCGGCTCGTCGAGCAGGGCGTCCTTGTGTCTGAACTCACGGAGGGGGTGTTCGATTCAATTTACGCGAGAGACACGAATCGGGCACAGGACATCATCCAGCGTGACGATGAGGTTGATCAGGCGGATATCGAGATTGAACGCGATGCGGTCGATCTGATGACGCGAGCGGCTCACGACACCTGCCCTGCACGAGCGGACCAGATCCGGAGTCTGTTGACCGCTGTCAAGGTGAACAACGAGCTCGAACGAATCGCAGACGCAACGAGCGCGATAGCAGCACGGGTTGTTGCGCTGGGTGATCGTGAATCGCTTTTTCCCAAGACTACCCGGGTGATGACGAACTCAATCCTTGCGGTACTTCGTGAAACGGTGAAGGCATTCGACGAGACAAGCGCCAAGCGGGCCAAACTGGTTCTCTCGAGCGAAGGAAATACGCTCGCGTTTCATGAGGTAATCACCCGCGACGCTGAGATGCGGGTTGCTGACGGACGGTTGGGTGTGGACAACGCATTTGATCTCCACGCGATCATCAACCAAGCTGTCATCATTGGTGATCACTGCTCAAATATCGCTGAACAAGTGATTTACGAGGCGACCGGCACCATCGTTCGGCACACGAGCGGTTCAGGGTGGGTCGAGCAGGACTTGCCGGGACTATGAGATGATCGTGGAGCCAAATCGGTGAGTTCGGCTTCTCTTTCGTTGAAGGAGCGTTGCTCAAAGATGCTGCCCTGGTTCATCTGGGTCGCGTTGTTCCTGTCTGTCTGGGGCACGCTCATCTTGACTCAGAACTGGTGGGGTCGGGTTGCGGAGCATTGGCCGATCGCTGTCGCGATGGCGATCGGGTCGTATGTCGCGGGCTCAACCCCGATGGGTGGCGGGACGGTTGGATTCCCGGTACTCGTGCTTCTTTTCGATCAACCCGCGGAGTTCGGGCGTCAGTTCAGCTTCCTGATCCAGGCGATCGGGATGACGAGCGCCGCCATCTATTTGGCAAGTTCCAGACGATCGATGGCCGTGCGGGTCATGGTCTGGGCGGCAATCACCTCTGCGATTTCACTCACGCTGACGCATTACCTGCTGTTCCCGATCGTGGCCGGCTCTGTGGTAAAGCTCACCTTTGCGTGCATCTGGGGCGGGTTCGGGCTCGTGACCCTCGTGAAACTCAAAGAACTGCTTTCGCATCATCATGCCCCCACTCTCGGCGCTCGTTCGGATGCGGTTCTGGGTATTTGTGCGGGAATCGTGGGCGGCGTCGCGTCGGGTATGACTGGCGTTGGGATCGACATGGTGATCTACACAGCGCTCGTGCTGATCTATAGGGCTGACCTTCGCCCTGCGATAGCGACAAGTGTGGTGCTTATGGCGTGGAACTCGATTGTTGGGTCCGCCTTATGTCTGATTGATGGCTCGGTGGAAACCGAGGTCTTTAGCAACTGGCTTGCCGCGTCCCCGATCGTGCTCTTTGGAGCACCGATCGGGGCGTTCATGGTGGCTCGGATTCCGCGAGGGCCAACGCTGGTGTTCGTATCGATCCTTTGCGTCCTGCAGTTAATCTGGACACTCACTCGGATCGACGCGACGCCTCGGTTGTTACTCATCGTTGCCGGGGCGGTCGTGGGCATGAACATCCTCTTCCACCTGATGCATGTCTTTGGGCGGCGGTTCCGCCCTGACCCGGGTGAAGAGGGGATGTCGTTGCTGGACCCCTGAGGGCCCATGGCGATTACTTTTTGGGTGCCTTGTAGAACGGCATCTGCACAACTGTTGCGGTCAGGGATGTACGCCCGGCGTCGATCTCGAACTGTGTTCCGATCTCGGCTTTGTCAGCAGGGACGAACCCCATGGCGATCGATTTTCCGAGCGTTGGCGAAGCGCATCCTGAGGTCACGATGCCGACCGAGTCTCCGTCGAGGAGGATGGGCATGCCTTGGCGTGCGGTTCGTTTCGAGTCGATCTCGAAGCCGACAAGCTTATGGGCGGGTCCGCCCTCGTCGCGTGTCTTGAGGAGAGCCTCTTGGCCGATGAAGGTCTCGCCCTCGTTATCGACGGACTTGTCAAGCGCGATTGCGAAGTCAATGCCGCAGGAGAGCGCGTTGATATTCTCGCCGAGTTCGTGCCCGTAGAGCGGCATTCCGGCCTCGAGACGGAGCGTATCGCGAGCGCCGAGACCGCAGGGCTTGAGCATCTCGTGGGCATCATCGTTGCCCATCTCTTTCATGAGCATGGATATGGCCATTTTGACGATGGATGAGGGCATGATCACCTCAACGCCGTCTTCTCCGGTGTAGCCGGTACGAGCGACGATTACCTTGGCGATCATGAGGTTCTTGGTGAGGAATCTGTAGCGTTTGAGCGTTGGAATTTCCGACGAGACTTTGCCGATGAGATCCATGACCTTGGGGCCTTGGATCGCGATCATTGCGGTTTTCTCGGTCCGGTCTTCCATCTTGACATCAAACCCGCGAGCCGCGATGACATCTTTCATGTGGTCGATGATCTTTTCACGATTCGAGGCATTCACGACGACAAGGAGTTCGTTCTCGCCCATCCGGTTGACGATGACATCGTCTTTCACGCCGCCCTGCTCGTTGCAGATCAGCCCGTATCGGCACTGCCCCTCCTGCATGGATCCGATCTTGCGTGTGCAGGTATGCTCGAGGAGGCGGATCGCGTCCTTGCCTTTGAAGCTCAGTCGCCCCATATGAGAGACATCGAAGATACCGCCGGAGTTGCGGGTCTGTTCGTGCTCTTCCTTGATCGATGTGTCGTACTTGATGGGCATTTCCCAGCCGGCGTATTCGACCATCTGGGCGTTGTAGTCCGCGTGGTACTGTGCGAGCGGGGACGGCTTGAGCGTGGCGTTGTCGGTCATCGATGCCTCGGAAAAACAGGGGTGATGTTGTACTGTCAAGCGTATGCGATCGGGGTCCACGGGGCGTTGTCGATCAATCGAACACCCCCTACTTTCGCGGCGATGAGTGCACGGCAGGGGACATGTGGGTGGATGCTTCTATCTCCCAGCGGCATGAGCGTGTCGGCCGGGCGGACGACGGCGTATTCAGGATCGATCCCGCCATTGGCGAGAATCTCACGCATGAGTGATTCTGCAAGCTCTGGCGTCTGAACGCTCGAGGAGGCGAATAGGGCTTTGCTGATCGCAACGGATTGTGCGCGGGCTTCGGGTGTCAGGTTGAGATTCCGTGAGCTCATCGCGAGCCCGGATTCCTCACGGACGGTTTCTGCGGGGATGATCTGCAGATCTCGCCCCTGTAGCTTGCTCATGGTGCGGATGCATTGGAGTTGCTGCCAGTCTTTTTCACCAAACACCGCAGCAGAAGGATCACACAGATCGAAAAGACGCGAGACAACCTTGCACACGCCGTCGAAGTGTCCGGGGCGGTACTCGTCTTCAAGGCCCGGCTTGCTCGCGACCTCGGGGATGATGACACTGCTGGTCACATCCTGGCCGGGAGGATAGACGGTATCAACGCTCGGATGAAACACGATGTCCACTCCCGCATCCTGACACATCGCGAGATCGTCTTCCATGCGGTCCGGGTAGGTGTCGAAGTCCTTGGGATCGTTGAACTGCTTGGGGTTGACGAAGATTGATACGGCAGAGGGAACCCCCTCGATTCTTGCTCTGCGGGCTGCGGCCTGGATAAGCGAGGCATGGCCGCCGTGCAGCGCTCCCATCGTGGGAACAAGGACGCAGTTGCGAGTCAGTTCGAGATCTGGGGTGTTGAGCACACGCATAGCTGGACATGAGTGTAGCGCGGCTTGATCGCGTCTACGATCCTGTATGACCCGTTCTCCGTCTCTAGATCGATCCCGCTGGGTGTCTCATATCGAGTCCATGATTGCGGGCGTTCTTGAGCCCGTCCCGTTTGACGCGGATGTCGCGTCACGCGTGGGATACATCGAATCGTTCCATGATGAGTTCGGGAACCGGCGAGCGAGTGACCGGGCGTTTCTGGCCCATCTGCTCGGAGTGTCCATTTCACCTGTTCGCCCCTTCGATCAGATGTCGCTCGATGAGCGTTTGTGGTGGTGCGTCGCGGACAACACATCAATCCCGAGTGGGTTGATTGGACTTTCTGATGCTTTGCTTTTCGACCCGGATGCACTCGCGATCGAATTCCGAACCATGGTCGAACTAGGGGCATTGCAGGCGTTCTGGACAGTGGCGTTGCGTGAGAAGGATCGTGAGTTGTGCGAGCGGGCGATGAACGCGGCACGCTGGCATATCGATGAACTTCAGCCGGACAACGCGATCAATCGCCCATGGGGTCTGCCAGTCTTCGTCGAACTCGCGATTGCCGGATCGGACGAGACCGTTGCGCAGACTGCAGATCTTCATGCACAGACTCTGCTTCACAACGCGTGCATCAACTTTGGAAAGCCCGATTTATTGAGTGCGTTGATACTCAGAGACTCGGTTGAGCTGCTGAAACAAGCGGATCAATGGGCTGATTTCTGAGGCGACCCGTTCTTGTGGTACAGCCAGGTCCGCAATGCGGGGTTCTTGTTGAACAGCTTTTTCCATACGGTCTCATCGCTCTTGTATTGGTGGGCCAATGCTGCGGCGACGAGTCCCATGAACATCGGCTGTGGGGTGAGCGGGCGTGAAGTGAGTTCCGGATGGAACTGGGCACCGATGAAGTAGGGATGCGTGATGGTGTCCTCGTCGCCCTCGCTTGGGAGTTCGAGGATCTGCATGATGGGCTGTTCGGGGTGACGCCCCGAGAAGATAAGCCCGCCTGCCTCGAGTTGGGTGATAAAGCCCGGATCGACTTCGTAGCGGTGACGGAATCGCTCGTGGATGGCGGTTTTCCCGCCGGCGAGGAACTGCGCGAGGGTGTCCTGTTTGATCCGGACATCCTGGGCCCCAAGACGCATGGTTCCGCCAAGGCCTTCGATTTTCTTCTGTTCAGGGAGTTCAGAGATCAGGGGCGAGCCGCACATCGGGTCAAACTCTGTTGAGTAGGCATCCTTGATTCCGAGCACATTGCGGGCAAACTCGATGACCGCGACCTGGAAACCGAGACAGATGCCGAGGTAAGGCAAGCCGGTCTCTCGGGCGTGTTTCACCACTGAGATCTTGCCCTCGACGCCTCGTGAACCGAAGCCCCCGGGGACAATGACCGCATCGATGTCTTTCAGACGGCCGGCGACATTCGCGTCCGTAATGTTGGTGGTGTCGATCCAGTCCTGTTCGATCTCGGTGCGGAAATGGGCCCCGCAATGCTCGAGTGACTTCTGGATCGAGGCGTAGGCATCCATGAGTTCGGCGTACTTGCCGGTAATGGCGATACGGACTTTCTCTGACCGCGGCGCGACGAGACCATCGACGAAGGTGCTCCATCGCTTGCGCATGTCGTCTTCCATGCGGGCATCGACCCGGTTGTGCAGATCAAGGATCGAGAGGATCTCACGATCGAGCCCCTCCGCACGCATTTCGTCTGGGATCTTGTAGATCGAATCGCGATCGTGCATCGAGAAGACGCGGTTCATCGGGACATTCGAGAACATCGCGATCTTTTCCATCACCTTGGGATCGGCCGGTTTCTCGGCGCGGCAGGCGATGAGATGGGGCTGGATGCCCGACTCCATGAGTCGCTTGATCCCGAGCTGGGCGGCCTTGGATTTCTGTTCGCCCAGTGCCCGTGGTTCGATGACATATGTGAGAGCGACAAAACAGACCGAGCCGGGCCCTTCCTCGAAGGCGAGTTCGCGGAGCGCTTCGATGTAGAACCCGTTCTCGTAGTCACCCACCGTGCCGCCGACTTCAACAAATACGATATCCGCTGGGCCTTCGCCGTCGCCTCTTAGGGCGAGCTCGCGGAGTTTGCGTTTTACCTCGCCGGTCACATGGGGGATCATCTGGACATCGCGTCCGAGGTATACCCCTTGGCGTTCACGGTCGAGGATCTCGGAGTAGATCTGACCCGAGGTGACAAAGTTTCGTTTCGTCAGATTCTGGTTGAGCATGCGCTCATAGGTTCCCAGATCCATGTCGCACTCGGTTCCGTCTTCGAGCACGAAGACCTCGCCGTGGCGGTATGGGTTCAGGGTGCCCGAGTCGATGTTGAGGTATCCCTCGCACTTAATGGGTGCGACGCGGAGCCCCTTGTCCTTGAGGACCTTGGCCATCGAGGATGAGAAGATCCCCTTCCCGAGCCCCGACATAACGGTGCCGAGGATGACAACATACTTGTGGTTGCCCTTCTTGTACCCGTCCGGTATGGGCGAGTAGTACTCCGAGTTCGCCATCGAACGCTCGTTCGCGGAGGCGAGAAGATCGGAGCCGCTGTCTGAGGCGGCGTTGGGTTTATGGAGCGAAGGATTCGATTGGTCTGAGGCGTCGCTCTGGGTGGGCATCCCTGATCGTACCAACTCTGGAGCGGAATATGCAAGCGAGCCCGGTTCCGGTTCGTTTAAATCATGTCATTTTTTGTAAAATGTCGCTCAACGAAAGCCCGGTATTGTTCCGGAGTGTCGATCCCCGAGTGGGATGAGTCCACCACGGACGCGAGGATCGGATACCCATGCGCCAGCCAACGGAGTTGCTCAAGCGACTCTGTCTGCTCGATCTCGGATGGGGTCAAATCGAGATATGTCCTGATCGACGCGACAGAGTATGCATAGATCCCCACATGGCGACAGGGAGGATCCCCGGGTGAGCTCCGTGGGAATGGGACAGGTGCGCGTGAAAAATAGATCGCGGCCCGAGCATCTCCCCGATCCATGCCGAGAACTGCTTTGACAATGTTGGGGTTTCTGAAATCCTCGTCTGTGAAGATTCGGGTGACGACTGTTCCGACCCCGATCCCATCGATCTGCGCCCCCGCTTTTCCGGCGGCATCGATCACGGCGGGCTCGATCTCGGGTTCATCGCCTTGGACATTGACCACGAGCTGATCGTCATCCAAACCAAGGGCTTTGCTGGCTTCGGCGAGTCGGCTTGTCCCGTTCTGATGTTCTACAGAGGTCATGACGACCTCGAATCCATGGGACTCGACGGCCGACCTGATCTCATCGGCATCGGTCGCGACGACCACGCGATGCACGGACTTGGCCTTGCTCGCTTGCTCGCAAACATGAACGACGAGTGGCTTGCCCGTCTCGGCTGCGAGGGCTTTGGCCGGGAATCGGGTCGAACCGAGCCGGGCTGGGATGATGGCAACGGCTTCGCGAGCCATGTTCAGGCCTTGAGTTCGGTGAGCATTGATTTGATCAGCTCTCGTTTCTCACGGACATCGCGATAGCTGAACTGCTGGATTGCGATGCCTGCTGCGATTTTATCCGCACGCTCGGCGGCTTCGACATCGTTGTCTTTTTGGGCCTTGGAGATCAATGCTTCCATGAGGCCGTATCGGATATCCATGCCGAGTTCGGAATCGTCGTCGTCTTGGTTGCCCAGTGCCTGCTCGAGCGTTTTGATCGCTGCGTCTTCCCATCCGCCAAGCCTGAGGAAGGATTTGCCCATCAGGTTCTGGACATGCCTGCGAATTTTGGGATCGCTTTGAGCAAGCTGGAACTGCTCGATCGCTTCGTTGTACTCGCCTCGTTCGTAGAGAATAACGCCGAGCTTGTACTTGAGCGCGAGATCCGTTGGATAGTTCTCGACCTGAAGTTTGAGCTCGTCGATCTGGAGCTTGTCGAACTGCTTGGTGGCCTTCTCGAGCTTCTGCTGGGCCTCAGCGTCGCTCGGGTTTGCCGCGGCAGCGGCTTTGATCTTGTCGAAGGATCGCCGGGCGCGGGTCATCTGGATTTCGCCGGCTTGCTTGCGGAAGCGGAATGATCCTGACTGCTTGTATGCCTGGTTGAACAGGGTCATCGCTTTGAGTTCGTCGGGTCCCTTCCCGCGTGCCATCAGGGCCTTGGCGTATTTCTCGAGCGAGGGAATATCGTCCGGGCGGGCTTCATACTCCTGCTTGGTACGCTCGACGATCGCGTCCTTGGTGGAATCGGTCTTCGCGACGGAGTCTTCCTGTTCGAGCTTGAGTTGCTTGTCGGCGTCGCGGATGTTCTTACGGAAGCCGCCCGATTCCTTGTCGTCGTAGCCGCCCGAGGTCATGGTGCTCTGAGCGAGCATGTTGCGGACCTGATGCTGGAGATCCGCGTCTGAGGGGTCCATTTTGCAGGCGTTTTCGCCAGCGACAGCTGCGAGTTTGTACGACCCCGCCTTTGCAAAGGCTTCAAGGAGCTTGACAAACATGTCCTTTTTGGCTTTCGGGTCGTTGAGCGCGAGTTTCAGGGCATGCTCGCCAAGCATCTTGACCGGCTCGGTAATCCCCAGAGTTGCCGCTGCGGATGTGACCTTGATCGCATTGCTCGTATCGATCCGCTTGAGACCGAAATCGAGCAGCGTAGTGATGTACTTGCCGACAGGACCCTTGATCGAAGTGACATTCTTTGTTTCTTTCGAGACGCCTTTTTTGCCTGATGTGGCAATGTAGACCTCCGAGGATTTGAGGAACCCATTGAGGCCCTCCATCGAAGACGGGTCCCAACGCAGCCCAGAGAGCCACATCTGCATCGCATACTCATAGTTCTCGGATTGATGCACCGTTCTGGCTCGATCAAAGAACGCTTGCGCTTTCTTCGGCGAGAATGACTCGGGTCCGAAATCGGGCTGATCGCCGTTGTTGTCGTCGTTGTTGTTGTTTTTCTTACCAAACAATGCCACGATGTTCGCTCCTCGGATGCACATTTCGGGCGATCGCCCGGAAATGAAGTGTATCCGGAAAACGCCTCTCACGCGTCAAGAACCGCCACAAGTTCGTATCCTGGCCGTATGATCTGTCAATGAGTACTGACCTGAGTCAAATCGACCCCGCCAAACTCCGGATTGACCTGTATCCGACAGAGGTTCTTCGGATGAAAGCATCCCCGGTTCCGACGGAAGATGGTATCGATTCATCCCATCGGGCCATCGCGGATCGGATGATCAAACTCATGGAGGGAGCAAGCGGTATCGGGCTTGCGGCGCCGCAGGTCGGCCTTCCCATCCGTATGTTTGTTGCACATGTGCCTGCAGATCCTGAGGGCGAACCCGACCCGTCTGGCTTGCCGAACAGTACAGAATCCGCTCAGGCGTACTTCAATCCGGTGATCACCGAGTTCTCCAAGGATCTGGAGCCCTATGAAGAAGGGTGCCTGTCCCTCCCAGGGATCAACGGCGAGGTGACACGCCCGAGCACGGTGACGATGAAAGCCATCGATATTGACGGCAATGAGATTGAACTCAAGGCGACAGGATTGCTCGCACGGTGCTGGCAGCACGAGATCGACCATCTCGATGGGGTTCTGATCATTGATAAGATGTCGCAGATGTCGCGACTTAAAAATCGTGCTCGGATCAAGTCGATGGAAAAAGCCGCGAAACGGTAAGCGAGAGGGGTTCGGACATGGATGTCGTCTTCCTCGGATCGGGTGCCTTTGGTGTTCCCACCCTTGAACTGCTCGCGCGAGAGCACACTATTACCGGGATTGTGACCCAGCCCGATCGCAAGGCGGGGCGAGGCGGCAAGCTCACCCCCACGCCCGTCGGAGAATGGGCCGCGGAACATCTGCCGGCAGTTCCGATCATCAAACCAGAGAAGATTAACACCGACGAGGCACGCACAATAGTTCGCGGCTGGGGTGCGGACGCCTGGGTTGTCATCGCGTACGGTCAGTACCTCGGGCAGAAGCTGCTGGCGGATCGCTGGGCGATCAACCTGCACGGGAGCCGACTCCCACGCTGGCGGGGGGCGGCTCCGATCAACGCGGCCATCGTGGCGGGAGATTTGATCTCGGGGAACAGCGTGATCACTATCGACAAGGAGATGGACGCGGGTGCGGTGCTCGGGCAATCTGAACGCACCATCGAGCCCGACATGACGGCTGCGATGTTGCACGATGCGTTGTCGAAGGATGGGCCGGAACTCGTCGCACGCGTTTTGCGTGAACGCGCCAAGGGCAATGAGACCTACACCACGCAAGACCCGTCTCTTGTTACCGTGGCGCCCAAGATGTCCAAATCTGATGGTGTGGTCGACTTCAATATGCCCTCAAGGCTCGCCGCAGCCCGGATAAACGGGCTCAACCCGTGGCCGAGTGTGACCGTCGGCTTCCGCGAGGAGACGATCAAGATTAACCGGTCGCAACCAGCAGGCGTCGAATCCCAAGAAGAACCAGGAGTGGTTATCAGTGCAGACGAGGGCCTGGTTGTGTGCGGCGACGGGCGGTGCATCCAACTCCTGAGTGTGCAACCCCAAGGCAAGCGGGCGATGGACTGGAAGGCATTCGCGAACGGGCGCTCGATTGAATCTGGCGAGCGTTTGGTTGGTCGTCCGATCCCGAATGGAGGTTTCGCATGAATGCGTTGACACTCTGGGATCTCTTGCCCACTCGCCGTCCGAAGCGCAAGGCGCGTCCGAATCGTCGCGTGTATCCGGCACCCGCCCCTACTCGTTCCAGCACGAAGAAGCCGCCAACCGGGATGCAGCTCCGGTACGAACAGGTCACGCGGGAGATGCTTACAAAGTACGGCGTACGCGTCAGAAAATGGCGAACCTCGATGTCTGGGGTCGCGTGGCAGGTGACCTACCAGGACGGGACCGTGTCGAAGCTCATCGAGTCACCCAAGCCCAAGGGCCCGATGTCCGCGGCGATCTTCCTCCACGAGATCGGGCATCATGCGATCGGGTTCGGCACCTACAAACCCCGATGTCTCGAGGAGTATTACGCATGGAAGTTCTCGATTGATACCATGCATGAGCTCAACCTGAATGTCACAGATCGCGTGATGGAGCGGATGCACGATTCATTGAACTATGCGATCGAAAAAGCCCTCCGGCGTGGGCTCAAGCGATTGCCAGGAGAGCTGGTCCCGTACCTCGAACCTCGACGCACCGCTGGATAATCCTCCCCACAGATTGCGTCCATACCCACCCAAATAGCGAACCCAATCGCATCTGGAATAGTACGATGTGAACGGGAGTTCTACCTTATAGTCAGGGCTTACGGAGGCTATGGATGCTGATAACCAAGATTTCTAGTGCGCTCGCTGCCGCGGGGATCTCTGCGGCCGTGATGATCGGGCTTTGGGGTGCACCCCTTGCGATAGACACGCACACCAATGAAGGACATAACGCGATGAGTACGGACACGAAACCAGTAATCTCTGAGAGCGGGTACGATATCACGCCACTCGCGGAAGATACGGTCGAAGCACTCGCTGCGGATTTGAATGAAGAAGAGCGGCGGGTGATCCTTAACGACGGAACCGAGCCAGCGTTCTGTGGCAACCTGACCGACAACAAGAAAGACGGCACCTATGTCTGTCGACTTTGCAATCTTCCACTGTTCAAGAGCGACTCAAAGTTTACCTCTGGCACCGGCTGGCCCAGCTTTTTCCAACCATACGACGAAGACCATGTCGGGACGCATGTTGACAACTCGTGGCACATGGTCCGGACAGAGATCACTTGTGCGCGTTGTGGTGGGCACCTTGGGCATGTTTTCGATGACGGTCCAAAACCAACCGGGAAGCGGTTCTGTGTGAACTCCGTGTCGCTGAGCTTTGTTGAAGCGGGCGAGGAGTTGCCCAAGATGCCAGATGTCGCGAGCACACTGAAAACCGCATACTTCGCTGGTGGCTGCTTCTGGGGGGTCGAGGACCGCTTTGCTCAGCTCGATGGTGTTCAAGACGCCGTTTCGGGCTATCAGGGGGGGGACGACAACAACCCGAGCTACAAAGAAGTCTGCTCCGGCGCAACTGGGCACGCGGAGTCAGTGATGCTCCGATACGACCCGAATGTGATCAGCTATCAGGAGCTTCTTGAGTTCTTCTTCAAGATCCATAATCCCACGCAGGGTAACCGTCAAGGACCTGATATCGGAACGCAGTACCGTTCAGCGATCTATCCGACGGACGATGAGCAGATGAAGCTCGCGAAGCAGTTCATCGAAGATCAGCAGCGTGAGGGGAAGTGGGCGAGCAAGAAGATCACTACCGAGCTCAAGATGGCCCCGAAGTTTTACAAGGCCGAGGAGTATCACCAGGACTATCACGCCAAGAACGGCGGGCATTGCCCGATCCCGGATTGATCCTCGATCAAGAGTGACATGAAAAAGGCCTCCCGGTTGGGAGGCCTTTTTGTTTCGAGTCCAGGGGATTCATCCCAACGCGTTGTCGAGGTCTGCGATGAGATCTTCTACGCCTTCGATCCCGACACTGAGACGGATGAGGTTGTCGGAGATGCCGAGCTTCTCGCGTTGATCCGCGGGAACGGACGCATGGGTCATGATCGCGGGGTGCTCGATGAGGGATTCGACGCCGCCGAGCGATTCGGCACATGCAAAGAGCTTGGTTTTCTCCAGCATCGCGCGGGACTCTTCGAGCCCACCCTTGATGTAGATGGTGATCATGCCACCGAATCCGCACATCTGTTTCTTTGCGAGCTCGTGCTGCGGGTGGGATTCGTGACCGGGGTAGATGACCTTCTCGACCTGCGGATGGTTGTTGAGATGATCCGCAATTTTTGCAGCATTCTCGCAGTGTCGCTGCATACGGACATGGAGTGTCTTGGTGGATCGCAGGAGCAGGAAGCATTCCATGATCCCCGGTACTGCGCCCTCGGAAAGCTGGATGAACTTAAGACGCTGGTGGATGTCATCGTCGTTTGTGAGCAGTGCTCCGCCGATCGAGTCAGAGTGCCCGCCGATGTACTTTGTAGTGGAATGGCACACGATGTCTGCACCCAGCGACAGTGGGTTCTGGAGGAACGGTGTTGCGAAGGTGTTGTCGACCGCGAGCATGACGCCGAAGCTCTTCGCGATATCTGCGACAGCCTTGATGTCCGCGATCTTGAGGGTTGGATTGGTCGGTGTCTCCAGCCAGATCAGTTTGGTGCGATCGTCGATCGCGTTCTTCACCTCATCGAGGTCGGTCATGTCCACCATGACGGTTTCGATGCCCATCTGGTTGAAGACGCGATTGAAGAGCCTATTGGTCCCGCCGTAGACATCGTCACCGAGCAGGACCTTGTCACCCGAGCTCAGCAGGTGCAGCACGGCACCCGTCGCGGCGACACCCGAGGAGAAGCACAGCCCGTGCTTGGCGCTCTCGAGGTTCGCGAGGTTCGCTTCGAGTGCTGCGCGGGTTGGGTTGGCCGCTCGCGAGTAGTCATATTCGCCGATGATCTGACCCGGTGATTGCTGAACAAAGGTCGAGGTCTGGTAGATCGGCGTCATGATCGCGCCGGTGGATGGGTCTGGGCGCTGACCGGCATGGATCGCGCGGGTCCCGAACTGGGCGTTACTTGAAACTTCCATGGGTATCGTCCTTCCGTGAACGGGATTAGTTGCTCTGGTTCTTCTTCGCGAGATGTTCGATCATGTCGATCTTGGAGATCACACCCTTGATGTCTGACCCGTCAATAACGATCGCGACATGATCGGTTTCAAAGATGCCATAAAGCTCTTCGACGCGTGCCTTGGGGTGCAGAAGCCCACCGATCGCGTTCATGATTTCCTTTGCGGGGGTGTTCATGGCGATCGAGTTGGAGTGCAGACCGCGGAGCACATCCACCTCGTGGATGATCCCGACGGGCTTGCCGTCCATATTGACGACGGGGACCTGCGAGATCCCGTTGTCTCGCAATGAATTCACCGCTGCACTCACGGAATCGGACTCGCTGATCGTGACGACCGATGCATCGGGATTGATCAGGTCTTCGATAAGACCGAGCCCCTTCTCGGGTTCGAGGAACCCGTGCATCTTCATCCACTCGTCGGAGAGATACTTGGTGACATAACGCGTGCCCGAATCGGGGCAGACCGCGATGACGGTCTTGCCCTCGCCGAGCTGCTTGGCGACCTGGCAGGCGATGTGGACCATCCCGCCGGACGAACCGCCACAGAAAAGTCCTTCCTCGCGGGTCAGGCGGCGCGCCATGGTGAAACATTCGTAATCGTTCACCTGATACATCTCGTCAACGACGCTGGGGTCGAATGCCTCGCACTTGATGTCCTCGCCGAGCCCCTCGACTTTGTAGACATAGGGGGTCGGGAGTGTGCCGGTCTTGAAGTAGTGGTAATGGACGGACCCGAGCGGATCGACGCCGATGATCTGTGTCTTGGCACCCATCTTCTTGAAATAACGCCCGATCCCCGAGGCCGTGCCACCGGTCCCGGTGCCGACGACGATCGCGTCGACTTTGCCGCCGTCGGTCTGCTCGTAGAGTTCCTTGCCAGTAAGGACCTCATGGGCCTCGATGTTCCACTGGGAATGGTACTGATCCATGTAAAATGAGTTGGGCGTCTCCGACGCGACCCGCTTGGCGACATTGACATAGTGATCGGGCGAATCGCCCGGCACATCGGTCGGGGTGATGATGACCTGAGCTCCGAACGCGCGGAGCCCGTCGATCTTTTCCTGGCTCATCTTGTCGGGCATGGTGAAGACGGCTTTGTAGCCCTTCACCGCTGCGGTCATCGCGGCGCCCATGCCTGTGTTGCCCGAGGTGTTTTCGACGATGGTGCCGCCGGGCTTGAGGAAACCTTCTTCCTCGGCCTTGGCGATGATGAAGCTCGCCATGCGGTCCTTGATCGACCCCGCGGGGTTCATGAACTCGCACTTGGCGTAGACCGTTGCTGATCCGGGCTCAACGACCTTGTTGAGCTTGACGAGCGGGGTGTTCCCGATCGATTCGAGGATGTTATTGGCGATGGGGGCGGACTTCGTTTTCGGCTCAAGCGTGGCAGTGGTTTGCATAGGATGATCATAGGGTCCGGAGGGTCAAAAATGACTTTGATGTGGCCCAGAAGGGGATTCAGATGACGGAAACAACCCCACGAAAGAAACTCGTGATTGCCGGCGGGAGCGGCTATCTCGGGTCTGCGTTTGTGCGTTATCTCAATGAGCACGCATCACACGAATGGGACATCGTGATCTTGAGCCGTTCCCGACCAGATTGGATTGAGAGCGCAACACGAGTTTCTCACATAACTTGGGACGGGCGAACGATCGGAGATTGGGTGCAATCTCTCAATGGATGCACCCATATTCTGAATCTTTCAGGGCGTTCGGTTGATTGTCGCAAGACGCCCGCTCGGTGCGATGAGATCCTCCGATCACGCGTGGAATCGACCCTGGTCCTTGGAGAGGCGTTCCGATCGCTCGGAACTACTCCAGAGGTCTGGGTGCAGATGAGCACCGCACACATCTACGGCGACCCACCCAGTGCGGTCTGTGATGAGTCTTCAGCGTTCGGGTACGGGCTCGCCCCCACTGTTGGGAAAGCGTGGGAGCAAGCATTCGAGGATGCATGCCCGGAAGGACCGAGGCGTGTGATTCTCCGGACGAGCTTTGTGCTCGGCCCTCAAGGTGGTGCGTTCCCGACATTGCGTCGGGTCGCGAAGCTTGGGCTCGGCGGCAAAGTCGGGTCGGGCACCCAGGGGATCAGTTGGATCCATGAACTCGATATGTGTCGCATCTTTGAGGATGCGTTGACGAACGATGCTCGATCGGGCATCTACATCGCGACAGCACCCGAGCCGGTTGGGTATCTGGAGTTCATGCGTGGATTGCGAAAACGGATCAGGCAACCGATCGCACTTCCGGGGCCGGAGATCGGGCTGCGATTGATGTGCTCAACAATCCTCGATACTGATCCGGAGCTGGTTCTGTATGGGCGTTATTGCGTGCCCAAGCGATTCCTCGACGAGGGGTTCGAGTTCACCTACTCCACGCTCGATGAAGTGCTGGATGCGCTGACGAGCGCATAGAAAACACCCCCGGCAGGATTCGAACCTGCGACCGTCGGATTAGAAGTCCGGTGCTCTATCCAGCTGAGCTACGGGGGCTAGACCATCGATCAGCATTGGTTAAAAAACACCAATATGGCCGATCAGAGGCACATCATGATAGCCACACGATTCACCGTCTTGTTTCTGCTCCTTATTCCCTTTTCCAACGCGTTCGGATCGGACACGCAGCCGGTTGCGCTTCGGGTTGCCACTTTCAACATCGAGGATGTCCGTTCTGAGCAGCTTGATACGAGCGATGACGAACGCCTCATGCAGATCGCCGCGATCATTCAACGCATCCGCCCCAACATCGTGCTGCTGAACGAGATCGAGACCGCTCAGACGGACGGGCCGAGCAACGCGGAGAAGTTCGCGTACAACTATCTCGCGGTCTCCCAGGGCGAGGGCTTGCGTCCGATGTTCTATGAGACCTACACCCCTGCAACAAATACGGGCATCCATTCCGGGTTCGATCTTGACAACTCCGGTACGGTTATGAAAGAGGTTCCTGAGCGAGCACTTCAGCAATCCTCGGCCCATCGTGAGTACGGCAATGACTGCTTCGGTTTCGGGACTTTCCCCGGACAGTATGGGATGGCGTTGCTCGTCGATCGTCGTCTGGAGATCGATCGCGAGGGGATTCGTACCTTCCAAAACTTCCTCTGGAAAGACCTGCCCGGCGCAAAATTGCCCCGAGGAGTTGATGGTTCAGACTGGTACGATGAGCAGGAATGGAACATTCTGCGTTTGCCGTCAAAGACATTCGCCGATGTCCCCGTTGTGCTCCCGGACGGCGATGCGCTCCATGTGTTGATCTCGCACCCGACACCACCAGCGTTTGACGGCGAAGAAAAGCGCAATGTCTTGCGAAATCACGACGAGATTAAACTGATCCGTGCGTATATCGACAATGAACCATCACTCTATGACGATTCGGGGCATACGGGCGGTCTCAAGATTGATGCACCCTTCGTGATTCTCGGCGATCTCAACGCGGATCCAACGGATGGTTCTGGATTGGAGATGACGCTCTTCTCTCAGCTCTTCTCGAGTCCAAAGCTCGCGAAGGACGCTCACCCGTCCTCGGATATCAAGTTTGAACGGCTGGACCGGACCGATACAGCACGGTTCGGGCTTCGCGTGGACTATGTGCTGCCCTCCGCTTCGATCACGATCACAGATTCAGGTGTGTGGCGAGACGCGGGGTCGTTTGAGCAGTTTCCCTCCGATCATTTCCCTGTTTGGGCAGATGTGATCGTTCCCTGAGTGACTATGATTCTGCGTGAGCAGCACATCGAGCAGCGAACCCATTCAAGCCCCGGCTGATCGCGCTGAACCGAGTGTTTCGGTTTCGCTATTCGGTGCATGCAAAGAGCTCACGAAGCCCGGGATTACGAAGCTTGTTACGATCACGGCGCTGGTCGGTCTTGGGCTCGGCGGATTGCACTACGGCATCGAGACACCACTGGAGTGGATCCGCTACATCCTCGGAGTTGGCTTCGGAACCTCAATCGCATCTGGCGGGGCCAATGCGCTCAATATGTGGTACGAATCCGATCGCGATGCGATGATGAAGCGCACACGCGTGCGCCCGATTCCGTCGAAGCGACTCTCTCCGCGATTCGTGCTGCTCTTCGGGCTCGGCATGACTATTGCCGGCTGTGGAATCTTGGCATTGACCTGCGGGATGCTTCCGGCGCTTGTCGCATTGATGACAGCCGCTTCGTATGTGCTGATCTACACGCCTCTCAAGCCCATCACCATAACCAACACGCTCATCGGGGCTGTCCCCGGTGCCTTGCCGACCATGATCGGAACAACAGCGGTGGCGCCAGGTGCCGGTTTCGCACCGCTGGTTGAACCGATCGGGCTGATGCTGTTCTGCATCATGTTCCTATGGCAGCTACCCCACTTTTTCGCGATCGCGTGGATGTGCAGGGTTGATTATGAAGCGGGCGGGTTCCGCATGCTCCCAATCGTGGACCCCGTCGGGAACCACACCGCAGCAACGATGGTGGTCACCTCCGCGTTGTTGATTCCCGCCGGCCTCGCGCCGCTGTGGATCACGCCTGAACTGACATCGATCTGGGCAACAGGGCTTGCGTCGATCCTTTTGGGCGGGATGTTGGTGATTCTGAGCTTCAAGTTTGCGATCAGACGAACGGACCGAGCAGCCCGTGTCGCGTTCTTTGGTTCGATCATCCATCTCCCGGTATACCTTATTGTTCTTGTCGCGGAAGCTGGTGTGCGAGGGTTCCTCCTGTGAGCGCGCTCGATGTTCGGGATCTGCGGGTCGTGTATCGCCGCAAGGGCGAACCCGATCGCATAGCACTCGACGGTTTCTCTTTGGAATCTGACAACGAGATGCTCGCGCTGCTGGGCCCCAACGGTGCGGGCAAGTCCACTCTCATGGGTGTGATTGCCCAGACCATCTCTCCTGATTCGGGAGAGCGAGTCTCCCCGGCTTCCCGACATGGGCTCTCGATCGTCTTCCAAACCCCCGCGCTCGATCAGCTTCTGACGGTGCGCGAGAATCTGCAGATATCAGGTGCTCTGCATGGGATCCCGAAGGGCGAGATCGAATCACGAGTTGCTGCCCTTTCTGATGAACTCATGATCTCAGACCGTCTCGATGAACAGGTCCGGCATCTCTCCGGCGGGCTTGCACGAAGGGCGGATCTCGCGCGGGCCCTTATCCCGCACCCCACTATGCTCCTGCTCGACGAGCCCACGAGTGGGCTCGATATTGATGCGCGGAGATCGTTCTGGGAATCGATGCGTCATATCCGCACGCAACTCGGCATGACCGTTCTCCTCGCAACCCACCTCATCGATGAAGCAGAACGCGCCGATCGGGTCGCGATGATCTCAGACGGTCGATGTGTCGCGATTGACTCACCAGCCCGGCTGCGAGATGCACTCGGGGAAAGAGTTCTCCGCATCCATACTGTCACACCGGAGCAAATCAAGCCTGCTATGAGTTGGGTGCGTTCGCTCGGTGCTATCCCTCACAGAATTGACCAGATCATCATCGTTCCGGACGCGCAATCGATCGAGATCCAATCGTGCCCGATCGAGGGGATCGGGTTGACAATTGCTCCGCCGACGCTTGAGGATGCGTATTCGATCCGCACGAACGAGGGGACGCTCATATGAGTGGGTTTGGTGCTATGAACGCACTCGCCAAACGCGAGTTGGTCCGTCAGACACGCCAGCCATCGCGGATTATTGCGAGTGTTGCAACGCCTCTGATGCTCTGGGTGTTCATCGTCGGCGGGTTTTCAAACGCGATGGGCAAAGTCGCGGGCGACGAAACATCCCTAACCGCCTACACCATCCCGGGAATGGCCTCGCTGACTGTCATGTTCGCTTCGATCTTTGCGTCGATCTCTTTGATTCAAGATCGGCACGATGGAGTGCTCCGAGCCGCCCTGATTTCTCCGGCCCCCAAGTGGTCGATCGCCATGAGCAAAATCGGTGCTGGCAGTATTATCGCACTCATCCAGGCGATGATCGTTCTACTTGCGCTCCCATTTCTTGGAGTCACGCTCACCCCCGTTGGCATATTGGGCGCGATTGGTGCCTTATTGTGCATCTCCGTCGCTCTCATTGGAGTCGGGCTCGCGATGGCCTGGATCGTGGATTCAACACAGGGATTCCACGGCGTTATGAACTCGCTGCTCATGCCGATGTGGCTGCTTTCGGGGGCCATTTTCCCTGTCGAAGATGCCGCTGGATGGATGCGGGTCATCGCGCTGCTGAACCCCTTGACCTGGTCTCATGCCGCGATGCGGGATGCTTTGGGAATGAGTGATGCGTTCAATCCAATCCTTGCCTGGGGTGTTTCCGCGGGCTTCGCCCTCTTTGGGGCAGCGTTGGGGATCTGGGCGATCTCCCGATCGAGTAAACCGTGAACCTCATTTTTGTATAGAATCAACCATGTCTCCACGCGTCTTTATCCGTTCACTCGTATTGCTCGTGATCACCTTCGTGGGGATCTTGATCTATTTATTTGTGTTCGCACCTCAACCGCAGGGATTGCCCAGCGATCAGCTCATCGATCTGAACGAAGACAACCCGTATAGCGCGCTGTACATCCCCGATTTCAAACTTGTCGATCGCAACGGCGAAGAGTTTGACGATACATATCTCGACGGGAAGTACACCATCGTCGATTTCTTTTACACAAGTTGTCCGTTGATCTGCCCCGGAATGAGCGCTGTGATGCGCGAAATTCAGTTCGCTACGGAGGGGACGGATATCCAGTTGCTGAGCATCTCGATCGATCCTGAGGTTGATACGCCGCAGGTCTTGAAGAACTACGCGAATGGTTTCAAGGCCGATCCTGCGAGATGGAAGTTCGGGCGGGGGACCGTCGATATGACACAAATCCTGCTCATGGGAGTCGGGTTCGAGTTGGGCGCTTTGAACACGGAAGATGGTTTCCGAAACATCGACCATCCATCCTCGATCCTGCTTGTGGGCCCTGATCGCCATGTCATCGACCTATACCGATACAGTGACCCGGATGAGGTTCAGGAACTCATCGAAAAAGCCCGCGAACTCGCGGGCTGATAGGGGCTGATGATCACAAGGTTACTTCGCGGCCTTTATCGCGGCTTCGACTTCCGAGACCGTTTTCGGGATCATTGAAGAGAGGTTCTTGTATCCCTTCTCCGTGACGAGGATGTCGTCCTCGATGCGGATGCCGATCGATTTGTCCTGCAGGTATAAGCCGGGCTCGATCGTTACCACCATGCCGGCCTTCAACTTGACATCGGGTGAGGGATCGTGGGTTTCCAGGCCGAGATGGTGACCTACGCCGTGCAGGTACTGGTCGCCGTAACCTGCATCGCGGATCACCTTGCGAGATGCCTCGTCTACTTGCGCCATCGTTGCGCCGGGCTTGACCGCTCGTATGGCAGCCTGCTGAGATTTGAGCACGAGGTTGTAAAACTTGGCCTGCTCCTTGGTGTATTTACCGTTCACGGGGACTGTGCGTGTGATGTCCGAAGCGTACCCATTGATCTCAGCACCGGAATCCACGACGATGAGATCACCGTCGTTGCAGACGCCGGTGTTTTCTTTGTAGTGCAGGATCGTTGCGTTATGCCCAGAGCCCACGATCGGATCAAAGGCGTTGCGGATTGATCCAGCTTCAGCAAAGCCTCCGACCAGCGCGTTATGGAGTTCACGCTCGCCCACGCCGGGCTTGAGTTTGGCCATGAGCTTGTTCAGGCCGTTGTGCGTCGCCTTGATGGCGTTCTGGATCTGCTTAATCTCCGCGGCACTCTTCACAAGTCGCAGGTTGATGATCGCATCGCTCATATCCACGATCGAGCACCCGGGTGTGCGGGCTGCGATCTTCTGGAAGAGATCAAGATCGGGGGTAATGGGCTGGGTATACGCGGCTGTTGGGTGCAGGCATGCGAGTTTTTTCGTTCGACGCGCGGCCTCGCTCAGGAAGCGTGGGAGTGCGTTGGTTCGCATCACGGTGTCGAAACCATACCGATCGCGTAGTTCTTGCGAGATATGATCCCGGTACCCGTCCCAGACATCCATCTCCGGATTAACCGGTTGGAGAAAGAGAATCGTGCGTCGCTTGGGGTTCGGGTTCTTCGGATCGAACAGAATCACGGCTCCGGGCTCGTTCGCGATCCCGCTGAGATACCGGAAGTTCATATCCGGGAACCACTCGCCGCGCAACGGCGGGGCGCCTGCGCCAGCGAAAACCACGCCGACCGCGTCCTTGAGTACTGAACTGATTTTCTTGCGTCGAGCCTGATACTCGCTGACCTTGATTGCCTTGTCCATATGCGTATTCCTTACGGATGGGATGTTTCGTTCAATGCGTTATGCAACGCGATGCGGGCGTTCTCTCCACGCATGTCTCGTTTCCCAAACCCTTGAATGCCACCAGCATCCAGTGCCTCCTGAAGAGATTCGGGGTAGTTCGAGATCAGCATGAGCGCGGGGTGATCGCTCGCGTGGCGTCGGATGAGGTTGATCCCAGAATCGTCTTTGAACGAACCATCGAGTATCCGATTCACAAGGTGAATCGTGAACTCGCCGATACGAGATTCAAACTCGGATTGAGAGTTCAGGGTTTCGATCTGCGCATCGGGGTAGAACCCTGAGATCGCGCTGCGGAGTGCGAACGCGTCAGGGGTGCAATGCCCGACAAGTGCGATTGTGGGTTTCTCGGTTTCATGACTCATATTGAGCCTCCGTTCCGTCCTGCTCAACATCTGATACGGGCGCGATACGAACGCGATGTGCATCGATGAAACAAACCATAGGACCGATGCGGTGTTGCGTCGGTTCTGTGGAAAACGATTTCACCCCCCGAATCCAAGCGTTGATTGTCTCGCGAGAGATTAAATCCTGCCCCTGATTGGCGCAGAGTAGTCTGCAGACGCGATTGGGAAGCATGCCGAGCACCGGCTCGGGGAATGAACGAAACACCCGTCGATCCCAAATCATTCCATCGGGTGTTGAACTCGCATCCCCGATCGCTTTGTCGATCATCTCATCCATCATGGCTCGGATCGACATGAGATCGTTGGTCCAATCGGATGCCCGAGCCGCGATACTCGGACATACTGATCGCATCATGGGTACGACATCGTGCCGGATCCGATTCCGAAAATACGCATGATCCTGATTGGTCGGGTCGTCGCGCCAGGTGATTGCTGCACGCCTGAGCATCTGAACGATCTCATCACGCGGAATGTCAAGCATCGGGCGAACGAGGGTGGACCGTTCAAGCTGGGTCTTGGCTCGCATCCCAGTCATCCCGCGGAGCCCAGATCCACGCATCAGATGCATCAGCAGGGTCTCGAGTTGATCATCCGCGTGGTGCCCGGTCGCGATATATGGACAATCGTGTTCTTCTGCCAAGTCCTGGAGGACCGAATAGCGCCCGCTCCGGGCGTTTGCCTCAAGATTACCCGGAAGACTCTTCACCCGAATATCTCTCGACACGAACTCGACGCCCCACTGCTCCGCTCGGAATCGCACAAGCTCCCGATCAGCATCAGTTTCTTCCTCGCTTCGGATATCATGCCGAATGTGAGCGATCACGGATGATCCTGAGATGCGTGACAGGGCGAACGCGAGTGCGATCGAGTCCGCCCCACCGGAGCACGCGACGAGTGTCCGGCGATCCCCGTCGCGGGTAAGCTTGTCGCCCGTGAGCTCACGCCAGCGGCGCAGGATCCGCGCCACGATATCGTCGCGTTTCCAGTTCTGCGATTCTGACTCATCGTCAACGGGCTGGATCCTTGCATCATCCACACTCCGATGATAGAGTGGGCGATCGGTAGATACTTGCCGAAAAGTGGAGTCGAACCTTGCAACTCGGACCTGACGCAAACACGGAAGAACCCCGCCTTTCCCCGCAGGAGGCGAGTGGGGATACGCCAGAGGCGACAAGCGGAGAAATACAGGATCATCAGCCCACGAACTTCCTGGACCAGTTCAGAGCCGAAAACTCGATGATCCCCAATATCCTTCTCGCGTTGGGGATGATCATTCTGGTGGTCCTGATGTTCCGCTCGCTCAAGAAGACTCACAAATCCAACGCCGCACGGACCAACTCCATGGGCAGCCCGTCCGAAAGGATCGAAGAGATCCGTCATCGGGCGGAAACCTCGATGGAGCCCGCTGAGCGGCTTATGGTCGAAGCAGAGGACATCGCTCGCCGACTCGGTGCCGTGCTGGATAACAAGGCCGCTCGCCTCGAACTGCTGATCGAGGAAGCCGACGCCAAGCTTGACCAACTCAATCGGGCGGTCTCATCTCAGTCCAGAGCACCTCGAAATCCTGCGGATTCATCTCCGGACGAGCAGGAAGCACCTATCTCGACGCGTCCAGCGGTGCCCGCCCGCTCGATCGATCCTTCCCTCCTCGATCGCGCTCGTCTGGAGCAAGACCAACATGAGCGTGATACACGAGTCGCAGGCAGGATCGAACCAGAACAGGCCAACGCGCAAGAGCCGGAACCGGAAGAAATCTCAATCTCCGACCAGATTCACGAGCTGGCGACTCAGGGCAAATCATCTCAGGAGATTTCGCGCCAACTCAAGCAGCCTATCGGGCAGGTTGAGTTGATCATGAATCTTCAGAATAGAGCGAACGGCTCCTGATCTCAGTCGACCCAGTCTTTTTCAACACGCATCCCATTTGGAATGGTACAGGCATCTCCCGTTTCGATCATGCTCGCGACTGGATACGCCGTGTAATCGAGAGAAAACGCACCCGCGGGTCGATGATTGCCCGACAAACCGAGACCGCCGAAGGGGAGCTTCGAGCTTGCACCGGCTGTGCCACAGTTGATGTTTCGGCACCCAGCGCGACACTCATTGAGGAATCGGTTCTGCATTGATTCGTTCGCAGTAAAAATCGATGCGCTCAGGCCGTATCGGGTCGCGTTTGCCTGCTTGATGGCTTCATCGAACGAATCCACAACACTCACTCGCAGCAACGGTCCGAAGACCTCCTCGTCACACCCCGCATCATCGCATCCAAGGGTGAACTCATCGACCTCGATGATCCCCGGGGTAATGAACCACCCTGCCCGATCAGGCATCCGTGTGGATTCCATCAGGACACGCCCTCCGCGGCTCGCGACCTTTTCCTGGAACTTGAGCACGGAATCGAGCGCTTCTTCAGATATGATCGGGCCCATAAACACCGGCTCCTCTGAGCGAGGATCGCCGATGATCAGGTTCGATGCTGCTTTGAGAATCGCTGTGGTCACTTTCTCGGCTACATCTCGATGAACGATCAATCGACGCGTGCTCGTGCACCGCTGCCCGGTTGTGTTAAATGCGCAGCGGATAATCTCGGTGACGGCCTGATACAAATCCGCGTCTGGCATCACCACTGCGGGGTTGTTGCCCCCCATCTCAAGAGCGATGATCTTGCCCGGCTGGTCGAGATTCGCCTCGGTGATTGCCCTGCCCGCGCCCCATGATCCCGTGAAAAGGACGCCGTCGACCTCTGGACTCCCACACAGAGCGACAGACTCCGCTACTGCTCCGTGTACGAGATTGATCACTCCCTTAGGGGCATTCTCGGCTTCCAACGCTTCGTGGAACATCTCCGTGAGTAACTGTCCCACGCCCGGCGCCTTGTCCGACGGCTTGAACACGATCGTGTTCCCTGTGAGCAGCGCCGGGATGATGTGGCCGTTGGGGAGATGTGCCGGGAAGTTGAATGGACCGACAACCGCCAAGACCCCATGAGGTTGGAAATGGCATCTGGCTTTCTTTGAATCGTTGAGGTCAAACTCAAAATCTGTGACGCGATGACGCCCGGACCATTCCCCCTCTTCAAGGGTTATGTCCACCTTTGCACCGACAAGATTCGCTTCGGCATTCGATTCCCACAGCGCTTTGCCGGTCTCATCTGAGATCAAAGAACCAAGTTCTGATGAGCGTGCTTTCGCAATCTCTTGGAACATTCGAAGCACAGCTATTCGTTTATCAATCGTGGTTGCCGACCACTCGGGGAGCGCCTGGCGTGCCGCATATATCGCCTCGTGGACTGCCTCAACGGAGGAGGTGCCAGACCAGACGACCTGATCCGGTGCCGCTGGCATCGTGGAACGGATGGAATCGCCAGCCATTGGTTGCCATTCACCCGCGATGAGATTTTTCCCGTCGATGGTGACAGTCGTTCTACTCTGCGTGCTCATTGATGCACCTCTGTTGCCTATAGACTTTCTATCTCGTTCTGGACGCACGCTTTGTCGTGGTCTTCTTCGCAGATGCTTTCGATTGTGATTTCTTCTTCTGGGCTTTCTTACCGCTCTTTGGGGCAGCTTTCTTCGCTACCGACTTCTTCTTAGAAGCTTTCGATGCTGCCCGCTTCTTCTCATCACGACCGGGTTCGATCGGTACTCGCATCGGTGTACAGCCGGCCATCATCCCCGGCTCGGCCCGGAGTGCAATGGCTGTTTCTGATGTGACACGGATGCGCCCCGAACGATCGATCTGGAAGGCACACTGCACCGCCCGGAAATCGCCGTCATTGTTCAGAACTGAAACGATGCCGGCTTTATTCGTCTGTTCGTGCTTGATCGAAGGCCCCAACTCTGCGGAGAAGGTGTCTTTGACGATCTGGATCTCATCCGTTTTGGCCGTGATGTACGGGCCGCCATCGAACGGATCGACAAACCCGTGGTACTCAAACCCGAGACGCTCAAGCATCCGCCGAGCAGGTACAGTTTCCGGGCCGACCTCACCAACCTGCGCCCTTGCCTGGGGCGGAAGGAGAGAAAGATGGATATCTCCCTCAGGAAGCAGGTCTGTCATGAAGTTTCGGGAGTACTGACAAAATCGATCGGCCTCGTCATAACTCAGCGGGATAAACCTTCGCCCGAGGGTATCCCACACGAGAGACTCACCCTTGCTGGAGATCGGAGCCATCAGTTCCGCCAAAATGGTTGGCCGGAACATCTTTCGATGCAGCGCGATAAAGTGGAATCGAACGAGTGAAGTGAACTTGCCCAGCTTGAGCTTGTGGCCTCTAAAACTCGGTTGCATGATCAGCCCGCCGAGCTCCGTCGGACCTGACTCATCGAGGTACACGCGTGCGACAGTGTGCTTCGTCCCGAACTTCAAGTCTTCCGCGTACTTCTCACGCGTTTCAAGCTTGAAGCAGACATTCGGGTGTCCGACGCCGCCCATCTGTGAAACGACCTGTGAAGAACCGATACACCCTTCCGTGTTCAGTTCCTCGATGACGAACATGAAAATATCTGCCATCGCGGTCTTTTCGGAGAGGCCGCTGGAAGTGCTTTCCATCGGTGGTTTGTGGACCGTCTTTGCATCGCGGGCCGCACGCAGAAAACTCTGCCGTGAGTTACGAATCTTGTTGGCAATGATCTCCTGATCCGGTGGCAGGTTGATGAAATGCACCATCTTCGACAGCTTGTGCAGTGTCGGCAGATCCGAGTTCATTGCTCGTCGGACGACGAACTGAGGGGTTGATTTGGGCATAGATCAGCCCTCCTGCGCGACGCGCGAAAGTGCACGCTCGAGGCACTCGAAGACGCGAGACCAGTCTTCCATCTTCATGACTGGCAGCGGCGGGAGCATCCGCACATGGAACGGGCCGTGTCCACAGTAGAAGGAGATGACCCCCTCCTCGTACGCGTACTTGCAGGTCTTCGTGACCTTGGCCTTCTCACCCCCAAACGGGGTGAACTTCATCATGCCGCCGACACCGCCGACGAGTTCCTTTGTTTCCGGCGCATCTGGGAACCAATCGGGATGCTTGTCGATCAGTTTCTTCACCTGTGAGCGGAACTCAGCGTGATGTATGGCAAACTTTCCCTTTGGGCCGTAGTAATCATTGCTGCTTAACTCATCGAGCAGCAATGAGCCGACGGTAAAGTCGCTGGTGTTGCCGGTGAATGTGCCACTCAGAAGACCGGGCTTTGGGTTGTATCGCTCGGTCCAGAGTGTTGCGCACGCCTGCGTCATCTTGCCTACGCAGAACACATCGACATATTCACCCAGGTCATACTGCTCATACGCGAACATCGATTCGGTCCGCCCGAAGCTTTGAATCTCATCATCCCAGATCGCGATGCCGTTGTCACGACAGACATCCATGAGGGCCTTGAAGAAGTCCCGCTTGGCCACATTGAAGCCGCCCTCACCCTGCACGAGCTCGAAGATGAAGCACGCGTGCTGCTTGGGGTAGCGTGTGATGTATTCTTGCAGACGCTGGACGCAGTAGTCGGTGAACTTCGCCGGACCACCCATCTCATCGGCAACTGCATCGTTATAGAAAGGGATGTAATCGACCTGCGTCGAAAGCGGAATACCAACGCGCCCGCCCGCCGAATCGCCGATTTGGGCCATGGTGACAGATCGTCCCATGAAGCAGTGCTCGAAGGCAATCACCCGCGAGGCGGGAGCGTGCTTCTGGTAGCACACCTTGATCGCACTCTCGTTCGCCATCGCGCCCGATGTTGTCAGGAAAGCATGCTTGAGGTTCGAGCTGCGGGAAGCGAGTTTTACGAGCTTTTCGCCGAACTCGTACGCACCAAAGTTGGTCTGCAGGTTTCCGTGCTTCGTGGCCTCATTGATGCCGGCGACGAGTTGCGCCTTGATGACCTTGGGATTGCCATGACCCAGGAAATGAACCCCGATACCGGTAAGCATGTCCCACTTCACCGAACCATCAGCCATCTCCACGAGTGCGCCATTGCCCGCCCCCGACCCGATGGAGGGATAGACAAGGTTGTTGCCTTTGACCGCTTTACATCGCTCGATGATTGATTTGAACGATTCTGCGATCTCGGCATTTGGAGCTTTGGTGTCTGTAATGCTCCGGTTATGCTCCATGACCTGCTCGACGAGCGCATCGATGCTTGACTGGATCGCCGGGTCGTTGCTGATCGCTTTGCCTGTTGTTGTGTTGGTTGCCGTCGTTGGTGCCGACATGACATTGCTCCTCTGTATCAAAGAGTTGAGGTTTACAGTGCCGCGGAACCGCCTGCCGAGAGGCGTGCGATCAATATCGCAAGCAACTGGCAGCGTTCAACGAGGCTCGAAAGATCAATCCATTCATCCTTGGTGTGCAGCCCGCCGCCACGCACGCCGAGCGTGTCGATCGTGGGCAAACCAGCGTTCTGAAGCACATTCCCGTCACAGACTCCGCCAGTTTTGGCGAAGGGGAGTTTCTGCCCCAGCGCCTCGGCGACAGATCGAGCACGGAGCGCGAGCTGTTCGGTCTCTGGGATCAAGGGTTTGGCCGGTCTGTTAAAGCTCCGGTATACCTTGACCGCGGGCATCGCGTCCCCATCGGTTTGTAACGCATCAAGCTGCACGCCTAACTCATCGGCAATCGAGTTGTCCGCAAAGCGTACATTCCCCCAGGCAAAGGCAGAATCGGGAACCGCGTTCGTCGCGACCCCACCCTTGACAGGTCCGATATTGAGAATCTTGCCTCGCTCCGGCTCCGGGAACCGGGATGACTCTTGAATGCATTCCGCGAGCTTGACGACTGCCGAGACTCCGTCTGTAAACGCACGACCGACATGTGCGCTTCTTCCCGTCGTTTCGATCATGAACTGCCCTGATCCAACACGCTCAATCGCGAGTTCGCCACCCGGGAGCGCCGGCTCAAGCGCGAGCCCGAAGTCGTGCAGCTTCGCCTGCTCGATAAGCGCCTGCTCGCTGTGGTATGTCCCGGTTTCCTCGTCGGCATTCATCGTGAAGGTCCAGTTGGCCCCCACTCCGCATTCCTCGAGTGCCTCCAAGGCAGCGACCGCGATCACAAGCCCCCCCTTCATATCGACACAGCCGGGGCCCAACGCGGTCTTTCCATCCGTTGCGATTGAGAGTTCTCGAAAATCACCCTCGGGATCGTGCACCGTATCCAGATGCCCCGCCACCAGCACCCGGTTCTCCTTTGCACCATTCAGTCGTTCTGAAACAACCGTCGGAGGCGTGTAGTAGCCTTGCTGGTCGCCTTGAAGCCAATCCGGCTTGGGATCTCCAGGGACCATGTGCGTCTTTGCCCCCAGCTCCTGCAGCCGGATACCGAATCGCTCACGCGTCTCTTCGATCGCGGGTTGATTGTTGCCCCCCGTAGGGATTGAGACATGGAGACGAAGGTCTTCGAGCAGATCATGAGCCCGAGATTCGATATTCTTCGCGACGCGTTGTTCAAGTTCTGTCAGTTGCACAGGCGAGTGTATGGGCGGATCAAATCGCCCTTCCAGCGTCAATAGCCCCGATTTCTGCCGATCGCGGTTTAAACCTGATAGGGCTAGAAACGGTTTGGAAATTTTCTGCGCCTTCAATGCGATCTGGAATCAATCACTCCCAGATCCACGACGACGCCGTTGCCAAAGTACACATCCGCGTTGAGCTCATCCGAACTCAAAGATGTCAGCACAACACCTGTCCGTTGAGACGCCAGCGCATTTCGCAAGTCCTGGATCGAGGGCCCCGCGTGACGAGCGTTGTTCCGTTCATTCGCATGGAAATGATAATGCGCCAGAGATCGGTCACTAAACCTGAACATATCGTCACTCGCTACAAACCGCTCATCGCTGATGCGATCACGCTGCCGCGGCCTGAACAAAACGGCTCGCCAATCGAACTGGGAGCCACTCTCGATAACCCCGCCGTACTCAGTTGAGTCGTCTTTTTTGTCCAGCGCCCGTTGGGTGAACAACTGCTTCTGAACTTGCTCCGACTCCAAAGACTGGTCGACCACAAGCACCGTGAGCAGGTCCCCCCAGCTCATCCGGTCAATCCAGTCGCCCAGGCGTTCAAGCCGTGGCTCTTCGCCTCGCCCCGGCTTCCGTTTATGGACGGTTCGTCCACGAAGCCTGGAGTTAAGCAACCCAAAAACGCCTTCTCGATCCAGATTGAGCCACCCGGGCTGATTCTGATGCACCCATCTGATTGGCTCAAGATTCCGCAACCGCAAATCTTGTCGCTGGAAATCCTGGAGCGAACGAACCGCTGACCGGGTCTCTGCCCACCATAGCTCGTTCTGGGCACGGTTCCGAGCGTCTTCATGGTGCCGGAGAGAGCCGAGCCAAGCAACTTCCATACTGGTGTCAGGAAGCACCCCGAGTTCGTCCCTCGCCAGACGAAGATCCTCGATGAGTTCTCGCGATTGGGCATCGATCCGCTCGTCCGCGATATCGACGGATGAAATAAACTGGTCACGCATCTCGCCGGACTGATCAAGACGCCCGAGCAAGCCCCATGCCTGATCACGGGTGCGATCACCGCTGCGGAGCACCGCGTTCTCCTGCTGTGTCGCAGTTTCCTGGGTCGGGTTCAGGAAAACATCGAACACGACCCGTTCGATCGGGAAGTCTCCGCTGAGGCGTTGGATCGCCTCGAACTCCGCACGATCTTGATCTGGAACCCCCGGAATTGGTCGGGAGAGACTGCGCACAAACGAAGGGATCAGTTCATCCCAGCCAGATTCAATCGCGTGGTACGCAATCACACGCACCGCCTCCTGATCTCGCTCGGTGGGAAGCAACAATCTCGCCATCGCTCGCGAGTCTGCGTCCCCTTCAGTCGACCGATCTGACATCAGAAGATCGATAATCACCAGTCGCAGTTCGGTATCCGTGCCACCGGACCATGCGAGATTCTTCATGGCGTATCGCGTGCGTTCGCGATCCCTGATGCCCTGCTCAACCTCAACCCAGGCCGCCTGAGCCGCCGCGACCCGATCACGCTCGAGCAGTTCCGGGTTGCGCAAATCGAGCAGAGGATTCCCAGAGGGCTCATACATGCTCGAGGATGAGCACGCGCAGAGGAGTGTGACGGATGAGAGTGACAGGATCAATGCGAGCTTGGTATGCGTCTTCATCATCTCTAGTGTAGTGTCGTGTGGCACGAAACGCTGGAACTGCGGGGTCGAGAACACCTAGAATGACGCATGGTCCATGTCACCAAAGGCGGCAATCCGATCGACGATTCCAAACCAGCTGACTCAAGCGAGGGGTTATCGATTTCTGAGCGAGTCGCGCTGGTCATCGATCGAATTCGGCCCTCCGTACAAAACGATGGCGGCGACATCGAGCTCGTCGAAGTCACCCAGGATGGAGTCGCACGCATCAGGATGCACGGTGCCTGCGTTGGATGCCCCTCTTCAAACATGACCCTCCGACTCGGGATCGAACAGAATCTCAAGACCTATGTCCCTGAGATCCGGTTTGTAGAATCGATCGAAGACGAGTAATGATCAGATTCAGCGGACGGCTGAGCTCGCCCACTCCGTAAATCCCTGTTTCCCGCCTCTAAATACGCCCGAAGGTCCGATATCCGCCGGGGTCCTGTGCGTAATTACAGTCATGCTTAGGGGTTATGAACCAGATTCTTCTTGCCCCCCCTACTCACACTGGTATACTGCAGCATCGGGACAAAGCCGTTCCGACATACGGAGTGAGCAACGGATGCTGGTCATCACACGAAGAGAAGGCGAAGAAGTCGTCATCGGAGACCCCAAGAACCCGATCGGCGTTGTTCGAATTGCGAGCGTCAAAGGCGAACGAGTACGCGTTGCCTTTGATTTCCCGCGTGATGTCGAGATCCACCGACGAGAGATCGCGGACCAGATCATCATCGAGATCGAAGAGCCGCCCGCTGTGATTGGCGAGATCAAGCCAGCGACTGCCCAATGATTCTGAGTCTCTAAAGTACAAAGACGACACTCAAAAAAACGCCCCGCATTGCGGGGCGTTTTCGTTGTGATCCGAACGAATCGAATAGATTACTCAGGTGTACCAGAGCTCATGTCATAGACCCAGCTCTCGATTGCACGATCAAGCTCTTGGATTTCACCTTCATTGAAGAACAACCCGAGTTCACGCTCGGCAGCCTCAGGCGAGTCGGAGCCATGAATCAGGTTGAAAGAGTTCGATACCCCAAAGTCGCCACGAATTGTGCCCGCATCGGCCTTGGATCCGAATGTTGCCCCCATCATCGAGCGTGCGATGGTGATCGCACCGATGCCACGAACGGCCATGACACACACGGGTGAAGAGGTCATGAACCCGACGAGCCCGTCGTAGAAGGGCTTGCCCTGATGGTCTTTGTAGTGGGTCCCCGCGAGTTCCTGGGAGATGGTCATCATCTTCATGCCGACGATGGCCAAGCCCTTCTCTTCGAAGCGGGTGATGATTTTGCCCATCAGACCGCGCTGGACTGCATCGGGCTTGAGGATGATCAATGTGGTTTCCATGCTGGGAATCTCCGGTGTGATGTCCGTCTCGTCCACGAAACACGCCCGTCCCGTGGGGTCGAGATGGTAGGCCCGGCCCACGCAATCGTCATGATGCTGGCCTTGCACAGTTCGCCAGAATCACACAGCTTGACATATCGCACTTTCACGATATACTTGATGCATGAACACTGTTCCCCAAATCACCCCCATGGCCCACATGGAACAAGCAGCAGGCTGCCTGAAGGTGATCGCCCACCCCGTTCGGCTCCAAATGATTGAAGTCCTGCTTGATCACCGTTTAAGTGTCGGGGAGTTGGCCAAGATCACGAACACCCCTCAGAATGTCGCTTCGGAACACTTAAAACGACTCAAGGACCACCAACTCATCTCGATGGAGAGAGATGGGAGATATGTCTATTGCCGCGTTGTTGAGCCAGGGATGCGATCCATCATCCAGTGCATCCAAGCTCGATATACATCCCCACCAACTCCAAACCCAAAGCCGTAGCCAATTCATATCGCATCCTTGCGATATCAAGGAGAAAACCTGTGACCAGCAACCCAATCATGAAACTGCTGAAGGAACCGAGATGGTCGCCGTACCTCGTCGGGACCTTGCTGGGCGTCCTCTCATGGATTACCTTCGCGACGATGAATAAAGCACTTGGGACCTCCACGACGATGGTCCGGGCCGCGGGAGGCGTCGAACGCCTGGTTGCGCCGGAACATGTGGATAATGAGCCTTACTTCGTGAAGTACCTTGGCACCGCCGCGGAACCTAAGCCTGTGATCGAATGGCAGTTCGCGCTCGTGATCTTCCTCGCGATCGGAGCGTTCGTCGCAGCAACGCTCAGCGGGAAGATCAAATCCGAGCATGTTCCGGACCTGTGGGAGCAGCGATTTGGCCCTTCCAGGTGGTTCCGCTACGCTGCTGCATTTCTGGGCGGCATGATTCTGATCATCGGCGCTCGCATGGCAGGCGGGTGCACATCAGGTCATGGGCTCTCGGGTGGGATGCAACTCTCTACCTCAGGATGGATCTTCATGGGTGCGATGTTCGCTGGGGGACTGCCCACTGCCGCATTGCTGTACGCAGGTCTCCGCACGAAAGGTGGTGCATCATGAACGCCTGGTTTGCTGATCCAACAACACTCTTGCTCGGAGCCATCACAGGGCTTTTCTTTGGCTTCCTCTTGCAAAAAGGCGGGGTCACCAACTTCAATGTCATCGTCAACCAGTTCCGGCTCAAGGACTTCACGGTCCTGAAGGTCATGATGACCGCGATCATAGTCGGAGGCCTTGGGATCTACGCGATGCGGTTGATTGGTATGGATGTTCCGCTGCACATCAAAGGAACCGCTCTCCTTGCCAACACACTCGGCGGCCTCATCTTCGGCGTCGGCATGGTGATCCTCGGGTACTGCCCCGGGACGGCGGTCGCTGCCATCGGCGCGGGCTCTCGCCATGCGATCATCGGCGTCTTGGGCATGCTGGTCGGCGCGGGGATATATGCCGAACTCTACCCATGGCTGAAGGCGAACATTCTTGAGGTTGGCAGCATCGGTAAAGTCACCATCCCAGAGCAGATACACATCTCGCCCTTCGTTCTGCTCATCCCGTTGCTGATCGGCGCGATAGTGATTCTGCCAAGACTTGGGAAGAACGCATCCAACCCGTCCCGAGTCTGAACCTGCCAACACTCAACAACACCCACACCCGCATCGCGGGTGTTTTTATCTGTATTGCCCTGGGTTATTAATCGCACCATACCCAGAGTTGAACCCTGTGCGCGCACTTGATTGAGCGTCCGCGATATCTCTCAATCGGTAGTAGCTGCCACCAACGCTGGTTTTCACATAGATATCCCACGAGTTAAACCCCGTATCTCCATACCCCGCATCGGGGTCATCATTCCGAAACCCATTGGTGGGCGGCCTGAAGATATCGACATGCCCGTCCTGGTAGTAGGTGGCCCCACCGCCATCGTGACGGGTAGTCCATTGATCGAAGTTGCCCCACGCCCCGTCCGTGACTCCTTGCGGCCCGTTGTTGTTGAACCACCAGGAGCTTTCTTCGATGATGAGTGGCAATCCGTCCATACGGGTCAGTTTGTTGTTGCCCATGGCATTGTCGAACTGGGCCCGGCTGAGTTCATCATCGTCCGCGTGTGTCTGGTTGAAGTACCAGACATCGAACTGCACCGTGTCCTTTGCTCCCTGCGCGGGTGCATTGAAGGTGTAGTCGAAGTTCAGTTCGCTCTCGCCGTAGAAGTACTCACCAAGCCTTATGTTGTCCGGGTCATCCACGATGCCCATGGGATCCCGCCTCTGGTTTGTTGGGCACGCGACGATCTCATGGGCATTGTCAACATAGTCCATCAGCAACCCAACCCCCTTTCGTCGCGATCCGGGGTTGTTGTATAGGTAGGCCCAGTTGATCGTGTTCAGATCACCTCGCGCGTTTCGACGCCCTCGCGTGGTCTCGAATCGGCCTGTTGGCATCGATCTTCCATCGTAGTCGTATGCGTACAAGCTATTGGCAAGGCCGAGCTGCCTCATGTTGGAGAGGCAGATCGTTTTCTGGGCTGTTCTCCGGGCCGAGCCAAGTGAAGGAAGAAGGATTCCGATCAGCAATGCGATGATCGCAATGACCACGAGAAGCTCGATCAGCGTAAACGCGCGGCTCACTCCGACGGGTTCACCCCGCTTCTGGATACCAGTTCTGAGCATGTTGAGACCTCCACACGAGCGTGTGTGAGGCCAGTTTAACATAAATCTGACAATGCGAACATCGTTTTCTGGCATCAATTTAATACAAGAGCAAGAGACTCATCTATGGATGGCTCTGAACGCCCGTTCCGCTCATCGTCTGAGCGTTGCTCTCGCCGGAAACACCCACTGGTCGGAAGATCTCGATGGCGAGTGTGTCGTCCTCTGGAGGCAATCCCCCTCTGAATGCCGCGACCTCTTCAAGAATCTTCTCCGCCAATAGTCCTTGCGTTGAATCCTGAGCTCCCAGCACCGCCTGCGAGGCAAGTAATCGCCTGAGTCCATCAATGTGGAACATCTTCCCCTCAAGGCTTCGTGCTTCGATCGCCCCGTCTGTATACGCAATCAACGAGTCGCCCGGCTCGAAATCGACTTCGATCTGCCCCGACTCGAAATCGTCATCAGAGCATGCTCCAAGAACAAATGTTGTTGGATCGAGGTCCTCAAGGGTCCCATCGACACCCCGGATAAAGGCAGGCGGATGGCCACCTGACGCGTATTCAATTTTTCCACGCTTGTAGTCAGCGCGGATACAGACCGCGGTCGCATAGATCGAGTGCTTCGCAAGCGTGAGATGCACATACCGATTGAGCCGCTCGAGCATATCACCGGGCGAGATATCTGAGTCTTCCGCAAATGCGATATCGATCTCGCCGTGGAGTCGATTGACAGTGAGTGCCGCGGGAATCCCGTGACCGGTCACATCGACAATCACGACGGAAAGTCTGCCCTCATCATCGCTGAGCTTTGTGTAGAGATAGTCACCACCGATCTGCCGCATGGGCTCATATCGGTAGGTGTAACAGAGGTTCCCGGTGGCAATTGGGGCCGGGAAGAGTGCCTCGTGGACCTGGCGGGCATACGCGAGTTCCTGACGCAGCATCCCGTACCGTTGATTCAAGAACTTGTTCGTTGCTCGCTGCACACGCTGGGAATGCTTCACGCCTGAGATGAATACCGCGGGTGTTGCGAATGCGGCGTAGAGGAGGGTTGTCACGACGGCTGGTATCCACCCTTCGCCCTCGATGACCATGAGACTGAACGCGCTCGACAAGAGTATGGAGATGACAGGGACCAATGCCTGCTTGAGTGTCCAGGGGAACATGCAGCACGCTATAAAATGGGCGAGGATGAACGCGGCAAGTGAGGGCCCGCCACTCATATCCATCACGCGGGTCCCGATCCCCTGGACCCCGTCGAGCATCACGAGCCCCATGGTGATGTAGATGATCGTCTGACTCTGAACTCGCTTTCCGAGTACCAGCAGCAACGAGCCGAGATACGCACCAAACCAGATCACCGTCGTGAGGAAAAAGAACGCTTTCTGCCCGCTGTTGGTCAGCATATTGGCGATCCCCGTCCCCTGCAGCAGCAGAACGATGTAGATCGTCATGAGGATCAGACCGATCCCTCCCCAGACTGAGATGAACCAGATCAAGCGGGTCCGGAGCAGATCGTCCGTCTCCTGCCGGAAAGTCCTGCGGAACTCAGTTGTCTCAAAAGATGCCGTTGTCAAGATTGATCCCTGCTGTGGTAATGGCCTTTAAGCTCTATAGATTTCCAATATCAAGATATCGTCTGATGCGTTTCCTGCACGCTGATTTTCCACATCTTCGAGGATCTGGACCGGCCACCGCTTGGATTGCTCCACCCAGTTGCGTGAAAGCACCGATTCAACCCCCTCAATCCCGTACATCGTGTCCCCGCTGACCCTTGCCTCGCTGACACCGTCCGTGTATGCGATTAGAGAGTCTCCCGCTTCGAAAGGGAACTGTTCCACACGAGTTTGAAGGATTTGCTCGACTCCAACCCCGAGCACAGCGCCGGAAGGCATGATCCGCGTGAGCTGCCCACGAGCATCGCGCAAAACCGGCGCTGGATGCCCCGCGTTCGCAACGAGAATAACGCCCTTCTCCGGAACGACGCGGATGGCGATCGCAGAGACGAGCACGGCACTATCGGCCAGAGTGAGACACACATAACGATCCATCGCGTTGAGCAACTCGCCAGGTTCGATTCCCGGGTCCTCACCAGTCAATCGCATGAGTTCGCCTTGCAAGCGATTCGCCGTCAGTGCCGCTGTGATGCCGTGCCCGGTCACATCGAAGAGCACGAGTGTGACCGCGGAGTCAGATTCACCGGGGTCCTGGATCGATGCGAATACTGAATCGCCGCCGATCTGACTCATCGGCCGATAGACATAGGTAAAACGGATCTCGCCGGACGACTTGGGTTTCGGGAATCCACGCTCATGAATCGATTTGGCTGCCTGAAGATCCTCACGGACCTCGTCATATTTGCTTTGGATGAAGTGCAGTTCGAACTGATCCTGAAAACGGGACATACGGAAGAACGAGATCATCACACCTGGGATGGTGACCGCAAAATAGGAGAAGATCGCCGCGGGAACCGAGTACCCTTCTGGGTGTTCCGCGATCAGCATGCTCAGGCTTGCACCAATGATCCACATCAGACTGAGTATGAGTGTCTGGCGTGGACTCCATGGCAACAATGCAGCCCCCATCGTTAGCCCAACGAGCACACCAACTAAGGCGCCTTCGCTTGGGCCGTCTTGCCCCGCGATACCCCAACGAATCAATGCGACGATGCCCTCGACAATGATGATCAAGAGCGATAATCGAACACACCAGAGTTTGTGGAGATCTACAAAGTAGACGGTGATCGCAGCAGCGAGATAGAACAATGCCCATGTGAAACTGAGTACGAGTTGTGACGCCCCCACAGCCCCCTGACTCATGAACTGAATGAGTATCATCGCAATCCCAAGCAGCGCCAGGATGCCGAGGAACTGCGCGGTGCTCCGACGAACTTCCGACTCCGACATATTGTCAAGGAGCCTGTTGGATTCAAAGTCACGAACCGAGCGAATCAGTTGTCTCATTTGTTGGTGCACGCAAACATCATACGCACACTTTGACCTGAGCAGATACGCCCTTGTGTGAATCTCGTCCGGATGAGCAGATCAACGATTCTTGCCTGGAACCCACAGGACATCCGAGTTCCCATTGTCGTTGGCTACACGGGCAAGAACGAAGAGGAAATCAGACAGCCGATTCAGGTATTGCATTGTCACGGGCGAGGTTGTGCTCGGCTCAGCTGCGATAAGCATCGTCACAGCACGCTCTGCCCGCCGGGTGACCGTGCGAGCAAGATGGAGTTCTGCAGCCAATCGGGACCCGCCGGGAAGCACGAAGCTCCTGAGTGTCTCCAGTGGAGCATTAAATTCATCGATCAGGTTCTCGAGCATCTCGACACGGGCGGGCAGAATCCGCAATGCGGCTCCTTCTTTCTCCTCGTCTTTGATCGGAGTGCACAAGTCGGCTCCCAGGTCGAATAGATCGTGCTGGATCGACTGAAGGACTTCTGCCACAGGGGAGCCATCTGACCTCGCAGTGTGGACAACCATACCAAGCACGGCATTCGCCTCGTCTACCGTGCCATATGCCTCGACGCGCGGATCGTGCTTGGCAACGCGTTTCCCGTCGCCTAGCCCGGTCTCTCCCGCATCACCCGACCGTGTATAGATTTTCGTGAGTTTGACCATGGAACCACAGTGTATTCCGCTAGTTGATGCGTGTACTGTAGAGACCAGCCACGGAGGGTGACTTGAGCAGTTTGTACGCGAAACAGAGCGAAACCAACCCGGTCCGGATCGAAAAATCTGAGTGCGAGATCACGGATTCAGGCTTGAAGATGCGATGGAAGCCGCGGGCCGAAGAGATCGTCACGCTGGATCTTTTTGAGCGTGTGCTCGCCGCCCGGGGCCTCGGGAGTGAAGCGGAGGCATTCCTGACGCCTTCGCTACGGACCTTGCACGATCCAACCCAGATCCCGGATCTAGAACGCAGCACTGATCGGATCCTCCGAGCGATCGAAGAGCGAGAATCTATTGTCATCTTTGGCGATTACGATGTGGACGGTGTGACCGCGTCCGCAATACTGATCCACACGATCCGCGCAATCGACCCCGCAGCCCGCGTCAGATCCTACATCCCGCATCGAGTAGAGGAGGGGTATGGGCTGAACGAAGATGCTATCCGAAAACTCCATACCGAGGGTGCCTCGCTGATCGTCTCAGTCGATTGTGGGATCACTGCGATCCAACCCGCTCTGATCGCGCGTTCGCTCGGTATCGATCTCATCATCACTGATCACCACAACCCGCCAGCCTCTCTCGATGACATGCCGGAGGCATTTGCTGTGGTGCACCCGCGGCGTCCGGACTCGGAGTATCCGTTCGGTGAACTTTGCGGAGCCGGGGTTGCGTTCAAGCTCGCATGGAATCTCTGTGTCGTACATTCTAAGAGTGAACGAGTTCTCCCCCACTTGCGTGAGGTTCTCGTCGAGATGCTTGGCTTCGCCGCCCTTGGTTCCATCGCAGATGTGGTGCCGCTCGTCGATGAAAACCGCGTGATCGTCAAGCACGGCCTCCGCCAAATCCCACACGCACGCAACGAAGGACTCCAAGCCCTTATCCGCGCTTCATCTCTCGATTCACACAATATTGATACTGAGGATGTCGGATTCCGCCTGGCTCCTCGCCTGAATGCGATCGGTCGTCTGGGTCATGCGCAAGATGCACTCCATCTCATGACCGACGCCGCAGGAGCGGAAGCTGATCAGCTGGCGGAAAATCTCTCACGGATAAATGATCAACGCAAAGCGATTGGTGAAGCGATCTTCGCTCAGGCCGTTGAAATGGCCGAGTCTCTGGGGATGACTGCAAACGATCGACGCGCGATTGTCCTTGCTCACGAGGAATGGCATCCGGGAGTTGTCGGGATAGTCTGCTCGCGTCTCGTAGAGCGGTATGCCCGCCCTGTCGTACTCATGCAACGCGACGGTGACATCTGCAAGGGCTCAGGCAGAAGCATCGATGGATTCAATCTGCACGCAGGACTGGATGCATGCGCGGAACATCTCGTTGGATACGGCGGGCACGACATGGCCGCGGGAATGCGGTGTCGGATCGAGAACTTCGACGCGTTTGCTGAGTCATTCATCGCCTACACCAATGGCAAGCTGCTTGAGCAAGATTTGGTCAACACTGTTCGCTATGACACTTGCGCTGCTGTTGAAGATCTCTCCGTTTCCTGCGTCGAATCGCTTGAGCGGCTCGCACCGTTCGGCGCGGGAAATCCCACTGTACGGATCCGGATCAGGAACGCGAAGCTTATCTCTGAACCGAGCCCGTTTGGACGAAACGGAAACCATCTCTCGTTGCGTATCAGTGACCGCGCCAACCCCGGGGCAGCGATGAGGGTTGTCGGGTGGAACTGGGCATCGATGCGAGATCGAATTCCCCCCGGAGCACCGGTGGAGCTCATCGTAGAACCAAAAATCTCCCGCTGGAACGGGAGAAGTACGGTTGAGCCGGTGCTCATCGATCTGAAAATCAGCTGAAGAAGCTTATTCTGTCGTGGAGGGAGATGATGCGAAGGTTGCACCTCTCGTGAACTCTGTTCGCATTCTCGCGTACTGCGCGTTCGTCGGATCGAGCTCGGATGCATGCGTGATGCTCATGAGCGCCTTGTTCGGCATTCCGAGATCCCGCTGGATCACCCCGCAGAGAGCATAGAGAACCGGGTCACTCGGATTCTTATCAATCGCAGACAGGATTGACTTGAGTGCGCTGCGATGATCCTCGTTCTCACGGTGATACATCGCGTAGAGCATATAGCCCTCATGCGATTCTGGAGCGAGCGATACGACTCGTGTCGCGGCTTTGCGTACCGTGCGGAGATCGCCGATCATCATCGATGAGTTCGCCAGACCGATCCATGATTCAACATCACTGCGTCCCTCGTCCTGCGAGACGATGCTCTGATAGATAGAGCGGGCTTCGACCGCGCGACCGGTGTTCATGAGTGCCTTGGCGTGCAGTACCTTCAGATCCTCTCGCGTTTCATTGCCAGGCTTCTTGAGGAGGTGAGAAATGCTCTTCTCTGCATCTCTCCAGTCGCCAGCCTGGATCTGTGCGTGGATGAGGTTTTCTGCGATCCCCTCGTCGTCAGGAGCGAGAAGGCGGGCCTGAAGGAAATAATCGACCGCGAGCTCAGGGTCCTGCTCGATCAAGGCGATGTGACCGAGTGTTTGACGGATACCCGCGTTGTTCTCAGACATCGGGATCGAGTTGAGGTACATCTTTGCTTCCTCGATTCGATCGAGGTCGAGCATCATCTCAGCCGCGGCGACAGCATAAACCGGGTTGTAATCGTCGAAATCACAGGCCATCTCGAAGTGCTCACGCGCCGAGTCGGGCTCGTTGATCCGTTCGAAAACGATTCCCAGGTAGTAATGCGCATCGGGCTCTTCGGGGTTGAGTGCTGTCGCGGTTTGCAGCGAATGCAGCGCGTTTCCGAGATCGCCCATCTCGATCAGAATACGCCCCTTGAGGACATGTGATTTGACGACCGTGTCATTGATTTCAAGCGAGGTATCTACCTTCCGGAGCGCTTTCTCGAGGTCACCCGCAAGAAAGGCCTGGCGTGCGAGTTCCCATTCCGTGGCACTCTTCAGGAAGCTCATCCGCTCCTTGGCCATCGAGACGCCCTCGCGGGTGTAGTTGCCCTGCCCGGAACAACCAGCGAGTGAAAGAAGGGTCGCGGCGGAAATCACTACGGGAAGTATTCGCTTGTTCATCATTTGACGGGACTCCTGAGTCAGTGGTTCGTGATGCGGGTCAGATCGACCGGAACAGACCGCTTACTCAGTGAAATCCGCAAAATCGTCACCCTCGGTTGGCACTTCGGTAAACACGGCTTCCGAATCGGAATCCTCGCCTACGACATAATCGAAGCTCATTGGCCAATCCAGACGCAGCGCGCCGCCTGTAGGCAGCGGGATGATCAGTTGCCCGCTGAATCCAGCGAGAGATTGAGCGACAGACTCCTCGAAGACGGCGTCAGAGTCCTGCTCGAACGAATCGAACGAGGATTCCTGGCTGACCTCGGTTGTCTCACCGGTAACGACAGACTTCATCTCATCGAAGTTATCCGCCGGGATCTCACTGAACTCTTCAGCCTGTGCAAAGGTCTGTGGTTCTTCAAACTCGACTTCTTCGAATGATTCGGGCGAGTCGATTGTTTGATCCGATTCGGCATCGACGGCTGAGAGCTGATCCGTGGGGACTTCCGCGAATGATTCCGCAGGGACCTCTTGGATGCCGGGTTCGAACGATTCAAACTCGATATCTTCGAAGTCGCCGACATCAGAAACGGGTTCGCTACTGGCGGATTCCAGATAAGAATCTACGAAGTCGCTGTCCTCAGCACTGACACCGGATCCGGCCGGGTAGTTCAGCTCATTGTGGAGCATGCCATTGATGATCGAACGCGAGGGGGTGGTGCGAACCTTGCCTGTAAGCTCTGAGCGGAGTGCTCGTGCATCTGCCGACTGCGGGCTCAGGCTGAGGGCACGATCGACCTTCGCGAGCGCCTCTTCGATATTACCATCGTCTGCATACTGACGGGCATCGATGAGAAGCTGGCCAACACGACGCTCACGCGACCAGGGGAGAAGCCCCTTGCGTGCACCGAAGCGTGCGTGCTCGATGTACTGATTGCTCATTTCACCGACTTCTGCCAGCACCGTGTCGTTCACGATCGAGGGCGTGATCAGGAAGATGATTTCCGTGCGTCGAGTCGAATCATCAAAGCCCTTGAAGGCATTCCCAACGAGCGGGATATCACCGAGCACCGGAACCTGAGTACGGCTCGAAGAGGTGTTTTCGGTGAACAGGCCACCAAGCACGACGGTCTGGCCGTCACGCACCATGACATTGGTATTCATCTCAGTGGTATCTTCATCAGGGATGGTGACATTGTTGCCAGCACCGTCTGCCACTGTTCGGAGTGCGAAGTTCGAGACCTGCGGGCGGAGTTCGAGGCGGATGAGTCCGTTCTTGGACACAAACGGGCGAACCGCGAGCTGGGTGCCGACATCGAGGAACTCAACGCTTTGGGTGGTCGAGGTATCGGTGGTCGTCGAGTTGAGGTAACCCACACGGGTCCCGACGAGCACGCGTGCCGGCTGTCGGTTCAGGGTAAGAAGCTTGGGATTTGAGACGACGGTCACATCGGTAATCTCATCGAGAACTCGCATGAAGACGCCGACATCCCCATTGACGAAACCGGCTTTCAGCGTTGCCGCACCTGATGTGTTGCCGGGGGTGGACTGCAACGCTGTGCCGTCGCTCCCGCCGGGGACATCTACTGCGGTCCCGTCGACCGTTTCACCTGAACCGGTGATCAATCCGTCGACCACACTCAGCGGCCCGCCAGTACCAACAAAGTCAGTGAAATCGAGGTTCTGGATGAGAGCAAAGTCCACACCGAATGCGTTTGCTTCGTTCAGGGTGGTCTGGAGGATCGTCGCTTCGATAAGAATCTGAGCGGGCTTGGTATCGAGCTCATTGATCAGCGATTGGATCTCTTCGATGTTCTCTTCATAGTCGTGCACGACGATCGTGGCACTGCTCGCGTAGGTATCAGCCCCGGAGGGTACGCCATCTGTGATTGTGAATGCTTCGGTTGCCGCGTTCGCGGTGATCGAACCATTCTCAGAGAGCAGCATCTTCGCGAACTCTGCGGCGTCTGTTGAGTTCAGGTAATCGAGGTCGATGATCCGTGTCATCGGCTGACGAGAGAGGGCCTCAAACTCTGCCAACTCTTCTGCGGTGTAGACATAGATGAAGTTGCCCTTCTCGATGTAGCCGAATCCGTTCACATGGAGGATCGAGTCGAGGGCTTCGTAGAAAGTGACGCCGTAGAGGTCAGCGGTCACGGTCGCCTGCACATTATTGGAGCTGATGATGTTGCGCGAGGACTGAATGGAGAGGAGCTGGAGGATGTTGCCCAGGTCCTCGTTATTCACATGCAGGTCAACAAGGTCATAGTCCGAGACTTCGACGGCACCGTTCAGGTTGTCGATGCCTTCCTCGGTTGCTACGGGGTCAGTGTAATCGATGGGTTCAGCGTAGCTCTCGTCGTAGACCGGCACATCTTCGGGGTATATTTCATCATCGCTCTCGGTCTGAGCGGCCTTGGCTTGGCTTTTGAGTGCCGCGAGTAGACCGAACCCACCCGCGTCCTGTGCGGTAGCATTTCCGGCAAGGAGCGAGAGCGCCAAGGCGGGCATCACGCCGTTCTGGAGGCTGAACCCGAGAAGGTTGAGCTTGAAAGTACGATTAGGCTCGATGAAACTCATGTCGTTGATCCTCAGCGTTGCGGCTGCTGCCTCTGTCTGATCCGGAGCGTCCCGGGAGGTATTGCTGCATTTCGATCGGCAATCTGACGGTGTCACTTTGCGTAGACCTTGTGTATTCGGGGATGCCGTGCCCTTACAAGCGGCACCAACTCGCCCGATAACACGCACGAGGGTTGATACACTGGGTTACGGATGCGGTTCGCGAGGACGCTCAGTTCCCTCTGGATCGGATGATTCTTCAAGGATCAAATCATCCGATGAATCATCTGCCTCGGCTGCGTTGTGCTCTTCCCGGGGGACTGCATACGCACTGCGTGGGATGTCCGTCACGAGTCGGAGCTTCGCCCATATCAGAATCCCTGCGAGTGCGCCAAGACACAGAAGCAACGAGAGATTCCTCGTTGCGTTCCCCGCCTGTGGACTCTTGAGCTGATGATTGCTGTCGTTGGATGTGCTCATCGCGCGGCTCCTTGTCCCGAGAGACTCGGAATCCAACGCGTCTTCCTTCAGCACGCGTTACAAAGTCGATGAATAGCAACGACTTGCTTGCAGGTTAATCCAACTGGGTGACAGTGATACGACCGGTAAACGCTGCAACATCAATACGGAACCGGCTGAGTGGGCCCGCGAGCACGACCGATCCCCCATCGCTCAGCGTGCTCGAACCCGCTGTGGCGACAGGACCGCCAATCTCATCGAAGATGAGGACATTGTCACCGTCGAACTCGACCGACTCGATGAATGTGCCACCGAACTCTTCTCGATCGAATGAAACGACATAGCGTTGGTCCGGTCGATTGATGTCGTAGATCGCGTTGTTTTCAACATCGATCGTTGAGTCCTGAACTTCGACCAAGGTGTATAGGTTCTCATCGACATCGAACACGAGTGCACGCTGCTCCTGATATCCCAGCGCGTCCATCTGGGCAAAGCTGATATCAGAGACAAGCGTGCGAACCGCGGCCTGGATCCGGAAGACACCGGCCTGCGAGAGGTTCGGGGTCACAACAGCCGCTGCGATGCCAAGAATGGTGACAACCACGAGTACCTCGATGAGTGTGTACCCGCGGCTCAGGTGATTCGTATGGCGTACTTGCTTCATTGCAGAGACCTCGCTTGCTTGCTCCGCCCCCATCAACGCATCATGGCAACGGGAGTGGTTCGTCATTCGCGTCGAACCCGCCAGCCCAGATTTCACCCGTTGTGTCGTTGTAGATCCAACCGTGAGCGGTTTGGTACGAACTGTCGGGGGAGGTGCCGATGATAATCACACGCGCGTTCTCGCCCCCCACATATGGATTCGCGGGCGCTTCCTTCAGATACTCACCCGTGTTGGCGATCAGATCACCCCATGTGCCATCGCCCGCGGTAACTGAGGGGAGTTGATTCTCGTTTCGTGCCTGAAAGACCGCGACGGCTCGCTTAATTTTTTCCAGCTCGTGCACGGTCGTTCCGACGGATGCCTCCTGGGTTGCGTTGCTCATCGCGGGCACGATGACCGCCGCAAGAATCCCGAGAATGACTACGACAATCAATACCTCGACGAGTGTGAATGCCTTGTGATTGCGTACTTGAAGCTTCATAGAACTTACCCCTTCAATCCAAGTCGATCCGGCCCGTTTCCGGGCCGGATCGTAAAGCTTAGCTTTCAACCGTAAAAGTTACGGCTGGATCGCAACGATGTTGCCAGTGGCACGGTCATATGCCCAGCCATCGGTGCTGTCTGTGATTTCGTAGACGCTGTCACCAGAGCTGAAGCTGGTATTCGCAACAACAGAGCTCGAGTTGGTGAAGGGGTTGACCGGGAGTTCCTTCAGGTAGTTCTCGCCGATCATGGTGTCCGCGGTGCTTGAATCGCCCCAGCCATCAGTGACGAGGTCGGGGTAAACACCGTTGTTACGAGCAGCCCAGAGTTCGAGCTGATTCTCGATGGTCGAGACCTGGGTCGCGACATTACCACCACGCGCTTCATTCGCGGCGTTCGTGAACTGCGGTACGACGATCGCGGCGAGAATGCCGAGAATCACGACCACAATGAGGATTTCGACGAGGGTGAAGCCCTTCGCCTTGTTCTTTCGGGTTGCATGCATTGGTTTAGTCTCCTTGCAAACGACTCATGAGTGACACGCTGTCGGTCCGGCCTCGCCGGTTTCCCTGGCCCCGCTCTCCAGCGAGAGCCCGGGGTCCCCTGAGCGGCAACACACCGCACCACGCAAACATCAGCGTGCAAACTCATCATCGTCATGCCCAGAAACTTGAGTGAGTCTCGCATGAATCAGTCGTGTTAAACACCCCCCAACCGTGCGCTCTGCCACGCTGTTGACGCTTATGAGGGCTCAGACGCACTTGGATCGAAATGAAATCGGACCTGCTCATGTCCGAGAAGCACAACATAAAAGCGGGCACTTGGCCCGCTTGGTAGAGAACAGGATGATGTGTTTGCTGTCAGTTCGTTTCCGGAACGAAAATCAGCTGCAGCAGCGTGTCGTTTTCGACCTCAAGGGCACCCATTGTTGCTGCTGCGGTCTCGGCCAGCTCATCATTCTCTGATTGAGCAAGCTCGATCAAGCGACGGATCTGGCGGTTATTGAGCTGATTGCCATATCGCTTGCCCGAGTCTGAGACAATCGTCAGCATCTCAACCTGCAGGTCTTCGCTTACCTCAAGCGCTTTATTCATAATGGCCTGCTGTGCCTTCGCTTGAGGCATGTAGGAGATGATCTCCGCGACATCGAGCATGGTGAAGCCCTCGACTTGGCCGAGCACATCGATCAGGATCGATGCGGCATCAGAGATGTTGAGGACCTCGTTATTCGAGATCGCCAAGTTCCGGAGGACCTCAATCGCTCTCGTTGCGTACACATCTGCTTCTTCGGTTGAGATCGGACCACCCGATGCGACTTCCAAGAGTGTCTCGACGGAGTTATCGAAGGCTGAGCCGCTGATCGATTGGCGTCGGACGGAAATGGTCTGATCACGCCCATACTGACGCTGCATAGCGACGAGATCATCCGGCCCCATAAGCGCCAAGACTGGAGAAACGGAGGTTTTGTTCTCGGTTCGAGCTGTCTCGATGCTCAGGAGGGTGTTGTCGAATCCTTGGGCGCTGACAATCAGATCGATTGTCGGAGTTTCCGCGATCGAAGCAGCAAGCTCACCGAGCCCGCCGGGCGATGGGGGGAGCACGGTGAACCCAACTCGCTCAAGCGACGCGCGGTACTGGTCGTAGCGTTCACGATCCTCGCCTGTAAGAATGACCGCGTAGCGTGCGGAAGCATCCTTTACAGCACTCGCGAGCAGCGGGATGACCCGCTCGGAACCGTTGAAGGATTCGCTGGGCAACGCATTGCCGAGGGCCAACGCCGTTTCGAACTGGACCCGCCGGTTCTGGTAGTTAAGCGATTCGAGCAGGGGGTAGCGCCCATCGATTTCCTGCCCCCAGAGCGAACGAGACCCTGCGGTCTGCGCGATCGCCTGGATGGCACTGCGGACGAGTGGCGTGTCGCGGGTATCAATCCCACGACGAAGGACTACCTGATCGATCTCTGGGCCAACCGCCACGCCGAAGTATTCTGCGTCGCGACGATCACTGCCGTACATCGGGTTCTCGTACCCTTCTGGAGTGTCAAAGCTGCGTGAGTAGTTGGAAGCAACCCAGAGCGCGAGGGTTTCGTCGTTCTGCGGGTCGAGCGACAATGCACGCTCGGCCAGACGCATCGACATCGCCTCGTGGAACACAGGTGTACGGACAGGGACCATGACCAGACCCAACCCTGGATCGAAGTTCCAGACCAGCTGGAAATCCTCATTGGGGAAGCTGGTTAGTTCTGCGGGCTCTGCGTAATACGAGTCCGCGAGCAATGCGTACATATCCGCCGTATCGCTGCCAGGGTTGCCCCCCAAGCGTGATATCGCACGCCCGGTTGCCTGACGAACGGCGTTATTGGTGGTGTTCTGGTATACATCAATGAGGACAGGGAGGCTCGTACGGTACGGGATAAGCCCGAGTACTTCAGCGACGGCTTCCTGACTCGTCTCATCGAGCCCGGGGAGCGCGGCCATCAGCGGTGCGATGGCTCCACGCCCCAGATCGACCATGAGCCGCTGAACCTGTGCCTTCAGCGCCAGATCCTTGTTTTGAAGGTACGCATCGAGCAGTTGGGGCATCGCATACTCGCCAGCGAAGATCAGACGCTCGCGTGCGAGGGTGCGTGCTCGCAAACCGCCCGTGAGCAGCCCGATATTGCGTGCAATTTCCTGAGGATCACGAGCGCGATCGAGCTTCCCATCACGGAACATCGACTCGAGCTGTGCCGCGATCGGCTCAAGAACGGGGACCCGGAGTCCAGCTGCGATCGCTTCTTCGAATCGCTGCTGCTCGCGAGAGCTTTCTACGAGATCCACAAACTCGGTTTCTGTGATCCCAGTCTCAACAAGGCGTGTCCCCAGATCCGCCGCCACATCAAAGCGTGCGATCTTGACGAAGTGAATGAAGTCGCGGAGGAGCTCCAATCGCTGTGTCTGGACTTCGGATTCTGGCTGAGCCGTAACTGACGCGCCCTGTGCCTGAGTCACGGGGATGGCGAGACCAGAGCCCGCGAGAACCAAAAGCGAGAGGGACAGGCCGGTCAGGTTTCTGTTCTGATAACGCACAGTCGTCTCCTGTGGGACAGGGAAAGTCCAGATCGTCGAGTGTTTGGAGCGCAGTAAACCCGCGATCCGGGGGAGAGCCATCATATACGAGTGGATCGCTCGTGTGTTGCCGAGCAGACCCGAAAGAAGGGCAAAGTGTATCGGACGACAGCTGCAATCGTCAACGCGATCTGGCCATGCCCGAGCTCCCTGCGAGGGCCCAGAACCGCTGATTTAGGTTATTCTCCCGAGTCCGGATATCCGGGAAATGCCCGAATCTCTTGCGAATTCGGTGCAGACATCAAGCACAGGCATGTTGACGACGATGAAGCGGGTGATGTGGCGCGTGAGGATTGCGCTGCTCCACTTCAAGTCTGTACCAGAGGTGAGATGATGCCTGTAGAAAAAGATGTGCTTACAACTGGGGAAGTTGCGAAGATCTGCAATGTCGCCCCCCGAACGGTATCCAAATGGTTCGATTCCGGCCAACTGAAGGGATACCGCATCCCCGGGTCGAAAGATCGTCGCATTCCTGTGACCGAGCTTTATCGGTTTATGAAGGCGCATCACATCCCTATGGATGGAATTACATCGGGCAACACCCGTGTCCTTGTCATTGATTCGGACCAGGAAGTCTCTGATGTCCTTGAACGCGTTCTGATGGACCAGACGAACTACGAGATATCCACAGCGAACACCGCTTTCAGCGCTGGGCTCGAGTGCGAACGGTTCCGGCCGCATGTCGTGCTCATCGATATCCATATCGCTGAGTGCGAACCACGCGAAATTGCACAGCTCGTTCGTTCGAGCGAAGCCATGCAGATGACCCGCCTGATCGGCATGTCCGGAAAGCTCACCGATGGGCAGGCACAGGGGCTCCGCAGCGCAGGATTCGATGGCTTTCTCAAGAAGCCCTTCCAGGTCCGCATGGTCGTTGACGCGATCGAACAGGCAACAAATATCGCCGCCTAACTAGATTCCCAATAAATAGCTCACCACCACTCACCCTCGATCGCAAGGACGCGATCGAGGGTGATTCTGTATCGACCAACCCGTGCTTTACGAACCGGGAGTAGACATAAAGCCCGCCACTATCTAGAATGATTCTAGATTAAGCAGCCAATACCTACTCAGGAGGGACACAATGACAAGCATCGAGACCCACGACCCGAAGAAGCAGGCCCCGATTCTCCAATCATGCGTGGCCGCTTCGATTGACCTTTCGTTGTCATTCAAGCATCTCCATTGGAACATCCGTGGCCCCAAGTTTCAATCGATTCACGAGTTCCTAGATATCGTGATCGATCAGGCCCGATCCGGGACCGACGAGCTCGCGGAGCGCCTCGTAACGATCGGCATGCCCGCTGAGGGGCAGCGTCACAAGCTCCAGGAATCGCCTGTGCCTCAGATCGAGTCCGGTTTTATGCGTGATGATATTGTGCTTGAGCGTGCCGTCGCAATCCTCGACGAAACCGTCAAGGTGCTGCGAGACGCACAGAGTAAACTCGCGGACATCGATCCAGTATCTGAGGACCTCGTGATCGGTATCCTCGCGGGACTCGAGAAATCATTGTGGATGCTCCGTTCGCACCTGGTACCGACAGATGAGTGATAGCTCAACCATGTTGAATCACAAGAAAAAGGCACACCACTATGGCGTGCCTTTTCGCATTTGATGTTAAGCACTGAAAAGTTTACTTCATCTCACCCATCGCTGCTGCGAGGACATCGCACGCTGCCTTGAGATCCTTCTTGTCGATCATCTCCGTTACGGTGTGGATGTAGCGTGTGCCGACGGTCACGCCGACCGCTTTCGCTCCCGCTGCGGCCTGCTGTGCTGCGGCCCCGTCCTGCCCGCCTGCACCGAGGATTGAACGCTGGTATGGGATACGGCTCTTTTTTGCGATCTTCTCGATATTCTGAACCATCTCGTAATCCGAGATAAAACTCGAGTCTTTGATGTGGAGCGCGAAGCCCTTGCCCTGAGTTGTAACAGATTCTGCAGCTGGCACTCCGGGGGTATCGCACGAGAGGGTCACATCGATCCCGATGCCGTAGTCAGGCTTGACTGCGTAGGACGAGGTCTTTGCACCACGGAGCCCCACTTCTTCCTGAGTGGTGAATGCGACCACGATGTCGCACGCGTTGCCTTTTTTAGATTTGATGAATGCACGGACGGATTCGATCCCGAGCCAGCAGGCGACGCGATTGTCGAGCGCCTTGGATACGCACTTGTTGCCGAGCTCCAGGAATGGCTCATCCATCACGACATAATCGCCAATCTTGATATTCTTATTGACCTGCGCGGGGCTCATTCCTGTGTCGACAAAGAACTCCTTGACCTCGGGAACCTTCTTGCGATCTTCGGGTGAAGAAATGTGAACAGGTCGCCCACCCGGATTCATGACGGCTTTGAAATCACCGTTGTCGGTGACGACGAGTACGCGACGCGAGAACAGGTTTCTCGGGTCGAATCCCCCGGCTGGTGAGAGCCAAAGGAACCCCTTGTCGTCGATGCTCGAAACATAAAACCCGATCTCGTCCATGTGACAGAGGAGCATAAGCGTCTTTGCCTCGCCCTTGCGGAGGTTCCCCGATGCGGTCCGCGCTTTACGCCTGCAGATCAGGTTCCCCATCGCATCAACCTCGGCCGAATCGAAGATGTCTTCGATCTCAGATTCGATGAGTTCACGGACACGCTCTTCGCGGCCGGGGACGCCGGAGATTTCGCACAGACGCTTGAGAAGATCAATATTCACTGGGGGTGCTCCTTGGGAGAGTTCATGTATCAAGTTGGTTGTGAACAGATCGTAGCGTCCATACCCAGGAAATCCCACGCGATGATGCCCTATGGCCCTATCGTTTGCCATGAGTACTGAGCCCACCAACTCCCCCCTGCATGAACTCCATGAACAGCGAGAAGCCTTCTTTCTCCCATACGGCGACGAGTCCGGGGTAAGCATGGTCGTCGAGACCTTTGGTGACCTAGATATGGAATACGCGGCCCTTCGAAAGGGCTGCGTGATTTTCGACGAGAACCATATGGGCACGCTTGAGATCTCGGGTTCAGAAAGACTCGCGTTTCTCAATAACATGCTTACTGCGAAGGTCGACGACCTCAAGCCAGGAACATCGTGTTGGAGTTTCTGGCTCAATCGAAAGGGCAGGATCGATGCGGACCTTCGGGTGTCAGAATCGCGCGACAGAATGCTCGTGCGTGTTGATCGCCATCTCGCCAGGAAGACGGCTGAGTCTCTCGACGCATTTCTTTTCAGTGAGGATGTTGAGATCAAGGATGTGAGTGAGCAGGTTCATCGCATCGCTGTCCATGGACCAACGGCGAACCAACTCATCGCGAAAGCATTCGATATCGATCTTGAACTCGATCCATTGCGGAATCTGACGACCGATTGGAATGAGCATCCGGTGCTCATCGAACGAGACGATCTTTGTGGCGAGCCGGGATTCTGCCTCTGCGTCGAGCAGGAGCAAGCAACCTCGCTGTACAAGCATCTGCTCAATATTGCGGATTCAAACTCACAACTCAAAGCACGCCCATCGGGATGGATGGCGATCAATACCGCACGGATCGAATCCGGACATCCTCAGTTCAATCTTGACTTCGGCGATTCGAACCTTCCCGTCGAATCGGGGATTATCGACCAACGAGTGCATTTCTCGAAGGGATGCTACCTCGGGCAAGAGGTTGTGGCTCGCATGCATGCGCGGGGTGCCTGTGCACGAACAGTGGTAGCGATCCGGATCGAGAATGAGCAGATCACGCAGGAACAAACTGAAATCCATCAGCCGACAACTGGTTCTCAGGTGTTTGAGATAGGGAAGGAAACCGAAACACCCGTGGGGATCGTCACGAGTTCTACGATCTCCCCGATGCTTGGCGCGATACCAATTTGCTTCGCGATGGTGAAATCCTCGCATGCTGCGGCGAACACCGAACTGATCATCAGCGCCGAGGGCGCGATGGTCACCGGCACCGTGCAAGATCAGCTCTCGTTCTGGTCGAAGGCATCCTCAGGCGGGGCGACTGCCCGGTAATGCAACTCGATATCATCATCGATGACCTTCGTTCGGCTCAGTCTCAAGCGACGCATCTGATCCAGTGTGGGCACCTGACGACCTATCGCAACAACCTTCGCATCGGCATCACCCATTACACCTGGCGCGAGATGGACTATTGCCTCGTTTACCAGATTGTGCTCGAGCAATGAACCGAGCAGCCGTGGGCCGGACTCCGATAGAATAGTTGAGATTCCATGCACCGTGTGCATGTGACGGAAGCATTGTGCCAGATTGAGGTGGTCACCATCGAGATCTGCATGTTCCGCGATGATCGATGTGCCGGAGAATCGCATAGGATCGCGCGTGTACACGATTGTTGATATCTCGTCGGCACTGCGGACTAGCTTGGATTCACGCGGCAGTCGCCCTGCTGTGTCGAGCACAACCCGTTTCGCAACGCGACGGACAGTACGGCAGCCTCGCGGAGTGAGCATTGGATCGTCAGCGAGTGCGGTGCCGATCCCGATCATTATGGCGTCTACTTTGGCACGCAGGCGATGCACGCGACGACGGCATCGCGGGTTGGAAATCCACTGACTCTCACCCGTTCTGGTTGCGATGCGGCCATCGAGCGTTTGTGCCCATTTCGCGATCAACCATGGCCGGCCTGTCGCAACTCTATGAAGGAATGGTTGCGACAAATGTGTCGCGTTCTCGCTCGAAGGACTGAGTTGAACCTCAATGCCAGCGGCTTCGAGTATGGACCATCCGCCGCTGGAAAGATCGTGCGGGTCGCGTGAGGCGATCACAACCTTGGCGATTCCAGCCGCGATAACCGCCTCTGTGCATGGTGGCTGCTTGCCCCTATGCGAGCATGGCTCGAGCGTGCAATACAGCGTGGCATCTTTGGGATCGTGCCCGTTCGCAATGCAGTTGGCGATCGCGTCGCGTTCGGCATGGATATCTCCATAGCGCCTGTGGTGCCCAACCCCGATGACCTGATCATTTTTTACGATCACCGCACCAACAAGTGGATTGGGCTCGGCGTATCCGAACCCGCGAGAAGCAACGCGGGCAGCCAGGTCAAGGTAGTGCTTTGACTTTGAGTCACTCATGCCAGACGCACCATCTGGGATCGCTGCTCGTAAGAAATATGCTCGCGGGTGTCACCGAGCCAACGACGGGCATCCTGAACATACCCGGCAGTGGGCTTCAACTCAGGGACCCGGCTGCACCAGTAGGTATTAAACCGCATCATCGCAAGTTCACGAACAAGCTTCGCAGCCATCGACGCGAGGGCAACTGGAAAATACGCCGCGTCCGCTCCGGGTGTAAGGAGCACGCCGGTGTGCTTGTCGCAGGTGTATCGAGACGCTCGCGGCGACTCTTCTTCTATGGATACCTCATTGAAGAGGTGACTGAGCATTGGGCCGTATTTCGTTCGTCCACTCTGACGATCGCAGACAACCCTCGATACATGCCCCTCTGATAGATGCGTCTTGGACGACTCGATCAGTTCACGCAGGGCCGTGCCCGTCGCGGCCGCCTTCGTGTGATGGCGAGTATAGAGACCATTAAACTCGTGCTCTCCCACCACACGCACGCGGATATCTAACAGTTCTATACCTTGCTTGTGCATCACGCTTTTCAGTTGATTCGCCTCGATGCCGAGCATGTCAGCGGATACGCCCAAGGGCAGATCAATGGCGTTTCCACGATACCACTCGCGGTCATCCAGTGAAGCTCCGAGCAGCTTGTGCAGTGCTTCGTCAGTCTCAGGTGCGTTCCCGTTTCGTGCGGAGAGGAACGATAAAACACCCCGTTCGAGATGGAAGAGCGGATGTTTCGTCTTGCTTGAGTTCGCAAGCTTGAGATCCTTGGAATCCCCCACTGCGATGCGGGTCTTCGCTTCGCGTTTGCTTTTACACACGCAAGCATCAAGCGTGCTCCAGAGATCTGGCGGAGCTCCCCCCGGCTCCCACCCATCGATTCGCATGGTGACACTCGCAACGCATAGCGGGCCGAGCATTGGCCCGTACCCCGCTTCGTCGATTCCTGTGTAAATGAGTCCCATCCCTCAATTTCCTGTGTCTTTGATCTCAAATCGCGTTGGTTACCGGAACCCCCGAGCGGACATTCGTTGTAACCCGAACCCCAGTATATGAAGACCGAGCCGCTCGCTCGACCCAAGCCCAATTCATTCCGATCAGAGTCAAGTGGCCCAGAACGAGAGGGCCCCACCCATGGAACTCATATCTGTTACCGAGGAACCGATCGTCATGAATGCAACACCAACATCATCCGCACGAATCATCCGCCTGACCCTTGGGCTCTCTCCGCTCGCCATTGCGATGGCGGCAGGGCTCACCGGGTGTGGCAGCACCAACGCGCTGACCCGCACCGGCAATACCAACCAGTTCACACCAGAACACAAGGCCACGCTCGCAAGCGTTTCGCTCGATCCATCGAGAACGAACGGCGACTTCACCCCTGAGAGCTACATCACCGAGGGGGGCGAGATCGAGCTCCCCCAGAAGTGGGTCTCCGAAGCACGCCAGGGCAGCGCATCCATTCAAGCACAGCGTGCAAACGCTCAGTCATACGAGGTATTCGCCGAAGCTCAGTACACTGAGTCGATGGCGGGCGCTGACGCGAACCTGCAGGACGGCTTCGTATCACGCGACACGGGCTACGCAGATGCGGAACTGACTCGCAGCGTACACAACGCCAACATTGCGAAGCAGAACTCCGACATCGCAGCACGCGAGTTTGCCGCCTCTTCGAAGTGGGAACGCCAGGAAGCATTCCTCGTCGCCTCCGTCAAAGAATGGCAAGCCGAGATCGAACGCATGCGTTCGGAATCGGAAACCGAATGGTCGGCAGCACTCGCCGAGCACGACCGGATGATGGCAAGCTATGAAGCCGTGCGTGATCGTGGCCAGGCGGAGATCGATTCGATGATCCAGACCGCGGACTACACCGAGCAGCGCGCGATCCAGAAATCTCAGTCGCTGCGTGTTCAGGCGAACACTGTTGCAGAGCAGAGCCAGGCAGAAGTCAACAGCCTGAACCAGCAGATTCAGACTGTCACCGATCAGTATAACGCTGAGTACGCACAGCTCACTCAGCGTGCTCACTCACTCGATGCACAGATGAGCTCCGAGATCGCGACACTTGACGCCCAGGCAAACCAGTTCCAGGTTGCGGACGCTGATGAAAACTTCAAGCTTGAAGTCGAGGCGGCACAGGTCACCTATGAAGCAACCATCTCCGAGGCTGAGCAGGTCCGCCTTCTCGCTCAGGAGCAGTCCGCCCGCGACCGTGCCCAGTACGCACGCATGAGCGCCGATGCCCAGGCAAGCCTGGAAACGGCGAAGACCACCTTCACTGAAGCGCAGCAGTGGGTTTCGACACAGTACGCCAAGTCCATGGCGGACATCCAGAACACGCTCGCACAGGCAGAGCGCTTCGAGCAAGTCGCTCGCAGCGCATATGTCAAGGCCGAGGTCGATGCTCGCGTTGCCGCAATGAAGGCAGAAGCGGCACACAACAAGGCACTCGCCGAGGCTGAACTGAATCAGATCCAGGCAGAGGCAGAAGCCGAAGCCAAATCGCTGCAGGCAAAGTTTGCCAAGGAGTTCGCCGATCAGGCACGCAAGGGTTCCTTCGTTGTTCCGAGCAATACGGACAACTTTGAAGAAGGCGTGAGCGCCGCAGACAACACGCCGGAGCTCGCCAAGTCCGGCAAGAAGCCCGTCAATGTTGAAGCAGATCGAATCGCCGCGTTTAAGACCGGGCTCGCAAAGGCTTCACAGCTCCGTCAGCAGGCAGACGCTGACCGTATCGAAGCGATCGCACAACGCGATGCGGAGATGGGCAAGTTCAACGACTGGTTCGCCGGCAAAGAAGCTGATTTCCATGCAACGATGGCTTCCGCCGATGCATTCCTTCAGAAGTCCAATGCCGAAGTGGACCGCATGTTCGCGAACCGCGACGCCATGCTCGCTTCTGCAGAGACCGAACGCAACCGTGCCCTCGTCGAGGCCGATTCCGGCCGGACCGAGATCCTCGCAACTGTCGAGACCCTCAAGGGCAGCTCGGCAACCATGAACAAGAAGCGTGACGCGCAGGTCAAGCAGCTCTTTGCTCAGGCAGAAGCAACCAAGCGTATCGGCGAATCCCGTGTCGCATCACTCAGCGTCCAGCGTGACTCCGCGCAGCGTCGCGGCCAGGCAAAGAGCGCTCAGCTCCTCGCGGAAGCCAACTCGCTCGAGCAGTCGCAGCGTGCGGTTGTTGCCCAGATGCGTGAAGAGATCGAAGGTGCTCGCCAGATCCTCGACGCTGAGCTTGCACGCCTGAACCAGGCGGCACAGAGCTACATGGCGATCGCGAAGGCAAACTACGACGAAGGCGTGGCGATGGCTGATGCGTTCGAGCGTATCGCTGTTGCGAACACCGCAGAACTGACCGCGCGTCACATTGCCAGCAAGAAGCAGTCCGACGCAGATCTTGAGTACATGGCTTCCGTAACGAATGCCAATGAGCTTCTGCGTGACGCAGAAGTCCAGCGCATGTTCGCTTCGGCTGATGAGCAGCTCGGGTACGCCAAGGCACAGGACATCGCGACCCGTGGTGGCATCGAGGCGGACTACTCCGTCGCGATGGCGTCCGCGACCCGCGAGTTCACCGTTGCCGATGCACGCGAATCGGGTGTACGCACCCGCTTCGATCATCGTGTTGCGGCGACCGAGTCCGACCGCAACCGTGCATATGCCGAGATTTATGCTCAGACTCAGCAGCAGGCGGCACGCAACGAGATCGCAGCTGCTCAGGCCGCGACCTACTCCGAGCAATCGCTCGCAGCGCTGGAGCGTCTGAACCAGACCTCGAAGACCTTCCAGCTCACCGCGCAGCGGAACTGGGATAGCCGTCTGGCGATGCCGTCGAACCTCGACAACCCGGCATCGGTCAACGAGCTCTACGAGCAGACCAAGCCCAGCTTCGAGTTCAGTAGCTTCACCAGCGTCCCCACCGACACTGAGTGATCGCAAACCTCTGATGTGAATCCATGGACCGCCCGGGCGTTGTGCTCGGGCGGTTTTTCATGTACTCACCAATGCTGTTCTCTCTTCTGAACTTTGCTTGGACAAAAGGACCAGAGTGCAGATGGCCGCGAGTGCGGTGAGCGTGGCGTTTCTCATCGTGATCGGTTGCCAAGAGTCCACCAAAGGTGCAATTGGCATGCAGCCACAGGATACTGGTGCGGGCGGCGGATCCCCCCACAACGCGGCGGCGTAGACGGTCATGGCAAGCAGAAACATGGACAGGCCCAGCGACCCCAGTGCCGATGCCCGCGCAGAGGTCGTGACAGCAAATACGACACCAGCACTGAGCGTGACTTCGCTGATAGCGACACCCCAAGCGACGAACTCGATGGACCACACTGGGAGCAACTCGTGCGACTCGATCGCAGACCGGAAAGTGCTCGGATCGGTGGCTTTTATCAGACCCATGACCAGCACCAGCACACCCGCGAATCAAACCAGCACTCGAATAACGGAACGAAGGAATGACAATCCACTCATGCCGCACGCCTTTTCCGGCATATCTGAACGACACCGATCAGGATGATCATCCCTCCCGCGATGAGGAACGGCACGCGGAACCGACGCGTAACCAGATCGTTATACGGCTGGGCCTCCTTCGCAGATTCACCAGCGACCCACTCTCCGGCCTCATTCTGGACATACCCGCTGCTCAAAGCGTTGAGTTTCTGATCGACCCGGATCTTGTGCTCCTTCATACGCTGAAAAACTCGTTCTGGCAAAAACTCATCTTCGCTGGCGTTCATGTCCAGTCGAGTTCTGACACGAGTAAACGGTGTTCTGGATTTGACTCGAAGACCCAGCGGCGTGCCCTCCCAATCAAACTCAACTGCTGGAGAAGAGTTCGGATCCGTCGATTGGTTGCTCAAAACATACCCAGTTCTTGCATCTACCTTGAGTTGCCATGGAGCTCGATCCGGCTGAATCTGAGCTGGATCGATCGCGTGGTACAGAACACTCCAAACACCATCATCCATAAGTTCCGCATCGACGACCATCTCGGGATTGTCACGCATAGCGATGAGAAAACACCAAGGAATCTCTTCTGCGATGCTGATCAACTCCCCAAAGTATGGGGCCATGTCCGCCAGCTCTTTATCATCAGCACCTGCACGATAATGCCAGCCATCTATCGCTCGTCCGGCGCAGCCCGAATGGGATGCGAGAAACCAAGCATTGTTGATCGCATCGTAACCCGCTGTCCTGATATTTGCTGCATTCCCGGAGGTCTCGTAGGTAACAATGACACCTCCCGACCAATCTGGCAGATACTCTTGGATTTGGTCAAGAAATTCCTGCCTGCCACTCTCCAACCCTTTACTCTGGGCCGAGAAAATGCTACATACTGCGAACAGTAGTAAAAGAGCAATTGTGTTTTTTTCGGCATGTATGAACCTAGCGATCATCCAACTCCACCTTCGCAACCCCCCAAGGCAAGTTTGAACCTTGAGATTTGGCCCAATATCAAATACCTTTCACTGAACAGGTCGAAATCCGCCCTGCTCCTTCATATCACCATTCTCTGCTGTGGCCGAAACCGAACTTGTTTCACAAATCGTCATCTCAGTCGTGGCTGCGCCACACGCTGACCATCCGCCAAGTGGTGGGATGAGGTCGTGAACATACTTACACACCTAGTCTGCGGGGGCCCGTCCTGAACCAATACTGCCCCAACCACTCACAGCATCGCTGCGACGCGAACTTTTTGATCAAGGCTCATCATTAACATGCCTCCCTGTCATGATTATCGATCTTGGCCCTTTACACCGAACCAAGTTGCCATCACTGGAGTACCGATGAGATTTTCCTCGTACAGCGGTCTACCTCCGTTGAAGAACTGCCAATGCCCTTTGATGACAGAAGAATCCGCGTTCACAACCGGGAACTCCCAGAGCTCTACGCAGCAAAATCCGTAGTAATCACTTGGCAGTGGACGCCCGCTCATCTTGTCGAGCGGCCTATTCTCCGCCCGGTACAGCAGCGCTTTCAGCGAGGGGAATGTGACTGATGATGACCGCACCGCACTGGGCACCGCTTCCTCGTACGGGACAGTGAAGCCCGGACGCATGAGTTGCCAGTCGTATACCATGGCCGCGGACATGTAGATCGAAAAACCGTTCCCCTCGACATCCGAGCGATCATCGATCTGTGTGATGTCATCGACATACCCACCCGCGATCATCGGCATGCCCCAGCGTATTGCTGTTGAGCGAGGACCACGCCCTATATTCGCGAGCGGATACACATCCCGATGGTCCTGAGTGTACATCGAGACCATGAAGCTATTGTCGCGGAGGCGGGCCATATCCCGCGAGAGCTTCGCGGTTGAGAATGCGCCTCCGAATGCGGGAAGGACCAGACCAATCAAAAGAAGAACCACACCAATCACCACCATGAGTTCAATGATGGTGTATCCGTGTGCACGAACACCTGCGCCCGCTGCATAATGTTGCTTCAATATTCTCATTATGTTTCCAGCATACTACCACACCATCTAGCGATCTATGACATGGCACTGTACCTTTTCTTGGCTTTGGGATTCACGGCGCAGCAAGAATGGGCATTGCGATAAGCAAAAACAAAGCGAGCCCCCGTTTCTAGGGGGGCTCGCAGGCGTAGAAATGCGGATGAGAGGACTCGAACCTCCACGGGATTTAACTCCCACTTGGACCTGAACCAAGCGCGTCTACCAATTCCGCCACATCCGCGTGGGGAGGGAGATCATTGGCCTCCCAACCCGATTTGGCAAGCGGGGAGTGGCCCCAACGGGGCATCACGCGCGATTAGGCCTCGGCGAACTCCGGCTGATCGTCCTCAATCTCTTCAACTTCCACGGCGACCTCCGCCTTGTTGCGTCCGGGGAGTCGGTTATCGAGGATCTGTTCCTTGATCTCTTCGAAGAGCTCCTGATTCTCCGCGAGGAACTCCTTGGCCTTCTCGCGCCCCTGCCCGAGGCGGACATCGCCGTAAGAGTACCAGGCACCGGATTTCTGTACGATCTTCTCTTCGACAGCGAGATCGACGAGGTCGCCGGTGATGGAGATGCCCTCGTTGAACATGATGTCGAACTCGGCCTGACGGAAGGGCGGGGCGACCTTGTTCTTGACGACACGGACGCGGACATGGTTTCCGACAGCGACATCACCGTCCTTGATGCTGCCTGTGCGTCGGATGTCGAGTCGGACGGATGAGTAGAACTTCAGTGCACGCCCGCCGGTGGTTGTTTCGGGGGACCCGAACATAACGCCGATCTTCTCGCGGATCTGGTTGATGAAGATAACGGTGCAGCTGCTGCGAGCGATCACGCCGGTGAGCTTGCGCATCGCCTGACTCATGAGGCGTGCCTGGAGTCCGACGACGGAGTCACCCATCTCGCCTTCGATTTCAGCGCGGGGGATGAGTGCGGCAACAGAGTCCACGACGATGACATCAACGGCGTTGGATCGGACGAGGAGCTCGCAGATCTCCAGTGCCTGCTCGCCTGTGTCGGGCTGGGAGACAAGGAGGTCGTCGATATTGACGCCGATTTTGCGTGCCCATGTGGGGTCGAGGGCGTGCTCGGCGTCGATGAATGCCGCGACGCCGCCCTTCTTCTGCGCGTTGGCGAGGACGGTGAGCGAGAGGGTTGTTTTACCGGATGATTCGGGGCCGAAGATCTCGACGATTCGACCGCGTGGGATGCCTTTGCCGCCGAGCGCCAGGTCGAGTGATAGAGCGCCTGTGGATATACCGGGTACGGCGTTGTAGGACTCCTCGTCGAGTCGCATGATCGAGCCCTTGCCGAACGCCTGATCGATCTGGGTGAGTGCCCGATCGAGTGCCTGCTTCTTCTGCTTTTCGTTTTCAGGGATGGGTTTGTGCTCGATTGCCTTCTTTGACTTGGCCATGATGTTGGTGCCTTTCTGGCTTGCCATGCGGGGCCTCGGGCGCTGTTGGGAGGGGTCCTGATCGTTCAGGTAACCCATCCCGCAGCCGTGTGGGCGCACGGGGATCAACACGAAATCGAACGGGGCGATGTCCATATCGACCGCGATTCGGTCGGGGGCGGTGCTGTTCGCGAGCCCGACGGCGAGACTTTACCAGACCCCGAACACCATGTCAAATGGTTGGGTTGTGTTTGTGGATAACTTTTTGCCCATTCTTCGGGTGTGGAGACATGGGCGTGGGAGGAACGAGCTCAAATAGAGGGTTCTAGGTTGGTCGTAACCCGTTTTCAGTAGATAATGCGTGAAACCGGTCTGCGTCCGATGCGGATCGGAAAGCGACGCCGATTCCGGCGGGAGAGATAGAGATCCAGATATGACTATGAAAACGCTCCGGGGCGCTGCCCTGATCGTGGCAGCCGCCACCCCATTTGCTCACGCCCAGTTCCTTGCATACCCCGAGGGCGCCGAGATCCCCCGCTCGATGACGCCCGCGGAGGAGGCTTTTACACGGCTCAATCCGATCCAGGCTAGCCAGCCCCGTGGCGCAGCCGCACCTGGCGGGCTTGTTCGCACGCCGGGTGAGTACGAGCCCGCCGAGGGCATCATTATGGCATGGGAGGGTTCAACTTCGTGGAAGGCCATCCTCGCTCAGATGACCCGCGAGATTACCACCACCGGCGACGCCAAGGCGTTCATCTTCGTTGACTCGGCGTCCGAGCTCACAAGCGCGATGAACGATGTCGCCGCGCAGGGCGCGGACATGTCCCGTGTTCAGTTCGAAATCCAACGCACCGATACCATCTGGGCACGCGATTACGGCCCACGCTATATCTTCCTCGGATCTCAGCCCGACGGCACAGGCGGCGTGCGTGCGATGGTCGACCACACCTACAACCGTCCACGCCCGAACGATAACGGGCTCCCTTCGTACTGGGCGAGCGTTCGCAATGAGCCGTACTTCCTCATCCCCCTCGTGCACGGCGGTGGCAACTACCACCTTGAGACCGGGAATCCCGCCGGCGTTGGGCACGCGACCCGCCTGATCAACAACGAAAACCCCGGGCTGACCGAGGCGGAGATCATCCAGCTCTGGCAGGATTACCAGAACCTGACAACCACGATGTACACCCCGTACCCGACCTTTGTGGACAGCACACAGCACATCGACATGTGGATGATCATGCTCGACGACGACAAAGTCATGATCTCTGAGTGGGTCAACGAGCCCAGCGCCTCGTGGGCGATCACCTCGGATAACGCGGCCGCCGACTTCGCCGCCCGCGGCTTCCAGGTCTACCGCGTACCCGCGGTCCGCTCCGGCGGCACGCACTATACCTTCACCAACGCCGTGATCTGCAATGATCTGGTGCTGGTGCCCCTGTACACCAACGGCACGGCATCGCAGTTCAATGATGATGCGCTCGCGGTATGGCAAGCCGCGTACCCGGACAAGACCATCGTGCAGATCAACTGCCAAGCTCTGGTTACATCGGCGGGCGTGATGCACTGCATCGTCAAGCATGTGCCCGCCCCTGCCAATGGTGACGCACCGGGCGTCTATATGACCAGCCAGAACAACGCGCCTGTCATTGATCCAGGCGATCTTGTCCAGACGACCTGGCTCTTCGACTCGCCGGAGGGCGTGACGACCGCCGACCTGCTGCTGTCCACCGACGGCGGTGCGACCTTCCCGACCACGGTCAGCACGGGGTTCAATGCGTCCACAGGCTCGTACTATTGGACCGCGCCCGATGTCGGCACCAGCGACGCTCGCCTGCGATTGGTCATCCGTGACGCTGACGGCAACGAGTCGTTCGACGACTCCGATGTGTCGTTCACGATCACCGGAACCTCATGCGTTGCGGACCTGACGGGCGACGGGATGCTGGACTTCTTTGATGTGTCCGCGTTCCTCAACGCATACACGGCGATGGACCCGCTCGCGGATTTCACGGGTGACGGTGTGTACGACTTCTTCGATGTGAGCGTGTTCCTGAACGCGTACAACGCTGGGTGCCCGTGACATTTCAGTTCTGGTTGCTGTCCCCGCGATTGAATAAGTAGGGTTTGAGTTTAAGTATCAAACAGAAAACGCCCCCGAGCTGGGGGCGTTTTTCAGTTTGCAACCGATTTTGATATGCTCAGCACATCTCAACACACATCGCCACCGCGTTCCCGCCGCCGAGGCACAGGGCCGCCAGGCCCTTCTTGCCGCCGGTGCGCTTGAGCTGGTGGATCAGTGTCACGAGCACGCGGGCGCCCGAGGCACCGATCGGGTGGCCCAGGGCGACGCCGCCGCCGCAGATGTTGGTCTTGGCTTCATCGATCTTGAGCTCGCCGATGTTGCACAGGACCTGGGCGGCGAAGGCCTCGTTGATCTCGAAGAGATCGATGTCGTCGCCCGTCCAGCCGGCCTTTTCCATGGCACCGCGGATGCCCTCGATGGGGGCCGCGAAGATGTCCTTGGGATCGACGCCCGAGGTGTGGTAGGAGACGATCTTGCATAGCGGTTCGAGGCCGGCTTCCTTGGCTTTGGACTCGCTCATCACGATCGTTGCCGCACCGCCGTCGGAGATCTGCGACGCGTTGCCCGCGGTGACGGAGCCCTCCTTGCTGAACGCCGGGCGGAGCTTGCCCAGCCCCTCGGCGGTCGAGTCGGCCCGGATGCCCTCGTCACGCTGGATGCCGCCCTCGGGGCCGGGGACCTTGCGGTTTCCAAGCTGCTCGCCGGTGAGGGTGACGACTTCCGCGTCGAAGTGCCCCGCGTCCCACGCGGCCGCCGCGCGAACATGGCTCTGGGCGCCGAAGCGGTCCTGCTCCTCGCGGGTGACGCCGTACTTGTCGGCGATGTGCTCGGCGGCGTTGCCCATGGGCCAGCACTCGAAGGCGCAGCGCAGCCCGTCGTAGGCCATGTGGTCTTCCATGGTGCCCGGGCCATACTTGACGCCCTGGCGGACATGGGCGAAGTGCGGGGCGCCGGTCATGTTCTCCATGCCGCCCGCGATGACGCAGTGGTTGTCGCCCGCCTTGATCGACTGGGCGGCCATCATGACGGCCTCCAGACCCGAGCCGCAGACCTTGTTGATCGTCTTGGCCGAGAGCGTGGAGGGCATGCCGGCCTTGAGCGCGGCCTGACGGGCCGGGTTCTGCCCCAGCCCCGCTTGGAGCACGCAGCCCATGACACACTCGTCCACGAGGTCTTTGGCCGCGGGGGCATCGTTGAGGGCCGCTTCGATGGCGAAGGCGCCGATCTGCGGCGTTGGAACACGAGAGAATGATCCAAAGAACTTTCCAATTGGGGTACGCTTGGCGGCAACAATCACGGGCTGGTTCGACATGGTCGCTCCTGTTGGGTCTTAAATCGGGGTGATCTCTTCGGGTTTGCATCATAGGACCAAGAAGTACGAATACCCAACTGAGCTTTCCCGTAGTGAGTACCGATTGAATACGAAACCACCTGCCTCAACTCAATATTCCCTTCGCGGAGCCTTCAGGAAGACATGGCTCGTGCTGGAGTTCGTCGGGCTGTATGTTCTTGTCCCACCTGCCATCGCTGGGCTCATCCAGCCGCAACGCGGCGATGCCGTCCTCCGTCGTCTGGGGATCATGGACCTCAGCTTCGACCTCGGACTCCCTCGTGGTCTTTTCGTATTCCCGGTTCTGCTCTTCACTTTCTTGAGCATGCTGCTCTATCTTCGCCTCGACCCCACCTTCGACAATACGAATCTGTGGGGATGGTCTCGGTTCAGGCGAGACTTCAAACGGATCATCACAATCTTCATCCCATCTGCGATCGTGACCCTCGGTCTGACCTACCTGCTGGCTTACCACACGCCCCTACTGCCAGAATCGGGATTTCTGCGCCTGCCGCGTGAGATCCCGATCATCCTTGTGTTCATCACAATCTTCTACCCGTGGGTCAGCGCGTACCCGCAGGAGATCACCCACCGGGCGTTCTTCTTCCACCGCTACCGTTCGATCATCGGCGATGGGCGGCTCGCCTTTGCCCTCAAAATGTGCTGACCTTCTCCTGGCTGCACATCACCATGTGGAACTGGGTTGCGATCATCATGACCATCCCGGCCGGGATCCTGTTCGCGCACACCTATCGCAAGAGCGAATCTGCCCTGGCCGCGGGCTTTGAGCACGCGATCTATGGCATCTGGGTGTTTTTCGTTGGGCTGGGCTACTTTGTGTTCACTGGGAACGCCAACGCGGGCTGACTACTGGTAATCGATGGATTCGATTGCTCATTGAGGAGCAGTGAGTGCCCCAGAACACCCCCAAACGCCTATGAATCCCCTTGTGATCGTGCATACGATTCTGACCCATCAGAGAGAACCCATAAGACCCAAACCACGAGAAAACGCATGCCCACCACCGCTGCTGACACCCATGTCAAACTCCCCGCCGACACCAACCAGGCGCTCGGCATCGCCCAGTACGCCATCGACTTCCTCTCCGACGACCCCGCCAAGCGGGGCGAGCCGGACGCGAGCGTCCTCGAGAAGACCAACCAGTTCTTCACCGATGCCGTCCTGTGTGGGCTCTCGGCACTGGCGCTCAAGACCAACGCCCCCACCATCCTGCGTGACGAGGCGCTCCAGTACCCCGTCACCGATGCGACCCATCGCCTCGGCAAGGCGACCCAGCGTGGCGCGACCGTCTTCGGGTCCAGCGTTCAGGTCCAGCCCGAGAAGGCGATCCTCGCCAACAACTCAGCCGTGCGTGAGTGGGATTCCAACGGCACCAACTTCGGCTACAACCCCGCCCTGGGGCACACCGCCGGCGAGTTCGGGCACAACGATTTCTACGGCGTGTGCATTGCCGGCGCTCAGATGACCGGGCGCGACGGCGCTTACGCCCTCAAGGCCATGCTCTGCCTCGACGAGATCCGCGGGCGACTCGCGGAGGTCTTCTCGCTCAAGACCTACAAGGTTGACCATGTCGTCCACGGCGCCATCGCATCGGCGGCGGTCTTCGGTGCGATGCTCGGGGCCAAGCCCGAGCAGATCGAGTCCGCGATCGGCATGGTCGTCGCCCACTACATCCCGTTCCGTGCGATCCGCGCTGGCAAGCAGCTCTCGGATTCCAAGGGCGCATCGGCCGCGATCTCCTCCGAGGTCGCCATCACCGCGGTCCGCCGCTCCATGTCCGGCTTCCTCGGCCCGCGCGACATCTTCCGCAACCCTGAGTCGATCTTCCGCATCTTCGAGGGCCCCGGGCAGATGTTCAAGGCCGTCAACGCAACCAGCGCGAACACCGAGCAGAAGGACGCCTCGCCGTTCGATCTCGTGCTCGGGCGTGCGGGAGAAGACTTCGCCATTATGGGAATGCACTTTAAACTCGGGCTGTACGAGCACCAGAGCGCGGGCGCCCTTCAGGCACTCATCGACCTGCTGAACAAAGCCCCGCACCTGCTCGACGACGAGACCGGTTCCAAGATCAAGTCGATCAAAATCACCGCGTACGAACCCGCGTTCGGGATTATTGGCGACCCCGCGAAGCGCAACCCCACCACCCGCCAATCGGCGGACCACTCCATGGTCTACATTGTCGGCACGCTGCTCCGCAAGGCGCTCAGCGCCCGCAAGGCCGGGTGGAAGGAACTCATGCTTGAGCCGTTCGATTATTCGGCTGATGCGATCGCCAATGAGCGCACCCGCTCGCTCATGGACAAGATCGAGTTCTACCACGGCGGCGAGGATTACGACAAGCGTTACCCCGACGGGATCCCCACCTCGCTCATCATCGAAGATACCGACGGCACCGAGTTCGACTCGGGCATGGTCATGTACCCCGCTGGGCACGCACGCAACACCGAGGCCGACCTCAAGGACATCCTCGCGTACAAGTTCAACCTGCTCGGCAAGCTCGCATTCGAGAACCCCGAGCCCATCGTTGATCGTTTCCAGAATCTGGGCGACAAGTCGTCGGAAGACATCGCGAGCCTCCATGATTTCGAGATCCAGACCCGCGACGGCTTTGAGTAAACCATCGCGCCTTCCCGATTCTCATCACCCGCTCACACGAGCGGGTTTTTTCTTGAACATCGGCGTCTCTGTTACGAACGGATTTCAAGTATTTTCAGTATCCGACGCACACGGAGCATCAGAAGTTCAGAACACCCCAAACTCTTCCATGCCCGTCATGCAAGGGACGGACGAAAACCCATGAAAAAACGCACCCTTCCGGGTGCGTCATGGTTGCCAATGAATGCTCGATTAGTCGTTCCAGGAGCGGGTCGCCGGCCCGACATACGCGGCACGCGGGCGGATAAGGCGGTTGTTGGCGTGCTGCTCCATGATGTGGGCGGCCCACCCAGTAATCCGAGATGCGACGAAGATCGGGGTGTACTGCGGGACTGGGATACCCATAGTGAAGTAAGTCATGCCGCATGGGAAGTCCACATTGGGGAAGATGTTCTTCTCATTTTCCATGATGGACTGAACGGTTTCGCCGAGTTCGAAGAGTTTGACATACTCATCGCCACGAGCTTCGGCGGCCTTGCGACCAAGCCCGTGGAGGATCGGTGCGCGATGGTCGCCGTTCTTGTAGACGCGATGCCCGAAGCCCATGAGCTTGCGCTTTTCTTCGAACGCGGTGTGCATCCAGTCGGTGATCTTCTGGGTGTCGTTCTCAGGGCCGATGTCCTTGCGGATTTCCGCGAGCATGTCCATCGCGGCTTCGTTGGCGCCGCCGTGGAGTTTGCCCTTGAGCGCCGCGATAGCTCCTGTGACGGCGCCGTGCATGTCCGAGAGCGTCCCCGCGATGACACGCGATGTGAAAGTTGAAGCGTTGTAATCGTGCTCAGCGTATAGGACGAGCGAAACATCCATGACTTTCTCGGCCTCGGGGGATGGATTCTCGCCGGTCATCATGTAAAGGAGGTTTGCAGCGTGTGATAGATTCTCCGTCGGAGCGACAAAGTCACGCCCGTCGATGCTGTTCTGCATGTGCCCGATGATGGTCGGGATTTTTGCGAGCAGACGCTTGGCCTTATTCAGGTTGGCGTCCGCGCTGTTGTCCTGACATTGGGGGTCCAAGTGACCGAGCATGGATACGGCGGTGCGCAGGATATCCATCGGAACAGCGGCTTGGTTGTTTACGAGATCGCCAGAAGTCTCGAGAAAATCCTTGACGAGATCAGGGAGCTGCCGCTCGGAGACTAGCTCCGACTCGAAGACCTTGAGTTCTTCTGCGGTTGGTTTCTTGCCGACGAGGAGAAGGAACGAAACCTCTTCGAACGATGCGTTCTCGGCGAGATCGGCGATCTCGTAGCCGCGGTAGATGAGCGCAGATTGTTCGACATTACAGATTTCGGTTTCGCCGGCGATTACGCCTTCGAGGCCCTTGGCGTGGGTCGGAGCGGTGGTCATGGAGCAACCTCATGGCTGATGGGTGGTGGGTTGAGATCGACCCCGAGCGCGAGGTCGAAACACCGGATACTAGGCAATTCCCCGACCAGAAAAGCGAAGAGACGAAAGAGCGAAAACTGTTTCATGGAGGCAGATTCAGTGGGCTGGAGACGCTGTCGCCATTATTCGATCCCCACGCCCTGCTGGCCCCGAAGCGAGATATTCAGGAGGTACAGACTATCTCAGAGGGTTCTTCACGGAGGCGGGTTTACATAGCGTCACGCTTTGATTCACTGTTGCGACTCAGATCAACGAAAAACCTGGAATCAGTTCCGCGAATCGTAGAACGCGTCAAGATCCTGCTTCATCTTCTGCAGCATCCCCAGATGCGCGTACATCATGTGCCCAGCCTCGTAGTAGTGCATTTCGATTTTCTCTTTAATTTCTGGACGCAGGAACATGTGATCGATGGTGTACTGTGTCGCGAAGTATGGCGTTGCCAGGTCGTAGTACCCGTTGGCGATGAATACCTTCATGTACGGCATCTTGTGCATCGCCTGGCGGAGGTTCTCCGCAACATTTACATATCTGTTATCGCCAACGCCCCGGTAGGACCACGGCCAGACATTGGTTAGAATTTCGTATCGGAGATCGGTGTTGTACCCGAGGTCTTCGCGGAGGTACTGGTTCATGGATTCCGTGTAGATCGATTGAATGGCGGTGTAGGAAGGGTCGTACTCGTAGGAGTCCGCTGCATCGTCACGATCGATTCCCACGAAGCGTGAATCTAGGCGCCCCACTGTTTTTCCCTCTTCCCGGAGTAGTTCTTTGGGGAACCGGGGCATGTTGATGCGGAGCTGAGTCTGCAACGCATACTCCGTCGACACGCCGGTGTAGTCCGAGAGCTTTTGTGCGATGTTCTTTCGCTGTGATTCGTCGAGTTGATCGCCCGCAGCGAGCGCAAGCCAGTACTCACCCATCGCGAACTCTTCTACCTCCGCGAGGAATGGTTCAATTTCCATGGATTGGTAGGGTTCCTCGAGCGCATCGTGAAACCATGCCGTCGCCGCGAAAGTCGGTAGGAATAGCGGGTACGGCAAGTCATTGCCCACATCGAAACGGGCCGTCCCGAAGTTCATGATGGCACTGACCAGAATCGTCCCGTTGATCGCGATCCCGTGCTCGTCCTGCAGTTCATCAACCAGCCCCGCAGCACGGGTCGTGCCGTAGGACTCACCCGTGATGTACTTGGGGCTCCCCCAGCGTCCGGTTCGTCCGAGGTAGATGCGGATAAACTCCGCGACGGAGTCGATATCCTCGCGGAGCCCGTGAAAGTCCTTGGCGCTTTTTTCTGCTACAGGACGCGAATAGCCCGTTGATACCGGGTCAATGAAGACGAAGTCCGACTTGTCAAGCATCGAATACTCGTTGTCGACAACCGCGTATGGCGGGGGCCCCGGGTTTCCAAACTCATCAACCGGATTGACGCGCTTGGGTCCGTAGACGCCCAGGTGCAGCCATACGGACGACGAGCCCGGACCACCATTAAATGAAAATGTGATGGGTCGATCAGACGCATCAGGAAAAACCGGGTCTTCTCCTTCATCAGGGACCGACTCGACCATTCGGTAGGATGTGTAAAACATCGACGCCGTCGGATCATGTGCCCCACGCAGCTGAGCGAGCGTGAGTGTGCCCGCGACGGCCTGGTAACTCACGGGCTCGCCGTTGATCGTTACCGTGTGATAGGTTATCGACGCATCGTCCGGGTAGACGATGAAGTCTTTGTCATCTGTCTCCGATTGATCCTGCGCCCGAACAGGCGGTGTCCAGAGCACGGAAACGAGGATCAGCATGAAACCTGACAGAAAACGGCTCGCAAGTGGGTGTGTCATGGGCACAGAGTAAACGCGATCGATCATCGCCGCAACCGGGGTGCTCGGAGGGAAGAAACTCGACCGCTCACCTACTGTTAGGGACTATGAGTGACCCCGAATCGACATTGCGTACCCTCACGGATGAGTTTCTTGCCCAAGAAGACCAGATCAAACTGGGCGGCGGCTCAAAGGCGATCGATCGTCAGCACGCCAAGAACCGCCTGACGGCCCGCGAACGGATCAATAAGCTTATAGACGACGGGTCTCACTTCCAGGAGCTCGGACTCTGGGCAGCGTATGGGATGTACAAGGATGCCGGGGGGGCACCCGGTGCGGGGGTCGTGGTCGGGATCGGTGCCGTTCATGGCAAAAAGCACATGATCATTGCGAACGACGCAACCGTCAAAGCGGGTGCGTTCTTCCCGATGACCTGCAAGAAGATCATTCGTGCCCAGACGATGGCCCACATGGCCCGCCTGCCACTGCTCTACCTCGTTGACTCCGCGGGCGTCTACCTCCCCATGCAGGAGGATGTCTTCCCCGACACGGACGACTTTGGGCGTATCTTCCGCAATAACGCCCTGATCAGCGCGGACGGGATCCCCCAGATCGCCGCGATCATGGGTTTCTGCGTTGCAGGAGGCGGGTACCTCCCGGTGATGTGCGACACGCTGCTCATGACTGAGGGATCGGGGCTCTACCTTGCGGGTCAGGCGCTCGTGAAAGCTGCGATCGGTCAGGATGTGTCCGATGAAGAGCTTGGGGGCGCGGAGATGCACGCCTCGATCTCCGGCACGATCGATTTCAAGGAACCCAACGACGACGCGTGTATTCAGCGTCTCCGCTCGCTGGTTGCCAAGTATCCCGACGCAAACTTTGAAGAGATCACCGAGACCCACATTCAAGCGTTCCGTGACGGCAACGATGTCTACGACATCTTCACTGATAAACCGGGTCAACAGTACGATGTCAAGGAAATCATCGCATGCATCGTGGACTCGCGTGCCGCGCCGAATGCGGAAGGGCACAAGACTCTTGAGCCAGACTTTGATGAATACAAACCAACCTACGGTGAATCACTCGTTTGCGGGTATGCCACCATCGGGGGGATGCCCGTTGGGATCGTTGCGAACCAGGGTAAGCTGACACAGCGCCAGATGCCCGGTGGCAAGTCGGGGCCCGGCAAATCGACCAACATGCCTCGCGTGATCTACGACGACAGCGCGGACAAGTCCGCAAGGTTCATCATGGACTGCAATCAGCGCAAAATCCCCATCGTGTTTCTCCACGACACCACGGGGTTTATGGTCGGACGAGACAGCGAGCAGGGCGGAATTATCCGCAGCGGGGCCAAAATGGTGAACGCCATGTCCAACTGCGTTGTTCCGAAGCTCGTCGTCATCATGGGCGGGTCGTTCGGCGCAGGAAACTACGCGATGTGCGGCAGGGCATTCGATCAGTTCATCGCGCTGGCCTGGCCCGGCAGCAAATGCGCCGTCATGGGCGCTGGTTCGGCGACTGGAACCCTCGCGATGATTGAGGAACGCTCTCGTGCACGCAAGGGCGAAGAGATCGATGAAGAAACGCACAAAGCCATTCTTGATGCGGTACGCGACTCGTATAACGAGCAGCAGGATATTCGTCACGGTGCTGCCCGCGGATGGCTGGATCGCATCATCGAGCCCCATCGCACGCGTGAGGAACTCATCGAGGCACTCCGCGCTGCGAACCAGGGCTGGGACTACTCTGTGGACTTCAAAACAGGTGTGCTACAAGTCTGACCATGTTGACGATCGCCGATCAATGATCATTGCAACGAATAAGAAATGGGATTGAAGATGAACCACTACCTGATACACCTCGCCGTTTTGCTCAGCGGTTTCACACTGAGCAGCGTATCAAACGCGGCACAGCCCGATGCAGTTCCTGAAACGCATGCACATGAAGCTTCGGACGAACTGGACGAGCCACAACTCTTTGAGTTCAAGACATCCGGATTTAGTTTCGACATTGAAGTGCCGTTCGAGCCGGTTGTGCGAGAAACAACCAACTCATCGATCTACGCGGTAACGATCCAGCGTCGAGCCGTAGACGGGCTCGCGCTCGGCACCGACGGGCTCATGGCCTTTGTACGCTTCTCACAAACCATCGACCCGCTCGATGAGATTGGAACGATCGAAGAGCTCGACAAGGCCACCATGGACGACGCCATCCGTTCGATCCGCAAGGCATTCGGGGATAAAAATCGGTTGACCACAACTGCAACCTCGATGGAAATCCTCGGCGAAACCCGAGAAGGCAAAAGGATCGATGTCGGGTTGCTCGAAAACGGTACGAGCGTTTTCGTCGAGTGCTACACATTCGTGAGCGAGGATGGAAACGGCATCGGCATCACTCTGAAATATCTGGATCCAATTGGTGATGAGATCCCGATCGATACGCTCATCGCCGATCAACTCTTATCCGGGCTGGAAGTCCACCCACTGACGCCTGAATCTTCCTATATCCATTCACTCGGCGGCTATCCCATCCGAATCCCTGTCCGATCGATGGTGCAGAACGCGAAGCGTCTCAACAAGTTCGTTTCTGAAGCAACGATCGCGTACGAGTACGGATCTTTGCGCTTCCAGATGATTGAGTTCCCCGATGGTGTTCGTGGTGCTCAGGTCGCCCGGGATCAGCTCAACGGGTATGAGAACGCATTGAACCAGCAACGCGATCAAGGCCAGCTCGAAATCCTTTGGGATTCTCACAGCGCTGTCGTCGCAGGGACAGATGGAAGCGCGGTCCTCCCGGGACTAACCCATGCGATTCGCATGAATGACCAAGAGTTCCTGAGCACGATGTATACCGCCATAGATGACGGCATCGTGATCGTGGCCAACTTCTCCGGCAATATTGAGCATGCCGATCGATTGAGTACATATGCGGATCAGTTCTTCAAGCGACCGATCGCGTCCGCCAACTCTGCGTACGGGACTGACTTCCTCGCCGGACTAACGCTCTCGCGTCCTATGGGGCTCTCGGTCTATCGATCAGAATCTGATGATTTCATTTACTCAACGATGAACGACACAGACTGGGCGGGTGTGTCAGCATCACCAGCAACCGAGAATAGTGGCTACACACACATTCGCGTGCTTGATGGCTCACACTTGTCCATAGACGAACTCATGCCCAGCATGTTCCCCTCGGGGTTTACATTAACGGATAACGATCAGGGCGAATCGGGGACATACATTCTCGAGGATGGCCGTGAGGCACAGCAGCTCAGCGTACTCGGTACGATGAGCGATGAAAAGGGAGAGGAAACTGCCATCAGAGTTACATCGTACCTGTTTGGCATTCACGATTCCGATCAAAAAGTTCTTGCAAGCTCCGTCTCTTACGATCAGATTCATTCCGCCCAAACACTCGTTACTCAGAACCTGATCGAGCGACTCGATACCGATGCGCATGAGGGCTCAATCGACCTCCCCTTCGTTTCTCTCTCGTACGATCATGAAGACATCTTTGTCTCTCGCTCCAATCCACGAGGAGTGCGTGACGAGATCCGAATCTCGAAGGGCGAGGACTCAATGACGATCAAAGTCTTGCCGATTGAGAACGATGATTCTCATTCAGATGATGACCTCGCCACTACACATCTGATACCCGCCTGGGTTGCAGGCACCCAAGCCAATGGGACGACGAACAGCGATTCAATCGAGATCACGCAGCACGACTTCATGGGACACGAGGCGAGCATGATCGATCTGGGAGTTGGAGAGAACGGCTCTCGAACCCGGGCGATCGGCCTTCGGACCCAAGACTCGTATATGACAATCGTGATCCACATCACGGACGATGACGAATCGAAAATCAATAAGCTGTTATCATTGATCGAATCACAATGATGCATTGCCTCAGGAGGCTCAGATGAGTTGGCGATCAATACGCTTCTTTTTACTCGCGTCGGTGCCCTTGCTCTTTATCCCGGGCTGTGTTGTATGGGATATCAATGACGGGATCGTTGCCTCCAACGACAACCTCGGTCGCATCGAAGATGAGCTCAATGCGATCGACACGCAACTCATTGATGTTAACCACAATCTTGACACCGTCAATGAGGGCATGGGCACGATGGGGACGACCCTGCGCTCGATGGATGCTCAACTCAAGAGCCTGCAAGCACAACTCGATGCGACGAACACGCATCTGGAATCGCTCCGAAAAACCATCAACAACATCGACAATACGATCCCATTCCTGAGCATCTCAGGTGACGACGAGGAAGAGCAGGAAGCGCTCGAGAACGGTGATGTTCCATCGACGCAAACCGAGGAGCCGACGAAGGAATGAACACTCGCGTTCGCATTACGGATGTCGCCCCGCGCGACGGACTCCAGGCCGAGGAATCCATCGTTCCTACGAGCGATAAGGCGACCCTCGTCGGGCTTGTGCAGCAGACCGGCGTCGATGAAGTCGAGGTTTCGAGCTTTGTCAGCCCCAAATGGATCCCTCAACTCGGCGACGCGACCGAGTTGTTCGAGATGCTCGCGGCATCCAAGCCTGAGGGCGTGATCTACTCTGCATTGGTCCCCAACATGCGTGGGCTCGATACCGCAATTGCTGTGAATCAGCACGCCCGCGAAGAGTACGGGGTCACTCGGTTAATCGATAAAGTTTCTGTGTTTGCGGCTGCGAGCGAGGGCTTCTCCCTTAAAAATACCAACGGCACAATCGAGGAAGTCCTACAACGCTTTGAACCCATAATCCCCAAGGCCCACGAGCACCGAATGATGGTTCGCGGATACATCTCCTGTATCGTCAAGTGCCCCTTCGACGGCGACATCCACCCAGTCGCCGTGGCGGATGTCGCGTCCCACCTCATTGAACTGGGTGTCGATGAACTCGACCTTGGCGACACGATCGGTGCGGCGACAGCGAAGACGATCGAGCCCGTCATCATGGAAACGATCGACCGCCTCGACGGCCGTGCGACAAACGGCTTCGGGGATCCAACACTGACCCTGCACCTGCACGACACCTACGGCAATGCCAGCGAATGTGTCCGCATGGCACTGGACCTTGGCGTTCGTTCCTTCGATTCATCCGCGGGCGGACTCGGTGGATGTCCCTACGCCTCGACTGCAACCAGCCGCGCTCCGGGAAACATTGCGACGAGTGTCCTCGTTCATTCGATCCGCAACGCGGGGTACACCTGTGGGGTCGATGACGACTCGCTCGAAAAGGCCAATGCGTTCGCGGGGGGGCTGCTGAAATGATCGAAACACGCGATGAATCCGGGGTGCTGATCATCGAGCTCGCGCGGGCGGACAAACGGAACGCGATGCTCCCGGAGATGCTCGAGTTACTCCACGACGCGATCACATCGAACACTGATGCGCTCGCGATCGCGATCCTGGGCCAGGGCAAGACCTTCTGTGCCGGATTCGATCTCAAAGCGTGCGCGAACGATCCGAGCGGGGACACCATGCGAGCACTGCTCACGGGACTCTCCAAGTGCGTCCGTACGCTGCGTCAACACCCTGCACCGGTAGTACTCGGAGTGCACGGGGCCGCCGTCGCTGGCGGTTGTGCTCTCTTGGGCGGCGCGGACATCGTCGTTGCGGATCGCCATGCAAAGCTCGGGTACCCCGTCGTGAAAATCGGGGTCTCACCCGCCGTTTCGTCGCCGTTTATGCTCGCATCGATGCGCCCAGGTATTGTCCGCACACGCTTACTCGATACCGATCTCATCGATGGCGAGCATGCATACAAACTGGGAATGGTTCACGAACTCTGCGATGCACCGAGCGATGTCCACGATCGTGCAGTTGAAATCGCGGAGTCTATCGCGAGCAAGCCCGGATCGGGGTGCAGGGAAACCAAGCGGTGGCTCAACGAGATATGTGCCGTCTCAGATGAGCAAGCGAACGCGGGGCTGAATGCATCACTCGAACTGACCGGAAACAATGAAGAACGCGAGCGTCTAGCGGCGCTCTGGGGTGAATCATGACCAATACACCAGCAACAAGCAGTGCCGTGCTTCTCAAGATCGAAGAGCGTGTCGCGACCCTCACGATCAATCGACCGGATGCGCGCAACGCGATGTCCGTTGAGATTCTCGATGCGATGCATGACGCAGTTGATGAGATCAAGGACTCGGCCTCGAGTGTTCTAGTAATCACGGGTGCTGGGCGTGCCCTTTGTGCGGGGATGGACCTCAAAGCGGTCCTCATCGAGCTCTCTGGCGACGCGGGGATGGGCGAGCGTCTGCTTACCCGTCTTGCGGAACTGACACTCAAAATCCGCGGCCTGCCGCAAGTCACCGTCGCATCCGTCAACGGCGCAGCTGTCGGTGGTGGATGCGGGCTGACCTGTGTTTGTGATGTCACGATTTCCCATTCGGACGCCAAACTCGGATTTCCAGAGGTCGATCTTGGTATCTGCCCTGCTGTGATTGCGCCGTGGGTTGTCAAGAAACTCGGCCCTGGCGTTGCACGCAGGACCATGCTCATGGGCGGGATCATGTCTGGAGAACAGGCATACGAAATAGGGCTCGTCGATCAACTCGCCCCGAACCGCGACGCACTGGAATCCTTGACAAACAATGTCGCCCAGCGACTCGCATCCGGCGGCCCGAAAGCACTTTCCGCGACCAAACGCCTCCTCAACGAACTCGATGGCTCTTTCGACGAAACACTTGTTCTCAAAGGGGCAAAGTTATCGGCGAGTGTCCTCGCAACCCCCGAAGCACAAGCCGCACTCGCGGCACGGATGAAGCGCTAACTGATGCCCCTCGTTTGTGTCTATTTCTTGCGTGCCTGCATATGATACTGTTGCACGCAAGCCCTGCGAGTACGCGTGCGTCGCGTTGACACGGTCGTCTTCGCGGGTTCGTGATCGCAAGGTACGGATATCGCATGAGCACCGAACTCCTGCCCGTTGACTATGGCAGTGCCGGGGACGGTACCAAGAAGATCGCAACGCTGACTCTTGATCAGCCCGGACGCCCTGTTGTGGTGATCGAGCAATCTCTGCTTGAACAACTCGACGCAACTCTCGACACCATCCCAGATGACCTTGATGGATTCATCCTCGCTTCGGCTGCCGAGCGTGCGTTCGTCGCGGGCGCTGATCTGAAAGCGATCATGGCGCTCAACGACGCAGAGCTCCATACATATCTTGAGTTCGGTGCTCGCGTTTTTCAGCGCATTGCTGATATGCCGTTCCCCACCGCAGCCGCAATTCACTCAACCGCACTTGGAGGCGGTCTCGAACTCGCGATGCACTGCGATGGACTGATCGGCGTACTCGATCCGGACGCAAAGCCCTACCTCATTGGTCTGCCCGAAGCCGGACTCAAGATCTGTCCGGGGTGGGGCGGCACGAACCTACTGCCCGCTCGGATCGACCCGGAGACGGCGATCGTCGCGACCGCGAACGGAACCGCGTTCAAATCCAATGTGGCCGCAGAGCTCGGGATCTTCGACCAGACAACGGATTCACGCGAAGACCTGATCCACGCCGCCATGATCTGGATTATCGGGCAGGACGGAACGGGGCGCACTGGCAAGCCCTCGCGTTGCATCCAGACAATGAACACAGACGAAATCGAAATCGCACTAGACAAATCGCGCGAAGAGCTCGATTCATCGTTGCACACTGACGCGGTCCTTGATGCGGTAAAGGTGGGTCTGAACTCCGGATGGGGCGCAGCTCTCCAATGCGAACGAGACCATCTCGTTCGCCTCCGCAACACTGAACCCGCACAGCGTGCGATCGACGCGTTCTTCAACAAATCCAAGAAATAACCACCGCGTGTCCGAAGCGAAGCCGCTCCGGATGCGATTGAAACCAGAGGAGTCCAACCATGGCTGATACACAGAAGGCTGATCTCAAGAACATGAAGGGCGTTTCCGATCGCGATAAGCAGATGATCGCGGACGCAGAAACCATGCTCGGCCCAGAACCCTCAACAATGGGTGCTGTCAAGAACCTCTTCTGGGGCAACTTCCGCGAAGAACTCTACTTCCCGTATCCCGAGGTAGCCAAGACCTCGCCGGAGGAGACCGCGGAGTGTGACCGACTCGTCGCGGAGCTCGAAGAGTACATGAAGACCGAGCATCCTTCGATCGAGATTGATCAGGAGCAGTACATCCCCGAACGCGTCATCCAGAGACTCTTCAGCATGGGCGTGCTCGGCATGACCATCAGCAAGGAGTACGGCGGGCTCGGCATGGGGATTACCTCATACAACCGAGTCCTCGAAACGATCGGCAAGTACTGCGGGTCCACCGCGGTCATGGTTTCCGCGCACCAGTCAATCGGGTGTAAAGCCGTCATGCTCTTCGGCACCGATGAGCAAAAACAGCGCTGGCTGCCCAAACTCGCGGGCGAATGGCTCAGCGCGTTCTGTCTTTCAGAGCCTCAGGTCGGTTGTGACGCCGGTGGCCAGGAAACCACGATCGAGCTCAGCGAAGACGGCGAGCACTACATCATTAACGGTGAAAAGAAATGGGCGACCTCCGGCGCGATCTCCGGGCTCTTTACCGTCATGGGTAAGCAGAAGATCGACGGGAAGGAAAAGGTCACCGCGGTTGTCTGTCATCCCGACATGGAAGGCGTGGACATCTTCTCCAAGAACCGCAGCAAGATGTGCATCCGCGGCACTTGGCAGGCTCGGATCAAGTTCAACAATGTCAAGGTGCCTAAAGCGAACCTGCTTCACAAAGAAGGTCGCGGGCTCAATGTCGCGTTGACCTGCCTGAACTATGGTCGATGCACGCTCTCGGCGGGGATGCTCGGCGGAGCAAAGCGTGCTATGGATCAATCGATCAAATGGTCGCAGACCCGCTACCAGTTCCAGCGTCCGCTCGCAGACTTCGAACTCGTTCAACAGAAGATTGCACGAATGAGCGCGTACACCTACGCAATGGATTCGATGCTCTACATGACGACGGGCATGCTTGATCGTCACGACGATGACATCATGCTCGAAACCGCTGTCTGTAAAGTTTTCTGCTCCGAGTACGGATGGCGTGCGGTGAACGATGCCGTCCAGATCGTCGGCGGCGAGGGAACGATGACAGAGAACGAGCTCGAACGCATCTTCCGTGATTCACGCATCAACACGATTGTTGAAGGTGCGAACGAAGTCATGCAGTCCTTCGTCTTCGCATACGGCGGCAAGCAGCTCGCAGAGAAGATGCTCGGGATCAAGGAGATGGCGGACAACAAGAAGTTCACCCCCACCATGATCCGCGCCGCGGTGCCCCTGGGGATGGAAGTCTTCCTTGGCATGCGTCGCAAGGCGCCCAGCGTTTCGAAGATCGACCCATCGCTCCGCAAATATGCAGACCGCATGACCAAGCTTATCTCGGAGTTCACTTATCAGTTCAAGGTGATCAGCAAGAAGAAGGACTCAGCGATCGTGACCGCTCAGGCGACACAAGCCCGCCTTGCGGATGCTGCGATCAATCTTCACGCATGGGCGTGCACGCTGTCGCGTCTCGATATGGACATCCGCAATGGCGAAAACGGTACCGAGTTCGAACGGAACAAGGCCGCCGCGATCCACTTCTTCGACCTCGCCGAACTTGAGATCCATAACAGTTTCCGCGCCCTGCACGAGAACGCGGACGACACGATGCTCAAGGCCGCTGATCTGGCACTCGCCCACAGTTCGACCCTGCCCAACAGCGACTTCTACATTCCAGAAAGCTCCCCGATCGCCAAGGGATCCGGCAAGGAACACAACCAAGATCATATCAAGCAGTTCCCCGGCACCGGACGCGAACAGTCCGGCGCCACTGGTCGCGAGCACATGCAGGAAACGATCGAGCAACTCTAAAATACAGCCATCGATATTCAGAGCAAAAACGCCTCTCGCACCCACGAGAGGCGTTTTATTTACGCATCTACTTTCGTGGATGGTTCATGGAGAACAGACCCGTTCAAGGGGACTCTTGGTGTGTGCGTTCCTATACTTTCGTACCCCGGTGAGTCGGCATTCTCGCATCGCCCGCCGCCCTTTTGAACGACGGATGCGCGATCGCTGACCGGAACCGAGATGTGTAGGAGACATCATGCCACACCACACTGTTTTTGAAGCCAAAATCGAGCATCTGCAGATCCTCGATGAGAACGGCAAACTCGACAAGAAACTCGCCAAGGACACCCTGAGCGATGATCAGGTTGTTCATCTCTACGAGCAGATGCGGATCTGCCGCGAACTCGATGAAATCGCGTTCAAACTGCAGCGTTCCGGACGCATGGGCACCTACCCCCAAAACAAGGGGCAGGAAGCCAACGCCGTTGGCTCTGCGCTCGCGATGGTCAAAGGGAACGACTGGATCGTGCCCTCGTACCGCGAGAACGCGGCCCTGTTCATGCACGGCTTGCCGATGCACTATGTCATCCAGTACTGGATGGGCGATGAACGCGGTTCGCAGTTCCCCGAAGAACTGAACATGACCCCGCTGAGCGTGCCCATCGGGACACACATGCTCCACGCGACTGGTATCGCCTGGGCGATGAAGAACCGCAAGGAAGCTGACAGGGCAGTCATTACCTACTTCGGTGACGGCGCGACCTCAGAGGGCGATTTCCACAACGCGATGAACTTCGCGTCCGTGATGCAGGTCCCCACGATCTTCTACTGCCAGAACAACTCGTGGGCGATCTCGGTCCCCCGTGAGCAGCAAATGAACTCTCGCACCGTGGCCCAGAAGGCACTCGCGTACGACATGCCGACGATCCAAGTCGACGGCAACGACATCTTCGCGGTGTACAAGGCCACCATGGACGCACGCAAGCGTGCGATCGAAGGCGGCGGCCCATCCTTCATCGAAGGCGTAACCTACCGCCTCGGTGACCACACCACGGCCGACGATGCGCGCCGGTACCGCGATCAGGCCGAAGTGGATGCCTGGCTCGACAAGGACCCGCTCATCCGGACCCGCAAGTACATGGAAGATCAGGGCGTCTGGGACGACAAGAAGCAGGAAGAGCTCGAGACCCGCGCCCAGCGCATCGTGAAAGAAGTTGTCGATGCGGCGATCAATGTCACCGCGCCGGATAAAGCCGATTTCTTCAACGACATGTATGCAGAGCTGCCCGAGGACCTCAAGCTCCAGCGAGACACCATGCGGACGAGCTCGATCGGGCGGAACCCGACGCAGATCGGACTTAATGCGCAGGTGACGGAGGCACATTGAAATGCTCGTCCAGTTCACCGATACACGCGGCAAGGTTCACTACATCAACGCGGTGTATGTAAAATCCGTGCAGCCCAAAGGTGACACATGCGTCGTCGAGATCAGCGGCCGCGCAAGCAAGCTCAAGGTCAAACTGAACGCTGAGCAAGTCGTCGAAATCGTGAATGCAGCGATGCCCAACAGTCTCGATGCAATGCTCGCCGTCGAAGATCAGATCCAAGCAGACCAAGCCGCCGCGGCCGCAGCAGCCTCGGCAGCCGGATAAGAAACCGGAGTCAGATATGGCACAACAAACCCTCGTCGGTGCGATCAACCAGGCACTCGACCAGATGCTCGAAAGCGATCCCGATGTCATCCTCCTCGGCGAGGATGTCGGGCTCAATGGCGGTGTGTTCCGCGTTACCGACGGGCTCCAGGCGAAACACGGCAAAGACCGTGTCGTCGATACCCCCCTCGACGAGTCGGGCATTATGGGTACCTCGATCGGGCTCGCGATCGCCGGCATGAAGGCCGTCCCCGAGATCCAGTTCGACGGTTTCCTCGGCCCGGCCTACGACCAGCTCGTGAACCACGCGGCACGCATGCGCACCCGCACCCGTAGCGCCGTCACCGTGCCGATGACGGTCCGTGTCCCCGTTGGTGGCGGCATCCACGCACCCGAGCTCCACTCCGACTCACCCGAAGCGATCTATACCCATTCGCCGGGTGTCAAAGTCGTCATGCCCGTGACCCCATACGACGCGAAAGGTTTGCTGATCTCCGCGATCAAGGACCCCGACCCCGTCATGTTCTTTGAACCCAAGCGCGTCTACCGCTCGTTCAAGGAAGAGGTCCCCGAGGAGATGTACGAGATCCCGATCGGGGAGGCAAAGGTCGTCAACGAAGGCGACGACCTCACCGTTGTCACCTGGGGCGCTCCGGTGTTCCAGTGCCTTCAGGCGATGGACAACCTCCCTGAAGATGTCTCGATAGAACTCATCGATCTGCGTTCGATCTACCCATTCGACATGGACACCATCGCTCAGTCTGTCCAGAAAACCGGGCGCTGCGTGATTGTGCACGAGGCCCCGCTGACCGCGGGCATGGGTGCCGAGATCGCGGCACGCATCATGGAAGAATGCTTCCTCTACCTCAAGGCCCCTGTTCAGCGGGTGGCGGGGTTCGACACGATTATGCCGTACTACAAGCTCGAGCTTGAGTACCTCCCCGAAGCACCCCGTATCCAGAAGGGGATCGAGGAGTGCCTCGCGTACTAACAATTTGTTGATCGGGATTGATTCACACGAACACCAGACCCAACGGGTCTGATCAGATACGAAGATTGGGAACACATGGCCGGCAAAGTCTCATCCGATCCGAACCAGTTCATTCTCCCCGACCTTGGTGAGGGGCTCGAAGAAGCCGAGCTCATCAAGTGGGTCGTCTCCGAAGGCGACACCGTTGAGGAGCACCAGATCCTCGCGGAGATGGAAACCGATAAGGCACTCGTTGAAGTCCCATCGCCTCGTGCGGGCACGATCAAGACCCTTCATGGCAATGATGGGGACATCATCAAGGTCGGCGCGGTCTTTGTCACCTACGAAGGCGGCGACGACACCCCCGCTCGCGCAAAACAAGATCCTGAGCTCACGACCGAGGCCAAGGAAGAAGAACCCAAGGATGCGGGCACTGTGGTTGGTGCCGTCTCTGATACCCTCGCGGGTATGGGCTCGGGCGACGGCAAGGCGTTGGCCGCTCCGGCCGTGCGTCGATTGGCTCGTGATATGGGAATCGATATCGATTCTGTCCAAGGAACGGGTATCGGTGGGCGCGTCACGGCCAAGGATGTACGAAATGCCGCCGAAAACGGTGGCGCCTCCAAGCCTGCACCGGCCCCCGCGGCATCGACGCCCGCACCGAGTACATCCACAAACAACAAGGCTCCCGCACCCTCTCGCCCCGCTGAAGTGCGCAAGCCCCTGAATCTTCCTTCCACAAATGTGGGTCAGTCGTACGCACCCCAGCAGCCGCAGGCCCCGCAGCCGAGCTATCAGCCCCCTTACCAGCCGCAGCAGCCCGGATACGGATACGCGCCGCAGCCGATGTATCCCTATCCGCCGCAGCCGTACCCCGCGTACCCGCCTTATGGGTACGCGCCCCCACCGCCGCCACCCGGTTACGGTTATCCCTCGCAGCCGATGCCCCAGCAGGGCCCGCAGGGCATACCCGCAGCTCCGGGGTACCAGGGCCCCGGTGCCTATCGCCCGATTCCTGATCCGGCGCAGCAGAGCATGGTCCAGCCCGGTCAGGCCGAGGCGCACATCCCGTTCAAGGGGATTCGGCGCACAATCGCGAATCGTCTGCGTGAGTCTGTGAACACGGCCGTGCACTTTACGGTAATGGACGAGGCGGATGTCACGGCTTTGGATTCGCTCCGCAAAGAGGTCAGCGCCCAGACGGGCGTCAAGCTGAGCTTCCTGCCGTTTATCTCGGCGGCTGTCGCCAAGGCGCTGGCGGGTCGCTTCGGTGCGATGAACGGAATCGTTGATGAGCAGCGTGAAGAGATCGTGCAGTACGCTGGAGTACATCTGGGCATCGCGACGGATACGCCCAACGGGCTGATGGTGCCGGTGATCCGTGATGCGGATCGAATGAATGTAGTTGAGCTTGGTCAGTCGATCGTGGATGTCGCCTCGGCGGCACGGGATCGTTCAATCCCCCGCGAGCAGCTCATGGGCTCGACCTTCACGATCAGCAATGTCGGCTCGCACGCGGGCCGATTCGCGACCCCAGTCATCAACAGCCCCGAGGTCGCGATCCTCGCGATTGGTAAGGTGTACGACGGCGTAGTGGTTCGTGACGGTCAGGCGATGGTGGGCAAGGTGATGCCGCTGAGCCTGGCGTGCGATCACCGTGTCGTAGACGGTGCGACCGGCGCGCTGGCGTTGGCTGAGATCGTCGAGTCACTGCAGAACCCGGAATCACTGCTCTAAGTTCGCGATTTATCGAGGCAATAGAAAAGGCACCGATCCGTTGATCGGTGCCTTTTGAATCGTCATACTGAGCTTTTATCTCGCACTGGAGCGTTGCCCACGGGGCTTGCCGCCCCCGGCATTCTGAGGCTTGCTCTTGGGATAGCCAGACTTGGTCTTTGGAGACTTTGGCTTGCCTGCACCGACCCGAGCTGCACGCTTTGCGTTTTTGCTCTTGGGGTTCTTGCGCGGGGTGTTCTTGTCAAACTCTCGACGAGGCCCACGGCTGTTCCTTCGGTTTGGTTTACCGCCGGGTTTACCCGAGTGAGACCGACGGGGTGCGGGCGCATCAAAGGTAAGATCATCATGATCATCACCGACGGGGATCTCGATCTTTGAGCGACGCTCGATCTGGCGATAAAGATTCAACTCTTCATGAGCACAGAACGAGATCGCGATGCCTGTCGCGCCGGCCCGAGCGGTTCGCCCGATGCGGTGGACATATGTCTCCGGATCGAGGGGCATGTCGTAGTTCACTACATGGGTGATATTGCGGACATCAATGCCGCGCGACGCGATGTCGGTCGCAACGAGGATCTTGACCGTCCCCTTCTTGAACCGACCGAGCGCCTTGGTCCGTGCATTCTGGGTTTTGTTGCCATGGATCGCTTCCGCGGGGATATTCTCGCGTCGGAGTCCCTTGACGATTTTGTCCGCGCCGTGTTTGGTCTTGGAGAAAATCAGCATCCGTTCTACGGGCTCCGTCTCGAGCATCCGCAGGAGCAGGACCTTCTTGTTTTCTCGTTCAAGCGTGTAGATCCGCTGTGCGATCGCATCGACGGTTGTTGCCTCGGGCGCGGTCTCAACGAGAACCGGATCCGTCAGGAGTGCATTCGCCAACTGCTTAATCTCACGCGAAACCGTCGCAGAGAAGAACAAGGTCTGACGATCCTCGCGGACCATCTCGCAAACCTTGCGGATGTCATGGATGAACCCCATGTCAAGCATGCGATCCGCCTCGTCGAGAACGAGCAGTTCGACCTCGCTCAGATCCACATGCCCCTGATTGATCAGATCGAGCAAACGACCGGGGGTTGCAACGAGCACATCAACGCCCTCACGCATCGCGGAGACCTGCTTGCGCTGATTCACTCCGCCGAACACTACGGCGTGACGGAGGTGCTTGAGCTGACGACCGTACGCGACAAAGCTGTCGAAAATCTGCGACGCGAGTTCACGCGTTGGGGCCAGCACGAGGGCCCGTGGAGATCGACCGCGTCCGCGATGGCGATTGTGCTTCTGCTTGTGGTCCTCATCGAGCAAATGAAGAACGGGGAGTGCAAACGCACAGGTCTTCCCTGTGCCGGTCTGCGCCGTTCCGAGAATATCTCGCCCCTCAAGAGCAGATGGAATGGACTGTGCCTGAATCGGGGTCGCTTCGGTGTAGCCTTTGTCAGTGACCGCGCGGACGATGGACTCGTGGAGTCCGAGTTCAGTAAACTTCATATGGTTTTCGTTCTCAGTTGCCGGTGCCTTTGTGGAGATTCCGGTGAGGTCTCGGGCTATCAGGTTGCCCTGGAGATTCCGGAATGTCAGGCGTGCGCGAAGTGCGTCAGAGGCAAGCAACCGGAGTGGGTTTTGTGCGCTATGGTCCTGATTCAGCACAGCGCGGTTGCAAGTCTATGCATCCCATGGCTTTTCGTCATGCTCAAACTTGAAGATGAGTTCAGGTTTCTCCTGAACCGTTCAATGCGAGTTCGAGGACAATGGCAAGAACTATCCATACGACGAACGCAAGCAGGCCCGTGAGTGGATTCAGAATCCACAGTGACCATCTGGGTAATGACGAGCGATACATCGCGATGTTCGCAGCACATGCGCCACCACCGGCTAATCCACCGATCAGCCCTCCGACGGCTATAAGTATGAATGGCCAGCAACAGGCCGCCATGACAAGCGGGGGCAACTTGTCTGGCGTTGACTTCTCGGGTGACTCCAACTGGTCTGCTGCTTTCATCATAATGCCCTTCAATATCTAGTATTTATCTTGCCATCGTCGCAAAGACCCTTTGAATGATCAGTCGGTTTCAGCCAGGTAAGATCGCCACAAGTCGGATTCTGCGAGTTGTTTCAGCTGTTGGTTGCGCTCTTCGAGGAAGCTCCGCAGGTATCGGGACAGAAATGCTTTCTCTGCAAATGTACCAACTGGCTCCCAAGGGGCTTTAAAGACGAGCTCGTCGGTCATCTGCGTAGCATCCGACCCGATCGATTTGAACCGGTGCACATGCCTGAAAGAGCGGAAAGCACCTTTGACCATCTCATCGACAAACTGGTTCGGTCGATTAAACTCCGTGATCTGAACCTGAAGTCTCTGCGTTCGTCCCAGATGCTGAGCTTCCCAGGTTACAGATTCACCGAACTCGATACATCCCGATTTTCGCCCCGCAACCACGGTTTCTGAAGTTTTATCGCTTGTCGCGATGTGCGCATCGATGCTGCGAGCTAAGTCAAAAACCCGCTCGATGGGAGCTGCAATAAGTGTCGTCAAATGGAGAACAGCCATAGGACGGATCGTAGAACTCGAAACACGGATGTCATGATTCAATAATGGTGATCTCGCGTGTGCATGGCCGGGATTGACCCAACCCAATGCAAGGGCTATTGTTGTGGCCCTCCGGATGGAAACCGGCGGATATTGAAGGAAACAGCCATGAAAAGCGATACCCACCCCACTTGGTACCCATCCTGCAAGGTTTACTACAACGGCGAGGTCGTCATGACCGTCGGGGCTACAGTCCCTGAACTCAAGGTCGATGTGTGGTCTGGCTCGCACCCCTTCTTTACCGGAAAGACTGCGTTTGTTGACGCTGCGGGCCGGGTCGAGAAGTTCCAGAAGAAGTTCGCAGGGAACTACTTCCAGGGCAAGAAGAAATAACGAAATACGAACGAGCACTATCGGGCTCGTCCGCTTACGAACTATACCCTAAAACACCCGATTTTCGGGTGTTTTTACATGTCATTGCTCGAAAACTGGACAGAATCGGGTACAAATGAATCCATGGGCACGATCCGTGCGTAGAGGGTCTTGTCTCTGTCCGTGCGCTTGTGTTTTTTGGGCGTTATCGGGCCCTGTGGGTCTCACCACGGGTTGATCTATGCAGGAATCGGGTCACATGCGCTGTGCGATGCACAGAGTGTGTGCGTTGTTTGTTTTCAAGCATCCTTGTGAGCATGCTTGAGGGCTTGAGCTTGTATACAAGATTTCCACCTGTTGGTCTCGGGAATGACGAGCCGCGTAAAACTGAAAAAGGGAACTACTCCATGAGCCGTACCGCACTAACACTGACTGCAACGACAGCCTTTGCGCTTCTAACGGGATCGGCACATGCCGCATCAAACGCGTATCCGGATTGCATCGCGAGCATTTCGGAAATCGACATGCATGATGTCGCTTCGCGTATGTTCAACCTGCTTCCCGAAGATCAGCAGGCGAAGATCGCTCTCGCGGGTGGGATCGGGTCGGAAGGCTTCGATCTGGAGGCCTACGAAAACGGTGCTCAAATTGACCTTTCCGAGCAGATCGACGCTGGCATCACTGCCCACGAATACCTCGACCTGCTGATTTCCGACGAGTTGGGTGCCCGGCTGACGCAGGAACAATGGAATATTTTGAACTCGATCGCGGACACGCTCGACTCAGGCAAGGCCGTCCCCCATCTCTGTTTCGCACCCGGAACCGACCCGGAGTATGCATACGCGATCAATCAGTTGATCGAGTTCCCATTCCAGATCCTGTTCCAGCAGACCAGCCGATGGAACCGTACCGCGACTGACGGCTCCGGGCTTAGCCAGGGGGATCCCACAACTATCACCTACTCGTTTGTACCCGATGGGACCTTCATCCCAAACCTGGGACTCGGACTCGGCTCGGGCAACTCGGTCCTCTTTGCTTGGCTCAACAGCCGGTATGGCAACCCGGCCACTTGGCAGCCACTGTTCCATCAGGTCTTTGACCGCTGGGCAGAGCTCACCGGCCTGAGCTATGTGTACGAGCCTAACGACGACGGCGCAAACACGAACGGCCCGATCGGGATCATCGGTACACGCGGGGATGTCCGTATTGGTGCGTTTAACTTCTCGAATGACGGCAACTTCGGGGTGCTCGCATACAACAACTTCCCAAATGACGGCGACATGATCTTTGATGCGTACGACACCTACTACAACAGCACCAGCCTGAACTCACGAGGCCTGCGGAATGTCATTGCTCACGAGCACGGGCACGGTCTCGGCATGCTGCATGTTTGCCCGATTACGCAAACGAAGCTCATGGAGCCATTTGCAACCAACTCTTTCGACGGCCCACAGCTCGACGATATCCTCAACGGCCAGCGTCACTATGGCGATCCTACTGAACCCAACAATGATCTGCCCGAAGCAATCATGATGGGCTCCCTCGATGCAACAGACTTCTGGTCGATCGAAAACATCAGCATCGATGACAACAGCGATGTCGATATCTTCCGTCTCGATCTCACCGAGCGTGCGAAGCTGACTTTCCTGTTGGGCCCACAGGCAGGCGAGTACCGGACAGGTCCTCAGACTCAGTCGTGCAACACAGGCACGCTCGTCGATTACAACTCGATGCAGGACCTTGAGATCGCGCTGTACTCCTCAGAGAACATCATCATTCCTCTCGCAACGGTAAACTCCGAGGGCGCTGGCGGGATCGACACGCTCGTGCACGATCTTGAGTCCGCGGGTACATACTACCTGATCGTTTCAGCGGCGAGCAATGTCAACAACATCCAGCGTTATCAGGTTACGGCGTTCACCCAGGAACTCCCGCCGGTTGAGTGCCCAGCGGACCTGACGGGCGATGGCAACCTCGACTTCTTCGATGTCTCCGCGTTCCTCTCTGCGTACAACTCGATGGATCCGATCGCGGACTTTAACGATGACGGGGTATTCAACTTCTTTGATGTCTCGGCATTCCTGAATGAGTACAACGCGGGTTGCCCGTAAGACTCTTCTTCGAACAACTCGGCACGCGTGCCCCACAGGCACGCGTTGCTTTTATACATCCAACACCCAGAGCAAGAAAATGGGGATACAGGAGGGACCTCTATGTCCAGATCGCATGCATCACTTTCACTCGCCCTGCTTTTCATCAGCACCGGCTGCACTCTCGGCGCCGAACCTGCAGGCGACTACCCGGACGCAATCGCGTCGCAAGAAGAACTCTTCATGCAGCACATTGCTGGAAAGATGTTCCTTCAACTCCCGAAGGAACACCAGGAACTGATCGCCAAAGCAGGCGGGATTGGTTCACACGAGCACAATGTTCTCGATTGCACGCACGACGCCCCCGCAACCCCCGATGTTGATCCGAACATCACTGCACATGAATATCTTGAACTGATCGTATCAGATGAGCTTGCGTCGCGCATGACAGAGGAACAGTGGAACATCCTGAACGCAATCGCTGATACGCTCGATTCCGGTAAGCATGTTCCGCACATGTGCTTTGCACCGGACACCGATCGTGAATACGCCTACGCGGTCAACCAACTCATCGAGTTCCCGTTTCAGGTTCGTTTCCAGCAGACCGCACGCTGGACAAGCACGGCAACGGACGGAGGCGGGTTGAGTCAAGGGACCCCCACGACGCTGACATACTCCTTCGTGCCAGATGGTACTTTCGTGCCGGACCTCGGAATCGGGCTTGGATCAGGCAACTCAGCGATGTTCCAATGGCTCGATGGCATCTATGGCAACACACAGACATGGCAGGACCTGTTTCACCAGGTGTTTGATCGCTGGGAAGAGCTCATCGGTACGACCTATGTCTATGAGCCCAATGATGACGGTGCGAACACAAACGGTCCCGCGGGCGTTCTCGGCGTACGCGGAGATGTCCGTATCGGTGCGTTCAACTATCAGAACGATGGCAGCGGCGGTGTCCTCGCGTACAACAACTTCCCCAACGACGGGGACATGATCTTTGATGCGTTTGACACGTTCTACAGCAACACATCATCGCAATCGCTCCGTTTCCGCAATGTCGCAGCGCATGAGCACGGGCACGGTCTCGGCATGCTGCATGTGTGCCCTGCGAACCAGACAAAGCTGATGGAACCATTCATCTCCACAGCGTATGACGGGCCGCAGCTTGACGATATCCTCAATGGGATCCGACACTACGGTGATGTGAACGAGCCGGACAACTCGATCGCCCAAGCGACCGACCTGGGGAACTTCAGCATCGGCGGAGTCGCGGCAGTCAGCAATGTCGGCGTCGATGACAACACAGATGACGATTACTTCCGCGTCGGACTCAATGAGCCCGCACGCATCGTGTTCGCGATCGCTCCCGACGCAGCGACTTACGACCAGGGGCCACAGACTTCGGCCTGTAACACCGGATCAAGCACCAACTACAACAGCATCCAGAACCTGCGTATCACCGCGGTAAACTCGAGCGGTGCAACGCTTGGTGTCGCCAATGACACAGGAACCGGTGGCATCGAGTCCCTTTCGATCGACTCTACCTCCGGTGACGAGGTGTATTTCATCGTTGATGGATCAACAAGCGTCAACAATGTTCAACGATACCAAGTCTCCGTCTTCATTCAGGATGTGCCATTCATGGGGCCCGTGATTGATGCGGATGCGCCGATCTCGGTTGATCCCGGTGTGACAACCACATTCGATGTGACCATTGATCCGAGAGAAGACGACCTGGTTCCGGGAACAGCCCTGCTCTTCACATCCGTCAACGGTGGATCATTCAGCTCAACTTCGCTCGTAGATAACGGAGGCAACAGCTATACCGCGACACTCCCGAGTGTGAACTGTGATGACTCGCTTGAGTTCTATATCTCCATTGAAGGCGAGACTGACGGCGTTTCAACTCTTCCCGAGGGCGGAGCGTCTGCACCGTTCAGCGCAACCGTCGGTGACCTGATCGTCGCGCTCAATGACAACTTTGAATCCGATCTCGGATGGCTCGTGTCCGGCGATGCTGCCAATGCGGGAGAAGGGCGATGGGAACGCGGCGTGCCCGGCGGCGACGGTTCCCGAGGTGATGCACCCAGTGATTTCGATGGATCTGGCTCGTGCTACATGACAGGCAACGGTGGACCAGGGGATAACACGGATGTTGATGAAACGACAATCCTGACCTCCCCCCCACTTAACCTCGCGGACGCGCCTGAAGCGATCATTTCCTATGCTCGCTGGTACGACAACACCGCCGGCGCTGCACCAGATACTGATGTGCTCACCGTCGAGATCAGCAATAACCTTGGCGTTTCGTGGTCGACGCTCGAAGTCGTTGGACCGAATACGGCTCAGTCCGGAGGCGGCTGGTTTGAAGCGTCATTCCGTGTCGCTGACTTTGTCACTCCGACCGCTGTGACATTGGTCCGATTCATCGCGGAAGATAGCGGTGAGGGCTCGGTCGTCGAAGCAGCAGTCGATGCGTTTACCGTCTCGCAGTTCAGTTGTGAAGACCCGGCGAGCTGCCCCGCCGATCTCAACGGTGACGGGAATCTGGACTTCTTCGATGTTTCGGCGTTCCTGACCGCTTACAACGCGATGGATCCGCAGGCCGATTTCAACGGCGACGGCATCTTCAACTTCTTTGATGTGTCAGCATTCCTGTCAGCGTTCAATGCGGGTTGCCCGTAAATACGATTGACCGAGTCTCCAATCACCTCGAACCAGACCCTCTCGGGTCTGGTTTTTTCATATTCATGAGTCGATTTGATTCACTTATTCGGATATTCGGATATAGTCCACTCATGACCCATAAAAGCTCATCATTGCTTCAATCGCTCGCAGATCGTGTTCTCATTTGGGATGGAGCCATGGGCACACAGACCCAAGCGTATGACCTGGATATCGAGACCGATTACATGGGCTGTGAAAACTGTCCCGATGTCCTGTGTTTATCCCGTCCGGATGTGATTGAGGAAATCCATCGTGGGTATTACGAAGCGGGCGCTGATGTCGTCACGACAAATACCTTCGGTGCCGCCGCCCACACGCTGGGAGAGTTCGATCTGTCAGAGAAAGCAGAAGAACTGTCTCACGCCGCTGCCCAGATCGCTCGACGCGCAGCCGAAGCGTATTCAACTCCTGAGAAACCTCGCTATGTCGCGGGTTCGCTCGGGCCGGGCACGAAGCTCATTTCGCTCGGGCAAATCAGCTTCGACGCGATGCGGGATTCTTACGCGCATGCTGCACGCGGGCTTATCACTGGTGGGGTCGATTGTGTGCTGCTTGAGACTTGCCAGGACCTGCTTCAGATTAAGGCCGCTATCGCGGGGGTTCTGCAGGCATGCGATCAGTTGAAACGCCCCTACGACTCGGTGCCGATCTTTGTGTCCGTCACGATTGAGCAAACGGGAACCATGCTCGTCGGGTCATCCGTTGAGGCCGCGGTCGAGGCACTGCGTCCGTTTCCAATCGCTTCGATTGGCCTGAACTGCGCGACTGGGCCTGTGGAAATGGTCAATACCGTGAGGACGCTCGCGACGCGGTGGGATCGACACATCACCCTGATGCCCAACGCGGGGCTCCCCACGCTCGTCGACGGTAAAACGATCTACCCCCTCACCTCGCAGGGGTTCAAGGACGCGATGGCGTTGTTCATTCGTGAAGGACTGATCAGCGCTGTGGGTGGATGCTGCGGCACGACACCCGAGCACATCGCCTACCTCACGGAACTCGTCGCGAACACAAAGTTGGGCGATCGGCCAACCGCAAAGATCGCCCCGTCGTGCTCTTCGCTGTACACCGCGGTTGAATACCGCCAGGACGCCTCGTTCCTGATCATTGGCGAGCGATGCAATGCCTCTGGATCACGCGCTTTCAAACGCTTGCTGGAAGCGGAAGATTGGGAAGGGATTTCCTCGCTTGCCAAGAACCAGGTGAAGGATGGATCGCACATACTGGATGTCAATGTCGATGTGGCCGGCCGGGATGGCCCGCGCGACATGCACGAGGTGGTCTCGCGGCTCGTGCAGCAAGCCGATGCGCCGCTGATGCTCGATTCAACAAGTCCCGACACGATCGAGGCCGGGCTCAAAGCCGCTGGCGGCAAATGCATCATTAACTCCGCAAACTTCGAAGACGGCGAGGAGAAGTTTGATCAGTTCTGCCAACTCGCAAAGCGCTATGGTGCGGCGCTCGTCATCGGAACAATCGACGAAGATCCTGAACAAGCGATGGCACGCACAGCCGATCGAAAGTTCTCGATTACCAAACGAGCGATCGAACGCGCATCGCAGATACATGGACTGCAAATATCAGACCTGTTCATCGACCCGCTCGTGCTTCCGATCTCAACGGGATTGGATTCTGATCGTCGTAGCGCTCACGCGCTTGTAGAAGGAACGAAACGGATCAGCGAGGCCTTCCCCGACGCCCAGCTTACCTGTGGACTATCCAATGTGTCATTCGGCCTCAAACCCGTCGCCAGGACAATTCTCAACGCGGTCTTCCTTCATGAGCTTGTGCAGAACGGCATGTCAAGCGCGATCGTCCACGCATCGAAGATCATGCCACTCAATAAGATCCCCGATGTACAGCAACAGGCTGCGCTGAACCTGATCTACGATCGCCGCGCCGAATCCACCGGTGGCACCGGGCTCCCAGAGGATATCACAGACGAATCATTCGACCCGCTCGACGAACTCATCGAACTCTTCAAGGACGCGACCGAGGAATCGAACTCCGTCTCAATTCAGGATCTGCCCCTCGAAGAACGGCTTCAGAAACACATCATCGATGGTGAAAATGAGTACCTGCAGGAATCGCTCGACGAGGCACTCCAGAAGTTCGCTCCACTAGAGATCATCAATGATCATCTGCTCGCAGGGATGAAGGTCGTGGGCGAGCTTTTCGGATCGGGGCAGATGCAACTCCCGTTTGTGCTACAGAGCGCACAGACCATGAAGAAGGCTGTCGCGATCCTTGAACCACACATGGACAAAGCATCGACGCAATCGAAAGGATCGATCGTCCTCGCAACAGTAAAGGGCGATGTGCACGACATCGGGAAAAACCTCGTTGATATCCTCCTCACAAACAATGGGTACACGGTACACAACCTAGGAATCAAGCAACCGATCGATGCGATCCTCCATGCATATGACGAAACCAAGGCGGATGCGATCGGATTGTCAGGGCTGCTGGTAAAGTCCGTGAATGTGATGGAAGACAACCTTCGTGAACTCAACGAGAAAGGGGTCAAGGTCCCCGTAATTCTCGGTGGAGCCGCCCTCACCCGCTCCTACGCAGAAGGCCACCTTCGAAGCGTGTACGACGGTGATCTTCTATACGCCAAGGATGCGTTTGATGGGCTGTCCACGATGGACGCGATCGCGACGGGGAACACAAATAAACTCCTCAAAGCCGCAGCAGAACGCCAATCCAATCGCAAGGCATCCGTCGTGAAGCATGCTGAGCGTCAAGCGGAGAGTGAACCCAGTTCATTCTCATCGACCGCAACGCTCACTCGTTCCGAGATTCCTCGAGACAACCATGTTCCTACTCCGCCCTTCTGGGGCACGACGGTTGTGGATCAACTGAACCTGCGCGACATTTTCGCTTATATCAATCCCACGGCCCTGTTCTCGATCCAGTGGCAACTCAAACGCGGGAACCGATCGAAGCAAGAGTATGATCGATTGCTCGATGATAATGCACGGCCCAAGTTCAAGGAGATGACCGAGCGGTGTCTGAAAGAGGACATCCTCCGTCCCAAACTAGTCTACGGGTATTTCCCGTGCTCATCCTCTGGCAATGACCTGATCGTTTACGACCCCAAAGACCACGATCGCGAGATCGAGCGGTTCTCATTCCCGCGCCAGAAAAGCAACAAGCACCTGTGTATCTCCGATTTCTACAGAGACGAACAGGAGTGCGCTTCGCTCGGGCATCGCGATGTCATCGGCATGATGTGCGTCTCCATGGGCGAGCGGATCAGCGAGTACACCAAGGAACTCTTCGAACAGGACCAGTACCAGGAATACCTGTACTGGCACGGGCTCGGGGTTGAAACCGCTGAAGCGCTTGCAGAGTTCTGGCACAAGCGTATTCGTACCGAACTCGGGTTCGGACATGAAGATGCGCATGACATCCCGGAGCTCTTCAAACAAGGCTACCGGGGCTCTCGCTACTCGTTCGGATATCCTGCGTGCCCCAATATGAACGATCACGAGATCCTTTGGCGTCTGCTTGACCCGACTCGGATCGGGTGCCACCTCACCGAGAATCACCAGATCGATCCGGAACAATCAACGAGCGCGATTATTACGCACCACCCAAGCGCCCGGTACTTCAACGCCTGATTCTCATCGACGCATCCGCAAGAGCATTGCGAGAAACACCGGCCCACCGATCAATGAAGTGATCACGCCGATCGGGATGCGCCCCGCATCCGTCGGTATCGCGCGTACGAGCGTGTCCGCCCCGACGACCAGTACAACCCCAGCCAGAGCAGACCCGAGCACGAGAGTCCGATGCCCGGGTCCCGCGAGTAATCGCACAAGGTGCGGACAGACGAGCCCTACGAATCCAATCGGCCCCGCGAGGACGATCGAGATCGCCGTAAGCAGCCCCGCGCCGATAAACTGTCCCGCACGAACGACCGCAACGGATACGCCAACGGACTTCGCCTCATCCTCGCCGAGCGCCATGACATCAAACGAGCGAGCAGCGCTGAACGCCCAACCCACCACGCCAACGAGAATGGCTGCGCACACAGCGAGGGTCGTTGTATCAACCTGCTCGCGGAGAGTCCCCATCATCCAGCGTGATACAGAGAAGCCGCGATCAGGCATCATGGAGACGACCAGCATTGTCGCGGCCCCGAGGATGACAGAGACGATCACGCCCACGAGAATCATGGTGATCGGGTCGATGATCCCACGCCGTTGGCTGAGGAACCAAACGAAAAACAACACTCCAATCGCCCCCAGCAGTGCAGGGAGGGCTGCGGCGCTCGCCCCGAGCAACGAACCTACCTGCCATGTCCTCAAGGTCACCGCGAATCCTGCGCCCGCCGACAACCCCATGAGATCGGGTGCCGCAAGCGGATTGCGGAGCAGAGACTGGAGCAGCGAACCGCTTAAGCCAAGCGAAGCGCCAACGATCGAGCCGATGAGTACTCGATCCAGCCGGAGTTGGTGGACTGCAGGATCACCCGCAATCCCCCACCCGCCCGTACCGACCATGAGCCGGAGGACAACCACGATCGCGCATGCGATGGTGAGCATCAAAATGGTGGTTCCCTGTCGAGCGGGCATGGATCAGCGTATGCGATCTGCGTCGAAAAAGCAGATCGGGTATATTGAGTCAAATCTCTGAGAGGAACCTACGCCATGAGTGATCACAAAGTCCTATGGGAAGCCGAGTTCAATACCAATGTCAAAAAATACTGGTTGATGGCCCCGGTGATCCTGTTTACATGCCTCATCGTGACGATCCCGGTAGCGATCCTGTACTACATCATCGCGAGTTTCTTCGTCGATCGATATCTCGCAAACATGTCCTGTACACTCACGGAACGCACGCTGGACATCAAGAAGGGGATCTGGAATAAGACCGAATCCACGATCCCGCTGGAAAAGATCACCGATCTCCAGATGTTCCAGGGCCCCGTGATGCGTTACTTTGACCTGCACGGGTTCAAAGTAGAGACCGCAGGACAATCAAGCGGTGCGGGCGGTGCGCTCGTCAATATCATCGGGATCGTCGATACGATCGGTTTCCGCAAGGCGGTCCTTGCCCAGCGGGATCGATTGCATGACCGTGATACGAGTTCTTCATCCCGGATCGCACCAAGCGATTCCGCACCCCCGTCCCATAGTGAGCAGGTCGAACTCATGCGAGAGATGCGAGACATGCTTGCCCGGATCGAAACCCACCTGAAAGGGCCTCACGAGCCCTGATCGCGGAGTATTGGGGGTCTATGATTGTGGCCCAGAATACAGTAGCCCGAGCGGGCTGCCCTGTTGAGATGCCCCAAGACGGGGCGGATTGAGAAGGACCTCGAAGTGGCTGACAACACCATCACCTGCCGACTCGTCACCCCCTCGGAAGAACTGCTCAACGAGCAGGTCACCTACGCGTCTGTCCCCGCATGGGACGGGCTCATCGGTTTCCAACACGGCGGTTCGCCGCTCGTTTCGCGCCTGGGAATGGGCAAACTCCGCCTCGATTTCCCCGCCGAAGCAGGTTCCGGCTCGCGTGAGTACCTCGTTGAAGACGGGTTCCTTGAGATGGGACACAACGAGCTCGTTATTCTTGCCGAGCGTGCGATTGCTGCAGAAGCAATCATCGAATCGGAAGCGAAGGCAGAACTCGCGGAAGCTGAAGCTCGCGTTGTTCCCGATGATGCACCCAACAAGCTCGAGGCAGTTGAGCAGATCACCCGTGCGAAAGAGCGTGCCCGCCTCAAGATCAGCATGGCACAGAACTCAAAGGCCGTCGGGATCTGACCTGATCAGCAATTGAACCAAGAGAGCCGCGTCCATCACGCGGCTTTTTTCGTACCGAGACTCAACGGACGAACTTGGACATTGCCCGTTGCAACTCTCGCTTATTCTCGCGTTCAGCGATCGCTTTGCGCTTGTCGTGCTGGGCTTTTCCTCGCGCCACGGCCAGCTTGACCTTCGCGAGTCCGTGGGAAAAGTAGAGCTCCAATGGCACTAGTGTCACGCCCTTCTGATCAACCTGTCGCGCAAGCTTGATAATCTCTCGCTTCTTCGCGAGCAACATCCGATCTTGCTTCGGACGGTGATTCAGAGCTCCTGCCGGTTGATACGGGCCGATGTCGACCTGATGCAGGATGAGGCGGGGAGGCTCGAGATCCACCGTGATGAATCCCTCCTTGAGCGAACAGCTTCCATCACGGATCGCCTTTACTTCGGAGCCGGACAAGACGATCCCAACCTCGAGGGTATCCTCGATGAAGTAGTCGTACAACGCCCTTCGGTTATTGAAACTGGGCGGCCCCTGCTTGGATTTCTTCTTGTTCTTCGCCATCTGATTGGTCTTCCGTGATGAGAATCATACGCAGAAGATCGGGTCTTGTGCGTATGATTCCCGGATGCAACCGCTCCTGCTCTTACTTCTGCTTCTCACCTGCTCGACTGTGGCAGGATGTGTCTATGAAAAGAACGATCGATTGACACTCGGGGGGGCGTATCGATCACCGGCGATCTTTGATGACCCGCATTTACCCACTGCCGCCAATCAGGAGCCCCGGCTCTTTGCATCGAAGGTGACCGATCGTTCTGCATGGTCTCCCACGCCCGTTGTTGCACATTTCGACGGGGTTGTTCACGGACACATGCTCCGGTTGTTTCCCGCGCATCGTCCCAACTCACCCGCGCGATTGTACGGGCGCTTCCCCACGACTTCGGATGCGCTCGATCCGCAAGCCCATGGTTTCACGCCTGATCTCTGGTACACACTGAGAGAGTACGGGCGGAGTTCGCTCGGGAGCGATTACTCGTTTCTCTACTTGCTGACCCGAGGCGAGTTGTTCGAGGACATGATTTCCCCATTTCCGTATAAACGCACACACGAAGCGGGGTGGTCGTTCGGGCAACCCGCAAAGGAATCATCGGAGACTACGAATGAGTGACCGAGAGAAGTTTCAGGAGTTCGAGAACCCGCCTCGCTGGCATTTCCAGGACGGGCTGGAGATCAGTGTTCCCGATACTGCCGAACGGCATACCGCAAAGCAAGATGGCTTTGTTCTCGTCGATATCCGCGAACCTGAGGAACTCGACATCTGTTCGATTGAGGGCGCGATCCATATTCCCATGGGTGACCTGCCCGCGCGGATCAACGAGATCGATGCGGACGAAGACACCACCATCGCGCTGATCTGTCACACAGGACGCCGCTCCCTGAAGGCGACGCTGTTTCTGCATCAGCAGGGACTCGCGGGGACGCGATCCGTCGCGGGTGGTATTGATTGGTGGTCCTTGCGGATCAACCCGAGCGTGCCTCGTTATTGAACCTGAAACCTGATGAGAACTCCAATGCAGACGGACCTGATCGAACTCAATCTTGCCCACTCGCCTGACTCGGATGATCTCGTGATGTGGTGGCCACTCGTTGGTGTACGCCACCCCGACGGAACCCCGATCGAAGGCGACCTGGGTCGTCCCCAAGTCGATACAGGGATGTTCAGATTCAATCTCGTCGCACGCGATGTCGAGGAACTCAATAAACTCGTTGTCAGCAATGACGACACGAACGCCTACGACATCACTGCGATCTCGTGTGCCGCGTACCCCAATATCGCAGATCGGTACGCGATCACTAAAGCGGGTGGCTCTTTCGGTGAAAACTACGGCCCTCGACTCGTTGTACGCGAAGACTCTGAACTCAAGTCGATCGATGATCTCAGGTCCTTTGGCGGAGTGATCGCGATTCCCGGCGTAAATACCTCCGCATACATGACACTCCGGATGGCTGCTGGCGAGATCGAAACCAAAGAAATGCTTTTCTCCGAGATCCCCGGATCTATCGCACGCGGCGAGGCTGACGCAGGTCTTCTTATCCATGAAGCTCAACTCACCTTCGGGGAGATGCAACTTCGTGAGATCGGTGATATGGGTAAGTGGTGGAATGCACAGACCGGCAAGCCCCTTCCGCTGGGTCTCAATGTCATCCGAACCGATCTCGATAAGCGATTTGGAAATGGCACATGCTCGGAACTCGCTCGGGTACTCAACGAGTCTGTGCGGTGCTGCGTGGAGATGGGTGAAGCATCCAGGATGTATCTTCAGCTCAATAAGGGTGATCGAACGGAATGGGACGATCCGCAACTCGTGGATCGGTATCTCGAGATGTATGTCTCCGGATTAACCCTCGACATGGGGAGCCGTGGACGCGATGCCATCGAGCTCTTCCTCGCCAGAGCCGCAGATGCGGGATTATGCCCACGAGTTGAAAAACTGCTCGTGCTCTAGGTCGATTCATTCGCGTGCGCTAAACTAGTGGACCGCCGCCCCGCTCCCCCGCTTACCCGGAGTTTCCGCCGATGCCCGAGCGACTCTCGCTGCCCGTGCTGTCGAACCCCAGACCACCTCAACCCCTTGCTGCGCTCGCGGATACAAACGATCAACCGCGTGAAAAATGCGGGGTCATCGGGATATGGAATGATCCCGGTGCTGTCCGCAAGGCGTATCTCGGCATGTACGCGCAGCAGCACCGTGGACAGGAAGCCGCGGGTCTCGCAGTCTGCAACGGGAGTGAAATCGAGTCACACCTGGGCAAAGGGCTCGTCGTTGAAGTCTTTGACGAACTGGCGATTGAAAAGCTTGAAAAGCATTACAACTCAGCATTGGACAACGGGGGTATCCGGGGTGTCATCGGACACAACCGGTATTCCACATCCGGCGGCACCGCGGCACTTAATGCCCAGCCGCTCGTCGAGACAACCTTCGACGGTCCTGTCGCCCTCGCTCATAACGGCAACCTTGTCAACGGGATGGCGTGGCGTCAGGTCCTGTCCGCTGCGGGCCGCCTGTTTCATACTACCTCAGATTCTGAGATCATCGTGCACCTGCTCGCTTCCCCCGAGCAACGCGACACGCCCGATCCAGTGGCCTCGACACTACGGAATCTGCTGGGCGCATTTTCCGTTGTGATCCTGTTCCCGGATCGTATCGAAGCGGCACGCGACCCTTGGGGATGGCGCCCGCTTGTGCTCGGTGAACTCCCAAGCGGCAAACCGATGGTTGCGTCAGAAACCGTCGCTCTGGATGTTGCCGGTGCGAGATTTATCCGCGAAGTTGAGCCCGGCGAAATCGTCACACTCGATCAGAATGGCGTTCACTCCCGGCGATACGCGGCCCCCTCCACACCCCTCGCACAATGCGTCTTTGAGCATGTGTACTTCGCAAACCCCGCTTCGAATGTCTTTGGCCAGAATGTGCAGATCTCTCGCGAGAGAATGGGCGCAGAACTCTCCCGCGAAGCGCCTGTCGAGGCCGATTATGTCATGCCGATGCCAGACTCGGGCCGGAGTGCCGCGAACGGGTACGCGATCGCATCGGGCATTCCCTACCGCGAGGGGATCGTTCCAAACCGGTATGTTGGTCGTACTTTTATCAAACCCACGCAAGAAGAACGCTCCGCCGCGGTGCGTCTAAAACTCAATGTCATTTCTGACATCGTCAGCGACAAACGCGTCATTATCGTGGATGACTCGATCGTCAGGGGCACCACAACTCGTGAGAAAATGAATCAGCTCCGCGAGGCGGGTGCGAAGGAGATCCACCTGCGGATCTCGTGTCCACCGATCAAGCACCCATGTTTCTTCGGGGTCGACTTCGCCGATCGAGAACAACTCATCGCTCACAATCGCTCAGTCGAAGACATACGCGCTTTCCTCGGAGTCGATTCACTGCACTTCCTGAGCCTCGACGGCATGCTCTCCGTGATGAACCACGCACCCGAGCAATATTGCACCGCATGTTTCTCAGGCAGCTACCGCGTAGATATCGACCACCCCGTCGCGTGCGAAGTTGCCACCAAGGCGCAACTCAATATGTTCAAATCTAACTGATATCGGTTCTGAATCTCAACCGCCCCAAGACTGGTCTATCGGGAGATCGTTGCTCGCACCGAGTGGACGGAAGATGAAGCCGATGCTCGTTTCGCCTCGGATGTTGTCATACTGGATCGTCGCACCGAGGGAACCCACTTGGAAACGGCGAAGGATCTGCGTGTTGAAAGTCTGGAAATCGTCAAGACGGAAGTTGTAGTTTCCGTTCAAGTAGATCGCATACTTGTCGCTCATCCGATACCCTGCACCGAGGGTCAGGAAGGTGCCATCGATGGGGTCGACCTCACGATATTCGATTGTCGTCGTGAATCCGGGGCGATTCTCAAGGATTACTCCGACGCTTGAACGCGCGGTTCGATCGGTATCCAGATCGTAGATCCACTCACCTGCGATCGCGAATGCATCCGTTGGCTGGATCACCATGCTCGCACCGAATATCTCGCCTGAGTTTGAGAGTTCAGGACGCGACGAGAAGTACTCGGGGATCGGATCGTTGCCCTGATTATCGTCTGTATGGACATACTCCGTGCGAAGCTTGACGAGATCAACATCGCGCCAGCGCCCGACGCCGCCGCGTTTCGTCTGCCATGTCTGATCGATCGCGGCACGAAACGCTGAGCCGACGAGCAAGTCCTCGACATCGTCGTCGTAGATCGGGACATCCCCGCGATCGAAGTTCGAGTCGCTTCCCCAGATCGTGATCGAGGGCTCGATAATGTGCCGGATGCGATGCAGGTCGAGCAGTCGGCTCTCAACAGTATCATCGACTTTGCTGATCGTGGTCGAGAGCGTGACACCCGCGGCACCCCAGTAACGAACCTCATCGGTCTGGGAAGGAGAGTAAGCCGCGAAATCATCGTCGTACGCGGTCGCTCGCCCCACAATAAACGGGTTGATGCGGATCGGCCCCAGATCAAGACGCGAACTCAGCTCGTGACGTGTATCGAGTCGAGTGACCGCGCCCTCGTCGAGTCCCGAAGCGCGAAACACATCCCCGAGCGATTGGGTTGCCGTCGTTCCAAACGCATCATCGGCGAGTGAATCCGTAACAAACCCGTACTCCCGCGCATCCACCTCGGAAAACGCGAGACGCATAACACCCGCGCGTGCCTCAAACGAGTAGGTCAGGAGTCCCGGCTTGATATCCGGTAGCAGATCGCGTCCGAGGGTAACAAACTTCGCTTCAGGTGTTTTGTAGACGCTGTATCCAGGGGTTTGGAGTTGATGCTCGGGGACGATGAAATCGTTCGTCGTCGTGCTCATCTCAATCGAGAACTGTGCATCATCGCTCAATCGCTCAAGCACAAGTCGATTGCGGAACGCTTCCTGAGTCCGTGCGAGCTCATCGAAGAATGCAGGGACAAAGGCCTCGTCGGAGATATAACTGAACTCTGAGATGAGGGTCCACTGATTTGTGACCCTCCACAAATCGTGGAACGCGAACATGCCTCGCGTCTCGCCATCGCGTCCAAGACGACGCCCTGTCGCCGCGATATCTGTGCCTGAATCATCAGGGAGCAGATATGAGAACAACCCGCCCTTGTGCTTCTCGGTGTTCCATGTGGATTCGACACCGAGAGCAATCCCGCGTTCCGAATAGAAATCGAGATCCAAATCGACATCCACACCGGGAGGCGCATCGATTTTCAGTAATGACAGCGCATTCCATCGCGTCCTGAGGGCGAATCCCGAACGATTTGAATCCCCAATACGAACCTGCCGGAGCGGAAAATCGCCAGGATCGCCCTTAAACCCGGGGAGCCAAAGCAATGGAATCGGTCCAGCTTTCAAGACCACATTCTTCGCTTCGACTTCAACATTTGGTCTCGGATCGACCTCGCGCTCCGCGATCGTCGATTGCCCAAGCGTCACCTTGATGTCTTTAATCCCGATCGTAACATCGGGCTCAAAGAAAGCGGTATTCGAGATCGTCGCGTTCTCCGCGAGGAACTCATCGCGGGCGGTCTGGCGGACGCTCTCGGCTCGAACATATAACGGCATCGCGCTCTGGCGGTCCGTCGTCCAGAACACCGTGTCGAGCATCAGCGCCTTGTTGTTCGCGACATCGAGGTACATGCGAGGCGATCGCACGGACCATTGGTCATCTCCCGCAAACACGCCCCCCTCGAGGTAAATCCCCTCAATCTGACCGGTGTTGAGATGTGTAACACCCGAGACTGGTTCATCGCCTCTGGTGTAAATCACGATGCGCTCAGCGCTGAAATCCACCCACCGGCGTGACGACGGAGATTGATACTGGACCTTCACCCCACCGTCCGCGGTGATGATGGATTGTGTCCCCCCCTGAACCCCATCGACAACGACATTGCCCCCGATGGAAATCGAAAAGATCCCATCATTATCGAATACTGGGCCGTTCGGCACCGCCGCCGTTGGGTTCTGAACAATCGCGGGTTCAACTCCGGGCTCACCCTCTCCGATCGAGGCTTGCACCACATCGTTTGGGCTCGACCAAGGGCGCGGAGTGCGTTCCGCCACTTGAGCCTCGCCCAACCCGAGCACTCGCTGTGCGAAGACGAGCTCGGCCTGCTCGAGGTATCCCGCCGCATCGGTTTTTCGCTTGGGTGGCTGATCGAATCGAGCATCAAGCCCGATCGAAATAGCTCGATCGATTTCAATCACGCCGCGCACGGGCAGACGCTGGGCCTGCATCGTGATCGTGCCATCGGCGGATCGCATATCCTCAAACACGGCATAGACCTGATACTGGTCACGCCCATCTTGCTCACCGATCTTGCGCAGCCAGAGACTCGCGGAGCGGGCACTGAAGTAGCTATCCGCGAGGATAACCTCGACATCCCCCACGAGTTGGAGTCGATGCGTCGATCCCTCTCTCCATATCCAGCCGGCCCGTGCCTTGGCATCGATAACACCCCGCACGGGATTGATCGCAAAGCTGATCGAATCGAAACTCATCCCCGTTTCCGGTTGAACACCAGAAATGGATGAATCCGCTGCTTGCACGGCCGGACACATCACGCTCAGGCAGTTCCCCGCGATCAGTGTCAGGCAGACACTTCTCCGAATGGTGCTCTGAACGCGTTTGGGCATATGCATGAGTCCTTCCTGCAATCGAGAAACAAGTGTACCCGATCGGGTTCACGCTCGTGTGAAATGGAGATCGGGAGGCGGGATATCTATGCTGTCCCCATGAGCACCAACACCGCACGCCGCACAATCTCCGAGATGAAGCCCTCCGAGCGACTCGACGGGATCTATTCGATCGCCAACGCCCAGCTGGGAACGACCCAGAAGGGCAAGCCCTACCTCCGTTGTTTGTTGGGCGATTCGTCCGGGCAGGCCGCAGGTCGCATGTGGTCGATCGAGGAGAGCACCTTCCGCCGACTCCCCACGGACGGGTTCGTCTGGGTCGAAGGCGAAACGCAGGCATATCAGGGTGAGTTGCAGATCATCATCCACCGGATCGATCCGCACGAGCCCACCCCCGAGGAACTCCGTGAGATCCTCCCAGCGTCCGAGCGTGACCCGGGCGAGATGTTCGAGCAAGTCAAGCAGCTGCTCAGCACGCTTGAGCACCCCGCGATGAAGGCACTCGCTGATACCTACCTCGCTGATGAGTTCCTGATGGACGGGTTCCGTACAGCCCCCGCTGCGGTTCGTCTGCATCACGCCTATCTGGGCGGGCTCCTTGAGCACACCCTCACCCTGATGCAACTCGTGGATGTCATCTGTCCCATCTACCCCAAGATCAATCGCGACATTGTAATGATGGGGTTATTCCTCCATGATCTCGGGAAGACCCGCGAGCTCTACTTCGATCGTGGGTTCGGCTATTCCGATCGCGGTGAACTGATCGGACACCTTGTTGAGGGGGCGATCATGCTCCACGACAAGGCCCAGCAGATGATGCGGGAAACCGGGACCCGGATGCCCGCGGGTGCCCTCACAATCCTTCAGCACATCATCATCTCCCACCATGAGAAGCCCGAGTACGGTTCCGCGAAAATGCCGTCCTCACCCGAAGCGGTTCTGGTGTCCTTGATTGACAACCTTGACGCCAAGACGGTGATGGCCCTCTCCGCGGCCCGTCCGGATCGCGAAAACGCAGTTTCCCTGGGCGGGAACTTCACAGAAAAGAACTGGGCATTGGGCGTCAAGCTCTACCGTCCAGATCCGCTCGCGGAGTGACCCAAACCGGTTTCGAACATTGGACCGAATCGGGATGGGATTCACTTGACCTGACCCGGTTCGTGACCTTCAATCAACTCTCCCCAGGCATTGTGCCCGGGCCATTCACGCCGGACCGAAGACTCGGCCACCCGGCATGGTCGCTGCGAACACCCTCGCAGCACCGCAGGCGGATCAATCCCCGCCCTGCGGACGGTAGAAAGGAAGCCGATATGGCGACTTACACAGGACCCAAGGTCCGTCTCTCACGCCGCGTTGGTGTCCCGATCGCGGACATCCCCAAGCACACCTCCAAGCGTCAGCTCACCCCTCCCGGGATGCACGGTTACCGCGGGCGTCGTCTGCGTGACTACGGCATTCGTTTGCAGGAGAAGCAGAAGCTCCGCTACCACTACAACATCCTCGAGAAGCAGTTCCGCCTGACCGTTGACGAAGCAAAGCGTCGTCCGGGCAACTCGGGCGACATTCTGATGCAGCTCCTCGAGCTCCGTCTCGACAATGTCATCCGTCGTATGGGCGTTGCGCGTACGATCTGGGCTGCACGCCAGATGGTCGGTCACGGGCATGTCCTGGTGAACGGCAAGAAGGTGGACATCCCCTCCTACCGCCTCAAGGTTGGCGACACCATCACACTCAAGACCAAGATCCAGAAGGTCGCACGCGAGAACATGGAATCGCTCGGCGGTCACGAGGTTCCGGGTTGGATCGCGTTCAACCCGAGCGAACTGAGCTCCAAGGTCGCGGCACTCCCGACCACGGATCAGATCCCGTTCGATGTGAACACGAACCTCATCATCGAATTCTACCGCTAATCGACATTTCAACCCTCGCGTCCGGCATGATCAGACGCCGAGGATGAGCCAAGCGAATCCTCGGGTCCAAAGCCCGAGGATTTCTTTCATCCCATCGCACTCGTTTGAGATCGGATTCACATGCTCAAGTTCATTCGCAAGTACCAGATGGTGATCCTCGTAATTGGCGGATCATTGCTCATGGTTGTGTTCCTGCTTCAACCGGTGCTCGAGCGACTCGCGCCTTCGCCGCTGAAGGCAAAGGTCGCTTCGCTGGACGATGGCACCGTCTTCACCCGAGGCGAGATTATTCGCGCACAAGCAGCGGTGACGCTGTTGGCACGCTCAAACCCACGGGCGCTCCAGCCAATGAGCCTGGGCGGACTTGGGCTTGACAGCGAAAGCGAGCGCACCGCTGCCCTGCATTGGCTGATGTTTGCAGATATGGCAAAGAGGGCCGGTCTGGTCGGCGAGATTGGTGACGGGGCCTCCTGGATCGACCAGATCGCAGAGCAGGAAGCTCTGCTTATGGCGACCAACGAGGCACGCCAAGGGGCTATCCCCTTCACATCCGAAGCAATACAGTCGCAGGCATCAAACTACAAGCAGCAAATCGTGGTCATGATCAACCGCAATGCGAACGCGGCCGCATCAAGCATGAGTGGTTCCATGGAGGATGTGTATCGAACCCTCGCGGAAGCGCGAGGCATGTACCGCCTCGTCAACTCCGTGTACGGAACCCCATCATTCAGCGATATTCAGGCCATCGATGCTACGAAGAACCTGTATGACGCGGTCGCGGTCAATGCCGTTGTGATCGATTCGAACCTGATCGCGGACTCGATCGAAGACCCAAATGAAACTGAGTTGGAAGCTTTCTTTCAGAGATTTAGCAGTGAGCAAAGCACCGAGAACGAGTTCGGAATCGGTTACACCATGCCCACGCGCATCAAGCTTGGTTGGATCGCACTCAACAAGCAGGACTTCATGGATGCTGTTGAAATCGACCGAGTGGAAATCCAGAAGATCTGGAAACGAGATCGTGACACTTATCCAGGCGACTTTGCAGCAGAGCGGACCAGAATCGAGCAGCAGTACCGCGAGGAGCAGGCGACCTCAATGATGATTGAGGCGGATCGACTCATCCGTGCACAGATACTCGCGAAAACGAACAGCTTCAGCAAGGTGAACGGCAAAACCCAGTTGCCCGATGATTGGGCTTCCCAAGCACCTCAACTCGATGTCGTAGCAGAATCCGTGACAGAGCGTCTGAGCGAGCAGTTCGGGTTCTCCATGCCCACGATCCAGGTCTCCCTGATCGGTGATCGCTGGCTGAGTTCGAACGACATTCTCGCATTGCCCGGCATCGGGTTCTCGTGGTACCGGGTTGGGTCAAACCAGATCCAAACGCGACTGCTCCCACAGTTTTTCGCCCCGGACTACGAGGGCAACATCGATCTCGATGTACAAAAGATGCTCCCCATCGTTGAACAGGCGGCCACAGATGCACAGGGCAATCGATACTACGCGATGGTCCTCGATGTTCGTGATGCGGGCCCAGCGGACGGCATCAGTGATGTAGGACGCGATCGCGTAGTGGCCGATTACAAGTCACTCAAGGCGTTTGAGCTCATAGAAACACAAAGTGATGAGCTCGCATCGCTTGCCCGTGAGAACGACAATCTCGCCCCAGTCGTCGACCGGATCATGTCGATGACGAGTAACGAGTCCGCTGTACACCCGAGTGTGTTGCGTCAAATCCTGGTTCGGAAAGATACAATCGACCGTGGACCGATCGCAAACAGCGTGAACCCACGCCTGAACAATGAATCGTTCCGAAGTGCGGTGCTCGAGGCTGCAGAAGGCCTCGATCCGCTTGTGGATCCGAGTGAGCTGAAGCAGAACCCAATCGTGGTAGCGGAACCCCTGCCGCAAACACGCTCGTTTGCATTCTCCATCGTGCTCGCACCTCGCCCATTGACACTCGAACAGTTCCGGGCAAACGCCGCTGCTGCTATGCGGCAAGCAGGATCAGCCGAACTCCGTGAAGCGGGGTTCTTCGATTCAAGCCCCTTCTCATTCGAATCGCTCTCCGAACGCTACGGGCTGAAGATTCTGCAGGAAGACGAGGACGAAAGCTGAACGGAGGTCATCCGCCTCCCACAAGCGTGACGATTTCGATCGACATGCCGTCCTGAATCGTAAACGAAGATCGTTCCCGTTTGGGAACGATTTTTTTATCGACTTCCGCGGCACAGATCGATTTCTCCAGACCAAGCTCCGCGATAAGTTGCTCGATCGTGGTTCCCTCGGGGATGTCTCGTTGTACGCCATTGACGGTGCAGTTCATAACCGAGTTTATGCGTCGAATCGTTCGTGTTCATCTGGAAGCGCAGCAGGTAATCCGGCGATCATCTGGATGGCCATCTCCAATGCATTCATGCACGATTGGGAGCGGATCTGATCCCGATCGCCAGAGAAGCGAAATCCTCGGCAGTCGGTCAGATTGCGTGGCCCTGAGACACAAATCCATACCGTCCCCACGGGCTTGTCATCGCTCCCCCCGCTTGGGCCAGCGATGCCGGTGATTGAGATCGCGTAATCCGAACCGATGCGAGCTTGACCACCCCTCGCCATCTCGATGGCCGTCTGCGGACTCACCGCACCAAATCGTTCGAGCGTGTCGTTCGAAACCCCAACGAACTCGTGTTTGAGTGGGTTGGAATAGGTTACGACCCCCCCTGGGAAGTATGCGGAACTGCCTGAGCAAGCGGTAATCGCAGCACTGACAAGCCCACCCGTGCAACTCTCCACGGTTGTCACGGATGCCTGATTCGCGTTCAGTTGCTCTGCAAGTCGATTGGAAGCCTGTAGGATGTCTTCCTTCAGGTTCACGATCCAGCAGCCATCAGGGTGTCAAAGAGGTCTGGGATGCCCTTCGCGTGCGTCGCGACGGTCTCGACGATGGGTGTCTTGCCCGCGATGTCGCGCAGATCCCGCACAAGCTCATCCTCACCTGGGTGGTCGGCCTTGTTGCACACGAAGATATCCGCGATCTCGAGGATCCCCGCCTTGTCCATCTGGACGGCGTCGCCCATGCCGGGAGTCAGTACGACGGCCGTGTGGTCTACATAGTCACGGATCATGGTCTCGTTCTGACCCGCGCCGACAGTTTCGACAAAGAGCGTGTCGTAGGCATCGTTGCCCGAGCATGCACCACCAATGAGTTCAATAGCGTCATTGAGCCCGTGATAGTCTTCACCGCGAATCGCGAGTGAGTGGTAATAAACATGCTCGCCAATATTGTTGAAATCGACACGGAGACGATCACCCAGAAGAGCACCGTTCGTGATAGGACTTTTGGGGTCAAACGCGAGAACAGCGAATCGCCCAATGCTCGGGTCTTTCTGCGCACGCGTGAAGTGCTCTCGGGCGAGCTGGGCCACGAGCGTGCTCTTGCCTGCACCAGGAGACCCAGTGAGCCCGATGACGCGTTTCGGGCGTCGACGGGTTGCATCATCACGCATGGGCTTCTCGTTGTGGATCAATGAGAGATCGCGCGAGAGCTGCGCACTGGGGTGGTCCGTATCAACCTTGAGAGCAAGCTCATGCACGGAATCCCGAACCGCGTTCACGATGTCGATGAGCCCCGTTCCAGTCGGGAAGCATTGACGAACGCCCATCTCCTTGAGTTTGGGGATATCTTCCTGAGGAAGAATCCCTCCCATGAGGACCGGGATGTCGGGGCGACCGACATTCGCAAGCCCATCGATAAGATGCTTGCCGAGTACGAGATGTGAGTTGGACATCATCGAGGCGGCGATGACATCAACATCCTCATCGCGTGCTGAGATTGCGAGTGACTGTGGGGTTTGCCAGAGACCGGAGTAAATAACATGAACTCCGGAGTCGCGCAGCGCCCTGGCGATGACCTTGACGCCTCGATCGTGCCCATCGAGCCCCATCTTGCCCAACAGGACGCGTGGGCGGTGATCGAGATCGGCACACCGATCAAGTTTTTCGAATGCACTGGTCGCTTCGCCGAGCTGCTGGGCCATGGAGTTGATCCTCGGGGGTGATCTGGATGCGCGTTGTATAGCGCGGTACAGATTCTATGCAGAAACGATGCATAATCCAAACCCGTAGTCTGGCCTGATCCGAGTGTTTCGGGTGACCCTGCACGCGGGTACGACTATGATTTTGACCCACGAAACACACCCAACCCTCGAGTTGAAGGAGCAGCGTCATGGATCACGGGATCAAAAAGGTCGGCGTCATTGGAAGCGGTCAGATGGGCGGCGGGATCGCTCAGGTCGCCGCGGTCAACGGGTTCCAAACCGTTGTATACGACCTTTCTGGGGACGCGATCGCGAAGTGCGAAGGACTCCACGACAAACTCCTTGCGCGAGCAATCGAAAAAGGACGCATGAGCGATGAAGAGGTGAACACCGCGAAAGGGAACCTGACCTATGTCACGGATATGAACCACCTCGAAGATGCGGACATTGTGATCGAAGCCGTCGTTGAGGATCTTGATATCAAGAAGAAGATTTTCGCGGGGCTCGCGGAGAAGTTCACAGGAGACCAAATCCTCGCCTCCAATACTTCGTCGATTTCAATCACTGCGCTCGCCACGAGCGTCGGTGACGCCGCTGACCGTTTCATCGGGATGCACTTCTTCAACCCTGTTCCTGTCATGAAACTCGTGGAGGTCATCAACGGGCTTGCGACGAGCGAGGAAACCACCAAACGGACCATTGCCCTCGCGGAGGCGATGGGCAAAGTCGCCGTCCCTGCGAACGATCGGGCAGGGTTTGTCTCGAACCGCATCCTGATGCCGATGATCAACGAGGCGTTCTACGCCTGGATGGAAGGCGTCGCGGAACCCGAGCACATCGACGAGATCATGAAGCTTGGCATGGCCCACCCCATGGGCCCGCTGCGTCTTGCAGACTTCATCGGTCTCGATACCTGTGTGCACATCATGGATGTGCTCGCCGAGGGCCTCAACAACGATCGCTACCGCGCATGCCCGCTGCTCAAGCAGTTGGTTGTCGCGGGTCGTCTGGGGAACAAGACCGGAAGAGGCGTCTTCGACTACTCCAAGTAAAAGGATTCAATCGCTTTACGCATCCTCTTATCCGGAAACAACTTCCTGCGCGTGTGTGTTACACGCGCTTTTCTCTGCGCAGTATGATTGAGCATGCCCACTATCGAACAACTCGAAAAGCTGCTCTCTGTCGACCCGAATGACCCATTCGTACATTACGGGATCGGGCAGGAACGCGCGAAACTCGACGAGCATACACGGGCGATCGCATGCTTCAATGAGGCGTTACGCCTCGACCCGGATTACTGTTACGCGTACTACTTTAAAGCCATCTCGCTCAAAGAACTCGGACAACGCGAGGACGCGATCTCTGTGATCCAGGATGGCATCGAGCACGCGAAGAGTGCGGGCGATATGAAAGCGTTATCCGAGCTCCAAGCACTGATCACCACGATCTCATGAGTCCGCGTGCATACCGCAAGCCCCGCCCCGAACCCGAACCGATCCCCCTCGATGGGAGCGTCTCCATCACTTCGATCCGCGCGTGTCCGGACGATCCGGTGCGGGTATCGCTGCGTGTGAGCAAACAACAGGTCGGGCGGGTGCTGCTCGAGACCAAAGTGGAGCACAGGCTCGAAGTCGGTACACCATGGACAGAAGAGCTAGCGGAAGCGCTCCGAACTGAGTTGGATCAGGGAAACGCGTATCGGGCAGCAGTCCGGATCCTGACGAAGCGAGCGAAATCCAGCGGCGAGCTTCGGCGGAAGCTCCGTGAGTACAAGTATGAAGCGGACGCGATTGAGTGGAGCATCGAGCGATTGATCGAACTCGGGATCCTCAACGACGAGGAGTACGCACGCATGGTGGTGCGATCGCAGCTGAGCCGCAAACCCGCTGGGCGCCGATTGCTCTCCGGAAAGCTCCGCGAAAAGGGGGTCAAGCAATCGATTTCCGATCGGGTCCTCGATGAGATGCTTGAGGATCGCGACACGCTTGACGATGCGCGAAAACTCGCACAGCAGGCTGCTCGATCGATCTCGGACCGACATGATCGCGATGTTCGTGTTCGCCGAATCTCGGGGCGCCTCGCGCGACGCGGGTTTGACTTTGATGTCATCCGCAAAGTCGTGGATGAGCTGGATCTGTGATGTTCAAAAACAGAAAAATCGACCCGCGATTGAGCGAGCCGATCAATGACCCCAGCGGGATTTGAACCCGCGTTCCCAGGATGAGAACCTGGTGTCCTGGACCTGGCTAGACGATGGGGCCGGGACGATCAAGGTGTTAAAAATGCCGAGCACCCTTTCGGATACCCGGCAAATGACCCCAGCGGGATTCGAACCCGCGTTACCAGGATGAAAACCTGGTGTCCTGGACCTGGCTAGACGATGGGGCCAGAACAATGATCAGGCGGGATTTTACCCCGCACTCTCGATGCGTCAAGTCGATACCAAGAGTTCAATGGCGGATCGTTGCAGGATCTTCGCGTTTCGTCACCAAATACAGATGGGTGTACGCCAAGAGATATGCCGCTGAATCAGTCTGGGCGGTCACAGATTCCCACCCGTGCCCCGGAATCCGCCAAGTGAGCGTAATATGGCGGTCATGCGGACTGGTGCGATCGATCAGATCAATTCCTGCTCGCCCGAACTCATCACGAACCGCATCCGGCGAAAGATACCAGCGTTGATCTGGAGATTTGAGGCATGTATCGCTCTGGGTGGGCCACCAACCAGCTGCATACAACCCGTCGAGTGCGAAATCGAGCTCAGACATGGGCACCTCGTTCCGGTTCCACGCTACCACATCGCATCGCCCATGTCATCGCACTCTCGGAAGTTTCTATCTGATTCCGTTTCCAACAGGCAAAAAATGCATCGATGTTCGCTATTCGGCCTGTATGCCGGGCATGACGACCAGTACGAGCAGGTCGTACATAAGGTGAGCACCGACCGCTATCCCGAATCCGCGAGCGAGAAAAAGGACTCCGAAATAGCCCCCCGCGAGCGTGTAGAAAATCCCGAGTCTCCAGTTCAACACTCCGGTGGCGGTGACCGCATCGTGGTGCCAGGCAAACGCGAGTGCCGATAGGACGACTGCGATGACGAGCCCTGTCTTGTGTTTGAAGCCCAGGACATCGGTAACGACGAAATGCAGCAGCGTGATCAACACGAGACGGAACAGCATTTCCTCGTATATCCCCGCCCCCACAGCAAGGTACATGCCCTCAAAGGTGCTGGGGATGACAGTTGGTTCAATGCTCTGTGCAGCCCCTCCGGTGATCACCGCCGGGGCGAGTGACGAAAGCACGATTGCGAGCACGACGAGGGGCCCGGTGAGAAACGCCGATTCTGCAATCATCGCAAACAGGACGCCCGGATAGACCGTCCATCGCGACTTACTCAGGAGATGCTGTATGAGCAGGGTCACGACAAGCACGATTGCGGGAAGATGCAGCCCGAGTACACCAAAGAGATCGAAAAAACGGACAAGCATATCCTGGGCTTCGAGCGTCTCGGAAACTCCCCCACCAATGATGCCGGTTGATCCGAGTTCGTAGAAGATGATGAATGGGAGCAGGAACAGGAGGGTGTGCCAGGGGCGCGAGGAGATATGAAAGTACCCACCTCGTGCGAGAGGGAGATGAGTCCCCACCGATTGGGTCGGAAGGATAACGGGTTGTGCTCGTCCCTGTTTGGGCATGCGCCGAATCTGATCTGGTCGTCTGATGCGAAGAAAAACCCGGTTCAAAGACCGGGTTCATATCGTATCGTGTGATTTGATCGTGTGCTTGATCAGCTGTTCGACATTGCCTTGAGACGCGCGTTCATGCGGCTCTTACGGCGAGAGGCCTGATTGCTGTGGATGACACCCTTGGCGGCCGTGCGATCGACGCTCTTGGATGCTTCGCGGAATGCTGAGGTTGCTTCCTCAACATTGCCTTGAGCCACTGCCTGATCGAAAGCCTTAATCGCACCACGCATGGACTTCATGCGCCAGCGATTGCGGGCACGAGCGGTGATGTTCTGGCGGATTCGCTTTTTGGCAGAGTTTGAGTGAGCCATGTATCGTTGTTCCTGTATCAAGCACAAGCCGGGCATCCAACCCAGCGGGAAGATATTGTTGCCTGTTCGTTGAAGAAATCAACCTCAGAGAGCGATAGAACTTGCCATCTGGGGTGAGGATGCTTATTCTTACCCCTCAATAGCCGCTTTGACGGCCGAACAATGCGGGCGTAGCTCAATTGGATAGAGCACCTGACTACGGATCAGGAGGTTGAGGGTTCGAATCCTTCCGCCCGTGCTTGAAAAAGCCTCGTGAACGCGGGGCTTTCTTCGTTTTTGGGCTGATTTTGGGTTTTTGCAGCCCCTCTTGATCGAGCAGTCACCCAACCTCATATCCTTGCTTGAATGCCTGATTTTCTGGTCAACTGGACGAGTGAACGCTCGATCTGGGTGGAGTTTCCTGACGCACAATACGGAACTCGCGTGTCGTGTGGTGCCGCGGATCTGCTCAGGCGGCGCCTTGGCGAACAGGCCCGTTCGGTCGTCCCTGCTGGCCCCGGGGTGCTGGTCGAACTTGAACCAGAGCTTGTCGTCGGGAATGAGGTCGAATCTCTGATCAATCAGACAGCAAGGGATGCGCTCGCGGGTGAGGATCTCGAATGGTCACCGAGAGACCACCTCATTCCGGTATGCTACGACAATCGAGTTTCGCCTGATCTTCGTGCCGTGGCCGAAGCGTGCGCGATGTCGATCCAGGAGTTGATCGATCTCCATACGAAGGAGGTGTACATCGTGGAATCGATCGGGTTCTCACCAGGCTTTGGATACTTGGGATCGATCGATGAGCGATTGCAGCTTCCGAGGCGGAAGACTCCGCGGACTCAAGTTCCGGCTGGGAGCGTAGCGATTGCGGAACGGTTTACCGCTGTTTATCCGTTCCAGACGCCCGGAGGATGGCACTTGATCGGAAGAAGCCCGACTGCATTGTTCCTTCCATCGGACGATTCACCTTGCTCACTGCTCCGCGTCGGTGATCGGGTCCGGTTTCACGCCATCCCGTACGATGAGTACAACTCCAGAAAGTCAGCAGAATGAGTGCTGTGCGAGTCATCGATCCGGGAATGCAGAGCAGCGTGCAAGACCTTGGTCGAGCCGGGTATCGGCAAATGGGCGTGCCGACAGGCGGAGCGTTCGATCGAGAGGCACACTTGATCGGAAGCTTGATCCTCGGCAATGACTCAAACGATGCTTCGATCGAGATGACACTCGTGGGCGGTATGTTTCAGTTCGAGGGAGATGCGTGCATCTGCCTGAGCGGTGGACATGCGCCGGATGCGTCGCTGACTCTTGGCGAGCGTTCAATGCCGGTGCCGCACCAACGCCTCGTGCAGGCCGCAAGTGGTAGCGTATTGCGGGTTGGCTCGATCACAGAGGGCATGCGGACCCACCTGAGTATTGCTGGCGGGTTCACAACGAAGGCAGACTTGGGTAGTCGATCCGCGTTGGTTTCGACCCCAGATGCTGGTCTTGGGCGGTCTCTCCGTGTGGGCGATGTGCTCCCTGTGGGCATACCTGGTAAGCCGTCAATGAACTCAATCGAAATCGGGATTGTGCAACGAGTTGATCGGAAGATCCGGATTGTCCCCGGGCACCATATGGGTCTGTTCAACGAGAAACAGATCCAACAACTCGGTAGTCAGGAATTCGTTGTGCAAATGCAAAGCAACAGGGCTGGAGTTCGGCTTGGTGGCACAACATTGGTTGGTGATGTACCGGGTCGTGTTGCCAGTGTGGGCACACTGCCTGGATATGTACAGGTACCTTCGGATGGGCAACCCATCGTGCTTGGTGTCGATGGGCCAGTAACAGGCGGGTACCCGGTCATCGCCTGTGTCATCGAAGCCGATCTGCCTAGGGTTGCGCAGGCTCGACCGAATGATCGCCTTCGTTTTGAGTGGGTGGATCGCAACGCAGCGTTACGCGTTTCACAAGGGAAAGTTGATTGATGCGTGAAATCTTTATCGGCTGCGATACGGGGGAGGCAAACGATCCGCGAGGACAGCAGATCGAGATCGATTTGCTCGATGTCGTCGATGCAGTAAGTATTGCATGCGGCGGGCATGCAGGAGATTCCGAATCGATGCGACGGCTCGTTGATCTTGCGAGTCAGAATGATCAAGTCATCGGGGCCCATCCATCGTACCCTGATCGGGATGGCTTCGGGCGTCGTGCGATGGAGATCAGCCGTGCTGATCTTGAAGAAACGATCAGTGAACAACTTCGTTCGCTGCTGTCTATTGCTGAGTCCCGCCGGGTACCAGTATCGTTTGTGAAGGCTCATGGCGCGTTGTATCACAGTCTCGCGGAAGATCCAGAGTTGGCAGTGTGGTTCTGGAAACTTACGGAAGAGACCTGCCCGAGCGCATTCATCGTGATGCCCCTTGGGTGCCCCGCTGTGAGGGCCCTCCGTGAGGCCAATGCCCCGGTTTGGGCCGAAGGATTCTGTGATCGTGCATATGGGGCAGATTGGAAGCTTGTATCGCGTGAAGAACCCGGAGCTCTGATCTCTGACCCAACGACCGCCGCTGATCAAGCGGAACATCTGGTGCTGGAACAGATGTGCGATTTACTCTGTGTGCACTCGGATACTGAGAACTCGGTGTCCATTGCCCGGTCTGTGCGGGACCGGCTCAGGGGACTTGTGGATCGTCAGGAATAACCTTGCCCTGCGGGTCAGTCTGCGGCCCAGCGGGTGGGACGGGAGGCAAGTGCTCCAGACGCTCAGCGGTCTCATGGACATGGTCGGGCGCCAATCCGGCTTGGTCGACGAGGTAGTGTTCCCAGAGACGGTGGCGACGGACGATGCTTCTCGCAGCACGCTGCCCTTTCTCAGTCAATGAATACATGCCTCTATGCCGTTGAATCAATGCTCTCTTGACAGCCCGATTCAGCAGCGGCTGCGGCTTAGAACGCAGAATAGCATCTGAAATATCACTGGCACTCATCTCCGCTTGGGCTTGCTCCTGAGCGCGATACATCGTCGCAAGCAAATCGTCGAGTGCAACGCGCGAAGAGAGGCGAATACGACGGATCATTCGTGACAGAATACCGTGCGATGGCGAAATGATAATGGTCAGACTCAATACCAAACCGGAAAACACTGTGATCGAACCCGCGGCATTCACGGTATCTCGACCGAACCATCCTGGGATAATGGTTGCAGAGAAGTATCCCCCCACGGCTGTGAATAGCGCAATAAGCACAGAAAGCACGATTTGAGTTCGAAGGCGATCCGTGAGCAATCGAGCTGTAGCCCCGGGACAGATGAGCATCGCGATGACGAGGATCGAACCCACGGCCTCGAAACTCGCAACCGTTGCCGCCGCTACGAAAATCATGAGGAGATAGTGCAACAGTGTCGAGTTGAATCCGAGTGTTGTCGCGAGCGCGGGATCGAAGGATGCGAGGCGGAGTTCTTTGAACAGCAAACTCACAAAGCCGATTGCGAGTATCAGAATAATCGTGAGTGTGATGATCTGACGGGGTATAGCGTCGAGAGTTTCGACACTCCACAGCCCAGAGATAGTCGCAGGTGCGCTATACCAGACAAGTGTTTCGAGTTGGCCGTGAAGCACGCACTCTGCATCCAGGTCCACATGGCGAACCGCGGCCTTCTCGATGAGCAACACGCCCAAAGCAAAGAGGATTGAGAATACAACGCCCATGGCCGCACCCGGTTCAACCTTGCCGAATCTCTTTACGAACTCGACAAGAACCACCGTGACAACTCCCGCGATAGTCGCTCCGGCAAGCATGACAAGCGGCGAACGAGTCGAAGCGATAAGGAACGCGATCACTAGACCCGGAAGAACGCTATGTGAGATCGCGTCGCCCATCATGCTCTGTTTGCGTAGCAAAAGGAAGTTGCCCAATAATCCACAGCACACGGCAGCTAAAGCCGCCGCAAGTAAGGGAAACAGGTCCAATGCGAGATCGAAATACATCAGCCCACCCCTTCCAGGCTGGGAGGGAAGTCGACCCCTTGATTCCGTAGTGCGGTTTCGAGTTCATGGATGAGTTCGTCAGAAAGGACATGCTCGACCATATCTACGGACCAGTCTACATGTGAGGGCGCGATGTCAGCATGGCTCACCAGATACTGTTCCCAGAGCGCATGGTTTCGTGATACGCGTGCCCCGCGTTCAAGCCCCGCCTCGGTGACTCGGATCTCGCTACGAGTCTTCGAGCCGAGCATGTTCTCTCTACGCAACGCAAATCGGATCAGAAGCTGAAAAAGCGGAGACCATCCCTGCATGCGGGCGAAGTTCGCAAAGTCATCCGAAGTGAGCGTTGATTGTCGGGATTCGTATACATGCTCGAGAAGATGGTCCCCCGCGACCTTGACCCGGACACTCACGCGACGGATCGCGTGTGCGAATACCCCTCGCTTGGGGGCAAGAAACATACTGAGCACGAAGATACATCCCGCGGTGAGGACGATCACTGCGCCCGCGGGCTTCCGGGGAAAAAGCGCGGATACCGTCGCGCCAAGATAGCCGCTCGTCGCGCCGATGATCCCCGAGATCAACACGAGTACAGAGAGCCGATCGGTCCAAAATCTCGCCGCGACTGGCGGGATGATGAGCATGGACACAACGAGAATAAGCCCGACCGCCTGAAGCCCGGCTACGGTGACTAGAACCACGAGTGCCATCATGAACAGGTCAACGAGGCCAACCGGCCAGCCGTCGACACGGGCAAACGCGTCATTAAAACAAACGATCGCGAACTCTTTCATGAAGAGTAAAGTCGCCATGATCGCAACCAATGCGATGGAGCCCATGAGGACGACATCCCCCACCCTCATCGTCGCGGCCTGCCCATAGATAAAGTGATTCAGCCCACCTGAATCACCTGGCGCGTTGGCCTGAATGTAGCTCAACCCAACAATCCCAGCGCCAAAGAACACACTCAGGACGATCCCAATTGCCGCGTCCTCTCTCAGTCGTGTGTGGTGCAGAATAAGCTGGACACAGATCACACCGAGAACCCCAGTCACGCTCGCACCAACCAGCAGAACGGGCAACGATTTGGACTCAAGCCCAAATGTCCCTGCAAATAGGAATGCGAGGGTAATACCGGGTAGCGTTGCGTGGCTTAGGGCGTCTGTCATAAGGGAACGCTTGCGGAGCAAAGCGAAGACACCGATTATTCCAGCAGCAAGCCCGAGGAGAGCCGTGCCCCCGATCACCATGCCCGTGTTGTATCCCGCACGGAAAGTAATCGTCTCGATGATCTCGGACATACGCGGCCATTCATCCGTCACTTCCTGAATGGAGTGTTGCATGTTGGCATGGAACAGGATGGGAATGCGCAGGGGCACTGTGACTCAAACCCCCGACTCGGTGCGGGCGATCGCTTCGGCGGCCTCGGAGAGGAGGGTAAGACGCCCACCGTAAGTCTTGTGGAGATTGGTCTCGGTGAAGACCTCGCCGACAGGACCGGACGCAACCACGCGCATGTTCAGAAGAATCACCTCGTCGAAGTACTCCGGGACACTTTGCAGATCGTGATGAACAACGATGACGGTTTTACCGCTGTTCTTGAGCTCACGGAGGACCTGAATGATCGCCCGTTCGGTCGCGGCATCGACGCCCGCGAAGGGCTCGTCCATGAAATAAAGCTCCGCCTGCTGCGCGAGTGCCCTGGCAAGGAATACACGCTGCTGCTGCCCCCCCGAGAGCTGACTGATCTGCCTGTTCGCAAAGTCCCGCATTCCGACGAGTTCAAGGCAGTCAAGGGCCGCCACCTTATGCTTACGGGTCACTGGCCTGCACCAGCCGATCCGTCTGTACCGGCCCATGCACACGACATCGAGTGCGGATACAGGGAAGTCCCAATCAACACTCTCACGCTGGGGGACATAACCGATGCGTGAGCGAACCTTTCGGTACGGCTGCCCCCAGAACTCTACTAGGCCAGACGCCTTGGGGATGAGCCCAAGACAGGACTTGATGAATGTGCTTTTGCCCGCGCCGTTGGGTCCAACAATCGCGATGAGCTTATTCGCAGGGGCGTCGTAGTCCACATCCCATAGGACTGGCTTTTTGTGATAAGCAACGGTCATCGCGTGAATTGACAACGGGCTCTCTGCAGAGTGCTCTGGATACTCTGAGAGCCCGGACTGTTTCGAGTTCGAATGGGCTGCAACAGGGCTCACTTGTGGAGCTTCCCATTCATGCCGCGAGCTGGCACCATTCCCCCGAGTGCACGAGCGATCGTGGTGACATTGTGATCGATCATCCCGATGTAGGTACCCTCGTATGTGCCAGCGCCGCCCATCGCGTCGCTGTATAACTCACCGCCGATGACAACCGTGTGTCCGCGGGCCTTGGCACCCGCGATCAATGCCTTGATATTGCGATCTGAAACTGTGGATTCGACAAAGACCGCTCCGATATTGCGAGCGACGAGCAGATCAACGAGATTCTCGATATCGCGGACTCCCGCCTCAGATTCCGTCGAGAGCCCCTGGATCCCCACAACCTCGTACCCAAATCGACGCCCGAAGTAGTTAAACGCGTCATGAGCAGTCACAAGGACGCGCTGTGATTCCGGCACGGACGAGAGGACCCGCTCGGCATACGCGTCGAGTTCAGAAAGTCTCGCGCTATATGCTTCCGCGTTCCGCTTGTACGAGTCAGCCCCTTCAGCGTCGAACTCTGTGAGTTTGTCGCGAATGACATCGATCGTCCGAGACCACGCATCTGGATCCATCCAAACATGCGGATCATAAAGCCCCTCGAACTCCTCAGGCTCAAGGAGGTACTGTTCATCGAGCAGCTCAGTGACGGCGTGCACCTTCTTCCCTCCTGTTGCAGCACGAATCAATGAGTTGGCCATCTTCCCTTCGAGCAGGAGTCCGTTATAAAAAATTACATCCGCGCCCATTAGCCTCCGGATGTCCGAACGGGTCGGCTTATAGAGGTGCGGGTCCACACCCGACCCCATCAGCCCGATGACCTCAGCACGATCACCCGCAACGGAGCGGGCCACATCTTCGATCATCCCAACAGTCGCGACGATTTGATACTGCTCGTCGGTTTCCGCCTGAACAGATAACGGGTTCAGGAGGGTCGACCACGCAACGAGGATGGATCCGATGAGTTTTAGCCAGTGCATGCATACTCCTATGGCGGGCCAATGTAGCCATCGCTACAACATTGTATCACGCGCTACATTTTGTGTCAAGCGAACGCAAAGCACAAACTCGATCCAGTCCTATCGCTTGTCGTGATCGATAAACGCTTCGAAACGCTTGAGGGTCTCTGGCGAGACATGATGCTCGATGCCCTCGGTGTCGACGGCCGCGACTGATTCGGGAACCCCGAGCGCGATCAGAAATCGTAACACGATATCGTGTCGAGCGCGGCATTCCTCAGCGAGTCGCGCCCCCTGCGGGGTGAGCTCGATCGGCTTATACGGCTCCGTCACGATCAAGCCATCCCGCTCCAGCCGCTGAACTGTGCGAACAACAGTTACATGCGTCACGCCGAAGCATTCGGCGAGATCACGGACCCGACACCGGCCATGCTCGCCAATCAGGTCCGCGATAGCCTCGACATAATCCTCCGCGATCTCGGACGCGTGGTCGCGTCGAGTTCGTTGGAACGGTTGACTCTCAGGAGATTTAGACACGCGCACCTGCTTTCGAAACATCAAATTGTAGCAGGACATGCAGCCGAATGGCGAACTCCCCCGCTCGCCGCCGTGGTTACCCATGAGGAGCACACCGCGTGAACAGGAACGAGTAAAGGCCTGAGCATATCGAAGAAAGTGGGCGTAACTGGACTCGAACCAGTGACCTCTGCCATGTGACGGCAGCGCTCTAGCCAACTGAGCTATACGCCCTTTCCGGTATTTGACAGTGCACTGCCATTGCCGTGGGCACAGCTAGAGTAGCTCGTCGGTGGCTATCAGTCAAACCTGTTTCAGGCGTTGGTTTAGGATGAGCCGAACGAGCATTCTGGGCGAGTGGAATCCTTGAACGGCCGATGCTCACATCACAACCGCTCAGTCCCAGACGCTACTGAATGGTCCCCCACTGCCCTGAGAACGCCTGAAGCAGTGTGAACACAGGGTGCGGGGCGGCATGGTGGTAGCACGATGCTCAAACAACAGGACTTCGCCATGATCACGGAGAGATCTTCAGTTCCCTTTGAGATCAGATCAGCGAGAGCAAGAGCAGCTCGCCGCTTGTCAGGTGAGATGACGAGTTCTTGGACCTGAGTCGTCTGGATCTGTATCAGTCTTTGTTTAACCCTTCGCGGATCTCTTTACCCGTTGTATGACGGAGTGTGACTGAAAAATCCTTGCCATTGATGCTCATGACAGTCCAGCCAGTGTCGAGCGTGTCGCCAACACGGCGCGGCTTGCCGTCGATGATCGCGAGCGGGTTCTTCGGATGTGGAAGGATCGATGTCACGCGTACAGCGGGCAATGACTCTGGTGTAGCTGGTCGTGCGCGAGGCACGAATGTATCAACGACTTGAACCTCTTCCATGTAGGGTTCAATCTCATCAAAGAAGAACGGCGAGGCGATGCTCTTTTCAGTGAGTGACTCGTTCTCTGATTCGACAGTTGCAACTGAAAACATCTGCGCGGGGATCGAGAACGCGACCTGGTCTTGGGCCTGAACAGAACGCGGGGCATTGCCAATCACTTGCGATCCCAGGACGCATAGAGATGGAACGGTTGCCGCAGCGAAATAAGCGACTTTATTCGAGCTTGAGCTGCTCATTCTTCTCCCCCGTTCATGAGACCAGCACCACCGGACGCGGATTTCGGATTAAAAACTATATCGAGCGACTCTGGATAGGCGGTCAGTTCGACCATGCTGATCGTGAGACTACAACGGATACGCTTGGCATCTGTCGGTACGAGACGAAAGTTCGACACACTCATATGACGATTGCTCTGTTGAATATCCTCGATGAACCGCACGAGTCCGCTGAAAGATCCTCTGCACTCAATCCGGTATTCCTTTTGCAGGATCACTGCTTCTGCACCGAACTCACCGATCTCCTTCGCATTGGAGGATTCGCGGAGCGGCTCGACTCGCGTGATTGTCAGTCCACGGGCGGCAGCCATCCTCTGGAAGACCTGCTGGTCCTGAAGATCGTCGTCCGGGCTCAGATCTTCCAGCATGGCTTTTCGCGACTCAATCGTGGAACTGACCAACTCTTCCAGTTGCTCCTGATGGAGAGCAATGTTGGATTCACCCGCTCGGATGAACTCGATTCGTCGTTCCGATTCAGCACGCAGGTCCGACGCCGCGGTCATTTTCGGCTTAACGAAGAAGAAGCCTGCTCCTCCAGCAATGATGCCGATGATCGCGATTCGTGTGATGGCTGATCGTGTCAGGTCTGTACTCATGGCTGAGTCCAATCGCTCATTGAGGGCACCTTCGCCGCAGCGTGGTATGGTGATGTATGCGTTTCGAGCAGCACGCTCAGTGAAAACTGAGACCCCCACTCGAACTCTTCGTTGTCGTCGGCATTACTGCTCGATATCTCGATCCGCGTTGTTGCACCAAGCTGAACCGATTGAACCCGAGGGATGGACTCCAGATCCGCTACAAAGTCATCGAGAACCTGACCGGGGAGTTTGTCATTCGTGGCAACGCTGTACCCGTTCAGTTTGAGCACCGGCTCACCATCATCAAACTGGCCTCGCATTTCCTGAATACGGATCCCATTCCCCGTGATTTCACCGAGTTTCGCGAGTGGATGCTCCCAGCAGGCACTCACAGAAGAATGAGTCGAAACAAGATTCGCAATCTGCCCTAGCATGCTCTGGGTCTGGCTTACTTCGACGCTCGCGTTCTCGAAAGCGGACACCTGATCGAAGCGAGGGGCGTCTGCACGCATGCTCACCTCTATCCTTTGGACTTCTCTTGTGGCAAGCATGTATTGCCCGCCCATAACGAGTCCTGCGAGCGCGAGTCCTACGGCCATGGCCTTCTTTAAATGACCACGCGACCTCTCTTCGTCCGCGATGCGCGGCAGCAAGGGGGGAACAGCCGAACTCATCTTGATGAATGCATACTCGGTTGATCCGGGCGATCCGGCGCACGCAGGATCGTACTGATCACAACCCGCGAAAGAATGAACATGCAGATCCAGATGGTCACCAATTGCCCGTGTAATCATGGGAATGGCGCCACCAGGGCCAAGAATGATCAAGTTTTTGACAGTCAATGGGTCTTTGATACCAAACCGAATCGTCTGCTTTAGATCAATTCCGATCCGCTGCAACGCGGGTGCCATCCGAGGGAGCATGCTCGAACGCAACTCAATCCCGTTGCATTGCTTGGGCTGGAATGGGATACCGTGCTCGAATAGGTATTCCTGAGCCTCCAGATCGAAGGTGTGATCTGTCGCTTCACCCTTTTGTTCTGCATACTCACGCAGAACCTGCTTGTAGGCGTCCGTGAGCGATTCGAAACCGATATCAGCTGGGCGTACAAGCGACAGATGCCCATCGTGATCGGCGTAGCTAATGACACTCGAATGCTTATCGAGGTAGAACATGGCGGATTCGCCTGAATCCTGAATCGCCTGATCGCTTGCGCAGAGCACAGAGATCACGCTCGATGGAATCATCCCCGAAACGCGGATGCCACACCGGTTTAACCATGCATAGAACGCTCGGAGCGTCTCGTCCCGATCGGAATACGCAAGCATGATGTTCTTGGTGCCTGCGGCGTGCCCCTGGCCCAGTTCACACACACACAAGGTAGCATCAACCCCAACGGTCTCACGAATCTTCGATCTTGCTGTTTCTCGAGCGTACGCGCCCCCTTGCTCTGCGGTCGTCACTTGGGTTGTCAGCGTGGGTGACTGATAAATCAGCGTGACGCCATGACGAGGCAGGCTGGAAAACCGAGACAGGATCTGACGCAATGGCTGATCAAGGCACATCAGACCATCGGCCCAGTGCGCCTGCCATTCATTCGGATTCAGACGGGTGACTTCTGCCTGTTGCACCCGCCCTCTACGAACAGCGATTGCACTCAGGTGCGATGGAGAAAGTGAAATGATGAATCTAGAACTGTTAGCCATGTGTAGCCCCTCGATCACGGGAGTGAACTTCTGTAGAATCGTCTGAGATCGCCCTCCACTTGGGCAGAAAGGTGTAAGTTTTACTATTCTGCAAGAACCTACTCAGTCGTGAGTTCGATCCGTCGGATGGCGTTACCGGAACTTCCTTCGATTACAGCAACCGGGTCTGATCCCGGTAACTGCACAAAGCGGATATCCTGCCCCCCCAGATCAAGGGTGCTGCCTTCAGAAGGCATCTCCGCTCGATCCATGACCGCATTCATCACGATGAATGCTCCTCCTTCGGCGGCATAGAACGCGCGAGTCGTTTCAACCCGCAAAGCCGCGAGTTCTGATTCGTCGCGAACGGGGCGGATCGCCCCCGCGACAACCAGAGCCAAAATCGACATCACGACGACAATGACAACCAGTATGATTCCGCGTCTGTTTGTTTGGCGCATTCCCTGAGTCATGATCCCCCCTGCTGCCCAATCCAAACGCGGGGATGCGCCACGATGCTCATGCGAAGCTCATTGTTCGTCAGGGTGACTACTACTCGATGCGTCTCTGCTGGGGTCGCGAGGGTACTCGTGACACCATCATCCGCGAAGTAGGCGATCTCAAGACTATCTATATCAGCACAGAGCGTCGCGGGGTCGTATCCGGGTACACGCATGCGGATCTCATTGTCGACATGATCAAACCCCGTGCCGTCCGTAAAAACCAGCGACTGGCTTGTCGCAGACTGGATACCGATCCCAGCATCCCCCGACCCAATGGGTGCTTGACGAATGATGCGAGAGATACGATCGATCGCGTAAGTCATTCGCTCTGTTCTCTCGCGAACATCCCTGGTTGTGCTGTATGACTCAGACGCCGAGGTAATTACAGGAAGAACCACGGCACTGATAATGCTCATCACAAGTATCGCGGCGAGCAACTCCAGCAGCGTAAAACCCCTACGGTTTGTTTGCTCGATAACTTTCATATCGCAGACACCATCGTGCTGAAGGGAACCTGATAGGAAGCCGTGCTGGCAGAAGTAAAACTCACGCGTACCGTGACAATGCGGAAGATGTTCTCATTCGCATCTTCGGAGACCGAGCCATCTGCAGCCACCAGCGTTCCAACTTCAACGGCGTAGCCCAACCCAGCATCCGAGTAGGGGCTCACGATTGTTTCGAGTCGTGCGTACAAACCCGTGTCTGGTGCATTCAGATAAGCATTTGAATCACCGAGGGCGTCAAATCCCAGTCCTGCCGCATTGGAGTTGATATCCGCGATGATGGTTTCGAGAACACTTGTTGCGAGCAGTGATGCCCGGTTCGTATTGATCGCGTCTGCCCGTCCCGCACCGGCGGAATCTAGCAGACTCAGCGTGGGCGGAACAGCTATCGCCAGGACCATAACGGCGATCACGACCTCGATCAATGTAAACGCTGTACGCGTCTGTAGCATATTGATTCTGCTGAACATCATCGCAACTCCACCACCCCAGTGAACGCGTGGACAACAACAGTCTCATCTGAAGACAGTTCGATGCGGACATCCTCATCGTTGAGTGCAACAAAGCCACCGTTGAGATCGCGGGTGTGCGGGTTTGCCTCAAAGTCGAACCAGACGATCCCGGAACCCGCCTCACCATCTCCGTTCAGCATTGAGTTGATCGTCACCCCTGGATAGGTCACAGGCAGTGAGAGCGTTCGAGATTGATAAGTTAACGGATCGATGACCGTTTCAATTTCACCCGATCCCGTGATGTGTACGAGGGTGAAAGATGAACTCTCTAGGTTGATCGATAAACCGTTCGGAGATCCAACCGCCATCGCACGGGCTCTGGCAAGCTCCAGCAGCCGCATCACATCGTCGCGAGCGGCCCCCTCACGCATAAGCCGCACATTGTCCATCGCGGGCATAACCGTGACGGCGACAATCCCCATGAGGATCACGACAACCATGAGTTCAATCATTGTGAACGCGTGGGCAGCAGACCGGGATGGCTTGCTCAGACGATACATTTAGAGCTCGTTCGCACTCAGAGTTCCGCCGGAGCCATCCGACTCCGTTGTCGGCTCATTTGTGTTTGCATAGAAGACCGCGACTGGCGGGTTGGCGTTGTTGTCAACGAAGTAGTTCCAGCCAGCCGTCGTCGCATTACTGACCCCACGCGCCTCTGCCTGAGCCTGCCCGACGCTTTGGATACCTGCAACTTCTGAGAACGGATTCGCAGGTATCTCAAACTTGAGCACACTCCCGTCCTGCATCATCGCGAGCGTGGGGTACGGATCATTCCCCTGAATGACCGCGCTGGTTCTATATGTCGCAATCGCTGAACGAACTCCGGCAACAGTGCTCTGTGTCGCACTTGTCTTCGCGTCGTCGCTCGCACCGGCGAACTGTGGGATCGCGACGGCCGCGAGTATCCCCAAGATAACCACGACGACGAGTACTTCGATGAGTGAAAACCCCTTAGCTGTAGTATGCATAGTGCCCCTCACTTGTTGATGCTAATCATCTGCCACATCGGCAGGAAGACGGATAGAGCCACGAGCAGGACAACCCCGGCCATCGCGATGGTGATCATCGGCTCGATTACTGTGTTGATGTTTTTCGCGAGGTGATCCGATTGGCGGTCGTAGTGTCGTGCAATGATCGAGCCCGCTCGAGCAAGTTCCTTGGAGTCTTTTCCAGAGCCAAATAGGCGCCGCGCGAAACTCGGGAGTCCCTGCGCACGATTGATGACATCTGATAGTGAATCGCCGCTGCGCATCCGATCGCACATGCGGACACACTCTTCCTGAAATACCGGACGCCCTGTAGATCCCCCAGCGATCTCGATGGCCTCGATCACCTCGATGCCTGATTCGAGCCCAATACCCATGACTCTGCTGAATCGAGCAGTGGTGACCGAGGTAAACATATCGCCGATGTATGGGAGCCTGTGCAGGATTTTTTCGATTCGTATACGCCCGTTTTTGCTCTTCCATGCTTTGACAAGTCCGACAGAAAGCGCAACCGCAACAATCGCGTACACCCACCAAAACTGAGTCAACGATGTCCCCATAGCACGCACAACTCGTGTTGTGAATGGGAGCTCAACGCCGTTGGCCTCAAAGATCTTGGCGAACTTTGGCACGACAAAGATCACAATCACGCTCAATGCCATTGCGACGAACGCGATCACAATAAGCGGGTAAGTCAGCGCGCGTTTGATCTGCTGGGTCGTCTCGATATTGCGCTCGAGCATATCCGCGAGATGGCTCGCAACAGGACCAATCTGGCCTGTTTTCTCTGCGGAACGGAGTGTCTGGATGTAAACGCTCCCGAAGATGTGCTCATACTTTGCAAACGCTGCCGTGATCTTCTCGCCCGACTCGATCATCGCCGCGATATCAAAGACCATGTCCTTCAGGGCAGGATTTTTCTCATGCTCCGCAATGGACATAAGCCCACGCCCGATCGGGATGCTCGCTTCGAGCAATACACTCATCTCACGCGTAAGTGTTGCAATTTCCAGCTGCGTCACCCGGCGATGCTTGAATACAGAAATTTGAGCCCGGCTCTCACGGATCGTCAGTGGAGTTAACCCCTGCTCAATCAGTTTTTGGAACGCCACCTGCTCGGTATACGCCTCGATTCGACCAGACTGGCGTGTGCCGTGCTCGTCTACCGCGTGGTATTTGTAGAGTAAACTCGACATGATCTGCCTCCGGAATCAGGCGCTGAGCCGATACGCGTTGTTCTCGTCGTTGCGGAGCTTGATGTCAATCGTCGCATGGAGCTTGCGGACTTCCTCGATGCTGGTCAGGCCGAGCTTCGCTTTCTCGATACCATCCTCAAGCATCAGTCGCATGCCCTCTGAACGCGCCACCTCAAAAATCTCGCTCGCGTTCGCCCCCTGATCGATGAGATTGCGAACACTCGAAGTTGCACAGAGCAGTTCATACACACCGAGACGCCCCTTGTAGCCCAGGCTCATACATTTGGGGCACCCCTTGCCTTTTACGAACTTCTCGCCCGCATTCGGGTCGAGCCCAAGCTCGAGCAGCTCCGATTCGCCCGGCGTATCCTCGATCAGACAATCCGTACAGACACGCCGCACTAGCCGCTGTGCCATGACCCCCAGCAACGCATTATTGATTGCGAACGGCGGTACGCCGAACTCCCGCAGACGCGGAATGGCGCCGATCGCGTCATTCGTGTGCAGCGTTGAGAAGACAAGATGCCCGGTCAACGCAGACTGGACCGCGATCTTCGCCGTCTCGGAATCTCGGATTTCGCCAAGCAGGATCACATCAGGATCTTGCCGAAGGATCGATCGCAGAGCGCTCGCAAAGGTCATCCCAATCTCAGAGTTCACCTGCACCTGACGGATCAGAGGAAGGCGAATTTCGACAGGGTCTTCGATCGTCATGATGTTGCGTTCGGGCGCATTGATCTCATTGAGAGCCGTGTACAGAGTCGTTGTCTTCCCCGATCCGGTTGGGCCGGTTACGAGCACAATCCCGTGCGGCTTTGAGATCATCTGAGCGAAGGCATCGCTCACATCAAGTGGCATGCCAAGGTCCTTGATCTGCCCGATCTGGCTCGCGCTGCTCAGAAGACGCAGCACCGCGTTTTCGCCGTGAATGGTCGGGATGATGCTCAGTCGAACATCGATTGGGATACCGTTGTGCTTGAATCGGAACTTCCCGTCCTGAGGGCGACGAGACTGTGTCACATCCAAGTGCGCCATCACCTTCAAACGCTGAATGAGCCCCTCATGCATCGAGATATCTGGCCCACGCTGTGTCTGGAGCACCCCATCGACCCGATACCGAAGCATCAACGCCTTATCCTCTGGATTGATATGGATGTCGGAGGCGCATGCTTCCGCGGCGTTGAACAGGATCTGGTTTACCGCAGCGACTACAGGCTCATTCCTGTTCTCGATCTCCAGGTCTTCTGTATCCTGATCCGCTTCCGTTGCCCCTGTATCCAGGGTGTACGCACGAGTGATGAGCATCCGCAACTGTTGCGCGTCACACACCACCGGATCGATCTGCTTCTTCAGTGTCTGTCGAAGCTCATCGATTGCCTGCAGATCAAGCGGATCCTCCATAGCGACGGTTGCGATATCACCAAAGATAAAGAGCGGGAACGCGCGCAGGCGCTCCGACATTGACTTCGGGAGACAACGCGATAGGCGGATATCGATGTCATACTTTTTGAGTTCCGTGAACGGGTATTCACAGATCATCGCTTTGACAATCGCGACCTCGCGTGACGCAACGATATTGGAACGGATTACTGCTTCATCGAAACCGAGCTCGTGTTCAACGGCGTACTCTCGCAATCGATTCGCCGCAGCTTCGTCGATGCTACCGAACTCGATCAGTGCTTTGATGATGAACTCTGATGTATCAAGCATGCGATTCCCCCTGGTGATCACATTCACTGCTGAGACGATGAAGCATCATCTCGATCTGCGATTCGACTTCCGGGGTTTGGTTGATGAACTCGCCACCGATCTTGTATCCCGGACGCCGATCGGTCATCTGCACCCGCTGGACACGGATCTGACAACTCAAATAGATCTGCTTGTCAGGCCCTTCTTGGCTGGGAATCTGGATCTCGAGATCAACCTGGCGTGGGACAAAAACCTCGGCTATGAACCCGAGTCCACCCGCTGCAAAGTCAATGATGTTGACATCGATCCAGCGATCTTCGTCGCACACGCCCTTGGCAAAGCTGAGCGCATCGGCGTGATGTGCTGCGACACGCATTCGCGCCGGGAGTGAAATCTCAAAGCGTACGGAACGCCGCACAATGAGTCCGCTGTCAGTCATGTCTGATCACCTCTGTGCAGACCGCGCCCCTCGCGATCTTGTGGGTGATATCGGTCTGACAGGAACCGGACTCAACCACGACCCCCTTAGAGTTGGGGTATATCAATACTGGACTTGCCCAAAATCATCCCAACCGGCCCTTCGGACGGGTTATGTTCGGAATCGGGTTGTAAAACTTCATCGATAACTCGTTTGTCTGGATTCTCAAGCTACCTATACTCCCTGTGCGTGTGATCGGCACGCAACCCCCAGTTTGGGCTTTTGTTTATCAATCAGACTCCTTGGCAAGATCGCCTGGGAGCAGGATTCGTCACCAAAGCGCCCTTGTGTCGCGACCGATCACGCGGCCGGTGTCGCTGACAAGGAACGGACCAGTATCATGGCCAACACACTCGTTCAAGATCTCATTGAATCAGGCATTCACTTCGGACAGCGCACCAGCGGCTGGAACCCGAAGATGACGCCGTACATCTACGGTAAGCGCAATGGGATCCACATCATCGACATCAAGGAAACCGTCAAGGGTCTCCTTCTTGCCCGCAAGTTCCTCACGCAGACCGTCGGGAGTGGCAAGGACATCTGTTTCGTCGGCACGAAGCGCCAAGCGAAGGGTGTGATCGAACAGCGCGTCGGCGATGTAGAAATGCACTATGTCACAGAGCGTTGGCTCGGCGGCACCCTCACCAACTTCGGAACCATCCGCAACCGCCTCAAGCGACTTGAAGAGCTCGAAGCGATCGAAGCAGAAGACAACTTTGAGAGCTACTCCAAGAAAATGGAATCGCAGCTCCGCCGCGAGATGCGCAAGATCAAGCGAAACCTCGACGGTATCCGCCGTATGCACAAGATGCCCGGCGCGATCGTGGCGATCGATGTGAATCGTGAAGCAACCGCGCTGCGTGAAGCACGCAAGCTCGGCATCCCCACGATCTGTCTGATCGATACCGACGGCGATCCCGATATGGCGGACATCGCGATCCCTGGCAACGACGACTCGATGCGATCCATCGATGTGATCATCCGTGAGCTCTGCAAAGCGATCTCGGACGGCAAGACCTCGCGTGTCGAAACCAACGAAGGCCGCAATAGCGACAAGGGTGGCGACGATGCCCGCCCGCAACGCCGCTCGAACCGTGCCCAGTTCCGTGCGGATGACAGCAACGCCTCCAGCACTGACGCGGCGGCAAACGAGAGCACGGCAGCAGCCGCTCCGGCAGAATCCTGAACATAAACGCGCCTCATCGCGGTGAGGCATCAACACAAACCTGAAGCTCGCCGGGCACGAACGATACGCTCGGCGACAAATCCCACCACGGCGGAGAAGTACTGAAATGTCGATCAGCGCCAAAGATGTGATGAACCTGCGCAACAAAACCGGACTCGCAATGATGGAGTGCAAGAAGGCACTTCAAGAAGCAAACGGGAATGTTGATGAAGCAGAAACCCTCCTTCGCAAGAAGCTCAAGGGCAAGATGGAAACCAAGTCTGACCGAGTCGCCGGCGAAGGCCGCGTCGAAGTCGCTGTCTCAGACGATGGCTCATCCGCCGCGCTTGTGAAAGTCAAGGCAGAGACAGATTTCACCGCAAAGAACGAGAAGTTCATCGATGCCGTCAAGAAGATCGCTGAACTCGCACTGAACTGCGACTCTGGATCTGTTGAGCCGACCGACGAGATGAAGGAGATCATCGATGACCTCCGCATCTCCACCGGCGAGAATATCTCGATTGATCAGATCGAGATGTTCACCGGCGAAGCTGGCCAAACCCATTACGGTTTCTATGTACACCATGATGGCAAGACTGGCTCCCTCGTTGAGGCACAGGGCGATGTTGATGGCGAAGTGCTTCGTCAGCTCGCCATGCATGTCACCGCCGTCATGCCTCGCCCGCTCGGACTGACGAGCGACGACATTCCGGCAGAACTGGTCGAGAAGGAGCGCAAGTTCCGGATCGAGCAAGCCGTCGAATCCGGCAAGCCGCAAGAGATTGCTGAAAAGATGGTTGAAGGCGGCATGAAAAAGTTCTTCTCTGAGGTAGCCCTGCTTGAGCAAGCATTCGTCATGGATCCATCCAAAGCGGTCCGTGATATGATCGGTGGCGCTCAGCTCTCGAACTTCCGGCGCTGGCAGGTCGGCGAAGCCGAATAATCAAGAACCGAATCTGATTTCTCTGAACGGGCACGAACATCGTGCCCGTTTTTTCATACACTCTCGACATCACCATGCGTGAGGACGAAACACAGATGCAAGAACAATACACAATCCGGCGTAAGTTTTTCAAAGTCTTTGGAGCAGCGTTCCATGTCTACGACGAGCACGGCTCGATCATCGGATACTGCAAGCAGAAGGCATTCAAACTCCGGGAAGACATCCGCCTGTACACAGGTGAGGATATGAATGAGATGCTTCTCACACTCAAGACAGAGAAGATCATTGACTTCGGAGCGACCTATTCAGTTACTCTTCCTGACGGGACTTCGCTCGGTTCACTCCGCCGTAAAGGAATGAAGTCATCATTTGTTCGTGATGAGTGGCTGGTGTTCAACCCAGATGGCCAGGAAGTTGCGAAAGTCCGCGAAACAGGCTCGTTCGCACCGTTCGCCCGGCGATACATCGACTACGCGAATATTTTCTTCCCTCAACGATACGAAATCATCCGTGCGAGTGATTCGAAAGTCCTCTCGCAACTTCGTCAGCACTTCAACCCCGTCGTTTTCCGGATGGGAGTTTCGATTATTGAGCAGGACGAAGAAATCGATGATCTGTTGATTCTGGGAGCCTCTTGCCTCATCGCGGCGATCGAGGGACGACAGGACTAGCATCAGAGAAGGGGTGGACACATTCTAAAGGAGGATTCTCAATGAACAATGAACTCACTCGACGAGACGCTATCAGTGGATTGGCCGCACTCGGTGCTGTCGGTCTCACAGGAACCGCCGCCGCAGGTGTTCAACCGAAGATACGGCAGAACACATTTTCCCCCGCATCGCTCGGCTACAACGAGGGTACCCAGAAGTATGTACTCCCAGATCTCCCATACCCGTACGATGCGCTTGAGCCAGTGATCGATGAGCAGACCATGCGAATCCATCACGGAAAGCATCACGCCGGATATGTAAAAGGCGTGAACAATGCACTCGATAAGCTCAATGAAATCCGCTGGGGCGGCGACTCGTCTCTCATTCAGCATTGGCAACGCCAACTGAGCTTCCATATGGGTGGTCACATCAACCATACGCTTTTCTGGTCGGGAATGAAACCCGAGTCTGAGGGTGGCGGAGGCCAGCCAAACGGGAACCTGATGAACCAGATCACGAATGACTTCGGTTCGTTTACGAAGTTCGTCGAGCATTTTCAATCAGCAGCAACCAAGGTCGAAGGATCTGGATGGGGCTGGCTGGTCTACGAACCCGCTTCGAATCGGCTGATGATCACACAGATGCAGAACCAACAGGACATGATGTTCTCCGGCGCTGTCCCACTACTCGGCGTCGATGTCTGGGAGCACGCGTACTACCTGAAGTATCAGAATCGGCGTGCGGAGTATGTCGAAAACTTCATGAGGGTTATCGATTGGGCGGAGATCTCGCGCCGATTCGAGGCCGCACGCAGTTAATATATTCTCGAACTCCCAAGCTCATAATCACTCTGCAAAAACGCCCGCGTTCGTGCGGGCGTTTTCTCATTGAACTGTAAAGCTGTCTTTATCCAACATGCTTGGGATCGAACGCGTCCTGAAGTGCGTCCGTAAGCACATTGAACGCGAGAACGAGCACAAACATGAAGAAAGTCGCGGCACCGATCTGCCAGAAGAACCCTGAGACAACCTCAGGTTTCGATTGCGAGATCATGATCCCCCAACTCGCGCCCTCCTTGAGCCCAAGCCCGAGGAAAGTCAGGACCACCTCGCCCTTGATCGCACCGATGAACAGCAGCGATGAGTTGATGAACATCAGATGGGATGTGTTGGGGATGATGTGGCGAAGCAGGATGCGTGCCTTACCCGCGCCCAAAGCCTGCGCGGCCTGGACATAATCAAGAGACTTGAGCTTCAGTGCCTCACCCCTTGTCACACGGCAAGGCCCGATCCAGTAGGTCAGGCAGAACGCAACATACAGGGGGATCAGGGTCCCCTCAAACATTGAGCCCGTGAACATGAACGCAAGAACAACGAGCAGTACGAGGTACGGGATTGAACTGAAGGTCGAGTACAACCAAATCACCACATGGTCGATCATTCCACCGAAGTATCCCGCCGCAGCTCCGATGATGGAGCCGAACGCAACAGCGATGAGGGACACGATCAGCCCAACTTGGATCGCGATCTTCGCTGAGTACAGGGCCCGGAGCATGATCGATCGCCCCTGCTGATCCGTGCCAAGCATCAGGCGGAACTTGTAAATCCAACCTTCGAGACCTGACGGAACAGGATAGATCTCTGAGAGGATGGGCTCGATATCGTCGAGCTTGGAATAGATCGCCTCGTTGATCCCCTCACTCGCGCCCTCGATACCCGCGACAACTTCGCCAATAACCGCCTGGTCGTAAACCGGGTCCATGGGCTCGAGATCAAACAACGCGTCCATGGAATCCTGCAACGGAGACATATCAATCTGCGTCAGCGGATCAGACTCGACCTGGGTCTTATCGCCGTATTCCTCTACGAGGAGGATAATCTCATCGAGCGAGAGCGCGATGTCATCGTAAAGGATCTCAACATCGTCCTCGCTCATCGATTCCTTGTCGCCGAGAGCTGCATTGAACTCATCAAGCTGCTCGATCGCGAGTTCGATTTTGGTGAGGGTTGCACGCAGCGATCGCAGGTTGTCTTGTTCCGCGAAGACCCCCATCGCCTGATCGTACTTGGTGCGGAGTTCGTCGACGGGTATATCCGCGACCCGCCGTTCCGCGAGTCTGGCCGCGTTGAGAATCTCATCCATGGACCGCTGGGTGTCGCTGTCCCCGTTGCTCGCTTCCCCCTGCTCGAGTTCCGTGAAGACTTTACCAACCTGTTGGAAGTAAAACTTCACATGCTCCGTACGCTTGCCGGGGTCTGCTATTAAACCAAACCCGGGGAGGTTGCTCGCGCCAACGCGTTCGAGCGTGCGTTCCGGGAGCAACGCCCCCATCACGGGACGCTGACGCAGATCGTACGCGTCGGTCGTCTTCCCAATCCACGATACAAACTGCATCGCGATGATCCAGACAAACAACAATAGATAGAGCGAAATGATGCTCATCGCAACCACCGCGCCTTTGTTGTTAAAGAGCTTACGGAGCGAGGGCGACTCGTTGATGCGTGACTTGATACTCATGAGAGGCGCACCCGGGGATCAGCGAGTGCATACAGCACATCGGTCAGGATGTTCGAAGCGATAAACAATGCGGCGAAGAGTGCCGTGAAAGTCTGAATGACAGGAAAATCCTTCGCGTTGATCGCGTTGATCAGCGTCCGGCCCATTCCCGGAATACCAAAGTACACCTCGATCAGGATCGATCCGGTGATCACGAACGGGAGAGAAATCATGATCCGCGTGATGATTGGGATCATCGCGTTCTTGAGCATATGAACGAACATCACGCGCTTCGTGCTCGCGCCTTTGGCCCGAGCGGTCCGGATGTAGTCACGCTGGGACTCCTCCACCATCACCGCTCGATAAAAGCGGGTGTCGTAGCCAAGCGCGACCGTGACATTGATCATCACCGGAAGCATGCAGAAGCTCACCCAGTTCGCGGGATGGAAGAAGAACCACGCCGACGACCCCGCGGATGCGTCCACAGAAATCTCGAAGGGCCACCCATCTACCTGAGTACTCGGGAGATACGCCCCCCAATACTGCCCGATGATGATGTATACAAGCACCGAGATACTCATCCCGATGACGGCGATGAACATCAGCGACCGATCGATCGTTCGCCCTCTGAAAAACGCGGAGACCAGACCCACACAGATCGCAATTGTTGCCGTGATCGTGAGCGTCGGGATCGTGACCGCCATGCTTGGCGGGATCGCATTGATGATCATCTCCCCAACGGGAAACCCTTGATCCCACGATCGCTCATCAAAGTTAAGCGTAAAGAGCTTTCCCATGAATCTGCCGTACTGAACAACGAAATGTTCATCGAGCCCGTATTCCTGAGTGAGGAGGTCGATCTGTTCCTGTGAGGCATTCTTTCCGAGCTGTGCAGACACGGGGTCGTTCACACGCAAGGCAAGCATCACCACAAAGATGATGCTCAAGAAGACAGGGATGTTGTACAGCGTTCTTCGAACGATATAGGTCCACACGGGTGGCAGCTCCGAATCGGCTCAGCGTGTTGTTGATTTCGAATGATCTGAATCTGGAAACGATCAGTTCCGCTCGCTGTCATCAACATCGAGGTATTTGAACCACCCATAGTAGCGTTCCGTCGGCTTGCAGTTGAGCAACCACGGATTGATCAGGTAATACCGCTCGCGGGCCATCCCGCCAACATATGGGCAATCGTCGAGGATCATGTCACGCATTTTCTCGTAAATCGCGGTCCGCTCAGGGCTTGGCGACATCGTGAGGACCTGCTCGTACATCTCGTCATACTCGGCACGCTTGTAGTTGTAATGGTTTGATCCGGGCGCTTCGTTCGGGCCGTAGAACAACGCGAGATTGTTCTCAGCGTCGGGATAATCGCTCGCCCAAGCAAAGCCGAACATCGGTGCTTTTTTCTTGTTGATGTTCTCGATCAGAGTCGAGAAGTCGAGGAAAACTGCTTCGAACTTTATATTCGCTTCTGCGAGCTGGCGTTTGACCATCTCGGCAACAGCATTATTCAGAGTGTTCTGCGAGGTGTAGAACCGGATCGGAGGGAGTCCTTCGCCATTTGGGTATCCAGCTTCCGCGAGGAGTTCTTTCGCCTTGGTCAGGTTCTGACCTCGTGCCGCAACGGGAGAACGATGATTTTCTGGATGACCGTCGAGCCCGGGGGGGATCGGTCCGTCATAGACGATTCGTCGTCCGTTGTAGAATGTCTTATTGATCTCTTCCAGATCGATCGCGTAGCTGATCGCTCGCCGGAGCGCACGCTTTTCTGGGGTATACCCGCCGAGCAGTTCGTCCTCCATATTGAACCCGCGGAAAGTGAAGTCCAGCAGCAGGTTGGAGTGAGCACGGATGTCCTTGCGGAGCCAATCCTCTTTCAACTCTTTCGATGCGAGATCGAACGCGTCCGTAAAGTAATCTTCTGGGACCTGGGTGTACCCGAGCTTGCCCTTTGAAAACTCCAGCCACATCGGCTGATCTTCGACGAACATCGTAAACTCAACGCGGTCGACGAATGGGACCTGCTTGCCGGCCGCCCGGTGAAGTCGGTTCCGCTTGTCAGCGCTCGACCATTCGCTCCGCTCAGGGTAATAGACCGGGTGGTAGTTTGGATTCCTATCCGCGGTGAGTGACTGTTTCGGGACCCAGCTGTCAAGAATAAACGGGCCGGTTCCGACTGGGTTGCGGGCGAAATCGTCGCCGTACATCTCGACCGCTTCACGCGGAACCACGGAGGTCTGGAACATGCCCAGGATGTACAGAAACCGGTATACCGGCTTCGTCAGAACGATCTCAAACTCAAGATCACTGATCTTGCGGAATCCTTCAACGGGTGCGTCGTAATCGAACTCATCCGCAGCGTTCTGCTCGTCTTTGTACTCATTAAATCCGAGGATGGTTCCGTCAAGCAGCCACCAGTTTTCCAGTTTGTACTCATCGTCAGCGAGTCGCTTGATGGAGTAGAAGACATCATCCGCGTTGATCGTGCGGCCTTTTCCGCCAGGGAAGCACTCATTGTCGTGGAAGTAGACATCTGGCTTCAGCTTGAACTTCCAAGTCGTTCCGCCATCGGGGCTCGTGGGCATCTCCGCCAGAAGAAGAGGCTCCATCTCCATGGGGTTGGTGTACTTGTTGGTGAGCAGAGTCTCGTAGAACTGTGCACACGCCATGTTGTCGTAGGTTGTGGAGCCTTCGACCGGATCCAAGCTCTTAGGCCCATCAGTGCGAATAGGCAGCTGCATCACCTTTGGTTCGGCGGATGTCTCGCTCTGCTCATTCGCAGTACCGGCCGCACCGGCTACGCTGGTCAGCATGGCCGCACAAAGGGCTGTAAAAGCGATTCGACGGCGTGGACGAGCATTTCTGGGCATCTGTTCCTCCTTGGATGACGCGTTCATCAGTTCTGAATGCGAGGGTATGGTAGGAGATGAAGCCTCCTGTCTCAAACCCCCATTCGTGCGAGGCACACCTTCGCGCACCTAACACAGATTTCGTGACGAATACAGCGCGATCTGGTCTTGAGCTGACGATAATTCCCACAGATGCCCAATATTCCCACAGATTCCTGCGATGCGACCACGATCACCCGAGAAGGCCGATCCTATTTGAGCTTCGGCGGGTGCAACTACCTTGGACTCGCCCACCACCCAAGGGTCGTCCGTGCAGTGCAAGACGCCGCAACCGTTTACGGGCTCTCGAGTTCCGCCAGCCGCGAAACAACCGGGAACGCACGCCCACACGCACAACTCGAATCCGAGTTGACCAGTTTCTGCGATCACGAGGCCGGGCTTCTGGTTCCGGACGGATATACCGCGAATCTTGCAGCCCTCCAAGGGTTGGAGCACCTGGATATCAAACATGCCCTCATCGACGCGCGTGCACACGCGAGTCTCAAGGATGCCGCCCGCCTCTCAGGTATGGAAATCCATTTGTACGAACATCTCGATCCTGAAGACGCCCAGCGTGTGATCGGCGTACTTGACTCCCCGTGTGTGATACTCACCGATTCTGTGTTCACCACGAACGGCGATCTTGCTCCCGCACGAGACCTCCTCGGGGTGCTTCGTGAGCGAGATTGGTTGCTGCTCGATGATTGCCACGGATTCGCGGTCCTCGGCGATCAGGGCCGGGGGATGCCCAATGCAGTCGGGTTGAAATCTGACCGCCTCATCGTCACCACCACACTCGCGAAGGGTCTCGGGTGTGCCGGCGGGATCGTGATGGGGCCAAGCGTACCTGTCGAATCAGCACGAGCCAACTCCATCGCGTATCGGTGCACCACCCCCGCATCCCCGCCCCTAGTATCGGGCGGCCTTGAAGCGCTCCGTATCCTCCGCGAAGACAAGAACATACACGAGCGGATCGCCAAAGCCATCTCCCTCACTCGTGCCACACTCCGGGCGAGCGGGATCGAGTCACATGATCATGATTCTGCTATTTTCGCATTTACCCTTGGCGATCTTGAACAAATGCGCCAGATCGAGCAGAGCATGTATGAACGAGGCATCATCCTTCCGTTGATGGACTATCCCAATGGGCCAGCCCCAATGTATTTCCGCCTTTCCGTAAACGCATCGCATACACGCGAGCAGATCGAGTTCTTCGGCGACACCCTCAACGAAGTGCTCGCACTCCACCCTTTGAGAGAGACACCTTCCCATGAGCACGCTCAATGAACGCCTTGCATTTGCGGTCGAGATCGCGAAGGAAGCCGGCGATATTACGCTTCAGTACTTTGGTCGATTGGATGCAAATCAACGCGATGCGAAGGGGGATGGGACACCGGTCACGATTGCTGATCGTGCGAGCGAGACACACCTGCGGGAACGGATCTCAGAGAAATACCCCGATGACGCGATCAAAGGTGAGGAGTTCGATGACAAGCCCGGCACCAGCGGGTACGAATGGGTCATTGATCCGATCGATGGGACAATTTCATTCATTCAAGGCGTCCCTTTGTACGGCACCATGCTTGCATGCCTGAACCAAGGACACCCTGAACTGGGGGTTATAAGGATGCCCGCGCTGCATGAAGTTGCATACGCGGCCGAAGGGCTTGGATGTTTTTATGCACGGGATGGCCACGATCCGATCCCAGCTCGGGTAAGCGATGTTGATCGCCTGGATCAGTCAATCATCAATACCACATCACTGAGCTATTTCACGACGCCGGAACTTCGTTCCCTGTACGAAAGTCTCGATCAACAGTGCAAATATTCGCGTGGTTGGAGCGATGCGTACGCATGGGTGCTTTTGGCGACTGGTAGGGTTGATTCGGTCATCGAACCTGATCTCAAACTATGGGATTTTGCTGCGGCATTACCCATTGTGCGGGAATCCGGCGGAATCTGGTCCAATTTGGAAGGGGACCAGCACCTCGATTCGACCCAACTCATTGCCGCGAACCCGGCCCTTCATCAATGCCTGTTGGAAGCAGTCCAGTTTCACATGAGCAGCTCAACGAGTTGAGAGGATGAGTTTCAGAATAATTCTCAAGTTTTGGCATAAGCAGGACTTGCCTCAGTGATACGATACTACAGCACCGCCATGAGGCGATGCTGTCGACGAAGATGATGCCCGGCTCTCTCTCGATCAAGCAAATGACCCACGGGCAACTTTCGGAAAGCAGACTTCAATGCTCAACCTGTATGTCGGGAACCTTCCCTACTCCGTCACAGACCAAGAACTCAATGACATCTTCTCGGAGATCGGAGAGGTTCAATCCGCACGCGTCATGAACGATCGAGAAACCGGTCGTTCGCGTGGGTTCGGTTTCGTGGAAATGAAGAACGAAGATGATGGTCGCGAAGCCATCGAAAAACTGAATGGTCAGGACATGGGCGGTCGTGCCCTCGTCGTGAACGAAGCTCGTCCTCGTGAAGAGCGTCCCCGCGGTGGCGGCGGCGGCTTTGGCGGCGGCGGCGGCGGTGGTCGTGGCGGCTTCGGCGGTGGAAACCGTGGTGGCGGCGGCGGCGGTGGCCGTGGCGGCTTCGGCGGCGGAAACCGTGGTGGCGGCGGCGGCGGTGGCCGTGGTGGCTACGGCGGTGGTGGCGGCGGCGGCAGCTACGGCGGCGGCGGCGGCGACTGGTAAGCCATCCCCCAACACAACTGACAGAATGATCGCAACCCGTGACTCGCATGAGTCGCGGGTTTTTCATTCACTGTTTAAAGGGCGTGTGACAAGGTGGATCTCGATATGTGGGTATGCAAGTTTTAACGCGTCAACAGCTTGCTCCCCTACGACCGAGACCGCGCTCGCGATTGCATCTGCTTGTGCTGCATCCGATGCGATCACCGTGACGGCTCTGCGCTCTCTGATGCCGTAGCCGGTTCTTGGATCAAGGATATGTGAGTATCGCACCCCGTCATACACATAAAATCGCTCAAGATCACCTGATGTTGCGATCGCGCAGTTTGATCGATACTCGATCCGTGAATCTCCGAGCCCATCTGCAATCTCAACCCGCCAACCATCGGGTTGATTTGTCGGTGGATCACCTACAACCAGGTCCCCGCCCATGTCGACACATGCAACCGGGTAGCCCATCGTACTGAGAAGCTCGATAGCACGCTGAGCCGCATAGCCTTTTCCGATCCCACCAAAGTCCAGGATCATCCCAGACGAACCGAGTCGTACTGATCGAGAAGCCGGATCGAGTTGCACATGAATCATCCCAACACGATCTGCGGCATCCTTGATTGAGTCCTTGTCGGGCATGCTCGATTCCCGCCACAATGATGTGAATGCACCGACCGTTGGATCGAAAGCCCCATGGGTCTCTTTGTGGATATCCATTGATCGGACAAGGACTTCAAAGAGCGTCTCCGAGACAGGATGCCACTGATTTGGAGCTTTTCGAACCAGTTGCATCGCCTCGGAGTCAGGGCGATAGTCGCTCAGAACTTGCTCGATCCTTGCGATCTCCTCAAACGCAGCGGTTGCTGCACTCGCTGCATCGGGCTCAGAATCCGCTTCGATCACGATTGTGCATCGCGATCCCATGCAGATCCTTGCGAAATGGTAGAGATTGCGTGTACTCTGGAGACTCGACGGATCGTCGATCGATCGGGTGTGATCTGTATTCATACACCCGGCGATGATCAAACACAACACGATCGCACAGACCTGTGTGATGGAGCGTCCGATGTTGAGTGTGTCTTGTTTGCTTGCGTGTGTCATGCTCTCTCCGCAGCCAAGTGCGTTGGTGCAAGATCGTATCGAAGTTCGGGTGCCGGGCACAACTGTGCCGTTTGAGATGGTCCGCTGCCCATCTGGCACGACACCGATTGCTGGCAAAGATTCGGCAAGCGAGATTGATTCTCTATGGGTCCTGAGCACGGAAGTGACTTGGGATCTGTACGACATCTTTGTCTACGAACTCGACGAGCCCGATGGGGCATCCCCCGCAGACGCTGTCTCGCGACCAAGCAAGCCATATGTGCCACCTGATCGTGGGTTTGGCCATGACGGGTACCCCGCGATCGGGATGACCCGCAAAGCCGCTGAAGGTTTCTGTGAGTGGTTGTCATTCAAAACCGGGCTCTCGGTGCGACTCCCGACCCAGCCTGAATGGGTATACCTCGCGAGCGCGGGCAATGAATCTCCGTATTGCTGTGGCGTTTCAGGAGATACGCTCGACGACATTGCGTGGTACTTGGACAACAGCGAACACTCCACCCACCCCGTCGCGCAGAAGAAACCAAACGCGTTCGGCCTTTACGACATTCACGGGAATGCTGCGGAATGGGTGATCACGGATACCCGCAAGCCCTACGCGATGGGAGGTGGGTACCGCGACAGCGCCGAGAACTCAACGACGACATCGTCGCAACGGCAGGTCAGTTCATGGAACCAGTCCGATCCGCAGATCCCCAAAAGTCAATGGTGGTTAGCGGATTGCTCATGGGTCGGGTTCCGCTTTGTGATCGAAGCGACAGAGGACAACACCAAACGATTGAAGGAACTCCGTCATGAGTGAATCAACAAACATGGATCCGAACCGGTTGATGTCGCGACGATCGTTTACCGCTGCGAGTGCCGCGATCGGTGCCGCTGCGGTCTTTGCACGCCCGAGCTTTGGGTTCGTCAACACCCGCGTCGATCAAACGCTCAAGGTTGGTGTTGTAGGGTGTGGCGGACGCGGCACTGGCGCAGTCATTCAGGCACTCAAGGCCGACCCGGGCTCGGTGCTTTGGGCGATGGGTGATGCCTTTGAGGACAAGCTCTCCGGGTGCCTCCACTATGTGAACGAAGCGATGCTCGATCTCGATGACGAGCAGGGCACAGACTCTTGGGCAAAGAAAGTCCAGGTCGAAGGCCGTACATACTCTGGGCTCGACGCGATCCACAAGGTTCTCGCATCCGGGGTGGATGTCATGATCCTCACAACCCCCCCCGGGTTCCGCCCCGAGCATCTGCGTGCGTCGATCGATGCGGGCAAGCATGTGTTCTGCGAGAAACCCGTCGCGGTCGATGCACAGGGCGTGCGCAGCGTGCTCGAATCCGCACGCATGGCGAAAGCAAAGAACCTCTCCGTGATGTCGGGTTTCTGCTGGCGGTACCAAGATCAGGTGCGTGAGACCTTTGAAAAACTTCATGCAGGGGGGATCGGAGACCTGCACACAATCCAGACAACCTACAACACGACGGGTTGGGTCGCGCCGAACCCACGCAAGGCGAACTGGTCCGACGCTGAGTTCCAACTGCGCAACTGGCAATACTTCACACCGCTCAGTGCGGACCATGTCGCTGAGCAGGCCGTGCACGCGATCGACTGGATCGCGTGGGCGATGAAAGATCAGCCGCCGATCCGGTGCTATGCCGTGGGCGGACGACAGACGCGCGAAGAGCGCCCTGAAACAGGCAATGTATGGGATCACTTCTCGATCACCTACGAGTACGCCAATGGCGTGCGTGCATACCACATGTGCCGACACTGGCCCAACACACCCTCCGACAACTCCGCGTACTTCCTCGGGAGCACCGGCAACTGCACCATGCAGCCTTGGAACGGGACGCACAGGATCGAAGGCAATGCGCCGTGGAAGGGCAGCGCCTCGAGCAACGACATGTACCAGCGCGAGCACGATGTGCTGTTCAGGTCGATCCGGGATGCAAAGCCATTGAACGATGGCGAGTTCATGAGTCACTCGTCCCTGCTGGCAATCATGGGACGCATGGCCGCGTACTCCGGGCAGGTTGTGACATGGGATCAGGCATTGAACTCCAAAGAGAATCTCAACGAAACACCCTGGTCGATGAGCGATCGCGCAACGCCCCCACGACCGATGCCGGGAAAAACAAAGCTGATCTGAGGAGCATCAGATGAATGAAATCGATCGCAGGCAGTTCATCGCAACCGGTGCCGCACTGGGTGCGGCAGGATTCGCGATGGCATCGGGACTTCCGGTCCCGCCGATGCAACCCGAGTCAAAGCGTATCCGCAAGTCACTCAAGTTTGGGATGATCGGGGCGGGCGAGACGATGCTCGAGAAGTTCGAGATCGTCAAGGCGTGCGCGTTCGATGGGATCGAGATGGACTCGCCGGGCGGATGGGATGTCGACGAGGTCTGCGATGCAATGCAAGCAACCGGTCTCATCGTCCCGGGCGTAGTCCTCTCAACACACTGGTCCAAGCCATTCAATCATCCCGATGCACAGGTGCGAGATGATGCGAATGGCGCACTCGAAACCGCGCTGCGAGATTGCAAAGCGCTCGGCGGATCGAGCGTGCTTGTCGTCCCCGCTGTCGTGAACGAGTCGATGCCCTACGAAGAGGCATACGAGCGTTCGCAGAACGAGATCTCACAACTCGTCCCGCTCGCGAAGGAGCTCGAGATCGACATCCTCTTCGAGAATGTCTGGAACAACTTCCTTTTGTCCCCGATCGAAGCGGCGCGATATGTGGACGAGTTCCAATCCGCACGCGTGGGGTGGTACTTCGACATCGGGAACATTGTGAACTACGGCTACCCCGATCAGTGGATCGACACGCTCGGCGAGCGTATTCGCAAGCTCGATGTCAAAGACTTTTCTCGTCAGAAACGCAACGACGAAGGACTCTGGAAGGGATTCTCTGTCAAGATTGGCGAGGGCGATGCCCAATGGGATCGCGTCTGCAAGGCGCTCGATCGGGTCGGGTACACCGGGTGGGCGTCCGCAGAAGTCGGAGGCGGCGACGCGGATCGACTCGCGGACATCGCAAACCGGATGGATCGGGTATTCTCAGCACTCAACCCACGACCCTGATACGCACGGGAGATCATCGATATGCAGGACTGGACACGAAGAGACTTTGTCAAATCATCCGCGATTTTGGGAGCCTCAGCCCTCGTTCCCTCAGCATTCGCGTCAGGATTGGATCGACGCGTGGATGACACGATCCGCGTCGGAGTCATCGGATGCGGAGGGCGAGGCACGGGCGCCGCGTTTAACGCGCTCGAAGCACACCCCAAGGTCCATATCGTGGCACTCGCAGATCTGTTCGAGGATCGACTCAACAGCTCATACGGATACCTCGCGGGCAATGAGGACTTTGGATCTCGAGTGAGTGTCGATCCGACGCACAAGTTTTTTGGATTCGACGCATACAAGCAACTCCTCGCGATCGACAACATCGATTATGTGATCCTCGCAACCCCTCCGGGGTTCCGACCGATGCACTTCGACGCAGCCGTCAACGCGGGCAAGCATGTGTTCATGGAGAAACCTGTCGCGGTCGATCCCGCGGGCGTCCGCATGGTCATTGACGCAGGTGCTCGCGCCAAACAAAAGGCACTCTCCGTCGTCGCAGGTACACAGCGTCGCCACGAGGATTCGTACCTTGCGCTGATGCAGCGTGTGAACGACGGCGAACTCGGTGATATCGTCGGCGCGAGCTGCTATTGGAATCAGGGCGGGCTCTGGGTCCACGAGCGTCAGCCCCACTACTCCGACATGGAATGGCAATGCCGCAACTGGCTCTACTTCGCTTGGCTCTCCGGCGATCACATCTGCGAACAGCACATCCATAACATCGATGTAATCAACTGGGCAAAGGACGGCCCGCCCGTTAAGGCAACCGGCATGGGTGGGCGTCAGGTTCGCACCGACGAGAAATACGGGAATATATTCGATCATTTCTCGATCGAGTATGAGTACGCCGACGGGATGACGATGCAATCGATGTGCCGTCAGATTGACGGATGTGCTGTCCGGGTCGAAGAAGTCCTCGTCGGCACCAAGGGACGCGCCGTCTCACGACCGGGTTACGCCGTCTCGACGGGTAGCGAGGACTGGCGATTCACCGGCGAAAATCGCAACCCCTACAAGCAGGAGCATGTCGATCTCATCGCATCGCTCCTCGGCGAGGGACGATACCTCAACGAAGCAAAGCGGGTCGCTGAATCAACACTGACCGCGATCATGGGCCGCATGAGCGCGTACACGGGTAAGAGCATCACCTGGGAGCAGGCACTGAACTCGCAGCTCGATCTATCACCTGACGCATATTCGTTCTCTGATCTATCGGTTCGGCCTGTCGCTATACCCGGAAAAACCCCGCTTATCTGAGAAAGACGAACCATGAACCGAAGAGACTTTATTGCAAGTTCCGGCGCGCTTGGAGCCGCCGCAACAATTGGATTGGGCAAGGAGCATTCGACCAAGCGTGATCGTCCATTCAATGTGAAGTTCGCGCCCCACTTTGGGATGTTCCGCCATCACGCAGGGGATGACCCGATCGACCAGCTCGAGTTCGCTGCGGATGTCGGGTTCCGCGCGTGGGAAGATAACGGGATGGGTGGGCGCTCGGTTGAGGAACAGAAGAAAATTGCTTCGGCGATGGATCGCCTCGACATCGAGATGGGCGTGTTTGTGCTCAACCCGTCTACTGCATGGGCACCGACTTTCTCCCGCAATGACAAGGGCGACATGGAGAAGTTTCTGGAGGAAGCACGCAACGCGGTGGATATCGCCCAGCGCGTGAACGCAAAGTGGTGCACAGTGGTGCTTGGGACACGCCATCCCCGAATCGACTTGGCGTATCAGACCGCGTACGCCGTGGAGATGCTCCGTCGTGCGAGCGACATCCTCGCGCCCGCGGAACTCACGATGGTGCTGGAGCCGCTCAACCCACGCGATCACCCGAACATGCTGCTCGCGGAGATGGGGCACGCATACCAGATCTGCCGGGCGGTGGATTCTCCCGCGTGCAAGATCCTTGATGACCTGTACCATCAGCAGATCACAGAAGGGAACTTGATCCCCAACATTGATCGTGCGTGGGACGAGATCGCGTACTTCCAGATCGGAGACAACCCGGGCCGTCGCGAACCCACGACGGGTGAGATCAACTACAAGAAGGTCTTCACCCACATCCGCGACAAGGGGTTCACAGGAATCCTCGGCATGGAGCATGGGCTCTCGCAAGGCGGCAAGGAGGGCGAGATCGCGTTGATCGAGGCCTACCGTGCCGTCGAGCCAGATGACAACTGACCCCATTATTCTGTTCAGCAACTCAACACACAGGAGTGTACTGTGATCAAGACGATATCCGCACTGTTCTGCGCCGCGATGCTTTCGCTCAGCGCCTGCGCCTCCACACAAACGACCCAACACGATGACGGATGGGTTGACCTATTCAACGGCGAGGACCTTATAGGCTGGGAATGCCAAGGCGATATCAGCGCTTGGGGCGTTGAAGACGGCGAACTGGTCACCATTAAACCCGGCCAAGGATGGTGGTTGCGAACCGATCGCATGTACCGTGACTTTGAGTTGACGCTCGATTTCTGGATGCCCGAGGGGGGCAACTCAGGCATCGGTCTGCGCGGCTCATCCAATGGCGATCCCGCATTCACAGGCTTCGAGGTTCAAATCCTCGACACCCATGGCGAGGAACCCAACGAGCACAACTGCGGTGCCGTCTATGAAGCGATCGTCCCCGCCACGATGGCCGTCAAAGAAGCCGGAAACTGGAACAGCTACCGGATCAGGTTGGTTGGTGATACGCTCAATGTTTGGCTCAACGGTGAGCAAGTTCACGACAATCAGAAGCTTGACGATCGGGGCTACTTCCGCAATCCAGATGACAAGCTCCCACTCAACACCCGCGCGACAACCGGGTATATCTCGATCCAGGATCACGGGCATCCATTCCGGTATAAGAACATCCGCATCAAGGACCTGTCGCCCGATCCAGAACCCGCGGGAATGGTTCACATGATCGATAAGAACCTCGACAACTGGTTCGCGCAGGACAACGCGAAGTGGACAAACGAAGGCGGCACACTCGTCGGTCGCGACGGTCCCGGGCACCTCTTCAGCAAATCCACTTTCACGAACTTCGAGATCCGCTCGCTCGTTCGCGTCAACACAAAGGGTAACTCGGGTATGTATTTCCGAGTAACGCCGAACCCCGACCCCAACAACCCCTGGCCCCACGGGTTCGAGGCGCAGGTCGATCAGCACGACCCGAAGAACTACACCGGATGCATCTACAACGCCGCGTGGCCGAGCATCGGACCGGCACAGCACGGCCCGATCACCAAGGACAATGCGTGGTTCGACTACCGGATCCGAGCAGAAGGCAACCGGATCCGCACCTGGATCAATGGCGTGCGTTTCGTCGATGCCGAGCTCCACGAGTTCAACGACGGTCACCTCGCGGTCCAAGGACATCACGAGGGCAATGTCATCGAGTTCCGCGATTACCGCGTGCTCCCGCTCGACTGAGCAAGAAACAATCTGAAGCTCAAATCACGCCCAGTCAACCTGGGCGTTTTTCTTCGCGCTCTCGACACATCGCTCCACAAACCGTACGCCCCGTTCACCATCCTCAATGCTCGGGATCAGCTGTGCCATTCGCGAGGGATCTACCCCATCGCGCTTCGCAACGATCGCATCGATCACACCCCGATAGATGTTTCCGAACGCTTCGAGGTACCCCTCAGGGTGCCCATGTGGGATGCGTGCAGAGATCGACGCGTCCTCATGCAACCCCGGCCCGCCTCGTGTGAATGTCACCGGGTTCTCGTCGAGCATCGCGACACGGAGTTCATCGGGAGTTTCCTGATGCCACCAGATCGACCCCTTGTCGCCGTGGATGCGGAGCGTGAGCCCATTGCCCTCACCGATACAGATCTGCGAAGCCGTCAGGACCCCGTGCGCACCGTTTGCAAACCGCATCATCACGCTCGCATCGTCGTCGAGCGCGCGTCCGGGCACGAACGAGTTCAGCTCGGCATGCAGCGAACGAATCTCAAGCCCTGTAACGAACGCGATAAGGTTCTCCGCATGCGTCCCGATATCTCCCAGCGCCCCACCGAGCCCTGCTCGCTTTGGATCGACGCGCCATGCCGCCTGCTTCTGCCCGGATGCTTCTAGATCGTTCGCCAACCACCCCTGGTGGTACTCGGCGTATACCTTGCGGATGTTGCCGAGCTCCCCCGATTCGATCATCGCCCGGGCCTGACGCACCATCGGGTACCCCGTGTAGTTGTATGTCACGCAGCACACGAGCCCCTGCCGTTCCGCGAGCTCCGCGAGTTCCTGCGCCTGCTCGCTCGTGTGCGTCGCCGGCTTATCGAGTACGACATGAAATCCGTGCTCAAGCGCCATTTGGGCGATGGGGTAATGCGTGTCGTTCGGGGTGACGATCGATACGAAGTCCACGCGATCTTCCCGCTTGGATTCTTGCTCGAAGAGTTCCTGATAACTCCCGTAGCTCCGATCGGGGTCTAATCTAAGTTGCTCGGCGCTGAGTTTCGATTTCTCGGGTGTCGAAGAAAGCGCTCCTGCAACGAGTCTCGCACGATCATCGAGCGAGATCGCTCGGCGATGGACTTCTCCGATGAATGCACCGATCCCGCCGCCGATCATCGCGTATGTGAGTCGATCCGTCATTCCTGTTCTTCCTTATCGAACGCGCTGTCGAATGCCCGACCTGAGGCGGGGAAATCAATTGAACGCACAAACGCGCACGATTCCTCAGCGCCGTGCTCGCGGTCCATCGCGCTGTCTTCCCACTCGATACTCAGTGGCCCCGCATACTCGATCCGGTTGAGCGCACGGATGATCCCGCCAAAATCCACATCCCCGTGCCCAGGTGATCGGAAATCCCACCCGCGCCGATGATCACCAAAGCCAAGGTGACCACCAAGGACGGAGTTTGTCCCATCGAGTGTCGTCGCGGCATCCTTTACATGGACATGGAAGATCCGCTCCGGGAAGGCATTGATCAGTTTCACCGGGTCGATCCCCTGCCAGATCAGGTGGGATGGATCGAAGTTGATCCCGAACGCCGGGTGATGATCGAGCGCATCGAGCGCCCGCTCAAAGGTCACGATGTCGTACGCGATCTCCGTCGGGTGCACCTCGAGCGCGAACCCGACACCCGCGTCCTTGTACGCGTCGAGGATCGGGGCCCACTGCTTCGCGAACTGCTCGTACCCCGCATCGATATCCGCTTCACTTGTCGGCGGGAAGAAGTAGAGCTTGTGCCAGACGGGTGATCCGGTAAACCCGTTGACGACACCAACACCGAGCTTCTTCGCCGCGTGCGCCGTGTCGATCATCTCCCGCGCCGCCCGCTGCTGCACCCCCTCGGGTGATCCATCGCCCCAAATGCGTTCGGGAACGATGGACTTATGCCGCGTGTCGATCGGATCGCTCACCGCTTGTCCGACGAGGTGATTCGAGATCGCGTAGCACGACAACCCGTGCTCCGCGAGCACATCGAGCTGCCCCTGACAGTACCCGTCCTCGTTCAGCGCTCGATCAACCTCGAAGTGATCGCCCCAGCACGCGAGTTCGAGCCCATCGAATCCCCAATCGCTGGCTTTGCGAGCGAGTTCCTTCAGGGGCATATCGGCCCATTGGCCGGTAAACATCGTGATGGGTCTGGGCATGATCGGGTCTCCAATCGGTGGCGGAAGCAAGAACTTTCTGGTACGCTCTGCGAACGCACGGTTCAGTGTACACAAGCAGGATACACAACGATGTCAGATCAGCAACCCCTCCAAAGGTTCGGCGGCGCCGTCTTCGCTCAACTCTCCGTCATGATGTTCCTCCAGTTCTTCCTTTGGGGCGCGTGGTATGTCACGATGAACCCATACATGGACGAGATGGGTATGGCTCCGAAGATGATCGGCTGGGCTTATACAATGGGGCCTATCGCTGCAATTGTTTCTCCCTTCTTCCTTGGGATCATTGCAGATAGGTTCTTTCCAACCGAGCGTGTTCTCGCAGTGATGCACCTCTTGGGAGGCGTCCTGCTGTGCCTCGCGCCACTCGCGGCAGAACAATCAAGCCAGCTTTTTGTCACCGTCGTGCTCGCTCACATGCTCTGTTATATGCCCACACTCGGGCTGACCAGTTCTCTCGCGATGCACAACATGACAAACTCGGAAAAGCAGTTTCCCATGATCCGAGTGTTTGGCACCATTGGATGGATCGTGGCTGGCCTCATCATCTCGGCGTTTAGTTTCGATAAGTCGCCAAACATGTTCTACTTAGCAGGTGGGTCTGGCATCCTTCTCGGATTGTTTAGCTTCACACTTCCGCATACACCCGCGCCCAGCAAGGGTGAGCCATTTTCCGCGCGTGAGGCACTCGGACTTGATTCGCTCGTACTTCTCAAGAATCGATCCTTCGCCGTCTTCTGCTTATGCTCTTTCCTGATCTGCATACCCCTGGCCGCGTATTACTCGTTCGCAGGCACCTTTGTCGGCAAGATGGGATTCGAGAACATCGCCGCGACCATGTCGATTGGACAGGGTTCTGAGATCTTCTTTATGCTCGTCATCCCATTCTGCTTCGCCCGTCTTGGGGTGAAATGGATGCTCGCGATTGGCATGCTCGCATGGGTCGCGCGATACGGGCTCTTTGCCGCCGGCGCTACAGATCAAGTCCGGTGGATGGTCATCGCGGGAATCGTACTCCACGGGATCTGTTACGATTTCTTCTTTGTGACCGGACAAATCTATGTCGACAATGAGTCCGGAGCAAAGATCAGAGGTCAAGCTCAAGGTTTCTATGTGCTTCTGACCCAGGGCTTGGGCATGCTGATCGGTGCCCAACTCGTTGGCCGTCTCGTTGGGCACTATACGACCGAACTCACGGAAGAAACTTCCGTCGTGGATTGGAAGACCGTGTGGACATACCCAGCCGTCTTCGCCCTCGTCGTCCTCATCATCTTCGTGCTGCTCTTCAAACACAAGAAGAGCAGTATGAGTGAAGCGCAGGTGGTGGAAAAGGCAGAAATCCCGGAACCGATCTGATCGATCAATGGTCGAGCGATTCGGTTGACCCCGATCGCATGCTCCGTCGTTCACAATCGAGCAATCGCGCCACCAACGCGGCATCGTCCATCGATGTCGCGTTTTCATTCCGCCCGATGATCCGGTCGATCATCGCCCGGACCTCGCCGTCGTACCCGCTCAACGAACCGACATTGATCGACTCGGATGAATCACCCTGATGCACGAAAAGTTGATTGTCTCGGGCGATATCAAAGTCGATCGTCGCCTGCTCGCACACGATTGTGCAGCGCATCCGAAACCCAACACTCGGCTGATGATCCCACGCGCCCTGCGCCAGCACATGCACAGGTCTGTCGTCATAGTGATAAATCGAACTCAGGTGCAGCCCGTCGCCCGATGTCGTCACGGCGCTGGGCACGCCGAAGCAGTGCACAATGAAATCCGTGTCGTGGATATGCAGGTCGTAGAGCGCCCCACCCGAACGGGCTTCGTCGGAATAGAACTCTTCTCCCCATGTCGGGCGTGATCCCAGTCGATGAAACTCCGCACTCCGGACCCGCCCATACTGCTCGCATTTGATCAACTCATGAATTTTTACCCACGCGGGCCAATATCTCATGCACATCGCGGGCATGCAGACCCGATCGTTTGAACGAGCAGCTTCCGCTAGCCGTTGAACATCCCCAGGCACGATCGCGATCGGCTTCTCTACGAGCACATGCTTTCCCGCTTCAATTGCTCGGATCGCGAGATCGACATGCGTGTCCGTATGCGTACAAACGGAGAGAAGATCGATGTCCGGATCCACAATGATCTCATCTGCACTCGCGCAGAGCGCGATGCCAGAAAGATCTAACTCATCTTCACCCGTTTCCAAGTTCCCCGCGGAACTATTCGCTTCGTCCAAGGATCTGAGCGAGTGATCCGCAACTTTGTTGAGCGTGCAGGGATATCCATCTCGCGCTGCATTGAGATACGCGCGAGCGTGTGTACGCCCCATGAATCCGAATCCGATGATCCCAACACGAACAGGAGTGCTCATGATCGCACCCGCTGGATCTGCTCGCTCGCGAGCTTGTGTGCTTTGCGGATATCCATAACACGCTGCCCCCCCGCTTCTCGCTCAATTATCACATCGATCTTGTTATCAAGCCCATGCACGGTCTCAAAGAATGCGTCCCAATCAACCTGCCCATCGCCAGCAGGGACTTCCGTTCCCCAGGTGCCGGGGGTATCAGTCTCGTTTGCATCCTTCATGTGAACCTGCACAATGTGATCCTTCAACAACGCCATGGATTCGATCGGATCCCCCATGCCGTACAAAATCATGTTTGCGGGGTCGAAGTTCACCCCCACCCTGACACGAGAAGAAATTGTGGATAACAGCTCCAAAAGGGTCTCGGCACGCTCCTGCCCCGTCTCGAGCCCGAGGATGACACCCTTGGCGTTCATTGCTTCCGCCACGCGACACAGCCGATCCACCATGCGATCGTGGAGTTTCGGATCGTCCTCGGGGATAAAACCCGCATGAAGGGTCACGAGGGACACCCCGAATTCATGAGCGAGCTCCGCGCATCGTGTTGCACGCTCGAAGTTTGCGTCCCAGTGCTCATCTGGGCGCAGACCGCCCGTGAGCTTGATCCGCTCCAGCGAAGCGTAATCCTCGCCGACAGTTTCCATCATCCCCGAACACAATGCAATCCGATCAGAATCAATATGCGTCTGCAACTTTGAGCATTCCCCAGCATGCTCAAGCAATGGACACAACGCGATTTGAACGCGTTTCTCACCGCACGCATCCAGACGATCGACCAACTCATCCAGCCCGGACGCCTGCAATGACCAAGTACACACACCCAAACGATTGATCATCCACATCTCCACGCGACCTGTTGCATTTCCTACGCAACATGGTACTCTGAGCGCCCGGGGAAAGTCTTTCCCGGATGATTTCACGACAGAGGATCCCCCCATGAGCACCCACGATATGCCGAAATCGGGCGGTTCACGCCGCAGTTTCCTTGCCCAGTCCGCCGCACTCGCCGGGGTCGCCATGGTCGGCACTCAGGCAGGCGCAAAGACGATCGAGGCCGCGAACATCCTGCCAACCGTGAAGACCCGCAAGGGCAGCACCCCCAAGGCCGACGAAGCGATTCGCATGGGCATCATCGGGACCGGCGGCATGGGTGGCGGTCACCTCCACGCGTTCATCAACATGACCAACCAAGGCAAGTGCAACGCACAGATCGTCGCGGTCTGTGATGTCTGCGATCTCAAAGCCGAGGACGCCAGAAGAGTCGCCGAGGAAAAACAAGACGGCGTTGAAGTCGCCTCCTACCGCAGCTACCACGACCTGCTCAAACGCGACGACATCCACGCCATGCTCATCGCCTCACCCGAGCACTGGCACGCCCAGCACATCATCGATGCGCTCGAAGCGGGCAAGGATGTATACACCGAAAAACCCATGACCCTCCGACTCGATCAGGGCCTCGCGGTACGCAAGGCCATCGAGAAGCACTCCGACCGCATCTTCCAGGTCGGGACGCAGGCGATCATGCAGCCCAAGTACAACAAGGCCCGCGATGTCGTGAAATCCGGCCTCATCGGCACCCCTGTCTGGTCGCAGACGAGCTATTGCCGCAACTCGACCTCCGGCGAGTGGAACTACTACGGCATCGATGATCGCTGGGAACCAGGGAAAAACCTCGACTGGAACGCCTGGCTCGGGTACCTTGGCCCGCGTGAATGGGATCCAAAGGTCTACGCCCGCTGGCGCCGCTACAAGGACTTCTCCACCGGGATCATCGGCGACCTGCTTGTGCATGTCATGACCCCGCTCATCTTCTCGCTCGACTCGGGCTGGCCGACCCGCGTCGTCGCGACTGGCGCTCATGTGATCGACAAAGATATGGAGAACCATGACCAGGTGAACCTCAATGTTCAGTTTGAAGACGGGCACACCATGATCATCGCCGGCTCCACCGCCAACGAGGTCGGGCTCGAGACCATGATCCGTGGGCATAAGGCCAACATCTACCTGAACTCGCGTCATGTGGAGGTTCGCCCGGAGCGTATCTTCGTCGACGATATCGAATCCGAGCGGATCGAGTGCGAGGACATCGGCAATGACCAGGACGCACTCCGACTCAACTGGCTCGAGTGCATTCGCTCGCGACAGCCCGCCAAGAGCAACATTGATCTCGCATCCAAGGTCATGGTCGCCGTCGATCTCGCAACCCGATCCATGTGGGAAGGCCATGCATTCAGCTTCGATCCCGAAAAGATGCGTGCAACCAAGGCCTGATTCTCAGCCCTTGCGCACGAATGAGCTCGTACACCGATCGCTCAACGCGATGGGGTGTCGTTTCGAACTCATTCTGGACCCGAATGACTCTCCACACGATCGGTTCAGCACCGAAGCGATCGCGGACGAGTTTGTCGATTTGATCCAGGACTGGCATGATCGGTTGAGCGTGTTCACATCGACTTCGATCGTGACGCGGATCAATATGGCACCCGCCGGGCTCCCCGTCCGGGTCGATCGAGACCTGTTCGAGTTGTTGCGTCTGTGTGATCGGCTTTGCGAGGAAACCGAAGGCGCGTTTAATATCGCAGCGGGTACGCTGATGCGCATCCATGGCTTCCGTGATATATCTGGTATTGATGATGAACACACCCCCCTCGATCTTCGCCATGCGTTCTCGCTCAACAAAGAGAGCATGACGATCACGCGGCACGATGAGCGGGTCATGCTCGACTTCGGCGCCATCGCAAAGGGGTTTGTTCTCGACCTGATCGCTCACGAACTCCGCGAATACCAGATCAAACACGCCTTCATCCACGGTGGATCTTCTTCCATCCTGGGTTTCGGGAATCAGGAAGATATGCATCCATGGCGTGTGATGGTTGCTGACACACCCAGCCTACATGCGCAACTCAACTCGATATCACTCGCCATCTCCGAGCATGCGGGCCGGGTAAATGCTGAGGACCGCGGGCACATCATGGACCCACGAACCGGACAACCCGCGGAGAATCAGGTCGAGCGGGTAGTGTGCACCCATCCCAGCGCAGCCATCGCAGATGCGTACGCGACCGCATTGAGTGTCCGGCCAGATCTGATTGATCGGCTCCACGAGCACGGTTGCTCGATCGCCATCGTAACCAAGAACGCTGAGCCCAAGCCCGCGTGGATACGCGATCGCCTCGGCATATTTTCGCATCCCATCTCCGACTGACCACCTCGAGTCCATCGAGTCCCAGCTTTTTGAAGGACCCTTGCATGACTGAAGTTGATCGCCGTACATTCCTTTCCTCTGCCGCGGGTACCGTTGCCGCGATGGCGCTGGTCCCCAACCTGAGCGCCTTTTCCAGCTACTCCCTGACCGCACCACTCCGGGTCGGAGTCATCGGCGTCGGTCGTCAGGGACGGGAGATCCTCGGCGAACTCACGAAACTCCCCGATGTGGAGGTAACGGCCATGTGCGATTCGGACGCACGCCGACTCTCCGCGGGGCTTCGCCGAGCTTCGGGCGCAGAAGGGTTTGATACCGTTGATTCCCTGCTCTCTTCGGGGAAAGTGGACGCGGTCGCCGTCGCAACATCAACACACACTCACAAGGAAGTAGCGCTCAAATGTTTTGAGGCCGGATTGCATGTATACCTTGAGTGCCCACTCGCGCATACGCTCGACGATTGTATCGCTATCAGCGAGGCCGCTCGCAGCGCGAAGGGCGTGATCGCTGCGGCGCTCCAAGGACGCGCGAATCCAGTATACCAACTCGCACGCGGTTTTTATAAAACGGACTCCGTGCGTGATCCTGTCTCGATGCGAGCCCAGCACCATCAGAAGACAAACTGGATTACGCCGAGCAACGATGCCGCCCGTCGCGAAGCACTCAACTGGAAACTTGATCCAAGCCGCGCCAACGGGCTCGCGGGCGAATGGGGCACCCAGCAGTTCGATGTGTTTCACTGGTACACAGGAAAGTATCCCGTCAAGGTCTTTGGATCTGGGAGCGTCCGTCATTGGCGAGATGATCGCAAGGTTCCAGACACCATCGCTTGCACCCTGATGTTCGAAGACGGGCAGACGATCCACTACGACGCGACCCTCGCCAACTCGTACGGTGGTACCTACGAGGTTCTTTTCGGATCGAACGCCGCTATCAAGCTTGGCTGGTCTCACGGCTGGATGTTTAAAGAAGCAGACGCGCCAACCCAGGGCTGGGAGGTGTACGCGAATCGCCAACAGTTCCACAACGATGAAGGCATTACCCTGATCGCGGGTGCAACCAAGCTCGCAGAACAAGGCAAGCTCAAGGAAGGAATCGGGCTCCCCCATCCGGGAGTGTATTACGCGCTTGAGGACTGGATCAGTGCCATCGCAGGGAACGGATCTCCCGCCTGTTCGATTAGTGAAGCTGCTCGCGCAACAGCGGTCGGGATTGCGGCGAACAAGGCTGTTATGGATCGCAGCATCGTCGATATCGACTTCGCGGGTCTCTGATCCAAATTACGCACAGGACGCGATATGAAACAACGAAATGCATTCGAGCTCAGGTCTCTTCCCTACTCGTTCAGAGTTGGGATCGCGCTGCTCGTCATAACCCTCCTTGGAGGGTACATCGTCTCAGGTTTGCACCTGAAGTGGCATTACGACAACCGCGACGAAGAACCCGGGCTCACGATGAACGACTTCATCGGCGCCTATCACGGGGTGCAATCACCATCACCTTTGATCCAATCGCTCGAATCCGGGCATCCTGAGAATCTCTCAGCCCCGGAACGAAGCGCCCTCCTCGAATGGCTGCGAGGCGATCGACTTTCGCAGGATTACGACAATCTCGATCTCGGGGAAAACGCACCATCTGAGATCATCGCATTCAACTGCCTCGACTGCCATACACGCTCCGCGTCTGGCGATGACGCGATGCCCTCCGTCCCACTCGAATACTGGGACGACATCCAGAGCATCGCGTATTCCAAAGACATCCAGCCTGCAGGCACAAATATTGTGGCGATGAGCCAGCATGCCCACGCACCATCGATGGCGATCATCCTTATCGTTATCGCTTGGCTTGCGATCTGCACACGATTCTGGATGGGACTCACAGGTATGATCACCTTTGTCGCCGGACTGGGCTTGCTTGTTGACATGGCCGGGTGGTGGATCACACGCGATTTCGCCCCCTTCGCGTACGCGGTTGTCATCGGTGGTGGGATCTATTCAGCCGGAACTTCGCTGCTTGGATTGATGATCATCATCGACTGTTTCCTCCCTTGCGGAAAGCGCCCCGTCGAGGACTAATCAAGCCGACATTTCATCCCGGATGTTTTCCAGAAGCTGCTTTGTCAACCTCGCGCCATCACGAGGCGAGTGCTTGCTACCCTCGTACTCGACACCCACCCATCCACGGTAACCGCTATCGAGCACAACCTTCATCATGCGTCGGTAGTCGGTGCCCGTCTCATTGCCGTCGCCATCGAACTCGTGCGACTTGGCACTCACCGCCTTGGCGAAGGGCATCAGCTCCTCTGTCCCCTTGTACCGGTCGTACCACGCGTCTGGCTCCGACGAGCGGGACCAGTCCATACAGAAGTTCCCAAAATCAGGCAGCGTGCCGCACATGGGATGGTCAACCTTCTTCATGACTCCCGACAACCATGCCCCGTTCGATGAAAAACCGCCATGGTTCTCCACGATGACATTGATTCCGTATGGCTCAGCGAACTCAGCCAATCGACGCAACCCGTCGGCGGCGAGTTTCTGCTGCTCCTCGTATGACCCGGAACTCGCGGCATTCACCCGAATCGAGTGACACCCAAGCGTCTTGGCAGCGTGCACCCATTTGTGGTGGTTCACGATCGCCTGCTTTCGTTTCGTGTCATCTGCATCTCCAAGGTTGCCCTCGCCATCACACATGATCAGGAGCTGGGTCACGCCCTGATCGGCAGCACGCGCGTTCATCTCCCGGAGATACGAGGAATCCTCGGCCTTATCTTTGAAGAACGCGTTGACATACTCGATCGCATCGAATCCCATCGACCTGGCTTCCTGTGCGAAATCCAGATTGTCTATCTCTCCTGCGAAGAGGAGTTTGTGCAGTGACCATTGTGCGATGGAGATCCGGAAGAGGGGGGTGTCTGCGTTCATGGTGGCAAAGAGTGGCGAGGAGAGCGCCGCGACGGCGCCGAATGCGCCTATTGCTTTGATTGATTCGCGACGGGTGATGCCTGGCGTGTGATGATCGTTCATGCGCCCACTATACAGGAATCAATGGTGGGTTGAGCACTTGATCAGGCGATGTTTGCGAGAGGATCGACCAGCGAGAAACGATACCCCTCGAGGCATCGAGCACGCCCCACCGCCAAAGCAATCGTTTAAGCAGGACCCAATGCTCGGTAAAGATTGGGAGCATGCCATCCGAGACTGCATCCACAGGGCATTGAGTCAGCTCCAGAAATGTTCGCTCAACTCGAACCGAGTCCCGCCAGGCAAGGCTGATGGAGGCCGAAAACTGATCAAGCGTTGTGCATTCTCGCAGATCAGACTTGAACAACTCCATCGCAAAGTCGGGATTCGCATGGGCGAAGGCGTAAGCCGCTCGCCCGAGGAGATACTCGCGTCTGTGAACATCTGTTGGGGTATATCTGTGATCGTGGGTCACAACTGCTTCAGGTTCGTAGATACACGAGGCCCCGGCTCGGACCATACGCCATGCGAGTTCGATATCCTCGTACCCGTAGTGTTCATCGACATCCGCAACGCCTCCGATTTTCATCGCGAGCGCTCTCGGGAAGGACATATTGAGCCCAAAGCAGTTGCGGTAGTCAACCGCTGAGCGGCGTTCCGGCTGGGTGAAAAACACCATATCGCTCTGCTGCACGATTCGATCGAACATATTGGGTTGCTCGATCGGTTTCCAGATTGCTCTCCCAGCGACGACCCGTGGTCCGATGCCCTCCTTATGCGATCGGAAATGAGCGTCGAGAAGTCCAGCATGGGGGTACGCGTCGTCGTTCATCCAGAGCACATACTGGCCCTTCGCATCGACAAGCATTAACCTGCGGAGCTTGAGCAGACCTACACGCCCAGGACGGATGATTCGGACATGTTCTTGCAGGTTCACCGGGATCTCTGGTTCTGGGGTGGCATCCAAATCCCCATCAATGCCCAGCACAATCTCGAAATCGAAATCTGAATGCTGTGCCGCGAGTTGCATGAGGCATGTGCGAAGAGCCTCGGGGCGTCGATAGGTTGGGATGAGCACACTCAGATCCATCGCATCCAGTATACTGTCGTAAAGTTGATTAAACGCCCGGAATCAGGACGATATCTGCTGACATGACGGCCGCTTCACAGACCATCTCGGACGAGCAACTCCAGGGCATCATTGTTGTCGGGATCGACGACCATGAGATGCTGAACGCGCGGATCGCATCGCTCTCGACGATGGAGTTTGGATACACCCCACCGATCTATCTCGTGGAAACAGATATCAGCAGAGCCCGCCATTCGGCAATTGCACTCGGTTTAGGATCGAGCACGCAGTTTCACGGATTCTTTGGTCCCAACGCGGGCCGGGAGTTGATTTCGTCATTGTCATCGCGCATGAACAAAATCATACTCCCCACCCGGATTGAGTCCTGCGGCACGCATGACCCGCATTTGAATGATTGGATAAGTAAAGAGATTGCCGCCCTCTGGAACGAGCAAGGGCGACGCATCGCGGACTGGAATCAGAAGATTGCAGAACGAGCCGCTTCGCGTGATGCGTTCTACTGGAAGAAACGATTCCAGACATTCCGTGAGGGAGCATCGGCGAACATTCTCATCGTCACAACCCGGTATTCTTCATACATGCAGCACGCCTGCAAAGACCTGAGTGAATCGCTTGAGTTGTTAGGGCATCGAGTGACAGTTCTCGAAGAGCCCGACACACACACGATGATGTCACCCCAGCTATCGATCAAGACGCACCTCGATCTCGATCCCGATATCGTCATCACCACGAACTACCCTCGCGCGACCCGTCCAGAACTCTTTCCAACAGGCTGTGTTAGTGTGTGCTGGATTCAAGATGCGATGCCGCACTTGTTCCGCCCCCTGCCGACTGAGCCAGAATCAACAGATTTCATTGCCGGTCATCTCTATCGCAATGCCGAAGCGGTTCAGGCGTATGGAGAACGAAACCAGTTGGAGTTTCCCGTACCAGTTTCAACACAGAAGTTTCATCCTGAACCAGTTCCTGAAGAGCTTCAAGACCGTTACACCTGCGATATCGCGTATATCAGTCATCAATCGCAGCCCGCTCAAGCGTATCACGAAGATTTTATTGTCCAGTTCCCCGTCGGCATGCATGATCATTTACACGCGATGCGCAATCGACTCGAAGACATTGTTCGCCGCTGGGACTCTTCGCTGGTGGCTGCAGACCTGAAGTCGTTCAATCATGACATGGCCGTCGGTATCGAAGAACTCGATGGCTCACGGATACAGCATCAACTCTGGAATCAATACACGCACCCGATGCTTGAACGCTTGATTCGTCATCAAACACTCGAATGGGCAGCAGAGATTGCTGAGGCAAACCGCCTCGAGCTACGCATATATGGAAAAGGCTGGGAGAAACACCCCACTCTTTCACAATTTGCCAAGGGCGAGCTTCCTCATGGCGAAGCATTACGCGCAGCATATCAGTGCAGTGGAGTGCAACTTCACGCCTCGCCTCTGGGCTGTGGTCACCAGCGTGTTGGCGAGTGTTTTCTTTCCGACGGGCTGATGCTTGCCCGTCGGAGTTGGGACGAGTTCTATCGAGATAATACATACAGGATGCACGCGTTCCGGTCGCAATCGCCAGAACCCGATGCCTGCTTGCTCACGAATCGTCAGCCCGGCTATTCGCTGCGGCATCACCCTGAACTGCGATCGATTATCGAACAAAGAATGCACATCCCATCCCCCACGATCGGCTGGGACCACGAACAACTGGGCGATATCGTGTATGCGCAGCCCGAAGTTGTAGACAGACTCCAACCATGGCTTATCAATTATGATGGAGACGAGCATCGACCGCTGCATCTGCTGGATGATGCCCTCGCCCTGACCTTCTCGACCCGCCAAGAGCTCGAATCAGCCGTTCTCCGTGCGATCAATGACCAAAACTGGCGGGAAGCTAGAGCCGTTGGCACACGCTCACGGATCACCAACTCAATATCAATGAATCGATTTGCTGAGTCGCTGATCTCAATGATGTGCGATCAGCTCTCTCTGCACACCGGACCGGTGCTCACAGGGGCTGCGTTATGAGTCCCCGTATTCCGCGTGTTGCGATCGTCAGTCGGGAATACCCCCCATTCTTCGGTGGCGGGATCGGGACCTATGTTCGTTACATCGTCCCCGCTCTCGCCCAAGCTGGCGTGCGGGTACATGTCGTTACCCAAGCGTATGACCGGCTTCGCCCACGCGTCGAGGTTGACGGGCTCGTAACAGTTCATCGCGTGCCCATGGGACTCGGTAAGGGAGGCTGGACAAACGCTGCATTGCGATTCTCAATGAGCGCAGGCCGGATTGTCAGCGCCCTTCACCGATCTGGTCAAATCGATGTTGCCGAGTATGCTGAATGCGAAGGCGCTGCATTAATGCCTTTGTTATTCCAACGCCATCATCTCCCTACGATTGTTCAACTGCATACGCCGAGCGAGCAGCTCTTTGTGCTGCGGTCGCTGTCATCGCCCGATCTGAACACATCTCTCAAGGTGTACTTCGAGACCGAACGCATGGCGATGCGACTGGCCGACGAAATCCTCGCGCCTTCCCAGTTCATCGCTTCGTGGGCACACGACCACTATCAACTGGCACAAATGCCGCGGGTCATACCATACGCGACCGGTCCGCTGCCTCCCCCACCAGCACCAGCGCCTGATACAACCCCGCCGACAGTGTTCTATGCGGGCCGCATAGAGCCACGCAAGGGAGTCGAGTCGCTCATTTTTGCATTCAACCGCGTCGCACGCGAGCACCCAACAGTACAACTGAGAATCGCCGGTGCTGACACATCAGGTGCTCCGGGGGGCGGTTCGATGCGTGCATATTTACAGACACTTATCGAGCCACATGCCTCTAGCAGAGTTCATTTTCTTGGGCGTCTCAATCATGGTGCGATGCGGGATGAGTTTGCACGCTCGCTGATTTGCATTATCCCGTCGCTTTGGGAGAACTTTCCTAACACATGTATTGAATCGATGTCGAATGCACGAGCTGTGCTCGTGAGTGATCAAGGCGGCATGAATGAGATGGTCGGCCAGACCGATGCGGGCTGCTCGTTCACTGCCGGCAATCCAGACGATCTTGCCCGTGTCCTTCGGGAAATGCTGGATGAATCAAGAGATCGTCTGGTCGAGCGCGGGCGAATCGCTCGGGATCGCATACAGCAACTCTGTGATCCCGAGCGAGTCGCTGCGCAACGCATCGAACACTACCTATACACGATTCAGAACTCGATTGATCGCCCAGTACCGCGTGATCGTCAGGCGATGCTCACATGCTGGTCTCATCTGGAGTCGATTTGCTTAGGGCTGGATCCCGATATCGGCTTACCCGAAGTATCTGAGGGTGTGAGGCGCTGGGTCGACCGAGCCGAGGTCTCGACATGCTGAATGTTGTGCTGATTACCCCTCGGTTTAGTGAGACCGGCGGTAGTGCCGGCCACTACACGCACGCGCTCGCCCAAGTGCTCTGCCGTTCTGGAATCGCGTGTGATGTCATCTGCTCTCGTACACAATCACCCCGCCCAGGACATCAAGAATCAGGCCTGATGCGTGTGCATCGTTTGTCCGTTCGCAAAGGTACTCACGCAATCGGCTTCGCCGCATATGCCGCGAGACGCGTTCATGAGCTGCTATTGACCAATGGATACATGCCTGTGTTGTGTATCGATTCCCCCCAGTGCGCAGTTCTACTCCGCTCGATTCATGGCACCTCCCTCCCCACCACCGAAATACAAGTCGAGGGTACACCTCAGACCAATGATCCCGTGCTGCTCAAATCTATACCTATCGCTCAAGACCTCTGGTCTCCGCCGATTTTCCCGAACCCCACTATCATAATGTTCGGGGCAGATACCCCGGTTGATCGCGCGACCGCAGTCGAGTCATATCGAGCAAGCGGTGCACGCTCTGCGGGTTGGTCGCTGGCGATGCTTGAATCAGACGGCACATGGATGATTCGAGAGCACGCACCAGACGCACCGCGTCGGCAAGAATGTTTTCTTGTCACACTGAAGGCCGGGCTCCCGGTTATTCCCACGCTGGCTTCGCAACATCAGATCGCGAGCATCATCCACGATGAACAGAGCCTGCAATCTACCAATGTCATTGCTCGACATCGACTCACAACTGATTCGCTTGCAAACTCAATCGAGCTGGCGTGTCAACTTCATCCAGATCAGCGGGCATCAATCGCCGGCGCGATGTGGAACAACGCCTTGATAACCAACTCAAATGACACGATCGTCAATCAAGTTCGGTCACTGTGTAGAACAACAAGCAGTTTCGAGCCGCAAAGGATCATGCGATTCTGGAAAAACCTGGAACACCAGCTCACACCTACTGGCATTGGAGCAGATCAATGAGCACGCTGCAATACAGATGCGAAACCGATGATGCGCCTATTTCGGGTGTGATTCATTTGAGTGATCAGAGCCCGTGGACGACTCTGCTGGGAACAATGCCACTCCCTGCAGCCGGCGCGATTGAAGATCTCAACGAAACTCTGAATGCGAACCGGATGAACTCTGTCCTGCTTACAGGCGAACCTGCGGCTTGTCTGCTGCCGCTTATCTGGTTTCGCAGCATCTGGACATCTCCGGGTACACCTGTTCAGATCGAATGGGTTGTTGATGATCTTGAGTCAGGATCCCCTCAACGCCAATCTGCTGCACGGCTTGCTTGTTTACTCGCAGATCGTGTTGTGTGTGATCAACCAGACATAGTCAGAAGACGCTGGGGTTTCGATCCTAGTTCGCCCGGTATCGCGGAAGAAGCATACGACCTACTCATTCACCTCATCGACATATGGGACCCCGATCTTCGGCTTGCCAATCTTGGAGAAGATTGGAGTGAAGCAATGAAGAAAACACTCGCACGCTGTGCTGTCGACGGCCAGCATCGAGTTGGAATCTATGGAGCAGGCACGCACACACGCGCGGTAGGCGACGCCTTCATGCAAGCGCCTACAGAAATCTGTTGCATTATCGACGACGATGTTCGTCGTGTTGGCGAATCGCTCTGGGGTTTCCCGATCGTCTCGCCCCACCAGGCAAGCCAGATGAACCTCGATGCTGTCATTCTCAGCGCGAACTCTATCGAAGACTTGCTCTGGGAGCGAGCGAGTATACTCCGTGAGCACGGTATCGCAACAATTAAGATATACGGGCGGAACGAGAGGAATCAGGAGCAAATCAATGCCCGTATCTGATCGGTATTCATCAACCGCTGCCAACACCCTTCACACAGATTCCTGGCAATCGATCCCGACCATGCTTGTGAATCGTGAACTGGACTACTTGACCGAGCTCTCTAGGAACTGCACCGGTGCTGGCCGTGTCATCGAACTCGGCAGTTTCCTTGGCGGCTCGAGCGTTGCCCTGCTCAAAGGGCTTGAATCGTCTGACCGCACATTCCAGCCCATCATCAGCTACGACGCATTCGAGATTCCGTTGAATAACGACGAACATGTCGCCAACTGGCTCAACCAGTACGGACTCAAGCCCGGGGAGCGGTTCCGGGCAAAGTTCGATCGGTTCATCTCTCGTTGGAGCGACAAGGTCGTCGTGCGCGAGGGATGGGTACCTGATGCCGCATGCGATGATCAGTTGTTGGAGTTATACCCTGAGCAAGAACCCATCGAGCTGTTGTTCTGCGACATAGCCAAGACCTGGGGTGTGCACCTGAGTGTGCTCCGGGCGTTTGGATCGCACCTGCGGGTGGGCTCGACTTTGGTACAGCAAGATTTTTTTGACCTGCAAACGCCATGGATCCCGCTCCACATGTGGCAGCTGCGTGAAGTACTTTCGCCGCTTGATGCCCTGCACCCGACACCGACCTGCTCTTTCAGATGCGAATCTTCAATTGAACCCCTGCTTCCGATGCTGTGGGATGAGTCGGTCAACGCATCGACCATTGAGCAGGCATGGGATTCCATCATCGCGTACTGGACCGAGATCATCGGCCACGACGCGGCCCAGGTCTTCCACGGGCACGCCTTCCAGCTGGCCATCATGCAGGATCGGTTCGACGACGCGGTCCGGCACGGGCGAGCGTACGAGGCATGGAGCCGATCGGCACACTGCGAACACACCTACTTCTCGCCGTGCTGGCACGACCTGCTCGACACGATCGTCGAATCGCTCACCGCCAATGACGCGGAAACGCACGAACTCAGAGCACTCATCGCCGAATCGATCGTGCGGGGCTCTCGGGTCGACCGTCCCCGACCCGGGCAACGGGTGAGTTACTGCCCCGAATCAACCCGCATGACGATCTGGGACGGCGTTGACGAACGCCTCGCTGCGGGGCAGGCCGACCGCGTGGTTCTCTACGGCGCTGGGCAGCACACCCATTGGCTGCTTCAACACCGCGCCAGCGACATCGCGCCCCGCATCGATCTGATCCTTGATGATGAACCAAGCGTTGATGCGTTGCTCGGCATCCCGGTCTGCCCGACCGATGCGTTCGTGCCCAGTGCCGACGAGCGGGTCCTCATCATCCCCTCGTCCGATTCGTATGAGGGCGTGATGCGGTCGAAACTGGCGTTTCGGTACAGTGGACAGGACAACATCAGCATCGCGCGGGTGTACACACACGAGGACGCGGCCAAGCTGATGCAGACACGCTGGCGGTATGTCGTCGAAGCCGTGCCCAAGTCGCAGCGTGACGGGATCCATGACCGCTCGCTGATTTTCCCGAAGATCGAACCCGAGCAGCCCCACCGTGTGGCCCTTGGGCTTTGCCCGACGCGGCCGTGGTTTCCCGAGATGCAGGCGTTCTTCAAGCCCCCCGCATGGTGCCGCGACTATATCCGTGTGCACGAGTGCGCGTTCGTCTGGGATTTCATCGAAGCAGTCCGCCCGGAGCGCACCGTTGAGATCGGAACGGCCTCGGGTGTCTCGAGCGCCATGATGCTCCACGCAATCGATCGGTTCTGTGAGGACGATGCAGTGCTGCTGAGCTTTGACATCGCCACCCGCTGCTACTTCGATCCGTCGCGCCCGCTGGCGGCGGCGATCGGGGAGATGGCTCCGGACCTGATCGATCGGGCCCGTACCTATTCTTATACCGATGCAGCCGATGCGGCGTCGGTCTTCAGGCACGGGGAGGTCGACCTGCTCATGATCGATGGCGAGCACGCCAACCCCGCACCTGTGGTCGATCTCATCTCCCTGCTCTATGCTCTCAAGCCCAACGCGTGGGTGCTGCTGCACGACATCGAGCTGGAGCACATCGACAACGGCGAGCACGATGATGACGGGCGGCACTCTGGTGCCGGGCGTCTGTTCAGGGGGTGGCCCTTCGAAAAGCTGCAGTTGATGGGCGAACACCCGCACGATCGCAACATCGGGGCGATCCGGATACCCGATACGCCCCACGACGCCCTGCCCGTGCTGCTGGAGATGCTCACCGGGCCTTGGGAATCAGACAGTAAGGGTGTGCGCCTGGCCCAGGCGGCACGGAAGGTTCTTGATGCCCGATGATGCGTGATGCTGAACCACCAACCCAGTCACCTCCCCCGCTGCACCAACTCGGGCTCGATGGGGTGCTCAAGCCTAAGCGGTCGTTGCCGATCGAGGTGCTGATCTGTGAGCCGCAGCTTATGACCTACGGCTTGCCGTACCTCCCCGTGATGTGGGGTGTGCTCAAGACCTACTGGGAGCAGCACGCCCAGCACGCCGAGATGGTGCGTTGGCACGATCCGATCTACGAGATGAGTGATCCGATCGAACTGGTTGAGCCGTACCGCGATCAGCCGCTCGATGTGGTCGGGCTCAGCTGTTACACCTGGAACTGGCGATTGCAACTGCGGATCGCAGAGCTGCTGCGGGAGATGCACCCCGACTGCCTGATCGTCGCGGGCGGGCCACACCCCGAGTACCGCGACCCGGCGTTCTTCGACAAGCACCCTGCGATCGATGCGGTGGTCGTCAAGGACGGCGAGGTGCCCTTCACCCAGATCCTCCAACGCGTGCTGGCCCATCCTGATCTGCAAACGCTCCGGACGAATCCCAGCGTGCTGCGCGACATCGGCGGGCTGTGCCTGCCCGGCATGAACGGTGAACTCACCGGCCCGACCGAGGTCCCGGACCGGTACGACACCAGCGCGTACCTCACCCAGCGGAACTACTACGAGCGGTTCTTCGCTGAGCACAAGGGCGGTGTGTGTGTCGCGTGGGAAACGAGCCGGGGATGCCCGTTCAAGTGCTCGTACTGTGACTGGGGCTCGAACACCATGTCGAAAGTGCGTCGGTTCGACATGGATCGGCTCGATCAGGAGATCGAGTGGTTCGGCCAGAACAAGGTCGTCTCGCTCTTCTCAGTCGATAGTAACTTCGGGATGTTCAAGACCGATGTCGAGCTGACCGACCGGATCGCTGAAGCCAAGCAGAAGTATGGTTACCCGCAGTACTTCGTCTATAGCAATGCCAAGAATGTGCCCGATCGGACGGTCGAGATCACCCGGAAGGTCGTCCGTGCCGGGCTCGACACAGCCCACACACTGTCGATCCAGCACAGCGACGAGCGGGTGCTTGAGGCGACCGATCGAAAGAACATCTCGGTGGACAAACAGATCAAGGTCGTGCGAGCGTTGCAGGGCGACGGGATCCCGATCAGCGTGCAGCTCATCCTCGGACTTCCCCTCGACACGCCCGAGCTCTGGCGGCGGACCTTCACCGACCTGATGCGCTGGGGCATCCATGACGGGTTTGTCATCACGAACTACCACCTGTTGCCCAACGCACCCGCGGCCCAGCCCGAGTATCGGGACAGATGGGGACTCAAAACGATCGACCGCTACATCTACGACGGGAACGGGGTGCAGGAGAACACACCGATCGACCCCATGACCTACGCCCGCGGCGAGATCATCGTCGAGACCAGCTCGTTTGATCGCAATGACTGGGTGAAGATGAGCGTCGACGCGGCGATCATTCGCGGGCTGCACAACCCGGGCGTGACCCAGTCGATCGCCCGCTACCTCCAAACCACGCGAGATATCGAATACAAGGCGTTCTATGACTGGCTGCTCGATGAGCTGTTTGAGCACGATCCCCAGTGCAAAGCGCTGCGGGCTTCGCTGACCTCGTGCTATCAGCGGTTCATCGAGGACGAGACTTCGCTGGCGCTGCTGCCGATGCCCGGACGCGACGATGGTCACTGGCTTGTGGAGCCCCACCGCTGGTTGTTCGCGATGGTGAGCATGCAGCGTGACCGGTTCTTCTCGTCGCTGGCCGCGGGTCTGCAAGCTCAGTACATGGGGTTCGATGAGTTGGACAGTCTCTGCGCCTATCAGCGCATGATTATGGTGCACCCGCAGTACGATCCAAGTATTGGAGCAACCCACACACTCGAGCACGATTGGCCATCGTACTTCCGACAACTGCACGCTGGCGAGTCTACGATGAAGCCGCCCGAACGCAGGCATGCAGTCCTCTCGATCAGCGACACCGGCTGGGATGACAAAGCAGGGCGTTCGGACTATTCGTGGCCCCCCGGCGACGGTCATCGTGCGTGGACGCAGTGGTTCTTCTGTATCGCTACAGGGCGTCTTTCCCCTATGAAGAGCAACCATCAGCGGCTGTATGTCGAGCGAAAACCAGCCGCGAGCATGGCATGATCATCAAGCGTCACCGGCCGGTCTGAATCCACCCGACCACAAGGGACAGTGAAACCACACGCACCTACAATCAGGGCTATGCAACGAAAAGCCGCTGTCATCTGTGCCCTGCGTACCCCCATCGGACGCTATGGCGGGTCACTGAGTTCAATCCGTCCGGACGACCTGGCCGCCCATGTCATCCGATCGGTTGTGGAGCGATCTAGAGTCGATCCGGAACTGATTGACGATGTCTACTTAGGCGCTACGAACCAGGCCGGCGAGGACAATAGGAATGTAGCGAGGATGTCGGCACTGCTCGCAGGATTACCCACGAGTGTGCCCGGGTCAACCGTGAATCGGTTGTGCGCCTCAGGCCTCGAGGCGATCAACATCGCGGCACGCATGATCGAGGCTGATCATGGCGATGTATTCATCGCCGGCGGTGTCGAATCAATGAGCCGGGCACCGCTCGTCATGAGCAAGGCCGAGTCTGCGTTCGATCGCAAACAACAGATCTATGACACATCCATCGGGTGGAGGTTCATCAATCCCAAACTCTCTGAGCTGCATCACCCATACGCGATGGGAGAAACGGCGGAGAATGTTGCGAGAGAGCACAAGATCTCTCGCGAAGACCAGGACGCGTTTGCGCATTGGAGTCAGCAGAAATGGTCGCATGCACACATTGAAGGTCGATTCGACAATGAACTGATACCGGTTGAAATCCCGCAGCGAAAAAGCGACCCGATCCGTTTCACGACTGACGAACACCCCCGCCCTGACATAACGATCGAAAAACTCGCAACGCTTAAGCCTGTCTTTGCGAAGGACGACAAGGGGACTGTCACCGCAGGCAACTCTTCAGGAGTGAATGACGGCGCGGCGGCACTTCTCATAATGGAAGCAGAAAAGGCGAAATCGCTTGGACTCACGCCAGTTGCGTATGTAGGCCACAGCGCCGCCGCAGGCGTTGACCCGTCCGTGATGGGCGTGGGCCCCGTCCCCGCGATCCGGAAGGCGCTGAATCGTGCGGACCTGACCCTAGACAATATCGATCTGATCGAACTCAACGAAGCATTCGCAGCCCAGTCGCTCGCGTGCGCGCGTGAACTCCGCATCCCCGACGAAAAACTCAATGTCAACGGGGGCGCAATCGCGATCGGGCACCCGCTGGGCTGTTCGGGCGCACGCATTGCAACCACGCTCATCCATGAAATGATCCGAACGGATGCGCGACGAGGCATCGCCTCATTGTGCGTTGGTGTTGGTCAAGGGCTCGCGACGGTATTCGAGCGAGCGTGATCACTTCATCGCGTTGAGTTTCACGAACCCGTCCCTCATCGCACCCACCAAGGCATCGATCTCGATCTCAGTCATCGGCGTTGACATCGTCGCGGTGCAGGTATTGATCATCACGAATCCCGCATCGAACAGGTAATCAAGCATGAACTTGATTTTCGCGTTCTCTTCCGGGGTCATATAGGCCTCACGGAAGTTGTGTGGTGGGCTCGACTTCATATGCAGACGGAACATCGAACCGTCACCGGTGACGCACGCGCAGGTCCCGGTGTCTTGGATTGCCTCCGTGATTCCATCCATCGCTCGTCTCGCGAGCCTATTGAGCCGGTCCACTTCGGATGCATTGAACTTCTCCATCGCGACAAGCCCAGCAGTGAGGGTAATCGGATTCGCGGAGAATGTACCAGAGTGCGGGAAGAGTACTCTCTTAGCGCGGGGGTTGAGAACCTCCATCACATCTGTGCGTCCAGCGACCGCTCCGATAGGGAAACCGCCGCCGATCATTTTGCCCATCGCGGTAAGATCAGAAGTGATACCGTATTTCGATTGCAACCCGGAGTAGGTGCTGCGGAAGGTTATCACCTCGTCGAGCACGAGCAATGATCCATTCTTCGTCGTCCATTCGCGGATCGCGTGAACAAACTCTGGGTTCGCAGGATTCAACCCAACCCGGTGCGGCATGAGATCAAGCAAGACGCACGCGAGTTCATCTTTGTGAGCATCGAGGATTGCGATCGACCGATCGATATCGTTATATGGCAGGATGAGCACATCGTCGAGCGCAGACTGAGGTGTCCCATATGCGAGAGGGACACTCTTCGGACGATCAATGTCTCCCCAGGTATCCGGGCTTGGTGCTTGGCTGACTTCGGCATAGTCGTAACCGCCGTGATACGAACCCTCAGCCTTTGCGATCTTTGCGCGTCCTGTGAACGCACGCGAAGCCTTGAGGCAAACCATGATCGCTTCGGTGCCTGAGTTCACAAACCGGATCCGCTCAAACCCGGGATTTCGCGAACACAGGTGCTCGGCGTATTGCACCTCGACCTCGGTGGCCATGGTGAACGCGCTCCCTCGCTTGAGTTGCTCGGTGACCGCGTCCACGATGTTGGGGTCGGCATGGCCGTGGATCAATGCACACATATTGTTCGCGAAGTCAATCCGCGAGACGCCGTCGATATCGACGAGTCGGCAACCCTCGCCGTGGCTCGCATATGCCGGACAGGGATCACGGAGGACCGTGTTACGGCTCACGCCTCCGGGGAGGACCTTAAGTGCACGCTCGTAGAGTTCGGCACTGCGCGATGTATTGGTATCCGTGCTCATCTGATTCGTTCCGTTATGCGTCGCTGAGGATGAGCTGCGCACCGGTGCGCTGCTGCACATAGTCAAAGTCCACCCCCGGGCTCAGCTCGATAAGCTTGAAACCTTCGGGGGTCACATCGATGACGGCGAGATCGGTATACACACGCGTAATAACGCCGACACCAGTCAGCGGATAGGTGCACTTCTCGACGAGCTTTGGTTCGCCGTGCTTGGTCGTATGTTGGGTGATGACATAAACAGACTTGACGCCGGCGCACAGATCCATAGCACCGCCCACCGCGGGAATCGCGTCGGGCGCACCGGTAGACCAGTTCGCCAGATCCCCGTTCTGAGAGACCTGCATCGCCCCGAGCACGCATAGATCGATATGCCCGCCCCGAATCATCGAGAAGCTATCCGCGTGATGGAAGAACGCCGCTCCGGGATTGGCCGTCACACGACGCTTGCCAGCGTTGATCAGTTCGGGATCGCCCTCCCCTTCCACTGGGGATGGTCCCATTCCGAGCAGCCCGTTCTCTGTGTGGTAGATCAGGGTGCGTCCCTCGGGCACAAACCGAGCAACGAGTTCAGGGATGCCAATACCGAGATTGACATAGGATCCATTGGGAATGTCCTGAGCGAGGCGCTGGGCCATCTCTTCGCGTGTGCGTCCGACCTGTTCGACTTGCTGTGTCATGGGTACGACACTCCTGCTGCGACGAGTTCTGATTCGTGTGCCGGCTGCGCGACTTGAACCACACGATCCACAAAAATACCTGGCGACACGACGATCTCCGGGTCGATCTGTCCGGGCTCGACCACATCTTCTACTTGGACGATTGCGGTGTTCGAGCCCATGGCCATGATGGGGCCGAAGTTGCGTGCGGTCTTGTTGAAGATCACATTCCCGTGCGTATCCGCGGTTTTCCCTTTGATAAGTGCGAAGTCGGCCTTGAGCCCACGCTCCATGAGATAGGTCTTGCCATCAAACTCCCGGGACTCCTTCCCCTCCGCAAGCGGGGTTCCTACGGCAGCGGGAGTAAAGAACGCGGGGATCCCTGCGCCGCCAGCTCGGATGCGCTCCGCGAGTGTCCCCTGAGGAACGAGTTCGAGTTCAATCTTTCCCGAGTGGTACAGATCAGGAAAAACGGTCGAGTTCGCCGTTCGTGGGAACGAGCAAACGACTTTGCGGACCCGGCCTGCTTTGAGTAAAGCCGCAAGCCCAACCTCCCCGCTGCCGCAGTTATTGCTGACAACGGTCAGCTCCTTTGCCCCTTGATCGATGAGCGCATGGATGAGTTCGATGGGACTCCCGGCCTCGCCAAACCCGCTGACCATAACGACGGCGCCGTCGAAGACATCCGCGAGCGCCTCGGCCGGTGAAGACACTTGTTTGTTTATCATGTCGTTACTCAGTTTGCTGCGAGAGTCTTCGCATCCTTCACACGGGCGTAGTCAAAGAGCCCCGCCTCATCAAAGAGAACACGATCCTCGTAATCATCAAACCAGACCGCTTCCGGATTGCGCCCGACAATACAGACCTTGAACCGGTCGGGCGCAGTACCCGCGTTGCGTAGTAGCTTGAAGATCACGACTCCGTTCTCACTGCCGGGGAGCCCCGCGATGGGCTCATTGGTGACTGCGACAACTTCTGTCTTACCCTTGTAGTGCGTGATTGAAAGGCGAGCGTGTGCCTCGACGCCCGAGAGTTCCTTCTGCGACTCATTGTGAATCTCCCACGCCTTTTCGATGGGGATGTTGAACGCACGATAGGCGACAATGTCTCGACCGCAGAAGAAGTAATGGTTCTCCGCGCCCACACGCTTCATCTCACGCTGCATAAGACGGAGTGCATCGGGATCATCATTGATGTCCTTAATGATCGGGGTCTGGTTTTCAACAGTGATCCAGCTTCGCGAGAGCAGGCCGGTCATCGCCTTTTCTGTATCATCGACCCACTTGCATACGCCGTGCTTGTTCCGGATGTAGTTCCCATCTTCGTCCTTCGCGAGGAACTCATCGGGGTGCTCGAAATGAACCATGAAATGAACGCCGACCTCAGGGTAGGCATCATGGAACTGATCGAGCATCGAAAGGAATGTCTCGTCGAATCGCTTTGGATAGAACGCCATCTCCTTGGTACCGATTCGGATCGATTCAATACCCGATTCCGCCAGTGCCGCGAGCCATGCAGCGAGCTTCGCGTTATTGAGGACCATAGGGTCGCCACCCGAGAGAAGGATTTCACGGAGTTTCTGTCGTCCGGACTCTGGGTGCGTGCCGCCATTCTCCTCGACCTTCGCGTTGAACTCGCGGATGTACGCGGTGATCTCGGGGATCTTCGCGAGCCCCTTCTTCGCGACGGTACCATCTTTTCTCTTGATCTCTTTTCGCGCGATCAGTTCTTCGCGATAACAGAACCGGCAATGCGCCGAGCAAGTCGAGACCACATACATCAACCCCATCTCATACTTGTGGAGCAACCCCTCGACGGGTGAGTAATCCATCTGATTCCCGGGATCCTCTGACCCCGCAAGATCCTGAGTCTCGTCGGGGCTCGCTTTCACCAAGCGCTGCATGGGCATGCTCTGTCGGGCGAGATCCGCGTAATGGCGAGTGACCTTAACGGGCATGCGTTTCTCCACATCCCGTTCGCTGCCCTTCAACCCACCGAGCTGGACGAGCTCCTGCTCGCCGTAGAACCCTTGGAGTTCTTCGGGCGCTTTACCATTGAGAAACGGTGCGATCCCGTTGATGATCTCGCGCTGGTACGAAGGGCTCTCAACCTTCTCAAGGAAAGCCTGCTCTTTCGCGGTTGGGGTGTATGCGTCAGACATGCGGGTTGCTCCTGCACAAATAGGACAAAGGGGATTGGCGAACTCTGTAACCGAGTGTACACTCGCAGAAAGCAAGTGTAACACACGGTTCAGGGGAAGGGCAACATGCCGATCCAGGAATTCATCGCGAAAGTCAACGACAAACTGACGCCGACAGAGCGTCGAATCGCAGAGATCGTGCTTGCCGACCCGACCCTGCTCGCGTTTGGCACGGTTTCGGACCTGGCGGAGCGTGCGGAAACGAGCAAACCTTCTATCGTCCGATTCGCGAACAAACTCGGGTTCGATGGGTACAGCGAGCTCCAAAGAACGATGCGAGATGGGTTATCGAACCAACTCAACAATCCCAGCCATCGGATCCGACATCGCGAGAGTTCCTTGGCACCAGTGCGTGCAGGTGTGTTCAACGCCCTGGATACCCTCTTTGAGTTCGCGAATACGAATCGATTTCGTCGTATCTCCCAATCTATCGCAAAAGCAGGACAGGTCTGGATCCTGACTGGGGAAACTTCCAAAGCGGGCGCTCTGGTCTTGCAGAGCGGCCTGTCGATGCTGCGTTCGGGGGTACACCTTGTTGGCGAGCACTCAACAGGACGCGACCTGAGCAGTGCCAACAAATCCGACATCGTCGTCGTGTATGACTTCGCTCGTTATCGGCACAACTCCATCACCTCCGCTCGGACCATGTCTGAGCTCGGAGTTCCCCTCATCGCGGTCACAGATGGACCACTCTCGCCGCTCGCATCCCTGACCAAGAACTGGGTCGAGCTCAGGATCCCAGCTGTTGGCCCGTTCGACAGCTCAGTCAGTTCAGTGCTCATGAGTGAGTTGATCGTCGCTCAGATCGCCCACGAGCTCGGGAGCGAAGCCGAGCAGCACATCGATCAACTCGAGACTATCTGGCGCGCGACGGGGACATATCTTGAATACTCCCCACGGCCTGGCCGCAGCCCGCAGACTTAATCAAACCCATATTATTCATACCATCGAACCCAAGGGCTGGCACACCCCTGGGCCTGTTTCGTACGGCAAATATTGGAGTGAACCCCAATCCCGACTCAACTCTTCAATGACCTCAGCATCATTTCAAAGAGAACCTGCATCACATCTGATTGCATCCTGCCGCAAACATTTCAAATGCAATCATTTACTCCATTATTGCTTCCCAATAATCTCGCGCACAAGAAAACGAGACCATTTCGGCTTGACAATCACGCTCGCTGTTGTAAGCTCTGGGCACTTGCATCAAGAGTCCCGGGATGTCTCAAAAGGTCCCGGGCGGCAACCGAGCTGCACAAGCCACGGTGCCGAGACCAGCCCCGGCATGGGGAACGATGTGGGCACCCGATCACTCGGGATTGCCAAAACTCGCAGCGATGGCCGCTGCACACCATGCCAACACTGGAAGCTCTCGATGCTGTGAAGGAGTTCACAGCATGGGATCACTCACAGAAAATGTTTCAGTCGCACGGCTCTCTGCGGACTCGATCTGCTTGAATCGAGGGAACGCGAGCGTAGACGGTTCGCCGCTCGTTCCACCAATCGCTCAGTCCACGACATTTCAGCGTACTGGAGTGGGATCGGACCCACAGCACCAGTATTCACGCGTCTCGAACCCGAGCGTGACAACACTTGAACAAACGCTTGGTGCACTTGAGGACGCCCCGCCGGCGGTCTGCTTCGGTACGGGGCTCGCTGCAGAAACCGCCCTGTTCCTCAGCATTCTTCGAGCTGGAGATCATGTCGTTTGCGGGAGGGGCGTGTACGGTGGCACAACGCGACTCCTTCAACAACTCCTCTCTGACCTGGACATTTCGACTACATTTGTCGATTCAACAAACCTCGAGGAAATCCGGAGCTCAATCCGCCCCAACACCGAACTGCTCTTCATCGAGACCCCCGCGAACCCAACGCTCGCGCTCACTGATATCCAAGCATGCGCGAGAATCGCAAGCGATCATGGGGTGATACTCGCGGTAGACAACACATTCCTTACCCCCATACTGCAACGCCCTCTCGATCATGGCGCGGATATCTCCGTGTATTCAACAACAAAGTTTATCGACGGCCATTCCGTTGCGCTCGGCGGCTCTCTCGTTTCAAAGCACACGGAGCTCCTCGAACGAGTCCGCTTCATTCGCAAGTGTACGGGCGCAATACAGTCTCCATTCAACGGCTGGCTCACGACCAACGGGGTGAAGACGCTCCCGCTACGCATCCGTGCACAATCAGCGAGCGCCGAACATATCGCTCAACGACTCTCAGAACTCTCTGGCATTTCGCGCGTATTCCATCCCTCACTCGCAGAGGGAAACGACGCGGCGATCGCGAATCGTCAGCACCTGGACGGACATGGCGCGGTGGTCTCCTTCGAGATCGAGGGAGGATACGAGGCCGCCTGCACATTCGTTGAGTCGTTGCGGCTTTGCACACTTGTCGAGCATGTCGGTTCGGTCGAGACACTCATCACGCACCCCGCATCCATGACACATGCCGATGTCCCTACCGCCCAGCGGGAGAGCGCGGGGATCACAGACGGCCTGCTCCGCCTGTCAGTGGGACTGGAACCGACGCATGAGCTCCTCAGCGACATTGAACTTGCGCTTGCGCTGGCTTCTCAATCGCCGTGTCCCCAGACAGAGGAAGCAGTCCATGCCTGATCAGCACACAAAGCGCATCGTCCTCAAGTTTGGGGGGTCGGTGCTGCTCGATGAAGATAAACTCCGCATAGCTGTGCATGAGATCTACCGCTGGAGGCGTGACGGATGGCAAGTCATCGCCGTTGTCTCAGCACTCGCCGGAAGAACTGAAGAGCTGATTGCACGCTGCAATAGACTCCACCCGACGACTTCTCCAACGGCAAAGGCAACCCTCATCGGGCAAGGCGAGCGTGAGTCAGCGGCACTTCTCGGCGTGCACCTCGATCGAGCAGGAATCCCTGCGCAGGTTCTCATGCCCGAATCCTTGTCACTCATCGCGACAGGTGACCCACTCGATGCGGTACCAATCAGTCTCGACAGAAACACGCTAGAGAAGGCACTGGCTTCCAACGGTCTGGTTGTCATCCCCGGGTTCGTCGCGATCAATCAAGCTGGCGAAACCGTCACTCTCGGTCGTGGCGGTTCCGACCTGACAGCCGTATTCATCAAGGGAGAGACCGGAGCAATGAGGTGCCGCCTGATCAAGGATGTCGATGCGCTCTACGCGTCCGATCCGGCATCATGCGATATCCTTCCCCCGCGTTATTCGTATGCCTCTTACGAAGTCGCTCTAGAAACCGACGGCTCGATCATTCAGCACAAGGCCGTTCGATATGCGGAGAGATTTGGCCTTGAGTTTGAACTCGGGCGATTCAATGCGACACGCCCGACCACCATTGGACCTGGCCCAACCCAATGCGACAGCAACCCAGATATACCGCCCCCTATGACCGTCGCACTCTGCGGCCTCGGCGCGGTCGGCGAGGGTATCGCGGATCTGCTGTGTCAACTGCCTGATCATTTCAGGATCATCGGCGCAGCACGCAAGCACCTCACCGACAAAGATCTGGACCGCCCATTCATCGTAGTTGACGATGCGATTCAGATCGCATCGTCTGGAGCTGATGTCGTTATTGAGCTGATCGGCGGCACTGATATTGCAAAGGATGTATCGCTCAATGCGATCAAGAACGGCTCCTACCTTGTGAGCGCAAACAAAGCACTCCTTGCACAAGATCAACATGAGTTGGAGCGTCTCGCGAAACTCCATAACACATCGGTACGAGCTTCAGCAAGCGTCGGCGGTGCAACCCCAGTGCTTGAGGCTTTGCGAACGGACCCAGTGACCGCGGTCGAAGGAATCCTCAACGGCACCGGCAACTATGTGCTTGATCAACTCGAAAAAGGTCATCCACTCGATGGAGCAATCAATAGCGCCAAGCTGAATGGGTTCGCCGAAGCCGACCCATCGCGCGATCTTGATGGTCGGGACGCCCTCGACAAGCTCTTTGTAATCGCCCACAAAGCAGGATGGTCTATCCATGATGACGCAACACATCGAAGCTCGATCGTGAACTGGGCATCGAATACCAGATCAGCATACCCGGCCCGCCATATCGCGTTCATTGATTCACACAACGCTCGAGTTGTTGTCGAGCCGGTGGACCAATCATCACGATTTGCACAGACAAAGAACGAGTGGAACATCGCAATACTGCACCATCCGGATGGCTCGACAACGAGCGTGCGAGGCAAGGGTGCCGGGCGCTGGCCTACGAGCGAGTCTGTACTCGCGGACCTGCTCGAAATTTCACGCCAGAAGTGTCTCGAAGCTGCAAAGGAACTCTGTCATGCCCAGTAATACACCACGCATCGGAATCGTGGGTGCTCGTGGAGCCGTTGGAACCGAGGCGCGATCCATCCTTTCCCAGCGAGAGTTCGCTGCTGATTCGATCGTTTGTTTCGGCTCTGCACGCTCCGAAGGCACGCATGTCCTGTACGGTTCCGATTCACTCACGATCCAGCCGATGAACTCGATCGCCAACCACGAACTTGATTACATACTGTGTTGCGCCGATGCCCAAGCAGCACGCGAGGTCGCAAACTCACTCCACGGGGATTCGACGACCATCATCGATAACTCATCCGCTTTTCGCGCAGACCCAGATGTGCCTCTTGTTATTCCTGAGATCAATGCAGATCTTCTCACCCCCCACACACGACTCGTCGCAAACCCAAACTGCTCCACGATCATGATGCTCAGAGCGCTCGAACCCATTCGCCGAACCTATGGCATCCAACGCGTATCCACGACGACCTATCAGGCTGTCTCCGGTGCTGGCCGGACAGGGATAGAAGAACTACACAGGCTCACGCGGGCGTACTTAAACGAGCAACCCGCGAAGAGTTCAGTATTTCCTGTATCCTGCGCATTCAATGTCTTTGAACACGAATCAGCGATCGATCCCGAGACAGGCTTCAATGGCGAAGAGCTGAAAATGATCAGTGAAACCCGAAAGATATGGGGGCTTCCCGATCTCTCGATCCTTCCCACCTGTGTTCGCGTGCCTGTTGAGCGAGCTCACGCACAGTCGGTCACTGTGGATCTTGAGCACCCGGCATGCCTGACCTCGATCGGCGAAGCACTTCGTACTCATTCGATCAGGGTCCTTGAACCTGGAGATCCACTCACACCTCATGATGCCGCCGGCGGAGACGATGTGATCGTCGGGCGCATCCGTATTGATCCGGATTCCCAATCCCGACGAGTCACACTCTGGATCTGTTGTGACCAGATCAGAAAAGGGGCCGCACTGAACGCGATCCAGATCATGGAATGCCTTATCGAACAGCGTCATGGTTCAAAAAAAGAGCACACGCCTGGGGTGGCGTGTGCTGAGGAACAGAACCGTAAGGTTCTTGCATGAACTTGGTTTAGCAGCCCTGGTTGTAAGCAGTCAGGAATGCGGAGACATCGAAGAAGTTGAGTTCCCCGTCGCCGTTCAGATCTGCAGGATTGCTGCAGGGAGCATCGCCGGCCGTGAGGGAAATGTTGTCCCAGAATGATGCGCCACCACCCTGAGTGGGGAAGCCAGCGTCCGTACCAAGCTGGATGTGCAGCAGGAAGACATCTACATTGGTTGTCCCGACGGGTGCGACAGCACTGAGTTCCTTCATGACCCATGTATCGAGCGGATCGGTTGCGACATCGATCGCATCCACTTCGACTGTCTCAAGGGCACTGCCCCCGGCGTCGCGGAAGACCATTTGAGCGAGGATGATATTCTCATCACCCAAGGCATCAGAAGACAGATTCTGACAGTATGTCGTCAGTGTGTATAGCTCACCCTCGGTCGCGGGCACATTCTGTGTAAGCACCTGGTCGCTCTGAGCACCATTGCTTGCACCAAACATCTTCGCTGACACAACTCCATCAATGGCAACAACCTCACCGCTATCCGCGGCGAAGATATTGCCAAAGTTCATCCAACTGGCAAACTCAATGAATCCCGGTCCGGGTGTTTCAAAGCTGCCGTTGTCGAGCAGATTTTGAGCTTGGACCGAGCTGCAGACGCAAGCCAGGGCACTGACGATCAAACACTTCATACGCATGGTTCTCTCCTCTATATCTCAGGACGGGCCAATGAGCCCGGTGACGTAACAGTTACATCAATGTACACGAAAGAAAAGATTCTCCAAGACTGAATCGCGGAAAATCTGAAAGAAAATCTCACTTACTCAGCTTCAGAGTGCCTTAACGCAGTGGCTGCAAGGACTTCGGAAGATTCTCTCCATTGGATGCAATCAGCGACGCATACCAATGATACGAGTCTTTCGGAATACGCTCGAGGGTCTCGTAATCCAGATAAACAAGTCCGAATCTGAGCGCGTAACCTTCGGCCCACTCAAAGTTGTCCATGATCGACCACTGGAAGTAACCACGCACATCGACGCCATCGGCGCATGCACGCCTGAGTTGACACAAATATCGAGTCAGGTAGTCGACTCGACCCGCATCGTGGACCTTTCCGTCCGCGTGGACCCAGTCCATTGATGCGAGCCCATTCTCGGTGATCACCACTGGAAGCTTGTACCGCTCAGAGAGAAACTTGGGCCCCCAGTAGAGCGATTCCGGGTTGATGGTCCAGCGGAACATCGTTGTCGGATATCCACGAACGCTTGGGACTTCGACTGGTTCGCCCTGATCTCCCGCACGAACAACGCCAGCGGAGTAGATATTCACCCCGAACATATCGAGGGGCTGGTGCATTGATTCCAGATCCGCATCCGTGAATGCGGGAGCATCCTTCCCGAAGAACTTGAGCCCTTGCTCAGGATAGTGACCGAGCATGACTGGATCGCAGTACCAGCTGTAGTTGTAGGTCCAGCCCTCGTCTGGAACAGTGAAAGTCGCTTTTCGGGCTGCTTCGATATCTGCTTCTGATTCAGTTGCAGGCGTATGGAGATTCCCCACAGGCGCAAACCCAATAACTGGAGCTTGTTTCGCGTTCGCACGGATAACCTGCACCGCTCGCCCGTGCGCGAGAAGGGCGTGATGAGTCGCGAGCAACACATCCTTGCGTGGCAGCTTCAGCCCTGGGGCATGGGTTCCCTCGTTGTAGCCGAGCCCAAGGAAAATCGCTGGCTCGTTGAGCGTGAACCAGTGCGACACTCGATCAGAGAAGCGATCGACGACCGCCTTCGTGTAGTTCTCAAACCACTCCGGGCTGCGGGGATCAAGCCAGCCCCCCTGCTTATGCAACGCGCTGGGCAGATCCCAATGGTAAAGCGTGATCCACGGCTGAACGCCACGCTCAAGCAGGGCATCGATCAACTGGTCGTAATAACTGAAACCCGCCTCGTTTCGCTCGCCGATACCTTCTGGAAAGAGCCGGGACCAAGAAATCGAGAACCGGTACCCAGTGACACCCAGATCCCCAATCAGATTGGCATCTTCTGAAGCACGATGGTACGAGTCGCACGCGATTTCACCGGTATGCCCATCAAACACCTTCCCAGGGGTCGCGGAAAAATCGTCCCATACGCTCGGACCGCGCCCATCGACGCTTGCGCCACCCTCTACTTGGTAGGCTGCGGAGGCAACACCCCAAGTGAACTTCTTCGGAAATGCGTTCACGAACTCGCTCCATCAGATAAACAGTTTCAATCAGAGGCCAATCATACCCTCTCAGGGGCATATTCCCAGAGCATCCCCATGATCTTGGTGTGACACCCCCTAAAACTCGCCAAAATTTGATTATCGGCACCTGGAAGAATGTCTCAATGGCTCTCCATGCGTACCCGCATGGGGTTGTCCACCCCAAAAAGGATGCAGGATTCCGGTCCTTTTCCCTTGATCGGGCACATGGATTCCATCATACTGTAACAGTTACGCATCCGGTACTGGCAACGCATACAGCCGGACTTCGTGGGACTTTGATCCAACACATACGAGGAGAATGAGATGAACTCTGTGAAAACAGCCATCGCGGCAACCGCCTTCATTGGCACGACGGCACTGGCAGGCACGGTGAATGTGGGAATCGATCAATCGGACGCACCATGGCTTGCGTTCATGAATGTGTTCGAACTTCCTGAGAACGGCGGAGGCTTTGTCTTCGGCTCAGGGTGGGGCATCGCGGACCTCACCGCATCCTTTGATGATGGTGCCAGCACCCTTACCATGGGGCCAAACACTGTGGGCGACCCTGACCCATTCTGGTATCAGGGCGGCGGCGGCCCCGGCGCACCAGGGAACAAGTTCATGGAAGCCAACCTCTACCAGCAGGTGGATGGCGGCCTCGCTGGGCAAACCGTCACCTTTGAGGGAACTGTCCTGAGCAATACATTTACCGATGCGCACGACGCTCGCGTGTTCATCCGTGACTTTGCCGCTGACTTCAGCTCCTCAGTAGATGTGTTCGCTGATGTCGACGCAGCCGGGAACTTCAGCATCTCACTCGACACCATCGACGACGCATCGCGTCATGTCCAATGGGGCATCCAGGTATCAGGCGAGAATGTCTGGATCACCGATGTTGATCCGTTCGGCACGATCGTATTTGGCACGGTGCCGACACCCGGCTCACTCGCCATGCTCGGTCTTGGTGGCCTGATCGCGACTCGTCGCAAGCGATAAAACGCACCGACAACCATTCCTTAATCACACTCGCCCGTTCATTGAGAACGGGCGAGTGTTCTTTTGTATTCAGCGCGAGTTCAGCCTTTCACGGCCCCGCTGGTGAGGCCGGAGATGAACTGCTTCTGCAGGAAGAGGAAGAGAGCCGCTACGGGCAGAACCGAGACAACGGTCGCAGCTGTCAACAGGCCATAGTCCGTTTTGTACACGCCGCGCAGCTGTGCGATTGCTACTGAGAGGGGTTGCTTGTCAGCGGTTTGAAGAACAATCTGTGGGGAGATGAAGTTGTTCCACATTCCAAGAAATGTGATCAGCATAAAAGCGCCGATCATGGGGCGTACGAGCGGCAGCACCACGATAAAGAAGACTGACCACTCGGAGCAACCATCTATTCGTGCCGCTTCAAGGAGTTCATCGGGCACGGACTGAATAACGGCCTGCCTGAATAGGAACACACCGAATGCGGGCGCGATCAGCGGAAGCAGCAATCCCCAAGATGTGTCTAGCAGATTCAGGTCATAAAGAAGTTCGTAGCCTGGCGCAAGAAGCAAAGTCGGCGGAACGATCAGCGCACCAAGCACGACGAGCGTAATCAGGTTGCGTCCTCGGAACTGATGCTTCGCAAGCACAAAGCCCGTAGCGGCACAGATGAGCGTGGCGAACAGTGCTGTGGTTGCGGAGTAGAAAACCGAGTTTATCAGATTCACTTCGAAGCCCAGATCAAAGAGGGCCCGGTAGTTGTCGAGCGAGAGCTTGTCCCAACCGATCCCGAAAGCACCATCGCCAGGCGGCAGGAAGATCGCACTGAAGAAATCGTCCTGCCCCTTGAGCGAGGCGATGATCAACCAGACATACGGCACAAGTGTCACGATCGCAAGGAGCACAAGAATCGCGTGAAGGATCCACTTGTTGATCTTTCGTTGCCCTGCGCTCATGCGTTCACCTCTTGAGCACGAGTGAGCTTCACCTGTACCAACGCGAGACCGATCAGGATCAACGCGAGTACCCACCCGATCGCTGAAGCAAATCCCAAATCCCCCAGATCAAATCCGTTCTGGTAGAGGTACATCACGATCGTCAAGCCCTTGTTATCCGGCCCCCCGCTGCTTTCAAGCAGGATGTATGGGAGCTCAAACAACTGGAGCGATCCGATCATCGAGAGCAGGATCACAAATGTAGCGACGGGCTTAACGCTTGGGAATATCACATGACGGAGCTTGCCCCATGGGCCGGCACCATCGATCTCTGCGGCTTCCAAGAGTGATTTATCAACACTCTGCAGTGCCGCGAGAAAGTAGATCATGTTGAAACCGACATACAACCACAGCGAAATCAGGATCAGGGTTGCCATGACATGCTGCTGAAGCCAATCAGGTTCGAGCCACGCGTCATTACCGGTGACCCAGACGAGTAGGTCATTGATTCCTGCCGCGTCGAGTGCTTGGTTGATCAGTCCCGCTCGTTTCTCGAACGCGAGAGCCCCAAGGATCGAGACGAAGACGAGTCCCATGAGCTGGGGACTGAAGAAGATCAAGCGATAGATTCCTCGGCCGCGGAGTTTGGGTGAGTTTAGTGCGAGCGCGAGAAGGAACGCGATCGGGAGTTGCACAAACAACGAGCCCAACGCGTAAATAAATGTGTTGCGGATGGCCTTCCAGAAAACCGGATCGGAAATGAGGAGTTCGAAGTTTTTGGTGCCAACAAAGGTGCGGGTGCCGGGCCCAAATGTCTGGTTCGCGGCGAGAAACGCGGACTGTATCAATGGGTACACGACGAAGACGAGAAAGAGCACCAGAAACGGTGCGAGCATGACCCAGGAAAAGACGACTCGCCTGCTATCAACACCCCCAGTGCTCATTGTGCCTCCCCATCGCCAGCGGCCAGATCTTCAGCAGCGAATGCATTGCGGCTCATCCGCTGCTCGACCCGTGCCTGCACCCGGTCGAGGAGGCGGATTGCTTCGGGGATCAGATCCTCTGCGTTGTAAACGCTGTTCCGATTCGCGTACTCCGCGAGATTCAGCGCCGCATCACGCACATCGATCGCGGCCTGCTTGTTGTACGGAGATGATGGACGCAAAGGGATCCCCGGTGCGAGTTCGATGTACATCCGCCCCTTGCGCTGATTCATAAAGTATGGATCGGGTTCGTTATAGACCGGGTCGTCCCAGAGTGATCGCACGGGCGAGATAATGTCGACCTCGCGGTACAACTGGCGTGCAACCTCAGGGGATGTGTAGAGCAGTTTCGCATAGTCCCATGCACGATCAAACTGTTGAGTAGTCTTTGGGATCCCGAGCATTGTCCCCCCACGCACGCTTGTGCGTCGCCCGCCGGGTTCGAATGCGGGGAGAGGCATGAGCTTGAGCTTGCCCTCCAGACCAGGAACATGCATCTTCCAGATTGAGCACATCCAGTCGGGTGCGATATACCCAATCGCCAGCCCATCGACCTTCTCCTGATGTCCGGATGCGCTCCATTCATTGATGTCGATCGCAACTCGATCCGGACCAACACACCAAGAAACGATTGTGGCGAGGAGAAATGCGTTCCGTTCATTCGCAATGACCGGTTGCCCCGAGGGCGTAAACAGCTGCCCATCTCCCTGGAGCATCAGTGTTTCGATCAGGTCCTGATTTGTATACCAGAAAGAGAGCGGTGTGTGGTCCGGCCTGGCATCGTTGTCCTTGTCTTCCATTAACGGGCGCAACATTCGGAAATACTCTTCCCAGGTCTCCGCCAGCGTCAGATCTATCCCCGCGGCCTCAGTAATATCCGCGCGGTAGGCCAACATCACCGGGTGCACATCGTGCGGTAGACCAAACACACGACCGTCAACACTCCAGGGGCTTAATGAGGGCTCGTTGAGCTGAGTGAGAAGCCCCTCCTCGAGAAGCAGATCCGTGAGGTCATGGAATCCGATCGCATCCACCGGCCCCATGAATGCCTGTGGCGCGACGGCTTTTTCCACTTCGATCAGATCCGCGGTAGGAAGCCCACCGAAAAACCCACTCATCATGCGGCTTTGGATCGCCGCGATGCTCATCACGGTCATGTCGAGCTTCACACCATGGGATGCATCATGCTCTTCGATCAGTGGTGCATACATCTCTGCATGCTCTGGTGAGAACACCCAAAACTGCAGATCCCCCTCCTGCTCGGGTTGGCGAACGAGCACGAGGATGAGGCTGATGACAAAGAGCGTCGCGATGACCCAGACCCCGGAAGAGAGCCCACGGAGCGCGAGGATGGTATTGGTGATTCGATGCATCACACCGTTCGGATGAGTTCCCCGTCAACCCCGATACGAACCGGCGCTATCGACGCGTAGGAGGTCGTTTCAAGCACCTCGAAGTTCGTCGGACGAACCTCACGATAAATCGGAAGGGGTTCATCGCTCTGGGCAGCATTGGTGATCCAGCGGGCGGCTTCGACACCGAGCGCGATTGCATCCTGACACACCGCGGTATAACGCGGGAAGGTCTGATGACGAGTCACAGAATCATCGAATCCGACAATCGAAAGGTCCTTTGGCACCTTGATGCCAAGGCGGAGACACTTGTGGAGCGCACCGATCGTTGACATGGGGTTGGTAAAGAAGATCGCCGTGGGCGGCGATTCCAACTCGAGCAGTCGGGTGAGCATGATCTCGCCGCCCCCCGTGTTGGCCTCCGCCTTCACGATCAATGATTCGTCGACCTCGATTCCTGCAGTGCGAAGCGCATCACGGTAGCCGGCCTCACGATCCTCGTGGTCCGTGTCAACGATGTTGTGCATCGCGAGCCCAATCCGCTTGTGTCCCAGACTCAGCAGATGCTCGATCGCCTTTCGGGAAGTGTCATGCGAGATCGAATCGATATAAGAGACGGCTGGATCATCCGAACGATCCGCAACAAGGAGCACCGGAAACTGCTCAGCAGTGATCTGCTCGACGAGGGAAGTATCGCCAAGCGATCTCATGATAATCGCGCTGACACCTTTGCGATGAAAGAACTGGGTGTAGGTCTCGTCCGGGTGCTTATCGCGTGCGGCACTGATGAATGCGAGGTCGTGCTTCTTTTCATACACACCACGCAGAATTCCGGAGAGCAGAGACGCCTCAAAGTCACCCAGGTCGGACTTAACGGGTTCCTCGGGATAGACGAGGCCAATGACATTGGTCGGCTTGCGTCCCATGGAGGGCTTGTAGTGATGGCGTTGCGCGAGCTCGAGAACCTTGCGTCGGGTTTCTTCACTGACACCGCTGCGCTGGTTCATCGCGCGAGACACGGTTGCAACGGAAATACCGAGCTCGTTCGCGATCTGCCGTACTGAACTCATGATTTAGGGCTCCGGTCCTAGTTCTCGATTTTCTACACGCTCATCCTCAAGGGACCAAAGTACCTTATAGGTGCTCCGGCCGGTTGATGTGTTGACGAGATCTTTGTAATCGTATTTCTCGACATGCCCGTCTACAAATGCGAAGTTGGCACCGCCTGAGAGCTCGAAGTAGTCGCTCCGTCGCTGTGGGTGGCGGTAGTACGGGATAAAGCTCTTGATATCGTCAATCAACTCTGGATTCATATCGACCGGTGGATCCGATCGGGTGAACCAGTTTCCAACATCAAACCCGGTTACGCCCTCACCCCCACCAAATCGTTCTCCGGGGAGACCACGATGTCCGATCCCGCCCTCGGTGAACCAAGTGTCTTCACCGGCTTCATTCTCAAGCTCAGAGCCCCATACCCCCCACGCTTCTCCAAAGAGAATGAGTGAACTCGACCGATCGGTAGCGATGTCAAAGGCACGCCCCCGCTGATAAGTATCGCTGTTGTCTTCGTTTGTGCCGGGCTTAAAGGAGTAGAAAGTACCGGTTGACCAGTTTGGCTGGGCATCTACCGCGGATGCAGCCCAGTAGTTCATTGTGTACGATCTTGCACCTTCAGGGTGATTGGGACATCGGACAACCGTCCCGCCAATCGTCTGGTTTTCCAGATTCTGGACGGAAACATTACGGTAGTCTTCCTGGGGTAAATACTGCCCAATTCGATTCACATCGTACCAGACCATGTTGCGATCACCGTTCTGAGGATCGATCACCCAAGGCCCACCCAAGATCGGTGGAAACTTCCCGCGAAAGTCCTCCGCGTAGACGGAAGTTGCGATCGCCACTTGTCGCATGTTGGACTTGCACAACATATCTCGAGCGGTCTGCCTTGCAGCCCCAAGAGCAGGCAACAAGATCCCGATGAGCAACGCGATGATCGCAATCACGACGAGCAGCTCAATCAGAGTGAAAGCTCGAGGGCATCCAGATGCTGTTTTCTTTTGAGTATTCATCTCAGACCTCATAGTCGTTTGTGGAGAGTCCCGCCAGCCAATCGTAACAGTTACGCAATCGTGGTACAACTCGAAACTGGAATCAAGAGCAATTTTTCAATTTGCACCTTCCATACACCGAATATCATGCGATTTCCGATAATCTGGGGATACTGAGCCGCGAAGTTGTGCACATTTCACGATTGGATTCGATCGATGCGTGACACACCTCGCCGTAACTGTTACTCTTCGGGCATGAAGATTACTGGTTTCATCGCGACACTACTCCCCATTCTCCTTGGTTCTTTCGGCTGCGCTGCCCAGCACAGCAGTCGAGTTCAACTTGTCGAAGAATCAGGCCGTTTCACCCTGATGGCTGATGGGCAGCCCTTCACAATCAAGGGCGTCGGAGGAGTCGATGAACTCGAGATGCTTGCGCAATACGGCGGCAACACCATCCGCACCTGGGATGCGGAGGGGATCGATGAGCTGCTTGATCAGGCGCATGCACAAGGGATACGAGTCGTCGCGGGGATCTGGCTTGAGCACGAGCGCCATGGCTTGGATTACGATGATCCCAAACAACGCCAAGAACAGCTTGATCGCGTTGAGATGCTCGTCAAGGAGCATCGAGATCATCCGGCCCTGCTTGCCTGGGGGATAGGAAACGAGCTTGAACTCGGAGGAGATTTCGATACGGCATTGCGCCAAATCAACGACGCAGCCGCAATCGTCAAACAGCTTGATCCGCATCATCCTCGTATGGCCGTGATTGCGGAGATCGGCGATGACAAAGCGATCCGGATCCAGAAGGAGTGCCCGGATATCGACTTTATTGGGATCAACTCGTACGGCGGACTGGGGAGTATCAAGGATCGCCTGAACGAGCAGGGATACACCGGCGCATGGGCCGCGACAGAATGGGGTGTGCTTGGGCACTGGGAATCTGGTAATACGCCTTGGGGTGCACCATACGAACCTTCGAGTGGCGCGAAAGCTGATTTTCTTCGCGATGTCTATACGCAGGCAATCGAGCCCAACCTCGGGAAGACCTGCCTTGGATCGTTCGCGTTCTTGTGGGGCCACAAGCAAGAAAAGACTGCGACCTGGTACGGGCTGTTGCTCCCGAGCGGTGAGAAGACCGAAAGGGTCGATGTTCTGAGCACGATGTGGACTGGGAATGTGCCAGAGCAGCTTGCACCACGCGTTGAACGCATCGAGATGCTAAAGGGAAATCCGATGGGATTGCGTGTCGCTGAGGAAATCAGCCTGCGTGTGTCGGCGCATGATCCAGACAATGATGAACTCGACATCGAATGGAGTCTGATTCCTGAGTCGAACGCCCAGAGCATGGGTGGCGACTTCGAGGATTCGATTCAACCACTTCCCGTGGAGTTCAAGACAGACGGCCAGGACGCCACGATCGTTATCCCGAATCGCACTGGCGCGTTCCGGATCTTCGTCACAGTCCGTGACGGCCAAGGCGGCGCGGGCACCGCGAACCTGCCTATTTATATCGTTGAGAACGATGCCTGATCAGGGGCAGCCTGCGTTGTAGATTGACAGGAACTCGCTGACATCAAAGAAGTTAAACACCCCGTCGCTATTGAAATCCGCACTTGAATCCTGAGCATTGAACGCCCCGAGGAATGCACTGACATCGAAGAAGTTGAGTTCTCCGAACGGAGCCGCAAGATCGGCCTCTGAACATCCGACCGGGGTCTGGAGTGTAAAGCTCAACCAGTTCAGGTTGTACTCCGTATCAAATGCACCAAGGTTGACGAATCGAAGCACCTGTTCGCCGGCCTCCAGATCAATCGTCGTCGAGGCATTCTGCCAGCTCTGCCAACCGCCGGTCGAGAAGAAATAAACCGGGGCGCTGATGGCCTCACCGTCCTGCTCAATCTGGAACCCCCCGCCGGTGACCGGGGATGCGACCCGAGCGTCAAGGGTATATGTGCCAGCGGTTTGCACATCTACGGTGTATTCAAGCCACTCGTCTTCGCAGATCCAACCGATGTTGTAGCCGCCTTCGGTCGCGACTTGGATATCTACACCAGACTCGCGATATTCCCCGCCATTGTTATCTGAATCGCAGTCATTGTAGCTAATACCCTGTCCGCCGAGATCGAAATCTTCGGCCTCGATCGTGCCTGGGATCGCGTGGGGCTCATCAGGGAATGGGATCTGTACGCGTTGGTATGCACGCACATAATCGACCTCTAGTGTTTGCGGAAAGCTACTCGTCCCATCGGGGTTGCCGGGGAAGTTCCCCCCCACCGCGACATTCAACAGCAGATGAAAATCTGTATCAAACGGTGCCCGCGGATTCGAAGGAGCTGAGGAAGAGAACCAGGACGCGCTGTTGACCGTGCCGTAGGGAACGCCGTCGATATACCAAGTGATTGAGTCCGGATCCCAATCGATCCGATAGGTATGGAAGTTATCAGAGAAGTCCGTTCCATCGGAGAATCGTGGCCCCGCGGACTGGGTGTTGGGCCATGAACTCCCGAAGTGAAGCGTTCCGTAGATTCTGTCCGCGTAGTTGACGGACTCCATGATGTCAATCTCACCCGAGGAAGCCCACCCCCCATATGGAGAGTCGGTAGGGAGCATCCAGAATGCTGGCCAAACACCGGGCGTTGATGGCAACTTCATGCGTGCTTCGATCCGACCGTACAGGAACTCCTGTTTGTTCAGGGTACGGATTCGTGCTGATGTGTAGTTGCGACCACCGAATGATTGCTCTCGTGCGATGATCTTGAGGGAGCCATCGGAAACCAGCACATTGTCCTCAAACGCTGTGTAGTACTGGAGTTCGTTGTTGCCCCATCCCGCCGGAAGACCGTATGCCGTCCCTGTTCCGGTTTGTGCAGACCAGTTGTTTGCATCGAGTTGGGAACCTTCGAACTCATCTGACCAGACGAGTTCCCATGCATCTTGTGCATGAGCAGCGGTAGTCGCGAGTCCGGCGGCGAGCAGAATATGGATCATATTGGGCATTTTGGTCCTCAAATGGCTATCGTAACTGTTACATTGAGTGTACCAGATCAATCGCCGATCTGAAATGGTATCTTGAAAAAATCATTCCGGGAAACGCGATCTTGACGACTTCGCCCCCGGATGCACTGACGGAGCACGCATGTCTGGATTGTCACTCGAGCAAGTCACCAAAACCTATGAAGACGGGTTTACCGCGGTACGGGAAATCTCGCTTGAGATAGCCCCTGGGTCGTTTGTGGTGCTCGTTGGGCCTTCGGGGTGCGGCAAGTCCACAACGCTGCGGATGATCGCTGGGCTTGAGTCGATCACCTCCGGGACGCTCAAAATCGGTGAGCGTGTGGTGAATAACCTGCGTCCAAAGGATCGCGATATCGCGATGGTGTTCCAGAGTTATGCGTTGTATCCCCACTTGAGCGTGGCCGAGAATATGGGATTCTCTTTACGAATGAGCGGTGTTTCAAAGTCTGATCGGTCTCGTCGAGTGGGACACGCCGCGTCGATGCTGGGGCTTGATTCGATCCTGAATAAGAAGCCCGGCCAGCTCTCGGGTGGTCAGAGACAGCGAGTTGCTCTTGGGCGTGCGATCGTGCGAGAACCACAGGTTTTCCTCTTTGATGAGCCCTTATCTAATCTTGATCCAGATCGTCGTGTGACAACCCGCGCCGAGATCCGTCGGATCGTGCGTGAACTCGGCACCACAACGGTGTATGTGACCCATGATCACGAAGAGGCGATGGCAATCGGCGATGTCGTCGTCGTGATGAATGAGGGCACGATTGAACAGTCTGGGACTCCGAGCGAGGTCTACGAACATCCGGTTTCCAAGTTTGTTGGGCGATTCCTCGGCTCTCCAAAGATGAACCTGATCGAATGCAAGGTCGAGTTGAACGGTGATCGGTGCGATCTGTGCCCTGAGATGCAGCCAGACACTCGCATCACGGTCAAGACCAAACAGCTTGGTGCCAACAGTTCAGGCCGGGTCTCGCTCGGGGTTCGTCCTCAGCACATTCTCATGGGCAACACCGCTGGGGAAGCGATCTCGATTGGCACGGGCACGATCCAGCACATCGAGCAGCTTGGATTTGCGAGGGACTTCAATGTGAAGCTGGGCGCCATCGAACTGCTGGTGCGAGAGAGCCAGGGGCCGTCGCGATCTATCGGCGATTCGGTCCCGTTATCGATTGATTCCTCACGGCTGCATTTGTTCGAGTAACACACAGGCTAGATGCCGAGCAACCGATGGCTGGCACATACCTCTTTCATAGAGAGCGCCCATCAGACTCACTCAAACACTACACGGGCGGAAACGCTCTCGTTGCAAACAGGAAGAGTGGATGCATGATCTGTGAATGCAACGGCGATGATTCCATTGCCGCGGGTGCTCACCAGTCGAAGTAGAGGCACGGTTTCAGAACCTGCTTGCACGCTAAAGCAGATGTAAACTCTGATGTCTCAGTTTTTTGCCTTGCGACCGATGATAAGCGCCTGATCGCACATGACTTCCGTTCCGGCCTGCCCAGTGTTGGAGATGCAACCGGGTGCCACACGATGTTCAGCGAACGCTGCTTATCGTGACACCATCTGATCACGACTCCTTTGGGAGCGGGAGTGATTTCGATGTCCGGATCGCATGGATTACATAACCGCACGCGATGATATTTCCCAGTGTCATCAGCAGCAGGATCCAGATCACTGCCGCGAGCATTCGCTCACGCACCGCGATCCAGCATGCGAAGAGGATGAATCCAACATACACATCGACGAGCGATACGACAAACCACGGGTAGTCCATAAGTTCACGAACTTCGGACCAGCCTTCTCCGAAACCAAACCCGTAGACCAACGCACCGCCCATTACCAGGGCGCAGATCACCGTAATCACCTGTACATATTTCAACGCGCTGCCCCAACCATCTGATGTTCTTGAACGGCGCTCAGTGATGGGACTTCGACTGGTTGCATGAGATAGTGTGCGATAATCCATTCATTGCCATGGGCATAGCCGAAAGTCTCTGCGCAGGCGAGGAAGAAAATCCTCCATCGGTAGTACATTCTCCGAGCCTCTGACCTGGGCATCGACTCATGAAACAGCGATATCACTCGATCCTTGTTCAGATCGAGGCATTGCAGCCACGCTTCGGATGTCTTCTGATAGTTCGTTCCGTCCCAGACCCATTGCTTCGTGACACGCATGTGCTCTTCGAACTCATTGAAGATTTGCTGCGCTGGCATCATCCCACCCGTGAAGAAGTATCTCCCCATCCAGTTGTCCGCGCCTTGGGTTTGGAACTCGTACGCGCTGTCCTTGTGCGCAAAGATGTGCACGAAGAGTTTCCCGGTTGGCTTGAGCCACGATGAGATCCTGGTAAGCAGCAGCTCGTAGTTCCGCATGTGTTCGAACATCTCAACCGAAACAATCCGGTCAAATCTCGCGCTGGTTTCAAAGTCATTCATATCCTTGGTGATGACTGTGATGTTCGTGAGATTCTGTTCGCTTGCCTGCGATTCGATGTAGTCGCGTTGCGAGTTCGAGTTCGATACCGCGGTGATCCTGGAATTCGGATAGTGCTCTGCCATCCAGAGTGTGAGCGAACCCCAGCCGCACCCGAGTTCGAGTATGGACATCCCGTCCTGGAGTTCCGCCCGCTCACAGGTCATGCGAAGACTCGCATCCTCAGCATCGTCAAGACTGCTGCAACCATCTGGCCAGTAACAGCCACTGTATTTACGCCGATGACCAAGCGCATACCCGAAGAACGCATCTGGAACTTCGTAATGCTGCTCATTGGCAGCCTCAGGAAGCGGAGCTATGGGGCCCTCTCGCATTTGTGACGCAAACGAAGAACGGGCGGCTCGCTTTGCCTGATCGCCGTGCGGAACACACTGCCTGATTCGCTTGTGGCACAGGTTGCGAATCCCCTTACGAACAATCGCGTCGGGGAGGAGACCATATTCCGCGAGCGAAATGCCAGCTTTCGATACACTCATCACTGATCCTCCTCCTTCGGGGGCAGCGGCACGAATGCGCTTGTCGTGCGTTGGTACTTCTTGTAGGCCTCTCCGCGTGATCGCACGAGAGCTTTCTCAGTGATTGGAATGCCGGTCACTTTGAGCAGAAAGAAGAGCATGACAACCGGCCCGAGAATGGAAAGCCAACCCCATGCACCTGCAAATCCGATCGCGACATACGCCCACCAATGGATCCACTCGAAGAAGTAGTTCGGGTGGCGGGAATAGCGCCAAAGCCCCCGCTTGCACACTTCCCCTTGGTTCTCTGGTTTTTTACGAAAGGCATTGAGCTGCGCATCCGCGATCCCTGTGCCGATGGTCGAAACGCCCCAGATACCGATACCGAGCCAGTCATACCACACGAGCTCCGGATGATCGTTGCTCGACGCGATGAGCATCGGTATCGCGAAGAGTACTGCCCAGAACGCTTGAATCTGAAAGACGATAAACATCCGTTGCTGTGTCTTGTCGCCCCACTTTTCGCGAAGCATCTCGTATCGACGATCCTCATGCGCTCCGATTAAGCGTGAGAGCAAGTAGTAGCCGAGCTTGACTCCCCAGATTCCAGCGATCGCGCCAACGAGTATTCGCCGATGCATGAATCCATCTGCGCCCCAAGCAAACCAGATGGCCGTGATTGCCGTTCCGAAAGACCATGCCACATCGACGATACCGGCGTTGTGCGTCTTCCTCTGATATAGCCAAAGCATGGACATGAGTGCCGCGAGTACAGCCCAGGGAATCAGTATGAGGACGAGTAGATTCATGGAGCCATGCCTTCCGTTGCAGTTTGAGCGGCTCGCTCTTGATCTGCGTTGAAACTGATTTGGTTATGGACATACATGAGAACCGGCATCGCGATCCCCCATTCCAGCCCAATTAGGAAGAGTGAGACTTGAGTCGTGCCGCTTATGAGCACCGCATCGAGTTTCATCCCGGTGTAGTAGGCAACTGGGCCGCCCACAAAGCCGAGTAATGCAGCGAGCGAATATCGCTTTGTCATCCATTGGAGTGAGATCGGGATCGTCAACGCGAAGTTTGCCCACATGAAGATCATCCACAGGGGAACGGGCGTAATGAGCCGAGCACGATCGGGAAACTGCACGACCCCGAGAATCAGCAGGATTCCATCGGAGAGCAGGCCAAGAAGCATTGTGAAAATGACCAAAGCCACAAGCTCGTTTCGTCGGGGTAAGAGGGTGGAATGTATGGCAACTGATATAAGGACTACGACCACACCGATCCAAGGGTGCCCAGTCCCTGCTCCGACGATGCAGGCGAACCACCCCAGCTGAAATGCGGCGAAGTTTGCGAGTTTGTTTAACACGCCTCGGCCTTCTCATACAAAGCGCTCGGTGCGAACTGCAGCGGCTTGACATCGATAGGCGTGCGACATCCGGGCTTGTTGAGCAGCAACTGTCCCACGCCGATGTATCGCTCTGCGAAACCAGCGATGCAGTAGCACAAGTAGTACCTCCACATCCTGATGAACTCTTGAGGATACCCGAGTTCACGAACCTGCTCGGCGCTATCTTCGAATCGCGCACGCCAAAGCTCAAGCGTCTTCACATAATGGGCTGTTAAATCTTCGTACTGCACGCTGCGCAAGTCGGTTGACTCCGCTACAGCGTTGTGTACTGCTGATTGAGAGGGACAGCAGCTTCCTGGAAAAACATGCTTGCGGATAAAGTCGCTGGTCTTCAGGTATTGGCTGTAGCGGTGATCTGGCATGGATATGTACTGCAGGAGCATCTGGCCATCGGGCTTGAGCAGTTCAGAACAAGCTGCAAAGTATCGACCGAGGTACTGGTGACCGACGGCCTCAATCATTTCGATTGAAACGACTTTGTCGTATGAGCCTTTTAGATCTCGATAGTCCTGAAGAATCGGGGTCACGAGATTGCATACCCCCGCTTCCTGAATGCGTTGCTTCGCGAGTGCGTGCTGACTGCGAGAAATCGTGGTGGTTGTCACGCGGCACCCATAATGTCGAGCAGCGTGGATCGCAAAGCTCCCCCAACCGGTACCGGTTTCGAGGACATGATGAGCCGGGGTCAGATTGAGTTTCTGACAGATTCGATCGAGCTTATTGACCGAAGCATCTCGGAGTGAATCATCGTCTGTGTAAAAGATCCCGCTCGAATAGGTCATCGTCTCATCGAGGAATAATGAAAAGAACTCGTTTCCGAGATCGTAATGGGCCGCGATGTTCTTGCGGCTACCTCGCAGCGTATTGCGGGCAAGGTACGAACCGACTCGCAAGAGCGGTGCCTTCAATCTGGCAAGCCCGTTGTCGTGCTGATGTGCAACGGAGATATCACGAACAAAGACACGGAGAAGCTCGGCAAGATCTTGCGTCTCCCAGTGTCCATCGAGGTATGACTCTGCAAACCCGAGACCGCCACCCAGGAGTGTCTCGCGGTAGAATTTGGGACTTCGTACAACTAGGCTCGCTCTTTGCTCATTTTTCCCGTTCCCATGGCTCGATCGCCCCGCCGAATCATGCAGGTCAACTATTCCGTGCTTGAGCTGGTTGAGTCGACGGGTAACGGCCTTCTTCGAAGCCGAGTTCACCCATCCCATGCCGGACGCATGATGCTGCTCAGCGCGTGTCTTGGCGGCTGGGGAATGACTCAGGGGCTGTGAGCGGGGCATGACTTGCCTATCCACCGGCAGTGAGTTTCCTCGGGTGTGTGTGGAAGGGGATTTTTTTAATCCAGAGTCGCAACGCCTGCCAGTAGATCGCTGCGATAACCTTCCCTGTCATGAATGGGTATCGAAGGAGCACACGCATTCGATTCACTTTGTTGAGGACAACTCGATCGAGGACCATCGTGGCATCAAATACCTCAATGCCCTCCTGCTCATTGACCATGTGCACAAGCAGACGCGTGCTCGGGTCGGAGAGCTGCCAAACATACTCCTGATCCATCGGCATAAACGGAGACACATGGAAGGACTTCTTGAACCTGTGTATCTGCTTTCCGGGATTCTCGATGGCCGGATCGCGAGGGAGTACATAGCAGTGGCGTTCACCCCATGGTGTGTTGTGAACTTCTGCCACGATCGTCTCCACGCGTGTGTCACCCTCATCGAAAATGTAGTAGAAGCTGACTGGATTCATGCAGAATCCAAAGTATCTCAGATGTGTGAGCAGTCGTATGGGCCCGCGTGGACGATCCCCAGTCCTCTGATGGACCAGGTCTCGGATTGAATCAGAGAGCCGTACCTCAGGATTTCCGATGTGATCCTTGCGACGGAACCACGCGATTGATGGCCGGGACACGGACCAGATCAGACTCCCACGAAAGACATCTTCGAGCTCATCGAGATCGAGATAGAGAAGATACATCTTGTAGCGAAAGGCGTGCGTGCGCGGGCTGTGTCGCCGGTGCCGCACCCAGCCGGTGTATATAGCGCTACAAGAAGTCACAGCGAGCACCCGAAATGCTCCGCAACGCGAACACCGCTGCGGACTCCGTCCTCATGAAATCCGTATCCCCAGTATGCTCCGCAGAATGAAGTTCGGTTGTTCCCGACAAGTTCTTCATGTCGCGCTTGGGCGGCGTCCCGCTCAAGGGTGAAGATTGGGTGGTGATATCGAAATCGGCGAATCACTTTGCTCGGGTCGATCCGTTCGGTCTCGTTGAGGGTCACGCAGTACTGCGTCCGAGATGTGATCGATTGGAGCATATTCATATTGTATGTGATTGCGACAGCGTCTGAACTGTCTGAGCGGATCCGGTAGTTCCAACTCCCCCATGCCCGCCGACGCTTGGGAAGCAACGACTCGTCGGTATGCAATACCGTCTCATTCAGCTGATACGGGAACGCCGAGAGCAACTCGCGTTCGAGTTCGCTGGACTCAGCAAGTAGACGAAGGGCTTGATCGCTATGACAGGCGAGGACGACCTGATCGAACCGCTCTGCTGCGCCTGAGTGAAGGCTTACCGTCACTCCGTCACCATCCCGCTCTACGCGGGATACGGGCGTGTTGAGTTGAATATAGTCGCGGAATGGCTGTGTCAGCGGTCCGATGTATTGCTTTGATCCCCCTTTGATCACCCGCCACTCGGGACGATCATTGATTTGCAGCATCCCGTGATTTCGCAGGAAATCGATCACGAAACGGATGGGAAACCCTCGAAATGTTCCGCTGGGACAAGACCATATCGAGGCACCGATCGGAATGAGATAGTGCTCAAGAAATGAATCACTGAAGTTGTTCTCACGAACATATTCAGCGACCGTTACAGCGTCTCCTTCTTCTTGAAGACGCTCAGCATCACGATTGAATCGCACGATGTCACGGATCATTTTCCAATGACCCAATGAGAGAATACTTGACCTCTTGGCAAAGAGCTGATTGATCGAGGACCCGTTGTACTCCAAACCCGATCGTTCACAGCTCACAGCAAAGCTCATTATGGATGGCTGGCTCTCTACCTTGAGTTGATCGAGCAAGCGTGTGAAGAGCGGATAGTTGGACTCGTTGTAGACAATAAATCCTGTATCGACCGGAATGACTCCATGTTGTGTTTCAACATCGATCGTGTTCGTATGACCGCCGATGTGGTCCCCCGCCTCGTATACCACGATATCGTGTCGTTGGCTCAGAAGGTAGGCACAAACGAGCCCTGATATACCCGCACCAACGATTGCAATCCGCTGCATTGTTGTGCCCTCAGATGATCTCATTCGTCAACCTGACCATCAATCCCGCGCCGATCGATTGGCTTCGCCTGTTCCATGATGCGTTGCGGAACGCCACGCAGATCCCAGATCAAACCGAGCTTTGAGAGCAGAACCAGTCCGTAATAGGTCATATCGATCTCCCACCATTTGAACCCTTGTCTCGCCGCGGCGGGATAGAAATGGTGGTTGTTGTGCCACCCCTCGCCCATCGTCAGCAAAGCGAGCCAAATGTTGTTTCGACTATCATCACCGGTTTCAAACCGCGCAGATCCGTATCGATGAGACAGGCTGTTGATTGTGTATGTTGCGTGATAGACCGCAACGGTAGAGACAACGAAGCCCCATACGAACATCTGCCATGCGTTTGTTCCCAGAGCCGGAGCGTACGATTCCAATATGGCGCCGATTCCGAAGAGCAAAAACGCCAACAAGACAGGCGATAGCCAATCGAACCGATTGATGAAACGGAGTTCAGGATATCGTACCCAATCGCGGACAAGTCGATCTGGCGTCCTGAACGCCCCCTTCGTCATGAACCAACCAATATGGCTCATGAGCAGCCCCCTTCGAGATGGGGAGTGGGTATCGTGCTCGTCATCCGAATGAAGATGATGATGACGGTGGTGTGCCGCCCACCAGAGCGGACCACGCTGTGCCGATGATGTTGCAGCGAAGGCACCGAGAAACTGAAAAACCCGAGTCGTTTTGAATGCCCGGTGTGAGAAGTATCGGTGGTAAAAAGCTGTGATCACGAACATGTGAAAGATGTACATCAAAGACGCTGTGATCAGCGCGATTGGACTCCACCCGACCACGAATACCAATCCACACGCGAGGTGGAGAAGGATAAAGGGAATACATCGAACCCAGGCGATCTGCGCAAAGTCCGGATCTGCGGCAGAATGATGCCGAGTCTCTGCCTGATCAGATTCCGTGGGGAGCTCATTGTGGTCGACCTGAACGGTGTTTGACATGGCGGGATTATCCTAACCGAAGCGTGATTTGGGTGCGGATTGACCAAGGTCCGCGCGGCTGACGCCGTGGATCATGTTCGCTGAACGATGGGTGCACGATACAGCGAACACGGAATTCCGCAGTGATTCTTGGCAGATTTCCGTGACAGTTTGACGGATATGGAGCACTGGCGCAACGGCAGTCAACGCAACTGAACATGAATCTCGATCGCAGTTGGCGATTCACCACCAAAGCCCCCAGAATCTGCTTGATAGCTTTCGTTCAACTCCGACAGATTCCATGCACCAGAACTCACCATCCCGGGTGAGCATGAGCAGTGTTTCTGTACTCAAGCCGAACTACGCGAGATCCATGAAATCGGCGAACCGGATCGTCGCGCCAGCATCTCGTCGAATCAAAGCGTCTACGCCAGATGGTGCGCATCTTGGGATAGGGCATATTCGCTTGATCAGATCCTGATCAATACGGAAGACTCCACCAAGGGGGCCTTCATTGATCAGTTTGTATCACCGAGTGAATCATGCTCACACAAGATTCCATACCTCGCGGCGGCACGCTCGCAAGCCCCCTCAAGATTGAGCACTACATCATGCTCTCTACCCATTCGTGTTCGAAGATCGTTCATCGCCAACACAAATCGGAGGGCATTCTGGGACTCATCCCCCTCTACTACCTTCGCCGCCAGCCCAAGATATGCATCGCACAGGACTGTTTCGTGGTGATTGTTCCCGAGCGTTTGATGCATGACTCTGAATGCCTCGGTATACAGATCGAGCGCGGCCTTCGGTTCTCCGCTGCTCATGTACATGTGAGCAGTCTGGCGAAGACCCCATGCATAATGAAAACGGTCCTCGCCGAGTGCGAGTTGTTCGACTGCGGCTTTGGCTTGCTCGATCGCGAGGCTGTGGGTCTGTGGATCATGAAGCCTAAACACTGACTTTGCAAATGCCATGTCGACCAACGCTACCTGTTCGGGAAACTCGGCAGAAACTGCCTCTGCAACTTTACGAGCACGCGAGAAGCCAGCACGCATCAACTCATTATCTCCGAGCTGGTTTCCGAGTTGAGCGATAGTGACGAGCCGCTCGATCTGCAGAGGTTGGCTTGCTGGCGGAATCGACTCCGCCAGTTGCAAGGCATCGCGAAGCTGATCGAGGGCTATGTCAGCGTGCTCCTGAGCAATCGCAAGGCTAGCTTCCGCGATGCTCAGATCCAAAATCAGCACTGGGATGCTGATATGTTCGCGCTCGATGAGCCCGAGCTCGTGGGCAGCTTCTGAGTATCTTCCAAGAAAGAGTAGAAGATCTATCAAACGGATCTGCAGATGCACCCGATCACTTGGCTGCTCGGCTTGTTCGAAGGCATCGATCGCCAAACGATACTGGCGTATCGAATCCTCGTTCTGACCCGCTGCACGGAATCGATCGCCAAGCGCTGCATGCAATCGACCAGATTCAACCGGTGTGAGCGACTCTTCATTTTCCAGCGCCTCCGCGATCCCTTGAATCGCCCGCTCAAGACTCGCTTCATGCAGTGTGGTTCTGGGATCCCGAAGTGATAGTTCCATCGCAATACCCGCAGGTATCTTGATTGCAGGATCCCCCGTTTGTTGCTGAACTGCAGGCGTAGCGTAATCAATCTCTTGATTCATGACTGGACGCAAAATCATCATTGCCAGGACAAGAAACAGTGCACCTCCCAACACCGCGATCGCTCTTACAGGAGCTCTGCGTTCTCGCCTCGGTGCCCCGATCGAGTTCAGTAGTGAGACAACTTCTGCGATACATGAAGGACGATCATCCGGATTGACACTGAGCATCTTTTGAAGCAAGGCGTGCTCGTCATCACTCAAGGACCGTATCTCGTCAAGACGCTCGCGAGCGTAGCCTTCACTGATGAGCTTTCTCGCCTCGTCGTCGCTCTTCCCCTTGAACGCTTGCAACTGAACACCATGAACGAGCTCGGTGTACAACAGTGCCAATGCATACATATCTGTGCGTTCACTGAACTCCGGTTTTTCAAAGTGTGCCTGCTCAGGTGCCATCGAAATGCGGGTTCCCACATGATGATGCCCCGAGTCCAGCCCCCCACCGACCAATCCCGTGAGCCCAAAGTCGATGACTTTGGGGTGGCCATACTGATCAACTAAAACATTCGAACTATTGATATCGAGGTGGAGAACTCCCTGCTCGTGCGCAGATTGGATCGCTCCTAAAATGAACTGAAACAACTCACGCCTTGAAACCTGATCTTTATTCCTGTCCAGTGCAAATCGTCTGAGCGTGCATGCGCCTCGCACTTGTTCCATTGCGATCCACGGCACCTCAGTACCGTTAAAGTTATGCACACCGGTCTCATAAATATGCGCGATGTGTGGATGGGTCAGCGCTGCGAGCGCCTGGGATTCACGCGCAAACCGTTCATGTGCAGCGGTCGAATGGATGCCTGAGCGCAGTACCTTGACCGCAACATCTCGATCCGGATTCTTCATCCGAGCCCGGAGCACCGTGCTGGACCCACCAGCACCGAGGTGCCCGACAAGCGTATATCTCTCTCCGAGCACAACGGAGCCATCTATGGGGATATCAATAACCCGCGGAAGATGCGACTCCACAACAGCTGCATCGAGGAACGGGCTCTGAGTTGAAGACGCAACGAGCATCCCCTCAAGCAATATCGCACGCTCCGGATCATCAACCCTGAGCGACTGAAGCCGTTGAGCCCGCGCACCCGAGTCGAGATTTCGGAGTTCGTGAAAAAGCCTCTCAATATGCTTGAAGGAATCATGATTCACCGCTCGCCCCCTCAATACGCATACGGAGCCATGCTCGAGAGAAACTCCAATCGCGTTCCACGCTACGCAGCGGTATGTCGAGCAAATCAGCGATCTGACGCATGGCCATCCCGCTAAAGAATCTGAGTTCAACCACCCGAGCCTTTCGCTCGTCCAATCGCTCGAGATCTTTGAGCGCCTTGTCGAGCGCGAGTATATCGATCACGGCTGGTTCCAGTTGCTCTATCCCCCGCTCGAGCTGATGCGCGAACTCATCATCCGCTCGCCGGCGTGCGCCCCGCTTGCGCGCATGATCCACGAGTACATGCCGCATAACGCGTGCGCATATCGCTCGCATGGAATCAACAGAGAGCGCTTTGTCTCCCTGCTTATCCACATATGTCCGCAGCATGCGCAGGTATGTTTCATGAACAACACCGACCGTACCGAGCGTGTGCCCTGCTTGCTCACGAAGCATGAGTTGTCGCGCGATGTGCTCAAGCTCTGAGTAAATCAACCCAAAGGTCACACCCAAGCCATCCGTATGTGCCGGATCACCTGGTGCGTGCGTCAAGTGTGTGATGTGAGTCTCGCTGTCCATCCTATCCATCAATGTTATCGGTCATCTGAGTGCGAGAGAACTTCAGATTCTTTGGCGGATCAAGCCTCTCCCGTACGCTTCTCTTTGGGGACGTGTAATCCGATTTGGGAGGACTCAAGATGTACGAGCGAATCCAACTGTGGTTCCGAGCTCTCACGCTCACTATCCCTTTTATGAGTTGCGTCTCCGGCGCATGGTCGCAGGTACAGGTGACAGGAACAGTATCCTATCAAGAATCGCTCCTCGCGAGTCAGAGTCTCGGATTTGAACACCTGAACCTGATCGGCATCGGCCAGGATCCCGACGACGGTGTCACCTATCTCGCCTGTTCCACATCCACAAACTCACCCTGCCCGTCCCCCGATAACATCCATATCTACAGGCACGACCCCATGAGCAACCAATGGGTGTTCGACGGATCAATCAATCACCCCGGGGAAATCAACACATCATTTGTCGATGTCGAGGGCGATCGTATCGCGATCGGACAGAGCTTCTTCTCTGGTAGCATCGGCAATGACAGCGTCGATGTGTATAAGAGAGGTCCATTGGGAGTCTGGTCACACGAGGGCACATACAGACCCGCCGACAACTTCGTAGGCGATTTCTTTGGTTTCAGCGTCTCGCTCGACGGCGATCTACTCGCTGTCGGTGCGCCCCAAGAAGGAGATGACCCACGAGCATCCCAAATCGGTCCAGGCGCGGTGTATGTGTATCGGTTCCAAAATGGCATCTGGAACCTGGAGGACAAAGTCATCGCGAGCGATGGACAAGACGGGGACTACTTTGGTGATGGGGTTGAAATGAATACCACTCCGACTGGCTGGCGCTTGCTCGTTTCCGCACCCGATGCGAGCAACGACCAAGGAGGCATCAACCAATCTGGGGCGGTCTATCTGATCGAAAAAAGTGCAAGCGGAACTATCGAACACGACAAAATCATTGGGAGTACCGATTCGCAGGTGACCGGCGATCTGGGTGGATATGGAATCGCGATGGAGGATGACCTCGTTGCGGTTGCAGATATCGACAGGATGTATTACTACTCAATCACCTCTGCAAACGAGTTTCAGCCCCTGAGTATCGCAAGCCATTCAGCCACCCGCTTTTTCTCACGGCCAGATATCAAGAATCGTGTAATCACGGCAGGTGCTCCGCTCGATATCCCTCCCAATATTCGTGTTCTGAATGTCTCCCCGGCTGGTACGGTTTCAGAGCAGACCTTCGGACTGCCAACTGAGATCGGACCCGATGATGGATACGGCTTGAATGTATTCACCAATGGATTCTTCATCGGGTCAGGAGTCGCGGGGCTGGATCTCACGGGCGAGAACTCCGGCGGGGTATGGACTCAATCGCTGAACGGTGCAAACTATCCGAACGGTCTCATTCTCGAGGGAATGGGAACCCCAAGCGGACACTTTGGGGACTCGATAGCCACCAGTGATGAGTGGGCTGCGATCGGCGCACCAAACTCGATCAATGAGTGCAACCCTGATGCGCAGGGTTCAGTGCGGATGCTCAGAACCGACGGCCTGGCATGGGCAACTGCGGAGTTCCTTCGACCACCGCCAGGATCCCAGGGGGGGTCGTTTGGATTCGCGGTTGCAATCGATAACTCGACGCTCGCAGTATCAATGCCAGGTTACACCCTCCCCGGCTCGAGCCTGCCGAATGGTGCTGTTCTGCTGTACGAACAATCAGGCAACCGATGGACACATATACAAACTGTAATAGGACCAACACCCGACACGGGTTTTGGCGAGAGCGTTTCGCTGGACGGAGATCAGCTCATCATCGGTGCACCCGATGCCCCAAGCGGGGGGCACGCGTATTACTACCGCCGAAATATGAGCGGGTCATGGGATTCACTCAGCAACCTGAGTCTCACCAACGCGAGTACAGGAGCAGAGTTCGCGCGATCTGTTTCATTGAACGGTGACCATCTCCTCGTCGGCGCTCCCCAAGACGGGAGTGGGATGGGAAGCGTGCACTTGTTCATACGCCAGGGCGATCAGTGGATCCTCAGCCACAACATCAGCATACCAAACCTGATGCCCGGCTCACAGGCTGGGGCGGTTGTCGCTCAGGATGATTCTCACCTGTTTGTTGGTATCCCGGGGAACGCCACCGTGCCAGGACGAGTAGCAGTTCTATCGACCCTTGCAGCACCAGGGACCCTTCCAATGACGATCTCCCCACCGACCTCCACGGGAATCGGGTTCGGAGGATCGATTTCGGTTCATGACAGCCTGCTTACCATCGGTTACGACCATGAATCAGCAGATGAGTGCCATGTCTATTCGTTCAATGGCACATCGTACCAGCTGATCCAGAGTATCGCATCGCCTACCGGCACCAACGGGTCTGGCTATGGTTCGCAGACCGCGATCGGAGTCAATACCTTATTCGTTGGCGCGCCTATCGATGACTCTCCAGGAGTATCAGAGGGAGGCCAGACCCACCTTTACGAAGTTGAACTGCGATTCACTGTGCCTGAGTGCGACATGGATATGCGTCCTGATCGAGTGCAATGGCTTGAGGACGAAAACCCTGAGCCGAGTGAATGGTTTGCCGATAGCGTAGAGGTTGATGAGGGATATGCCATCGTCGGCGTTCCGTTCGAGCATCACTCATTCGTATACGACGGACAGGTCATCAATGCGAATAATGCTGGAAAAGCTGTCATCTTTGAACGAACCGCATTGCGACAATGGACTCCTGTTGCACAGTTCCGAGGGAGCGATCTCGACTCGAATCCAAGTACAGGCTCTCACGCCGATTGGCTTGGGCAATCCGTCGATATTGAGCGAAATGTCGCGGTGGCCGGCGGTGTTCAGGCCTTGGATGAAATCAGCGGACTTCGATCGGGATCAGTGCGAGTGTATCAGCGAGGACTGACCGGATGGACAGAATCAGGCGAACTTTTCCCGTCTCAGAATGATGACTCAAACGCTGATCCGATCCGAGAGTTTGGGTCTGCAGTTGATCTCGATTCCACCGCAACATTACTCGCAGTGGGAGCAGCAAACTCAGCAATCGGTGCAACTGGAACGGGTGCCGGATATATCTATGAACTCTCCAGTTCGGGCTGGATCGAGTCAAATCTGCTTACCCCGGCAACAGGTCAATTCGGTGATCATTTCGGGGAAAGTGCATCAGTAGAAGAAGGATGGGCCGCATTTGGCACACCAGACGATCAAGCAAACCCGGGTGGAGCTGTGTATGTATTTCACAAGAACTCGTTGGGTTCATGGGCACTGCACGCAACGCTCATCTCACCAGCTTCTCATGCTGCAGATGGTTTCGGGTCTACCTTGGAACTCTCCAGATCAGATATGGGACTCATACTGGTCGTAGGCTCGCCACGATCTAGCAACATGTCTGTGAATGGCGTTGGTGCAGCATTCGTTTATCTGCTCAATGAGAGCAACCTCCAGTGGAACCTGATTCAAAGACTCGATCCCGAGTACATCCGTACGAGTACGCTATATGGGTCTGATGTGAGCGTAGACCACAACACAATTGCGATCGGTGGGCCGCTTATTCAAAATAGCGGCATGGGCACAAGCTGGACCGGTGGGGTCGATGTATACAACTTGAATACCACGACAGGCTTCTTTGATCGGCGTACAACGATCCGGCCAGACCAGACTGAATGGGGCAATGCGAACGGCTGGGGAAACTCGATCGGGCTTTCTGGCGGAACCGTTTTTCTTGGCACACACCTAGCAGATGGTGAACCTTACACGCCAGCAAACAACAACATCAACTCGGGAGCCCTCGTCGCATTCGATATAATCTGCATACCCGAATGCCCCGCGGACTTTGACGGAGACGGCACGCTGACCTTCTTTGATGTATCACAGTTCATCTCCGCGTACCAAGCAATGGATCCCGCAGCGGATGTGAACGGCGATGGAACTCTGGACTTCTTTGATGTATCAGCCTTCCTGACCTCATACAGCGCCGGTTGCTAAATCGCTGTTTCAGCAATACAAAGGATTATTCTTATGCACACGACTCTGATTCGAATCGCAGCGCTCGTCCTCTCGGTTTCCAATGCTTTCGCCGGCGACACCTGCCCACCAAGCGGAATCAATCTTGGAGGTATCGCGAGTTGGACCAGTAGCTGGCCATTTGTTGATTGCTTCAAAATTCGAAGGCCTTGGATCTCCGGCAACCTGAGCGGCAGCGTCTGGGACGACGGACGCCCGATCGCAACCGATGCCGACAACTGGGTGACAGCGTTGCTTCCGGATCAACGCGCGCACACCTTGATCTACGACAACAACTTCGGGCACTATCCAGCCGGTCGGTATGTATGCTTGTACGAAGGCGAGGGAGTATTGCAGATCGGCGGCGATGCCGTCGAAGTATCAAACGCTCCCGGCCGCATCGAGCTCGATGTCACGCCAACAAACGAAGGATTGTGGCTCGCTATCTATGCGACGAACGAGGCCAACTACATCCGCAATATCCGGATCATCATGCCCGGATTCGAAGAAACATATCAGACTCAACCGTTCCACCCTGTCTTCCTTGATTCGTTGCGATCGTTCGATGTCATCCGATTCATGGATTGGCAGAATACAAATCATACCTGGTCGCACGATTGGTCTCAGCGCCCGAAAGCGAGTGACGCGGGGTATAACCTCGGTCTGGGAGTCCCCATCGAAGTTATGGTTGACCTCTGCAATGAACTCGACGCTGATCCATGGTTTTGCATGTCGCATCGAGCTGATGACAACTACATCGAGCAGTTCGCCACCCTCGTCGAATCTCGCCTTGAGCAGAATCGAACGATCTACATAGAACACTCGAATGAAGTTTGGAACGCGATATTTCCGCAATATCACTACGCGGTGCAGGAATCTCTCGCAAGAGGGATCCCCGCCGACGATGATTTCCAGCGTGCCATGAGATACCACTCAGAACGCAGTGTCGAGCTGTTTGATATTTGGGATGATCATTTCCCGAGTGATCGACTCGTCCGCGTTATGGGTGGGTGGCACTCGAACACCTGGGTGACCGGGCAGCTGCTGGACTGGAATAATGCGCACGCGAAGACCGATGCCTTTGCAACCGCGCCGTACTTTGGGAACGAACTCGGAGTCGGCTCCAATCCACCAAACACGCTCAACATGAGTGTTGATGAAGTCATCGATGCATGCCTGAGTATCATTGAACAGGAACGAACCCAGACTCAGGCACAAATCGCCACACTTGATTCCTATTCCGGAATTGACCTCGTCGCATACGAGAGCGGACAGCACCTGGTGGGCGTTGGATCTTGGGTACACAATAGTGACCTCACGGAGCTGTTCATCGAAGCCAATCGGCATCCGCGCATGTACGACGCATATGTCGATGACATACAAGGATGGCGATCGATTGGTGGAGGACTGATGTGTGCATTCTCCTCATGCATCACACCCTCCCAATGGGGTTCATGGGGGATACTGGAATACCAGGATCAATCAATCGATGAGGCACACAAGATGCGAGCCTGGATCGATATGTCGAGAAGCCCTGCCGACCTCGACGGGGATGGGCAGAATAGCTTCTTCGATGTGTCATTGTTCCTCAAAGCATTCCTCGGAGGAGATCTTCAGGTCGACTACAACGAGGATGGTGTACTCGATTTTTTCGACATCAGCGCGTTTCTTACCGCGTATATGGATGGTTGCCTGTGATTTGCACACCAACCAGTCGAGTGTACATGCTTCACTCGACTCCATCTCGCTCATGAACAAGAACTGGTTGCAAGTGCCAAGCATGCCTTGAGCATTCATGCGGGTTCCATCACTGCCCGTGCTTGATTGGCGAGGGGCCCCTCAGCAAGCTCTTGAGCTGCGGGGAGTTGAGATATCGGCGCTCCCAATTCACTCTTCTGAAAATCAGATGCCACCCTCAGAGTCATCCACATGAACGACCGGACGAAGTGCAGAATGCTCTGCCCTACTGACCGGTTCGATTACGACCACGCCATCGTTTCTCAGCAGCTCTCTCGCTTTCAATACAAACCCGCCCGGCGGAATGCACCCTGGCTCGATGCGCAAGTGAAGATCATCCCCAGATCGATTTAACTGATAGCTCAAGACGCCGAATCGAGTGACAAGGTTCTGAATACCAACTGGATCCTCAGAATCCAACCAGTCTGAAGGGATCCCCGCCCCAAGGATTATCTGCTCACCTTGTTCATACGCGAACAAAGAGACAATAGAAAGAATCGCTCCTGAGCCAACCCATGTGTGAGGCATATCGCCAACAAATCGGCATGGCTCATCCTGCCTGTACGCGATCTCTCCCCATTGCTTCCACCCGCTAGGTGCCTGGAGTTCCATCAGCCAGTCCAGATATACATGCGCTCGCTCAACCCACCCCAAACGCACGAATGTCCCGACGGTCCGCACCTCATATGGTGTCATCCCATCCCATAGATCCGTTCCATGAATACGGGCCTCTACAGAATCCCATGCCCGCTCAAATGTGTGATACAGGAGCGATTCATCGATGAGTTCCGAAGCAGCAGTCGGATAGAACGCGATCGAGGTTGATGTCGCATCAAAATCTCCGAGTTCAACACACCCGGGGACATACTCGATCCCATGTGAACGCGTGGCAAGCATAATAGAGTCTGTGATTGCCCGGCCGAAATCGTCTGCAAGTGACTGGAATCGCTTCGCATCTTCATGTTCACCAAGTTGCTCTGCGAGGAAAACGGCGTCTTGGAGTCCTCTGTAAACCCAGAAGTCATCCCAATACGAATGCATCGGCTTCGCCGCGTATCCCTCATGACTGATAGACTCGGGCATCAGCCCCGAGGACGCTCGAATGAGCGGATCACTCGCATCCGTGAACTCCGGAGTCAATCGTTTCAAACGCATTCGATCAATATATTGAACCGTGTTCCGCACACTCGGATACATCGATCGCGCGAAAGCCTCGTCGAGACCACCATCGGACAGAGCGGCGTTGCGAATCGCGAAGATGTACTCGCCGGGTGCATCGTTCTCATCGACCGGGTCCGGACCGCGCGCGTCTACCACGCACGGTATCTTCCCATCCATGTACTGGAATCCACTGTACCATTCGATAAATGCTCTCGCTTCATCCTGATGCCCCATCGCGATCAGGGCTGCGGATGTCATTGCACCATCGCGAATCCATGATCGCTCATAGGAGCGGGAACCAGGACGAATGCCAGCACCATCCGCGTTGATCAGGATATACGCGAGGTTCGCGCGCACGGTGTCCCGAAGCCGTTGCTCTGAATCAGGAACAATGAGATCAAACCGATCGAGAATGTCCCGCCAACGACCCAGCTCATACTCATACGCGTCAGGGAAACCATCCGCAGGAACTGATCGCACATCATCCGACATCGGCATTGCGACATGAATGACACTCGATTCTCCTGCACTCAAATGGAGGTCAAACCGCATCGCCCCAGCAGGGAACTGCCCATGTGAAATCTGCTGCTCACTATTCCAGACCGATGGATCTTTCATCATCTCAGAGAGCGGCAACGACACTGTGGAATCAGCCATTACTCGATCTGCACTGGTTTGTGATACGAGAACGATCTGGCCATCTACCTGAACTTCTGTGTCCGTGATGCGCACGTGCTCCGCATCGACCATGCCCCCGATAGTGTTCAGGAACTGTGCCGCAGGAAGGACCTGGAACGGGCGAGCAGCAAGCGCGAGCGAAAAGTCAGCTTCAGTATCGCCAGTATTTGTGACACGGTACTCTGCATATACACATTGATCGGAACCGATGTCCGACGCGACAGCTGTGATGTCCAGGCGCAGATCATCTACCGTCCAATGAACAGATGGAATGGGGACTCCCCCATCGACCAGCGACTGCGTGATGACTGCGTCATTCCATGAGTGCACCACACCGTCACGAAGAATAAACGGCTCAATCGAGTACCCACTCTTGCGTGGCTCGATCTGACCAGTCTCTGAGACCAATGCTTCATCGAAATGATCGGGTATGCCAATAACTGTCCATGGCGTCAACGCTGTGTAGTACTTCGGATAGGCCCCTTCACGAGCAACCCGCGCCCGTTCAGAGGCATACGCATTCATGTTTGAATACCGAGCGACGGGGTCGAACATAATCCTCGTCAAATGAGCATTACCCTGAGTGACCTGCAGCCGGATATATTGCGTCTCGGACTCTGGTAGAAAAAGTGCATGTGATCCTGGACGAAGGATGCGTTCGTTCGCGATCTCTTTGAAATGAACACCATCAAGAGAACTGGAAACAATGTATTCCCCTTGCGACCCCGCACCCCAACTGAGTTCCATACCACTGAACTCAACCGGGTTGTCAAACACGAACTCCGCCTTGTTGTTCTCCGCCGCACGCCAGTCAACCGCCCCATTTAACGGGACCCGTGCTCTCTTTCCCCCATGATCTACATAGACGGGTTTGCTTGGCTCTGGCTCAACAGCAGGCAGCGGCTCGTAGCTCAACTCGTCGAGCCATACGCTTCCTTCGCCGCCCTTCGTGGCTGTTACCGCGATCTCGATCGCACCCAAGCTCTTTAAACCCATCCCCTCATCCGGTCCCCACGCGAACGATACATGCCGACGCCGGATGGACTTGATCTCCCACTCACGCGGAAACGCATAATCCCGCTCAACACTCCACCAGACATTCTCCAGTGATGGATCAAGGAGCTTCAACTCGATCGTATTGTCAGGCCCTGTCCCCTTGTATCTCAATCCGAAGCGGTAGTTCGCATCAAGATCCATCTCAACACGCTTCCGCAAGACGACATACCCAGCACCGGCACTGAAATCGTAATCTAAACGGACTACGCCTTCTTCTTGAACCAGCTCACTTCGGACACCGTCCGCAGTAATCATCTCCCACTCATCCGCTCGCTCGAACCCGTCAATCAGACGAAGCTGTCCAAAGGCCATGCCTGACGACGCCACAAGGACGATCAGCGCATACATCCAGCGCACTGTGAATACCTGACTGTTCATGGACTCTCCTGAGATTTATTCGCAGCCCGCACTGAACGCATTGAGATAGGCCGAGACATCGAAGAAGTTGAACTCTCCGAATGGGCGAGCAAGATCTGCTGCGGGATTCTGCGAGTTGAAAGCCCCGAGGAAGATCGACACATCGAAGAAGTTCAAGTCGCCATATGGTGGCGCATAATCAGCGGCACACTCTGGCGTATATGGGATCGCGAGAACCGCATCCCCGGTCCCCGGCTTGATGAGTTCAGCTAGCCCCAATGCCCCAATAATGACATCTGACAACCCTGCGTCTCCCGGTGTAAAAGCGGGATCGATGTTGGATCGTCTATAGAGCATCGTCGCCCCGGTTTCAAATGATTGGCGTGCACCATGGCGGTACGCGTGATATGCGCCAACACTCGGAGCTGTCAGCCCACTTGAAGAGAAGGCCATCAACGATGGAAATGTCGTTACATCCCCGGGATGGTCTCCAAGCGAATCTGCGTGGTATCCACCCCAGTCCGAGCGAGTCGTGCCCGCGCTGAAAACGGTCATATACCGTGGTGCGTTATCATCAACCCACGCACCATTCGACGCGAGCAGATTATGGATATGCGTATTCCACTGCCCGCTGATGCGAGTCCGTGAATGCCCGATATAGGGATACAGCGACACGAATGCCGCGAGGTGACCGCCAGGCCAGTTCGTCGTGACGGGCAAGGAATCGATGTATTCCGTTTGCGGAAGCGTATCCCGATCGAGCCAGTAATCTCGGGCAGCGGTTGCGCCCCCGTATGCAGCTGCCTGCTCGATAAATATGACACCTTCATTGTATGGAGCTCCCGCACTCCCGAAATCGGGGCCTCCAGACGCATCCGCACGAAAGTACAGGGCGTTGGCCCCATTCTGTATGAAGCTATCCCAGTTCTCAACACGCCCAATGATCTCGTTTGCTGCATCAACAACAAGCGGATCATCTTGGTAGAACCGGCGGGCCCGATCAGCAGCCATCACAATGAGCATCGTACTGAGCGTTGCGTATTCATCATCCCACCCGATCGCGCTTTGCCCCAGCCAAGGATCGTACCAGTGATGCATGATCCCATCGGCAGTGGCCCGTGGCATAATCCCATCGGGCATATGACCTGCGTATCGCATGAGGATGTCCCGAACGGTATCGATCGATCCCTGATTATCCGCAATGTGGTCCTGCGCGATGAGAAGCATGACAACCCAAGCCGCGCCGTCAGGACTCGGCGGGTGAAATCTCACCCCGCCTTCCTCAACATCCGCATCGATCACCCACCCGGCTGGAATCCCGTCCGCAGAAACGAGTCCCTCCGCGAATGACCGCACCTGTTGAAACTCGTCGAGAATCCATGATTCGAAATCTAACCGGGTGTCCAGATCGTCACGAACAACACTCGCTCCGCTCTCCGTGCCCAGCAGCAACCTCCCGCAAGGGGTGCTCGTCAAATCATGCGATGTGTCTTCCAGAGAGATGTATTCACTCGGCGAGAATGAAAGCAATCCTGTTGCCTGAAACTTCGGGACATGCATGATCCTCGTCCCCGCAAGCACAAACAATCCTTCTTGGAACGCTGCTCCGATGTGATCGCTGTATGCCAGGCCGCGAGCATCATCAATCTGACCAACCAACTCAGGCGAGTACACTGCTTGATTCAGATCGATCCGGTATAGCTTCGTACCGCTAACCGCAAAGGCGAGATCAAGTTCCCGTGCCACGCACATTCCACGAACCGGTTCGTTCGCAGGCAAGGCCCACGATTCAAGAAGAGTCCCGACTGAAGTGTTTCGCTCAGCGGCGTAAATCGAAACAGGGCCTGATTCAGTTGACACCCACAACAAGCCACGATGATGCATCACAGCAAGTTCATTTCCGGATACATCACCAATCTCGGCTCGGGCAAAGATTGAGAGTTCGTCGAGAGCAGTGTCGTATCTCAGAATGGCGTCAGACCCGAGTCCATCGGGTGCTATCTCATCGTCTGTCACAACAATGAACAGGCTTCGCCCAGAATCTGTCCAAGCGAGCGCCTTGGGGCCATCATTACTCGAGTCGAGGGCAAACCATGGGAGCAACTCCTGAATCTCTGTACGCGATATGTGTCGCAAAAGTGACTCTCTGATATCCCGGATCTCGATCGAATCACTCTGGGTCTCGCTGGTCGCATACCACCCGCTCAACTCTGCCGCAGCAACCGCACTCACACCATGCGAGTGATCCGTTCGCCACAAATCCCGCTCAGGCCCGCCTAACGCGGTTGAAACGCATACCGCGATCAACAAGATGGTTTGAATCGTGATTCGCACCGCAGCATGCCCCTCAAAGTGTCCAAGTGATCCCACTGGATTCTCGTTGAACGAATGTCGTCGCGAGCCGAGCATGGCGCGGAGCACTGTCGGGCTCTTCGATGCGTCGGATGATTGCCTCAATTGCCGCGTGGCCGATCTCCCGCACGGGCATCCGTACGGAAGAGAGCTTCGGCCGCAGCAGACTGCAAAGCTGGGAATCATCGAATCCCACTATCCGCAGCGAACTGGGTATTTCAACACCCCGATCGCGTGCGGCGTTTGCGATCCCGATCGCTATTTCATCATTTGCCGCGAACACCGCGATATTTTCGAGCAAGCCCTCATCGAGCATGGTCTCTGCCCATTCCCATCCCCAATCAAATGAGAACTCTTTTCTCGCGATCTGTTGCCCCGTTGGTTCATGCCCATGTTTTCGGAGCACTTCACAGAAAGCCTCGAGTCGCTCGCCCGAGTCGATGTTCCCGCGATGCGCTCCGACAAAGTAGCACCGCTCGGCTGGCGTCTGGCTCAATAAATGCTCAACCGCTTTTCTTGCACCGGTCTGGTTATCAACGACAATTGTTTCGACATCAAGCCCCGGCTCATCGAATCCGATAACCACCGCTGGGTGTGAAAGCTGACTCACACCCTCGATATCCACACCTGTCCGCTCTGTGAGCATGACGATCAACCCATCAACCAGATCAAGGGCAAAGCCATTCCCTGGGCTGCTTTCCACCCGATGAGCATTCGAACTCACAAGCAAGTGATATCCGAGCTCACAGGCACGCTCATCGAGGGCACACATCAACTCAGAATAGAACTCGCCGTGAATATCCGGGAGGGACACACCGATCACTCGGCTTCGCTTCGTGAGCAGACCCTTCGCAAAGAGATTGGGGCGATACTCGAGTTCTTCGATAGCCTGACGCACACGCTCCGCAGTCCCTTTCGAAACCTTATTCGGCGTGTTCAAAACACGGGATACCGTTGCGATCGATACTCCAGCTCGTTCGGCGACACTCCGAATCGAAACGGTGCCCGTGCGGTTGTTCTCGCTTGATTCTTCTGCTCTCATGTGCGATTATGGTAGCACAATGAAAACGCTTACACAATCACTTTCTGGCTGCGCGTTGCTGATCCTCGCTGTCGCTGCGGGCACTGGATGCGAGACTATTCCTTCAGGGGATCGCCTGTCCTCAAGGTCCGTTAACCCCGAGCTGGTGGTGATCGAACCCGCCTCAGGCACCTCACTCCCCCCGTTCACCTTTTCTCCAGAAGACGAAGAGCTCTTGGATGAAATTCAACGCTCTACATTTCGATACTTCATTGAGGCAGTGAGCCCTGAAACGGGCATGGTGTACGACCGAACGAGCAGCGATGTCGTCAGCATCGCCGGGGTCGGTTTCCAGCTGGCATCGCTCCCAATCGGCGTTGAAAGGGGATGGATCTCGCGAGATCGAGCAGAAGCGAGAGCGCAACTCATTCTTGATTCACTACTTAACGAACCCAGCAATCGCAAAGCTGGGTTGTTCTATCACTTCATCAATCCCCATGATGCTTCTGCCCGAAGGGTTGGGCGGGAACTTGTGGTCAGCACGGTCGATTCAGCCCTGCTTTTCTCCGGCATGATCGTCGCCGGTGAGTATTTCCAGGGAACGCTCAAAGACGATATCGACGAAGCACTGAAAGATGCAGACTGGTCATTCTTTCTGGAACGAACAAGCTCCGGCATGCCCGACACTCCGTACCTCAGTCTGGGTTGGAAACCCGAAGACGATGCCGCCCCAACGGCTGAAGGCTCACTCCTCCCATACTACTGGATCGACAGCGGCGACGAACACCGACTCACCACCATGCTGGGCGTTTGCGCTCCCCGCTCCGATTTTCGGGTACCCGAATTGACATACTGGGGTCTCCGAAGACAGCTTGGCTGGCATGAGGGGCAAGGCGAAATAGTCTGGTTTCCATACTCTGGAGCCCTGTTTACCTCTTTCTTTGCTCACTTGTTCATCGATCACATGGCACTCGGGACCGACACACCGGCTCTCCACGGCATGCCGATGCGCGCCCGCGTGAACTGGTGGGAGAACTCCAGGCGGATGATCCACCTGCATCGAGATCGTGCGATACAAAACCCAAATCATCTCCCCACACTTAGTAGCTCACTCTGGGGTTTCTCAGCGAGTGACGGCCCCGATGGATATCTCGTATCTGGTGTGTTTCCAGATCGTGTAGAGATGCAAGGCGCCCAGCCCGATCGGGATTACTCAACCTATGAGCCCAACGAGAACTGGGGCGGCGGTGTCGTGGCACCGTACGCACCCGGATCCGCGATCCTTTTCGAGCCAGAGTTGGCAATCGAAGCACTACGCGTGGCCCGTACCGCGACGCCTATAGAAGGTATCGAGCGCGTGTGGACAGACATATGGGGATTTCGAGACGCTTTCAGAATGAACCGTGCTGGACAACTGGACTGGGTAGCGGACGACTATGTCGCAATTAGTCAAGGCCCGCTGATCATTGCGATCGAAAATGCGAGATCTGGCCTGATTTGGGAGCTTTTCATGTCCCATCCATTCATCCGAGATGGTTTGAATCGCCTGAAGCCCTGAAAACAGATATCCCACCCCTTGCCCTTCTGTGGCGTGATTTCCTTGAAATTATCGTAAATGGGGCTTGATGCGGAGAGTCAGATCAAGGAAAATGTAACCGTTTTCAGTATGAGTCCCCGATCTCCCCGCGTGAGGGTGATTCGGCACACAGAGATCGAAAACGAGGAGAGTACACATGAGATCCAGCACCACAATCGGCATCGGAATCTTGGCATGCGCCAGCACATTCGCGTCTGCCAGCGTGTCGGACATCGCGGGCATGAATGACATCCCGCGTCTGTTCAACGACTTTGGCGGCAGCACACTGAACTTCTCAAGCACCTACGACCCGATGGGAAGCAGCGTCATCCTGCAAGAGAACAACTACGGAACGGGTGGATTCGCCAACCGACATATCAGTTGGTTTGCTGACGCCGGTGGTAGCAATGTCGATTTCGACTACGGCGATGCGTTCGACATGCAGATGACCATGCAGATTAACGAAGCCAGCAATGTTGGCAATGTCGAGGCAGGATTTCAGGCTGACCTGTTCGGGCTTGGACTCTTCGGTGTTTTGAGCAGCTCTGGCGAGATCGCCGCATTCGGATCTGTTCTTCCGTTCCATTCATTTGGGACGGGCTTGTACAACATCGGGGATGAACTGATGCTTCGCATGATTCATACCCCGGGTGATGGTGAAAACAGTGGCGGCGCCGCTTCGACCCTGGAGTACATGTACAACAACCTGACGACCGGAAGCGGTTGGGTTTCGAGCGGCGCGATCGACTTCACCACAACCGAGGGCGGGATTCCCAGCGGCTTTGATATGTTCACGGGTGTAGGTGCCCAGATCAACCAGCCGGGGATCGACGGCAGCGTTGACATCAGCTACACCAATATCACCGCGAATGTTCCCGCTCCCGCCACGCTTGGGCTTCTCTCTCTCGCTGGTTTGGGCGCCTCGCGTCGTCGGCGATAAATCACTCTTTGCACAGCTTCCCGCTTGTGTGAACCACAGGGGGTCTGCCCAGCGGCGGATCTCCTCATTTCAGAGAACTATCCGCATTCCGTTTGTATGAAGAGGAACGAGCATGACGCTCCAAAACCAGTACGGACGCTTTATCGAGGACGGTAACGCGTATGAAATCAAAGATCATCGAACCCCACGCCCGTGGACCAATGTTGTCAGCAACGGCCGATACGGATTTGTCATCAGCCAGAACGGCGCCGGGTTCTCTTGGCTGGATCATTGTCAACTCAATGTTCTGACACGCTGGAGCATGGATCACATCCGCGACGATCGTGGTAAGTTTATCTACCTCTCGGACCTCGATGAAGACGATTGCGTCTGGTCCGTCACACCGCACCCCTGCCATACGCCGTTCGATGCCTACCGGTGTGTACACAGGATGGGGAGTACCACATTCGAATCAGCATACAAAGGCATTGAGTCCGAGTGGACGCTCGGCGTTGCACCAGACGCGAACGCTGAACTCTGGACGCTGACCCTGAAAAACACGAGTGACCGTGAAAGGTCAATCGGGATCGGGGCGTTCTTCCAATGGTGCTGCGATGCTGCACCCGACAGTACCCGCGAGTTTCACCGCTTGTTCTTTACGACAAAGTACGACACGAAACGCAACGCGATCTACGCAACGAAGAATGTCTGGAATGCCCCTTTCGGGAACGCTGACGATCATTGGAACAGATCGTGGCCATATGTTGCCGGGTTCTCTATGCCATCGCACGAAGGTGACGAGAGTTGGGCAACCGCGGACACAGAAGAGTTCTTTGGCCACGAGGGTGACCAACGCAGACCGATCGCCATGACCGGATCGTGCAAAGCCGTGTACGGGCGATTCTCTGATCCCTGTGGCGCACTGGGCGCCCGCGTCAAGCTTGCTCCCGGTGAATCGATAACACGAACATTTGTGTTGAGCGTCGCGGAGACTCAAGAGGAACTTGAACAGACGCTGGACAGGTTTGCGGAGAAAGCAGCAGTCGACTCTGCACTCGACCAGAACACCGCAAACTGGGCACGCATGCTCTCGCAGACAACTGTAAAAACTGAGTCTGAAGACTTTGATCTTCTGAACAATACCTGGCTTCCATATCAGGCAATCAGCGCCCGCCTCTGGGCTCGCAGCGGGTACTACCAGCAATCCGGGGCATACGGATTTCGCGATCAGCTTCAAGACTCTCAGGTTTGGCTCCTGCGTGAGCCCGAACGATGCAAAGAGCAAATCCTTCTTCATGCTGCACACCAGTTCGTTGATGGAAGCGTCTATCACTGGTGGAACCCGTTGACCGAGACCGGCCTGCATGATCAATGCAGCGACGACTATCTCTGGTTACCCTTCGTCACATGCGCATATCTCCGCGAAACAGGTGACCTCAGCATCCTGGACGAGAAAGCACCGTTTGTTGATGACGAGAATCCACAGACGCTCAGAGAACACGCAAAGCGATCGATCGCACGCGCCTTGTCCCGGTTGAGCGATCGCGGGCTTCCGTTCATCGGTGACAATGACTGGAACGATGGGCTCTCATCACTGGGTGGCGGCGAATCGGTTTGGGTTGCGTTCTTCCTCATGATCATTCTCGATGAGTTCGGGCAGGCGCTCGAACGCTCGGGTGATACTGAAACGCCAGAGCAATACACCGCCGCACGGGAAGCTTTGCACGATGCGGTGCGTGAGCACGCATGGGACGGCGAGTGGTTCCGTCGAGCGACCGACACAAACGGGCGTTGGCTCGGTTCTAAGGAGTCGCTAGAGGGCCAGATCTTCTTGAATGCTCAAACATGGGCACACTTTGCCAATGCCGGCACAACTGAACAGCGTGACTCTGCATGGTCAGCGGTCAAAGACCAACTCCTGACCGAGTACGGCCCGCTCCTTCTTGCTCCGGCGTATACCGTGCCGGACCCCGATATTGGGTACCTTTCTCGCTACGCCCCTGGCTCGCGTGAGAACGGCGGCGTCTACATGCATGCCGCGACATGGGGGTTAAAAGCAGCCGCCATGCGTCGCGACGCTGACGCGGTGGGCTCGATATGGCGATCGATATCCCCGCCACTTCGTTGCACAGAGCCCGACGCGTACGCGGCAGAGCCCTATTGCTTGCCGGGGAATGTCGACGGGCCGCTCTCGACCTGCCCAGGCCGCGCCGGCTGGACTTGGTACACCGGATCCGCGGCTTGGCTCAACCGAGTCAGCATCGAGCACCTGATCGGTGCCCGTGCCGACTGGGACGGGCTGCGAATCGACCCGTGCCCGTTCCCGGAGTTGGGCGAGGTAAGTGCGGTGCGTCAATGGCGCGGACGCGAGATCCATATCCACTTTGACGCGGGTGCTTTTCATCCTGAACACGAATGCGTCCTGACCGTCAATGGCAGCGTCCTCGATGACAACCTCCTGCGTGAGGATTCACTGGAGGCCGGTGCGAGTGTTGATGTGCAGGTCGAGTGGAAACCCGCGGGTGAAAAATCCGCTACTGTGCATGTTCGCAATCGCGAAAGGAGCCAGGCATGATCCACGAGAGAAATGTTCCTGCAAATCGTTCGCGTGTTTCCGTTCCCGCGTTTACCCTGATCGAGCTGCTTGTGGTGATTTCGATTATTGCATTGCTGATCAGTATTCTACTTCCTTCCCTTGGTCGCGCAAAGGCAACCGCGGAGAATGTGCTGTGTCAGAACAACCTGCGACAGATTGGGATCGGGATCCAGATGTACCTCGACGATCAACGAGAGCCGACATTCCTTGATCTCTACCCATTTCAAAATACCATCGAGCGCCAAAACAATGGCACGCTGGAGGTCAATCCAGTAACAGGTAATCACGATAACCGTGCTCAGCGATGGAACGCAATGCGTCTTCTAGAGCCGTACCTTGGCGGGCAAGTGCAGGCGACATTCGACTGTCCCTCGGCACGCGGAGCCGCCTCAGTACTCGATGAAGCGACACGATTGGGGTTTGAGTACGGCGGTAGAGTTCAAGTCCTCGACTATGATCTGGACGGGGTGGAAGAGTACAGCGAGTACTGGTTCAATGATTCGCCCGTAGATGTAGATAACAGAACCGATCACGGTGTTTCCGGCCAGAAGATACGATGGATCAAGAACCCAGCTGAACTCACCTATGCAATCGACGCGGCGGATTGGATTCCTCGCCATCGCAACTTCGACAAAACGGACACCACTGGATTTGGAATCTCTTCTTCTGGAGCGAGCAACCTCCTTCGTGGTGATGGGCGTGTACAGCAGAAGAGCGAAGCAGAGTATGTACTCGAGACAGACAAATACGGTTCCGCCGCTGAGTTCTTCAACTGGGGCCACTTCTATCCCGACAACTGAGGAAAACTCATATGGGCATCCGTGAAACACTCAATGAAAAGCCGATGATTGGCAGAACAATCGCGATTGTTGCAATCCTTGCTGCGATCTTCTTCGCTTTCCGAGCCGGATCGAATGAGGCACCCGACAGTCTCGAGCGTCGTTCACAGACGGTCACCATCCGCGACACACTCACCGGCGACGAGTGGGAAATGAACCGCGGGCAGTTTGAGCGATTGCTGCTCACCCAGCAAGGGAAGATTGACCCGAGCGGAGGTGTCCCCAGCAAGTTCTCCGACGGCAAACCTGTCGGGGTACTTGTCGATAAGAATGACTGGGAGGAGACCGTCGAGCGCATCAACGCGATGAAAGAACAGTACGGTTCTGGCGGCTGACCCTCAGGCACCCTCATCAAACCGATCTGACTTATGCATCCGGAGATTCGGATGCTTTTTGTTTGCGTGCACGGCGTTCGTCAAGCTTTGACTTGATCTCGTACGCCCGGGCCTCGTTGAGCGGGTACATCCGGATCAGCAGCAGCGAGATCACGCACAGCCCGATGGGCAGCCCGATCTCAAACACACGCAGGAGCAGAAGGGTCGAATCCGTCTGGACATCCGCCTTCTCATCAAAGCCCGTCAGCTCGATCAGCACGCCCGCGACGAAGTACGCCACGGCCATGCCCATCTTCATGAACCACCAGAAGACCGAGTAGTATGCGCCCTCGCTGCGCGTGCCGGTGTTCAGATCGTCCTCGTCGCAGACATCCGCGACCATGGCGCTGGCGAGCGTGAAGAACATGAGCATCCCGGCCGCGAGCAGCACCGTCGGGATCAGCGTGAGGTAGGGGTAACTCGGGTTGTAGCACACGACCTTGAGCGCCTGCGCAGAAGCCATAAAAAGTATGGCCGTGGTCATGGTCTTGTTCTTGCCGAAGCGTCTGCTGATGTAGACGAGCGGGAAGACCGCGACTACGGATGTGATTCCCCAGAGCGTGCCGTTGTAGCCCAGCAGCGAGGACGCGGCCTCCTTGTTCCCTGAGAACAGGTAGAAGACCGCGATGTAGTTCGCGAAGCCGTTGACAACATTGAAGCCCATCACGGTCGCGAAGACGATGCCCACGAGTATGAGGAAGGTCCTGTTCGACCCGGTTTGCTTCATACTCGCGACGAGCGATAGGCGTTCCTGTTTGACTGCTTCCTCGCGATGCCCTTCCTTGCACAGGAACGCGCATGCGAACGCTGGGATCAGCACGACAGCTGCTGCGAGATACGCAACCCTGCGCATCCCATCAACCTCGTCACCGCCGCCCTTGAATAGATCCCAGTTTGCCATCGCGTAGAACCATGGCGTTGCGATCGCACCAACATTCCCTATGAAGCTCTTGGCACTGAATAGGCGGGTGCGCTCGTGGTAGTCGTCTGTCATCTCCATTCCGAGGGCACCGTGCGGGATCTCGAACACCGTGACCGCGGTGTAGAAGATCAGCGACATGAGCAGGAAGTACCAGAACTGCTCGCTTGCGTCCCAGTCTCTTGGGACGGACCACATGAGCACGAACGAGATGGACACCGCGACGCCGCCGAAGAAGATGTACGGCCTTCTGCGCCCCCACCGCCCTTTCGTGTTGTCGGAGAGGTGCCCCATGATCGGGTCGGTGATCGCGTCCCAGAACCGGGGGATCATCTGGGCCACGCCGACCATGATGGCGCTGATGCCAAGCCCGACATTCAGGATCAATCCGGAAAGCTGTCCAACGGAGTTGAACAACGCGATGGGAACAAACCCGCCCATGCCGTAGGCGATGAGCTGGATCCAGGGGATGCGATCACGAGCAGCCGTCCGGTGGTGTTCGTACTTGCCCAAGGCTTATCCTCGTTGCATGTCTATGGAGTCAGATGGATCGTTTCTTCAAGAAACGAACCGCCCCGTAGCGGAATGCTACGGGGCGGCAAGGAACGGTCATCGCGATCCGGCCCGCGGTGATTCACGGGCAACCGGTGCTGTACTCTGTCAGGAACGCGGAAACATCGAAGAAGTTCCACTCGCCATCGTTGTTGAGGTCCGCATCGACACTCTGTGCGTTGTATGCCGTGAGGAATGCGGAGACATCAAAGAAGTTCAGTTCACCGAAGGGTTCGGCAAGATCGGCACCGTTACATGGGCCGCCACTCGAACCCTGTACGAGACAGAGATCATCGATATACACCGTGCCGGTGGGTGATGTACCTGCGCCGAACTCGCCACCGAAGAAACGGAATGGCAAAATCGACACGCTCGTGGGTTCTGGGGGGAAATCGCCGACATCGAGGATCATTTGGTCCGTCACTGTAAACGAGAACGGAATCCACGAACCACCAGTCTCGTTCGCGGGGAGTGCGAACTCAAAGGCGCTCCAGATCGAAAAGTTCGGCGGCTCGCGACGGAACTCGAGTTTCACGCCGACAACCGTGTCGTTGATTACTTCCCCTTCGGGAACAAGGTAATACCCGGAGATCGTGACATCGCCCCCGAGATATGTGTAATCCGGGTCAAACAAATCTGAACCATCGGGCCGGAAGATGTTTGTCGTCAAGCCTCGGAATCGACTCGCTTCATCGGTCGCAGGACGCAGACGGATCGATCGCGAGCCCGAACGGACTTCTGCACCTACATCGTTTACATCGACATAGTCGCTTGCGCTCATATTGAACGCATTCCACCCGATTGGGAGTGCGGAGTTACCTGGGTTCGGATCCTCGAACCCAGGGTTCGTGATCAAGTTCGCGTCGTCGTTCGCGATCGCTGAGCCGCTGATCAGAAACAGCCCTGCGAGCAAAGTCATGGTGCGTTGTGCCTTTATGTGCATCTCAGTTCTCCATAGGCCATGTTGTGTGCCCGTTTATCGCAATGTAAAGGTTTTCATTGGCAGTGTCAACACCCTATCGTCAATACCGGCGGCAAATCTCTCAGAGGAAATAGACAGCTGGACCTGATTCTGTGGCAAACCCGCACAAGACCCGATCATTTTGCCGGATGGCTACTGTGTACTGAACACCAATAAGCCGCAAATACGCACCAACTCGCGCCACAAGTGCGATGAACTGGACTTCCCGCATTTCTGCAAGAGTCATGGTGCAGTGAGTGAAATGACCGTTCGTCCGGGATCTACCTCGTTTACGCCGAAAGTGCACCCCATGAAGGATTCGATGACCTGCATATTCGTCTTTGTGTGTCGGGTCAGCACGCCCGTGCGGAACGCGCCCTCCCCGGCAAGCGCGAGGGGGATAAGCAGTTGATCTGCAAGATGCAGCCCTACTGGCACACCGGACGAGATGTACTCCCTTGCTCGTTTGGACGCGATCCGCGCGACCTTCTCGGAGGAGACGCTCTTCTCGCCGAACCCGGTGACGACCTCGGTGAGCTGATCGCTCTCGAGCTCGATGCTCAGGACATTGCCCGGGCCGAGCCCGTCGCCGATCAGGTCGTGCTTGATCTCGTTGTTGGTGAGATCGAGCTTCTTCGCGACGGTTTCGAGCTCACGATCCGCGATCGCTCCGGGCAGACCGGCGACGGTTGCCACCGCAAGACGGCGCGTGATATCGCCCCGCTCGATCAGTTCAAGCGGCGAGAGCTGTTTTACCGGTTCGATCGTGACGCGGATCTGCCCGCCGCCCGCGGGGAAGAACCCGTGGCGCACGAGCTCGACCTCGACCTTCGGCCCCATCTTCGCGAGCACCGGGAGGAAGCACTTTGTGAGGAAGTGCACCGTTGGCGCGAACGGGTTGTGCGTCCCGCCTTCGATGATGAGCTCGCTCGGTCCGTCTGCTTGGATGAGTGCGGGCAGGACGGTTTGGAGCACGAGCGTCGTGCTCCCCGCGCTCCCGATCGAGAACCGGTACGACCCCGCGTTGATCGGCCCGGGCGTGAACTCGATTGAATCAGACCCGAGCGCTGCACCCGAGACATGCGCGCATGAGACCTCCGCAGCCGCCTTGACGGCGGTCAGGTGCTGACGGAGCAGCCCGGGCTTGCGCCGTCCCGCACGGATGTTGTCGATGGTGAATGGTTGCCCGGTCACCATCGAGAGCGCGAGCGACGAGCGGAGGACTTGGCCGCCGCCTTCACCCATTGAGCCGTTGATGTGGATCATCTTTGTTCTCTCTCTCGAAAACCGTAATCAAATGGCTTGTTCTCATGGGTCGAGCTCGATACTCAGGTTCGCCATGACATCAAGGAGATGCTGGTTAAGCTCAAGAAGACTGGATCGCAGTTCGCGTCGTCTTCTGAGTGTGAGGCCGCATGGTGTGATGCTTACCCAATATTCCACGCAGTCATCCGGCGACCCGCCGCAGTTGATCATGACTTCAAAGCGAAAGCCATTTAAAGAAATCTCAAGCCGAACAAGTTCTTCCTCATACCACTCGGGGCCAGTGTCAAGTTCGCAGCCATAGTCCGCGATCGACTCGGCAATACCGTTTGCAAGTCTCATGCCTGCAGGGGTTTCGCGGTGCCCATCTTCCGGGCTCCATGTTCCAGAGTCATCGATGTTCGATCGTGCGGCAAACTGTATTGTTTTGATCAGAAACATCGATTGCCTCAAATGAAGGAGAATGCTCGGCGTAACCGGCCGCTGGTCATGGCCCGCGTTCGATCACTCTCAGTGGTTGAATGGAATGTCGGCTGCCGACGAATCTCTATATCGGCTAATCCTGCTCTTCGTACCAATCTGTGTGAGCCCGCCCTGGAAGGTGGGCGAGGTGTACAGGATGTTGTTGATCATGTCCATGTGTTTTTGTCTTTAAAATCCGAGGCGGGCACCTAACCCGCGCACGGCGTATATGTGTCTTGGTTCAAACTTCAGTTCGTTGTACTCCGTGTGTAAATCATGCTGCACCTCCTTCATTGATGTTCCTTGGGAAACGAGATCGGATTCAATCATCCGCCTTGTCTCCGTCCTTGATCACGAACTTCGCGTCGAGTCGTGCGACCTCGCTTGCGAGCCCGGCCGTCTTCACCGATCGCAGGACCTCGTCGAAGTCCTTGTAGGCGTCGGGCGCCTCGTCGATCGGGTAGGTTCGGCAGTTCGTGAGGATGTCGCGCTCCGCGAATGATGCGTCGACCTTTGCCTGATCGAGCGTGCGGGCCGCGGCCTTGCGTCCCATGATGCGTCCTGCCCCGTGGTTCACGGAGTAGCACGACTTCACAGCACCTGGATCCGCGACCATCACCGCCGAGCCTGCCTGGGGGTTGCCCGGGAGCAGGATCGGGTGCCCGGTGTCGGCGAACGGCGTGTCCTTGAGCGCGTGGTGCCCACCCGGGAACGCACGCGTCGCGCCCTTGCGGTGCACCCACTCAAGACGATCGTTCACGACTTCCTGACGCGCGATGTTGTGGCTGATGAAGTACACCAGCCGCCCATCGACGCCGGGGAAGATCTCCTGGAACGCCTCGAGCACGAGCGCGTTGATCAGGAGATGGTTCACCGTCGCGAAGTTCGCACCCATCGACATGTCGTCGATGTAGTTGTTCGCCTCGTGCGTCCCGAGGGGCGCGTAGACGAGCTGACGATCCCCGCCGGGCAGCGGGGTATCCCACTTGGCGAAGTGCGCCTGCAGCGCCTTGAACTGCCCCGCAGCAAGGTCATGCCCGAACCCGCGTGACCCGCAGTGCGACAAGAACGCGACTTGTCCGTCGTGGAGACCGAAGACCTCCGCGGTGTTCTTGGCGCGATCACCCTCCGCGAGTCGAACGACCTCGCACTCACCGAAATGGTTCCCGCCGCCGTAGGACCCGAGCTGGCGGACCTTGCGGGGCAGTCGCTGCGAGAACTGGTTGTTGCGGCACAGGATATCCAATCGACGATCGAGCGCATCGTGCGTCCCGTCGTGACCGGTGTGCTGCGAGTCTTCGCAACGCATCGCCCACTCAACCGGGATTCCGAGCTGCTCGCAGACCTCCGCGGATGCGCCTTGGATGATCGCCTTGCGTCCGAGCTGATCGGATACATGACGCGCCTTGGGCACCGAACGCTGACCCTTGCCGGTCCCGGTTGGTGTGCGCTCGCAGATCGCGTTGATCAGTCGACGGCGAACCTGCGGCTGACGGATCGCGGACTCATTGATATCCACCGAGAGCAGCGACATCGAGCACTTGATGTCCACCCCGACAGGGCCGGGGTAGATATGCGAAGGGCTCGAGAGCACGCACCCTACGGGGGTTCCGTACCCGAGATGTGCGTCGGGATTGAGGACCATCGTCGAGACGCCGGGCGCCATCGCGGAGTTGATGGTCTGCTTGATGCACACCTCGTCGAAGGTGTTGCGGATCGCCGGCGTACCGATCACGGTGACGGGCTTTGCGTCGTTGGGCAGCGGGAGGATCGCCTCCGCCTCGCCGGTCTCGATGAATGGGTTGTCTCGGTTGGTGACCATATCTACTTCTCCAATGATCCAAACAGTGTACTTTGCAAGGGTGAACGACGGGGATCGAACCCGTAACCTCTCGGATCACACCCGAGTGCTCTGACCGGTTGAGCTACATTCACCATCAATGACTCCGGCTGGATTCGAACCAGCACTCATTGGTTTCTGAGACCAATGCCTCTACCAGTTGGGCTACGGAGCCTTCTGTCTTCCTTTCAACCGCCCCGGTGGGATTCGAACCCACGACCTCCGCGTTCGTAGCGCGGCACTCTGATTCCGCTGAGCTACGGGGCATCGAACTGAATCTGGATGGCAGGATTCGAACCTGCGACTTTGTGCATCCAAGGCACACGCTCTGCCAAGCTGAGCTATATCCAGTCAACTCTGGTTCGGGATCGCATGAATCGATGCGTGCCGCAGCGCGGCAGCCGGAGCGAAAGAACGACTGGGGAATCGAACCCCAGCCGGGGGGAGGTGCAACCCCTCCCCCCGGCACAGCCTCGTGTGCGGTCTGATCGATCATGCAATCCCGATTGTCAAAGAGGCGACTCCCGTGAGTCATGTGGAGACAATGCATGCCGCGTGCCAAACGGGCCCCGGCATTGATTTTGAGCAAGAATCAGCGATTACCCGATCAAAGCACAATCACAATTTTGATCCATACTGATATAGATTTATCGTGTTTGATCCGAAATACTCGTACATGCCCGGATCGGATCCAAAGCCCATTGTCGTCATCGGATTGCTCGGCACCACCCTCGACACGGGCAAGGGCCCGAAGCGCTGGGAGCGTTGGCGCCCGACCGTGTCCATGTGTCAGCACGAGGACTTGATCGTGGATCGGTTGGAGCTGATCCATGATCGGCGATCGAACTCACTCGCGAATCAGGTGATCGAGGACATCGGGTCGGTGTCGCCTGAGACTCGGGTTGTGCAGCACACGATCTCGATGCGCGACCCATGGGACTTTGATGAGGTGTTCGCGACGCTGCATGACTTTGCACGCGCGTACCCGTTCGACACGGAACGCGAGGAGTACCTGATCCATATCACGACGGGCACGCATGTCGTGCAGATCTGCAACTTCCTGCTGACCGAATCGGGATACTTCCCGGCACGCTTGATCCAGACATCGCCACCAAGGGGCGCGAAGGATGGGCCAGGTCTGCGTCGGATCATCGATTTGGATCTGAGCAAGTACGACCAGCTCGCCTCACGCTTCCAGCGTGAGCATGACGACGCGGTGGCGTCGCTCAAGGACGGGATCGAGACCCGCAACGCGAAGTTCAACCGATTGATCGAACGCGTTGAACATGTCGCGATCCGCACGAGCGATCCGATTCTATTGACCGGTCCGACGGGCGCAGGCAAGTCGAAGCTCGCGGGGCGGATCTTCGAGTTGCGTCAGCAGCGCCGCTTGGTCGAAGGCTCGTTCGTGGTGGTGAACTGCGCGACCCTCCGGGGCGACAGCGCGATGTCCACGCTCTTTGGGCACAAGAAGGGCGCGTTTACTGGAGCGGCGAGTGATCGCGCGGGGTTGTTGCGCCAGGCAGACGGTGGGTTGTTGTTTCTCGACGAGATCGGCGAGCTCGGTCTCGACGAGCAGGCGATGCTCTTGCGGGCCATTGAGGATCAGCGGTTCATGCCCTTGGGCGCGGACACAGATGTGCAGAGCGCGTTCCAGCTCATCGCGGGGACCAATCGGGACCTGCGTGAGTGTGTGCGTGACGGAACCTTCCGCGAGGACCTGCTCGCGCGGATCAACCTGTGGAGCTTTGAGCTCCCGGCGTTGCGTGACCGGATCGAGGACATTGAGCCAAACATCGACTTCGAGCTCGATCGGTTCACGCGTGATCGTGGTCACATGGTCCGGTTCAATACTGAGGCGCGTGAGGCATTCCTCGCGTTCGCGTCCGCGCCGACATCGCGATGGAGCGGGAACTTCCGTGATCTCAACGCGGCATTGACCCGCATGGCGACCCTCGCGCCCGGCGGGCGCATCACCATCGAGGTCGTAGAAGAGGAACGGCGTCGCCTTGAGTATTCCTGGGAAGTCGGTGGCGCATCGGGGCACCCGATCCTCTCGCGGGCAATGGATCCGAGCAAGGTCGAGTCTCTGGACTTGTTCGATCGCATGCAACTCGAGTCGGTGCTGCGGGTGTGTGAGGGATGTGATTCGCTCTCTCAAGCGGGACGCAAGCTGTTCGCGGCTTCGCGATCGAAGCGTTCAAGCACAAACGACTCTGATCGGATCCGCAAGTATCTTGGGAAGTTTGGACTGAGTTGGGACTCGATTTACCCATGAATCGTGAAATCCCCAACTCAAGCCATCAATGTCCAGATTCGAACTCCACCACCAGCAGCGCTGGGCATGGAAAAACCACCGGGGCCTGCTTCAACTTTCGATGCGTTCGTTCACTGCCAACATCGGCAACCCTGCCGATGTTTTTCGACCCGCTACCCGAGAGCCCGATGGGCGAACCGTTTTATCGCACATCCTCGATGCCGAGTGCTGCCGACCATGAGAACGCGGTTGGGCCCTGCAGCATCTGATTGCTCGCTCGCCCCCCCCCATCATCACTGAACTGTGCCCAGGTAGCCATAGCGCGTAGCTGTTGACGATCCAGCTCTGGTACTCGGGCCGCGGGATACGAAAGGACTCCGGCATATACCCGGGATGACTCTTCCGCAGGCCCCACATCAAAAACGACTCGAATTGTCCGAGAGACCGCATCGACACGGGGCTCGACATACCGAACACGGGCGGCTACTACTACCGGTTTGGGATCTTGCACCTTCAATGCATAGTAATCGCCGACACAAACAGAGTCTGCGACTGATACCGGAAGATAGAGATCAACACAAAGCCCGTCGTCGGAAATGATCTCGATCAACGGCGATCCTGGTGCAACCATCTCCCCTGGCTCCGCATGAGTTCGGACTACCACCCCATCGAACGGGGCCCGCACCATGTGCTCCTCGAGTCGTGATTGGGCGAGTTCCAAGCTTGCTAACGCTTCTCTCTTGGACTCTTTTGCACTTCGCAGATCGGCTGCGGCGATCTCACAGTCTAACTCTGCAGCAACCAGCTCCGCCTCGGCAGCCGCATTCTGCTCATATGCCGCCTGGATTCTCGCAAGCGTATCCTTTGCCTGTTCATACACTGCCTCTGCATGATCAATCTGTGCGGCACGCTCAGCTTGTGTTTCGGCAACCTTCAGTGCGGCTCGCACGACTCGATCATCAAGCACTGCAAGAATCTGTCCCTCCGAGACATGCTGCCCCTCTTCAACTCTGAGCTCGCCGAGAAGCGTATCAAACGATGAAGACAGCGTGACCTCATGTTTCGGGCGAATGACACCCGGCAGAACTTCATGATCCCCGACTTCGATTAACCGCACAACCTGCCCTGCGGGCTCAGTTGGTTCAGCGCTGTTGCCGATGGAAGGTGCAGGTTGTACCAGAATTGACATCAGAATAGAGGCTTGTAGTAGCATGTGCGTTATCCAATATACTCACGAGGAAGGGGACTGCTTCACACGGTTCAAGAATCGTTTGATTCGGCGTTCAAGCATCTGTGCGACTGTGACTGATTTTGCAGGAACTTTCGCTTTTAGCTGACTCCCGATGAGATCAGCATCGATTTCGGGGAAACAAAGATTGATTTCGAAAAATGAATCGATCACAGCACCTGTTGCACTGTTGATCGGCACGAGACCTTGCGGAGCAGCCTGGAGAATCCTCGGCTCAATATCTCGTGTGGCGACCTGGCCGATGCGCGTCACCACTCCTCTGATATCAAGCCCCGGATACGCAGGCGAGCGACAAACGACCTCATCACCGGTCACCAATCTCAGTGATTCAAACTCAACCGATCGCAGATAGAAAACGGCCTCAACCTCTCCGGATCCATAAATCAGTATGGGGTCACCACGCTGAACAAAGGAGCCGGGGCGATCAACGAGTACCTGAAGAACACGCCCCTCAGCCGGAGCAGGCAGACGGAGGCTCTCTAAATCCATGCTTACCTGATTATGCTGGGACTGTACCTGATCGCTCTTAGCCAGTTCCGCGAGTGCTTCGCCTGGTGAACTGAGAGACGCTAGCCGCACATGGCGCTTGCTCGTTTCAGTTTGGGATTCGAGCTCCGCGTAGCGTGAACTCATATCAGCGTTCACAATATGTGCGAGTGGATCGCCTTCATCTTGACGCGCACCAACTCGGGCAGGAAGCTCCATAAGCGTACCAGCATCGGGAGCCCTGATCGCCGTGACATGCTCATACGAAATGACGCCGTTGATACCAACTTTTTGCGGAACAGGGAGAAGGCCAATAGCGGTAATCGCAATGAAAAATGCACCCGCGGTAATGGAAACTGCCCTGAAACGAACCGCGGCGACCTCTGCGGACGACACAACATATTGCACGATTGAGATTGCACCCTTTGCGAGCACGATCCCGTTGAGAAGAATCGCAAAGAGAATACCGGCGCCGCCGAACTTCATCACGAGTACAGTGGAGATCGTGATCATGACGATGGCACGGTAGCCCATCTGAGCAAGGCCAAACATCACCAAGCCCGGATTCGGACGGATTGGTTCTCCACTCAGGTTCGATTTCAAACCGAACAATACACGCTTCGGGAAGTCAATGACCGCTTCTTGACATCGCTTGCGAAGATTCGGGATACCCGTCAAATCACTGACGAGGTAGTACGCGTCGTATCGAAGAAGTGGATTGAGGTTAAACAGCGCGGTCGTCACAGTCGAAAGAATCATGACCTGGTAGGCAAGCGTGTTGAGCGTTGACGGCTCAGTGAGAGCCCAAACAAAGACAGCGAAAGCCCCCACGATGGACTCGAAGTAGACACCGCCGAGCGTAACGATCGCTCGTTGGTGGGATTTGCTGAAACTCCATGAGTCAGTTGCATCGACATAGGCAAGCGGTGTAAAGAGCACCAAAAAGACACCCATCTCCGGTACATAGCCGCCGAAGGAACGGCATGCGAAAGCGTGCCCAAACTCATGCACAACTTTCAGACCGATCAGAGAAGCGACGAGAATGTAGACATTGTTGCCATCAAGCATCGCCAGCACCGGGGACGAGAGCTCACTCGCCCGCGAGACCACCACGATGCCTGCTGCCATGACGAGCAGGATCCAAATCAGGAACCCCGGGATAGAGAACAGCCAGCGGAAGAGCGGCAATGATCTTGAGAGGAACTGATTCGGATTGAATACCGGGATTTTCATGAAGAAAATCCCCATCACTCGACCGATCGCCTCTGCGCGACGGCGCTGCTCATAGCGTTGATACAACGCATCAGCATTATTTATTGGCAAGCTGAGCAGGTTCCGCTGATGCAAATCCAGCACGAACTCGTAATAGCTCTCTTCGTCATCCTGAATGAGCGTTCCTATGGACACCAACTGGTCAAAGACTTCACCGAGCGTCCCGTTCCCCCTGATAGCATTCAGAACGAGGTAATCCTCTGGATCGAACCGATGCGAGGCAAAGGTGATCGGATCCCGAACAACATATGCGGGACCGGCTCGAAATGTATGGCGACTGATATCCAGATCCCCGCGCACGGAGACAACAACCTCCCGGAGGCGTTCGGAAAGACCTGGTTGATTGGGTGTGTTTGCCATCAGTCGAACCAGAACCTCAATCGTGCAGCATCAACTATCCGGTGGACCGCCAGCCACCAGTTCGATCGTTCACCGACTTCGACCATCGCGACACCAGCCATGCCTGGGCGTAACCAAGCTTGATCTTCTGGCAACTCAGCCTCGGCGACAAAGACGGAATGCCCGTCTCGCTCGACACTCGATGGCGTTAACTTCCCGAGAGTACTGAATCCCGGAACCTCCGGACGAGCATGACTCGCGAAACGAATACGGTTCCCCTCAACCAGATCCGACACACGATCCTGAGGCACATGCAACTCGATTGTCATGGAATCATCTATGGCGATCGAAGCGAGAGACTCGCCCATGGAGATAACACGACCGGGGTAATCCGCGATCTCGGGTGCCATCACAATCCCTGCCTGAGGTGCTCGTACTTCGGCATCTTGAAGCTGACTGAGAATATGACGAACTCGTGTACTGATCGATCGGATATCCCCCTGCGCGATCGAGGCAGAGGCAGGATTACTCTCAGCGATCTCACCAGACAATCGGAGCTGCGCGTTGCTCAACTCTGATTGAAGTTCACGATACTCCAACTCCAGTGCCGAGGTATCCATCGTTAGCAGTACCTCGCCAGCCTCCACATGGTCGCCGGACCGCACAAACACGGTATCGACACGCCCGTCAAACGGGGCGGCGATAACCTGCTCACTCTTCGCGATGATTACCGCAGGAACCGAAACACGATACATCCGGGTACCGATTGCAACCCATGCGATTGCCAGAATCATTGTGAGCAGAAAAATCTTGCGACGGATTGTGTTCGGCCCTGCGCACCATCGGAACGCTGCGCGAGTTGTCTGAATAATGTGTGTGGGGAGAGATTGAGTAGCCTGCGTGACAAGCGGGATAGCACCTGCGAGTGGCGCGAACAGCTTGTTGGCAGCTTCTATGTCATCCGCATCAAATGGTTCTTCACCCGATCGCCGGAACGACACGACCGCAATGGGGCCGTCACCAGCATCGATCGGGATGCTCAGCACACTGGCACCGTTTACAGACGCACGCCACGCCTGATGAAGCAAACCTTCTTCAGCGAGTGTAGAGTCCTCCCAGCGATCTCGAGACTGAGCAACCACCGGGCAGCGTGCATCCGCACACTCTCCCATGGCTTGTTGAACCTTGAGTACGCCGGGGCTGCGCAGCTTCACAGTGTCCAGCCCGGAAATGCATACGACACTGAGCTTGTCGTTACGCACCAAACCCATGGCTGCCTGGTCACAGTTGAAACGCTGACGAGCAGCATTGGTAATGGTGTACGCAAACTGCTGAACTGATTTGAACTGGCCAGCCCGAGCGTACACGCGAGCGATATCACTCATCTCAACGACGCCCCGATTCGTCGTTTTTCTCGTCAATACCCCTGCAATCTGTAGACACGCGGCACGGAGATGAAGTTGTATACGCTCGGCATGATTCGTCGATGAACAATGGACGAGGACTGAAATAGCACCGAAGGGATCGCGACCTGCATGATCCACGGGGCAAGCGATAACCGCGTGCTGGGGTGTATCTTTCGGGCCATAGAGCCTTACGATTGACGACGCACGCGATCGAGCATCTAACGCTGTGGATTGAAGATTCGCTTTCCACAACTCCGCACCTTGAACATCGCCCTCGCGTACAACCTCGACCTCGTCACCAGCGATATCCACAGTCAGGCAACACGATACACATCCGAAATGCTCCATGATCAAGCTGAGGAACGCATCCGCCTTTTCACGGGCGCTCCCAGAATCACGCTCAATTGCCGATATGCCCGAGAGCAAATCCGATGGCTTCTCAGGTGCATCATTACGCCACGCCTTCTCTGACGCGTCGCTCATTGTGATGGCATTCGGTGTAGTAGTCATAGCTTCCATTCAGTAGAGGATGCGTCACTTCAAAGAATGTGCGAGCCTTGCTCTTCTTCAGAAGAACTGCTCGGCAAAGTCACCTGCTCAAGAAAACGAAGACCAGCCTCATAGGCATCTGGCCGTACTGTGCGGCCCCGAAGACAGAGCGCATACACCGGAGGCATATCGAACTCCTCCCGCTCAAAGCTGAGCTGGTACACATCCCCGATCGCCAACGGTCGAGCCACAAGAATCTGGGTTCCACCAGATGAGATATCACCGGTCACGCCTTGGAATCTGACACCTGTGCGAGCACTCATACTCGCAGGCTCGACATAGACCTTGACGCGAAGGGACTGCCGCTTATGACCTCGCAGTTTTTTGACTGCGTCACTGGAGCTATTCGCAAGCTCGTCAATCAATGAATCTGCCTGCGTATTGTCCATAATGATGTGGTCTTTCGAGTTCAGCATCTGCTATCTCCACTTACCGGCGCCGACCACGAGATGCGTGATCACTTGTTTGTTTTTCATCGTTGTTATCACGAGCCCCCAATGAACGAACGAGTCCCCACAGCACGGTAAATGTGCTCGCGATCCGTTCAGTCGTGGAAGACTTCTCCGACTGCGTCTGTTCCGCGCCTTGTACTACTCCGTTCACCTGGGTGCCGTGCATCTGAGACGCATCGCCCTCCGCATGGTCAGCGTTCTCAGCTCGAACAAACTCGAAGAGTGGTTCGTCTGGGGGAGGGACCGGGGCCTCAGAATCAGCGGCTTCAGAGATAATCGGCATGACCTCGCCAATGAGTTCTTCACCCATCTGTGAGACCTTGTCTGCCATCTCAGGAGCTTCGTAGGCAATCTTCGTGAGATTCTCATCGATCTCATCGATTGTGTCATCGATACCAGGTCCCGAAGTGATAAAGCCAAGATCCTGCTCATCACCCCAATCAATCTCGGATGGCGGTTCATTCTCGACATCCTCTGAGCCATCAATCTCTTCGGAGTCAGACTCAACTGGGTAGATATCAACATCGATCAATGCATGGCTGGTTGCCACCGAACTCCCATCGGTAGCCGTTGCGACCACTTCAAGCTGGAATCGGCCAACCGCACCTGGAGTTGGGTTCAGAGTCAGCCCCTCCAGTTCATCTGGACTCAGGGTCCATGTACCATCAGCATTCTCGACGCCGGCGCTTAAGCTCAGCCCTGCCGGCAATCCACTGACCGTGATCTGAAGAGATTCCGAACCATCAGTGTCGCTTAGCGAAGAAGCAATATCCAATGGAATTTCTTCACCTTGTCCGCCCTCCACTGAATCACCCACGGATAGACCCGGTGTGTCCGCCACACCAGAAACATCCACGGTGAAGCTCGAGGTGCTCGTCGAGCTGTCCCCGTCCGCCTCCGTCGAGGTCACGCTCACCTCGAGATCAAAGGACCCCGAGAAGTCG